>Ga0080064_1000172_pt1 | contig 192112 bp, 142 predicted proteins | sample Subgrocontami54m_FD_69260 | JGI IMG/M metagenome (GOLD analysis project Ga0080064, IMG submission 69260) | Subsurface groundwater microbial communities from S. Glens Falls, New York, USA - GMW46 contaminated, 5.4 m (SPADES assembly) (version 2) ...
GAGATCCGATCGAGCCGCGTTCACGCGGCCTACCCGAAGGGGTACTAGACCAGCCGTTTTACGGCTGGGTTCGCGGCGGAAAATGAATCTCAGCCCGCTTCAGCGGGCTCCATTGCAGTGCCGCGGGCAGATTCATTCGATATGGCCGCGCGTCCAATCCCGCCGCCAGATTGATCACCAGGTCGCAGCCACCAGCGATTTCCTGGGTGATGAAGTGGTCGAAGAGATAAGTGCGCGCGAGCCACGACCAGGTATTCTGGTTGCTGAACTCGATCGCGTTGGCGATCTCTTCGCCGCGTTCGCCGGCCAGCTTTCGTGCAAACGGATCACGAAACAGGGCGTCGGGGCGCTCAGTCTCCCGCGCGCGATAAACGGCGGCCCAGCGCGCCGTGTCAGAAATGTTTTGAATCAATCCCATCGAGGTTAAGAGCAGCCGTTCAATGATAATAACTGAGAAGAGGCGAATCGGTTACGGCCGGCGCCTGGCCTCAGTTACCGGAAAACACCTGACCAGATGGCGAGAGTCAAAGGAACCAGCAGATAGCCCAGGAGTTTATGGACGCGGATGTAACCTCGGGTTTTCTTATGTGCGTCGGCTGGCTCCCAATTGTTGGTGTACTGAGTATCAATCGTCGGCGCAAACAAAGTCAGACTATACAAGAAGGAATTGTATGGTGGGAGATCCGTTTTGGTTTCAACTTCAGGCTCAATCTGATTCTTTGCGTCGGTCTTGAGGGCCATCTTCCGGCGACGAAAGAATAGAGCCCCCATCAAGACAATGCCAAGGTCCCAGTAAACCACTCGCTGAGGTCTGCGGCCGAAGCCCTGGAGAGCCTCTGAGAGATAACTCTTCAAAGAGTCAAACCAGGTCAAACCCTTTCGGCGCTCGTACCGCTTCATCTCCATGAATACCTCATCCGCATCCGACGCGTAGCCGTTTCTTTGCAGACACTTTTCCAACTCGGTGTATGCCGAGTAATCAGAACCAGAATTCTTAACCAATTCGAGCAAGCCCGAGGTTGGATAAATATTTTGGTATGTGAGATTTGTGAGGTTCGGTGGATGACTGAAGTGTGTCTTGTTCACCAGGATGGCGCCGGCCTTCATATCCTGGAATTGTGGCGGTTCATCGTTCTGAAATTGAGTTTCGTTCAACTCAAAATTTCCAGCCACCGCAGCGCTCTTGAACCTCGCCGGCCCAGCCAGGGTTGCGTTACTTACGAACAAGTTATGCCCTATGCTTACGCACTGAAAATCCGCCAGCTTCTTGAACGTGGTCCTTCGACCATCGAAGTTATCCGAAATTCTCAGGTTCATAGCGTTGACCGGACCTTCGAAGACGGCCTGCTCGGCAAAAAAACCACCCTCTATCCGCATGGCATTGAAAGACACTTCCTTATCAGGGTTAGTGAACATGGCTCGCCTCGTTTCAAACGAGCCGCTGATCACCGCATAGAGGAAACTGACCGCCCCGGCAAAAGTCGCTTCGCGAAAGAAGACGGGGCCGCCGACCTTTACGGTATCGAAGTTCGCGATTTCCTTCTTGTTTAGAAAGTGTGCGTTGTTCGCCGATAGGCCCAGCATTACTGTCGCATAGCTAAAGTCCACTCCTCCCTCAAAGGTTGAGCCGTCAATCATCAAGCCCTTTCTGAAAACCGTCTGGAAGAAATCCACGTCATCAAAGTGACATTTTGCCAGAGAGAGGTAGTACGAAATCTCGGTGTTCGCGAGGCTGAGGGTGCCCGGAATCCTGGCGCCGATGATCTGGATCATGCCTGTCTTATAGATCTTGTACTTATTGTCTTGATTTATCACCAGGCTTTCGAGAAAAGAGGCACGCACCACGCGGTCGGCTTCGCCTTTTTTGAACTTCACTTCCAGATCCGCGATTTCTCCTTGTGCGACTTGCGTCAGGACGTATTCTTCAGCCAGCGACAGCGCTGACTTTGGCGGCTCGGCCAATGCTGGCGAGGCAGAGACAAGAAAGAACAGGAGGCCAAGCGTCAGAACAAACTTATATTTTTTCGACATTGGGTTTCCCTCCAGATACTTTGTGAGAAAAGATCTTCAAACTTGTTTCGGGTCAATCAGCGCCTTGAGCACGCTCCCTGACGCGACCGCAGCCAGCGCTTCGTTCGCCTGCGCGAGTTTGTAGCGAGAGAGTTGCGGCTTGAGCGCCGCCCACGGCGCCGAGCGAACGGGATCGGACGCGATCTGCACGCTTCGATAGAAATGCGAAAAGTCTGAGCCCCAACAGCCGCGCACGTCCAAGTGTTTCTTATTCAAATCCAGATGCGGATTGAAGGCAGCGTCCGTTGAAACCGGGCCGTGGTCGGTGTATTGACCGACAACCACGACACGGCCGGCGTCGTGGGTAAAGCGCATCGCCTGAACCACGGCGTCGGGCGCGCCGGTCGCTTCGATCGTTACGTCAGCGCCGCGCCCGTTAGTTCGTTCTAAAATCCATTCCAATCTTTCGCGTTCGTCGTGCTCTTCAAAGTTGAGCACTGCATTAGCGCCTGCTTTTGTCGCCGCTTCCAAGCGATTTGATGGTGCGCCGATGCAAAGGACTCGCAGCGCTCCACGCATCAGCGCGAGCATGATGGCGTTGATGCCGACCGGGCCAGAGCCGAGCACGAGTACTGTGTCGCCGATCGCAATCTCTCCCCGCTCGACGGCGTGCAGTGCGGTCGGCAACGCGCAACCGCCAGCCATGAACGTCTCCGCGTCAGCGTCGAGACGAATGCAGCGCGTGCCCGGCTTCAAATAGACATGCTCAGCCCAACCGCCGCACAGTCCATCATCAAGTCCGTAAGTGATGCCGTAGACCTTCCGTTGCGGACAGCGCGTGGTGGCTTTGGCAACCAAGCAGTACCAGCAGGCGTTGCAGGTCCGATGTACATCGAGAAACGTCACGCGATCGCCTTCGCGAAACTCTCGGCCTTCGACATCGCGCAAGATTCCACGAATCTTGCTTAGACGGCCGACGGACACGTGGCCGGGAACCAGCGGGTAAGGAACGCCCTGCAAGCGTCCTTGCTGAAGATAAACATCGGTGCCGCAAACTTCTGAGAGTTCGACTTCAAGAAGCGCCGAGTCGTTTTCCATGTTGGGCAAACGCACTTCGCGCAGTTCGACGGGCGAATTCGGCTGCGGGATGACGGCGACGAGGGGCATGAACGCGAAGGGTAAAGGGAAATGGGAAAAAGGGGAAGGGGAAAAACAGAAGGCAGTAGGCAGAAGGCAGTAAGCAGAAGGCGGGTAGTTACACCGAGACGGTTTCGTCGCGCAACTTCTCGGCCTGATAGTGAGTGGTCAAGCCTTCGATGATCGCGTCCAGCGCGCCGTCCATCACCAGATTCAGTTGATGAATCGTCAGGCCGATGCGGTGATCAGTAACGCGATTGTCTTTGAAGTTATAAGTGCGGATCTTTTCCGAGCGATCGCCGCTGCCAACCATCGAGCGGCGTTCGCTGGCCTCGGCGTCGTGCTGCTTTTTCTCTTCCAACTCCTGCAGGCGGGCGCGCAAGACGCGCATGCCTTTTTCACGATTCTTGATCTGCGACTTCTCGTCCTGCATTGAGACGACGGTGTTGGTTGGCAGATGCGTGATGCGCACGGCGGAGTAAGTGGTGTTCACTGACTGGCCGCCGGGACCGGAAGAGCAAAACGTATCAATGCGCAATTCTTTCGGATCGATCTTCACATCGACTTCTTCGGCTTCAGGCAGAATCGCCACGGTGATTGCCGAAGTGTGTATGCGGCCGCTGGCTTCAGTCTGCGGAACCCGCTGTACGCGGTGCACGCCCGATTCGTGCTTGAGCTTGGAATAAACCTTGTCGCCTTCGATCAAAGCGATTGCTTCCTTCAGTCCGCCGATTCCGGATTCAGACGAGTCGAGTACTTCCAGACGCCAGCGCTGGCGCTCGGCATAACGCGAGTACATGCGCAGAATATCCGCGGCGAACAGCGAAGCTTCGTCGCCGCCGGTGCCGGCGCGAATTTCGAGAATGACGTTCTTTTCGTCGTTCGGATCGCGCGGAATCAGCAGCAGCTTAAGATCGCTTTCGGTTTGCTCGCGCCGAGCAAGTAAGGCTTCGATTTCGACGCGCGCCAGCTCGCGCATCTCTTCGTCGCCGGCGTGCTCCTGCAACTCGCGTGCGCCCGCCAGCTCTGCGTCGATCGATTTCAGTTCACGATACTCTTCGACAATCTCGCCCAGGCTGCGGAGCTGCTTCGCGGCCTTGCCGTACGCCGACGGGTTCGCCAGCAGTTCCGGCGACGAGAGTTCGTGCGTCAGCTCTTCGTAGCGCGTTTCGATTTGTGCGAGTTTGTCGAGCATGATGTTTCAATGACCTCGTTTAGAGTTGGCACTTGTGCCAACCGGGCGGGACAAGTCCCGGCTCTAAACTAGTCTTTAAGATAATAGCGCCGGCTCCGGCACGCTGGTTTGCGGCTCCAGCTTCAAACTTTCTTTCAAGGCTTCGATCGCGACTTCAAGTTGCAAGTCGTCCGGCTCTTTCGTTGTAACATTCTGCAGCCAGACGCCGGGCCGCGTGATTATCTTGAAAAACGCGCCGCTCTCTTTTCTTGCCGACAGGCGAATGATCTCGTATGAAAGTCCGGCCACTACGGGAATCAACGCGATGCGGACCAGAAAGTTGAATAGCAGAGAATCAAACCTCACTACCGAGAAAAGGATGATCGAAACCAGCATCACCACCATCAAGAAACTTGTGCCGCAGCGTGGGTGCTGTCGTGGCTGTGGGCGCGCGTTATCAACCGTCAGCGCCAATCCCTTCTCCCAGGTGAACACGGTCTTGTGTTCCGCGCCGTGATATTCAAACACGCGCCGAATGTCTTTCAGCAAAGAAAAACTGACGATCATGATCAGGAAAAACGACATCCGAATCAGCCCGTCAATCAAATTGAAACCGACCGTCGGTCGCACTGGATGCAGATAGCCGCGCACTGAATTCCATGCACGCCGGAGCGCAGGCATCTCTGCCTGCGGTACGCCGGCATCCTTGCCGGCGGTTTGCGTGACACCTGGCGAACTGACTATTGCCGGCGGCGTAGCCCAACCAGCCGCGATGAAAAGTGCGTTCGTTAGCAGCAATGGCGCGGCGACAAAGAGCAGCACATTGAAGATCAAAGCGAAGACGATCGAACTCGCGGCAGCGGCGGTGCTGCCTTTCTTCAATTCATCGCGCGAACGTTTCTTTGTCGGCAACGGAAACAACCCGGGCACGCCGCCAGTTAATCCGGCAAAATCACCTTCGCCTTCGACCACTGCCGGCGTCAGAGCGACTGCCATCTCAGCCGCTTTTGCTTCTTCGACTTCCGCAAACGCTTCGTTCGCGGAATAATTCAGCGCTTTGATGCCGAGACCCATCGACTGCAACAAGACCGCACCGCCGCGCAGCACGGGCAGTTTCAGGATCGGCGCTTTGTCGCTCCACTTCGGCAAAACCGCCGCAGTGTTGACGATCGTGCCGTCGGCTTTGCGCACTGCGATCGCGTAAGCGTTGGGCGTGCGCATCATCACCCCTTCGATCACGGCCTGTCCGCCGACGATTAGGTCTCTTTCGTTTGTGCTCATCGTCTCTCTTTCAAATCCATTTATTTAGACGCCGGACTTGTCCGGCGTTTGGTGGGACAAGTCCCGCCTCTAAACCAAGCCCCCAGGACTGCTACATACAACTATGCCGGCGATTCTTGCGGCCGGCCGTCTCGTTTGATAAAGCATGAGCGGCCCGCGTCGAATAACGCCGGCATCTAAACCTCGCTAATTGCTAATGTCGTTTTCGCATCGTCTCAAACTTTAGCTTACGCCGCTGGCGCCTCAGCCGTCGCCTTCTTGCCATAACGACGATTGAATCGATCCACGCGGCCCGCGGTGTCAATCAGTTTTTGCTTGCCGGTAAAAAAAGGATGGCAGGCAGAACAAATCTCGATACGCAGGTCGCCTTTGCGAGTCGAACGCGTCTTGAACTTTTCGCCGCACGCGCAGGTCACTTCTACTTCGCTATATTCTGGATGAATTCCGGGTTTCATTTCTTCCTCGCCTTACACAGTTGTCATTTATCCGTCTCGATCAAACATGCCATGATACGGGCCACGAGAGGCGCAGGTCAAGCGTGCAGAATTCATCGCAAACTGACAACAGTAGGCGATTGACAACGACTTAAACCGCGTGCTACAAGTCGGTTGTCCGACCTTTTTTGAACTTTTGCATAAAGCGGTGAGCGTGAAGTGCGCGCGCCCGTGGCCTGCAAGCCAGAGCGTTTTCGCCCCTAGTGTGAGTTGAACGTCTATGGCAGAGGAAGTTAAGCCCGAAGAGAAGGGCTCAGCAGACGCCGGATCGAAACCAGCGAACGCGCCTGACGAAGCGCGCGCGGCAAATCCTTCTTCCCCACCATCAGCCGATTCCGAAAAAGATGCAGCCGTAGAAGCGGCGAAAGCGCGCGTTGCGGTGGCGAAAGAAGCCGCGCAAGCGGCGACGCCGGGAGCACCGAAAGCCCCAGTAAAGAAAAAAGAAGAAGGTCCGAAGCCCACCGATGCCTCGGCGCATCCTCTGGTCAAGAAGCTGCGCGCAAAGCTCGACCCGGCGGTGATGGAGGCCAGCGAATTCCTCGGCCAGCTTTCGATTCGAATCGAACGCGCCCGAATCGTCGAGGTCTGCCAAGCGCTGAGAGACGATTCCGAGTTCAACTATTTGTCGGATCTAACTTGCGCGCACTATCCCGATCGACGCGAGGCGCCATTCGAAGTTATCTACAATTTGTATTCAATCCCCGCTAACGAACGCGTGCGTCTGAAAGTGGCCACGAACGGCCAGGGCGTCGACAGCGTAACCAGCGTCTGGCCTTCGGCTGATTGGCCCGAACGCGAAGTTTATGATCTGTTTGGGGTCGTGTTTCGCAATCATCCTGACTTGCGGCGGATTCTGCTGCCGCCCGACTGGGAAGGACATCCGCTGCGCAAAGATTACGCGCTTGAGTTTGTCGAGAATCGATGGACAAAAAATCATCTGCCTGAGTTTACCGAGGTGCAGCAGGAACAATTAGAGCAGCGCCGCGCCTATGGCTTGGAGATGTTGTCGATCCCGCAAGAGCGCGAAGTGCGCGAGATTTTCAAGAGTGGGAAAGAAGTAATGCCGAAAGACAAGTAGGCAGTAGGCAGAAGGCAGAAGGCAGTCAGAACCGCCTGCGGTAGCGGGCGGGCCATCGGGGAACGTAGGGAAAGTCGATGAGTCCGAAGGAAATCGCCGCACATTACGAAGCTAAAATCTTCGACGCGCCTGACGCGGCGAAGGGTGAGGGCTTTGTGCTGACGGAGACTCTGTCGCCGCGAAATGTCTGGAATAAGGCGAGTGCGGCTCAATCATTACTCTTGAAACTCCGCGAGAAAAAAGAAAAAGGCGAAGTGACGGAGATTGGGTTAGTGATTGAACCGTGGAGTGTCACGGGCTGTTATCGGCCGAATGAAACTGCGACTTAGAGTTCAGAGTTCAAGCTTTAGCTTGCTCTTCGGCGCAGCAACCTGAAGGTTGAACTCTAAACTTATTTCTTATGCATCAAGTAGAAATCGCCACAACTCAGCATTCGCTGATGGACAGCCCCGAGATGACTCTCAACATGGGGCCGCAGCACCCCAGCACGCACGGAGTGTTGCGCGTCGTTTTGAAGCTAGACGGCGAGACGGTGATCGATCTGGATTGCGACATCGGCTATCTGCATCGCGGGATGGAAAAGATTGCCGAGAACCGCATGTACAACATGATCGCCCCTTACTGGGATCGTCTGGATTACATCGCAGCAGTTTCGAATGGATTGGTTTGGGTCGAGACGGTTGAGCAGATGATGGGACTGGATGTGCCGCGGCGCGCCCATTACCTCCGCACGATCCTGACTGAACTGAATCGCATCGCTTCACATCTGTTGTGGTTGGGGACGCACGCGCTGGACATCGGCGCGATCACGATCCTCTTGTGGGCGTTTCGCGAGCGGGAAGAAATCCTCAAAATCTTTGAGCGGCAATTCGGCGCGCGGCTGACGTGTCACGCGTGGCGCATCGGCGGCATGCCCAACGACGCTTACGACGATTTCGAAAGCGACGTGCGGCGCATTCTCGCTAATTTCCCAGGGCGGCTCGATGAATACGAAACGGTGCTTTCCGAAAATCGCATCTGGTTGAGTCGCACCGTCGGCATCGGCGTAATCTCTGGGGAAGAGGCGATCGCGATCGGTTTGTCGGGCCCGTCGTTGCGCGGTTCCGGTGTGGCCTGGGACATACGCAAGTCGCGTCCATACGCCGCATATGCCGACATGAATTTCGATGTGCCGCTGGGCGATAATGGTGACACGTACGATCGCTACCTGGTGCGCATGGAAGAAATGCGCCAATCACTTCGGATCGTTCAACAGGCAATCGACAATTTGCCAGACGGTCCCGTGAACGCGAAAGTGCCGAAACTGATCAAGCCGCCCGTCGGCGATTATTATCATTCGATCGAAGGACCGAAGGGCGAGATTGGTTGTTATCTGGTTTCGGACGGTACGCAACAACCCTGGCGCGTGCGGGTGCGCCCGCCGTGCTTTATGAACTTGCAGGCGCTGAAGCAGCTCTGCATCGGACATCTGGTTGCTGATGTGGTAGCGATCATTGGGACGCTGGATATCGTTTTAGGAGAGATTGACAGGTAGGCATTAACACATTTAGTCAGTCAATGAGGAGGTGAAGAATGATGCTCAATCCGTCGGAACAACCTAGCGGGTCGTCTGGGCTAAAGGCTCTGATTCTTGCGATACTCAGCCCACTACCTTTTGTTCTAGTTTTCATTCTAGTCGGAGATCCACTGAGGCGGCTCACAGGTCTCAAGTTCTTCTCTGTGAGCCTCTACCTAAGTCTTATTCTTGTAATCATTGGCGTGGTGCTCTCATTGCGCGCGTTGGTAGCGACCAAGAGAAAGGGTCTTGCTATCCTCGCGTTGATTTTGAGCCTCTTGATTACGCTTTCGCTGGGAGCACTTACCGTAGTTGTGATTATGGAGAACATTCGACAGGGCAGTGGGTTGTTTGGCCTCTAATGAATCATCATTTCCCGAAGCCAGTCCGGGGAAGAATGTCGATTCAACCTTGTAAGGGTTGGGTTATCTGCAACCCCTTCAGGGTTGCCGAAATGAAACGGACTTCTTTCCCAGGGTAGCCGCTGCGGCAACCCTGGGCTTTGATGCAGAACCGCTTCGCGGTTGATATTTCGGAACTTAGCATCGGAATGTAGCGGTTGTTCTATCATGGAATTTGCTTTCTTAGCACCAATAAACTTCATCGACAGCTTGCTGCTCAAGCTCTTTAGCGAGCCGACGGTGAACTATGTCATCTGGCCGTTTATACAAGTCGGCGCGGTGGTGACGCTCACCGCCGGATGGGTTGCGTACGCGACTTATCTGGAAAGAAAAATTTCGGCATTCATGCAGGCGCGTCTGGGTCCGATGCGCGTGGGACCCTGGGGACTGTTGCAGCCGATCGCCGATGGCTTGAAGCTTTTGGTGAAAGAAGATTTCATCCCCGCGAACGCCGATCGGTGGATCTTTTTCATCGCGCCCTACATCGCCGTGGTTGCTGCTTTCATCGTGCTGGCGGTCGTGCCTTTTGGTCCCGACTGGGGCGTGATCACCGACGTCAACATCGGAGTGCTTTTTGTGTTGGCCGTCTCCAGCGTCGGCGTGCTCGCGACAATTCTGGCCGGCTGGTCGTCGAATTCGAAGTACGCGCTGCTCGGCGCGCTGCGTTCGAGTGCGCAGATGGTTTCATACGAAGTGTCGATGGGTCTCTCGATCATCGGCGCGCTGATGTTCGCGCGCACGCTTTCGCTTTCGGGTATCGTCGGGGCGCAAGCGTCTGACTCGGTCTGGTTTCTGGTCTATCAGCCAATTGGCTTTGCGATTTTCGTCATTGCCGGCATCGCCGAAAACAATCGCGCGCCCTTCGATTTGCCGGAAGCGGAATCGGAACTGGTCGCCGGTTTTCATACTGAGTATTCGGGCATGCGCTGGTCGCTCTTTTTTATGGCCGAGTACGCGGCGATGGTTGTTGTTACCGCCGTGGCGACCGCGCTGTATCTCGGCGGCTGGTATTTTCCGTTCGTCTACCGCTTCACAGAAGCGCATGGTTATCACAATCTGTACGTGGCGCTGAGCGTCTTGATCTTTCTGGCGAAGACCGGGTTGTTGCTTTACCTCTATTTCTGGCTGCGCTGGACGCTGCCGCGTTTTCGCTACGATCAGTTAATGGACATCGGTTGGAAGTGGCTGTTGCCGGCTTCGCTAATCAATATCGTCGTTTCAGCGATCGCCATTGCCACGTTGCAAGCGCTTGATGGTTTGGGCGGCAGGCACACGATCGATTCGATTGCGCATGGCTTAAACCTAACGGCGTCGGGCAAAGCAATCGCGATCGCGTTCGGCGTCGGCAATGTGTTTCTGACGGCGGGAGTACTTTCATTGATCAATTGGCGCGCACGCGATTTTAATTTGAAGAAGCAACGAAGGAAGATTCGGCTCGTGGATTTACCAAAGGGAAGACCGGCGGTGAATCCGGTCGAGTCGGCGAGTTAGTTCAACCACAGAGGATACAGAGGAGATCGACGAGAGAGAATTGCAGATTCCAGATTCCAGATTCAGGATCACAATATGCCATTAGTTCCGGTCCCCAAAGCAACGTTCGTGCAGAAGCTGAAACGCTTCTTCATGGCCGATCTGATTAAAGGACTCGCGGTGACGCTGCGGTTCAATGTCGGAGCGCTTATCGACAAGGACTCGGTGGCGGGCAAAGGCATCTACACCGAGCAGTATCCCAAAGTGCGTCCTGACGTCGCGCCGCGTTTTCACGGAGCGCCGCGGCTCAACATGGATCCGGAAACGCACGACACGCTCTGCATCGCGTGCAACCTGTGCGCGCTGGCGTGCCCTGAAGATTGCATCGACGTAATTCCGATGGACGTGGAAATCGTCGTCGCCGGCAAGCCGCGCCGCAAGAAAGTGCTCGACGAGTTTATCTTTGATACTTCGCGCTGCATGTTCTGCGCGCTGTGTCAGGAGGCGTGCCCAACTTATTGTCTTGAACTGACGCAGGATTTCGAGCTGGCAACTTATTCGCGCGCGGGATTCGTTTGGAACCGCGAGATGCTCGAACAGGGCAGGGAAACGGTTAAATACACAAAGTGATGAGTGATGAGTAATGAGTGATGAGATATAAGGGCAGCCTTTCTCCTTTGCTTGCGACTTGTCGAACAGCTTATAACTCATCACTCATTACTCAGTACTCATCACTATGATTCTGTCTGGTTGGGAATCAGTTTTCTTTTGGATCTTTTCGCTGGCAGCGATTCTGGCGGGACTCTTGACCGTTATGGCGCGCAACGCGGTGCACTCTGCGCTGTTTCTGATCTCGTCACTGGTTTCGGTGGCGGCGCTATTTGTTCTGCTCGGCGCTGAATTCATCGCCGGCGTGCAGATTCTGGTTTACGTGGGCGGCGTGATGGTTTTGTTTCTGTTCGTCATCATGCTGGTCAACGTCGGCGCCGAAGAAGAAGGACGCAATCCGATTTTCAACCGCACGCCGCAGGTCGCGGCCGCGCTCTTGTTTCTCGCCTTGCTGGGGGGAGCGCTTGTTTACTTGATACCGGGTGCTGCCAAGTCCCTGCAACCAGACAACAAACGCGCACAGACGGCGGCAGCCCGAGAAGCAAGAGAACAGACCCTGGCGACCGGCTCCACTGGTGTTAGTCGCGTGAGCACCGAAACCGAACGAGTCGGAAACAAGCTCTACATTTACGCCGCATTGCCATTCGAAATAGCGAGTTTGCTTTTGCTGGTGGCGATCATCGGTTCAGTCATGCTGGCGCGAACCTTGAAACAGGAGATCGCCGCCGACGATGCTGATCCGGAAGTGGTGAAGCAAGTGCAGGAGTGACAACTGTTTTGAGTGCCGTCAGGCACGAAATATTTATAGAACCGAGATGTCCATGATTGTTAGGCCCATTTATGGGCCAGAGAAATATGCCGCTCCTGACGGAGCTAACGCAATTTCATTTTCGTCGGGGTCTATAAATATTTCGCCGCTACGCGGCTAAAGCGGAAATGATGAATCATCTATCACCATTGCTAGGGTTGTTTCTGCAAGAGACATCGGGCGGACGTGTGGCCACCGCGTTGGAGAGCGTCAAGCATCCCGATCTCGCGAAGTTTCTGGTGATTGCCGCGATCCTTTTCATCATTGGCGTCGCGGGCGTTTTGACGCGTCGCAACATCATCGTCATCTTCATGTCGATCGAGTTGATTCTGAACGCGGCGAATCTGAACTTCATCGCGTTCTCGCGCTATTTGCAGGACACCGGCGGCACTAATCCGCTCGCCGGTCAGGTGTTCACAGTTTTCATCATCGTCGTCGCCGCGGCTGAAGCCGCAATTGGACTCGGTATCGTGATCGCGTTGTATCGCAATCGCGAGACGATCTGGGTCGATCAGATAGATCTGTTGAAATGGTAGAACCGAGGAAGAGGTCAGAAGTCAGAGATCAGAAGTCAGAGGAAGACGGCGTTTCCGGCTTTGCGCACAAGAGCGCCTGTTGGTGACTTCTGACCTCTGATCTCTGATCTCCGACCTCTGAGCCTTTATGTATCGATACATCTGGCTAGTTCCATTGTTGCCCCTTATCGGCGCCGCCATCAACGGCATCTTTGGCCGTTGGTTTCGCTTTCCCGAGAAGCTGATTGGCACAATCGCGGTCGGCACAGTCGCGCTGGCGTTTCTGATCAGTGCTGCGGCGATCTACTCATATGGATTCAGTGGCGACGCACAATGGCCTAAGCCTTATGTCACCACCCAAACGGTCTTCACCTGGATTCCTGGCGGCGCGGTGCAACAAACACTCGGACAAGCACCGGCAGGCCAGTCAACAACGATCTCGATTGCGGGCCAGCCGGTCACAGTCGCAAAACCGCGCGCGTCTCTGCTGAACATCGAGTGGAGCTATCAACTCGATCCGCTGTCGGCGATTTTCATGTTGGTGGTTACTGGCGTCGGTCTTTGTATCTTTGTTTTCGCGACGGGCTACATGCATGACGACCCGGGCTTTTACCGCTTCTTTGCGTACATGGGGCTGTTCATGTTTTCGATGCTCGTGCTGGTGATGGGCTCGAACTTTGTGATGATGTTTGTCGGGTGGGAGGGCGTCGGTCTCTGCTCATATCTGCTGATTGGTCATTACTTCAATCGCGCTGAAGCGGCGAATGCTTCGCGCAAGGCTTTCATCACGAATCGCATCGGCGACTTTGGTTTCATGCTCGCCGTCTTTGGAATTATCGCGACATTTGGTTCGGCGCAATTCACTAGCGTGATTCCGGCAGCTGCCGGTTACCCCGTCGAAGCGCTCGGACACTGGGGTTTGCTGTCCTGGATCGCTTTGGGGCTGATGATTGGTGCCTGCGGCAAGTCTGCGCAGTTTCCTCTGCACGTCTGGTTGCCGGATGCGATGGCCGGCCCGACGCCGGTGTCGGCGTTGATTCACGCGGCGACGATGGTCACGGCCGGGCTCTACATGCTGACGCGCACGAACGTCATCTTTCAGCATTCGCAGACGATGATGCTCGTGGTCGCGGTAGTCGGCGCGTTCACTGCGATCTTTGCGGCGACGATCGGCATCACGCAAAACGACATCAAGAAAGTTCTGGCTTATTCAACCGTGTCGCAGCTTGGCTTCATGTTTCTGGCGTGCGGTGTGGGCGCTTTTGCGATCGGGATCTTTCACGTGATGACGCACGCGTTCTTCAAAGCGCTGATGTTCCTCGGCGCGGGCAGTGTAATTCATGGCATGCATCACGAACAGGATATGCGCAGAATGGGCGGACTCAAGAAGTACATGCCCATCACGTACCTGACGTTCTTTGCCGGATGGTTGGCGATCTGCGGCATCATTCCGTTTAGCGGCTTCTGGTCGAAAGACGAGATTCTCTGGCGCACTGCTTCGACCAATCACATTCCGCTCGGATGGCTTCTGTGGATTGTCGCCACGATCGCGGCGACTTGCACGGCGTTCTACATGACGCGTCTGATGGCGATGACGTTTTGGGGGAAGTTCCGAGGAGCAGAAGACAAACACGATTCGCACGGACACGGCGCGCACACTCCGCACGAGTCGCCGAAATCGATGTGGGTGCCTTTGGTGGTGCTGGCGATTCTTGCGACTGTCGGTGGCTTGGTCGGCATCAGCACGGCATTTACCGGCGGCAAAGAAGTCGGCGGGCGCATGAACATCGTGACTTGGCTGAGTCCAGTCATTTGGAATCCGGCGAAGAATTCGTTCGGCGATGGATCGGCTGAATCACGCCCCGAGCCGAGGCGTGCCGAAGCTCCCATTAACATGGAGCCACTAACAGAAGGCGGAACGCCCTACGGCCCCACCGGATTTAATCTCGCCGAAGCCGCAGAACATAAGTTGGGCAGCGAAACAGCGACCGAGTGGGTCTTCATTGTCATTTCGCTTCTCGTCGCGGGCCTGGGAATGGGACTCGGCTTCCTCTTCTATATTAAGGACACGCGACTGCCGGACATCTGGGCGAAACGGCTCGGGCCCCTGTATCGCGCCAGCTACAACAAGTACTGGATCGATGAGTTTTTTGGCTGGGCGTTCACGCGCCGCACGATGGATTTGGCGCGGGGCGTGTTTGCTTTCGACTCGAAAGTCGTGGACGGCGGCGTGAATGGTTCCGCGTGGCTGACGCGTCTGTCCAGCCGGATCACCGGAGGCACAGACAAGTATTTTGTCGACGGTCTGGTCAACGCCATCGCCGGCTTTGTCATGCGTTTGATGTCGCCGATGGTGCGCGCGGCGCAGACGGGATTGACGGCAAACTACGCGCTGGTTATGGTGATCGGCTTACTCGTCGCAGTCGTGCTGTATTTGGTTAAGATACTTTAGATTAGCGAGTCAGAAGCCCGACCGTCAGGGAGGGCAACGCTTGCTCGAATTGCCCTTGCTGACGCGCGGGCTTCTGACACTTTTTTGCGAGGACTGACGTGTTCACAAACAATATTATTTCCATCATCACTTGGCTGCCGGCCCTCGGCGCGATTTTGATTCTGGCGCTGTTCCGCAAAGAACAGAATGATTTGATCAAGAAATTCGCGACGGTCTGGCTCGGGCTCGATCTCATCGCGTCGTTGTTCCTGTTCACGTATGACCGCGGCGCCGGCGGCATGCAATTCCTCGAAGACCATCAGTGGATCCCGATCATCGGCGCGCGTTATCAGATGGGCGCGGACGGGGTGTCGGTTTTGCTGATCGTGCTGACGACGTTCCTGGGTTTGCTGGCGGCGTTGTCGTCTTGGAACTACATCCAGAAACGTCAGAAGGAATATTACATCCTGCTCCTGCTTTTGCAGACGTTTGTGCTCGGCGTGTTCGGTTCGATGGATCTGTTCTTGTTCTACCTGTTCTTCGAAGTGGGCTTAGTGCCGATGTATTTCCTGATCGGGATTTGGGGCGGCGACAACCGGCTCTATGCGGCGATCAAATTCTTTCTCTACACCCTCGTCGGTTCAGTGGTGATGCTGCTGGGCATCTTGAAGATTTATCTCCTGACCCAGGACACGGCGCTAACCGCCAGGATTACGCAAGCGACTGTCGATCTGCTCGCGGGCAACAAAGCGGCGAGCGCGCTGGTCGCGAACACTTTGCAACAGGCCGCGCAAAACCACACCGGCACCTTCAACATTCTCTATCTACAGGCGATTGGCTCAGTAATGCCGATGGGCACGATGCAGGTTTTGCTTTTCTTTGCATTCGCGCTCGGCTTTGCGATCAAGGTGCCGATGTTTCCGTTTCATACCTGGCTGCCGGACGCCCACGTCGAAGCGCCGACGGCCGGCTCTGTCATCCTTGCCGGGGTACTGCTGAAGTTGGGAACGTACGGCTTTTATCGGTTCAATCTGCCAATGTTTCCGAAGGCTTCAATGGATGAACACTTCTTCGGAAGTTTTGGCGTGCGCAGCGTGATGGTCTTTCTGGCCATTGTCTCAATTATCTACGGTGCGCTGGCCGCGATGTACTTCGTCGTCAAGAAAGACGGTGACGTGAAGAAGCTGGTCGCGTATTCGTCCGTCTCTTCGATGGGCATAGTCATGCTGGGTCTCTTCGCGCTGAATCCGAACGGCATCAATGGCGCGGTGATGCAGATGATCAATCACGGCATCTACTCAGGAGCGCTCTTCTTACTCGTCGGCATCATTTATGAACGACGACACACGCGCAGTGTCGCCGAGTTCGGCGGATTGTCGCACGTCATGCCAGGATACGCGGCCGTGTTTCTCGCGATGGCCATGACGGCGATTGGCCTGCCGCTGTTGTGCGTTTTCATTTCCGAATTTCTGGCGATGCGGGGCGCGTTCGAAGCGAATCCGTGGTGGGCCGGCTGGGCCGGACTGGGAATCATTCTGAATGCGGGATACATGCTCTGGCTCTATCAACGGATGTTCTTTGGCGAAATCGAAAACGAAAAGAACAAGCTGCTGCCGGATCTGAACGTACGCGAATGGGCTTACATGTTGCCGCTGGTGATTATGTCTCTGGTGATCGGAATTTATCCGGCGCCGTTCATTCGTTACATTGAGAAGCCGGTCAATGCGCTGGTGAGGCAGATGCGGCCGAACTATCCGATTCCCGGCGTCCCCGAGACGAGTGCTCCAGTCCAGACCAAAGTCCAGAGATAGTTCTTAGTACTTTGGGCTTTGTACTTTGTTCGAGCGTGAGATTGGTCGGATCAGAGCGGGTTAAATGAGAGGACAAAGCACAAAGGACCAAGTGCCAAGTTCAGAAGACAATGCCACTTCTTTTTCAAACTAACCTGATTAACGTAAGCGATCTGCAAATGATCGCGCCTGAATTGATCCTGAGCGTATTTGCGTGTGTTGCGCTGGTGATGGAAGTGATTCTGCCGTACAAGCACGGCAAGATGACGGCGTATTTCTCTCTGATCGGAATTGCGCTCGCCGCTGCTTCGCTGGTTCTACTGTGGAGTGGGAATCGTGACGGCCTGCCGCTCACCGGCTTCTACGGAATGATCCGGATCGACGGCTTTGCGTTTGTGTTCAAGGGCATCTTTCTAATCAGCGCGGCCCTGGCGATTGCCATCGCGACGCGTTACCTGGATATCGAAGGCGAGCAGCACGGCGAATACTACGCGCTGATTTTGTTTGCCACCATCGGGATGATGTTTCTCGGCAGCGGCTACGATCTGATTTCGCTCTACATCTCGCTCGAATTGATGGCCTTGACGTTCTACGTGCTGGTGGCATTCACCAAGCGGCAGAAAGTTTCGAACGAAGCCGCGATGAAATATTTTCTGCTGGGAGCTTTTTCATCCGGCATCCTGCTTTACGGCATGTCTCTGCTCTACGGCGTGACCGGCTCGACAAACCTCGGCGAGATTGGACAAGCCCTGGCGAAGGCCGATCCCGAGTTGCGGCCAATGTTGGTGTTGGGAATGATCGCGCTGGGCGCCGGATTATTTTTCAAGATCGCTGCGGTGCCCTTTCACATGTGGGCGCCCGACGCCTATGAAGGCGCGCCTACTTCGGTGACTGCGTTTCTCTCAACCGGATCGAAAGCCGCGAGCTTTGCCCTATACGCCCGGATCTTTTTCGTGGCGCTGGGACCGATGCGAGTTGAATGGGCGCCGCTGCTGGGAATCGTGGCCGCGCTGACGATTGTGGTAGGAAACTGGGCCGCGATCACGCAGGAGAATTCCAAGCGTCTGCTCGCTTACTCCTCGATTTCCAACGCGGGTTATCTACTGCTAGGAATCATCGCGAACAACACTTACGGCAACATCGGCTTGGTGATCTATCTGCTGGTGTACGTCTTCATGAACATGGGAGCGTTCGGCATCGTGATCAGCCTGCGGCGGCGCGGGATCATCGGCGACAACGTCGATGACATGACCGGACTCGCGCACAAAGCGCCGGGAATGGCCGCGATGATGGCGATCTTCATGCTCAGTCTGGGCGGCCTGCCGACGACAGGTGGATTTATCGGAAAGTATTTCTTGTTGTGGGGCCTGTTCGATCGGGCAAAGACCGATGGCAAGAATTGGTACTACTGGCTGGCGGGCTGGGCCATCATTAATCTCGTGGTCTCGTTCTATTACTATCTACGATTCGTGAGGGTCATGTATCTCGGCGATCGAGTCGCAGACGACCAACCGTTAACGCTTTCACCAGCATTGAAAACAGCGCTGGTGGTTTCCGTCATCGGAATCATTGCCATCGGGATTTATCCCCAACCCCTCATCGCTATCGCCCAAAAACTCTGGCCGTGATGAGTTCAATGCTGTGAATCAAGAAGTGTCGGGTTTCCTCTCCTGAGGCGATGTCTTGAGTTTTCAAACATCGCCTTTTGCATTTTTATGTGGGCCTTCTACTTTCTAGCGGCGATTGCCATCTGGCTGGGCCTGAGCTCTCTGCGCGGTGGGCTTCGCTTTGCCCGCTATCTGCGAGCGGAGCTGACTCAGGAATATCCAGAGTTCACGCCGTTCGTCACCGTCTTTGTTCCGTGCCGCGGCGTGGACGAAGGGTTGAGAGAGAATCTCGCGGCGATTTTTACGCAGGATTATCCAGCGTTCGAAGTAATTGTGATCAGTGATCGTGCCGACGATCCTGCGATCGCGGTCGTTGCGGAAGTGAGTCAGTCCTTCGAGAGGCCGGGCGGCCCATTGGTTCGGGTCGTAGTCGCAGGAGAAGCGACCGACAGCGGGCAGAAGGTTCACAACCTGCGCGCGGGAGTCGACGAAGCCGATCCGCAAAGCACAGTCTTTGCCTTTGTTGATACCGATGCGCGGCCATCCTCGAGTTGGCTGCAATCATTGGTCGCGCCGTTGAGCGACGAAAGCGTTGGCGCAGCGACGGGTTATCGCTGGTTTGTCTCGCAGCGCGGTCTTGCTTCACATGTGCGATCGGTTTGGAATGCTTCGATTGCTTCCGCGTTGGGTTCGGCCCGAGACAAGAATTTTTGCTGGGGCGGCTCGACTGCTATTCGCCGCGAAACATTTGCACAGCTCAACGTCAGCGAACGCTGGCGCGGCACCGTGTCGGATGATTTCACGATGACTCGCGTGCTGCACGAAGCATCTCTGCCGATCAAGTTCGTTCCCCAGTGCCTGACGCCTTCATTCGAGTATTGTAGCAGCCGCGAGCTGATTGAATTCACCACGAGGCAATTGAAGATTACGCGCGCTTACGCCGCGCATCTTTGGAAAGCAGTGCTGACGGGCAGTGTGATTTTCGTGCTCGTGTTTTTCGGCGGGATTGCGCTGGTCGTGTCTCGCGCAATGATGGGGCTGTCGTTCGCAACGCCGTTTATCCTCCTGTCGGTAATCTTCACGTTGGGAGCAATGAAGTCATACGTGCGTCTGCGAGCGGTTGGTTTGGTGATCGCCGATCGGAGGTTGCGCTCTTTCGCAACCCTGCTGGCTCATCTAACGCTCTGGCCCGTAGCGTCGCTGCTTTTCCTTGGCAATGCGTTGGCGGCGGCTGTGTCGCGGCGCATAACGTGGCGCGGGATCACCTATGAATTGAAATCGCAGACTGAAACTGTCATTCTTTCGCACAGATCGAATTAGCCATTTGGAGTTGAAAGTGCAAATGAGAACTTTGCTGTTTTCCCTGGTGATGGTTTGCGCAAGTGTGGCTCCGGCCGCAGCCCAGGACAAGAATCGAGCCAACGATCTTAAGTCGATGGTTGAAACCGAGCGCGCGTTTTCCCGGACCTCGGAAGAGAATGGAACGCGCGAGGCCTTCGCCGCATTCATCGGTGAAGACGGAATACTGTTTCGCCCCACTGCGGTGCTGGGCAAGAAGTGGATGCAGGAACATCCGCTGCCACCCTCAACGACGCGACAGTTGCTTAGCTGGCAGCCAATCTTCGCCGCGGTATCGCGCGCGGGCGATCTCGGGTACACCACCGGGCCATGGCAGTTCAAGCAGGACATCAAAGACGCCAAACCAGCGGCCTTTGGAAACTTTATGACGGTCTGGAGAAAGCAGGCGGACGGAACCTGGAGGTTCGCGCTGGATTTGGGAATCAGCAACCCCGAGCCGAAGGCTCCAACGCCTGCGTGGCAGCCGGAAAACAGTCAAACGGGTGGCGGGAGTTCTAAGCGAATCGATTCGGAAGCCGCGCGATCTGAACTGCTAAATGCGGATCGCGAATTCTCGAAAGCCTCTGCCGATCAAGGCGCACGCGAAGCCGTCCTCTTATACGCCGCGAAAGATGTACGCCTGTTTCGCAACAACCATTTTCCTTTTGTGGGCAGGGTTGCCGCTGCTGACGCTCTGGCGCCCTTGACGGCCGAATGGACCTGGAAGCCGTCGTTTGCCGGCGTATCCGTCTCCGGCGATTTGGGCTATAGCTATGGCATCTATGAGCTGCGCGAGAAGAATGGCGTTGTTTCCGAAAAAGGAAACTATGCGCGCGTGTGGAAGAAAGTTAGCGGCGTGTGGAAGTTCGTAGTGGACGTTGCGGACCCGCTGCCGCCTGAGACAAAGAAGAACTAGCGCGGTGCGATGAAGTCTGGGCCACAATTAGACAATGCCGAATAAGGCCGCACAGCTCGTGCAACTCCTGCGTTCGACGAAACGTGAAAAGCGTCTCGGGACCGTGATCCTGTTTGTAACTTCGCGCTGCAATTCATTCTGTCGTACTTGTTTCTATCATGAAGAGTTGAACCAGCCGGGCGATTTGACGTTCGAGCAGATCGAGAAGGTCTCGCGAACGATGCCGCCGATTACCGACCTCTGGCTTTCCGGCGGCGAGCCCACCCTGCGCCACGACGCGTCGGAAATCATCGATACGTTCGTCCGTAACAACGGCGTGCGCCGCTTGATCATTCCGACTAACGGCCTGGTCAAAACGCGCGTGGCTGAGATTGTGGACAACGCCCTCGGGTCACATCCATCGCTCGATCTGTATTTGAATATTGCGCTTGATGGTCAGGGCGAGACGCACGATCGCGTGCGCGGCGTCCCCGGTCATTGGGAGAAAACCCTCGACTGCATCGAAGCGCTTTATCCTTTGAAAGAGAAATACGGAGATCGGTTTCGTTTGAACGCCAACACCGTCGTTTGCGCCGACAACTACAAAGAGATCGAAAAACTGGCCGAGTTCATGTGGAACGCCTTTCGGCTCGACGGCCACTATTTCAACATCGTGCGTGGCGAGACTCTGGTCGGAGATGAAATCAAGCAGGTGCCGGCAGAAGTTCTGCCCCGGATGTACACGTTCGTGTCGCAACTGACGAAACGGTACGGCGATCGAATGTTCGTGGATGACGACACGCTAAAGCGCTTCGCAAAGAATGTCGCGTACGTGGGTACGATCACCACGCACTACCGAACCCAGCACGCAAACTTTGACGCATCAACACCGTGGCCCTTTCCCTGCACGGCGGGAGAAACGATCGCGGTCATCGATTACAACGGCGACGTGCGCGCCTGCGAGTTGCGCGAGAAGTTCGCGACGCTCTCCGACTATGATTTTGATTTCGGCGCTTTGTGGGTCGCGCACGAACGGCAAGTCGAACTCCGCGCGATCGATGGCGGCAAGGCCTGCTGGTGCACGCACGTCTGCTTCATTCACGATTCGATGAGGCATTCGCGGCGATCGCTCCTTGTCGAAGGGCCAAAGAATTATCTCACGCGCGGATCGTGGTAAACTAAGGAGCAAGGAGCGCGATGTCTCAACGAATCCTAACTTACGTCAATCCTGAAGAGTACTTGCGACTCGAGCGTCAAGCTGAGTACAAGAGTGAATACCTGAATGGCGAGATATTCGCGATGGGCGGCGCCAGTGAAGCGCATAATCTGATTGCTGGCAACATATTTGGTGAACTTAGACAACAGTTAAAAGACCGGCCGGGCCGGGCGTATGTCAGCGACATGCGGGTAAAGGTGCGCGCGACTGGCCTATACACGTATCCGGACGTAGTTGTCGTTTGCGACGAACCGGAGTTCGAAGATGCTGAAGTTGACACCTTACTAAACCCGACGACGCTCATCGAAGTCCTATCACCATCCACCGAACGCTATGACCGGATCGCGAAGACTTCGTACTATCGCACGATTGATTCTCTCGCGGAACACTTGCTGGTGGCCCAAGGCGAAATTCGTTTAGAGCAATACATCAGACAACCAAACGGACAGTGGGTGCTGTTCGAGCACCTGAATGTCGATAGCACCGTCAAGGTTGCTTCGATCGAATGTACACTCAAACTCAGCGATGTTTACGACAGAATCACCTTCGAGCCGAAACGCCGTGTCACGGGATGATGACAAAGAGGAAACCAATCGCAAGACGGGCCTCGCCTATGCCGCGGCCTTCTCGCTCTTCGCGGCAGTCGTTGCTGGTTTGGGCCTGGGTTGGTTGCTGGATCGGTGGCTGGGAACGCGACCATGGCTACTGGTAGCAGGCCTCGTGCTGGGCGCGGCGGCCGGCTTTTACGAGTTCATTCGGGCTACTTCCAAGCTTTCTTGAATAAAACAAGAGGCTTGGGCTGATCTTGGTCGGTCAAAAAGGTCGTCCAAATTCCTGTTGCATTCGTCTAAAAACTTGTTGACCGCACGACCGCCGCGCGTGCTATATTGAATTGAACCTGGGTAAACAGCCCGGTGGCCCCTCCACCAAAAAAGTTTGGTAAGCCTCATGCCGATTGGGTTAACGTCGTTCTTGACCAGAGAGAGGCATCGTCTATGACAAACTGTGCTTTTGCTTTGCGCAAACGCTTCATCTCGATGTTATGCGCTGGACTCATTGTGTTCGCCGGTGGTCTGCTTGGCGCGGCGCAAGCGGCAACGCAGATTAGTCCGACGCTGATTAGCACGTCGACTAACACTCGAGCCATCGCACTCGAATCAGTGACGATGCACGCAGAGCCCTTTTCGCTGGCGTCCGAAGGGAACTTCAACTCCGCGGACCCGCGCACCCGCATCGAGATCTTTTGCATGAATTTGGATTTTCTGGCCGGAGAAGTCTCGACTTCGGGAAATATTCTGGTGGGAGATCCGAATGCACTCACGGTCGACGCGGAAGACGCAGCCCACAATCATTACCCGCTAAAAGTTGAATACGTCGGACAAGTGCCGCCGCTGCTCGATTCGCAGGGAAACGTTACAACTGAGTTTCGCGGCCTCTACATGGTCATTGTGCGGCTCAACGATTCGATGACGAGCAATCTGGGTGACGTGCTGCTTCGTTTGACTCTTCATGGAATGTCGAGCAATCGTGTGCGCACCGCCATCGGCACGGTTGGCGGCGGGCCGGCCGACGATGCCGGCGCAGTTCCGACACCCGCGCCGGCCGTACCGCCGGCTCCGGTAACGCCACTAACCCTGGCCCAGTTCCAGGCACAGTTCACCAATCCATCGATGGCCGCAGGTCCAGACGGCATCAGGTTTCTGGAGCAGACGACGTGGGGTCTTACGGATTCTGACCTGACCCACCTCCGCAGCATAGGCATGCAGGCTTATCTGACTGAGCAGTTCAATGCGCTGCCGCAATTCGTCGACGCTCCAAACAACTTGTCGTCTAACTATCCTTTGACGACGCTTTATCCGATAAACGCGCCGAGTCCGTGCGATGCGACCTGTTTGCGCGACAACTACACTCTGTATCCACTACAGAATCAATTTGTCACCAATACTTTGACTCGGCCCGATCAGTTGCGACAACGGGTTGCCTTCGCGGTACACAAGTTTATCGTCGTCGCCGGACGCGACATGAACAACAACGAAACGAGCTGGTACGCTCCCTACCTGCAAACAATCGACCGAAACGCCTTCGGCAACTTCCGCACGATGCTTCTTGATCTCACTCTAAATCCGGGGATGGGCAAGTACCTCGACATGGCCGGCAATTCAAGAGTTGCGCCGAATGAAAACTACGCGCGCGAGGTGATGCAGCTGTTCGCGATCGGCACTGACATGTTGAATCAGAACGGCACTCCGATCCTGGACGTAAACGGGAATCGAATTCCGACCTACGGCCAAACAGAGATTACGAATTTCGCGCGCGTGTTTACGGGTTGGGTAATAAGCAGCACCACTACCAACACCTTTAGTGGCCAGTCGGTGCCGGACTATATCCGCCCCATGGGGTTCAGCAATAACACGGCCGCGAACGGTCCCTTTGACATCGCCGCCAAGACTTTGCTGAACGGTCAGCAGTTAGCGGCGTGCGGAAATTGCACCGGCAACCTGCCAAACATGACGGCCTACAAGAATGCCGAACTGAGTGCAGCAATCGATAATCTGTTCAATCACCAAAACACCGGGCCGTATCTCTGCACGCAGCTCATTCATCAACTGGTAACCAGCAACCCGAGCCCAGCATATGTGGGCCGGTGCTCGGCTGCTTTTGCCAACAACGGTTCTGGCACTCGCGGGGATATGAAGGCGGTCATTACCGCCATCCTGCTTGATCCCGAAGCGCGCGGAGACGTGAAGACCGATCCGAATTACGGTCATTTGCGCGAGCCGGTGCAGCTCATGACAAATTTGCTGCGGATGTTCAATGCCACCAGTGACGGCGTGCTGGTGACCAACGTGTCGGGTGCCGGCAGTTTTATGACTCCACTGGGGCAGGACGTATTCAATCCGCCGACGGTATTCAGCTATTTCCCCGCGGGCTTTGGCCTTCCAGGCACCAATCTAATCGGTCCGGAGTTCGGCATTCTGGATACCTCGTCAACCTACCAAAGGGCTAACTTCGTCAACACTCTTTTCCTCGGGAACAACGGCAACGGAATTGCGGTGAGCGCGCCCAACCGGCCGACCGGCACGCAGCTTAACTATGCGACGTATCAAGCGATGGCAGCGAGTTGCACCGGCGTGGGAAGCTGCTCGCTGGTCGACGCGCTGAACACGAACATGATGCACGGCACCATGTCGTCGTCGATGCGGACAAGCATTATCAGCGCCGTCACGGGAATTGTCAGTTCTGACCCCGCCAATCGAACGCGAACGGCAATTTATCTTGTTGCGACCTCATCGCAATATCAGGTGGAGAGGTAGAAGGATGAAAAAATCACGCAGACAGTTTTTGAGAGACTCAGCCTGCGGGCTCACGGCCGCCGCATTCGTGTCCAGTCTGGATCGATTCGGGCTCGTTCAGGCAATGGTGCAGCAGCAACCCGAGGTGGCCGCTGATTACAAGGCGCTGGTTTGCATTTTTCTATCGGGCGGAACTGACTGCAACAACATGGTCGTGCCGGTTACGGATTACACTGATCCGGCTGGCGGCACAACGAGTGGCTATAGCAATGTTCGAGCGGGATCGGGTCTCGCCATACCGCTGGGGGCGCTGTTGCAAATTAGCCCGCCTAATCAGGGCGGACGTGTCTTTGGTTTCCACCCAAATCTTTCACCGGAAGTCGCCAATCCTGGTCAGCCAAACGGCCTGATGGGACCATGGAGTCAGAACAAGCTGGCGATTCTTTGTAACTTCGGTTCGCTCTTACAGCCGACCACCAAAGCCCAATACCAGAGCAACGTGAACGGGGCGTTTCGACCTTATCAACTGTTCTCGCACTCGGATCAGGTGGCGCAACAGATGACTTCGATTTCAAATCAGGTGGGCCAGACCGGCTGGGGTGGACGCGTTTCCGATCTAACTGGCGGCCTCAACGGCGCCGTGCCATTGCCGATGAGCATATCAGTCGCCGGCACGAGTCTTTTCGTGACCGGCGTTACCAGCCGGCAACTGGCAATCGGGACAGGACTGCTGCAGAACGTTTTGAATCTGAACTGGAACGGACCGGCGTCGGCAATTCCGTTTACGACTGGTAGCGCCTACCGGCAACTGCTGGGCTTCGATACCGATGCAGCCCTGATCAAGGGCGCCAGCGATACCACCAACCAGGCGCTAAATGCTGACGCGATTCTGAATCAACCTGATCCACCTATCACCGCTACTTTTCCAGCTACGGGCATCGGCAATCAATTGAAACAGGTCGCTAAGCTGGTCAGCCTTGGCAGCAAGCCGGCACCTTTGGGCCTCGGCTTTCATCGACAGATATTCTTCTGTTCGCTCGGTGGATTCGATACCCACACAAACGAGACTTCGGCGAACCCGACGGTTCCCAATGGCGCCGGAAATCAGGGCAACCTGCTGACGCAACTTAGCCAGGCCATGAGAGCGTTCTACGATGAAATGGTCGCGCAGGGAAACAGCAACAGCGTGACGCAGTTCACGATTTCCGACTTTGGCCGCACGTTCCAGCCATCGGGCAGCGGGTCGGGTACCGTCGGCTCCGATCATGCCTGGGGTAGTCACGCGTTGATTTTGGGTGGCGCAGTTCAGGGCGGACGATTCTATGGAACTTACCCGACGCTGGCGCTCAACAGCAATGACGATGATGGTGGCAATCGCGGTCGTTGGATTCCGACTACGTCCGTCGAGCAGTACGCCGCGACGCTGTCGGCCTGGTACGGTCTCGCACCCGCCGACATCCCGAAGGTGTTTCCGAACTTGAGTAAATTCCCAACCCAGAATCTCGGCTTTCTGGTTTGATCCGAGCAGCCGGGCGAGAAGGACCAGGGAAACTGAATGCATCAAGGGTCGAGCCTGGTTGAGCACAGCAAATCGTGCTCAATCATCCTCGGCCCTTCTCTTCTTTATCCGGTAAGCTTGTATTCGATTGAGCCCGCGAAGCGCGGCGACAGCGTAAAGCCTGGGGTGGAGCGGAGCGGAACCCCAGGTTCATTGGAGTACAAAGGAAGAGCCCGCGAAGTGGGCGACAGCCATTTCATCATTAGTGAATTTCAGCTTTTGCGCTATCGCACGCTTCGCGCGCTCGGTTTTCATGACCGTCGTCATCCTGGGGTTCCGCTTCGCTACACCCCAGGCTTTATGCTTCCACCCGCTGCGCGGGTTTTGGAAAGCTAAGCCGACATTAACTTGTTTAGAACTTCCTATTATCGAAAGACCGTCGGAGTCGCTCTCGCGCTGCTGATTACTGCGATGTCTTTTGTCATCCTCAGGCAGAGACCCCAATCACTATCTGATTCAAAGTTGTCGTCGGCCGATCGTCCCAGTGTCGCAACTTCACCACCGAAACTTAACTCTGCGGACAAGAACAGGCTCGAAGAGTTGACTGCGAAACTTCCGCTGGCCTTTGAGATCAACCGGGGCCAGGCGGATTCACACGTTAAGTTCTTCTCCCGTGAAAACGGATCCGAGTTGTTCCTTACTTCGAACGCGGCTGTCCTGCGTCCGAGAAATTCCCGTTATCCCTTCACGCTCCGATTTCAACGCGCCAATCCCACTTCGAACGTAAAGGGAAGAGACCAACTGCCGGGCTATAGGAACTATTTGCTGGGCAATGATCCGTCGAAGTGGCAAACGAACGTGCCGACCTTTAACCGCGTCACCTACGAAGAAATCTATCCGGGAATTAATCTGACGTATTACGGTAATCGTCGTGACCTCGAATACGATTTCGAGGTCGCGCCCGGGGCTGATCCTCATTCGATTCGTCTTGCTTTCGACTCCCACGTGCGGCCGCATATTTCTCTAGGTGGCGATCTAGTATTGCAATCAGGAAGGACCGAGTTGGTCGAGCGAAAGCCGATCGTATTTCAAGAAATCAATGGCCAGCGTCATCTGATCGAAGGGCATTATGTCCTGCTTGGAAAACGGGAGGCGGGTTTTGAAGTCGGCGAGTACGACCGGGCCCGGCCGCTGGTAATTGATCCGACGTTGGTCTATTCAACCTATCTAGGCGGAAGCGGCGACGACCTCGGTAGCAGCATCGCGATTGACGGCAGCAACAACGTCTATATTGCGGGCACGACCAGCTCCCCGAACTTCCCGACACGCGGCCCGGCATTTCCCAACAGCGCCGGGTTGAGCGACATCTTCGTCACCAAGATCGATCCAACCGGCGGCAACGTCGTGTACTCGACTTATATCGGCGGCAGCGGTCTCGATCGTGGTGATGGCGTCGCGCTTGATAGCAACGGCAACGCCTATGTGGTCGGTCGCGTGGGTGACACTTCAGTCAATTTTCCGACCACTGCCGGCGCGCTGGCACAGACATATCGCGGCGGCGACTTTGACGGCGTGTTGTTCAAGCTGAATGCGCAAGGTAACGCTCTGGTCTATTCCACGTTTCTCGGCGGCGAGGACAACGATTCGGTCGAAGGAGTCGCCGTTGACCTCAGCGGCAACGCGTATGTCACGGGCGGTACGCGCTCGAATGGATTTCCGCTGACGGCGAGTGCATTCCAATCATTCCGCACCGGTGATACCGACGCTTATCTGACCAAGCTGAACTCGTCGGGCAGTGCGGTGCTTTACTCGACGTTGCTCGGGGGCGGGGGCACCGATCGGGGCAGCGGGGTCGCCGTCGACACAACGGGCAACGCCTACGTCGCCGGCTATAGCGCTTCGCCCGACTTCCCAACTCAGAACGCATTCCAGGGCTTCTCTGGTGGAAGCTTCGACGCATTCATCGCCAGAATCGACACCAACGCGAGCGGTGCTGCGTCCCTTGTTTTCTGTACCTATCTGGGCGGCATTGGAGATGATAAGGCGTACGGAATCGCTCTCGATAGTAGCGCGACCAATGCTTACGTCACCGGCCAAACAAGTTCGAACAACCTGCCGCTCCTGAATCCCGCCCAACCCGCGCTCGGCGGATCGTTTGACGCTTTCATCGCCAAGATCTCAAGTACGGGGGCGAAGATCTACACGACGTATTTGGGCGGAACCGGAGATGACCGCGGCACCGGCATCGCAGTTAACTCGGCCGGCTCGGCATATGTCACTGGGTTCACTTCATCGACAAATTTTCCCACGGTAACCCCGCTGCAGATTTCCAACGGCGGAGGGTTCGATGCCTTCGTAGCAAAGTTGAATCCGGCCGGAAACGCGTTTTTGTATTCGACCTACCTTGGCGGCACTGCGAACGAGAGCAACGCGACCACGGGAGTGACATCGACTAACCCGATCGTGCTCAATGCCGCAAGCGACGCGTACATCACCGGCTTTACCTCGTCGACGAATTTCCCGACGGCCGCGCCATTGCAGCCTGCCAGCGCCGGAGGCGTGGAGGCTTTTGTCGTCAAGATTGCCGACGCCGCGCCGGCGGCTGACTACTCGATCTCGATCTTGCCGTTCTCGCGTACCGTGGTGCCCGGAGGCCCGACTACCTACGCAGTTACCGCTACTCCGGTGGGAGGTTTCACCGGCACGATTTCCCTGAGCGCATCCGGCTTTTCCAACGATTCGACCGCGAGTTTCAATCCCGCCACCATCGTCATCACTGACGCCTCGGCCAAGTCGTCGACCCTGACTGTTATCACGACTGCGGCGACGCCGCCGGGAAACTATTCACTGAACATCAATACGACGAGCGGGAACCTACAACATGCCGGCCCGGCCCAGTTGGTTGTCTCGGGAACGGCGAGCGCCAATCTGGCGATTAATAAGACGGCATCTCCAAATCCGGCGACGTCTCTGGCCAATCTTACTTATCGCATCACCGTGACCAACAATGGTCCTTCACCGGCGACCAATGTAACCGTGACGGATCAACTGCCGGCGGGTCCAACACTTGTTTCAGCCATCCCTACCCAGGGAACCTGCAGCGGGACAACGACGATCACGTGTAACCTGGGTTCAATCGCGAACGGTGTGGTTGCGGTCGTAAACATCATCATCACGCCTCAGATGGTTGGCCAGTTGACGAACACAGCGAATGTTGTGGCCGCCGAAAACGATCCGGACACGAACGACAACACGACCACGATTCAGACGACGGTTAATGCGCCAGCCAGCGGTCCGTCGATGCTTGATCCAAATCTTTCCGTGAAGACGGTCGTGAGCGGCCTGTCACAGCCGACCAGTATGGCCTTCATCGGCAACAATGATTTCTTTGTGCTCGAGAAGAACACCGGCAAGGTTCAGCGCGTCACAAATGGCGTAGTGCAAAGCACCGTGCTCGACCTGGCGGTGAACAGCGCCTCTGAGCGCGGACTGCTCGGTATCGCTCTCCATCCGAATTTCCTGCTCAACGGTTACGTCTATCTTTACTGGACTGAGAGCAGCACCGGCGCAGACTCGACCGTTCTTAGCGAAGTTTTCCAACCGCTGTCGAACCGAGTCGATCGCTACATCTGGAACGGATCGACGCTCGTATTCGATCGAAATCTGATCAAGCTGCGGGCCTATCAGGCTGACCCCAATCAACCGCTCCGTGGAAATCATGATGGCGGCGTGCTGCGCTTTGGTCCGGACGGCAAGATTTACATTTTGATGGGCGACAACGGCCGGCGGGGTCTGCTGCAGAATCTTCCCTGCGGACCTACCAGCGTCTGTCCCGGCCCAACTGTGGCTGACGATCAGTTTGGCGGGCCCGAGCCAGACGACGCCCACTTGACTGGATTCATTTTGCGACTGAATGACGACGGCTCGACGCCGGCTGATAATCCTTTCTACAACGCCTCGACTTCACTCACTGGCCAGGCCGCCGCAAATATCAAAAAGCTCTATGCCTATGGCGTGCGCAACGGATTCGGTCTGGGATTCGATCCGCTTTCGGGAAATCTCTGGGATCAGGAAAACGGCGACGACGCATTTGACGAGATGAATCGGGTGACGGCCGGATCGAACAATGGTTGGGTGCAACTCATGGGGCCCAGCAATCGCATAGCCCAATTCAAACAGATTGAGACGACCTACGGCAACGGCGACTTGCAGCAGTTGCGTTGGTCGCCTTCTTTTATCGCTGATACTCCAGCCGCCGCGCTTGCGCGTCTCTACATGTTGCCGGGCGCGCATTACAACGAGCCAGAATTCAGTTGGAAGTATGCCATCCCCGCGGCGCCGCTCGGTTTTGTTCAGGGCAGAGGACTGGGACCTCAGTTCGAAGGTGACATGTTTGTAGGCGCGGCGCGTACGTTTTTGGTGGGTGGTTTTCTCTTTCGATTCAAGCTCACGCCGGACCGTCTGCACTTTGCGTTTACTGATTCACGTCTGAATGATCTGGTTGCTGATAACGCCGACAAGTTTGACATCACTGAAAGCGAAAGCCTGCTGATCGGACGCGACTTTGGCATCACCACGGACATAGAAACAGGACCGAACGGCGATTTGTACGTCGTTTCGAATACGAACAGCGCAGTCTACGAAATCTCCGGCAAACAACCGATGCTGTTTGTTGCTAACCTCAACGGTGCGCAGGAAACGCCACCAAACAATTCAACGGCTACCGGAACCGCGACGGTGCTCTTGAGTCCGGATGAACAAACGGCGAGGGTTTCGCTAAACTTCAGCGGCCTAACGAGTGCTCAAACTAACGCGCACATACACGGTCCGGCCGCGCCGGGTGTAGTGGGTAATGTCCTGTTTCCGCTGCCGAACGGCAACTTCTCTGATTTCCTGATTTCGCCGTCGGCGACGGACGTGCAAAACCTGAAGAACGGACAGCTATACATCAACGTTCACAGCAGCAATTTCCTGAATGGTGAAATTCGCGGCCAGTTCGGCGCCACGGCATCCGCGAGCAGCGTGCAGTTCAGTTCGGCAAGTTATCTTGTGAGCGAAGCGGCGGGCCGCGCGAACATTACTCTCACGCGGATCGGCGACACATCATCCGCCGCCAGCGTTACTTATGCGACAAATGACGCCGCGGGATTGCAAAACTGCAACGTCACAAACGGCATCGGGTCGCCGCGTTGCGACTACATCAACACGCTCGGCGCCTTGACGTTCGCCGCTGGTGAAACCTTCAAAACGTTTTCGGTGCCGCTGGTGGATGACGGCTATGCTGAGGGCAGCGAGAACTTCACTATCAGTCTTAGTAGTCCAAGTGGTGCGATGCTCGGTTCGCCCGGCACAACGACAGTAACTATTACTGACAACGAAACTGCGAACGGCACAAACCCAATCGACGACACGAACTTCTTTGTGCGGCAGCAGTACATAGACTTTCTGGGTCGCGAACCTGATCCACCAGGTTTTGCTGGCTGGACGGCGACCATCAACAACTGCACAGGCGACACGACGCAGTGCGATCGGATACACGTCTCGCAACTGTTCTTTCAATCGGCAGAGTTTCAGGAGCGCGGCTACTTCGTGTACAGATTTTATCCGGTCGCGCTTGGAAGAAAGCCCGACTACTCAGAGTTCGTGCCTGACCTGGCGAGCGTGAGCGGTTTTCTGGATGCGACACAATTGGAAGCAGCGAAGGTCGCATTCATCGCGGGCTTCATGGCGCGGCCGGCGTTTGCCAGTGCTTACAATTTCCCTAACACGCCAACGGGCAATCAGCAGTACGTCGACATGCTCTTGAATACCGCCTCAGTCACGTTACCGGCAGCCACGCGTCAAGCAATGATTAACGGCTTAAACAGTGCGACTCTGACACGGGGGCAGGTGCTTCGGCAGATTGTCGAGAGTACTGAAGTCTCGACGAAGTACAACCATCAAGCGTACGCAGTGATGGAGTACTTTGGCTATCTCAGACGCCAGCCAGACGCATTCTATCTGCAATGGATCCAAGTGCTGGATTCAACCAACGACCCACGTGGGATGGTAACGGGTTTTGTCACCTCGCAGGAATACCGCAACCGATTCGGGCCGTGAGAAATGAGATCCCTCCCGCCTTTTGAATAGAGAGTTTCTTCCGTCTCCCCTAGTCGGTCAGGAAAACTGCGCATAGGTTCGGTAATTCTCCGCAGAAACCATCAAGCCCCTAATCAAATGCTGTGACAGCCACCTCGGAACTACCGAGGGTTCGGCGACGAACTCCGCGACAATCCTCGATGGCATGACATCTGCATCCACCTGAGACGGATATTTGCGCGACAACCCAATTCAGGTTGGGCTTAGAACGCTTCCGCGTTACCAAGGTGAGCGGTGTCGGCAAAGTAGCAGTCTGAAATTGTCAGAATTAACCGGTTTTCAGCAAGAACAAAAGGCGGTCCATGCAAAATCCCAAAAGCAATCTGCGTCTAATCATCGTGATGTTGGTGTTGTTGTGCCTGGCCGCTTGGCAAGCTTTCCCCCGACCGCTTTCTGCCCTGGCGCGCGCGATGAGATCGATAGCGTCAGCCGATGCTGTCCAGGGCGCGGCTTATACGATGCAGAATGTAATCATCCAACCAAGGGCGGTGAACGCATCGGGAACTGTCGCCGGTTGGGCGTACTTCGATGCGTCCAAGCAATTTCATGCGGCCGTTTACTCGAGCGGAATCGTGCAAGACCTGGGCACCCTGGGCGGTACTTCCAGTGAAGCAACAGGCATAAACGCGGCGGGTCACGTAGTTGGCGCCAGCACGCTAGCTAATGGGTTGACGCACGCTTTCCTCTACAAGAACGGGACCATGATTGATTTGGGCACGTTGCCCGGTGGCGCGACCAGTCAGGCCACCGGGATCAATGATAGCGGTCAGATCGTCGGCTGGAGCGACACGCTGCAACCTAACACCAGTTATCCCTTTCCCGACCATGCCTTCCGTTATACGAACGGTCAGATGACCGATCTCGGAAATCTGGGAACCAACTTTGCAGTGTTTAGTCACGCCACCGCCATCAACGCCTTTGGGCAAGTTGTTGGCTGGAGCAATACGGACGACGGCAACCGGCACGCCTTTCTCTATTCCAGCGGAGCGATGATCGATCTGCACACGCTCGGCGGTTCCGAGAGTGTCGCGCTTGGCGTCAACGGCTTAGGTCACGTGGTGGGCTGGAGCTACACAACCGGCGATGCTGCGGCCCGACCATTCTTATATTCGGGCGGAAGCCTCGTCGATCTAGGACCAGTCAACGGGTACGACTGCACCGCCTACAGCATTAATAATGCGGACGCAGTAGTTGGTCATGCTACAAACGGGCCGGCCTTTCTCTATACGCCGGCCGCGGGGATGCGAGAAATCAACACCGCGATCAATGACTCGCAGTATTTTTTCAATTATGCGTATGCGATAAATGAGAATGGTCAGATCATTGCCTCCGGTCATAACGCAGATTTTAGCCAGACCCAATTCCTCCTGACACCCAGTGGTGGCATTCCGACACCAACGCCGACGCCAACACCATCGCCGACATCCAAAACCGTACAATTCAGTTCAGCTTCCTACAGCGTCAGCGAGACCGGACCACGCTTGGACGTCCTGGTAACTCGGAGTGGCGACGCCAGCAGCAGCGCTTCAGTCAGCTTCGTCACCAACGACGCGGCGGGCCTGACGAACTGCAACGTCTTCAACGGCATCGCTTCACCACGCTGCGACTACATCAACAGCGGCGGAACCTTGCAGTGGCTTGCCGGCGATGCGACGGCGAAGACTTTCTCCATTGCCATCGTCGACGACGCCTACGCCGAAGGCAACGAAACCTTCTCGATCAGTCTCAACAGTCCTTCCGGCGCGACGCTGGGCACGCAATCAACCGCCGCCGTCACGATCACTGATAACGATGCCACGAACGGCTCCAATCCGATCGACAACACGAACTTCTTTGTGCGCCAGCAGTACATAGACTTCCTGGGCCGCGAACCTGACCCGCCTGGTTTGGCGGGCTGGACAAGTACCATCAACAACTGCGCGCCGGGAGATACTAACTGCGACCGGATACACGTCTCGCAGCTCTTCTTCCAATCGGCAGAGTTTCAGGACCGTGGCTATTTTGTCTACCGGTTCTATCCGGTGGCTCTTGGGCGCAAGCCTGATTACTCAGAGTTCGTTACGGATCTGGCGCGGGTGAGCGGGTTTTTGAATAGCGCGCAGTTGGAAGCGGCGAAGGAACAGCTCATCGGCGACTTCATGGGGCGGACGGCGTTTGCGAATACTTACTACTCGCTCACGAATCAGCAGTGCGTGGACGCGCTCTTGAGCACCGCGGGGGTGACGCTGTCGAGCCGGCAAGCGATGATCGATGGCTTGAACAACTCGACGATGACTCGTGGGCAGGTGCTGAGACAAATTGTGGAGAGTACTGAAGTCTCGACGAAGTACAACCATCAGGCTTATGCAGTGATGGAATACTTTGGTTACCTGCGACGCCAGCCGGACGGATTCTATCTGCAATGGATTGCCGACCTGGATTTGAACAACAATCCACGCGGCATGGTCACGGGCTTTGTTATGTCACAGGAATACCGGAACCGGTTCGGGCCGTAGTGGCAAGGGGCAAAGAGCAAAGGGCAAAGGGCAAAGGGCAAAGAGCAAGGGGCAATGAGTGTTGTGCCCAACGCACTTAGCAATTCGCGGCTTGCTGCTTTTCGGCGGCTCTGGCGTCTTTTCGTGGGCTTCACATTTCTTTCCCCGAATTCGAAACTTCAAAGTCATATAATTCCTCGCGTCAGGCGACTAATAGTCTGGACACCGAGCGAAGCCGTGAGAATTCACGACAGCGTCGAGTGCTCTGTGACTGAAATCGGAAACCAGTTTGGAAGTGACGGATAGAGTATGCGAACGATCAAACTTTCGGTAGTGTCCCTCTTTGCCCTGGTCCTGCTCTTGGCTCTCGGCTCCAGACTCTTCAGTGGGTTTGTTGCGACGGGGCAAGGCACGACCCTGGCGGCGCCCACCGATGTGATCGCCTCGGACAACGCCTATTCGACAAAAGTCGAAATTAGCTGGGACGCGATTCGCGGCGCTACTCTATACAGAATTTTCCGCAACCCGGCGAATGACTCCGCGTCCGCGATCAGCTTAGGGACGACCGCTGAAGGAACATTCTTTGATAGCACTGGCGCGGCGGGCCAAAATTATTTTTACTGGGTACGCGCGGAAAACGGCAACGTGCTGAGCAGTCTCAGCGCTCCTGATCAAGGGACGCGCGCCAGCGGTGTCATTAATGGACCGTTAGGACCTTTGAATCCGCCGCTCGCGCCGCTGGGAAATGCAGTAACCGCAACCAAGGCCGCTTTGGGCAAAGCCCTCTTCTGGGACGAGCAACTCTCATCGACTCGCACGGTCGCCTGTGGCACTTGTCATTTTTCGACGAATGGCGGATCTGATGCGCGCGCCATCGTTAATAATTCAAGATCGAGAAACGCCGGCGCCGATGGTGTGTTCGCGACGCCCGATGATGTCTTCGCTTCGCCCGGGGTGGTGAGCAACAATCTCGATGGCACTTACAATTGGTCGCCGCTCTATGGCTTTCGCGAACAGGTCACGGGCCGCAAGTCGCGCTCATACATTGACGCAGGCTTCTCTAACTCTCTGTTTTGGGATGGCCGGGCGACGCAGGTGTTCACCGATCCAATCAGCGGCACCGTCGTGCTGCCAAACGGCGCAGCGCTCGAGAGTCAGGTGCTCGGGCCGCCGGTGAGTTCGACCGAGATGGCGCACACCGGGCGCAATTGGAACGATGTCGCGGCGCGCATCGCCTTTTCAAAGCCCCTGGCACTGTCGCCGACAATTCCGGCCGGCCTGAACAACTGGATCGGCGGACGCAGCTACGCTGAGCTCTTCAACGAAGCATTCGGTACTTCAGATGTCACGCCCGCACGAATTGCGATGGCGATCGCGACTTACGAGCGCACGCTTTACTCAGACCGTACGCCATTCGATCAGAGTGTGGCGCAAATCACTACGCTCACGGCAGCAGAAACACGCGGGCAGGGCGTCTTCAATCAGGCACGGTGTAACGTTTGTCATGCGGGGACTCTGCACAGCGACAATCAGTTTCACAACATCGGCGTGCGCCCGCAAAACGAAGACACCGGCCGCTTTCAGGTAACCGGCAACGCGAACAACATCGGCGAGTTTCGCACGCCCAGTCTGCGCAACGTTGGTCTGCGTGGCCCATACTTTCATGATGGACACTTCGCTACGCTGGAAGAGGTGGTGGCGTTTTACAATCGCGGCGGCGACTTTAATGCTCCGAACATCGATCACAATCTAATCAGACCGCTTGGCCTGTCGCCGCAGCAGCAATCCGATCTTGTCTCTTTTCTCAGGGGCGCGCTGACCGACCCGCGAGTCGCGTTGGGCACGGCCCCCTTCGATCGCCCGGTGCTCTACACGGAATCGAATCGGGTTCCGCAAGTCACCGGTAGCGGCACGCAGGGCGCGGGTGGCAACATTCCGCAGGTGACGGTGATCGAGCCGCCGCTGGTAGGAAATCCGAACTTCAGCGTTGGCGTTTCGAACGCGCTGGGCGGCGCGCAAGCTGTGCTGATAGTGGGCAGCACCGACCCGGGCACTGGACCAACGATTCCTGCCACCGGATCGCTCGCGCGCGTCACCGTAAACCTGGCAGGCAGCGGAGCAGGCCAGGGTTTTGGATCCGCCAGCCTTCTGATTCCGGACAATCCCGCGCTGATTAGCCAGACATTTTTCGGCCGTTGGTTTGTATCTGATCCAAACGCCGCGGGTGGCGTGGCGGTCACTCCGCCTTTCAGAATGACTATCTTCGGAGACGCAGCTGCAATCGGACCAAACCCGATCGACGACACTTCGACTTTCGTAACTCAGCACTACCGGGATTTTCTCAACCGCGCGCCTGATCCTCCGGGGCTCGCCGGCTGGACTGCCACGATCAATAACTGCGCCGGGGACACGACGCAATGCGACCGCGTGCACGTTTCGGAAGCGTTCTTTAAATCAGAGGAGTTTCAGCAACGTGGCTATTTCATCTATCGTTTCTATTCAGCGAGCTTGGGACGCAAGCCGGAGTTTGCTGAGTTTGGTCCCGACCTGGGCCGGGTCAGCGGCTTTCTTGATGCTAATCAGTTGGAAGCCGCGAAGGTCGCGTTCATCTCGGATTTCATTTCGCGCTCGGCGTTCGTGACGAAATACAACTCGCTTAACAACCAGCAGTTTGTTGATACGGTCGTGTCCACCGCTGGCGTCACTTTATCGAACAAGCAAACTCTGATTGATGGACTGAACAGCGGAACGTTAACGCGCGCTGCCGCGCTGCGGCAAATAGCGGAAAGCACGGAAGCCTACCAAAGATTCTACAATCAGGCGTTCGTAGTGATGCAGTACTTTGGCTATCTGCGGCGTGACCCCGACGCTCTGTATCTGAACTGGATTGCGGCGCTCGATTCGGGTGCCGTCTCGCGCACCATGGTCACGGGGTTCGTCAACTCCGCTGAGTATCGCCAGAGGTTTGGACCGTGAGAGAACGGTAGGCAGAAGGCAGTAAGCAGTAGGCAGTAAGCAGTAGGCAGGAAGCAGTAGGCAGGAAGCAGATAAGGATCACCCGTCTACGAATCAGACTATGGCTTGGTTACGATCTCTTTCAAGAGCGTCTCGTCGGGATCGAGCTTGATGGCTCTTGATGTGTTAAATGTGTCGAGGTGAACCGTCAGGGTTGCGTTTTTGCTCGTGGGCACAATTGTGTATCTCTTCTTATCGCCCTTGACAGTCGTTATTTCGATCGGGACCGGATCGAGGAAGGCATCACTGGTCTGCGTCTGGTTCAGGATTAGCGTCAGAAACTCACCGGCCCCACTATACTCAGCCGAATACGATGTCAGTTTGTATATCGGATGGCCGGCGCCATAAACCCAACGCGCGAAAAAGTCTTTCAGACTCTCGCCGGACGCTTTCTCCAAAGCGTCGCACAAATCTTCGGTAGTTGCATTCGCTTGCGCGTGCCCATTGTAATAATCACGCAGGCCGCGAAAGAACGCTTCGTCGCCGAGACGTTTGCGCAGCATGTGCAAGACCCACGCGCCTTTCTGGTAGTTATTCTCGTTCAGCAAACGCATCAGATCCTGCGTCTCAGTGTCGTGTATGGGCGTGCTGTTTTGCTTCTCGTAATTGAAGTAGCGCTCGGCCGCGTCGCGCATGTAATCGCGAAACGCCTCCGGGCCGTCATACTTTTCAATGAACAATCCAGCGAAGTACGTGGCGAAGCCTTCGCTCAGCCACAGATCAGCCCAGGTTGATTCAGTGACCGAGTCGCCGAACCATTGATGCGCGATCTCGTGCGCGATGACGTCTTCGGTGCGCGCGGGGATGCCGAAACGCTTGCTCATCTTCTCTGTGCCGTGCGAGTCGAACAGCGTGCTGGTGAAAACGATAGCGCTCGAGTTTTCCATGCCACCAAAGCGGGTCGCACCGATGATCAGCGCCAGCTTTTCGTACGGATACGGTGCGATCGTTTCGCTAAAGAACGCCAGCGCCGGCGCGGCCGGAGAGAATCCTTTTGGCGCAAATGCACGATCTTTCTGTGGGACATAGTGAGCGAGTGGCGTCACGGTCTTTTCGTTACCATCCAGCCTCGCACCTTCACTCACCGCGATTACCATGCAGTAAGCTGGAATTGGTTTGGTTTCATCGAATCGCCAGATCGTGGGGGCGGCCGCGTTTTTGGTCATCGTCACGAACTTACCGTTGGCGACAACCGCCGCCCGCGGCGGCGCCTCGACGGTGAACGAAACAGTGGCTTTCGCCGACGGATGATCGAAGCAGGGAATCCATTGATGCACGCGGTTGGGCCAGTTGTCGCCAGTCGCAGAGGGTTTGCCGTCGCGATCCGTTGCGAAAACCAAGCCGTCCGTCGGACGACCGTGATAAGTAACGACGATGGTGACCTTGTCGCCTGCGTGCGCGGCCTGACCGAGAAATACGTTCAGTAGTTCCGGCTTTCTTTCGTAACGTGCCGGCTGAACTCCAATAGTCACAGCGTCAATCGGCAGCGGGCCAAAATCCAAATCGATCATGCTCACGTTGTCTTTGAGAATCTGGGCGGTAATCTCCGTCCTGGCGCTCGCGATCTCGGATAGTTGATCATTGAAATTGATCGAGACGTCGTAATGCAGAGGCTTCCATGCATCGACAGTGCGTTCGCGACGTTGCCCGGGCGCCGGAGCCATGAAAAAGATGACCGCGAAAACAATAGCTGCGGCTCGGAAACCGATCATCGGGTCTCTATTCTCAATTTTCATGTTGTGTTCTTAAAAAGACTTTATCGCAAACCCAACATCAGCAGCGCTGAACGATCTGAGACGACACCACCCTCTTCAATCCAACGACGATAAGCGGCACGCTCTGCGCCTGAGACCGCTCGATTGCCCAGACGCGCTGCCGGCGTGCGCTCGAACGCGCGGTCGGTCAGCGCCATGTGCGCGCTTCTGACGTGGAGCAAGTCCGGCAATCGCAGGGCTCGCTCCGCTGACTCAATGTCAGGAAATAGTTCTTCGTAAGCCATCAGATGCCAGACTCGATCCTCGCCATTCTGATCCACCGCGAGCACGCGCAGTAATCCGAAACCACTTTCGAGTTGAAAGATTAGATCATCGCCGGGACTAAAGGTCTGGTCCATGGAAATGCGTGCCCTTGAGATCGAGCCCAGACTATCACAAGTGCGCTTTTCGATTCGCGCGAAATCACGACTCTGGCAACCCCGATCAATACGAACGAGAAACTCGATTGCAAATCCAGCAATACGACTCTAGAATCGCAACTCACTTGGACCAATTTGATTCCAATAAAGACTACTACTCGGAGCTGGGCGCGCGTCGGCACGCTTCACGGCGGGAGATCGAAAGTCTGTACCGACGACTCGCGCAGAAGCGGCATCCCGATCGTGGTGGCAATGAGGACGAGATGAAGGCGCTCAACGAAGCGTATCGCGTGCTGCACGACGACACGACCCGCAGCAAGTACGACTTGCAGCGGCAGCGTCCGTCAGCAGAAGCAACCATGATTCACGTCGCGTCGGCCGTTCGCGAAGTCGGTACGCATGGCCAATTGCTGAGCGCGCTCTTGTGCCTCGTGCTGGGGTTGATGCTGCTGCTTCTGGTTCGCTTTAACGGACTGTGGTTTCTGTGGCCGCTTTCAATTCTTGCGTTAGGCGTGATCCTGTTTGGAGTACTGATGGCCCATTCGGCGATGACCAATGCTCGTGAAGGACTGCGAGACTCGCATCCGGCGCGGCGCTTTCGCTTTGCGCAGGAGATCGTCTTTTGGTTAGCTGTCGGCGGCGGTGGCTATGGAGTGTATTTGATTCTGACTGCGCTCTGAGGGCTTAAAAAGTGGTAACTGGTCTGGACCTGCTGTTTCTGGAAGTCAACAATCTCGAGGAGTCGCTGTTGTTCTATAGGGAGCGGCTGGGATTTGAGATTGTGTCGCAAAACCTTGCCGCCGAGCCGCCGATCGCGACCATTGGCGCCGGCTCGTTGCGGGTTACGTTGGTGCAACAGCTCGAAACGATGCTGAAGCGTGGTAGGGGTGTGCATTTTGTTTTGGCGGTTAGCAACGTAGATCAGTTTCACCAGAAGCTGACTGCAAATGGGACCACGTGCACCGAACCGCGAGACGAAGGTTGGGGCGGTCGATTTGTGAGCCTGCAAGATCCAGACGGCTATCGATTGTTCTTTGTTACCTGGGAGAAGTGAAAACCGCATCAGGTGAGCGGGGAGAAATGCCACATGAACTATCAACACATCGAAAATCTCTTGATTCGCTTTCGGGGTCAAGCGGTGAATATCAAGACTGTGTCCGGTGGGGTTTATGAAGGATCGATAACCGACGTCACAAACGATTACGTGGCGTTAAAGGTAAGATCTGCGGGCGGTGAAGACGATCAAGTCGTCATTCTGTTACACAGTATTGAGTCGGTAATGCCACGCGCGAATGCCTAGCTACACTGCTCGCATATGGTCTCGCGTTTAGCCTGTTTTTTTGCCACAAAAACGTCAGAAAAAAAGATATTCTTTCGGTTGCATCTTGACCGCTGGTTGTGCATAATCATTCGGCGCCCGCCTCCCCGGTGGGCGAAGTGGTCGCGTGGGGTGAGGACACGTGGCCTTAGGGTGGGGCTTGTGGGAGGGCCCCGCCCGCTTTATTTTATGGGAGTCGATTTTTCGCGGAATTTGATTCGCCACCGATTTCGAACTCGCCAGCGGTGGCATTGACTTTCAAGAGAAGTGGCATAATATACGCGACGTAAAAACGAGCGTTGGCTCGTTAGAAAAATGAAGCAGCAGGGCCGCCGATAAGGTGCGCCTCGCCACAGTCGGCGCTTTTGGAAAGCTGCACGCTGTGGCATTTTTTCGCGCGCCGGATGTGATCGCGAGCTTTGCTGCCGCAACGAAAAAATGGCCTCATTAAAGCGTTTGCTGGTTGGCAGCCCAATCAGAACAGAACGCTTAACACACGAGCGACTAACCAAGAAGACCGCGCTTGCGATCTTCGCTTCGGATGCGCTGTCTTCCACTGCATACGCAACTGAACAAATCCTGCTAGTTCTTGCCGCGGCCTATATTGCCGGTCAGGCTGATGCGTTTAGTCGAGTTGTTTCCATCTCGATAGCCATCGGTGCCCTACTGGTGATCGTTGCGATCAGCTACCGGCAGACTATCCACGCCTACCCATCGGGTGGCGGGGCCTATATCGTCGCGAAGGAAAACCTGGGGATCTTGCCGGGACTAATCGCGGGGGCTTCGCTGCTCGTCGACTATATCCTAACCGTATCTGTTTCAATCGCGGCTGGGGTCGAGGCCATAACCTCGGCAATGGTGGGAACGCGCTTTGCCGGTTTGCATAATCATCGTGTTTGGTTATGCCTGTTCTTTATCGCTTTTATCGCAGTCGCCAACTTGCGTGGCGTTCGTGAAGCCGGTTCATTGTTCGCCGCACCGAGCTACGCGTTCATCTTCAGTTTTCTGTGCCTGATTGTGTATGGGCTGGTACGCTATTACATGAATCCGGGCATCGTTCCGGTTCCAAATGATGTTGATCTAAAGATCGCTGAGGGCTATCACGCTCAGCCGCTTCATCTGTTGCTTCTGCTCGGGGCGTTCGCAAATGGGTGCGCCGCCCTGACGGGAATCGAGGCAATATCAAATGGTGTCCAGGCGTTCAAGCAGCCTGAGTCCAGGAACGCCGCGGCAACTCTGTCCTGGATGGCTTTCCTGTTGATTGTAATGTTCTTCGGCGCCAGCTTCCTTGCGCATCTCTTCAATATTCATCCGGCGGAACATGAGACGGTCATTTCGCAAATAGCCCGCATTGTTTTCACCGGGCACGTTGGGTGGTTTTATTACGTGGTCCAGGCGACGACCGCGGCCATTCTGGTTTTGGCCGCTAATACTTCGTTTGCAGGCTTTCCGCGTCTTTCATCACTGCTTGCCAGAGATCGGTTTCTCCCGCGACAACTCGCGAACCTCGGAGATCGTCTGGTCTTCTCCAATGGCATCGTGCTCCTGGCTGTTTTTTCAGGGATTTTGGTTTGGGCGTTTCGCGGCGATACCAGCCGCCTGATCCCCCTGTATGCGGTGGGTGTGTTCCTTTCGTTTACTTTGTCGCAAGCCGGGATGGTTATTCATTGGCGGCGCGAAGGAAAAGCGCTTCGGTCAATGCGCGCTGCCGTTCAAGTTGCCGGGTCGGAGGGGGCCGCCCTGGCTAAAGGATCGGCGCAGAGCGAAAGCAATCTTACTGGAAAGCTCCAAGCCAGGCGCCTGACAGCAGAAGCGCCGATGTCTCTGGCGGAAGTTACGCAGCTCGAAAAGAAATCGCATTGGCGAAAGTCGCTGGCGATAAATGGCGTCGGCGCCGTGGCGACTTTCGTTGTGCTCATGGTTTTCATCGTGACCAAGTTCCTCCATGGCGCATGGATTGTCGTGGTTTTGATCCCGCTCCTGGTCATGATGTTTCTAAGAATTCACCGGCATTACTTCGAAGTCGCCCAGCAACTTTCCACGGAAGGCCTTGAAGCGCTGCGGCCTATTCGCCACGAGGTGATTGTGCCGATTTCAGGATTGCATCGGGGAGTAATCGCGGCGCTCGAGTACGCCAAATCGATTGCGCCGCATCACGTCACCGCGATTTACGTCAACCTCGACGACGAGACCACGCAGAAGCTGCGCGAGAAATGGCAGCAGTGGGGATCTGGAGTTAACCTGGTGGTTGTAGCATCGCCCTACCGTTCGCTCTTGCGCCCGCTGTTGAACTACGTCGATCGCGTCAAGCGGAGTTCGCACGGCGAGGTCGTGACGATAGTTCTCCCCGAGTTCGTTCCCGCCAGATGGTGGCAGAACCTCCTGCACAACCAGAACACGTTGTTTTTGAAGGGCGCTCTGCTTTTCAAGCGAGGAGTGGTCGTTACGAACGTCCCCTATCATCTGGAGCATTAGTTGCAGAGGAGCGTTTTCGGGCCGGAAATCACGCGGTGGCAGCCATGGTTCGTCCGGCGACGAAGCAGGAACGACAGTAGACTGGCCGCCCTTGCGACGGATAGAAAGGCACGGTCGTTTGCTGGCCGCACTGAGCACAGGTTACGTTCACCTCGACCTTTTGTTTGATTCCGTCAACCTGGGCAGCTGAGATTGCCGCCAGGCGATCGTTCTTGGCGTGCTTGCATGGCTTGCAGCGCTTGGGTTCGTTCTTCAAGCCCTTGTCGTGAAAGAAAACCTGCTCGCCCACCGTCCACACAAATTGTTCACCGCAATCGACGCATAGGATCGATCTATCCTCAAACTCAGGTGCGCTGACGTCGGCAGCCACTTCCGATTCGATTTCTGACATGAGAGCTTACCTCCCCTTCACGACCGTTGCCGAGGGAACTCGGAAAGCCACAGCTTGTAGCTTCTAAATAACTGACGAGGAGGCCAAACGAACGCTAGCTTTGCTTAAGGCGATTACGAAGCGCGGCCACAGCGGCTGACTTATATGACGATGCTCAGCCCGTGTCAAGGGTTTTTCCGCAACCATCACCGCGCGGATTTGCGACTTTCGATCTTTGCGTTTCACTGGTAGCATTCGTGACTTCGGAATTCAACCGATCGAATAGGAGCGCGCGTCGAGAAATGCGGATCCTGACCATAGGTTCGGGGGGGCGAGAACACGCGCTCGTGTGGGCGCTGCGCCAGACATCGACTCGGCCGTTGGAACTCTTCTGCGCGCCCGGCAACGCGGGAATAGCCCAGGACGCTGAGTGCCTGCCGGTCGCCGCGAGCGACATCTCAGCGCTCGTCGAGCTTGTAGGAGAAAAGAAAATTGATTTGACCGTAGTCGGACCTGAGTGGCCGCTGGCGGTTGGCATCGTCGACGAATTTGTTCGTCGCGGCCTGCGCATCGTCGGACCGGACAGTCAGGCCGCACGTTTGGAATCCAGCAAAGCCTTTGCCAAGGATTTCATGCTCCGTCATCGAGTGCCCACCGCCCGACATCGCCTCGCATCGTCTTTTGACGAAGCGGTTGCGATTCTGGAAGGAGGCGAATTCGGGGATAAGAACGCGCCGGTGGTCATCAAGGCCGACGGCCTCGCTGCCGGCAAGGGCGTGATCATGGCCGGCTCACGCGCCGAAGCCGTCAGCGCTGTGCGCGAATTGAGGACTGGCGATACGGTTAGCGCCGAGGCTGCGCGACGGATCGTGATCGAGGAGGTGCTGGCTGGAGGCGAAGCGTCGTTGCTGCTGTTTTCCGACGGCAAGGACTATCGCTTGATGCCGGCGGCTCGCGACCACAAACGCGTCGGCGAAAACGATACTGGCCCAAACACTGGCGGCATGGGTTCGATCACGGATGCGAGCGTGCTGGATAGCGCAATTCTAGATCGAGTAGTGCGAGAAGTCGTCGAACCAACCCTGCAGGGCGCTCACGATGAAGGCTTTCCTTTTCGCGGAATCCTGTTCATTGGGCTGATGCTAACTGCCGATGGTCCCCGCGTGCTCGAGTACAATGTGCGCTTCGGGGATCCTGAGACACAGGCAATTCTGGTCCGGCTCAAGAGCGACCTTGCCGAAATCTTCGAGGCAATAAGCGAAACACGTCTCGGGCAGATTCAAGTCAACTGGTCTGACGATGCTTCGGCTTGCGTGGTTCTGACCGCGCGCGGATACCCGGCCAAGCCGGAAACAGGCGCGCCCATCGACGGTCTGGACCTGGCCTCTCGACAAGAGAATGTTGCGCTGTTTCATGCCGCGACCTCGCGGGGTGCTAACGGAGAGTGGCTGACCGCAGGTGGGCGGGTGCTGGGAGTGACCGCGACGGGACCAAGCCTCGAAGGTGCCCTGTCACGTTGCTATCAAGCCGCGCACCATATTAGCTGGGACGGTATCCATTACCGGCGCGATATTGGGCGAACGCCGCAGCGATAAACCTCATGAATCGGTTGACAATTGGCAGGTTCCGCGACGTTTTCTGGCTCCTGCTTACTGCTTGCTGCCGCCTGTTCTCTGCTATACTCACCCCCGAAATCGGCTGTAAATTTGCAACCGCGCGCGCGCCGGCATCGTACAAACGAAGGCGTGCTCGCGTTTTGAACCGCCGCAGTTCTGACCCCTGATCTTCGAATCTTAATTCGCTGGAGGATGAGTAAACAATGGGACTATGGACGAGAGTGAAGCGTTCAATGCGCGCGCTGTTCGGCGGAATCGTCGAAAGGACAGAGGATCCGGAACTCATACTTCAACAGACGATTCGCGATATGCGCGACCGGATTCCGGACCTAAACAATTCAGTTGCGCAGGTAATGGCAACCGAGAAGCTGTTGGCGAAAAATAAGGAGCGGCTGGAGACGCAGGTCGTCGATCTGGACTCAAAGATCAAGGCCTCGATCAAGATGAGCCGCGACGACATCGCGACCGCCTACATCGGGCAACTTCAGCAGGCGCAGGTTGACCTGCAGAAAACTGGTCACCAGCTCGAGCATGCGAGTTTGGCATCAAAGCAGGCCCTCAAGGCTCGCGATAACTATGTGCTGCAAATGCAGCGGCGAACCTCCGAGGCGATGCAGCTCATCAATCAGTCTAAGCAGGCCAAGCTTCAGGAACAGCTTGCCCAGACGATGGCCTCGTTCCAGATTGGCGACGATGCTTCGACGTTTGACGAGATGCGCGACAAGATTGATCGACGCGCAGCCGCGGCCGAGGCTAGGATGCAGCTCGGCACGGCGTCGGTCGACACGCAGATGCAGGAAATCGAGCGCGAGGCGATGGACATGCAGTTGCAGGACAAATTGCTCTCGTATAAGCGCGAGATGGGATTGCTATCGCCAGGAGCCGAAAGTACACCGCAGGCAGCGTTGCCGGCCAAAAGCGAAGCTGGAGAGCAATAGCCCAGCCGAAAACCGAGATCGCGGCAGCTAGCGCGAAGCTCAACTTACGAACAATCGTCAGACGCATTTCGTACGGTAAATGGAATTGCCCAAGATCGATTTTCGATATCTAAAAGAGGCATTCAGAGAGCCGATTAATTTTTGGGGCATGGCCGGCTTTGCGATAGCGGCCGTGTACCTTCAGCAGGTTGAGATTGTTGCCGCTGCTCTGGCAGCCGAGGCCCTGTATCTTGTCGTGGTTCCTGCCGCCCCATTCTATCGCCGCCTGGTAGCGCGCAGAGAAAAGGAACGCGCTTACAAGCTACGCCATGCCCAGCGCGAAACTGTGATCAAGGGGTTCGACCCTCGCGAGCGCGAAGCCGTTGAATATCTGCGCTGGATGAAGAACCAGATCTATTCGAACTACAAAAAGTTCACCACCAGCAAGGAAGTCCCAGCCAACTTACTGACACTGGATCGCTATTGGGAAGACTTCGTCGATCTGCTCGATATTTATCGGCGTCGCAAGCATCATCTGCGCTCAACCAACCGTCAGGCGGTGCAGAATCAACTGAAGCAGGCCGAGCACCAGATACAGAATTCGCCGGATGATCGAGCGAAACGAGTACAGCAGGCCAACGCCGAAATTCTCAAGCGCCGGGTGGCAGCCTTCAACGACCTCGAGCGTTCCGTGCGTTTAGTCGAAGGCCAGTTACAATCAATCGAAAATTTCTTCGGCCTCGTTAATGATCAGGTGGTGACCCTGCCCACGCCCGAACGCGTCTCGGCCTTGCACTTCGAGGAACTCAGCGACTCAATCGCGCTGACGCGCCAGATGCTCGAAGAGACTGCGGACACTTTCGGCATGCTCGATACGCAAAACCGCGAACTCGATCTACTTCTTTCCAGTGGCAAGTAAGGCAGAAACCCGACCGTGAGGGAGGGTGCCGACGGGCTTGAAGGCGTGCACCCTCCCTCACGGTCGGGTTTCTGTCTCGCGTGGGCCATTCTAAGGGACTGATTCCCAGCCGTTTAGCCTTAAAGTAGTGCCTCAGGAAATACACTGTATCGCGTTGAAAAAAAAGATAACCACAACATATTGACATCGGTGTTTTGCGGGTGTATAGTGCGACCTGCTCGGAGTGAGGCGGCTGGCGGCGGCGGGTCAAGGGGTTCCAAACCCCGGTCAGCAGGGTTTCCGTGACTTCGCAAAACCGACCGTAGTATCTGCAACACAACTTAGGTTTTTGAAACGGCGATCGTGTATCGTCCGGGATTCTTATTCCTCAAAATCGGCTCGCGTGCGGTTCTCCGCGCGGGAAAGGTAGAATAAATGAACACGGCGAGTGGGGCGAAGATGACAAAAGTGTCTGAAAACGAAATCCTCCAATCGATTGTTTCCGTCAAGCGCCAGGTCGTGCCCCTCGGGCTGAATGCTAAACGCGTGATCGCCAAGCGCTACTCGCTGAAAGATGCGAAAGGCGTTTCGTTAGAAGAATGGAGCGACATCGTGGCGCGCGTCGTCGCGCATGTCTCAGTCGCCGAAGCTGACGCCGCTAAGCGCGACGAATTTTACAACGCCTTGACCGATATCATGACGGCGCGCGAGTTCGTTCCCAACACGCCGTGCCTGGTTAACGCCGGCAAACCCAATGGACAACTTGCTGCATGCTTTGTGCTCGATGTGCCCGACTCGATCGCCGGCATCATGAAGACGGCGACGGACGCGGCCATCATTCATCAGACTGGCGGCGGCACCGGCTTCACTTTTGAAAAGCTGCGTCCCAGCGGCGCGATGGTAAGCTCGACGCACGGCGTTGCCAGCGGCCCCGTGTCGTTCATGAACATTTTCAATACGACGACCGACACGATTAAGCAGGGCGGCGTGCGCCGCGGCGCGAACATGGGAATGATGCGCGCCACGCACCCCGACGTCTTGCGTTTTATTCATGCGAAGAATGACCAGCATTCGCTGACCAACTTCAATATCTCAGTCAACGTTACCGACAAGTTTCTCGAAGCCGTCGATCACAACGAATGGTATCAGCTCGAATTCCGCGGCGATCCGTGGAGCGATCCCATCTTCGATCCCGTCACTGGTCGCGATTACGTCGTCTATCGCCGGCCCGACGGTTCGACCGTCACGTTTCGCGACAAAGAAGCCTACGATACGGCCGATCTGTCGGATGCGTTGATTGAAGAGCCGCCCATGCCGGGCATGGCTTACGCGCCGGACATCTGGAACCGCATCATCGCCAGCGCGCATCGCTATGCCGAGCCGGGCATCGCGTTTATCGATGAAGTCAATCGCCACAATCACATGATCGAGTCGATGGGCCCAATCATGGCGAGCAATCCCTGCGGCGAGCAGTTCCTGCACTTCGCGAATTCGTGTAACCTCGGCTCGATCGATGTGGCCAAGTTCTATGACCGCGAAAACCGTCTCGATTGGGACCGTCTGCGTGAAGTCACCCACTGGTGCACGCGCTTTCTCGACAACGTCATAGACACCTGCGCCTGGCCTTTGCCCGAAATAAACGACGTGGTCAAGCGCACGCGACCGCTTGGCTTGGGCATCATGGGCTTTGCCGATCTGTGTCTGAATCTGAAGATCACCTACGGCTCGCCGGCGTCGATCGATTTGATGGACGAAGTGATGGGCTTTGTTCGTCGCGAAGCCTGGAATGAAAGTCTGCGGCTCGGCGCCGAACGCGGCGTCTTCCCTGAGCTTGAGCCCAACCGCGAAGCCTACGCCAATTTCATTTACGACGAGATTGGCATCTCACGTGAAGTTCCGCTCACCCCGCGTAACTATGAAGTAACGACGATTGCTCCGACCGGCACTATTTCCCTGGTGGCAGAAACGTCGTCGGGAGTTGAACCCAACTTCTCGTGGGCATACGTGCGCAAGGACACTCTCGGCACGCGCACGTACGTTCACAGCCTCGCCGCGCAAGCGCTGGGCATGGATGTAGATCAAACCGATCCGGATTCGATCGACGAGGCTGCGGCTTACGTGGTCGAGCACGAACACGAACTGCCCGGTTATTTCATTTCAGCGATGTCCATCAGCGCGGAACAGCACGTACACGTGCTCGCCGCCGCGCAGCGCAACGTCGACAACAGCGTTTCCAAGACTTGCAACGGCGCCGTCAACGACACGCTTGAGTCAGTCGATCATCTCTATCGCCTGGCGCAACAGCTTGGCTGCAAAGCCGTGAGTTACTATCGCGACGGCTCGCGCGAAAATCAGGTGCTCACTTCGATGAAGCAGGAGCCGAAGAACGAAACATCGACGGTCGTCACCACAACCACCACCGTCGTCGAAGCGATGGATGAGCTGCCCGCGCATGTGTCAGAAGCCCGCGCGTCAGCAAGGGCGGAGTCTGAGAACGAGGCTGCCGCCAGAAGATTAGAAGAAGCCGAAGCAGCCGCGCGCAAGCAGGGCGGGATTCGGCTCGAACGTCCGCGCGAACTTTCGGGCGCGACCTGGCGGATTCCTTTCGATGGCCAGAACCTCTATGTAACCGTCAATCACGATAACGAGATGATTCAGGAAGTCTTTGCCACCGGCCCCATCAGCGGCGGCGTCGGCATGCTGGCCTCCAAGATGCTGCGCGGCGGCTTTGACGCGTCAGAGGTTTCCTACAGCTTGAACAAAGTCACGGGCACGCACGCTGTTTGGTTCAACGAGCGCCTGCTGACTTCGCCCGAACAAGCCGTGGCTGAATGCATCATGATCACCAACCGGCGCTTGAAGGGCCATCCCGATTCCGCGCGCGCCCTTGGCAAACAGCAGAGCGTGCCCACAACTCAAGTGACCGGCGCAATCATGTCCACAATGATTGGCATCTGCCCCGAATGCCGCGGCCAACTTGAGCACGCGAGTGGCTGTGATTTTTGCCGGGATTGTGGATATAGCAAGTGTAAGTGACGGGTTCTACTTCAGAAGTGGTCCAGGAATCTCTGAAACTTACCGTCGCTCTTCAGCAGCGCGTCATCTATTTCACTCATCCTCACGCGAAGACGAAACTGTCGACGACCAGATCTTGGATGAGAAAGCTCTTCGACGATTCGGTGTTTATTCAGTTGCGGTACGATCTTGTCAAAAAATAAGGTGCTTTTCTTTCCCAAACGCAGGTTAAGCGCTTCTTCCGTGACGATCGTCGCTCGCAGAAAATATCTTAGAGCTCTTTCCGTAACGCTCAGTTCTTCGTCTGATTCTACCTTTGTTTTTTTAGCGGCGGCTTCCATTTCCGGTTTATCCAGAACGAAGCCGGCATGGATAAGTGCGCTGCTAACCGCGGACGGATCAAATATCCGATTGTCGTGGCCGATGGGACAGACACTCTGAAGCGCGTAATTGCTCATTCGAGTGTTAGTTATCGAGGTGGTCCTTGTTATTTCCAAACCATCAAATCTGCAGTTAACAAACGCGCAATCCTTAAGCACCGTACCATCAAGAGAAGTCGTTTGAAAATAGCAGTCAGAGAACGTGACACCGGATAGCGATCGAGCTCGAAGCGACTCTGGCGGGAATGAAACATCGCCGATAGAGAGAGACGCAGATTCAACGCCATCTAAGAGGCGCACGATCAGTCCACCACAGTTCTCGCGCGTGAAAGACGTGATCACGTCCGACTTGCTAAAATCCCCTAGCGCAAACGCAGCCTTGCACAGGTCGTAGTTACCATTACGAAGAAAGTGTGCAGCTGATTCGAAAGTATGATTAGGCAGCGGGCCCACTCGCAGCATTTCTCGCGAATCGGAATCCGCCTTCTCCCCAAGGCGTCGCCCAATTGCCTGGCCCAAAAAGAAATCTCGGAATTCTTCGTGATCAAATGAGAAGAGAGACCTGTTAGAAGGAACGTTCACAATCAATGCGTGCTGTTTAAGTCGCTCCTTTACCTGACGAGCAATAACAGGAGACTTATTAAATATTTCCGAGAAGAAGTCAGCTATTACGTCGAGGGATTCGCCATTCAGGACTAGCGAACTAGATAGCCACATCTCCTGGGCTAGTAACGACAGAAGCGCGTGGTGTTCGGGGATAGTGATGAGTGGACGTGCATGTTCGCCCGACCGGTCAATCCATTTTTCGTTGGCTTCGCGTTCAATGATAGTATCAACAAATTGGAAAAAGTAATCGTCGGGTGCATGGCCAAGCTTTTGAAGCAAAGCTCCCCTGTCGGTAATAGTGGACGCGATGTCGAGCAGCTTCTTAACTAATACCGCGCGCGTCAATAGTGGATGATGTTCCCCTAAACGACCGGAGACATCACCATATATCGCCTCCCCATCAGGAATCTGCCGCTTTCTCGCATAGTCGAGAAACTGATCTCGATTCCACCGTGAAAGCGACAATCTCGAAAATGCGACAGAATCCGCTTCTATTGAATCGTAAAGTTTCGCTTGCGTAGTAAAACTCTTGTAGTCGAAGTAAGCCTTCCTCGCTGATATGAGAACACTTCCTGACGATGACAAAGACTTTACGAGGTTTCCCAACGCTGACAATGCTTCTCCAGTTGAACTCTCAACGAACATCTCTTCAAATCCGTCGAAAGCGGGCACCAGCACTCCGAGCCTAACCAGCTCCAAAAAAGCATCGTAATAAAGAAACTGAAATCTGAATTGATTTACGAGCGCAGCTATGACAACGTCATCAAAACGGAGAAACGGACGACCTCCCAAAGAAATCGGCACAAGTAGCCAGTCCGACATTTTGTTCTTGTAGGCGGTGGCCTGTGCGCGGGCCAATTGCTGAATAACCGTAGTCTTACCTTCGCCGGCGTCCGACGTCAGATATAAGACTGACGTTGTTCCGGCGGGTCGTCGGCTTAATACAGTCGTAAGACATGCTAGAGCGTCGTCAGTGAAGACCTCATCATCATTGGTTCGCGCTTCCAATTGGTCCAAGAGGTTGCCGGTTGGAACAACGAATGTTTTCTCTTCTGGAACGTAACTGAGGATTCTGTCTGCCAACTGAAATAGTCGTCCGATTCTCGCCACGAGCCATTGACGTGCTGGAAACTCGTCACCCGCTTCGTTGACATACAGTTCACCTTCTCTTATGTGAATTTCGGCGCCGATAATTTCTTCACGAATTTGAACGAGGAGTTGTCCTTTGGATAGATCTACATCCGCCGGATTGTCGGCGAATGATGTTAGGATTCGCTTGAACTCTTCAAAATTCATTTTCGGCCTCAATTCAATGCGAGTTGACTATATGTTCTGCCCGCTCCTCTGCTGTACCTGGAGGGCGTAATTCTTCCGGGTATGGTATGAATATGTATGACGTTCGCTCCAAGTAATAATGCGGACTTTATGCCCGGCCATAAATCGTCATCCGAGCTGACAATTCCAACATCCGCTTGTCGTCGGACCGCTGAGTAAATCAAGTCTGCGGTCAACATCCCATCGACTAATTTCTGCTCATCTCGTCCCATTATCTGTTTTGGCTCAACACGGCAACCGCGTTCTGGACAACTCGCACTGATGAATTGTGCAAAGTGAGCCAGGGGACAAGCCCCAGGGCTAACGCAATTAGTGAAGGGAGGCAGATCACATCGAAGTCCGCTGGGAAGTTCACGTGTCCTAAAAGTGTTCTCGATAACTGCCCGCGGGTCAATTTCGATGCCCTGTGCTAATTCGACCGCCACGATTGGTGAAACGGCGCCGGTCGTCGCCGTGACGGGGACCGCCCTAGGAAACACGCGCCGGACTTCCTCAGAGAGTAGTTGCGCACGTCGGGTCATTCGACTTAATTCATACCATCCACCATACAGCTTAAACCGAACTCTAGGGTGTGCTGTTAGACGACTTGCTCCTATGGTGTTAAGGATCTTGGTGACAATACTGAGTACACCTCTGCGGGTTTCGATCGGCGGGAGATTGTCATAATCGACTAGAATGAACATGTCAGGGAGCGAAAACCGATTCCATAAGAGGCGCGCATTATATAGCAATCACCGAGAATCGTACATCTTTTTTCACCGTCAACACAGACGATCAAGCCCTCCTGTACGGTTGCACTACTTGCCCGATCACGTGCGGCGCTACAATCAACAAAACTAAATTAAAGGAGATCACACGCATGGCGAAACGCACAGCGAGCGCGGTTTGGGGAGGGACGCTCAACCAGTGAATCGTGAATCGTAAATCGTGAGTAGATGAGCCCTCCCTCACGGTCGGGCTACTGCCCCGCTTGTTACCTTGAATCAGTCTCTCGTGGCGCGAGTATGGTCTTGCGGCTTCGCCGCCGCACATTGCGGAAAGCCTCTGGCTTTCCGGCACGCCGATTAGAATTATGAAGGAGGCTGGGCCTCCACCTCCGAGGCATAGCCTCGGGAAAAGATGAGAGTCGTCACGGAAAGCCAGAGGCTTTCCGCGGTGCGCGGCGGCACAGCCGCGATCCTTTCCCTCTCCCGTTGGGCGAGGGACCAAGGGTGAGGGTCTAGCGCGCCGTGTAGGCCCTCACCCCAACCCTCTCCCAGCGGGAGAGAGAGTAAGAAATCGTAAATCGTGAACAGATTACTTGAGCCGCACGCGGAGTCAGTTCACGCAAGGTATTGTCAACCACCCGTCAGGCGTGCCACCATAGGGACACTCTTGAGAGAGGTTTGCGGGCATGACAACTCTAAACATCTCACTTCCAGATCAAATGAAAGACTTCGTTGACGAGCAGATCGGAGAGGGCGGTTACAGCGACCCGAGTGAATACTTCCACGCCCTGCTGCGGGAACAGCAAAGGCGTAAAGCTGAAGAAAAGTTAGAGGGCCTTTTGCTGGAGGGGCTGGCAACTAAATCGTCGGCGCTCAATGAGAAGGATTGGGAGCACCTGCGTACCGAGTTAGAAAACCGGATTAGCAACCGGAAGTAGGAACCTCATGTCCATCACCCGCAGAGATGCGGCTCTTTCTGACCTCATCGGCCTCGCATACCATATCGCGCTGGATGACGTTGACGCGGCATATCGTTTTCTTGATGCCGCGGAAGTGACGTTTCGAGATCTTGAGCGCATGCCGCTAATGGGAAGCTAACGTGAGTTCAAGAATTCCGCGCTGGTCGGAATTAGGATGTGGCGTGTAAAGGGCTTCGCAATCATCTGATCTTCTATCGGCCAACTCAACATGGCGTGGAGATCATCCGCGTGCTGCACAGCGCCAGAGACATTGAAGGTCTCTTTTCCGAGAGTGAGTAGACGTACTGCCTGGACGATGCGGCTTGGACAAAAACAAATGTGACGCGTTCCTGGGCCGATGGCCCAGGCTATTGCATGGCGCGCCGTTGGCGCTTTTGTTTGTTCCCCTCTCCCAGCGGGAGAGGGAGATAAGACGTGGACGATCGCGCCCTCCCTAACAGCTTGTCCCGTGAGATAGAAAAGCTTATCTCACGGAGTAAATCGGGCTACTGCCCCGCACCCACCCGCTGACGCAGGTGGTACTGACCAGAGCTACGCACCTACTGACGCGGGCAGTACTGACAAGGTCAGTGTCCGACGGGGATTCTTTGAAAGCGCGTTTTGCCTTCCGGGTCTTGCCAGGAAATATCCAGGACGTAGGGGCTGGCTTCGCCGCTGATTACCCTGAGCCGTTCCATCTGATCGCGATCTTGTCCGGCGGCGATTCCATTGATCCAGGTTTTGTGAGACAGGATCGACTTCTCCTCAGGCAGAATGCGTTCGACGGCCTCAAAGCGAATGTGGGCCTGCGAAGGGCCCGCGCCCTGAGTCTCTTGATCTTTCAGGAACACAGTTAGAATCTCGACCCGCTTGAGGGCGTCCGGGGTAGCGTTGGTCAATTCCAAACGCACATTCGGCCCGTCATCGAGGAATCGGTACGTAAACGGTTGCACTTTCTTTGTAGTCATGTCTGCTTTTCCGCCCTTGTCGCTTCTAAATTCAAGTTCAATCGAAGGAGCGTCAAAACCGGAAGATGATTTTGAAATGTGCTGGAGATGTCTTGGCAGTCCTTGCGTCGGAGTATAGCACGATAGCCCGATGAGACCGCGGATTGTGAGCCGTCGCGGTAAATGCGAATGGATCCAACTGCTGACGCAGGCGGTAGTGTCATCATCGCGCTCCGTCCTCAATTCATGGAACTCTTACCTAATCAGCCGGGGTGACAAGTCGGCGCACCTGCGAATCTCTCGCCCGCTAAAGCGGGCTTTGCTTCTTGATTGGATTGCGATCCTGGGGTGGCGCGCTGCGCGCTTACCCCAGGCTATTTTATTTCACGCCTTCAGCGTGATGAAGGCATCCAATCCGCGATCCCGTCCGTAATTAGGTTGGCGAAACGATCCTGGATATCATTGGGGTCAAACTATGAACAGACGTTACTTTCTTTCATCTTCAATTGCGGTCGGAGCGTTTGCGGTCCTGGCGCGGCTACCGTTCGCCGCAGCGACTCTCTGGCAAGAACCAAACGGTTCGAAAGCAAACCCTCACCCCGACCCTCTCCCAGAAGGAGAGGGAGCAAACGGCAATGGCCCGAAATCAAAAGGAATCAAAAAAGTGATCAAGACGGATGCAGAATGGAAGCAACAACTCACGCCTGAGCAGTACAACGTGATGCGACAGAAGGGAACTGAAGCGCCGTACACCAGTCCGCTGAATGACATTCATGACGACGGCACGTTTGAATGCGCCGCGTGTGAGCTGCCGCTGTTTGATGCGGCTACGAAGTTTAATTCCGGCACCGGCTGGCCGAGTTTCTGGGCGCCTATCAAAAAGGAAAACGTGCATGAGGAAGTTGATAGCAGCCTGGGAATGACCCGCACTGAAGTGCAGTGCGCGCGCTGCGATGCGCACACGGGACACGTCTTTGATGATGGGCCGAAACCCACGGGGCTGCGTTATTGCATGAACGGCGTGGCGCTCAAGTTTGTGAAGAAGGCTTGAGCAGGAAAAAATCGTGAATCGTGAATCGTGAATGGAGCGGGCCATCTGGTCGCTGCCGGCACCGAATCTGTCGCCCGCAAAAGCGGGCTCTAAATTCTCAATTGGATCGCGATCCTGGGGTGGCGTCCCGATTCATCGGGCGCCCAGGCTATTTTATTTCACGCCTTCAGCGTGAAGAGCCCACCGCCTACCCAGGTGGTGGCTTCGGTCCCGTCCCTCATCAAAACAAAAGATGCCGCGACTCGCATCGGCATCCTCTGTTACTTAAGGGCGCGCTATTCACCGACGCGACTTCGCGTGTCGCCGCTGCGAAGCAGATTGCAGCTTCTGGATCTGCCCTTTCAGTTCTACGATCTCTTTCTGCTGCTCTTTGATTGCGTTGAGCATGGTCCAGAGAATCGGATCATTGTTTACCTGAAGATAGCCGTTCGCGTTCCTGGTTACCGCTTCAGGAATGACCTTCTGCAAGGCCTGAGCGCCAAAACCGATGTTTTCCAATTCGGACTGGAGACCCAGGACATTGTCTTTCCGGTACTGGAAGCGGATTGGCTGCAACTGCATGACGGCCTTGAGTCCACTGTTGAATCGGCCGCTGATGGTCTTCAAGCGCTCGTCTGAAAAGACCTGCCAGGATCCGCCCCCGACTGATTTGTTGGCGTCACCCAGGACCGATAACTTAAGAGTTGGTGCGGCCGTCCCGATGCCGACATTGTTGGTAGTGGTTATTGCCAACGCCGAAGTTCCCGCGCCGGATTGCAATAGCAGTTTTCCAGTAGTTGCCTGGAAAACAATGTCTCCTGCAACTGCATCACCACTGAAATGTCCGGCCCCTTCGGCTAAGCCTAACGCTCCCCTTTGCGTGGCTGAATCGAATAACTTGAACGCAGGAGATATCGTTCCGGCGGTGGTTCCCGTGATGCGAACTCCGTCCGCGATCGAGCCAGCGACAACTTCCAGTTTCGTGGATGGACTCGCGGTCCCGATCCCGACCTGGCCGCTAGCGTTAATGTCGATCGAACTCGTTGGGGCGCCGGGCCGGATGCGGAATGGTAAGCGAGAACCACCGGTCACGTCGCGGACGAAGAAGTTGGCTTCATTGCCGGCAATGTCCCATGTTTGCGCCGTGAAACCGCCCGAACTGTTTTGTTCGAGCCGGTGGGCCGGAGTATCGCTGGTCGCAATGTGCAGATCCAAGACCGGCGTAGCGGTCCTCAGTCCGACCTTACCAGTGCTGCTCACCTTGAGCGCATTGGCCGGAGCACCCGCGTCGACTTCAAACACGATCGTACCCGTTTCGTCGCCACTTTCAGAAGCTCCCCGATCTACGAATGCGAGGAAACTGGCGCCACCACTGGCTGAGCTGTTTGCCCTGATCGTCCAGTCGTTGGTCGGGAAGGGAGCGACGCTGGTGTCGTTGAATGAAATGCGAGTGTTGTTCTCTTTCAGCCGGATCGTGTCAAAGTTAAAAGTTTCGTTGTTGACGCAATCGAGCCCGCCGCAGGTGCTTCCCTGTATGATCAGATCGTCGGGGATCACCTGATCAAACATCGGGAGCAGAGCCGCCCGATGGTTGCGAAGTCTGTTCAACGTGTTGCTGGAGATCACGCCCGGAGTCCGCGTCTGCGGATTTCTGTCCAAGTTCTTATCTGGCCCCTTTGTTGGCGAGTCTGAATTCTTGTTTGGCGAATCTCGGCGGATAGTTGGTTCCGTCTCGTTGCCAACGTAGAGAGTGCCATTTAGCACGGCGAACGATCCGGATTGAACCGAACCTTGCACCGGCAAGCGGCTACGGTTGATGCGGCCCTGCTCGTCCTCAACCCCGTCATCATCCCGGCGCGCCATGCTTTGGTCCTTGAAGTTTTGTTGCAGGGTAGTGAACGTTAGTTCGTAGGTGTACTGGCCGTCGCCCAACGGAGCGCCGGTCTTCCCAAAAAGCGCGAACGAGGGCTGTGTGCCACCTTCGAATTGCCGACGATAGACAACACCGTCGGGTCCCGAGACGGTCAGGGTCGCAGTCGAGTACGGAATCGCCGACTCAAATCTGACTGCCATTCCTTCGGCCCTAACGTTGGCTACTCTTGTATCTGCGGACTGACTTCGCGTTTGCCCCGACGTGGAAACGTGGAAGCAAGCCATGACCAGCACCGCGCACAGAACAGTAAGCAAGGACTTTAGACTCTTCATAGAACCTCCTGATTGGTTGGTAAAGCGCATGATTTTGCCTTCTAATATACGAGAGTTCAGAACTGGATGCGCAGTCTCGTACTAACCGGCGACGTTAGAGCCAATCGCCGGAGGTGTCAAGGAACTTGTGATCGGTTGGTGCGGAGCTTTCGGCGAAACCGCGCGTCGAAGGCGCCTTTTAATGTGAACAACTCATGAGCGGCGGGCGTAATTGAGATTGCTTTGCTCATAACGAAAACAGCCGGATAATGCTGAACAATGCGGTGAACGATTATGTTCTGTCCCCAATGCGCCACTGAATCAACTCCTGAGCTGAAGTTCTGTCGATCTTGTGGCGCTAATCTCAAAGTGATCGGCAAAGCAGTCAAACTCAGCGAAGCGATTGCCCGGAGCGACGGTATTCCCGCAAAACTCAAAGACATCTTCAGCAACATCAAGATCGCGCACGTCACCGAAGACGTTTCGCGTGCGCTTGACAAGATGAACCGAGAGATTGCACGCAGCTCGGATGATTGGCGTGAGCAGCGCCGCAGTAGAAGAGAAAAGGCGTCTGAGAGAAGTGAAAAGACACCAGAACGCCGTCGCGAGAACCATTTGACCAGAGGCTTTGTCACGATGTTTTCGGGCATTGGCCTCGGGACATTTCTCTATTTCCTGGGTCACAACCTGGTGTTGAAGCTGCCACCCGACGCCATCGCTCAAATTCCTTTCGAGTTATCTCCAGTCATTCACATCATTTGGTTGATTGGCCTGATCCCCACACTTTCAGGTTTAGGTCGAATCATCGCTGGACTTTCGATTCGGCCCGGCCCCGTGAGGCAGATCGAGTCTCGTGCAGACTCGCCATTGCAAATTGATCCGCCGGCTCGCCCTTTCGATCGGCAACCAATCGACTTCAGTCCAGATGAGGATGAACGCACAGTTGCCGCCGCTAGAGAAGCGCCCGCCAGCGTTACCGATCGAACCACGAACATACTTGAGCGCAAGATCGCGGGACGCCAAACCGACGAGATCAATCAGTGACGCTTTGCGCCGCGGATATTGCTATTCCCCGCGACAGTTCGGGTGTATACTTTGCGGCAAATTAGTCCAGTCTCTCCCCGAGACGCGGCGCAGAGGTCATCGGTGGCTGCGCGCAAGGAGGCAGCATATGAAAACTCATTCGATTGGGAACACGCTGGGCACATTTGTATTAGCAACTTCAACTCTGTTCTGGCTGACGCACGCGCCGGGTTCATTGGCGGCAGCGCAGGATCGACGAGGCGGCGGTGATAGTCGCAGTAGCAGCGGAAGTTCGAGCCGTAGCAGCAGCTCGAGTAGCGGCAGTTCGAGTAGCCGGAGCAGCAGTAGTAGCAGCTCGAGCCGCAGCAACAGTTCAAGTAGCAGCAGCTCAAGCAGCCGAAGCAGCGGCACTAGCCGTGGCAATCAAACCCGAAGCGGCAGTACTGGCGGGCAGAGCCGGCGCGACAAAGATATTGACCGGCAAGCTCGGGATCGCTCTAGCGATACCAACTCGCGAACTACGAGTGGCAACCGCGACACTAGTCGTAGCCGCGTGGATAAGAACCGCGAGGGCGATCGGGTTCTGATTCGCGAGTCGGACCTCTCCCGGAATCGCGATCGCGACCGTGATCGCGACCGCGATCGTGACCGCAATCGGCATCGTGGCCGTGACCGAGATCGTGATCGTGATCGGAATCGTGATCGCGACCGAAATCGTGATCGGATCTACGAAAGCACGCGCGTCTATAATTCCTCGAATTACGGTGGCTATCGCTACAGTTCCAATGCTTACGACCAGGGTTACCAAGATGGCCTGTATACGGGGGCTAACGACGGACGCCGCGGGCAAAGCTATGATCCGGAACGCTCTCACTTCTACAGGAGCGGCGCTTCCAACGGCCTCTTCTCGTTGTTCTCCAACGGAAGTTACAAGCAGGCCTACCGGGACGGCTTCATGCGCGGGTATCAGGAGGGCTATCAGAACTGGCAGTGGCACTTTAGCGGTGGTTCCTATCGCCGATGAAGTCATAGCTGTTCGTTCGCGATTCAGGAGGTATTCAAATGAAAGCAAAATCCGCAAGAGTGAGGTCAGGTTTTTCGACCTTCGCAGCGGCGATCCTGTTCAGCGTTTCGGCAGCAGTGGCTTACGCGCAGGACGACAGAAAACCCGCTCCAGAGAATCCACGAGTTGAAACTCCTCGAACTGAGCCCACGAGTCCGCCATCCGTGCCTACCAGTCCACCCAGTGCGCCACCGAGCACGCCGAGCGAACCGGTTCGGAGCAATGACAACAGCAGTCGGAACAACGACAGTAGCAGCTCGAATCGCAGCGGCGATCCAAATCGCGACCGTGGCATTAACAAAAATCGAGAAGGGGACCGCCCCCTTGTGCGCGATCCCGAGGCTGATCGTAATCGCAGCCGCGGCATCGACAAAGATCGGGAAGGTGACCGCCCCATTTCGCGCGATCCCGAAGCGGACCGCAACCGCGACCGCGACCGCGACCGAGATCGCGATCGGGATCGGGATCGGGACCGAGATCGTGACCGGGGCAGAGATCGTAACGGCGATAGGAACCGCGACCGACATCGGGGTCGCGATCATCAGCGGTTTCACATCTACGACCGCACCATCATTTACGCATCTGAAAACTACGACGGATACGCCTATAGCGGGAGTGCTTACGAAAACGGCTATCGCGACGGCTTGTACACAGGTGCGAATGACGCTCGCCGCGGGCAAAGCTATGATCCTGGGCGCTCGCACTTCTTCCGGAGCGGCGCTTACGGCTACAGCTCGGTCTTCGGCAGCCGCGACATCTACGAGCAAGCCTATCGCGACGGTTTCCTGAGGGGCTACCAGGAAGGCTATCAGAACTGGCAGCGCTACTTTAGCGCTGGGACTTTTCATCCCTAGCTTGGAACTGGTCACCTTTTGATTGGGCAGCGCCGCGGCCAGTAGAGGTCGCGGCGTTGCTTTTTGCCTCGACGCAAGGTGAATTTGATGGATTTGAGAACGATTTCCGAACCTGAGCGCACGATATCGTGCCGAATCTGCGGGCCAGATCGTCCTTAGGCCTCAAGCTTCCGAAATATTCTCTCGTTCATCTAATCGGCATGTTAATTGCTAATCGCAGAGCCCGGAGGGTTAGGACATGAAATCAAACTATCTCAGAAGCAAAATCGGGAGAATCTCGCTGGCGTTGTTTTTCCTGGCGGGCATTGGGATCGCATCGAGCACGGCCGTTCAGGCGCAAAGGGACCGCGATCGTGATCGGGACCAGAACTATCGGCGTGATCAGTACCGCAATCGGAATAATCGGCGCGATCGGGTTGCCGATCGCAATCGCGATAATCGTCGTGATCGTGATCGGGACCGGGACAACGATCGCAATCGCATTTACCGCGGCAATGACCAGGATAATCGCAATCGCGGTAATGGGAACTATGGCGGTTATGGAAACTACGGCGGCTACAACCAGGCCGCAGTAAGCCAGGGCTATCAGGATGGGCTCTATACCGGCTCGAATGATGCGCAACGCGGACAGAGCTATGATCCGCAGCGGTCGCACTTTTACCGAAACGGCCATGGTGACAATGGCAACTACGGAAACTATGGAAACCGCGGCGGCTTCAGCCAGGCGTATCGTGACGGATTCCTTCGCGGTTATGACGAAGGATTCAGACGCAACGGCGGCTACAACCGTAACAACGGCCGGCGCTGGCCGTTCTAAGGGGTCGAACCAGGTTCAAAGCGGCCGGACGCTCTCGACCCTTTGGCGGTTTGGAGACAGATAGGCGGTGTCGTCAGCTTTGGCTGGCGGCGCCGCCTTCCTTTTCTTGAAGGCATCAATCCGAACATGGGAGATGTGCCGGCGCTTCGCATCCCGGCATCTGCTGTGGTATTTAGTGTAGCCCCAATCGACGACGCTCGGCTTAACCCGAGTATTTCAATTAAGGTGGAGGAGCAGATGAAACCAGCAGTAGGCAGTAGGCAGAAGGCAGGAAGCAGAAAACTTCTAGGGCTCTTTGCCTGGTTGATTGTTGTGACGATGTGTTTTGCTTTCACTGCGACGGCGCAGGAAATGGCCGCGCATCATCACCTGGATTCGTCGTCCGAGGCGATGCAGGGTAACACCCAACAGCGTCAGGACTGGGCCAGAGCGCGTTTGGCAAAGTCACCGCGCCATCAGGAATGGGTCGACGTAAAGTATGGCAATCGCACCGTTAAGAGTTTCGTCGTCTATCCAGAAGTGAAGAACAAAGCGACCGCGGTTGTCGTGATTCACGAAATTTTTGGCATGAGTGACTGGGTTCAGGCCCTCACGGACGAGCTGGCCGAAGCGGGTTACATCGCGATCGCGCCGGACCTGCTTTCGGGGATGGGGCCCAACGGTCGCGGGACGGAAGAACTCGCGGCGAGCAACGGCGTCGGTCAGGCGATCGGAAAACTTCCGCCTGATCAAATCACTGCTGACTTGAATGCAGTTGCTGATTACGTTTCCAAACTACCCGCTGCAAACGGAAAGGTAGCCGTTGGCGGGTTCTGTTGGGGCGGCTCACAGTCATTTCGCTTCGCCACGAACCGGCCGAGTTTGAAGGCGGCGTTTGTTTTTTATGGCAGCGCGCCATCAACTCCGCCGCCTGATTCAAAGACAGACAAGGCCGCGCTCGAAAAAATCAAGGCTCCGGTCTACGGCTTCTACGCCGGTAACGATGCGCGGATCGGCGCGACCGTGCCGCCGACGACAGACGCAATGAAAGAGTTGAAAAAGACCTACGACATTGTGACGTACGAAGGGGCCGGGCATGGTTTCATGCGCGCGGGCGACGCGCCGCCACCGCAATCGCCGGCAGCGACCGGTCGTGAGACGGATAAGACGGCGATGGAGAGCTATGGCAAGAATCTAACCAATTACCAGGCCAACAAGAAGGCTCGCGATCAGGCGTGGGTCAGTTGGAAGGCGATACTCGCAAAGCTCTGATTCTGTTTGGAGACTTCCATGAGTCGAAGAATCATTTTGCATATCGCGATTGTATTTGGGGTCGCAATCGGATTCGTTTATCCGAATCTGGATCGAGCTGCCGTCGCACCCAAGACCGAAGACGACTTTCAACTCGTCAAAGTCGCCGACGGAGTCTACGCGGCGATTGCGAAATCGGGCGGCCTGGCGTCAGGCAACGCAGGCTTCGTGATTGGCGATGACGGCGTTCTGGTCTTTGATACCTTCTTTACACCGGCAGCGATGGAAGAGTTGATCGCCGAGATTCAGACGCTGACGAAACTCCCAATCAAGTACGCAGTCAATAGTCACTATCATCTCGATCACACTGGCGGCAACCAGGTGTTGCGCGCGCGCGGCGTGCCGATCATCGCCCACGGCAATCTAATCAAGTGGCAAACGACAAAGAACAAGCGCTTCCTTCCGGCGCCTGAAGAGTTAGCAAAGCGACGAGCAGACGCGGCGAAACAGTTGGGCGAAACTCCGGAGGATCAGAAAGACAAGCGGCCGCCGCTCGAGCGGCAGATTCGTCGTCTCGATGCGATGATGGCTATCAGGCTAACGAATCCTGACGTCACGTTTGGATCAGGAACCGTGCATCTCTTTCTCGGGAAACGTGAAGTGATACTTTCGACTCTGCCGGGCCACACCGGCGGCGACGTGCTCGCTTACGTGCCTGACGCCGACGTGGTGTTCACCGGTGATCTGGGCTGGTCAAAGACGCTGCCTAACCTGGTTGATGCAACCGTGAATGATTGGATTCCCACGCTCGACAAGATCCTGAACCAATATCCGACGGCGAAGTTCGTCCCCGGCCACGGCAATGTTGCCGGAGCCGCGGACATTAGGGACTTCCGCGACTACCTCGACGATCTCCGCTCAAGAGTTAAGCAGGGAATCACCGATGGCTTGACCGTCGATCAGGCAAAGCAGCAATCGAAGCTGCCGGAGAAGTACAAGGCGTTTGCCTTTCAGAATTTCGCTACTCCGAATGTCGAAGACATGTACAAAGAGTTGAAGGGGACGAAGGGAAACTAGCGTCCGCGAAAGCGGACGCCTGACAATAGCCCAGCAGTTCACTGCTGGGATGGCGGCTCGATAAATTATTCTGAGTCCGTGAAACGGACGGCTGAAGTAAAGCAAACTGTCTTACTCAGATTCAGCCGTCCGCTTCGCGGACTTCTTGTTTGCCAGAGGGGACTCGATCCCAGCGATAAATCGCTGGGCTATTTTCAAGCGTCCGCATTCGCGGACTAATGATCGGGTAGTAGACTTGGTTTGCTTGGCGTTGTAGCTAACACATCAATAATGCCTGCGACCGATCCTTCAAATCTTCCAGCGCCGATTGGCGCCAGCGAGCGTCGGTCCGCTTTCTCATCACTTCGCCATCGCGATTTTCGTCTGCTGTGGATGGGCCAGATTGTTTCTGTGACCGGATCGCAGATGCAGATGGTCGCGATCAACTGGCACATCTATCTGCTGACGCACTCGGCGCTGGCGCTGGGTTTGGTGGGTTTCTTTCGCGCGGGACCAATTATCCTATGTTCGTTGCTGGGCGGAGTCGTCGCCGACGTAATCGATCGCCGGCGGCTGATGATGGTCACCCAGTCAGTGATGCTGACGTGCAGTGCAATTCTGGCGCTGATCACTTTTGGCGGATTGCGGCGCGTGTGGCCGATCTATCTGCTGACCTCGATTGCGTCCGCCGCGTGGGCGTTCGATACGCCGGCGCGACAGTCGCTGACACCGGCGCTGGTGCCGGCCAAAGATTTTCCCAACGCCGTCAGTCTGAGCATGCTGATGTTTCAAATCGGAATGATTGTCGGACCGACTCTCGCGGGATTCCTCCTGGCCAGTCGCGGGCCGGGCCTGGTGTACGCGCTGAATGCGGTTTCATTCTTAGCGATGATTGGGGGTTTGGCGCTGATGCGTTTCAGAGGACGACCTGGTGAAGATCAAACCGAGCCAACCCGAATTACGATCGAAGCGTTCCGCGAGGGTCTGCGCTTCGTTTGGCGCACGCCGATCATCGTGCAGACCATGACACTCGATTTCGTGGCGACATTTTTCGCTTCCGCAAATCAGTTGTTGCCGATCTTTGCCACCGACATTCTGAAAGTCGGAGCCCACGGTTTCGGTTTTCTGGGCGCAGCTCAGGCCTCGGGCGCGGTGATTACTGGTTTAGTGATGGCACGCTTTGGAACCGTGAAGAATCAGGGCAGGGTTGTGATTGTGTCGGTCGCTGTCTTTGGCGCCGCCACCATCGCATTCGGTGTTTCGAGAATCTTTTGGTTATCGCTAGTCATGCTGGCCCTGGCCGGAGCCGCCGACACCGTCAGCACGATCCTGCGGCACACGATTCGCCAGCTTGCGACGCCAAACAATTTGCGCGGAAGGATGACTTCGATCAATATGGTCTTTTTCATGGGTGGCCCACAGTTGGGCGAAGTTGAAGCGGGAACGGTCGCCTCACTAATTGGCGCGCCGTTATCGGTCATGATTGGCGGCGTTGGTTGCGTGATTGCCGCGGCGTTTACGTTCGTTACCGCAAAGAAGCTGCGGCGGTATGAAAGCAGTAAGCAGTGAGCAGAAAGCAGAAGGCAGAAAGAGAAGGCCGTGCGCGGGCTCCCTCTCCTTATGGGAGAGGGTCGGGGTGAGGGAGTAGCTGGTCGTCCCACACGACCCTCATCCCCAGCCTTTCTCCCAAAGGGAAAAGGGAGAAAGCAAAACCTGGTTTCAAGCATATGGATCATATTTCTTCAGACTGGACCCAACTCGAAACAACCACGCACCAGGATCACGTAATCGCGCACGTAGTCGGCGCGACCGTGCTCGGTTGGTTGATTGCCGGCGAGGCCGCGCATCTCCTGCTGGACATCGGATTTCTCTGGACGATTTATCGTGACGGCGAGATGAATCTGTTGCCGCAAGGAGTGGCGATTCCGGAATTGGATGCTGACGAATTAACCAGCGCGGACAAGGCGGAACTCACGTTCGATGCCCAGCTACTGCTTGATGAAGGCGGCTCTGCCACGGGCTTGAAGCGCTTCACCGCTGCGCCGGTGGAATGTTTGATCGTAGCGGTCGAAGTCCTTGCGGCAGACTCAGCGCGTCGGATCCTTATTCAGGGTGAAACCGGAAGAATCCGCGTCGAAGCATCGCTGGAAACCAGCGAGTTGGATGTAGTCGCCGACCAGTCGGAAAGCTAAGATCAGAGTCGGCCAGTTAGATCAAGAACTCCCAACTGGCCGTCTGGACGAATGGCAAAACAAAAAGATTCTTTATTAGTTTCCCCAGGCTTAAAAACGATGGTGCAAGCAGGAACCGAAGAGATTTCTCCGGGGTAATTTTTCCACTGCCATTCCCTTTCCGGAGTCGGGCTTTTTACCTCACGTCCTATCCAGAGGGTTGAGTCGGTTCCGCTTACAGCTAACAATATTTCATTCGTAGATTTTTTGGAGAATGCGTTTACGCCGCCTACGGCCTGCCCACCGACTCTTATCCAAACACCCTTGGAATCTCGGACCCAAACGGCATCGTCAGTGCCCACGACGTAGCAAGTGATCATGGCGTAGGGTACGGCGATAGGGGTTCCAAAGGTGCCAATCGACCCCGCGCAGGAAGGCCCCCACTTTAACTTTCCGCCCATTGATTGCCAGTCGCTCTTCATTTGCCCATACTGGGTGGACAATTTCCACAGACCATCGTCTTGATTGCCATGAGCAAATACCTCATTGCCAACCGCGCTCGGGGGGTTGGGAGTCAGGGTCTTTTCACCAATATGGATAGTTTGCGCATCACCATTACCGGTTGCAGTTACCAGGCGGCTATATAAGGAGCTGCCGTAAATCCAGAAACAACGGAATCTATGAGCGTCATACATTAGTCCCTGGGAATTTTGGTCATAACTGCAAGCTGGAGCCGTGCGTACATTATCGCCTCCGTGACCGACAAAACCGCCCCAGGTCTTCCCCTTGTCCTCAGAGGTAATCGTCCAAAGGGCGTTGTCCGTACCTACACCAAAAACTGTAATAGAACTTTCGCTGGTCAGAACTGACAAACCTTTCTGCAACTTGCCACCCAGAGAGACCCAGGCTGGCGTCTTTGGACCGACCATGGGCTTACGAACCTCCTGATCCTGGGCAAAGCAGTGACTCGCGAGGCTCGGGGTAAGTCCGAAGACTTGCGCCCCAAGACCGATGGCAATTAAGGCTTTGATCAGTGTTCGTTTTTTCATTTGAATACGTCTCCCGGTTTCTGTCGGCGCAGTCTACCATCTTTCCTTCGATAAGGTGTCAGGCATACTGAATCATGGCGAGCTTTGTTAGTACCACCGCCAGCGGCTGGCTCATTCGTCGAATTCAGTTGGAGTATCGAGCATGACATGATAAATATCCCGCGGCCTTTCTGAGCTCGGCTTGCACATATGACCTGGTCGCAAGTTTACGATCCGTTAAGTAACGCTGTGGTGTCGACCGCGCTCGCCGCGCTGCCGATTCTGGTTCTGCTCGGAAGTCTCGGCGTGCTCAGAATCAAAGCGCACTACGCGGCCCTGCTCGGGTTAGGCACTTCATTGATCGTAGCCATCGTGGTCTTTCACATGCCGACGGCGATGATTCTCGCGAGCGCCGGCTATGGCGCTGCCTACGGTTTGTTTCCCATCGGCTGGATCGTGCTCAACGTGATCTTTCTTTATCAGTTGACGAACGAGTGCGGACTCTTCGAACGCCTGCGTCACAGCATCACGGGTCTGACAGAGGATCGCAGGCTGCAACTGCTGCTGGTCGCGTTCAGCTTCGGAGCCTTCATCGAAGGCGCCTGCGGATTCGGCACGCCGGTCGCTGTTACGGGCGCGATCTTGATCGGGCTGGGTTTTAGTCCGCTGTCGGCATCAGGTTTGTCTTTGATCGCCAACACCGCGCCGGTGGCTTTTGGAGCGTTGGGCGCACCGCTGATCGGGTTGCAAGGCGTGACCGGTCTGGATTTGAAAGAACTGAGCGCAATGGTTGGACGCCAACTCCCATTCTTTTCCTTGATCGTTCCGTTCTGGTTGATCTGGGCCTTCGCTGGGTTCCGCGGCATGATCGAAATCTGGCCGGCAATCCTGGTTGCCGGTGTCTGCTTCGCGGTGCCACAGTTTTTGGTGTCCAACTTCCACGGTCCCTGGTTAGTCGATGTGGTGGCCGCGATCGTTTCGATTGCCTCGCTTTCATTATTCTTGAAATTCTGGCAACCGAAAAACATCTGGTGCGTGTCAGAAGCCCGACCGTTAGGGAGGGCAACTCGCGGAGAAGGCCTTTCTGATGATCTGGCGAACGCGTTACGCAAGCCGGCCCTCCCTAACGGTCGGGCTTCTGACACAATACGCGTTTGGCTTCCGTGGATCATTCTCAGCGTTGTCGTCTTCGTCTGGGGCTTGCCGCAAACGAAAGGATTGCTCGACGGCATCGCCGCGCCAAAGATTCCGATTCCCGGTTTAGATAAACTGGTGTTGCGCGTGCCGCCAGTGGTGGCTAAGCCGACCGCTGAGAACGCCGTCTTCAACTTTAACTTTCTGTCGGCGTCCGGCAGCGGCATTTTGTTCGCATCGGTCATTGCCGGGCTCGCCATGGGATATTCGGTTCGCGGAATGCTGCGCGTTTATTGGCAGACGCTCAAACTGGTGCGCTATTCGCTGCTGACAATCGCTGCAATGATGGCGATTGGATTCACGACGCGATACTCAGGCATGGATGCGACGCTGGGACTCGCATTCGCAAAGACGGGTTTCCTTTATCCGTTCTTTGGGACGATGCTGGGCTGGCTCGGCGTCGCGCTCACCGGATCGGACACTTCTTCCAACGTCCTGTTTGGAAGTCTGCAAAAGATCACTGCGACTCAGCTTGGCCTCAGTCCAACGCTGATGGCCGCGGCGAACAGTTCCGGCGGCGTGATGGGAAAAATGATTGACGCGCAATCAATTGTCGTCGCCAGCACCGCGACGCGATGGTACGGGCACGAAGGCGACATTCTGCGTTACGTGTTCTTTCACAGTCTCGTGCTTGCTGCCCTGGTTGGCATCCTGGTTCTGCTTCAGGCGTACGTGTTTACGTCGATGGTCGTGAGGTGACGCAGAAGTGCGCTCTGCGGCGGGAGAAATAATCGACACTTCACCAGCAGCCCTGCGTTAAAGAAAAGTAACGACTCGTTTCTGAAAGGAGCAACCATGGTACGCAATCGGAAGTACACCATTTTGATCTTAATTGTGAGTGTTCTCGCTTTGGCCTCGATAACTGAGTTCGGCCGGCCCGCTTTGCTGGCGATTCAAGCGCAGACGCGAGTGCCGACCCAGCCGCAGAGATGGGAATATTGTACGGTGAACATGATTACGCCGGGCACTGGCGGCTGGAAAGCCCAGGTGTCTCACGGTGGAAACATCGAGAACGTCGATAGCGACATCACCGGCCTATCATCTGTAAACCGCCTTGGGCTTAACGGGTGGGAACTGGTGAGCGTTGTTCACCAGACGGGAAATTCAGCAGAGTATTTTTTGAAACGCCCTTTGAGGTAGGACTCGTCCGTCGCGATCGGAATCCGAAGTTGTCAGGAGGAGCCATGCATCGATTCATTGTGCTTTCGTTTCTGTTACCGGGCTTGTGTGCCGGCTTAGGCCAAGCGCAAACCGTAGCGCGTTCGCCGATGATGGCGAGTGTCGATCCGTCGTTCTTCGGTGGGTTGCACTATCGCCTGGTTGGCCCATCGCGCGGCGGCCGAGTCACGACGGTGACTGGTGTGCCTGCGCAGCCAAAGACGTTCTATATGGGCGTTGCGAGCGGCGGATTATTTCGCACGACGGACGGAGGCGCGAACTGGGTTTCAATCACTGACGGGAAAGTTCCGGTCGGCTCGACTGGCTGTGTAGCGGTGGCGGATTCGGATCCGAATGTCATCTATCTCGGCACCGGGTCCGACGACGTGCGCAGCAATGTTTCGACCGGTCGCGGCATGTACAAATCCACCAACGGTGGCCAGACGTGGAAGTTCATCGGCCTCTACAACGCCGGGCAGATTGGATCGGTTCGCATTCATCCGACAAATCCGGACATCGTCTGGGTGGCGGCACAGGGCGACGCATTCAAATCGAACACCGAACGAGGCGTGTTCAAGACGACGGACGGTGGGCAGACTTGGCGCAAAGTTTTGTTCGTCTCAGATCAAGTTGGGGCGATGGACGTCGACCTGCAACCCGGCAGTCCGAATGTGGTGTACGCGTGGATGTCCCGGCTTGAGCGCAAGCCCTGGACGATTATCAGCGGTTCAAGCGAAGGCGGTTTCTACAAGAGCACTGACGGCGGCGAACACTTTGCGAAGATCACAAACGGCCTGCCGAATGAATTGATTGGCAAAGCGAACCTCGCGGTCACTGCGGCCAAGCCCGAGCGTGTCTATGCGCTCGTCGAAGCAAAACCCGGCAGCGGTCTCTATCGCTCGGACGACGCCGGACAAACGTGGGCGCTCATCAATTCGCAGGGCGCGATAGTCCAGCGCCCCTTCTATTACGTGGCGCTGGGGGCCGACCCAACGAACGCCGATGTCGTTTACGCTGGCGCTGAAAGTTTTTTCAAATCCGCTGACGGCGGCAAGACTTTTTCGATCTTTCGCACGCCACACGGTGACAATCACGACATCTGGATCAATCCGAAAGACGGCCAGATCATGATCCAGTCAAACGATGGTGGCGCGAACGTTTCCACCGACGGTGGACGGACATGGTCGACGCAGATGAATCAGCCGACGGCGGAAATCTACGGCGTCTGGCTTGATAATCAATTTCCCTACAAACTCTACGGGGCGCAGCAGGACAACACGACGATCATTATTTCCAGTCAGGCTGATCCCACTTCAACCGCGGATTGGCGCAGCGGTCCGGGATGTGAGACCGGTCCGATCATGCCTTACCCAAAAGATCCGAACATCGTCTACGGCTCGTGCAAAGGCCAGTACGGCGTGATGAATCTGAAGACAGGCCAGGAGAAGAGCTACTGGATTGGCGGGCAGTCGCTGTATGGAAATCCTGCCAGCGATCTGATTTATCGCATGCAGAGAGTTTCGCCGATGGCCACTTCGCCGCACGATCCCGAAGTGCTTTACTACGGATCTCAATATCTGCATCGCACGCGCGACAAAGGCGTGACCTGGGAAAAGATCTCACCTGATCTTACCGCTCATCCCGCGTGCTGTCAGGGTGCCAGCGGCGAACCGATCACGCGCGACGTTACGGGCGAAGAGTTCTACAGCACGCTCTACGCCATTGCCGAGTCGCCGCTTGAGAAAGGTGTCATCTGGACCGGCGCGAACGATGGGCCGTTTCATGTCACGCGCGACAATGGAAAGACGTGGACGAATGTCACGCCGAAAGATCTGCCGGAAGGCGGCCGCGTGCAGTACATCGATCCATCGCCGCATCGCAAAGGCTCGGTGTACTTCGCCGTGTATCGTTGGCTGCTCGGCGACTATCAACCGTACCTCTATCGGACAGACGACTACGGGAAGACCTGGACGCGTCTGACGAATGGCAAGAACGGGATTCCCGCAGATTGGCCCACGCGCGTCGTGCGCGAGGATCCGAATCGCGAAGGATTGCTCTATGCGGGAACGGAATTCGGGATGTTCATTTCGTTCGACAACGGCGCGCATTGGCAATCGTTTCAATTGAACCTGCCGAATGTTCCGGTCACGGATATCAAGATTCATCACGGAGATCTCGTCGTCTCGACTCAGGGCCGGGCTTTCTGGATCATCGACAACATCAGTTCGCTTCATCAGTTGACGCCGCAGGTAACCGGCTCAACTTATTATCTTTTCAAGCCCCGCGACGGTTACCGAACCAGAGTGAGTCCAACGAATCTTGGCTCGATCATTGAATACTATCTAGCAACTCCGGGACAGTACGATCTGGTGACGATTGAGATCAGCGATGCGAAAGGAGCGATAGTTAATTCATACAGAAGTGATGCGCCCGCTCCAGCTCGCGGCGGGCGCGGAAGCGCCGGCGCAGGTGACGCGCAGCAAGAAGATCCCGATGCGCCTGGGGCTGGCCGACGCTTCGGACCTCCTCCGCCGCGCGTAACAAAAAATGCCGGACTCAATCGTGTCGTTTGGGACTTGAGAAATAAGGAAGGTGTAACGGTTCCGCCGGGGCAGTACCAGGTATCGCTCAAGTTTGGTATCTATTCACAGGCGTTAACACAGCCGTTCAATGTGCTCATAGATCCGCGGGTTGCCGAAGATGGCGTAACGGTCGCCGATCTTCAAGAGCAGTTCGAACACAACCTGCGCATGCGGGAACTGGTGAACAGCGTCAATCAACTCGTCGCGAGGGTTCGCGACGCGCAGACCAAACTCCGAATCGCTTCAACAAACGACGGTGACAGGTTGAATCGGATAAGCGCTATAGCCGCAAGGCTTCTGACTGAGCCGGTGCGGTATGGCAGGCCGGGCCTTCAGGCGCACATCACATATCTGAACGGAATGACGGCGAACGTCGATCAGAAGATTGGGCGAGATGCAATCGAACGATATGCGACGCTCAAGGCAGAACTCGATGCGATTCGTGCCGAGGTCGATCGCGTACTTGGTCCGGTCGCTGCAAGCAACGGCCCCTGATGCGCAGGTTGGTGCAGCCCGAAGGGCTGAGAGATAGTAGCCGGTGGTCGAAGCAAAGCGGAGACCACCGGAACCCATATGAAAAATGAGATGCACCCCGAAGGGGTGCGAGAAAGAGCAGACGCCAGAGCGCTCTGGCACCCCTTCGGGGTGCGGATTATCAATCGCTCCGATATTGGAGGTCTTCACTGCGCTCCGACCTCCGGCTACTTTCGCGCAACCCTTCGGGTCGCTAGTCAGGATCGCCACTCTTTCTCTCGTTGTGTCAAAACGTTTTCCATTTCTGCTGTTTCCCACTAGAATGCTTCGCGCGTTGTCAACCGACCCTGAAAGGAAGAATCCCAATGCGATCACGTCTCTTGCTTGTCTTCGTCACGATCACGCTCTTCGCGTGTCCTGCGCTGGCTCAGAAGCGAAATATCACTGAGAAGGACTTGTTCAATTTCATATGGGCTGCCGACCCGCAAGTCGCGCCGGACGGGACGCGCGTGGCGTTTGTGCGCGTCACCGTCAACGCCAGGAAGGACGGCTATGACACGGCCATTTGGAGCGTCTCTCCGGCCACCGGCGAGTCGCATCAACTGACCGCGGGCCCCAGAGATTCTTCGCCGAGGTGGTCGCCGGACGGAAAGTATCTTTGCTTTGTTCGCGTCCCTGAAAAAGATGGTCGGCCGGACGCTCCGCAACTTTTCATGCTGGCGATGGCCGGCGGGGATTCGTTCCAGTTTACGACAGTAGTGCGGGGAGCCGGCGGGCCGCAATGGTCACCGGATGGCAAGATGATCGCCTTCGTCAACGGCGCTAACCCGGAAGATTTGTTGAAGGCCGCGCCCAAGCCATCCCCTAGTCCGGCGGCAAGTCCAGCCGAAGCGAAGAAACCAGAAGAGACGCACGAGAGCGACATCCGTGTGATCACGCGCGCCGTCTATCGCGCCAACGGCGCTGGCTATCTCGATACGAAACACCCGCAACACATCTGGGTGATCAAGGCGCCGCGCAGTGGCGACGATAAGGTTGCGCCCAGGCAACTTACCAGTGGACGTTATGACGATGGCAATGTCAGCTGGGCGAAAGACAGCTCGCAGATTTATTTCGCTTCAAACCATTCAGACGAGCCTTACTATGAATTGCCAAAGACCGATGTCTATTCAATCTCGGTCGCCGGCGGCTCACCGACAAAACTGACTTCATTCGACATGGGCACCGGCGCTTTTTCCGTCAGTCCCGACGGCAAGCAGTTCGCGTTTTACGCTTCGGTGAATAAGCCGGTGCAGTCTTATACGGAACCCGATCTGTGGGTGATGGATATCGCGCCGAACGCGCAGCCGCGAAATCTGACGCGCGATTTTGATTTCGATCTCGGATCGGGAGTTGGTGGTGACAACACTGCGCCGCGCGGTGGCGGTGGGGCTCCGCCGGTGTGGGCGAGCGACGGCAAGAGCGTCATTGCGCTGTACGGCAAGGAAGGGAAAGCAAATCTCGGGTCGTTCGACGCGACGACCGGCAAAGAAACCGACGTGACCAGCGGCAACCAAGCCGTCGTCAGCTATCGTGCGACGCCTGACGCCTCAAAATTCGCATTGATTATTTCGACGCCGACGCGCATTGGCGACGTCTTCTGGCTTGAAAGCGCGGGCGCGCAACCAAAGCAGTTAACCCATCTCAACGATGAGTTGTTTTCGAAACTCAACCTGACTGAGCCGGAAGAAATTTGGTACAAGAGTGTCGACGGCAAACGCATACACGCCTGGATCCAGAAGCCACCCGACTTTGATCCGAACAAGAAATATCCGCTGATCCTGAACATTCACGGCGGCCCACACGCGGCGTACGGGTTTGTTTTCGATCACGAGTTTCAGTGGATGGCGGCGAAGGGCTACGTCGTTCTGTATCCAAACCCGCGCGGCAGCACGACCTATGGACAGGAGTTTGGCAACATCATTCAGTATCACTATCCCGGCGATGACTACAAAGATTTGATGGCCGGCGTGGACGAAGTAATCAAACGCGGCTACATCGACGAAAAGAAGTTGGGCGTAACCGGCGGCAGTGGCGGCGGACTGCTGACCAATTGGACGATCGGACACACGACGCGATTCGCGGCTGCGGTTGCGCAGCGCGACATCGCGAGCTGGGCCGATTGGTGGTACACGGCGGACTTCACTCTCTTTCAAGCGACGTGGTTCAAAGCGCCGCCGTTCGATGACCCCGAGGACTACAAAGCGCGTTCACCGATCACTTACATCAACAATGTGAAGACGCCTTTGATGCTGATTCTGGGCGAGGCGGACTGGCGCACGCCGACCTATGCGGGCGGCGAAGAGATGTTTCGCGCGCTCAAGTACAAAAAGATTCCGACGGTGATGGTGCGTTTCCCGAACGAGTCGCACGAGCTCTCGCGCTCAGGCCAACCGTGGCATCGCATCGAGCGGCTCCAACATATCGTCGGCTGGTTCGATCATTGGCTGATGGGCGTGCCGAAGCCGGAATATGAGGTAGCGCAGTGAACGCAGCCCGACGGGCTGCGAGATAGGAGCCGGTGATCACAGACCACCGGAACGCGATAGCTACGTGATCGCCGAAGACAAGGAGTTCGATGTGATCCGTCGTACGGCAAAGATTGCCGGAAAGTGAAGCGGACCTTGAGCTAGTAGGGAACCAGGGGTTCAAATGAGGAAAATAAGTTCAATCATCTATGGTTTGTTTGGAGCAGGCGCAATCCTGTATGGAGCGACGGCCCTGCTGTTCCCGGCAGCGCTGGAGTCTAATGCGGTGCAGTCATGGCGCTTTGCGCACATTCTGAGAGAGCAGGGCGCCGCGGCAACCTTCGTCGGGCTCATGTCTTTCTGGTGCATCTTCAACTACGAGCGCCGGCGAGCGGTGCATTACTTCCTGATGGTCTTTGCGCTCTTGCTCGCCGTTATTCACTGGCATGATCACTTTGCGGGGAATTTGCGATGGATAAGCCCGATCGTCAACACGGTTCCGTTTGTCGTGCTGGTGACTATGGCGGTCTTCAGCCGGCCGCGTGAAAGGGCCTGACATGGCTGCGCACGCAAAAGGGAAGTCTTTGCGACTTTGCGCCTTGGCGAGAAATAACGTCAGGCAAAGGCACCAAGACGCCAAGTGCAGTTCTTCTTTGCATTCCGAGCAATGTCCTGGGATCAAGGTTGAGCCAGAAACTCGCGGATCAGACGTTGCTCTTTCTCGTCCTTGATCCGCGTGAACATTTTCTCGCCGAGTTTCGTGATCGTTTCTGCCTTATCGAAAGGCATCTTGTCGTAAACCTTGCCGCCCTGAAAGTGGCAGGGCATGCAACGCGACTGAAGGATCGGTTTGATTTCTTTGTCGAAGTCAGGCTTCGTCGCGTTGCTGGATGAAAGCGAGGGAGCCGTAAGCATCGAAGGCGCGACCTTGAGCGCGCCACGCGGTGAGCGTCCACACATATCAACGCCGAGGGTCACGATCAATGCGATAATCAGGATGCCCGTTCGCATGACGCCCATGCTACTCCGCTTAGACCGCCGGAGCAATAATTAGGGAATACCTCGTAAGAGTTTGGTGTCCCGTACGGGAATCGAACCCGTGTTAGCGCCGTGAAAGAGAAGCGATTCACTGTGATTCAAGGGAACTTTGCGGCATGAATAGCACTCTACCGCTTCAATTTCAGTAGTCCGTGGTCGCCGAACCTCATGATGATTTTTCGCAATGGATTTTTGGGTCCATTCGAAGGCGTCTTACCTGATCTCACCAAACGAGATGAACCCACTCTTAACGGACTAGCAGCCGTCAAAGTCATGCTTGGTCCGGTTGGGGTCTCAAGACAGGATGTTGTTATCTTAGCGTCATCCCGACAGGTGCGATCCCGACTATAAGCTTTGAGATTCCAATCTGGCATCTAAAAGAAAAGGACCGTCCTTTGGACGAATGTGGGACCGCTGGGTCGCCGGGAGGGCAAGCGCATTGTACAATCACTCATCGATCGCTGTCTGACCTCGGTCAGGGCCGTCGATCAGACGCCCCAGGCATTTTGCGCCACGGCTCAAGTACACGGCCCGGCGAGGTCACTCTGGTCTATAGCAATTATTATTCGCTCGACGATCTACTTTGGCTTGACGAGGACCGCAACCGTAAGCAGGAAGCAGAGGGCAGCAGAACAATGGCGTAGCCAGACCGTCATGGAGGGCTCGCTTAAAGAACAGAAAGACAGTAATCATGAGCACACAGATCAAAGAACAGAAAGATCAGTTAATCTTCCGGCATACAAATGAAAGGAAGGGTCGGCACCTGTCGATCACACCCGAGAACAGCTCAATGAAGCACCTTGTCTATGGACGGATCATTCTGGACCAGACGAAGCCGAGCGAAGCATTCTCTACGGGAAGCTTGGAAACCGGTTTGATTTGTCTTTCCGGTGAATGCACGATCAAAGCCGCCGGTGAGACGAACCGGATCGAGCAATATGATTCCGTCTATCTGCCACGCGACACCGAGGTCGAGATCGCGACTGAGAGTTCCGTCGATCTGGTGGAGTGTTCCGCGGAAGTCGAAAAGAAGTACCCACTGCAGGTAGTGCGTTATGCGGCCGTCGAGAAAGACAGCTCGCTCAAATTCAAAACTGGCGGCCCGTCAACAACCCGCACGGTCAATATCACGCTCGGCAAGAACGTCGAAGCGGGACGCATCCTTGCGGGCTTTACGACTTCGGAGCCCGGGCATTGGACGAGTTGGCCGCCGCATGAGCACGCGTCGATGCTGGAAGAGCTATATGTTTACTACGACATGCCCGCGCCGGCGTTTGGCGTGCAATTCGTCTACACAAATCCGGACGAGCCGGAATTCATCGGCGTGGTGCGCGACGGCGACGCGGTGATCATGCCGAAAGGCTTTCACCCAAACGTTTCCGTGCCCGGCCATCCGATCAACTTTGTCTGGATGATGGCCGCGCATCGCGAGACTGAAGATCGGCAATTCGGCGTGGTGAACGTGCAACCTGGATTCGACCAGGGTGGTAGCGGATTGGAAGCCAGCCGCAAGTAGCACAGACTTCAGTCTGTGTTCTCAAAACGAAAGGGGAAGGTCGTGTCTGAACTCAACTTGATTGATCGGGTAAATGGAATTCCTCTGCGCCCCTTGGGGTTAATCACCCGTTCGCGGCGGCTCAATCTAATCGCTTTGACGTTTCTAATTATCGTTTCCGCGATAACCGTTTCGGCGCAACGAAAACCAAGCGAAGCGACGCGCCCCGTGGTCGTCATGTCGGCGCAATCGCTCGACGATCTGAGACAGAAACTGAAGCCGGGGAACAAGACCGAAGAACTGATCGACAGCGCGGGCATGGAAATACGCGTCGCCGTGCAGCACGAAAATAACCGGACCGGCGCGGCGGCCGAACTGCATGACGCTTCCGATGATGTCTATTACGTGCTGGAAGGGTCCGCAACTCTGGTGCTTGGCGGAAAGCTCGACGCGCCCAAGGAAGCTGACCCCGGCGAATGGCGCAGCCCACGCATCATTGACGGCAAGACGTTTGAAATTACCAAAGGTGATCTGGTCGTGGTGCCCCGCGGCACGCCTCACCAGCGCAGCACGGCCAATAAGGACTTCACCATGATCCTGATCAAGATTTACGAGGACCCGCTGAAACCCGGAGCGCCAAAGCCGACCGGCCTGGGCCAGAAACCATGAACGAAAACATCGTCACTGGTAGCCCAGCAACGAAGCCCGGCGCCGGAGCTGAAACTTTGGGCACGCGCGTCGGTCACTATCGATGGGTGATTTGTGGTTTGCTTTTCTTTGCCACCACCATCAACTATGTCGACCGCCAGGTGCTGGGCATCCTCTCCAAGGATTTGCAGCATGCACTGGGCTGGAACGAACTGCAGTACGGCAATATCGTAGCTGCCTTTAACGCTGCGTACGCTCTCGGACTACTGGGCGCTGGACGCCTGATGGACCGCTTCGGCACCAAGGTCGGTTATTCGCTCGCGCTCGCCATCTGGAGTGCAGCGGCAATGGGTCATGCGTTGGCGCGTTCGGCTTTTGGTTTCGGAGTGGCGCGGGCCGCCCTCGGAGTCGGCGAGGCCGGAAATTTTCCCGCGGCGATCAAGACGATTGCCGAATGGTTTCCCAAGAAGGAAAGGGCCCTGGCGACGGGCATCTTCAACTCCGGCTCGAACGTGGGCGCGATTCTCGCCCCTCTCGCCGTCCCTTACATTGCCAGGCACTTCGGCTGGCAGTGGGCGTTCATCGCCACCGGCGCCATCGGTTTGGTATGGCTCGCTTTCTGGATACCGCTGTACGCGCGACCCGAGTTACATCCGCGCGTCACAAAAGAGGAACTCGCCTACATCCAGAGTGACCCGCCGGATTCGCCGGCGGCGAAAATCCCCTGGGTGCAATTAATTCCTTACCGGCAGACGTCGGCTTTCGCGATTGGGAAAGCTATGACTGACCCCATCTGGTGGTTTTATCTCTACTGGGTGCCGCCGTTTCTGAGGCAGAATCACGGTCTTGATCTCACTACGATCGGGCCGCCTTTGATCGCCATTTACGTGATCGCGGATATCGGCAGCATCGGCGGTGGCTGGCTGTCTTCGAGCCTGCTCAAGCGAGGCTGGACGATTAATCGCGCGCGCAAGACGGCCATGTTGATCTGCGCCCTACTGGTGACGCCGATAGTTTTCGTTTCGGGCGTTAAGAGTCTCTGGCTGGCAGTCGGCATGGTGGGACTGGCGGCCGCAGCGCATCAGGGATGGTCGGCGAATATCTTCACGCTGGCCTCTGATATGTTTCCCCGCCGCGCGGTTGGTTCGGTCGTAGGCATCGGCGGCATGGCCGGGGCATTTACCGGCGCCACGATGGCCGTGATTGTCGGCTACATACTGCAAGTCACCGGGGGCAATTATCGAATTCCGTTCATCATTGGCGGAAGCGCCTACTTGACGGCGCTACTCATCATTCATTTGCTGGTGCCAAAGATCGAATCAATAGGCGATGTCGAGCATGTCGCTGCCAAACCACTATCGGTCGGCACCATCGTCGGGTTCGGGTTCATGGGAATCATCTTTGGATCTTTTGGCGGCTGGTGCATAGGGATACTGTCGCGAGTAACTGGCCCACATCTTTTGGAATACATGGCTGTGGGCGCACTCGTCGGATCGATTGTGGGTGTGGTTAGCGGCCTGATTATTACCAGCTCTGGAGCAAAGGTCAGGACTTGAGTTGTCCGACAAACTTCAGTTTGTCGATGCCTTCGGAGCCCAGGGTTTTTTTACCGCGAAGCGGTTTTGACCTCCAGCCCAACGTTGCCGGCTTTGGGGCTACGTTGGGATTTTGGGGATGAAAGAGGACCCAACCCCATCGGGGTTGAGGCGGATTGGAATTCGATACCCAGGGTAGCCGCGACGGCAACCCTGGGCTGGAGGTTGCAACCGCTTCGCGGTACTTGATCAGCGCTTCCTGAAGTTTGTCGGACATCGCACACATGATTCTCGATTCATTCAGACTCGACGGACAGGTCGCACTGGTGACCGGTGCTTCAACCGGACTCGGTCGCGCGGTGGCGTTGGCTCTAGCGGAAGCCGGCGCCGACGTGGCCTGTCATGGCAACACTCATTCACCGGATGCAACCTGCGCAGGCGCCGCATCGATCGGTCGCAAGGCGCTGCCTTTGACCGGCGACTTGAGCAACCGAGAAACGCCGAGTCAGTTGATTGAGAATTCGCTCGCCCATTTTGGCCGACTCGATATTCTTGTCAACAACGCCGGCACGATTCGCCGCGCGCCGGCGACTGAGTATTCGGAAGACGATTGGCAGACAGTGATCGAAGTAAATCTCTCCAGCGTTTTCCGTCTCTCACAACTTGCCGGGCGGCACATGATCGAACGCGGCCGGGGAAAGATTCTCAACATCGCTTCGCTGCTTTCGTTTCAGGGCGGAATCACGGTGCCGGCGTATGCGGCTTCGAAAGGCGGCGTGGCGCAACTGACAAAGGCCCTGGCAAACGAATGGGCTGCCAAAGGAATTAATGTCAACGCGATTGCGCCGGGCTACATGCGCACCGCCAACACTAGAGCTTTGCAGCAAGACGAAACGCGCAACCGTCAGATACTCGAACGCATTCCCGCGGCGCGCTGGGGAGAGCCGGCGGATCTGGCAGGCTCGGCCGTTTTTCTGTGTTCAGCGGCGAGTGATTATGTGAATGGTCACGTGCTGGTTGTTGATGGTGGGTGGATGGGGAGATGAGCAGTCGCCACAATCCTTCATTCTGTAGATAAGGTCTCAAATCGTGCCCGCTGAAGATTGGCGACGAGCCAAAGTTTTGTCGGACCTTGAGAGCGCTGACGCTCGGCGCCAACAAATGAGCTTGGAGATCTTGATGAAAAAAGCGCTCTTGCTCTTCCTGATTCCTGTCTTTCTCTTCATTTCGATTGGCCAATCGCCGGTCGCTACGAGGCTAACGTTCGCGACCATCGCCGGCTCACTTCCGCGCCCTGACACGGATTCCGCAGGGGTTTTTGACGTGAAGAGTTTCGGCGCGAAGGGCGATGGGAAAACGCTCGACTCACCGGCAATCAACAAAGCGATCGAAGCGGCGGCAGCGGCTGGAGGTGGCACGGTTCGCGTTCCGGCCGGCACGTACCGCTGCTTCTCGATCCGTTTAAGGAGCAACATCGCTTTGTTTCTCGATTCTGGCGCGACGATCCTGGCCGCCGATCCAAAAGACGGTGATGGCAAGTATGATTCGCCTGAGCCCAATCAGTGGGACAAGTATCAGGACTTTGGCCACAGCCACTGGCACAACAGTTTGATTTGGGGCGAGAACCTCGAGAATGTTTCGATCCTCGGACCGGGAATGATTTGGGGCAAAGGGCTCGTGCGCGCCGGAAATCAGTCGCGTACCGCCGCGCAAAACCAGGCTTTGCAGAATGCCCCGGGCGATCCGCGCGCCGGCCCGCTCGGTTTCCCCAACGCGCGTGACGCGGTGGAAGACGGCTGGGGAAACAAGTCGATCAGTTTGAAGCTTTGCCGCAACGTGATCCTTCGCGACTTCACGATTCTGCATGGCGGGCACTTCGCCATTCTGGCTACCGGCGTCGATAACCTGACGATCGACAATCTGAAGATCGACACGAATCGCGACGGCATCGACGTTGATGCTTGTCGCAACGTGCGCATCTCGAACTGCAGCGTCAACTCGCCCTTCGATGATGGCATCTGTCCCAAGAGTTCGTTCGCGCTCGGCTATGCGCGCGCGACTGAGAATGTGACGATCACGAACTGCCAGGTGAGCGGCTACGACGAGGGAACCTTCCTTAACGGGACTTATAAACGAGAGTTTCGCAACCCAAACGGCACCTTCAGTCCCACGGGTCGGATTAAGTTAGGCACCGAATCGAACGGTGGCTTCAAGAACATCACTATCTCAAACTGCGTGTTCGACTACTGTCGCGGTCTCGCGTTGGAAACAGTTGACGGCGCCTTGCTCGAAGACATTGCAATTACGAACATCACGATGCGCGACATCGGCAACGCGCCGATCTTTCTGCGGCTGGGGTTCCGCGGACGCGGCCCGAAAGAGACGACGACGGTGGGCGCGCTGCGGCGGATCATCATCAGCAATATTGTCGTCTACAATGCCGATCCGAGATACGCGTCGATCATCAGCGGCATCCCGGGTCACGCAATCGAAGACGTGCGGCTGACGAACATACGCATTTACTATCAGGGCGGCGGCACCACAGCGCAGGCCGCGCTTGACCCGCCAGAGAAAGAGGACGCGTATCCCGAACCGTCGATGTTTGGAGAATTGCCTGCGTACGGCTTTTTCATTCGCCACGTGAAGGGACTGGAGATGCGCGACGTCGAAGTAAGCTATCTGAAGCAGGACGCGCGCCCGCCGTTTATCCTAAACGACGTGAAGGGCGTTGATTTCCGACATGTAAAAGCACCACACGCGGACGGAGTTCCAGCTTTTGACTTGAAGAATGTCGAAGATTTCAGCACGCGCGACTGCTGGCCGGTGCCTGACCTGCGACTCGATCGCGTAGCGACGAAGAAATTTTAGAAAAGAATTGCTTGATCCTGAGCTGTTTATTCTACTGTGGGTTAACCAGGTACAAATCTCGGCCGGCGCGGTCGACGACTAAAGTGTCCGAATCGTTTTCGTAATCCGCGCGACGAAACAAGCGGTGATCCATGAATCCCAGATTGACGCGCCGGCAAGTAGCCTCGTCCAGCGCCGATGCCATAGTTATTCGGTAACGGGGAACGAAGCGACCATCTTTGTTGCGTTGACCGGCATAGGATACGTGGGCCAGATGCGCCGCCACCGCGAGGTTAGCCTGCAACTCAGTTGAAAGCGCGACCATCTCGCGCACGCGATCGAGCGGTGCGTAGCCGTACTTTTCAATCAACAGCCCATGGGTCTCTGAAATGGCGTGCAGGTGCGGCGCATAGATGATCAACTCCCCGCCTTCCTCGATGATTCCACCCAGCTTGTAACTCGCCTTACCACCAACCCACAGCTCATCGTAATGCTCGTCTAGCAGGGCCACGACTCTCTGGTACTTGCGGCCGGTGTACTTGATGTGAACTTGCCGGCTGACTTCGGCTGATCGCCGGAAGGCTTCGCGGAAGTCGCCGGTAAAGAGCGCGTGCGTCCGTAGCCGATTATTATCGTCGCGCGTGACAACTGAGTTAAGCGTGATGACCTGGGCCGGCACGAAGTCCGCCGCCGCTTCGATCAGGTGACGGGTGGGCGTCTCAACGCGCCCGATTACGTTTTCGATCGTAGCCAGCGCACCCAGCCAGTGCGTGGCATGCGTGAGGTCTGGGCCGGCAACGCCCGGGAAAAAATATTTTGCGCCGCCGGCAAAACCGGCAACCTCATGCGGCACGGTCGCACTAAACACCACCACCGTGTCGTATGTGCCCGGCCTGAGCAGGCGGTTTAGATTCACCGAGATCGCTTCGTTGATTAGTCCGCCGGTCAACTCGCCAACTCGGGCGGCGCTCAACTCGCCAATGATGATCAGTTCTTGGGGGACATTCCATCGGTGATCGAAGATTTGGCCTAAGCCTGGTGCGGATCTTCCATTGGTTATTCCGGTCTTTGATCGCTTTTCCGCTTCAGTCATGGGCATGTGGGTGCCTTGCGCGACCAGGGCATCAAACTGCGCAATCTGGCGCGCTGCCAGAATCTCAGCGGCGAAAGGGAAGAGCAGGTCCGTGTTGTCGTCCCGAGTCTTATCGGGAATGATCGCCAGGACGCGCGCACCAGGAGCGATCGTAAAAAGCGCTTCCTCGATAATTGCGCGCAATTCACTCGGTGAGAGATCCTGATCGGGCGAACCCTTTCCGATGAACGAGGGTGCTGCTTTGATACTCATCAATCGTCTGCGAATTTGATGCGATTGTCTAAACTGAAACGGGAAATCCAAGCCTCAGCATTCTACCCTCCGGACAACGAGGATTACAGGGAATAATTTCGACCGATTTCGTTGGTAATGAATCTGCTCCCGCGGTATATAATGCGCGCGCCTTAAGAGCGGCCTCAACCTAAAGACGACAAGCTGAAGTTTGTCAAACATTTCATTATGAAGACCAAAAACGGGACCTGCATTTCTCTTATCGTTTTGCTGTTCGCCGGTTTGTTGACTTCCTCTTCGGCTAATTCTGCTGCGCTCGAGTCGTCGCCGCTTCCGGCCTTCCCGGGCGCCGAGGGATTTGGTTCGACGACTCCCGGCGGACGAGGGGGCAAGGTAATGTTCGTTACGAACCTGAATGATGCCGGTCCCGGAAGCCTGCGCGCCGCCTGTGATGCCGAAGGCCCGCGCATTGTCATCTTTCGCGTCTCTGGCCTGATCAGTCTCGCTGCGCCCATCGTGGTCAAGAATCCTTACCTGACCGTCGCGGGTCAGACGGCCCCGGGTGATGGTGTTTGTCTTCGCAACTTTACTTTCAATATTGCCACTCACGATGTCGTGGTTCGTTATCTGCGCAGCCGTCTGGGTGATCTCAGCGGCCAGGAGGCCGATAGCATTACTCTCCTATCGGGCGCGCATGACGTGGTTGTCGACCATTGCTCGGCCACATGGTCTATCGACGAGGCGCTTTCACTTGCCGGCAACGTCTCAAACGTTACCGTGCAGTGGTGCCTGATTGGCGAAGCCTTGAATCACAGCAAGCATGCTAAGGGAGATCACGGTTACGGCTCTCTATCTCGCGCTAACGGGCCGGTGACCTGGCATCATAATCTGTGGGTCCATAATAATTCGCGCAATCCGCGGTTGGGAGACAACTATGGCAAGCCTCCTTATCCCACTTTTGATGTTCGCAATAATGTCATTTATGACTATGGTGAGATTGCTTCCGGCCTGACGCAGGGTGTGCTCAAAGTAAACTACGTCGCGAACTACATTCGCCCCGGGCCCAGCAGCAAAGCCCGGACGCCGATCCATGTTGGCGCTCCTTCGGAACTCAGCTTTTACATTCGAGACAATGTCTTTGAAGGAAATAAGGCCCTGACCGCGGACAATTCGCAGTTTTTCGATCCGGTTACGATTGATGGCAAGAGACAAGTGGAAACTGTGCCACGAGCGTTTGCGGCGCCGCTGGTTCAGACTTCCTCTGCCAGGGAAGCTTACGTAGCCGTGCTGGCTACGGTGGGAGCTTCGCTTCCTCGCCGCGATTCGGTCGACGCGCAGATCATAAACGAAGTGCGCAGCGGCAAAGGATCAATCATCGACTCGCAGACGCAAGTTGGTGGTTGGCCAGAGTTAAAGGCGGCCGCGCCTCCAATCGACACAGATGGTGATGGCATGCCCGATTCGTGGGAGCGTCGTCATGGGCTGAACCCGCATGACCCGTCCGATGGCTCCGCCGATAAAGACAAAGACGGCTACACGAACCTGGAAGAGTATGTGAACAACACCGATCCAAATAGGTACCGATATTATCGAGTCAAAGACAAAGATGAGGCGCTGGAGAGTTCCTCCTCTTTTCAACCAGCCGGCTTCGCGGTCACCGGGATGGTTCCGGCGGTCGATTCCGCGAGCGTCTCTCCGGACACGCCATTGCACCTTATCTTCGCCAGTGCGCCCGTTGTAGGCAGCGGAAATATCCAGGTCTTTGACGCCAGCAACGATCGCTTAGTCGATAGCATTGATGTCTCAGTCCCAACGCGCACTCGGATCATCGGCGGCCAGCCAAACTACAACTACTATCCGGTCATGATCAACGGCCGTCAGGCGTCGCTCTACCTGCCAAATTCGCTGGCCTACAACACGACGTACTACGTCAGGATTGACGCCGGCGCTTTCAAAGACCTTAGTGGCAACGCATTCGCCGGCTTCACTAGCGCGAGAGCCTGGCGATTCAAGACCAAGGCCGCACCTCCGGTAACCGGTGCAAAGAAACTAGTGGTTGCGGCCGACGGCACCGGCGACTTTGCCAGCGTGCAAGGAGCTCTCGACTTTGTCCCTGAAGGCAATAAGACACCGATCACGATCTTCATTCGCAACGGCACCTACAACGAAATAATTTTCTTTACCGGCAAAGATAATCTGACCATCCTCGGTGAAGATCGGAAGCAGACGATCATCGCGTATGCCAACAATGATCGCTTCAACAACAACTCCGGCGGCAATCCGTTCGCCTCGGGAGCGCCATTGCCCGGAACTCTCCCTGCACGGAGCGGCGCGGTCTATCGGCGCGGCTTGTTTCTCGCTCATCGCGTTAACAACTTGACCATCGCTAATCTCACTCTCCACAACACCACGCCCCAGGGCGGCAGTCAGGCCGAAGCTCTCATTCTCAATGGCACACCCACGGCGCGCGCGATTATCACCAACGTCGACCTCTACAGCTTTCAGGATACGCTGCAAGTAAATGGCCAGGCCTATGTACACAACTGCTACATAGAAGGCGAAGTCGACTTTATGTGGGGAACGGGTCCGACCTTCTTCGAGAATTGTGAACTCAAGGCCCTTCGCAGCAATGCGTACTTCACACAGATCCGCAACCCGCAGAGTAACCACGGATATGTTTTTAGGAACTGCACGTTTGCAGGAGCGCCCGGAGTAACCGGTAATTTCCTCTCGCGCATCGCGCCGGCCCGTTTTCCGGCGAGTGAAGTCGTCTTGATCGACTGCCTGCTGACCGATGCCGTTGGGGCCGTCGGATGGCGACTGGATCAGGTCACTCAACCCGCGACTGAGGCGCCCAACGTTCACTACTGGGAGTACCACAGCCACGATTCCAGCGGCCGATCCGTCGAGATGGGCCAGCGTCTGGTCGTCGCCAGACAACTCAAGTTGCCGGATGACGCAGAAGCGATCGCCAACTATGGTGATCCGAAGTACGTTCTGGGCGACAACTGGACCCCGTGGTTGGCGCCGATCATCACGGCCCAGCCGGCCTCAGCTTCAGCAAGGGTTGGCGATAAGGTGATCTTGAGCGTTGGGGTCGCGGCCGTTCCAGCACCAGAGTATCAATGGCAAAGGAACGGAAGGAACATCAAGGGAGCAACACGGTCGGACTACGCGATCAAGAGCGTCAACGGAAGGGACGCGGGCTCTTACAGAGTAGTGATTTCAAGCCTCGCAGGGAAGTTAACCAGCGGAGCGGCAAAGCTCACAGTAAGGCCACCAGGGCGTCGCTCACAAAGTCCACCATAGCCGGAATTCGGGACGGGATTGATTAGGGAAACCAACGCGGGGCATTGCGGCTGCTATTGCCAGCCGCAGATCCTCTGAGACGGTGCTGCCTGAACAACTTCAAGAAACCGCGGTTGATAACTCCTGGCATAGAGATCTACGCTGTGCCTGATTTTGGTAAAAAGCGGGCAGCGCAAGCTCTCTTCGGTAATTCTGTCCCGGAGATAGACCATGGCGTTGGCTTCCCCCCAATACTCGCGGTCTTCCCAGATTTCGACCGGGGTGCCGCCAATCTGCCGGGCCAGTTCAACCAACCGCGGATCGTTAGGATTCCGACCGTTGCTCAAGAAAATTCTGTTGTATTCCGACATGGTTCGGCTTTGCAGTTGGTATAGCACAGAATCTGCTTTCGCCGTCCGATTCACGTGGCCGAACTCGTGAGCGATCTTGGTTGCGGCCAGCGTAACGCCGCCGACTTTGTAAGAGAATTCCGTTGGCACGAGCGAGTTCATGACCGGAAAATAAATGGGATTTGGGTAGCCGGCATCGAGGCGCATCCCCAACGTGATCGTAGCTGCAACCAACTTGCCCGCGCTGTTCCACTCATAATTGCCGGTAGTGGCGCCTTCAGCATTGTCACGCGAGAAAGTGATTCTGAGAGTGAAATGAGGGTTGTTCTGATAGAAAGCCCATTGGTTGCGTCCCGCTTCCGTCGAAAGAAACTCTCGCTTCCAACTCAAATATCGGGCCGCATATTTTTCGGGGACGTCTTCTACGATCCCCTTTCCCTGATCGCTACCGGACCGCTTTTCGGCCAGTGGCTCTGCGCCATGATAAGCTGCGATCAGCAGAGGACGTAGCATCTCTTTTCGATTTGGCCGTTTCTGTTGGCGAGCAGCACGACCGTTCTCAGCCAACGGGCCAGTCAATGACAAGGCGAGCAAGACGAGCAAGACAAAGCAGATAGCTACACGAGATCGCATTTTGATAGAGTCCTCTTCGAGTCTCATAACGCGTTAGTCCTTTCGAAAGAGATGGCACGTGTGGGAAAACGTATCGTTGTTTTCTAAACCATCTGTGGTGATAAGTCAACGTTTTTGCTGCCCGGGAGGGTTGTTCACGTTCGCAGTGGTGTGCGCACAGTCCATCTCGCGACTCACGCCGCAGACTGTGTCCGTCCCAACCGCGAAGTCCTTCTTATTTTGTTCGGGACGAAGATTGCTTTATGAGCCACCTGGCAAGGTCCTGGGCGGCTTTGAAGTTGTGAAACTCAGGCGGAAGTTTTCTTCCGTCCACATACTCGTTGTAGAGCCAGGGATCTCCCACGGCAAAGACAGTGCCCCGGCCTAACCTCGCCATCGCCATAATCACATCACCCTTATCTTCAATTATGGGCTTGGCTGGGGAGCGGAGGGAGAGCGTGGAGACCTCTTTCAGGTAAAGGTCTCTCGCCGTAGTGAAGATGGGGTGGCCAACGGGAGCCAGAATTCTACCCAACGCAAACTCGTTCCCCGGGACTTTGTTCCGGCTGTCCTTGTTGAACTGAATTCCAAACTGCCCGGCGAGCTGATTGAGATGATCGAATTCCGCATTGCCGAGGTCGTTACCCATCAGCACCAGCACACCGCCGGACCTGACCCAGTCCGTGATCGCTTTGACGTGCGCGGGCTCTATGAAATTGGGGTGTTCATTTTCCTCTTTGATGTCGGGGTCAACAATGATGTAGATGTTAGCTCTCTTCAGGTTGGCGCTGGTAGGACCTTCCGCCAGAGTTTCGGTCTTGACTCCGTAGTTTCTAAAAACATTACCCCAGAAAGAGAAGCCGCTATTGGGCCTCTCCTCCCACTTGTAATGAAAGGGAACGACTCGCCCGGTTGAATCTTTCTTCGTTTCGCTGTTGAAGTAAGAATCCAACAGGACAGTCTTGCCCCTGCCGAGTGGCAACGATCTGGAAATCTCGATCTCATTGCTCGCCATCAGGAAGGCGCCCACACCCTTAGGGTCATTCGTTACAACTTTTTCACTGAGGTAGTAGTCATAGCTGCCGTCGCGATAAGGATTTCCACCAAGCCCAGCGACGCTGACAGTGCCCTTGAGATTGACCTGACCAGTCGCTTCCGTTTCGATAAACCGAGCTTTGATCTCGCGATAGCCTGTTTGCGCGACCCCGAGATAGTTCGTGGGCAAATAACCCAAACGAACAGCCTTAGCTAGCGAGTAAACGAACATACAAGCCGCTGAAGCTTCCAGGTAATTTCCTTTCTTGCCCGCCTTATCAAGCACTTCGTACCATAATCCGGACTCAGGCTCCTGGTATCGCTCGATCGCCACGGCCAGCCGTTTCAGAATCGCCAACAGGGTAGCTCTCTGGGGATGATCCTTTGGGAAGAACTCCAGCGTATCGACCAAAGCCATTGCGTACCAACCCATAGCTCGCCCCCAGAAATTAGGGGAATGACCGGTGACTGTGTCGGCCCAGCGCTGCTGTTTGGACTCGTCCCAGCCGTGATAGAGCAGACCGGTCTTCTCATCCCGGGAATGCCGCTCCATCAGGACGAATTGCCTGGCGATGTCGTCGAAGGTGCCGTCCTCGTGGAACGTCGCGGCATATTCCGCATAAAAAGGCTCGCCCATGTACAGCCCATCCAGCCACATTTGTGACGGGTATATCTTCTTGTGCCAGAAGCCGCCCTCTGATGTGCGCGGGTGTGTCTTTAGCTGTTCGCGCAACAAGGCCGCCGCTTTCCTGTATTTCTCCTGACCGGTAACGTTGTAGAGCATTAACAGGATCTTTCCGTTATTAATGTTGTCAATGTTGTAATCATTGAGTTCGTAAGTACGGATCGTGCCATCGTCTTTAATGAAGCGATCAATGCTCTGTTGGATGAACCGGAAATACCTGCCATCGGCAGTATTCAGCCAGACGCCTGCTATTCCCTTCATGACAACACCCTGTTCGTAACTCCATCTTTCAGACCTGCCTGGTTGAATTTCCCAGGACTCTTTCCATCGCGTCATTACGGTGGAAGCCATCTGTTCCGATAACGGCGCGCCTTGCGCGTGAGCTGGTGACGCCCCAGAAAGCAGGAGAAAAGAGAGAAGGAGGGAGGTGGCAATTGAACTCAGGAGTAGCTGCTCCCTGGCGCCCCGACCAATAGCGCAAAAAGAATCCTGGCGCAGGTCGTTGCATGATGATGAAGCATTCATGAAATGGTCACACCTTTCGACGAGCCCTTAGTTAAGAAATCCAGTTCGATTATGCAAGATCCCGGGCGTCAGCCGTCCCACGCTCCGGGGCGGAATTCGCTCGCTGCGGTTGGTGTTCTGGCGTCGCGCCAGGGGAGATTGATGAAACATGGCAGCGCCGATTCTCTTCGACATACGGAGAAAACCGACATCAACCTGGACCTCCAATCCGGCTGATAGGTCTTACCAATCATTGCCGCAATCAACAATCGTGTAACACCACGCGATGGTCTGCGTCAAGCCCTTTTCTTCGAGCAGTCTGGTTCCTGGATGTGGCGCACGCATCTTGACGCCCGATGCTCTTGCCTTGAATTCCATCAACATGGTAAAAAGCTCCGCTTGGAATTTCGCAGTGGTTTGACCAGTTTATTGGATTTGGATTGAAGTGTCCTGGTCTAGCCCGCTTTAGCATTCGCCAAACTGAAATGAAATCTGTGACTCTTGATTGGGGACTGATTGGTTGTGGCGACATCTCGCGCAAGCGCGTCGCGCCAGCCCTGCGCGACTTACCGAACTGCAATTTGGTTGGTGTAAGCCGAGCAAACTTTGAGTTGGCGGAATCGTTCGCCAAAGAGTTCGGCGCCCGCAAGCCTTACCAACATTGGCAAGACCTAATCGCTGACAAGGAGATCGACGCGGTCTATGTGGCGACTCCCGTCCACCTGCACGCCGAGCAAACGATTGCGGCGGCCGAGGCGGGCAAGCACATCGTGTGCGAAAAGCCGATGGCGATGAACGTGGCTGAATGTGACCGCATGATCGCGGCTTGCGTGGCCAACAGGGTCAAGCTTGGAATCGCGTATTACCGCCACTTCTATCCTGCCATCACGCGCATCAAGGAAATCATCGCGGCCGGCGAAATTGGCCAGCCGGTGATCGCGCAAATCAGCGCGTTCGAGTGGTTCGATCCGGAACGCTCAAACCCGCGCCACTGGCTGATTGAGAAAGAGCAATCCGGCGGCGGGCCAATGTTCGATTTCGGTTGCCACCGGATTGAAGTGTTGCTAAATATCCTGGGGCCGATCATCCACACGGCAGGCATTCTCAACACAGTTGTTTTTGATCGTCAGGTGGAGGACACGGGCGTTGCGGTCTTTCAATTCGAACGCGGCTGCTGCGCCACGCTTTCGATCTCTCACGCCGCCCGCGAAAGTCAGGATACCCTGGACATCTTCGGCAGCCTTGGCTCAATCCATGTCGCCTCGCTAAATGAGGGAACAGTTCGGGTCAAGACGAGCACGGAAGAACGTATCGAGGAGCTTCCGCCTGCCCCTAACTTTCATCAGCCACTGATTGACGACTTCGCTCAAGCCATATTGGATCAGAAAGACCCTCAGGTTACCGGCGCCACCGGCCGCGACGTCGCCATCATTGAAGCCGAAATCTATCGAAGTCCTCACGCATCTGGAAAGGTGACTCAGCCAACCGGTTCGTCCTGAATAACGATCACATGTAACTCACCGGGTCCATGAACACCGATCGCCAGCGTCAACTCGATGTCGGACGTGCGCGACGGGCCGGTGATGAAAGTCACCGTCCGGCTCATTTCGTCCTTTCCTTGCTCACCGATCGACTGGAGCACTTCGGCCAGAGTCTCGCGAATCCGGCTGGCTTCGATGATCGCGACATGGATGGGCGGCACGAGCGAGACCAGGCGGTGCTGCTCAGCTTCCGACTCGAGGACCAACGTGCCAGTTTCGGCCACGGCCCACTGAGCGCTGGTGATTCCGAGGTCGCAGTCGAACAGCGCCGGCGGCACGCAATCTTCCAGGAGGGTGGTGCTGGTCTCTGTTTGTTCGAGCACGCGGCGCACGAGTGGCGCGTCGGAGATGGCCACTAACTGCGCCCCCGTCTGCTCAATGATCTGTTTCACTGCCTCGGCTGCTTCACTCTCGCTCGCTACGATCAGGCAATTGCCTACAACAGCCTCGAGCGCTTGCCGAAAACGCTGGATCAAAGGATCCTCTGATTGCGGCATGACGGGCGCGATGCGGCTGGCTGGCATCTTGCCGCCGGGCTCGCCCTCAGCATAGACGGCGTCCGCTGCGGCGCTCGCGGCCAAGTGCTCGCGCACCGATGCCAGTATCGCTCGTCTTGCTTCGTTGTTTGCTTTTTGCTCAGTCAAGATTTTCTTGGACAGGATTTACATGATTTAAAGGATTTAGCAATCAGAATCCTCCATCGACGCCCGCGGTATCCTTCTACTTTTTTGTCTTCCTGTTATCCTGTTCATCTTGTTAATCCTGTCTGTCTAGTCCTTTCGATAAACCATCCCGCCACTGCTCGCGAAACGATCGCGGCGCCAGGGGCGGCAGATCGCGGCTCGCAGTCCACGCCGCTAACGGCGGCGCCAGCTTTGCCACGATGCCACTCAGTTTTCCGATTCGTCCCTGATGGACTGCCGGCCGCTGTATCAAGCGGGCAATGCGACTGGCCAACTCATAGCGCCACTGCTTTGCGGTCGCAAACGCATAGAACCAAAAGCCCAGGCGTTCAGCGAGATTTCGTTTCACCGGCCCTTTCTGGTCGGACGTCCCCGCGGCAGATCCTTCCTTGACCTCGGCGCGCAGATGTAATAGCAGCGCGGGAATGTCGATCTTCACGGGACAAACCTCGCGGCACGCACCGCAAAGGCTCGACGCATAGGGCAACTGCGCTGATTGCTTGAGGTTCGTCAACTGGGGCGTGATGACGGCCCCGATGGGCCCTGGATACACCGACCCGTAGGCATGACCACCGATCTGCTGATAGACAGGGCAGGCATTCAGACACGCACCACAGCGAATGCAGGCGAGTGATTGGCGAGTAACGGGATGGCCCAACATGCGCGAGCGCCCGTTGTCCATGAGGATGATGTGCACTACTTCGGGGCCTTCACCGCCGGCTCTTTTCAATCCCGTGATCAGCGATTGATAGGTGGTCAATTGCTGGCCCGTTCCGGAACGCGGCAACAATTTGAGAAAGACGTCAAGGTCCGCGAATCGCGGGATCACTTTCTCGATTCCCATCACCGCAATGTGCGCTTTGGGCAAGCTGGTCGTCAGCCGGATGTTGCCTTCATTCTCCAAAATCAAAATCGTGCCCGTTTCGGCAACGCCAAAGTTGACACCGCTGATACCGACCTCAGCTTCAAAGAAACGCTGGCGCAGAATGCGCCGGGCCGCGGCAGTCAGGACCGCCACGTCGTCGCTTGGTTCGATTCCCAGCTCTTTCGTAAACAGTTCCGCGATCTGACGTTTCGATTTGTGAATCGCGGGCACTACGATATGGGATGGCGTTTCGTGTGCCAGCTGAATGATCCATTCACCCAGATCCGTCTCGACGGGATTCACACCTTCAGCTTCGAGCGCCGCGTTCAAGTGGATTTCTTCGGTCGCCATACTCTTCGACTTGACGACCCGCGTTGCGTTGCGCTCGCGCAGCAGGTGCATCACGATGCTGCACGTCTCGGCGGCGTCGCGCGCCCAGTGGATCTGGGCGCCGGCGCGTTCAGCGTTGCCGGCAAATTCCTCCAGATAGCGATCGAGGTGGAGCAGCGTTTCTTCCTTTATGGCTCGGGCTCGCTCGCGCAAGCCTTCCCAGTCGGCGACAGTTGTAAGTGCGACCTCACGGCGTTCGCCAAACACCTTTGTCAGGTTGCGCAACGCGCCGCCCAACTGGGGGTCAAGCAGCGCGTCACGAGCATTCTGGTCAAAGGTCTCGGGAGTTAGGTGGTCCATTTGGTTTCAGATTTCGTACCTTCGGCACCATTAGCTAGGCTTCCCGCGAAGCCAGCAGTTCCGCTAAATGCATGGCCCGCACTGCGGAACCATTGCGCGCCAATCGCCCTCCTATCTGCATAAGGCAACTCGCATCAGCAGAGACGACGGCCCGCACTCCTGTCTTTTCAATTGCTTCGATCTTGTGGTCCAGAATAGCGACAGAGATCTCCGGATATTTCACCGAGAAGGTGCCACCAAAACCACAACATGTGTCGGCGTTAGGCAACTCAACCAACTCAGCGCCGCGGACCTTACGAATCAGCCGGCGCGGCTCGCTGTGGATGCCGAGATCGCGCAGCCCGTGACACGCATCGTGCCACGTCACGCTGCCGTTGAAACTAGCGCCGACATCATCAACTCCCATAACCTGGACCAGGAACGAACCGAACTCGTGCGTGCGTTCGGCAACTGCGCGCGCACGTCCGCGCCAGGTTTCGTCATCGGGAAACAACTCTGGAAAATGCCGGACCATCGCTGTACATGAGCCCGAAGGGCTAACGATGGCCGCCGCGTCGGATTCTTCGAAGATTTCGATAAACCGTTGTGCCATGACGCGCGCGTCGCTCCGAAAGCCGGTATTAAAGGCCGGCTGCCCGCAACAAGTTTGGCGCTCGTCGAAGACGACTTCGCAGCCCGCCCGCCGCAACACTTCGACGGTGCTGGTGCCGACCGACGGCCACAGTTGGTCGACCAAACAAGTGACGAACAAGGATACTCGCATCAACGAAACCTGATCTCTACACTAGTTGCTTTTTTCAAAACAGGATCGGCAAGAACGCCATGTCTGCTGCCATGCGTTTTCCAGGGTCTTCTGTTTGGCATTCTTCCTCCTCCCTCAAAGACTCAAGATCATATATCATCCTGGGCGAGTTTCGGGTAGCAGGTCAACCGTGTCCGGAATGTAGTAGTGGGGCAAAAGTGTGTTGCGGGGCAGTAGCCCGACCGTCAAGGAGGGCTCAAGAAATGTTACAAGGAGCCCTCCCTAACGGTCGGACTAGTGCCCCGCTATTTGAGCTGGACTGATAGCGCCACATGGGTATCGAAGAATGACCAACCCCGCAGGGTTAATCGAGGCCTTTCAGAACTCGTTTGGTGGACAGCCAAGCATTTATCGCGCGCCGGGTAGAGTTAATTTGATCGGCGAGCACACGGATTACAACGAAGGCCTGGTGATGCCCGCCGCCATTGATTTCTCCACCTGGGTCGCCATCAGTCCGCGAGAAGATCGAAAGATCGTCATTCGTTCAGAGAACTTTGCGGAGACAATTGAGCTCGATCTGGATCACCCGCCGTCACGTGGTCGTGGCCACTGGAGCGATTATCCATTCGGCGCGGTCGTAAAGCTGAAGCAAGCGGGCCAATGCCTGCGAGGCGCGAACATCCTGGTGCGCGGTGAAGTCCCGATCGGTTCCGGTCTTGGCTCCTCCGCGGCCATTGAAGTTGCGATCGGTTATGCTCTGCTCGATGTCAGTGACGTGAACATCGATCGATTGGCGCTGGCGAAATCTTGCCAGCAAGCTGAGAACGAGTTTGTCGGAATGCGTTGTGGCCTGATGGATCAGTTCATTTCGTGCTTTGGACAGACAGGCCACGCGTTGATGCTCGATTGCCGCCTATTGGAGTACAAGCTGCTGGCGCTGCCGTCGTACGTGAGACTGGTTATCTGCAACACCATGGTCAAGCATGAACTGGCGGTCAGCGAATACAACGCGCGCCGCGCGGAGTGCGAAGAAGGCGTGCGCCGGTTCGCCGAGGAATTGCCCCACGTTCGGTCGTTGCGCGATGTAACGCTCGATGACCTGGAGCAATTTGGCGGAAGATTTCCAGACGTGATCACCAAGCGCTGCCGGCACGTTGTCAGCGAGAACGCGCGGGTAGTCACGGCAGCAGCGGCGCTGGAGCGTGAAGACTTGAGAACTTTCGGTCAGTTGATGCGAGAGTCGCATCGCAGCCTGCGTGATGATTACGAAGTTAGCTGTAGCGAACTGGATTTGATGATGGAGCTTGCGAACAAAGCCGACGGTGTTTTGGGCGCGCGGATGACCGGGGGCGGATTTGGCGGCTGCACAGTCAGTCTGGTGCAATCGGACAGCGTCGCCGCATTCAAAGAAGTCGTTGCGAGAGGCTATGTGAAGGCTACCGGCCGTGAACCTGAAATCTATGTTTGCACGGCCGCCCAGGGAGCGGAACGCGTGATCGACTGAATCGGGATCGGAACCTCGACTTTTATGACTTGGGAAGAACGCTGGCATCCTTTGCGCGAAGAGTGGGTGATCATCGCGGCGCACCGGCAGAATCGCCCGTGGAGCGGCGAGACGCACGATTCTTCCGCGGTGTCGGCGCCGGCCTATGCGGCGGATTGTTATCTGTGCCCCGGCAATGCGCGCGTAAGCGGCGTGCGCAACGAAGACTATGCCCGAACGTTCGTCTTTGATAACGACCACCCTTGCGTTGGGTTCGACGTGCCGGCGCCAATGCCTGAACCTTCGGGTTTTTACCAGACTCGTCCGGCGCGCGGGATCGCTCGGGTTGTTTGTTATAGCCCGAACCATAGTCTTGCCTTAGCTGAATTGGAGTTGGGCGAAGTTGAGAATCTGCTGCGAGTGTGGCAAAAGCAATACGAGGAGCTCGGTAGTCGTTCCGAGATTGATCACGTTTTGATTTTCGAGAACAGAGGCGAAGCGGTCGGCGTATCCAATCCGCATCCCCACTGTCAGATTTACGCCACGAATTTTGTTTTCAAGACGATCGAGACAGAAGTGCGAGTTAGCCGACAACATCAGGCGGCCACCGGACGTGGTCTATTTCAGGATATTATCGCGGCCGAACGCGCTGATGGGCGGCGCATCATCACAGAGAATGAAACCGCGATTGCCTTCGTGCCTTACTTTGCACGCTACGCCTATGAAGTTTATGTGGCGCCGAAGAATACCCATGCGAGCATCGATCGTTTGAGCGAAAAAGAGTTGGCCGACTTTGCGGCGGTCTTGAAAGATACGCTCATTCGGTTCGACAACTTGTGGCGGATGCCGTTTCCTTATGTCATGGTCCTGCACCAGGCGCCGACGGACGGCGGTGATTACCGCGCAGTTCATTTTCACATTGAGTTTCATCCACCGCTGCGTCAGCCAAACTTGCTTAAGTATCTCGCTGGTCCCGAGATTGGCGGCGGTAACTTTCTTTCTGACACGACCCCTGAAGAGAAAGCCGCCGAGCTATGCGCGGCCGGGAGCGTTCATTACAAACTGATGTCAGAACCGCCTACGGTAGCGGGCGGGCCATCTTTGAATTTAGATGAATGATCAAACTGATTACCGGTCCACCACGACAACGCCGTCGAGCGGCGATGCCGTCGCCCTACTCGCGCCGTTGCGCCGTTTGCACGAACGCGTGCGCGACAGAGTCCTGGCGACGTGCGAGCAAGCGGCGCTGGAAGACCTCGCGCGCGTGGACGATGACCACAGCGCCGGCGACACAATTTACGCTGTCGATCGCGTCAGCGAAGAGCTCTTGCTTGAGTTTTTCGAACATGAGGTCGCGCCGTGGGCGCCGCACGTGCTGATCGCGGAAGGGATTGAAGGCGGGCAGATCGTTCTGCCGCGCGGCACGAGCGAAGCCGAAAGCCTCTGGCGCATCATCGTCGATCCGATAGATGGGACGCGCGGATTGATGTACCAAAAACGCAGCGCGTGGGTGCTGACCGGAGTCGCGCCGAATCGCGGACCCGAGACGAGCCTGCAAGACATAGTACTTGCCGTGCAGACCGAAATCCCGCTGGTTAAGCAACACCTCAGCGATGTGCTGTGGTGCGTGCGCGGTGAGGGCGCGCACGCCGAACGTTTTAATCGACTCACTGGCGAGAGCCGGCCTTTGCGTTTGCAGCCTTCGACGGCGCCGACGATTCGTCATGGGTTTGCCGGACTGGCGCGCTTTTTCCCCGGTGCACGTGAAGAGGTGGCGGCGATCGACGAAGAGGTTGTGCGCGGCGCACTCGGCGATGTCGAATTCGGCAAAGCGCACTGCTTTGAGGATCAGTACTTGTCGTCGGGAGGGCAGTTGTACGAGTTGATTGCCGGACACGATCGGTTCATGGCTGACCTGCGTCCGCTAATGGAACCAATTCTAAAGCGACGAGGACTTAGCCTGGGCATCTGCTGCCACCCCTACGACGTATGTACAGAATTGATCGCGCGCGAGTTGGGAGTGATCGTGACTGACGTGCACGGCGCAAATCTGAATCCACTACTTCATATCGAAGCCGACGTGGCGTGGTGTGGTTATGCCAACGAACAGATCCGCGCGGAGATTGAACCGTTGTTGAGACGAGCTTTGGAAACGCGGGGTTTGTTATAGGGATCGCCGTCGAGGTATCCGACAAACTTTAGTTTGTCGATGAGTATCGTCAGGGGGACGTCGAATGAACCAGGGCCAACGACAAACTGAAGTTTGTCGGACATCTATGCGAGCAGACACACGCGAGTTTTTGGCGTTGCTCGACAACCTGAATGCCCATCCAATCCGAGAGTGTCGAGAGCTTTTTGACAGCGGGGCGGATCTGTTTGTAACTCGTGCCCCCGGGCGTTTGGATCTGATGGGGGGCATCGCCGACTACTCAGGCTCACTCGTGCTGGAATTACCGATTGGCGAAGCGGCGTTCGTCGCGCTGCAACGGGATGCCTCGCGGAAGATTAGAATTGTCACCGTGACCAAGGACCGTGCGCGCGAAGCCGTGTTCGAGATGTCACTCGACGATTTTGAGCAGGCTGGTAAGCCGGTAGGTTACGAGCAAGCGCGCAATTTGTTTCCCACAGATGGACCGGCGAATTGGGCGGCCTATATCGCCGGCGCCTTTCTGGTTTTGATGCGCGAGCGCGGCGTGCGTTTCACGGAGGGTGCGCGGATTCTACTCGCTTCAAACGTGGCTGAAGGCAAGGGCGTTAGTTCTTCAGCCGCGATTGAGGTGGCCGCGATGTCGGCAGTGGCCGCGGCGTTCCGCATTGAGTTGGCGCCGCGGGACCTGGCCCTGCTCTGTCAAAAAGTCGAGAATGCCGTGGTCGGCGCACCCTGCGGCGTGATGGATCAAATGACCGCGGCCAGTGGCGTCGAAGGCGAGTTGCTCGCGTTGCTATGTCAGCCCGCCGAAATTCAAAAGACGATTGCTCTGCCTGACGACCTGGCGGTTTGGGGCGTGGAGTCCGGCGAACGTCATTCGGTCTGTGGCAAAGACTATGGCCCAGTGCGCACGGGCGCGTTCATGGGCTATCGCATCATCGCCGACGTGGCGAAGTTGAAAGTTGAAACGGCTGACGGCGTGCTTCAAATCGAAGACGGAATTTGGCACGGTTACCTGGCGAACGTCACACCTGTTGAGTTTGAAAGCTCGTACGCCAGACACATTCCCGAACGAATCGCCGGCGGCGAGTTTCTTACGCGCTATGGTGAGACGACCGACACCGTAACGCGGGTTAACCCTGAACGTACTTACGCAGTGCTCAAACCGACGGCGCATGCCGTGTGCGAACACTCCCGTGTGCGTGCTTTCGCGGATCTGCTGCACGAATCGGCGAGCTCAAGCCGCAACGAGCAGTTGGGCGAATTGATGTATCAATCGCACGCCAGTTACTCTGCGTGTGGACTTGGCTCAGCCGGAACGGATTTGCTGGTTAAGCTTGTGCAGGACCTGGGCACGCCGCACGGGTTGTACGGCGCGAAGATCACGGGCGGTGGCATTGGCGGAACGGTCGCCGTACTTGGAACACGCAACGCGGAAGCCGAAGTGCGGCGTGTCGCCGCGAGCTACGAGGAGGCGATGAGTTACCGGCCTCGCGTTTTCGCCGGTTCGTCGCCGGGCAGCGCGGCGTTCGGCCATCTCAGAATTAGCCGAGACGGTTCGGAAGCGTACAATGAGTCGACGCAATACACCTGAACCAGCACGCTGGGTTCAACTGAACTCTAAAGGAGACTGTCAATGAAAATTGCCATTTCGATCACCCTTGCTTGTTTGATTCTTCTGTCGTTTGGTGTCGCCTGCAAGCAGAATAAGTCGGGCAAGAGGCTCGCCTTTGTTACGAATAACGCTTCGGACTTTTGGACCATTGCGCGGAAGGGCACTGAGAAGGCCGCGGCGGAACTAACTGACGTCACCGTGGAGTTTCGCATTCCCGGCAATGGTACGGCCGCTGAACAGAAGGGCATCGTCGATGATCTGCTGGCGAAAGGAATCAACGGCATTGCCATCAGCCCCAAGGATCCTGCCAACCAGACGCAACTGATTAATGACGCCGCGAAACAGGCGCTGATAATCACGCAAGACAGTGACGCACCAAAAAGCGATCGGGCGTGCTATATCGGCACGGACAACGTCGCGGCCGGTCGACAGGAGGGTGAACTGATCAAAGAGGTCCTGCCGCAAGGCGGAAAGATCATGGTCTTTGTCGGCTCGGCTGACGCTCGTAATGCGCAGGAACGCTTGCAGGGAATCAAGGAGGCGCTCCAGGGCTCGAAAGTAGAAATCATTGATGTGCGCACCGATGAAACGGATCACGTCCGTGCCAAGTCAAACGTTGCTGACACCCTGGTCAAATACCCGGACGTCGCGTGCCTGGTGGGCCTTTGGAGCTACAACGGCCCGGCAATTCTCAACGCGGTCAAGGAGGCAGGCAAGGTTGGTCAGGTGAAGATCGTGTGCTTCGATGAGGAAGACGAAACCCTTGCTGGGATTAAGGACAGAGCGATCTATGGGACCGTCGTCCAGCAGCCTTTTGAGTTCGGCTATCAGTCCGTGAAGATGATGGCCCAGATTCTGAATGGCGATAGGAGCGGGATTCCGGCGAACAAACAGGTGATCGTTCCGACACTCGTGATCAAGAAGGAGAGCGTCGAGGAGTTTCAACGCAAGATCAATGGGTTACGCGGCCGAAGCTAGCGCAACGTTGTTCGAGTTCGGTGGCCGGTGTCGCGTTACCCGTTAGCGCGCCGGTCACGGCTCTCGCATAGTTGAGAGACTCAACTTTTCAGTTTTGACGGACCACGAACCATCGGCCGGGAACCCGGGCGCGTGCGCATTGTTCGAACCAGGCCAACCGCCCGCCATCATCCCCACCGCGTAAAGCAAACCACCATTACCCGGCAGGTAGCACGGCAAGTTGTCGCGTTGCCAGTTGTGGCCGTTGGGAAGATAACGATTCTTTGCCGTCGGCATCAACAACGCGTCAACGGCAATTTCTGGTTCGCCCAGCCGTGCCGCCGTCATCGCCGCGAGTGGATAGTCCCAGCCCCAGGTTCTGTCCCACTGCCATTCCTTCATTACTTTCCGAAGCGTGCGACGCATCGTTTCGCGATCCACGCCGCCACCTGGCAACATGCCGAGCGCACCCAGCATTGACGGATGATCGTAGTTGCGCTCCGTGTAGGTTTGCGGACAATTTTCGTGAGCGAGGTAAACGCCGTCCCGCGTCGGCAGCGGCGCGAGGTGCGCAATCACGTCGTCCCAACGGGAGTTGCGCCGCATGCGCAAACGTTCTCGCCAACGCTGGGCGATCTTCAACCCGTAAGACCAGTAGGCCAACTCAAACGTCGGATTCCAGGTTTCGCGCGCCGGATGATTTTCCTGCGCCGGAATTACCGGCGGACCAAGCACATATCTTTGTCGCGCTGGGTCGAAGTAGGCGAAGGACGCCATGAACTCCGCGGATTCAAGAACAATCTTGCGATAGCGTTCCAGCGTAGCGCGATCGCGATGCGTTTGATAACAGAGTTCAGCGTAGAAGATCGGATGCGGTTGTTGCCAGATCAGCAAGGGTCCAACCGGAGAAGGACTGTCGCGTCCTTCAGGTCCGACCATCTTAGGCCAGCGCGCGCCTGAGTAACCTTGCGATGTTGCAAGCTCTCGGGCCATGGGCAGAATCTCGTTGTACCAGTTAAGGCTCTTTTCAAGCAGGGCTATCCGATTCCAAAGCGCGAAGTGCGCCGCATGCCACCAATGCATTTCCAGGTGGAACTTGCCGTACCAACTGTTGACGGTGAGCCCCGTTTCCTGCGGGGGCATCGACCCGGCACACTGGATCGCGGTCAGATACTGCGAGAGCACGAGCCTTCTTTCCAACTCCGGCGCCCTGGGATCTTTGCTCTCGGCCAGTTCAATCGCGCCCCCAGCCGTCCAAAACTGCTGCCAATGATCGGCGCTCGCTGTGAAGGTCTCTCTTGCCCCCGGCAAGCGACGCTCCGAGGCTTGGCGTGAAAATGTAGTGACGAACTCAATTCCCGAACTCTGGCGTAAAGGTGTCAGAAGAAATGTATGTTTATCTTGGAGAGCAAAAGATGCGTCGCTCGACCAGCGAATCGCCACGAAGTATTCATCCGTATCAAGCCTGCGGCGAACGTCGGCCCGCCCATTCTGCTGATGGATGATCTTTGTTTCGTGTCTCGAGGTTTGATTCCAATCGGCGGCATTCATTCCCGGCGAGCCATACGGGAAAGCAAAGCGCACCGCCAGCTCTCCTTCCGCAATCAGTCTCGATTCGATAGTCACGGCCAACAAATCGAGCGTGGGATGCGCCGCGGTCTTGACCATGACAGGTTGTCCATTGAACCTGAATCGGCTTGTCAAAATGCCAGTCCAGAGATCGAGTCGTTGTTCGATGTCAGAGAGATCATGCGATTGCGCTTCATCTTGATTCTCTTTTTTCAGGCACAGACCAATGCGGCCGAGATGCAGTCGATGAGGGTTCTCGCGGAGCCAGTTGTAGAGTTCAGTTTGCCCTGTGGGACTCGTTCGGTAACTAACCGAACGGCCGTGGGCATCGTATTGAGTTAGGCGAAAGGCTCTCGGATCAAGACCAGAAGGCAGCGGTGACATGTGCCAGGCCCATTGCGACATGGTGCAGAGTGGCATCCTATTTTCGTATTCATTCGGAAAGGTCTGCAATCCGGTGACGTCCGCCGTGAAAGCAAACTCACCGTTGCCGACCGACAGCGGTGAGAGAGGATCGAGTTTGTGAATCGACGGGCTATGGCGGGAGACCAGGGCCCGTCGATCGATTGCCGCAGGGCTGCGGGTTGTGGCCCGAGACGGTAACTGGCTGCCTGGTATCTTGATGAGGCCGGCTGCGGCGACAGCCGTGCCGAGAAAACTACGCCGCGATATTCTTGATATCCGATGAACTTTAGTCCGCCGATCCCGTGGCATAGGGACAGCTTAGATGAGGTAGACGACAAACTAAAGGAAACTCTGATCAAGTGAAGGCCCCAGCAACATTTCATCAAAGTCCCGTAGGGACGAAATATTTGTAGCACCATGCGCGTGCCTAACCTCAAAGCTCCGTCAGGAGCGACATCATGTTTCTGCCGCCCATAAATGGGCTGAAAAAATTCACTTGATTCATCTTGTTCTATAAATATTTCGTCCCTCCGGGACTGCCCGGCCCAAAACCAAAAGGACTCAAGTGTCTGTGCGTTCTTTTTCCTGAGCACTTAATCAGAGCTTCCTAAAAGTTTGTCAGACATAACGCGAAGCCGGAGAGCTTGCGATGGCAAACTCCCCGGCTTCGGAAGAAGAAAAACTCAACTTTGTGACTAGAAGATAAACTTCACCGACAACTGCGCGCGGCGCGCGTAGTTGTTTTGGTTCGAGGCCGTAACCTGGCCAAAGGTTGCCGATCCCGGGCTAACCACTGGCCCAGGGAACAGCGGGTGGTTGAAAGCGTTAATGAACTCCATCCGCAACTGAACTTTCATAGTTTCACGCAGGTGGATGTCTTTGCGCAGCCCGAGGTCGACGTTGTTGGTTGCATCGATCCGCACGGCGGAGAACCGAAGCGGAAGCGTGCGCAGGTGGTCGACGGGAGTGGCGCAGTTCGCGGATCCCGTCGGGTTTGCGCCGCAGGTTGGCGTTCCACCCACAATTGAAACGAATGCGGAGGTGTTGAACCAACTGCTAAGGGTCCGCTGACTCTTCGGGAGCGAGATGTTGCCGCCCACATAGAAGGCATCATTGGCGAAGGCGACTGGGAAACCAGACTGATATGTATAGGTCCCCTCAATTTGCCACCCTCCGATCAAAGCGTCGGCCAGCCGCCCCGCATGCGAGAAGTAGGGGTGCCCTTTGCCGAACGGCAGTTCATAGAAACCGCTCATCGAGAACCGGTTCGGAACATCCTGGTCAGAGATCATCTTGGTTGGTCTTAGGTCGGCGGCGTTCAGGTACTCGGTAGCTTGTAACCACTTCGACCAGGTATACGCCGCTTGCAGCCCGTAACCCTTGGAAAACCGCTTGGTCAGGCTGAACTGTCCGGAATGGTACCAAGTCTCGCCGTCGTTGTTCGTGGTGGTGATGCTGCCAAATTCCGGGAATGGAAGGAGCAGTTGCCGGCGAGATATGGTACCGCCTGCGCCCGTATACAGAGCGCCGCTCGTGCAAGTGCTTCCAGTGACGTTGGTACAGAACGGACTCCTGACCGCGGCTCCCAGGTTCGTATTGTTGGTATTCTGGGCCGCCGTCCGCGAGCTGTCCGTATTTAGAGTATTGAGCGGCTGAGCATTAAGGTTGCGATTGATCTCGATGTTGGCGCCATGATCTCCCAGGTAAACTGCTTCAAATGTCCAGCCTCCCCACAGCTCGCGCTGAATGCCAATTGACCATCGCGCCTGCTTCGCTACCTTGGGATTCTGATTGAAGAACGTAACATTCTGTCCTAAGGCAGTCTGTTTTCCCAAAGCATTACCACTCGGTTCGGTGATTCCACTCGGGAACGGGTTCGAAATCAAAAACGGCAGTGGGGCTCCGTTGGGACCGGTTGTTAAGGTTTGTATTGTGGTTTGGGTATAGCCGGGCTGAACGACGTCTCCGCGACGCTCACCAAGGAAGCCCTGGTATAGGCCAAAACCGCCTCGAACCACAGTCTTATTATTCCACTGATAGGCGAACCCGACCCGGGGCAGGAACCCGTTCTTCGGCGTGTTGTAAAGCCCGCTGCCCGTATCTTTTGCTGCGAACAACAGGCCGCCTTTGGCAGTGATCTGGGTTAGTCCATAAGTCGTCTTCAGGATATCGGTAGCGCTGATCAGAGCGAAATTCGTCTGGGCCTGCGCTTCAAGCGGCTGGGTATAGGAAAGGTCGAAGCCGGAGACGCTCTTATTCTGTCGCTCGGTCAAGGACTGTTCAAATTCCCAGCGCAAGCCGAGGTTCAGCGTCAGTTTCTTGCTGAGCCGCAAATCGTCCTGAGCAAAGAACCCCCACGTCTTGGAGTACTCGGAATAATCTGAAGCTCGCACGATCTGCATTGTGGTCGGATACCCAAGCAGGAACGACGCAAACCCCTGCAAACCTTCAACGTCAGCACTGCTCGCGCTGCCAACCCGAGTATAGGTGTTGTCGAAGATGAACTGGCCCGACTGCTGATTGCTCTTGAAACTATCGTCCTCGCGATAGATTCGCATCTCGCCGCCGAATCGGAGCGAGTGTTTGCCCATCGCGCGGTTCAAGACTGCAGTTACAAAGTGGCTGCCCACGGGACGGAACTCATTTGTGTGGCCGTTGCCAACGGCCGCGCCGGTGCACGAGGTGCAGTTGAAATCAAAGCGTGGAAAGCGCCGGATGCCTGCGCCAATCGAACTGTTATAAGCGGCGGGAAAACCTAGCGTAGTAAGGTCGAGCCCGGCCTGACCTGCGGGCGCGTCCGAACCGCGGATGAAGCGATTGAAGCCGTACCTGAGATTCAGGACGGTGTTGGCGTTGAAGGTGTGAACCTCATCCACCACAGCCTGTTTGGAGATGAAGATAAACTGGTCACCCACATAAATGCCTCCGGTGTAGTTATTGTAAGTACTGTTGCGGTTGTACCAGCTATAGCGCCCGAACAATTTGTCCTTGTCGCCAAAGTTCTGGTCAAGCCGAAGTGTGTAGTTCCGGTACGGCGGGTTGAGTGTCTCTGCGAGCGTTGAATCAGTGATATTGTCTTTGATCAATGAGCAGACTGCACCGACACACGACGGTCCGTGCTTTGGCGAGCCCATGAACCCAGCCACCGCCCTGGCTACCGGGTTTATCCGGTTAGCCGGGATAATGTTGTTTGTGAATTGGGTGCGATTAGTAACCGTCCCGCCGGCGAATGTGCCGGTCAGCGGATCGTAGATTTTGAGGCCGCTAGCTGTGAAGGCGGAGAAATCTCCGTTCTTGAGAGCATCCGTTGGCGACCAAATGTTGGTTGCGTCGAAACGTGGACGCGAGTCGTTGATACTCTCATACGAGAAGAAGAAGAACGTCTTGTCCTTCCCATTGTAGACCTTTGGAATCTTCACTGGACCGCCGATGGTGAAGCCGGGACGATTTGAGTAAGTGAACGGGCGCCCTTGGCTCCGCGAATTCCCGAAAAAGTCGTTTGCTGCCCAGCCGCCGGGTTCGATCCAGTAATAGACGCTGCCGTGAAAGCCGTTCGTACCGCCCTTGGTAACAATGCTGGTAACACCGCCTTCGGTGTTGCCGAACTGCGCATCGAAGGTCGCGGTTTGTACTCTAAACTCCTGAGTAGCATCGGTGGTTGGAACATAAGAAGCGATTACCTCGTTGGCATTTGCGGTCGCGGTGCTGGGCGCCCCATCGATCAAAAGGTCGCTGCGAATGCCGCGCGCGCCGCCCATGGCAAAATTGGCAATGTGGGTCGGCTCAAAAGGACGATCCAATCGAGTGCTGCCGGTATAAGCAACACCGGGCGTCAGATTGATGAGATGGTAAGGATCGCCGTGAACCGAGGGCAGCTCATCCACGCGCTTCCTATCCACGGTCTGGCCGAGGTTTGCGTCTGTCGCATTAAGCGTCGCCGCCTCAGCCGTTACCGTGACGGTCTCTTGCACCCCGCCGACGTCCAGCGATATCTCGAGTGTGCGCGTCTGATTGATCTGGACTTGAACGGCGTCCTGAATGACTTTCTTGAATCCCGACTTCTCGACCACTACCTGATAGATTCCGGGCAGCAGATAAGGAGCTTCAAAGAGGCCGTCGGCATTGGTAGTCAAAGTAGTAGTCAGGTTCCGCGACTTATCCGTAACCTTTACGGTTGCGCCGGGCACGGATGCCCTATTGGAGTCGACCACGCTTCCGGCGATCTTCCCGCGCAGTTCCTGAGCGGATACCGGGACGAGCAGCAGGAATAGGAACGCAAATACAATCACGCTCGAAAGGCGTGCAGTCTGGGCAAATCTCATGATGCATCTCCTCATTGAAGGTTTTTGCTTTTCATTTCTTGTGGTGTGCTGCGGGCCATGCAACATTCCCGTGCTTCTCGATGTAAGTCAGCACTCGACTTTTGGCTAACCGTTCGGACTCTTTCGGACCGGATACGCTTACCCCTTGGAAGCCTGAACAAATCGTAAGGGTCGTGTGACGTCTGAAGCCGGCAGCGCCCGTTTGGTCTGACCACGTGGCTCAAGCTCAGCCTAGGAGGCTCGACGTTAGCAGACCCAATTACGAACGAAATCCGAACGCTTAAAAGAGCAATATCAAATGCCGACGCTCAAACACCGTTGACAGAGAATCGCAATGAACAAGAGCCGTCAAGAACCAAACGCGGCTCGAGAAACAGACCTAACCCTGGGCTGAGCCTGTCTCCGGTCTGGAACCCCGGCATTTTGTTGTAACGACAAACTTCTGTCAAGGCCTTTCTGACCAATATCTTCAGTCACCCATTAAGGGTATGACCATTCATTAAGAAACTGCTTTTTTGCTACGGCAAACAACGTGCCTCTAGAGACCCTGAAATAATCCCTTGCATGGCAGCATATTTTGTTAACAGAAAGTCGAAATACGTCCGATAATATGGATTTTCCATCGAGGTTTTGGACGGATCGTCGAATCAAGGCATAGAAGAACTGATCGCCGCCCGATCGGAGTGGTGAAATGCCCGCAGGAACTGGTGAAATGCCCACAGTTATTCCGCGCAGCGATTGGGCAATTGACTACGTGCCATTGCTGACTAGCTTCTGATCCTTGATTGATTAAGAATGGACCTGACGATGAGCTTTCCCTGATGCGGAAGCGTATCGTCTTCTTCAGGCGTGGGTTCGTTCGATTTACGAAACGAGTTAGGAGTCTCTTGAGTTCGCATCGTTCATGAAGGTGAGCGACAGGTTAAGAAAATATGAGTACTCGTCGCGAGTTCATTAAGCGCGTTTTGATCGGAGGAACTGCCGCCTTCGTGATGCCCGAGCTGCTGTCGCGCAAAGCAGTCGCTGGACTCCATCCTGGTTTCTGGCCGCGCTCTTCGGGAGACGAAGCATGGGCACAAGTGCCAGAGATCTTGAAGCGGATCAAGCGTCCCGTTTTCCCCAAGCGCGATTTTTATGTAACGCGGTTCGGGGCGGTGCGCGATGGCCAGACGGATTGCACAGACGCCTTCCGCAAGGCAATTGCCGCATGCAACAAAGCTGGAGGTGGAAGGGTAGTAGTGCCGGCGGGTAACTTTCTGACTGGCCCAATCCGCCTTAGAAGTAATGTCAACCTGCACCTCGTTGCCGCCGCGACGATCAAGTTCAGCCCTGATCCAACGAAGTACCTTCCACTGGTCTTTAGTCGTTGGGAAGGCATGGAGTTGATGAACTACTCGCCATTCATCTATGCCTTCGAACAAAAGAATATAGCCATCACCGGCAACGGAACGCTCGACGGGCAAGCCAGCGCCCGAGCCTGGTGGCCGTGGACCGGAAGCACACGGTATGGCTGGAAGGAAGGCACCCCGAACGCAAGAAAGGCCAGGACCGCGCTGGTGCAAATGATCGAGCAGGCCGTGCCCGTAGGCGAAAGAGTTTTCGGTGAGGGCCATTACCTGAGGCCACAGTTCATCCAGCCCTATCGCTGCCAGAACGTCCTGATTGAGGGAGTGACAATTGTGAATTCCCCGATGTGGGAGATTCATCCCGTGCTTTGCAGGAATGTCACGGTGCAAGGCGTCACTATTAACAGCCACGGACCCAACAACGACGGGTGCGACCCTGAGTCTTGCACCGACGTGTTGATTAAGGATTGCAACTTCAACACCGGCGACGATTGCATCGCCATTAAATCCGGCCGAAACGCGGACGGTCGCCGGCTGAACGCGCCCTCACAGAATATCGTCATTCAGGGCTGCCGTATGAAGGACGGACACGGCGGCGTAACAATCGGCAGCGAGATTTCGGGTGGCGTGCGGAACGTTTTTGTAGAGAACTGCCAAATGGACAGCCCGAATCTCGACCATGCTTTGCGCGTCAAGAACAACGCCATGCGCGGTGGCTTGCTGGAAAACCTTTACTTCAGAAACATAGAAGTGGGCCAGGTGTCCCATGCGGCAATCACCATCGACTTCAATTATGAAGAAGGAGAGAAGGGCAAGTTCATTCCAGTGGTCCGCAACTTCGTGGTAAACGATTTGAGAAGCGGAAAGAGCAAGTATGCGCTTGATGTGCAGGGGTTCAAACACGCTCCCGTCATGAATCTGCAGTTGGAGAATTGCACCTTTGCCAATGTAGCTGAGCCGAGCATTGTGAAGAATGTGGAAGGCATGAATTTGAAGAACGTTCGGATTAACGGTCGACTAGTTGAGAGGCTCGACGTGATGAATTGAGCCGGGACGCGTCAAGCGTCTGAAGAGTTGGGATTGGTTTTGCAGTCGCGAATTGAGATTATCCTGAACGCGCGAGGGCTTGATAAATGCCAAAAGTCTTTCTCTCTCTGGCTGAGTGTGTGGTAAAAACCCTTCGTTACGATGAAGTGGTTAGATCACGCCGTAGTCAGGAAAAGGACGGAGCCATAGTTGAGTACCCTTGGAACACTGCTTCTAGCTCTGGTGCTTCTGCCCGCGTTAGTTACGCCATTAGTCGTGCCCGCGCCTGAGACCCCGATCGCCCTTTGGCCGGGAGGGGCCCCGGGCGCTTTGGGAAGTGAACCCGTCGACGTTCCCACGCTAATCCCTTACCTGCCGCCGAAAGAAAAGAGATCGGGGGCGGCGGTGATTGTTTGCCCTGGAGGCGGGTACACACACCTCGCAGATCACGAAGGTGGACCAGTCGCCGAGTGGCTCAACTCGCTCGGGGTTACTGCTTTCGTCCTGAAATACCGGCTGGGCCCGAGTTATCACCACCCGGCGCCAATGCTTGACGCTGCCCGCGCGATTCGTCTCGTGCGTGCGCGCGCAGTGGAATGGGGTCTCGATCCACAACGAATCGGTATTCTTGGTTTCTCGGCTGGAGGACATGTTGCTTCTACTGCCGGGACCCATTTCGATACCGGCAAAACCGACGCATCTGATCCAATCGAGCGCGTCAGCTCGAAGCCCAACCTCATGATTCTGATCTATCCCGTGATAACCATGAGGGATAAGCTGACGCATGCGGGATCAAGAGCGAATTTGCTCGGCGCGTCGCCCCCGCCTGAATTGATCGGTTTGCTTTCAAATGACGAGCAGGTGACAAAGGAAACGCCGCCGAGCTTCCTCGTGCATACCATGACTGACACTGCGGTGCCGGTGGAGAACAGTTTGCTTTTCGCTCTGGGTTTACGAAAAGCCGGGGTGCCTTTCGAGTTTCACTTGTACGAGCGCGGGTCACATGGGTTTGGGCTCGGCACAAAAGATCCAATACTTGCAACTTGGCCCGATCGTTGTGCCGATTGGCTTCGGCTTCACGGTTTTGTCAGCGGGAAGACGTAGTCGAGGACCCTGAACGAAAATTAGACGGCCGGAGGATAGGACCATGGAGAAGATAGGGCGACGGGGGTTTGTCGGCACCATGCTAGCGGGTAGCGTCGTTTTGCTCGCGCCGAGAAGTGCCACGGCGGCGGATGCCAAGATCGAAGTACTCGTTAACGAGCCCATCGGAACGATCTCGCCGGAGATTTATGGTCATTTCATCGAGCATCTCGGAGGCGTAATTTACGATGGCGTTTGGGTCGGCGAGCAATCAAAGATTGCAAACGTCGGAGGCATTCGCTCAGCGCTGATCGATCAAATGCGGAAGATTAAACCGGGTGTGCTCCGCTGGCCGGGCGGGTGCTTCGCCGATAGTTACGATTGGCACGATGGCATTGGCCCTCGATCCGAACGCCCTCGGCGGACCGACTTCTGGATCAGCGATGCGCTCAAGGACGCCGACAAACCACAGGTCTACGATCCGAATCATTTCGGCACCAATGAGTTTGCCCGCTTCTGCAAGCTCATCGGCACCCAGCCCTACCTAGCCGCTAATCTGCGCAGTCTGCCCGCGAAAAGTTTCTATGAGTGGGTGGAGTACTGCAATGCTCCGGCGGGACTGACGACGCTTTCAAAGATGCGCGCGGCGGCAGGCGACCCTGAGCCGTTTGGCGTGCGGTACTGGGGCGTGGGAAATGAATCCTGGGGCTGTGGCGGCAACCTTACACCTGAAGAATACGCGACCGAGTTTCGTAAGTTCATCGCCTGGGTGCCGAGTTACGGAGTGAAGCCGGCCTTCATCGGTTCGGGACCGAACGGAGGCGATTGGAAATGGACGCGCGGGTTTTTCACCGCACTCGCAGAGAAAGGCGACCGGCTGATTAATTCGCTCTACGGTTGGGGACTGCATTACTACTGCGGCAGCACCGGGAAGAGAGACGCGACTGAATTTACCGAGGCCGAGTGGTACGAGTTAATCGGCAGGGCCGATCGCATGGAGTCGCTCATCACCGAACACTGGTCGATCATGGGCGGCATAGATACAAAGCACCGAGTGAAGCTTATCGTTGACGAGTGGGGCGCGTGGCACGCGCGGGCGAAGGACATGCCGGAGACTTACCTTTGGGCCTACCCCGGTACGCTGCGCGACGCTTTGGTTTCCGGGCTAACGCTTGACACCTTCAATCGGCACGCGGACAAAGTCGTGATGGCGAACGCCGCCCAACTCATCAATACCATTCATTCGCTGTTCCTCGCTTACGAAGACAAATTCATTGTGACGCCGAACTATCACGTCTTCGAAATGTATGCCGCGCACCAGGGAGGCAAGTCAGTGCGGACGACCTTCACCGCGCCGGATATCAGCATCGCTGTGGATGGCAGGCCGAGTAAGCTTTGGGGCTTGCAGGGATCGGCTTCGCTCCATGACAAGGAGTTGGTACTTACAGTCGTCAATCCTCAGCACAACCAGCCGCAGGCGACAGAGATAGCGATCCGCGGCGCATCGATCCGCTCATGCCAGAGCCGAGTTTTGTCATCGACAGACATTCATGCACACAACAGCTTTGCGAATCCGCGTGGATTAGAGCCGAAAGATGCTTCCGTGACTGCGAGCGGGCCAACGCTGATCTATCAATTCCAGCCGGCCTCGGTTACTCGCTTGCAGATGACGCTAGGCTGAACGGTGAGAACGGCCCAGTTTCAACAGCCATGACGATCCATGAAATCACACGAAACAACATGGAAATCATTTAGTGAGGCTTCGTGTGATTTCTTGGATCGCCTTTGTTTGGCTTAGTGATCAGGCAGTTGCTTTAGCAGACTCTTCATTTCCTGCACGGTCTTCGCATATGCCGGGTCGTTGGCGAGGTTCTTCAGTTCGTAGGGATCTTTCACAGTGTCAAAGAGCATCGAGCCCGCACGGCCTTCGTCCCACTCGACATAATGCCAGCGCTCAGTCCGAACAGATCGACCCAACTTACCCTGAAACAAAGTGACGCTGAAAGCCGGATAGCTCCACGCCGCGCTTGGCTTTTTCAGCAGCGGTGCGAAGCTGTGCCCTTCGTTACCTTGCGGCGGCGGCAGACCACAGAGTTCCGCCAGCGTGGGATACATGTCCAGCAGTTGCACGGTGCGCGCGCTGACTTGTGGCTTGCCGCGCGGCACCGCCACTATCAGGGGCACCTGCAGGGCAACGTCGAAAAGCGAATAGGCCTTGGACCACTTGCCTTTTTCCCCGAGGTGATAACCGTGGTCGCCCCAAAACACGATGATGGTGTTTTCGCGCAGGCCGAGCCGGTCAAGCGCCTCGATCACGCGACCCACCTGGGCGTCCATGAAACTGGTCGACGCGTAGTAGGCGCGAATCATCTCACGCGCCTCCTTTGGTGAAGCATCGCGGCCAATGAAGAGATCGGCATTTCGTTTTGAGATCGAGATCTCCGGAAAACCCGGTGGAGCGGACGGTCGCGGCGCAAAATCCGGTGGCAGCGGAATCTTGTCCGGATCGTACAGATCGAAAAACTTCTTCGGCGCGGTGGGTGGGCTGTGTGGCTTGACGAAACCGACCGCAAGAAAGAAGGGCTTGTCTTTATACTTCTCAAGATATTGAATCGCGCGCGTCGCAACCTTGTAGTCGCCGTGCGATTCGCCGTCACCGTCCAGCACGATGATGCGATCGGATCCTGATTCACTAGCGTTTGGGGCTCGGCCCTGCCGGGCTATTTCCGGTTGATCGGAGGGCGCCGCGCCCGTGGCAATCCTGCTCGGTGGACGATTGACGATCGCTGGATCAACCGGCTCGCCGCCTTCGGTCCAGGAAATCTGATCGTCAATACCGCCGTGGAAAATCTTGCCGGTGCGTAAGGTTGCGTAGCCGTGCTCTTTGAAGTACTGCGGCAAGGTCACGTAGTCCGGGTGCTTTGTCCGAAAGTAGGTGTTGTTGTCCAGGATCCCGGTTTGCGTCGGATAGCGACCGTTGAGCAGCGACGAGCGCGACGGATTGCACAGAGGGAACTGGGCATAGGCGCGGTCGAAACGCGTACCCCGCGCTGCCAGGCCGTCAATGTTTGGGGTCTTGATGATCTGGTTGCCGTAAGCACCTAACACCGGGCGCAGATCGTCCGAGATGATGAACAGGACGTTGTATTTTGCCGCCGGCGCGGGCGACGCTAGCGGGGACGACGGCAGGAGAAGAGTAGAGCAAAACAACAGAGCGAAGATGGAAATCGCTGCGGTCATTCGCGGGTGGAAACGTCTTATCATCTCGAAGAGTTCACCTCGGGTTTAAGCAACTTATACGAGTTTGCGGCGGACCTGACAAGCCTTCGACCCAGTCCGCGAGAGCGGACGACTGAGAATAGCCCAGCGATTTATCGCTGGGATCAGTGCGCAGATCGCGCGTGAGCCCGTGAAACGGACGACTGATTTGGAAGGTAGTTGATAGCCTGTTTTAGAAATCACTCTAGTTCATCCGTCCGTTTCACGGACTAGCTCGAAAATACCGCAGCTTCCCCAGCAGTGAACTGCTGGGCTATTGTCAGTCGTCCGCTATCGCGGACTGGCTGAACTACAAACCGGTTAGCCGCCATAATCAATGGCAAGAAAACGCCCCAAACAGATCTTGATTGCGATCCTGCTGTTGGTGTTCCTTGCGTCGGGTTGCCGCAGAGCACCCGCTCCTGCTGCTGCCGTACCGTTAACCCCGGTGAAAGATCAGGGCATGGTGCTCATCAAGGGCGCCGCGTTTCTGATGGGTACGAACGACGGTATGCCCTATGAAGCGCCGGCACACGAAGTCGAGGTTCGCTCTTTCTGGATGGACGAGCACGAGGTCACGGTCGCCGACTTCGCGAAGTTTGTCGACGCTACCGGCTACCGGACCGACGCGGAAAAGTTCGGCTGGTCAGGCGTCTTGAATCTCAAGAAAGGCGAGTGGGAGAGAGTCGATCGGGTGGACTGGCGACATCCTGATGCACCGACTTCGCAACCGAACACAGCCGAGCCGGTGTGTCAGGTTTCCTGGCGTGATGCTGCAAGCTATGCCCAGTGGGCCGGAAAGCGTTTGCCAACTGAGGCTGAATGGGAATATGCGGCGCGCGGGGGATTGGTGGGAAGGAAATATGCCTGGGGCGACGAGCTGCGTCCGGGCGGCAAGCCGGTTGCTAACTGGTGGCAAGGCCACTTCCCGGAGCAAAACACGAACGAAGATGGTTTCATCGGTCGCGCGCCTATAGGAAGTTTTCCGCCGAATGGCTACGGGTTATATGACATGGCGGGCAATGTTTGGGAGTGGTGCGCCGATTGGTACGCGGACGATTATTACCTGCATCCGGCGCGTGATAATCCGATGGGACCAGCGAGCGCCAGTGAACACGTGATCAGAGGTGGTTCGTGGATGTGCTCCGAAAATTTCTGCACCAACTACCGGGTGGCTGCGCGCAGTCACGCGACGCCTGACAGCGGGTTGGACAATCTGGGTTTCCGCTGCGTGTGCGACGCGGGGCACTAACCCGACCGTTAGGGAGGGCTCAATTCTTGCTGAGGTGCACCTGGGCCCTCCCTGATGGTCGGGTTAGTGCCCCGCGCGAATGGCTTAATACTTTTTCTGCTCAACTCGTTCAAGATGCATGTCAGGCACGCCCGGACATTGATACGTGCTGAAGTCTGTGACCTTTTTCAGATCGAAGGTTGACGCCCCGGCGGCTCTTTGTCCTTTAACATGAAAGAAATCAGCATTGCTTACGTCAACAAGAACAAAGGCCGGCCTTAGATCTTCCTGTAGGTAGCTGACCTCGACGTTGTTCAGCTCAATTCCTTTTACATGACGGATAAAGAAACCGTAAGCCGGGATCTCACCAAACATTGACGGCTCGGGATAGTTGGTCTCGCGTTCCGGTGGTTCGAGGGCAGCTTGCTCCCTTGTGCCGCCGCCCCGATAGAAAATGCGAATGTTGCTGAGCTTCACGTCCTCAATCACGTGGCCGGGCAGGCCGGCGATTATCGATGCGTAGCGTGGGTCGGCGTTGTAGACGGTGACGTTGCTGATGTTGATTCGTCGCAGTTCACCGACCGCAACACCCGCAGGTCCACGCATACGGCGACCTAATCGCAGAAAAAGTGGCGCCGTCAAAATGTCGCGCATCGTGATGTTGGTAATCGTGACGTCTTCGAGCAGTCCACCGTCGACAGTCTCAAGCGCCAGCCCACGACAGTGATCGAAGACGATGTTGGAGATCGCAATGTTCTTAAAGCCGCCATTGGACTCGGTGCCGAACTTGAGGCGGCCGGTCGGACCATCATGGTCCGGAGCTTCTTTGACCGTGCGCTTGTAGGTTGCGTCCAACATCGAGCCGATGTCATAGCCGCTCACCGCGCAGTTTGTGATCGTGACGTTCTCAGTTGCCTGGGCGAAGCCAAGCGCAAATGAACTCTTCAGAACGATCGCGTCGTCGTTCGGCGAGTTAACGCTGCAATTTGAGATGCGCACGCTGCGACAAGAGTCGATGTCGAAGCCGTCGCGATTGGTATCGACTTTGAGATTGTCGATAGTCAGGTTGTCGACTCCAGTCGCCAGGATGGCGAAGTGTCCACCATTCAGGATCGAAAAATCCCGGAGCACCACATTCCGGCAAAGCTTCAGCGAAATCGCCTTGTTGCCGAGTCCGTTCATCACACTCGGGTCATCGTCTTCGCCGAGCGGCGATTGCACGCGTGTCTGTCCGCCACCCAGACTCGTGGGCGTATCGCCGGACTGGAGTGGTCGCCGTGGTCTTGGGCTGCGGCGGGTGAGACCCTGGCCGTCGATCCGCCCCGGACCGAGAATCGAAATGTTTTCAAGACCGACACCCCAGATCAGACTGTTGCGCCAGTGACTGTGACCAAAATCCTGATACATGTCCCACTCGTTCGGCTCGGGAAGATCGTAGCTGCCTTTTGCTGCTTTCGGATCGGCAGCCAGGATCGTAGCTCCTTGATCAAGGTACAAAGTGATGTTGCTCTTGAGATGAATCGAGAAGCAGAGGTAAGTGCCGGCAGGGAAACGCACGGTGCCCCCGCCGGCGAGCGCCGCTGCTTCGATCGCCTTGTTGATGGCCGGCGTATCGAGCGTCTTGCCTTCACCTCTGGCGCCGAAGGATCGAACGTCATAGACGGTCGCGGCGGCGTTGAGCTGTGAACCACGAGCCAGAGGATGCCGCCGTAGAGAAGCGGTCGGACCAGCATTAAGCGTCAGGCAGAAAGCCGAAGCAAGCAGGGAAGTTGAAATGATTGAAAGATGTTTTCTCATTCTCATCACTGAAGTGTAACCAGTTTGGAGAGCCCCAACGGGGCTCCGTCCTCCAGCCCAAGGTTGCGCCGGGGCGCTACCTTGGGTAAATGGGGAAACATCGATGGCCAACCCGGAACGGGTTGCGCCCCACATGCCTTGCCGCAACCGCTTCGCGGTTGGTGTCAATCCGGGGCTTCCTCCCAGGGTAGCCAAGGGCAACCCTGGGCTGGGGACTCAACCGCGTTGCGGTTGAAAACCTGCGCCAATATGAGCCGGCATCCGTTGAGTTCACCTCATCAGTGCCGTCGCACTCCACAGTATCGGCGCCTGGCCGTGCAAGTCGCCGGTTCGACGCGGACGGTCCAGGTAGAATTTCAACTGCTTGTCGACGTCAGGCCCTACTTCCAGATTAGCTTTGTTGGTCCCAATACAGACATCGGTTACGTTAGCGTCTTTGCCGATGTGTTGGACCAGGCCAAGCCAGGCTCTGCGCGCAGCCGGACCGTAGACCTTTGCATCGAGCCAGCCATTCTTGACTCCGGTAACCATCGCGAACGTAAACATTCCGGTGCTCGAAGTTTCGGCCCAAACCTCCGGATGGTCGATGAGTTGACGCCAGAGACCGTCACTAGCCTGGTACTTCAGCAGTGAGGCCATCATCGTTCGGTAGCCCGCGAGAATTCGTGCGCGCCGCGGATGATTCTTTGGCAGCGAGCGAAGCAGCTCCGTCATTCCCGCGGCCACCCAGCCATTGCCTCGGCCCCAGAAAAACTTCGAGTCGAGCGAGTGAAAAAAGAGTCCGTTGGGTTGCTGGAGCTTATCCAGATATGCCGCCATCGTCATGGCCGCACGGTCGAGGTATTTGGCGTCGCCGGTGGCCCGGTAAGCCTGCACCTGCACCGCGGTAATCATGAACATGTCGTCTATCCAATAGCGCGCCTCCGCGGTGATTCCGTCCGGAGTGGTCTTCTCCCACTGTTTGTCCGCCAGACCAATACCAATGTCGTAGAATCGGCGGTCTTTCGTCTGCATATAGATTTCCAGGGCCGCGGTGCCGAAGACACGGAAATCAACGTGCGCGTCCGGCGAAATGCGCTTCGCGTCCTGGGCAAAGAGAGGATCGAATTTTTGTATCAACCTCGCCTTGAGATCGTTGTCTCTGGTGAGTTGCGCTACGGTCAGAGAGCCATACCAGGCGCAGACTTCGGGATAGATCACGTATTGCCTTTTGCCTTCAGCGTATTCGAACTTGCGCACGACAAAGTTTTCGGCCACGCGTTTGCCGATTTCCTGAGGCGACGTGCCCGCGGGCCATTTGCCGAAATACTTCGATTGGGCCATCACGCGGCTGTTTGTGATCACAAGCAGCGCCGTCATTAACACCAGCGCCAGTCCTTTACAACGTCGTCGCATGTTTTCGTCTCCTCTGATGCGACAGGCTGTCTCGGCCTATCGTTGAGTTGGTACTGGTTCAGTTTGAATCTCATTAACACCTCACTGAATGGGCTGTGTCAAAACTAACTTTAGTGGTAAACGAACTAGAACTTAACCGCAAAGGTCGCAAAGTTTTGCGCAAAGGTCCCAGAGAAAAATCTTCTTTGCGTTCCTTTGCGAATTCCTTGGCGTACTTTGCGTTAAAGCTCACGCTTGAGTACCTCACAAGTCGAGTTTCGGCACAGCCACTGGAGCGAGGTGCTAATGAGACTAGGTCTAATTTCAAACTGCACCCCTATTCGTTGAATTCGAATCCCGCAGCATAGTCCGTCCTACTTTGTCCTGGTAGCGACGGCATTAATAGCTATCGAATTACTTCTCAAGCCGGCAGCAGAAGCTTCGATCTTTATTCTTCCGGGTGCGCCCTTCGCCTTAAGGATGGCGAAACAACGCCCTTGATACGCGCGCCTTTCGCTCGCTTGAAAGGGTTCGTGGCTCGCGTTGTCTCCGCTTTCAACGGCGGCAACTACGCCGGGGCCGCCTATCTTGAAAGCAATCAGATCGCCGACGTTAGGAACGAGTACGCCATTCGCATCGACCACCGTCGCGGTGACGTAAACAACATCATCCCAGACGGCAGCAAGGCGATCTCGATCGGCTGCGAGCACAATCTTTGCGGGCTTTCCTGCTGTTCGCAGTTCGTAAGATGCGACGGAACGTCCCCGGTTCTTCCCGACGGCCTTGAGTGTGCCGGGTGCGAAGGCCACCGTCCAGGTGCGCGGCGAAGCATCGGCTGGCAGCGATTTTTCCCCGAGCGATTTTCCGTTGAGGAACAACTCGACCTGTTCACAGTTGCTGTAGACCTCAACCTTCTCTTCGTGCGAGTTTGCGTTGGCTGGAGTCCAGTCGGGGAACAAGACCTGTTGGCGACGTTGCAGGTCGGGTTCATAACCCGGATCCGTGGGCGATAAAGCAGTGGGCGCGATGCGGCGGGTGATGAAAACCATCGGCCGGTCACTCCACCAACTCTGTCGCTGGAACCCGATCGGCCGAATGGTGCCCGTTAGATCCAGCAGCCCTGAGCTGTGGGACATGGTTGGCCAGCGCGGCGATTCGCCCAGGTAATCGATTCCCGTCCAAAGAAATTGTCCCGCGTAAGGCGCATTGTCACGCATGGCCACCCACACGGTGCTCTCGTGCCGGTTCTCGGTTCCCAGAATTTTGCGAGTTGGCTTTTGTTGGTGCGCCGCGAGAATTTCATTTTCGCGATAGTTCTGTCCGACCACGTCCAACAGATCAGCTAACCCGTTGTCGTAATCGTGGCTGACGTTTGGCCGAAAGAGACCCTGGGTCACCGGACGCGAAGGATCGTTTTCGTGAAAGGTCGCCACCAGAGAGGCAAGAATCGGCTTGGCCAGATCGGGCTTTGGCGTGTCGTGGATTTCATTGCCGGCGCTGTAGATCACAATGCTCGGATGATTCCGATCGCGGCGGACCGTGTCGCGAGCGTCAATCAGCGACCAGTCCTTAAAATAAAGGTGATAGTCATAAGGATTCTTGGCCACCGTCCAACAGTCGAAGACTTCGTCCATGACGATGAAACCCATCCGATCGCAGAGGTCGAGAAATTCAGGCGACGGCGGATTGTGCGCGGTGCGGATAGCATTCACGCCAAGCTGCTTGAGCACTTCGAGCCGGCGTTCCCAGGCGCGCAGCGGAACGGCCGCGCCGAAAGCACTCGCGTCGTGGTGCAGGCAAACGCCTTTGAGTTTGAAGTTGCGACCGTTGAGCCAGAATCCAGTGTCCGCGTCAAAATGAAATTCGCGAATGCCAAACGGTACGGTTTCTTCATCCACGGGTTTCTTCCCGTCTTTGATGCGAGCTACAGCTCGGTAGAGTTGCGGATGTTCCAGATCCCAGCGTTGAGGATTCTTAAGCGAGATGTCCTGCGCAAAAGTTGCGGTTGCGGCCGCAGGGACGCTCTGCGTTTTGGTCTCGGCAGTTTGCACCGTGCGCCCGCTTGGATCGATCACAGTTACCTGCAGCGACAAAACTCGCGCCGCGTTTGATTGATTGACGACTTCGCTCTGAACGCGAACGGTTGCCTGGTCGGCTCCTGCTTTCGGCGTGGTGACGAATGTTCCCCAGTGCTCTATATGAACTGGATCGGTTACCAGCAGGCGCACGTGGCGATAAATGCCTGCGCCCGAGTACCAGCGCGAGGCGGGCTGTCCGGAATTGGCAGCACGCACGGCGATCACGTTGTCACTCGCGAAGTTGACATGGCCGGTAAGGTCGTAGCGAAAACTCACGTAGCCGTAAGGCCTCTTGCCGAGGTGAAAGCCGTTGATCCAAACGTCGCTGTTGGCCATCACGCCGTCAAAGTCGATGAAGACGCGCCGGTCTTTGTCGCTCGCCGGCAGCGCGAAGTGTTTTCGATACCAGCCGACGCCGGCGGGAAGAAAACCTCCTGCCCCACCGGTCGGATTATTCCTATCGAATGGTCCTTCAATGCTCCAATCGTGCGGTACGTCCAGCTTACGCCAGTTCGCATCATCAAAGTCAGGCTGCTCTGCGCCGGCAACATCTCCCTTCAGGAAACGCCAGTCCGAGTCGAAAGCTGCGATCCTGCGAGCGGGCGGCGCACTGGTTCCCGCGGCTGCCGCCCGTGCGGTGTTGCTCGTGATTACTCCGGGCAACAAACCTGCCAACACTAACGATGCAATTGTCTGCCGCAAAGTCTGTCTCTTAATCATTGGTCGTTTCTCTTCTTTGCATTAGCCGCATGGCGCCGACTTCGTTTCCGGCGGTCCGAGATAACTGGGCCGAACGCCGCCAGCATCAATCACGATCTTGTCGAGGACCACGCGAGGATCGATCATGTAGATCTTCATTACATGGGATCCAATCCTCGTGAACTGGTAAGTTGAAGCGCCAGTAATTGTGCCGTTGAGCACGTTCTGGGACCAGGCCGGAGAAGATACCTCCAGACCGGCTCCAACAGTTACGACTTCCGGAGGGTGATCGTCAAAGGCCACCGCGAAGCGCAAACCGCGATCGGCCTCCAGCGGATGAGTAGGCACCAGGTAGTAAGTCATCTTGGCCGTGCCTTGCGTGAATAAATTGAACTTGTACTCGAGCGCCGGGGCCAGGCTCGCAACGTACGACGGATCAAGAATCGCGCCGGCGGGTGGGAATACAGCTACCGAGTCGCCGCTGCGTCCGAGACCGGGAATCACTTGCCAACTCAATCCAGATCGATCGATCTTACTGGTAAAGTGTTCGGCCTCAATCGAAACCACTCCATTGGATTCGACAAAGCCAGTTAGCAGCTCGCGTCCAGTGCGAGCTGGATTGAAGACGATGAGATTCACGAACCGGTGTGATTGCGCCCCGCGTATCTCGATCATTCCGGGAACGCTCGCGCCCCTTGGCGCGTGTGCCCAATCGATCGACACCATGAGCCGCGAGTCCTCACGAAGGTTCCCGGTGACGTGACTTAGTTTGATCCAGGGAGCGCTGGTCCGGGCTATCCAATTGGGCGGCGATTGAGTGCCGCCCGCATTGAAGACATCGACGAACTCAGTGTCTCGATTGCATCGATTGAGCGTGGGCAGGGTCGCATCCTTTTCATCCTCGCCGAGCGGCTCGCTGCGCCCTTCAATGGCCACGCCGAGCTTTGCCTCTCCAGCCGGTTTCATTTCGGCTAGTCCCGCCGGAGGAGTTGGATCCGAAGTACGCATGCTTGGCCACTGGCCCTTGTTTGGACCCAGCGACATCATATGTCGCCATTTTCCGCCGGCGAGTCCAGTGTTGTAGTAAGCGGTTTCGCGGACCATATAGTTCCCGGATTGCTGGCCGAGGAACGCCCACAGCCCAGCGCTGGCGCGGCCTTGCGTAAGATAAAGACTACTCTTTTCCATCCTGAAGAATCGCTCGTTTGCCAGCGCGGCGCCGCGCACCGGATAGTCAACCAACTCGTAGAACGCATCCTTCAATTGAGCAGGCATGGCCGCGTAAAGACGATCAATGCGCGTCATCAGTTGCTCGTAGTCATCCAGTCGTTGCTGAATTTCATCGCCGTAGTTAATCGCCGTAAGCTCGCTGGCCCTTGGTTTTTCGCCGGGAAGATACCATTGCAAGTGTTCAGGTTTCCGCGCAAAGGCCAAACGGTAATGTTGTTCCATCACTGCGGCAATCTCGGGTGCATGGGTCGCCCCAAACTCACGCTCTGCCCAGTGCACAAGAAAGCCTTTGGGATTGTCGCGGCGCCAGCGTTTTATGTCCCAGGCCATTTGCATGAAGAACTCTGTGCCAATTTCACCCGGTTTCAGATCCCCTACGTTGAGCATCCAGAACTTTCGTACGTTGTGGTCGTAGGCTTTGGACATCTCTTCCCAGATGAGCGAGGGCGGGGTGATCTCAAGCCAGAGATAAGACAGCGGCCGGCCCAGATAGGAAATATGATAGTAGACGCCAAAGCCGCCGCTGCGTTTCTGTTCGTCCGGCGTGGGCAGATAACGCAGGTAACCGAAATTGTCGTCGGGCCAGACGATGGTCACGTCATCGGGCACCTGCAACCCATTGCGATAGTCAGCGAGCACTTCTTTGTAAGGGCAAAAGATCTGCGGCACTTTCGTCAGGTCGGAATTGGCGTGCTGGGCCAGAATGGTTCGCTGATCCGCGAAGATTTGTTCCAGGACTTTGATTCGCTCAGCCGAGGTCTTTGGCCCTTGCATGGCGCTATCGTGAATGCCACGCATGCCCAGAGTGTAGATGTTTTCGAAGCGCCCGTTCTCTGCTACGCGTTCTTCCCAGTAACGGCGCACCCCGACAGGATTCTTCGTGTAGTCATAGTCCTCGGGCTTAGCCGTCCACTCAGTAACGTTATTTCGCAGCATCGGTTCGGCATGCGACGAGCCCATCACGATCGCATAATCATCGGCCACGATCTTGTTCATCGGATAAAGATTGAAGGCGCGCGTGCATTCGTGCATCGCCGGCCAGACAGTGTTTGCTTTCAACCGCAGCAGCAATTCAAAGATGCGGGCGTAGGTTCGCGGGCCGATATCACCGAGTTCGGGTTCGAAGGTTTTGGCGGCCCATGGCTGAAGACCCCAGTCTTCATCGTTCAGGAAGATGCCGCGATACTGCACCGACGGTGGACCCTGGCGACGGATGCCCCGGCGCACAAAGAGACTGTCGCTATGAACGGGGGTAACATCAGCCCACCAGTACCAGGGCGAGACCCCGATTGCCTGCGACAATTCAAATACACCATAGGCCGTGCCGCGGCGATCGCTGCCGACGATCACCAGTCCCAGACTCACGTGGGGAAGCGGATTGGGCACGGTTGCGATCAGGAAGCTCTCCCATTGCCCGCGCAATCGGCCGACATCCAGCTTGCCGTTCTGGACCAGGCGGTCGATGACAGCACTGCTGCCCAGAGTTCCTACGAGTACCACTTGCGCTGACAGGTTTGTTCCATCAGCTTTCAGGGAGGGCTTCTGTCCCGTGACCCGCTCGACATCGAGCGCCAGATTCTCGGCTGCGATGTGGACGACTTTGAAATCGTTGGGCGAGACCAGAATGTCGGCAGCGCGACCGCCGGATACCAGTTTGAAGTCGCCGTTCCGATAATCGCTCGTTACCCAGGATGACTGGAGTGCGGCCGTGACCGGACGGCAACCGAGCACCACGATAAGGGCCAGACCGGCAATGGTTATGAAGCTGTGCATGAAAGTCGATGTCCGACAAACTTCAGTTTGTCGCTGACGGCGTACAACAGGCTGTCGAGCCTGTTGTGGATCGCGGGGCACAGGCTAGACAGCCTGTGCTACCCAAGACGACAAACTGAAGTTTGTCGGACACTGCTAACGCTTGCCGTCCGTCGGCCCGGGCCAGACGTCAGTGCGGAAAGACCCTGCCGGCAGCCCGGTCTCGTTCGTCAGGTTCGGATGCTTCGGGTTGTTATTGAACGCGTATCGCACCGCCAAAGGCTTCGGCACCGCCGCTGACCAAACCTCGACACGATTCTTGCCGGTGATCTTTGCCTGAGCCCAACGCCATTTGTGATCAGCGCCGGCGATCGCGAACTCGTCAAGTTTGTCGCCGTCATGGATCTTCAATCCCTGGCCCACGTCGTCGAACGTGAGAATGATTTTCGATCCGGCGATCTTTGCCTTGCTGAACATCGGTCCCGACTTTGTGAGCTTGCGTCCGTACACATCGACCAGGGCCCAGCGCGCCATGCGTTTTCCTACATCGAGTTTATTCTTTGGATGAATGTCACGCGCCTCGCCGATATCGATCGTTACGATTAGTCCGGTGCGGCGAGTGGATGCGGCAGTGCGCCGTTGCGCCTCGCGCACGTGGCTCCACGCTTCGTCCGCAGGTTCGTCTTTGGCGTCGCGATAGTTCGGCAACTGAATGATTCCGAAAGGGAAGTCGCCTTCGCCCCAGCGTTCGCGCCAGGCCCTGATCATGGTTGGTAGAAGAATCTCGTATTGCTGGGCGCGCCCTTCGTTCGATTCGCCCTGATACCAAAACGCGCCGCGGATGGGGAAGGGGACTAACGGCTCGATCATGCCGTTGTAGATTGACGAGGCGATCCGGTATTCGCGCAACGCGTCGGGCACAGCCGGCGATGGTTGCGGCCGCGCGCCCGCGGCCTTTGCTTTTTCGACATCGGCGCGCCATTGGTTCAACTGCTCTTCGTACTGAGCCTTTACGCGAGAACGTTCCTCGTCCCAAATCTTCGTGCGCTCAACTGTTGGTTTGAGATCAGGCGAAGCGAGCAAATATTCAACCGGCGTCCAGGCCTCAGCCTGCGAGCCGCCGTACGACGAATTGATCAAACCTATCGGAACATTCAACTCCTCCTGCAATTCCACGCCAAAGTAGTAACCTGCAGCAGAGAACTGCTTCACGGATTCGGGCGAGCACGCTTGCCAGATGGCCAGCGGTCCCTGCTGATGCTTGAATGCAACCTGGCGGCTGACGTTGAAGAGCCGAATCAACGGCTGATTCGCGGTCGCGATTGCTGCCTCGCCGTTCGCGGTCTCGCTCAATAAACGCTGCATGTTCGACTGGCCGGCGACCAGCCAGACCTCACCGACCATGATGTTCTTAAGCTCGATAGTATTCCTGCCCGAGATAGTCATCGTTGCCGGAGTTGCATTTGCGTGCACGGCAGCGAGCTTCACCAGCCACTTGCCGTCACTTCCGGCGATTGCCTGTTTCGATTGGCCGGCGAAGCGAACCGTCACGACTTCGCCGGCGTCAGCCTGGCCCCAGATTGGAACTGGACGGTCGCGTTGAATGACCATCGCTTCGCTGATCACGTCGGGCAAAACTACGTTCGCCCTGCCGGAAGCCGCCGAAAAGAATCCGATGATCACCGCGATTAGAATTCTCGTTTTCATTTGTTCGGAGCTGCTCCTTCACTCTTGATTACTTTTGGCGCCTGAACGTTCGTACAGTTAGTCAGCTTTACCGGCAGGCCGTCCGCGGTGCGAAGCTCGACATTCGTCATGATCCAGTCGCGCGCGCTTTCAATCGTGCCCGCCTCTCTACCCGCAGCCGTTATGTTTGCGAACCATACATTCGACAGTGGTTTTTCAGGCATTCCCGCGGCCGAGAAAATTCGGCGTGCGCCTACGACTGTGACGTCTTCGATGCGGATGTTGGAAAACCGGCAGAGGCCACGTTCCGGCGGCAGGACGGGCGTGCTCAACACGCGCCAGTATGGCGGAATGACTTTGGCATCGGCTGGAATCGTCGCATAGCTGTAGCTGGGATTCCAGTTCAGCGTGAACGTGAATGGCAGCGGTACGTTCTCCAAATTCAGGTCGCGAATCAAAACATCTTCGACAAAACCCCCGCGCGTTTTGGCAGACTTGAACCGGATCCCTTCGTTTGTGCCGATGCCCCGATTGTGCACCGCAAAGACTTTGCGGATGCCCCCTGAAGTCTCGCTGCCGAACGAGATCACACCACCGCCGCGCCGCGTGATGTTGTTGCGAATGACGATGTATTCAGTGGGCCGATTTACGCGCAGGCCGTCTGAGTCTCGTCCCGCCTTCAGGCAAATATCATCGTCGTTATTGTCGATGTCACAGTTCTCGACCAAAACATAAGCGGAAGAGTCTATGTCGACTCCATCGGTGCTCGGTCCTTTGTTGTCACTGATTTTGAGTCCATTGGCCGTGACGTGATCCGAATAGACGATTTGCACAGTCCAAAAGCCTGAACGCTTCAGGCTGAGGTTTTCAATTGTCACGTCGGTCGATTTCCAAATCACCATCAGGCGCACACGTTGGGCGTCATAGTCGGACGCCCAACGCAGTCCCTTCGGCTCATACTCGCGGCGCAGACTCCAATATCGTTCCCACCATTTCTCGCCACGGCCATCGATTACGCCGCCGCCTGATAGCTTCACGTTCCTCTGGCCGTTTACATTGATCAGTCCGGCGGGCCAGTCCATTTCAATCCCGGCGATCCGCGTCGAGAGAAAAGGGTAATCAGCGTCGTCCTGGCTGCCGAGCAGCATCACGCCTGTGGGCACACGTAGATGCACATTGCTCTTGAGGAACAGTGCTCCCGTCACGTATTGACCGGGGTCGAACGTCACGATGCCGCCGCCGGCTTTTGAGCAGGAGTCGATGGCTTGCTGAATGGCCCTGGTGGAATTCTTAAGGCCATCACCCACCGCACCATACGAATTAGCTGAAAAGACTCTGGATTTGTTCGGCGCGTGTCTGGCGCCGACGTCCTTGACCCAGTCGGGCGCCGGCGGTTTCGCTTGCGCCCTCGCCGTGTGAGTGAAGGCACAGACCAGACAAAGAATCCAAATTGAAATTAGCAGGTATCTCATCAGTTGTTCCGACCGTTCCCTCCTGATTCATAGATCTCTATCTCGACGATGATGAGTGTCGCGTTCTGACTTTTGTCCACTTCGACCTTGTTGCCGGTAATCCCGACGATGTTGCTGAAACTATCCGCGTCTATCGGCGGTCCGGTTAGTTCGAGCTTGAGACTCTTGCCAGTGGTCGGCGGGAAGTGAAGCGTGACATAACCCAGACTGGTTGGCGTGTTGCCGGTGAAGACAATTTTCTCATCAATGCTGACTCTGATTGGATACGAGCGCGTTCGCCAGGAGCCCAGCTTGAGGGTCAACTCACTTACCGTGGCGCTTTGCTCGAAGTCGTACTTGATCCACGCTGTTGCGAGCTTGCCGTCGTTGGACCAGTTAGTCACCTCGTCATCGTCAAAACTCGATGCAGCCCGATCCGAATTCGCGCCCGCCGAAACACCCCGAATGCGAATCGATTCTCGGGACAGCACCAGCACCGACGGAGCCGGCGTCGGTCCGCGAGTGAGATTCGCAGCAAGACCAGCGTCGGGCATTTCCGAGGATAACCCAGACACAACATGCACCGGTTGCGAAACGATCTCGATCGTGGCTGACTTTAGACCCGGCGCCGTTGCCTTCAGTGTGATCCTGCCGCTCTTCGTCAGCGCGCGGATGAGAATTCGATTTACGCCGCACTCGACCGGCAGACTCTTAGAGAGAATGTAATTGTCCGGGCCCTGCGCAATCCCTCCGCGCCATTCCGCCGGTCCCGAGATCGAAAAGTCGATCACATTCAACGCGGTCGGGCAACGATTGCCCGCAGCATCGACTACTTCAACATCCACGAGCGCCAAATCCGCGCCGTCGGCCCGCAGCCCGCGCGGACCGATGTGCGGGGTCAGCCGGATCGCCGCGGGTTTGCCCGCCGTCTTGATCTCTGCTGCGCAGGTCTTATTACTCCTTAGGTCGTAGCCTACAGCCTTAATCGTGCCGGCTTGACATGCGACGTTCTTAAAGGTGTAGAGGAATCGGCTGGTCTGCTCGCCAAAACCCTGCGACACGCCATTGAGAAACAATTCAACTTTTTCAGCGCTCGACACAACGTAAACGTTTTTCCTGGTACCGGGTTCGTAGTTCCAATGACCGATGATGTGGATTCGTGGTCGTTCGACATCCACCCATCCGTCCCACATGACCTGATGCGCGAAGTATCCATCCTTCGGCAGCCGCATCGCATCAACCTCGCCGCTGCGGCGATAGTTCTCGGCGCCGCGGAAGTGCGTGTTCGAATCAGAGAAGATGATGTTCACGCCGCCGGAACTGACACGCTCTCCCGTACCAGGGCGTTGCTGCCAGTAGTCGTACCAGCGGATCACATTTTCGATTGCATGTGAATCCTGGTTGCGGTTATAGGCGCTGGCATCCTGGCCATTGAGCAGTGGTCCGGCTCCGTTCTTGTGATAGGGCGGCGAAAACTCGTCCCAGTATTTGCGCAGTCCTTCATCACGCGAATACTCCATGGCCCACAGCGGCGTCGCCGCGCTCTTATTGATGTAGAGCATTTCGCCGCCGTACTCGGCCACTTTGCTGTCGAGCATCTCGCGTGAGCCGCTGGCCCGTCCGCCGTGGGGATCGAAACTGTCGCGCAGCGCTTTCATTTGCCGCATGTGCTCTTCGCTGATCCCTTTATTTCCTGACTCGTAAAAAACGATGCTCGGATTGTTGCGGTTGTAGATGGTGGCGTCGCGCATCAACTCAAGGCGCTGTTCCCAACGCCGGCCGTCGACGTCTTTTTCGGAATCGCCCGCGGGCATGGATTCCATCAGTCCGACCCGATCGCATGATTCGACATCCTGCTTCCACGGCGTCACGTGCATCCAGCGCACCAGGTTGGCATTACTCTCGACCATCAGCCGGTTGCTGAAGTCGCTGATCCATGGCGGCACCGAAAGACCAATCGCCGGCCATTCATTGGTGGTGCGCTGGGCGTAACCCTTGATTTGGATCACCCGATCGTTAAGCTTGACCATGCCGTTCCCGAACCCGGTCTTGCGAAACCCGGTGCGCGTCCTGACCACGTCGACTGCCTTACCATCAATCTTTAGGATTGTGTAGACGTCGTAGAGATAGCCGTAGCCCCAACTCCAGAAATTTAGGCCGTCGACTCGCGCGTTCGCGCTGAGCGTTTTTGTTTCGCCGGGAGCGAGTGTTTGTTGGCCACCCAAAATTGTCTTGACGGGTCTGTTGTCATTGTCCGCGATCACGACTTCGTAGCTGAACGTCCTGGTAGTGGCGTACTCATTTTTCACCTGCGTTTCGGCCGTGACTCTTGCATGCCTTTCAGCGATGTCAAAGTCTTGCGCGTAGACGTAGACGCCGGTCGTGCCGAGGCTCGAATAGAGCGGCAGAGTCTGATGCAACCTATCGGTGACGTGGAGATAGACATTCTTATTGATGCCGCCGTAGTTAGCATAGAAATTTCTGTCATTCCATTGGAACGTGGAGTTGGTGGCCTGCTCGTGGTAGTCCCAGGAGTTATCGATGCGCGCGGCAATGACGTTCTCTTGTGGCGCGCTCTTTACCCGGTCCGTGATGTCGAATCCGAAAGCCATGACGCCGTTCTCGTGACGGCCGATAGACTCTCCGTTGAGATAGAACTCGCCCGCATGCCGTATGCCTTCAAACTCAAGGAAGACTTTCTTGCTGTCGCTGGCCGTCGGCAGTTTGAAGTGCTTTCGATACCAGGCCACGCCGGTGGGCAGATCGTGAATACTCACCTTAAAAGCAGCGTTTTCGTTCCACGCGTGTGGCGTCGTCACCTCGGGCCAGGCGGAATCGTCAAAGGCAGTGGCCGCTGCGCCCTTTGGGTCTCCGACGAAAAGTCTCCAGCCTGAGTTGAAGTTGTATTTTGTGCGCTCGCTGCGCGGCGGATCGTACGATTTGCCCACGCGCGTTTGGGCCTCGGGACGGACTTCGATCAGTGAAGCGCTCAGGCACATCAGAAAAACGAGAATCAGTAATCGGTGGCACGGGTGTCTCGCCCGTGAACACACGCGCAAGATGCGCGTGCCACGTTCAAACTGCATCGCTACCCAAGACCTAGTTCCTTTGACCATAAGCATCGCTTTCAACTACCGGGTGGTTTGATCTTTGTCATCTGCGGACTCGCCGGCAGTTTGAAAGCATCCATAGAATCCGGGTGCTTCGGATCGAACACCCCGACGTCTGTCACCAGATACTTTGTCAGACCGAGTTTGTTCGCCTTGATGCCTTCAACGATGCAGCGCGCCAATTCGTAACTGCCATAGTTGTCGTGATGCGTTCCGTCGTTCGGCGCAAAGGCTCGCGGTGATGCTTCAGGTCCCCAGGCTTCATAGAGCAACTTGCTCATGGCGTGCAAATCGATGAGCGGCACGTTCTCTTCTTTCGCTACCTGGCGCACCGTTTCAGGATAGTCACCGTGAGAATTCGTAATCTTCCCGTGCGCATCAAACGTGCGTCGCTGCACCGGCGTGATCAGTACCGGAATGCCGCCGCGTTTGCGAGCTTCGGCGACGAATTGTTTGAGACTTACCTTGTAAGTAGTGAAGGCGCCGACGCCCTCGCCCTTCTCTTTCTCGTCGTTGTGCCCGTACTGGATGAACAGATAATCGCCCGGCTTCATCAGGCTCAGAACTTTGTCCAGTCGTTTGGCGCCGAAAGAGCTGCGCAAGGACTCGCCGGATTCCGCGTGATTGGCTATGGCTATTCCGGGCTTGAAAAACCGAGTCAACATCTGTCCCCAACTGTTAAAGGGTTCCAGCGCTTGATCGCAGACTGTGGAGTCGCCCAACAAAAACAGTGTGGGTACGTCTGCCCTGACGATCTCAATGGCGCACACCGCCGGCCGTTTGTTGTTGAATTCCAAAGTCAGCTTCTCGTCCCAGGCCCAGGCTTCGGAAGTCTTTTCGCGGTCCTTCAGTTTGACTTCTCCACCGGTCGAGATTTGCGGAGTGCGGATGTTCACGCTAAAAGTACGCGTGGTGAATTTACCCGGCGCCGTGCGCACCTCTTCCAACATCAGACGGCGCAGTTCAGCTTTGACGGTGGTAACGGTCTCAGCATTCTGATCGCCGAACGTGATCGTGACGTTGTAGTTTCCTTCGGGCAGCGCGACCGAGAAAAAGAAGGGCTGCTCGCTCGTGCAAAGATCGCTTCGCAAGGTGTCCCGGCCGCGGCGATCGATGCAGGAAACACTTGAGTCCGGTTCGAATCCATATCCAAGTTCTTTGCTATAGATCGTTGTCGGCAACACCTGCGTGTATCCGGGCGCGACTTTGCCTGGGCCGAAGTCGAATTTGAGGGATTGTGAGTAAGCGGGGGTAATCAATTCTTTGGCCGACAATTGCGTGTCCCGTGACTCCACAATCACACTGACTGACAACACGAGTATTAGCAGAGCAATCCGCTTCATATGAATTCGTTGATGTGCTGCTGGTCGCGCCACGGATCTTCTGATCTGCGTCTTAAGTCATGCGGCTTCGCCGCCGCAACAGTGCGGTAAGGCTATGCCTTACCGGTCCACAACTCATTGATATTTGAGGAGGCTGCGCCTCCGAAACAAAGTCGAGGCGCAGCCTCGCACTACTCAAGAGTATCCGCCGGTAAGGCGGAGCCTAACCGCACTGGAGAGCGGCAAAGCCGCATCGTCTTAGCGGCCAGACCTGGTGGTAATAGTAATTTCTCCGCCTGTCAGCCCATCTGCTTGCGCTTTGAGCTTGATCTGCCCGGCTTGACCAGCTTTCGTGCGCACGATGGCCAGACATAGTCCGTTATAAGCGTTTCGTTCCTTCGCCTGAAAAGATTCAAGGTTAGTCGCATCGCCATTGTCTGTGGCGACTATTTCTCCTGGTCCCGAGAGCGTGAAATGGATCCGGTTCTTCGAACGCGGAACCAGCAGGCCATTCTCGTCAGCGATGGTAACCGTCACGAACGAAAGGTCCCGGCCGTCGGCGTTGACCGTAGCGCGATCGGCCTGCAGGGTCAGTCCGGCGGCGGGACCGGTCGTCTTCATCACATCTTCAGCCCATCGCTTACCATTCTTGTAAGCGACAACCTTGAGTTCACCCGGTTCGTACTTCACGTCTTCCCAGCGCAGTCGATATTCGTACTGGGCCCGCTTCTTTCGTCCGAGAGATCGACCGTTCAGGAACAACTCGGCTTCATCACCCGACGTGTAGACGTGCACGGGCGTGACCTGACCGACGCGTTCCGGCCAATTCCAGTGCGGCAGAATATGGGCCATGGGAAAGTCGGGCCGCCAGCGCGCCTGGTAAATGTGAAAACGATCCTTCTTGAAACCGGCGAGATCGATGATGCCGAAGTACGAGCTGCGCGAAGGAACCGTGATCTTGCCTGACTGTCTCAACTGCGCGTTCATCGTGGCCTGCACCGCCGGGTCAGAGAAACTTAGCGGAGTCCCCGAGTCGCCGCCGTAGGGAGTCGGCTCGCCAAGATAATCAAAGCCGGTCCAAACGAACTCGCCGCCCGTAAACGGAAATTCATCAAGGCCGCGAAACTCGGTATCGGGAGGGAACGCCCAGGGTGGCGCGTAAAGATCGTAAGAACTAACTTGAAAATCTGCTTTGCCCCGGCTCTTGTCTTCGATCACGGGAAAGAAATACTCGCCGCGCGAACTGACGGTCGATGCCGTTTCGCTGGCAAACAGAGGAAGGTTGGAATTGATCGAGCGGAAGGCGCCGTATTCGGTCGGCTTGTAGTTGACTCCAAAAACATCGACCGTTTTCTGAAAGCCGTTGTAACCCGCGTTCTGGTTATTGGCTCCCGCCGTGACCGGGCGGGTCAGATCTTCCGCGTGCACGATGGCAGCGAGTTCGGCGGCCAGCTTGTGACCTTCGGCGTTGCCCTGCTCGCCGATCTCGTTGCCAATGCTCCACAGGATAACCGAGGGGTGATTGCGGTCACGGCGTACCTGCGCGCGCAAGTCCTTTTCGTGCCAATCATCAAACACCAGATGATAGTCGTTCTTCTTTTTCCCGCGCCGCCAGGCATCGAACGCTTCGTCCATCACCAGAATGCCCATGCGGTCGCAGAGTTCGAGCAACTCAGGAGCGGGCGGGTTATGACTCGTGCGGATCGCGTTCACACCCATTTGCTTCAGGAGTTCGAGCTGGCGCTCCAGTGCTCGCGTATTGAGTGCCGCGCCGAGTGGACCGAGATCGTGATGGTCACAAACGCCATTTATCCTTACGTGTTCGCCGTTGAGAAGGAATCCTCTGTCAACATCGAACTTGATGGTGCGGATTCCGAAATTGGTTTCCTGAACGTCAATGGTCTTGCCGTCCTGCTCGACCGTAGTGACCGTGGTGTACAGATTTGGCGTTTGCAGATTCCACAACTTCGGGTTGGTGACGCGCATCGTCGTCGTACTGCCATTGCTCGCCCCGGCAGCGATGGTCGTCGTTATCGGAACAGAGGACGAAATCGGCTTGCCGGTTTTCTGCCCGTTCACAAGTTCATATGTTTGCGTGCTCACCTTCACGTTCGCCGCTGTCGCGGAGTTGTTGTCGATTGATACCTTAACGTTAACAGTGGCTGCCGATTGGCTGACCTCTGGCGTGGTCACGAAAGTTCCCCAATGGCTGACGTGGACCGGTGCCGTTTTTAGCAGCCAAACATTCCGGTAAATGCCGCCGCCCGGATACCAGCGCGAAGAGTCGGGCGGGTTGTCCAACCGAATCGCGATCACATTGTCTCCGCCAAATTCGATGTAAGGAGTCAGATCCAATTCGAAAGATGCGTAGCCGTAAGGCCAACCTCCTACGAAGCGGCCATTCAACCAGACCGTCGCGTAAGCCATAGCGCCGTCGACATCCAGATAAAACTGCTTTCCTCTGTCGCCCGGCGCTGCAGTGAAGTGTTTGCGATACCAGCCGACGCCCCACCAGGGAAGCTTGCCGGTTTCTCCGGGGTACTCCTGCTTGAAGGGGCCTTCAACGCCCCAATCGTGCGGCAGATCGAGGTGTCGCCAACTCCCATCGTCAAAGTTGCGCTGCGTGTACGAGACTATCTCGCCGAGATTTCCTAACGGTCTTGGCTTCTTTGCTTCCGCCTGGGCCAGGAATTCGTTTCCGGTAGCGTTAACCCAATCCTTAATCTTCTCGTAGCTCAATAGTCCCTCGCTACCGGGTAGGTCGTCCTTCTTGAATCTCCAACTATCGTTGAATGACGAGCGCTCACGCGCGGGTGAGGGTTGTCCCTTTGCCACCTGTAACGGAACGATGAACCCAATTGCCAGCAGCCAGCAGAAAACTATTTTTTTCACTAGAGTTTCACTCCACTCGACGGAGATGTTCTTGCTTTGTCCAACAGAAAAGTAGCTAAGAGGCAATTCTTCAACTTCGTAATCCCAAAGACCACGGCTTGCGCGTTGAACTGAGCGCCTAATGGAGTCGTGTGCGTATGATCAGTCAGGAAGAACTCCTTTCCGACTCTCTCCGGTCCAATGTCTTCATATTGACGGGCGACGAAGTCGTTCAGATCGAAGAAGAACGCTCCAGTCGATTTCGCCGCTTCCGCAGCCCAGCCACCGTAAGTACTTGCGACGCGCTCTACCTTCCTGTCTTTCCAGATGTTTCTCGGAATCTGTGAAAGCACGATCGGCGTGGCGCCCTTTGCCCTGGTGTCGGTGACAAACTTTTTCATGTACCAGCCGTACGTGTGGACTACCTCGTGCTTCTTTGTGAGCAGGTTATCGATCTCTTCGGTCTCGTCGCCGGTGCCGCGGAGAGACCCGCGGGCGCGCGAGTCATCATTGATCGCCCCACCGTCGTTGTGGCCGAACTGCATCAGCACAAAATCGCCGGGCTTGAGTTCCGCCAGAACTTGATCCCAAAGACCCTCAGTAACAAAAGTGCGGCTGCTGCGGCCTCCGCGAGCCCGATTCTCAACCTTGATCCTGGTTTGGTCAAAGGATCCGCCAATGACGTCGCCCCATCCCTGCAAACCCTGGGTTGAATTCCTGACGGTGGAGTCGCCAACGATGAACAGGGTCGGCAATCGTTGCTCCTGAGCTTGCGAAGGCGCGTCGATGGCTATCAACCCAATTATCAAAACAATTAGATATCGTAGTGGGTTCATTGTTCTCGATAGTGTCTCAACTTGGAAATCAGCCGGCTCCTTATTTACTTGCCGATCGGAACTCGTACGCGTCGGTTTGCGGCTCTGCCGCTCCCCAGTGCGGTAAGGCTCTGCCTTACCGCAGGCCCAACATTTTCTCGCGGCTGCGCCGCCGATCACCTAAAACCCCAACAAACTACCATCGTCTCGCCCGTTTATCTTCCGAACACTTCCGTGCGGCGTAGCCGCGAAAGCCACTTAAGCTGATCGGTAAGGCAGAGCCTTACCGCACTGGGGAGCGGCAAAGCCGCGGTTTCAAGGCCCGGGTCGAGGCGTCGGACTCGGAGCCTTCTTAGAAGAGTTCGGTCCTTCATCAATATCGGGCGTTGCGCTCTGGTTGCGTTGATACTGGATTGCGCCGTCACCGGGCTCGGCTAGTTTCGGGCCCGCGTAGATCACCGCCAACTCAGCCAGCGCGGTTGTCTTGTCCGGGCCAAAGCCGGAAAGCGAGACGAACTTAAGGTATCGGGCGGTGACGTTTCGCGAGAAATCGATCTCTTGTGGCGCAAAGGTTGAAAGCAGTTCGCCGCCTCGCACATCGTGCCATTCACTGCCGTTGTCGCTTACAGAAACCGCGTACTCGCGTATGTCGCCTTCGTGCTCGCGATGATTCTGCCGCGGCATCAGCACCAGGCCGGACATCGCCACGGGCGCGGGAAAGCTGATCACGAGAGCCACCTGCTCGCGCATTTGGGCGCGCTGATCGCCCACCAGCACCGAAGTTGTCGGATCGCCGTCGATCGCGGCGTTGGCGGACTCACCGTTAACCTGGGCCGCGGCGCCCAGCTTTTTCATGATCTTCGTATCGAAAAGCAGGCCGCGCATTTGTTCGCGCGACACAGGGATGCTGGGCTGAAAACAATCGCTGGTCATGTAGTTGAGCAGCGAGTAGCGCAGCTGTTGCGCGACCAGACTCGGGCTGTTCTCTTTGGTGACATCAATTGCGGACACTAACAACCGTCCGTCTCCGACGCGGCATTCGAAGATCACGCCGAGTTTGTAATTGCGATTCCAATCATCGATGGCCCAGACGACCGGCTCCAACTCTGGCGGCATCCGATCGAGATTAATCGCGCGCACGCCCGAGATGATCGTCGCCCACTGCCAATCGAAATGTGACGAAGTAGTGAAGCCAGCGAGCGCGTGACTCTTAGTCTCAGCGGGATCTATCTGGATCCATAATCCCAGCATGCGGCCCCACGCCGGACCCATCAAACGGTTCCAGAAGACAGGCACAGTGTCGAGCGGCGGACTGGTCCAATCGAGATCAGAATTGCGCGGAACGAACAGTACGCGCGCGCCGGCGGCTAGCTTTTCTTCAGCCTCGTTCCAGGAACGCGTGATCACAACGTCAGCGGAGTTCGAGTGGGGACAGTCGTTTGTGCCCCGAAATTCAGTTGGAGGCGAGGCTGAGTACAACCAGAAGTTCCATTCATTCTCGAAGTAAGTCTGGCCCCGCACGGCGCCCGGGCTCGGCACGATCTTTCGATCTGCAGCGCTGAAGAATGATGCCGGTGCGACCGTAACGACCAGTCTGTATTGATGGGGCGCAAGCTTCGATAGATCGACTGAGACTTTGCCGAGCGGAATGTTTTTTCCGATAGGGATCGTTTGCGAATCCCATTCACCCTGGGCGACCGCGGTATCGCCGCCACTCATAATCTTCCAAACCGCCTTGCCGTTCTCAATCGGCTCGGCGCCAAAGTGCGCGAGCTCGACGTCTACGTCAAAGTGATCTGCCGTGGTGAATACGCGCCGCGGCAAACGCGCCAGCGGCACCGTCGTATTACAGAACTCTTTGAACTCTGCCGCGTTCGTGTAACCCTTCGTTTGCCAGAACGCGTCGAGCAATCCCACCAAAGCCGTGCCCTGGCCCACATAGTCATGCAGATCGAGCAATTGAAAACCGCTCAGGCCCGGCGTGCGGAGGTTGGCCTCGATCTCCTCTTTGTAGCAGGCGAGTTGAAATCGACCTGAGGCCCGGGCAAATTCTCTGTTCTTCTTCAGCAAACCATGCGCTTCCATTGAGTCGCGAAAGATTTCGAAGTTGCCGGGCCGCATGTAGCCGGTGAACTTCTTGATGATGTCAAAGTCAGGGTACGCGGCCCATTGGCCAACTTCGTGCGAGATAACCGGAACGTTAACGTCAACGAGGGATTCCCCGTAGTCGCCACCAAACCAGGCCGACTCGCGACGCAGCATCAGCGGACCGATACGCTGGATGGCAAGGTAGTCCGTACCTTCGGTGATGTTAGGGACTTCTTTCTCAGTGTGTCCGGTGCCGCTGGCGTAGAGGCGGCGCGGATCTTCTTTGCGATAATGCTCGACCCATTTTGACAGCGACTCTTGCCAATGGCCTTTCGGTTCGTTGCTCGCCGACAAAACCATGAACGACGGATGGTTTCCGTACGCTCTGATCATGCGATCGGTTTCGTCGTAGAGCATGCGCTCGATCGGCGTGCCGGGACTGATCTCGTTCCACATGCCCGGCTCCGGCTGCAGATAGAAGCCTAGTTGATCGGCGGCTTCGAACGCTGCCTCTGGCGGACACCAGGAATGAAAGCGCATGTGGTTCAAGCCCCAGGCGCGGCAGGTCTCGAAAAGCTTTTTCCACGCTTGCACGTCCGTTGGAGGATAGCCCGTAAGCGGAAAGTCGCCGCCGCTGTGCGTGCCGCGAAAGATGATCGGTTTCCCGTTGAGGACGAACTGGTTTCCCTCGGCATGAAAATCACGCAGGCCTACTTTCAAATCCGCGTACTCATCAACACCTGTTCCTTTTAACCACAACCTGAGCGGCAGTAACTTCGGGTGAAACTCATCCCATGTCTCGGCGTCTGCGCGCAGAGGCACTTCCACCTCGGCAACACCGCCATGCTCATCCCAGTTCGCCGGCGCCGTCATAGTGTCGGGCCAAATTGCGGTAAGCAGTCCGGCTCCGCTGCGGCCCGTCACGTTGCCAATCCGGACTTTGATGAGCATGGATTTCTTCGCCAGGTTTGGGAAGATCTGAGCGTCATCGATCCAAACCCGGCCGGTATCCGTCAGTTCGATCCTGCCGACTAAGCCGTTCCAACTGCCGGCCAGCGAATCCGAAACGCTATGCGCGTCGGGCCGGTACGGCATGAGCATTCGATTGTCGACGCGAATAGTCAGGCGATGTCTGCCCGGCGACACCGCGCCGAGGTCATAAGCGTGCGGCGCTACCAGACTCAAGTTGGAACCGATCATTTGACCGTCAATCCAGACAGTCGTTCCCCAATGAGGCCGTTCAAGCGTAAGGACTATGCGGCGGCCCAGCATGTACGGCTGGATTTGGATGTCACGTTGATACCACGCTGCGCCAAGGTAGTGACGCGGTGGCTGTGAGAGAAACGGTACCTTCACCTTGCCGGGCTCGGTATAGGCTTTGTAGTCTTCGCGAAGATACCAATAGCGATCGTAGAGTGATAGAACCCACGGCGTCCTGGTGCTGATCTCATCCCCATAGTCTTGCGACTGCAGCACGCCGGGAAGCCTGATCCGGCCCCTCAAGTCTTTGCTGAACCATAGCTCCTTTACACCGGAGTCGGTGGGATCCAAAGCGAACTGCCACATACCACTGAGATCTACGCGTCGATATGCCACGGCCGCCTGGGACGTTGGCATTTCGGATTCGGAAAACGGCGCAGCGCTCGTCATTTCGGCGCTAAGGCTGAAGGTGACCAGAACCGCAAGAGTAGCGGGAGCTATTAGGGTGCGTGCGAACCGCGTCATGATCAGGCCCTCTTCTTCTCCTACGGCGCCGGAACGACTTAACGAACCTTGGTTCTGGGGCGCAATTCAGCCCTTTCCCAATGATTGGCCGCAACTCCTTGGATCATATTATGATCTTGCAATTTGAAAGATCGAGTATATATTTAATGACTGCCGCGTCAATAACTAAGAGCCTTGTCAGTTCCACTTTCGCTCAAAGCTGCGAAAGTCATGTTCGTCTTGAGACAGACTTGGCGCGCTGAGTCACGCCGGAACAATCCAAGTCCAGGGGACACTTGCTCAAGCTAATTCAACCCACCTCCAAGAAGAATCAGGTCGTCCTGGCGATCAAGGAGGCGATTCTATCGCGCACCATAAAACCGGGCGATCAGATAGTGGAGAGTCGAATTGCTCAACAGTTGGGTTCGGGAATCCCCCTCGTGCGGGAGGCTCTGATTGAACTCGAGCATCAGGGCTTCGTCCAGAAGACTCCTTACAAGGGCACGATCGTCACGAAGTTGGGGCCCAAGGAAATTAAGGAAATCTTTCAGTTGCGGGTCGAGCTTGAGGCGCTCGCCGTCGAATGGGCAAAGGGCAAAGTTAGGCCGGCAGACATCACGGACCTGCGGAAGTCGATTAATCGGATGGAGCAGGCGGCAGCAGAACTTGATTTGGATCAGTTTTACGAAATTGACCTGGAGTTACATCGGAAGATCTGGGACTTGTCAGGCAATCCCTATTTGGCGAGCGTGCTTGAACGGATAGTGGTGCCTTTATTTGCGTTCTTTGTGATCAAGACCAGAGGCGAGAAGGAGTCGTACATCAAGAGCGCGGAGATGCATGGGAAGATCGTGACCGCCCTCGAGACGAAGAGTGCAGCGGAAGTGGGCGAGTTGATGAGAGGTTCTCTTAAGGGTTGGACCGATGACATGCTCGATTTGTTATTCGCCGAACCTGAAAAGGGAATCGCCACCATCAACCCTGACAGTTAGGTGATCCGGTTTCGCCAACGAAGAGGAGCGACCGGATTCATTTTCTAATTCTCAGCTAGATAATTATCAGCTCTCATTTCATTTCAGAGAGCGCCCGTACTCGATCTTATTTCTTTCCCTGGTAGATAAGTGAAAGGAAGCAGAAGCTCGCTATGAGCACACCGGTCGATCAGAAAGCATTCAAGTATGTGAAGTACCTTTGGCAGGATGAGGTTGCGAATCAACTTTCCGGTCTGGATCGTCTGGTCTATAGATCGAACCAGCTCGGGGCAGACGTGACTCTGACTAACACCGGCGGCGGCAATACCTCGGCGAAGTTAACCGAAAAGGACCCGCTCACCGGCGAAGACGCGGAGGTGTTGTGGGTCAAGGGCTCTGGCGGCGATCTGAGAACGTCGAAGCGCGATGGTTTTGCTTCCTTGTATCTCGATAAGGTGCGGGCGATGAAGTCGCTCTACCTTAGTCACCCCGATCGTGGTCCAAAGACGCGGATCGAAGATGCGTTGTACCCGATGTACAACCACTGCGTCTTCAACCTCAACCCGCGCGCCTGCTCGATTGATACGCCGCTGCACACGCTGGTCCCATATAAACACGTCGACCATTTGCACCCGAATGCAGTGATTGCGATTGCCGCCTCGGTCAATCAGAAGGAACTGTGCCGGGAGATTTACGGTGACGAATTGATTTACGTTCCCTGGCAGCGACCCGGTTTCGACATCGGCTTGATCATCGAAGACTTGATCAAGCAGAACCCGCGGGCGAAAGGCGTGCTGCTGGGCCATCACGGGATGAGTTCGTGGAATGATGACGACCGCACTTGTTACGAGACGGCGTTGGGAATTATTGAGCGCGCTGCGCGTTACATCGAAGATCATGATCGCGGAGAGAAAACGTTCGGCGGTCAAAGGTATCAATCGTTGGCAGCCGCAGACCGGAAGCGGATTGAAGCCGAGATCATTCCCTGGTTGCGTGGGCAAATCTCAGCTAGTAAGCGCTTCGTGGGCACGATCCAGAACGACGAAAAGATGATGCGCTTCGTCAACAGCAAAGACGGGTCACGGCTGGCGGCGCTCGGTACGTCGTGTCCGGATCACTTCCTGCGCACTAAGATTAAGCCGCTGTTCGCCGATTGGAATCCTGAGGGCGCGGATCTCGAAGCGTTGAAGAGGTCACTGGCGACGGGACTTGTCCAATACCGAAAGGACTATGAAGCTTACTATCACAAATGTAAGCGGCCGGACTCTCCGGCGATGCGCGATCCGAATCCTACGGTAGTGCTGATTCCCGGCCTGGGCATGATCGCCTGGGGCAAGAACAAGAGCGAATCCCGCGTGACCGCCGAGTTTTACAACTGTGCGGTCGAAGTAATGCGCGGCGCCGAGGCGATCGACCAGTACGAGGCGATGGACAAGCAGGAAGCATTCGATATCGAGTACTGGTCGCTCGAAGAAGCCAAGCTTCGGCGCATGCCGCCGGAAAAAGAACTTGATCGACAAATCATCGTGGTCATCGGCGCCGGCGCTGGTATCGGCAAAGCCACGGCGCACCGTTTGGTTCGCGAAGGGGCACATATTGTGTGCGTTGACGTGGACGAAGCCGCGGCGCAAGAGACCGCCCAGGAAATCATCGCCGCATACGGAGAGGGAATTGGCGTCGCCGGCAGCGGCATCAGCAACTGTGGTCCGGCCATCGGACTCGCTTGCGACATTACTGATCGCGAGAGCACGGCCGAGATGTTCCGCAGAGTGCTAATGGCTTACGGTGGGCTGGACGCGGTTGTCGTTACTGCCGGCATCTTCGTCCCACCGGACAAAACCGGGCACATCGACGACAGGCTGTGGGCGCGCACCTTCGATATCAACGTTACCGGCGCTTACATCGTGGCTGACGAGGCGTACAAGATCTTCCAGCAGCAGGGCCTGACTGCCAACATAGTCCTGACGACGAGTGCCAACGCCGTGGTGGCCAAGAAGGGCAGCCTGGCCTATGACACGAGCAAGGCCGCGGCGAACCATTTGGTGCGCGAGTTGGCGATCGAGATGGCGCCGCTGGTGCGCGTGAATGCGGTGGCCCCGGCAACGGTCGTCAAGGGCAGCACAATGTTTCCGCGTGATCGAGTAATCACTTCGTTGGTGAAATATGAAATAGCTTTCAGCGACGATGAGTCGACCGAGGATCTGAGGAGCAAGCTGGCGACGTTCTATGCCTCACGCTCGCTCACGAAGACCCCCATCGAGCCGGAAGATCAGGCGGAAGCAATCTTTCTTTTGGTGTCTAGTCGTCTGTCGAAGACTACCGGCCACGTCATACCAATTGACGGTGGGCTGGCGGATGGGTTTTTGAGGTAGTGCGCCGTGAGTCGGACCCCAATATTCAAATGCCGATCGCGCTAACACATATCGCGGAGAAGGTTTTTGCAAAAATGGTGAACAAGCACCGAGATGCTTTCCTGTCCTTCTGCGGACTTAAAGATAAAGCGGATGCGGACTTTGTTAAGGCGGTGCCTGAGCTGGCGGCGTGTGAAGTGCGGTTCGAGAAATTTGGCGGACGCGCGTTCGACGGGGCCAGCCGTATCGACGTCGTGGTAAGGCTTGGTCCTGACCGGGCGGTTCCCTTCGAGCTCAAACTGGGAAGTACTCGACTCAATAAAGCTCGCATCAACGGCGAATGGTTGGCGCCCTGTCAGCCGTCTCACGATGGCCTGCGCTGGAAGGGCAACATGATGGCTATTCTTGATAGGCGATTTTCAGGGGATGTGCCCGACGAGCTGGCCGTCAAGGTCGAGGGAGAGCGAATTACATTGACGCGGAATTGGTTCGTAATCACGCGCCGCCAAACCCTCAAAGCTTGGAAGACTTCGCGACCGGACTTTGGCGAACACGTGGATTTTAGAGCTTTCGATGACGTGGTCGACAGGTGCGGTGGTCAGAACGAGTTCAACCCTATGATTCGAGAGATGCTTGACTTCGACTTCTACAGCAAGTGGTTTGATGAGGAATTGAAGCACCGCTAATGCATTGCGTCCGACGGCCACACTGTCATACGCTCGGATGTCGGGTGTGAATTGCGAAACGAATACTCGCCTCACAGGAATGGATCAAGGACTGGAGGATCGACATGTTAGATATCAAGCAACTTGAAGTTCAGTATGTAACGGACCAAACCGGGGCGAAGACTGGGGTTCTTATGCCCATTGCCGAGTTTGAGGAACTTATGGAAGACATTGAAGATCTTGCGGCCGTAGCCGAGCGCCGTGAGGAATCAACAGTCTCGCACGAGGATTTGCTTGTTGAGTTAAAGCGCGATGGACTCATATAGAATTGCGTGGAAGCGTTCAGCGATCAAGGAACTCAAGTATCTCCCTAAAGAGGTCGTGGTGAAAATTGTCCAGGCCGTGGGGCATCTCACCGAAAATCCTTTCCCTGCCGGAGTCAAAAAGTTGGTCGGTTCTGAACGTACTTATCGGATACGAGAGGGCTCTTACCGTGTCATCTTTACCGTTGCAAATTCCTCTCTGGTCATCGAAATAATTCGTGTTGGGCATCGCAAAGATGTCTATGACCGATAGCGCGTCGTGGAGGGATGATCGAATGAACGCAACCTTTGGGATTGATGACGGGTTCATCGCTGAACAAAACCAGAAGTCGAAACCCTGGCTCGCCGATGATTTCGATTACCTTGCCAAGAAGCTGCAACGACGGGACATCGACATTGAGGATCTCGTGGCCAAAGCCCAGGCTTTTCGTGTCGCCGTTCCGTCATGGGGCGTAGGGACGGGCGGAACGCGTTTCGCGCGGTTCGCCGGCGTCGGCGAGCCGCGCAGCATTTTCGAGAAGCTGGAAGACTGCGGCACGATCTTCAAACTTGTTCGGTCAACGCCGGCGGTATCTCTGCACATCCCCTGGGACAAGCCTGACAGCGCCAGGGAGCTGCGCGAGTTCGCCGCGCAACGGGACTTGCACTTCGATGCGATGAACTCCAACACCTTTCAGGATCAGCCGGGTCAGGCGCTCTCATATAAGTTCGGTAGCCTCACTCACCCTGATCCGGCCGTTCGCCGCCAGGCGATCGAACACAACCTCGAATGCATCGAGATGGGCGAGTCGCTGGGCTCGAAGGCGCTCACGGTCTGGATAGGCGACGGCGGAAATTTTCCAGGGCAGCAGCATTTTCGTAAGACGCTGGAGAGATACCTTGAAAGCATGCGCGAGATTTACCGTGCGTTGCCCGACGACTGGAGGCTTTTCATTGAGCACAAGCTTTACGAACCGGCCTTCTACTCGACGGTAATTAATGACTGGGGCACGAGCTACTACTGCGCGCGCGAACTCGGGCCTAAGGCCTTTTGTCTGGTTGATCTGGGCCATCACGCGCCCAACGTCAATATCGAGATGATCGTCGCCCGGCTAATTCAGTTTGGCAAACTGGCAGGCTTTCACTTCAACGACAGTAAATACGGTGATGACGATCTCGACTCGGGTTCAATTAAGCCCTTCCAGCTCTTCTTGATCTTTAACGAGCTGGTAGATGCTGAATTGGGCCACGTGCCGAACTTCGACCCGGCTTACATGCTCGATCAGTCACACAACGTAACCGATCCCATCGAATCGCTGATGGTAAGCGCCGCCGAGTTGGTGCGCGCATATGTTCAAGCTCACCTTGTCGATCGCCAGGCGCTCCGAGAGGCGCAGGAGAAATGTGATCCGCTGATGGCGCTGGCGATTCTGAAGCAAGCGTTCACGACCGACGTCGCGCCGATTCTGGCAGTAGCGCGCGAACGCGCAGGCGGAGCGATTGATCCCATCGCCACCTTTCGGGCCAGCGGTTATCGCCGGCGGAAAGCAGAAGAGCGGCCGGCCACGAAAGGCGCTGCGGTCGGGATCGTTTAAGGTCTTGATGTCCGACAAACTTCGGTTTGTCGATGCCCTCACTTCTGCTCAAGTTGAAGCGACAAACTGAAGTTTGTCGGACATCTCTCTGACTAATGAAATGAACGACGCGCTCTACATCGCAGTGGATCTCGGCGCGGGCAGTGGACGCGTTTGTCTGGTGGGAGTGGCGCCAGGCGAGTTGTTGGTTGAAGAGGTCAGCCGATTTCGCTATCCGGCCAGCCAATCGATGGGGCACCTGCGTTGGGACCTGGCACAAATCTTCGGTGAGATCAAATCGGGAATGCGAACGGCCGGCCAACGAGCGCGCGAATTAGGCCGTTCAGTTCGTAGCGTTGGAATCGATAGCTGGGGCGTTGATTACGGGCTGGTCAACTCCGACGGCGAGCTAATCGAGCCGCCGATCTGCTATCGAGACGAACGGACGCAGGCCGTAGTGGAACAGGTCTTCGGACGGTTGCCGCGCGAGGAGATCTTTGAACGCACGGGCATTCAATTCCTGGTCTTCAACACGTTGTTTCAACTTTACGCGCACGCGCAAGCCGGCATTCCGCAAGCCGCGGCGCGACTGTTGTTGATTCCCGATTTGATCAATTTCTTTCTGACCGGCCAGGCCACTACTGAGTACTCAAACGCGACCACGACTCAGCTAGTCAACGCAGATTCCAAAACCTGGGATAGGGAAATAATTGATCGCCTCGATCTACCGGCGGGTCTACTAGCAGACATTGTTCCCGCGGGTACAGATTTGGGCCCGATTAGACCGGGGTTGGTCGATGAGACGGGACTTGATGGAGTGCGCGTCATCACTCCGGCCACGCACGACACCGGCAGCGCAGTCGTGGGCGCGCCATTACTCGAAGGGTGGGCATACATCTCTTCCGGCACTTGGTCTTTGGTCGGAATTGAGCGTGACGCCGCGCTAATCAATGCTGATGTCGCGCGTGAGAACTTTACCAACGAGGGCGGCGCATTCGGCGCGATTCGCTTTCTGAAAAACGTGATGGGCTTGTGGATTCTTGAATCCTGCCGAAAGGAGTGGAGAGCCGCGGGGCTTGATGTCGACTATGACAGTCTTCTTATGCAAGTCGAGACACTTCCGTCTGGCGGTTCACTGATCTTTCCCGACGATCCGCGCTTCTTAAATCCGCCCAGCATGCTGGAATCGATCGCGCAACAACTCGCAGAGAGAGACGAATGTCTCCCAGACAATCCCCCGGCGATTGCCAAGCTGATTCTGGACTCGCTGGCGCTGCGCTATGCTTCCGTGCTGCGCCGAATTGAGGTGCTGACCAAACGAAGAATCCTGGGCGTGCAAATAGTTGGTGGGGGAAGTCAGAATGATTACCTCAACCAGGCGACCGCCAATGCGACGGGTCTACCGGTCCTGGGAGGGCCAGTCGAAGCGACCGTCATTGGCAATGCAGTTATCCAGGCGATCGCCTCCGGCCGCTTCGCATCCGTTGCCGAAGCGCGGCGACACGTCGCCCAGAATGTGCGTCTGAAGGAATTCGCGCCACACGCATTGCCGGCCTGGGAAGTGGCGAGGCGGCGCTATGCAGAGATCGAGGATTACGTACCGCGGACTGGACAGTCTGCGGTACAAAAGTGAAACACCATGACTGACAACGTCCTGCTCAGCGTCAACGACATCACAAAGTCCTACGCCGGCGTAGATGCGCTCAAGAACGTTTCATTCGAACTGCGTCGCGGCGAGGTGCATGCGCTGATCGGCGAGAACGGAGCCGGGAAGTCCACGCTCATCAAGATCATCACCGGCGCTGTTGAGCCGGACGGTGGCGAGATCAAGCTTAACGGGCAGACACTCCGACACAATTCGCCGCGCGCAGCCAAGCAGTTGGGCATCGCGGCGATCTATCAACAGCCGGCACTGTTCCCCGAACTCACCGTGGCTGAGAACATTGCCATCGGACTTGAACAGAGAGGTCTTTGGGCGCGCATTGATTGGCGTGAACGTCGCTGCCACGCTGCTGAGTTGTTGGCGCAGGTGGGAGCTAAGATTGCCGTCGATGCCGAGGCCGGTACGCTCACCATGCCACAGCAGCAGCTGGTCGAGATCGCACGAGCACTGGGCGCAAAGGCCAGGGTTCTGATCATGGATGAGCCCACTGCCTCACTCTCTGAAGAAGATGCTCAGAATCTTTTCAAAGTAATTCGTCAACTACGCGGTCAAGGTGTCGGGATCGTCTACATCTCTCATCGTCTGGAAGAGTTGCCGCTGATCGCCGATCGGGTGACGGTTTTGCGTGACGGCTGCGTTATTGACACGCGTCCGATCTCTGAAGTGAATCGTCAGCAACTGATCCAATTGATGGTAGGGCGCGAACTGTCGGCAGTTTTCCCGAAAAGAGAAGTTGCTCTGGGAGAGGTCGTTTTAGAGCTGCGCAATGTTGGCTGTGCGGCGTTAGGTGTACACGACGTCAATCTTTCATTACGGGCCGGTGAGATCGTCGGACTGGCGGGATTGGTGGGCGCGGGCCGCACAGAACTGGCGAGCATCATTTTTGGCCTGACGCCGGCCGACGAGGGCGAAATGTTGTTGCACGGCCGGCCTATTCAAATTACGAATCCGGCGCAGGCGATCGCCTCCGGCATCGCTTATGTTCCCGAAGATCGGCGTCGACACGGCGTGATTCTGCCGATGGCCATCTGCCCGAACATCACCCTGGCAGCGCTTGATCGGCTCAAGAGTTTTGGATCACTGGACTTTCGTCGCGAGAAAGAGATCGCCGCTGATTACACCCGCCGGTTCGGGATTAAGACGCCGTCAATTTTCACTCCCGTTGCCAATCTCTCTGGTGGGAATCAGCAAAAAGTTGCGTTGAGCCGCTGGCTGGTTACCAAGCCGTCGGTACTTATCCTGGACGAGCCCACCCAGGGGATCGATGTCGGAGCGAAAGCGGAAATTCATGCGTTGATGAGTGAGTTGGCCGCGCAAGGGACGGCCATCCTGATGATCTCTTCCGAGCTGCCGGAGATTCTGGGAATGAGCGATCGCGCCGCGGTAATCCACGATGGGACAATTTTCGGAATGCTGGATCGCGCAGAGGCGACCCAGGCGAATATCCTCGCGCTGGCGTTGGGACACAAATTGATCGAAGCGGGGGCGCCGGCTGCATCGCAGACGGGACAGAGTTGAGAGATTGATGAAGCTGGGAAGATACCAACGAGAAGTTTCTGCGGCGCTGGCTTATGCTGCCTTGCTCGTGCTGATCGGATTTATCGCGCCTTCGTTTTTCAGTGCGACGAATTTGCGCGACCTCGCGCTAAACAACGCGCCGGTGTTACTGGTTGCGGTTGGGATGACTATGGTGATCCTGGTGGGCGAGATCGACATCTCGGTTGGCTCACAGTTCGCCGTGTGCAGCGTGGCCGCAGGTTGGCTGGCGAAATCGGGTGTCTCAATAGTTTTGTTGCTGCCGTGCGTGCTCGCGTTCGGTGCGGCCATGGGCGCATTCAACGGTTTTCTCATTGGGCGCGTACGCTTGCCTTCGATCATTGTCACGTTGGCGATGTTGACGGCGTGGCGTGACGGACTGCGTTGGATCACCCAGGGAGCGTGGGTAGAAAACTTGCCCGCGAACTTCCAGTGGTTCGGCTTGGGCCAAATGTCGGGTCAATGGCTGATCGTAATCGTTGCCCTGCTGGTCCTCATCGGTTTTGGTTGGTTGCTGCGTAACCTCGGCGCGGGACGAGCGATTTACGCGGTCGGCTCGGACGCCGAAGCCGCACGACTGGCGGGCATCGAGCCGCGCAACGTGGTTTTCGGAGTCTTTGTATTGACTGGCGCGCTGGTCGGATTAGCGGCGCTACTAAACGCAGTGCGTTTCGCCGTGGTACCGAGCAATGCGGGAATGGGTTTGGAACTCAAAGCAATAGCGGCCGTGGTCGTTGGTGGTGCGGCGATTACCGGCGGCCGTGGCACGCTCGCCGGAACGCTGATTGGAGTGGCTTTACTGGGCACCATCGGCACAGGGTTAACGTTCATGGGCATCAATCCGTTTTGGGAAAAGGCAATTCAGGGAGGAATCATTCTGGCGGCGCTGGCTTCAGATGTAGCGCTGGGGCGCCTGGAGAAACATGGCAGACTCAATCCCGCTCGCACCGCCGCTTCTTAAGACTGAAGCGCCATGGCGCGAGCGGCTGTTTCCAAATAACGAATGGGTGTTGCTGGTGGTGCTGCTGATCGAGTGCAGCGTCTTCAGCGTAACCGGCAACAACTTTCTGAGCACCTCGAATGCCTTCGAGATCACTCGGCTGAGTGTCGAGGTCGGCCTGCTCGCGTTGGCGCTGACGCCCATCATTATCAGTGGCGGAATTGATCTTTCGGTGGGCTCGATGATGGGCCTGGCTGCGGTGGTGATGGGCGCTTTGTGGCGGGACGCTCATTTGCCACTGGCGGTGGCGATCGGGGTGGCCCTGTTTGTCGGCGTGCTCGGCGGTGCGTTGAATGCGGTAATGATCTCGCGGCTCCGGTTCCCGCCGCTGATTGTCACCCTCGGAACGTTTTCATTGTTTCGCGGAATGGCCGAGGGACTCACGCGCGGGATCGAGAATTACTCCGGGTTTTCGCCGCGGTTCTTGTTCCTGGGTCAGGGCTATATCGGCGGTGTGATTCCTACGCAACTGCTCGTGCTCATCGTTGGTATCGCGGGCTTTGCCTGGTGGCTGCACACGACGGGTTCTGGCCGCAGTCTTTACGCGATCGGGTATTCGGCTGAAGGCGCGCGCTACGCCGGCATCCCGGTTGCGCGGCGGCTCGCCTTTGTTTACGTGCTGTCGGGATTGGCGGCGAGTTCGGCCGCCGTGATCTACGTCGCGCATCTGGGCCAGGCAAAGTCAGACGCCGGATCGGGTTACGAGTTGATGGCGATCACTGCGGTCGTGCTCGGCGGCGCTTCGATCTTCGGCGGGCGGGGCACCGTGCTGGGGACCATGCTCGGCCTGTTTGGGATCGTGATCTTACAAAACGGATTGCGTCTGAGCGCACAGCCTGCTGAACTCGCCGGCATTCTCACCGGCGCGTTGCTGGTGACGACGATCCTGATCGATCGAATCGTGTCCGACAAACTTCAGTTTGTCGCTCGTCTCCGCAATCGGTTCTTTGGGCGCGGAAACGACAAACTAAAGTTTGTCGGACATTCTACAGAGGAGAATGAAGTGAAAAACTCACAAGTCGCTATTCTAAGCGCAGTCATTCTGATTGCCGGGCTAATTGTTGCGGGCAGCAATTGGTGGCAGGTGCGTTCGCTGCGCCAACAGTTAAGCAATGCTGGCTCAGCTTCGGCGCCGAAACCAACTGGGCGCAAGCCCGTCATCGCGATGATGCCGAAGGCCAAAGGCGATCCCTATTTCATCAGTTGCCGCCAGGGCGCCGAAGAGGCAGCGAAGGAGTTGGGAGTCGAGCTGTTGTGGGACGGCCCGACAGATCTCGATCCGGCCAAGCAGAATGAAGTGGTCGAGGCGTGGATTACCCGAGGCGTCGATGCTATAGCCGTGAGTGTCGAGAACAAGGTGGGCATCTCAACTGTGCTGCGTAAAGCCCGCGAAAAGGGAATCAAGGTCATCACCTGGGACGCTGATGCCGAGAAAGATGCGCGTGACTTCTTTATCAATCAAGCCACGCCCCAGGGCATTGGCTACACCTTGACCGACGAGGCCGCGAGAATCCTCAACAACAAAGGCGAGTTTGCGATCATCACTGCGTCGCTCAGCGCCGCGAATCAAAACGAGTGGATCAAATACATCAAGGAGCGGCTGGCTCAGAAATACCCAGGCATGAAACTGGTGGCGATTCAGCCGAGTGAGGGCGATCGCGATCGTGCCTTTGCCGAGACGCAGACCGTGCTCAAGGTCTATCCGAATGTAAAGTTGATCATGGCGATCGCTGCGCCTGCGGTCCCCGGGGCTGCTGAAGCAGTCAAACAATCCGGCCGCACCGATGTGAAAGTTACGGGCCTGTCATTGCCCAACATGTGCAAGCCGTACGTCCACTCAGGGGTGATCGACAGTATCGTTCTATGGAATACGCTCGACCTCGGATACCTGACCGTCTACGTCTCAAATGCGCTCAGTACCGGGACGCTGAAGCGAGGTGATAAAGAGATCGCCGCCGGCAGGCTGGGCAAGATTGAGGTCGTAGATGACGAGATAAGACTGGGAGCGCCGTTCATCTTCAACAAAGGGAACATCGATCGTTTCAATTTCTGACCCTGTACCGTGGCCGGAGAACTCGGAATGATTCGCAAGGCATTTTTGATGACGCTCAGGCCGGGCTGCCGGGACGAGTATGAAAAGCGTCACCAACCAATCTGGCCTGAGCTGGAGAAAATCTTCAAAGAGCAGGGCGTCAGCAACTATTCTATTTTTCTGAATCGGAACACCGACCAGTTGGTTGCTTATGTCGAAATCGAATCAGAGGCGTCGTGGCGACAGATTGCCGAGACCGAGGTGTGCCGGCGTTGGTGGCTGCACATGAGGGACCTGATGTTGACGGACTCGGACAATAGACCGTTGACGATTGCGTTGGATGAGGTTTTTCATCTGGATTGATTCCTTAAGGATGTCGAGTCGACTTATGAGAATCTTACGTTTTGCATTTCTCCTTGGGTTGGCAGTAGTGATCGTGTCTCAGACTTCTTTGGGGAGACACCATAAAGCGAACCGCCGTCCGGATCAGGTTCAGGCCCGCGCGAATAAGTCCGACGAGGTACTTCTCTTTACCTATTTCAAAGGGAACGGCGAGGACGGTTTGCACCTCGCTTGTAGTGACGACGGCCTTGTCTGGACGGGGCTCAACGCGGGGAAGTCGCTGCTCAAACCCGTCGTCGGACGGAACAAGTTAATGCGCGATCCGCAAATCGTTGCGGGTCCCGACGGCTTGTTTCATATGGTGTGGACTACGTCATGGAATGACCAGGTGATCGGTTATGCCACTTCGAGAGACTTGATTAACTGGTCTCCGCAGCGAGCGATTGCTCCGATGACGCGCGAACCAACGGCACTAAACGCTTGGGCGCCGGAGCTTTTCTATGACGCTGCGAAGCGGCAGTACTTGCTGTTCTGGTCCACGACCATTCCCGGACGCTTTCCCGCAACCGATAAGAGTGGTGATAACGGACGCAATCATCGGATATACGTCACCACGACGAAAGACTTTCGCCGATTCACTCCCACGCGACTGTTCTACGACGGAGGCTTCAGCGTAATCGATGCGACGATCGTCAGAGACGGACGTCGTTACGTCATGATCGTCAAGGACGAAACTCGCTGGCCCACAGCCCAAAAGAACATTCATTACGCAGTGAGTGACCAGGCAGCGGGACCTTTCGGGCCGGCGTCGCCCGCGATCAGCGGCAGCTATTGGGCGGAAGGGCCGACTGCCATCAGGATTAACGGAAGATGGATCGTGTACTTCGACAAGTATCGGGACCATCGCTACGGAGCGGTCGCCTCAGCCGACTGGACCCAATGGGAAGACATCTCCGCGCAACTTCAATTTCCAGGGGGCGCGCGCCACGGGACGGTGCTGCGCGTGCCGCGCGCGGTCCTAACCAAGCTGCTTGAATTGAAATAAGCGGGACGAGTATCAACACGCGAGAAGACCATGACCATCGCTTCCATCCGAATTCGCATCGCCTTAGCCTCGCTCACGCTGGTTCTCGCGGGTCTCGCACTTTCGGCGTCAGCACAAACTATCAACGAACTTCAGCGTGGATTTGAGCGGCCCCCCGACGACGCCAGGATCATGATGCGCTGGTGGTGGTTTGGGCCGGCCGTGACCAAGCCGGAACTCGAACGCGAGATGCGAATGATGAAGGAGGGCGGCATTGGTGGCTTTGAAGTGCAACCTGTCTATCCGCTCTCGCTCGATGATCCGGAAAAGGGAATCAGGAACTTTCCGTTTCTCTCTGACGAGTACATCGATGCCCTCAGGTTCGTATCCGCCAAGGCGCGCGAGCTTGGGCTGCGCATGGATCTGACCGTCGGCAGTGGTTGGCCGTACGGTGGACCTCAAGTTTCGATCGACGATGCGGCCGGCATGCTGCGCAGTGAGCGTGTGAAGATTGAAGCCGGCTCGCGTCGAGTTGCCGTGCCCAACATATCGGCCGGCGAAAAACTAATTGCGGTGTTCCTGGTTCGGTCGCGCGGCGCGTCGATCGACGCTGAAAGCATTCACGAAATCAAAGATATCAAAGATGGAGTCGTACAGTTGCCGGCCGGTCTGGATGCGTCGCACGAGGTGCTCTTCTTTATCTCCAGTCGCACCGGCATGCAGGTGAAGCGTCCGGCGATCGGGGCCGAAGGGTTCGTGCTGGATCATCTCAGTCGGAGCGCGACTGACAATTATCTGAGCAAGGTGGGCGACCGGTTGATGCAGGCCTTCGGTTCTCAACCTCCTTACGCAATCTTCTGCGACAGCCTGGAGGTTTACAATCAGGATTGGACCGGCGATTTTCTGGAAGAGTTCAGGAAGCGAAGAGGATATGACCTGAAGCCTTATCTGCCTGCCTTGATCGCTGACATTGGACCGAAGACGGAAAGCATCAGGCATGATTGGGGCGAGACGATAACGGATCTGCTTAATGATCGATTCCTCGTGCCTTTGCACGATTGGTCGCAGCGAAACCATACACGCTTGCGCATGCAGAATTACGGAATACCGGCAGCGACGCTTTCAAGTAATGCTTATGTTGACCTGCCTGAGGGCGAAGGCTCGCAGTGGAAAATCGTCCGCGCATCGCGCTGGGCGTCTTCAGCGAGTCACCTGTACGGCCGTCAGGTTACTTCTTCGGAAACCTGGACCTGGCTGCACTCGCCGGTCTTTCGGGCTTCGCCGCTTGACGTCAAAGCTGAAGCTGATCTGCACTTCCTGGTCGGAATCAATCAACTAATCGGACATGGTTGGCCCTACACGCCTCCGGGTGTTGAGTATCCGGGCTGGCGGTTCTACGCCGCGGGGGTGTTCGACGAAAAGAATCCCTGGTGGATTGTGATGCCTGACCTGGCGCTGTATCTCCAGCGGACGAGCTTCCTGTTGCGACAGGGTCAGCCGAAAAACGACGTCGCCCTCTATCTTCCGAACCACGATGCCTGGGCCAACTTTTCTTCGGGGCATGTCAACATGATCGACACTCTGCGCGATCTGGTCGGGCCCGATGTCATACCCAGGACCCTTGAGGCCGGCTATGATTTTGATTTTTTCGACGATGCATCGCTGGCAAAAGTCGGTCGCGTAGAGAAGGACGCACTCGTACTCGGATCAAATAGATATCGCGTGATCATCCTGCCGGGAGTCAACCGCATCCCGCTCGAGACGCTGCGCAAGTTAGAGGAATTTGTTAAGGGCGGTGGAGTGCTGATTGCCACGCGCCGGCTTCCAGCACTGGTGCCGGGCCTACAGGCAACGGAGTCCGAACAAGAGCAGGCACGTGAGATTGTTCGGCGCTTGTTTGACGGGCCGTCTGCGCCTGCGCATTTCGTAAAAGACGAAAATGCGCAGCTCGGAACCACACTGGCGAGTCTGCTTAGACCTGATGTGCTGCTTTCTCCCGCTGTTCCTGAGATCGGTTTCATTCACCGGCGAACGAGTGACGGCGAGATTTATTTTGTCGCTAACACATCGAATGCGCGCCAAAGTGTAAACGCCACCTTCCGAGTTGAAAACATGCAAGCTGAGTCGTGGGACCCCATGACCGGCCATATCTCAGCGGCGCAGTTGCCGGCAGGAGCGAGCAAGAGCGGAATCACGCTTGATCTTGCACCGTACGAATCGCGCATCCTTGTTTTTTCCAGGCGAACCCGCGCGCCGAAATCGGATGGGCCATCGACGATCGTTTCGGAGATCGATTTGAGCAGTGGCTGGCAAGTCTCCTTTGGAGAGAACGGGAAGTCGGCAATGATGGACCATCTGCGTTCCTGGACCGATGACGAAGAGACGCGCTACTTCTCTGGCGTGGCGACTTACGAAAAGGACATCGACGTAAAAGAGGACGTGTTGCAGAGGGGACTCGTGGTGCGCCTTGATTTCGGTGAAGGAACCGCAATTCCCCAACTGAATCTTCGGGCCGGCATGCAGGCCTGGCTCGATGGCCCGGTGCGAGAAGCTGCGGCTGTCTACGTAAATGGTCGGCGGGCCGGGTCGGTTTGGTGTCCGCCGTATGCGCTCGACGTCACCGGCTTAGTTCGGCGCGGCAACAACAAGATCAAGATCGAAGTTGCGAATCTCGCGCTCAATTACATGGCCGGCCGACGCTTGCCTGACTACCGTTTGCTCAACCTGCGTTACGGTGAGCGCTTTCAGGCGCAGGACATGGACAAAGTTCGGCCCATCCCTTCGGGACTGCTGGGCCCGATCCGTCTGATCGCAGCGACTGGTCCCGGCAACAAATGATCTGAGGCAGTGCGCAGTTGGAAATAACGAATCAGTACCATCTCTTCAAAAGAGTTGTGTTTTCTTCAGAGTCGGAATAAACTCAGCCGTCTTCCGGTCAGCAGATGATCTTATGACTGGATTCCTGGTCAAAATAGATTACGCAGTTTCGTACTAATTCCGACCGGGCTGTGCACCTGTTAGCCGACCGTTTAGCGGGAGCACCTGGAGCCGAACAGCTAGCGTTTTCGAAAACGGACAAGAAATATTTGGCCCAGACCGGGCCGTGGAATTCTCCGAAAGAGAGGGAAGAAAGATCATGACGCTCATCCGAATCCTGGCGGTGTTTGCAATTTGTACCGTGGCCGTCGTGGGACAGACAAACAAAGGCGGCATCAGCGGAACGGTTGTCGATCCAAACGGAGCATCCGTCCCCGGTGCGGCAGTCACCATCACTAACCTGGGCACCGGTCAGAAGGTGACTGTTACTACCAGCGAGTCGGGAGCATTCGCGGTCCAGTCATTGGACCCTGTTTCTTACAGAATATTGGTCGAAGCCAGCGGTTTCAAAAAGGCAGTTCTCGAGCCGGTCAAGGTTGACACGGCTTCGATCGTAACCGCCAACGTGAAACTGGAAACCGGATCAATTTCTGAACAGGTAGTTGTGACCGCGGACACGCCACTCATCAACACCGAAACAGGCGCCACGACCCATACCATAACCACGCGCCAGTTGCAGGATGTGCCATTGAATAATCGTAGCGTGCTCGATCTGGCGTTGACCGCGCCGAATGTTACCGGCGATGCGGGCAGCGAAGACCCGGGCGTGATCGGCGATCAACCGGTGCCTGGATTCAACTTGAACTTGAACGGCGGCCGGGCCGGCAGCACGGCGATTCTTGCTGATGGCGTAAACAACACCGGCGTCGGCGTCGCGCGCGCGGTAGTGAGTTTTACTCCAGAGACCGTACAGGAGTTCACGGTGCAAACTTCTGCGTACTCGGCCGAGTACGGAAATACGTCCGGCGGCGTCATCAATGCGACCACCAAGTCCGGTACGAATTCCTTGAACGGCGTCGCGTTGTGGTATCACCGTAACCCCAAGTTCAACGCGATTCCATACACCATCGGCACCGCGCCGCGGCCAAATAACAATCTTAGATACAACCAGGTCTCGGTCACGGTGGGCGGGCCAATCTTCCTGCCGAAGTTCGGCGAAGGAGGCAAATCTCTCTACAACGGCAAGAACAAATCGTTCTTCTTCTTTGCCTACGAGCCACGTTGGCGACAGGACTTTCAAACCTCGACCGCGCTTTTGCCGGACGCGGCGCAGGTCTCAGGGAACTTTAACAATCTAGTGAGAACCCAGGCCGGTATCGTGCCCAGCAGCATCGCAACTCAGTTTGGTTTGACTTCGGTCGGCAACGCGAACATCTATCAACAGTTTGTTCTGTTCAATGGCAAGCTGGTGCCCATCACCCTGGCGACTGGAAATCAGTATTGCCAGTACGGCGATCCCAGAAGGATTCTCGTCAATCAGGTTTATCAGGGCACGACTCTTCAGACCCCGCAGTGCACTTCCGCGATCAATGCAACTCCGAATCCGTTGTTGAATGTCATTCCGGCCGAGTTCATCGACCCGATTGGTAAACAGATACTCACGTTCATGCCCGCCACCGCAGGCTATTTTCTGGACGCCGGTAATGTCAGGAATTATTTTCTGCAACGCTCAGTGACGCAGAATGAAACCCGATATACGCTGCGGCTCGATCACAGCTTTACCAACAACACGAAAGCAAACTTTCGCTATACGGTCACACCCGCAGTCGGCATTAGAAGTGCGGGTAACGACATCAACGGTAACGCTGGTATCTACAGCAACGCGCGGCAGTTTCTGGTGGCTCTCAACAACATCATCACGCCAAGCCTGGTTAACGATCTGCGGCTTAACTATACGAGGGCAAATTTCAGCGAAGACTACTCGCCTGAGTTTGCAATCAAAAGCGGCAGGAGTTTCGCGGGGGACCTGGGTCTGCCGCACCTGACTCCGGGAGGCATACCGCTGTTTCTGCTGACCCAGGACGCAAGCACATACACGAGCGCGGACATCGGCTCGGCAGCCTCGACCAACAACTTTAACGTCGAACAGCGCTATAATATCAACGACGTTGTGTATTGGACCCACGGGAACAAGACGTGGAAATTCGGCGTCGATCTTAGCGACTCGCGGCTGACTGCGACGCCGTTCTTCTCGGCATCCGGTGGCAGATGGCAATTTCGCGTCGTCAATACGAGCAGCAATCGCTCGACAACGATCACCAACGGTGGAAACGAAATCGCCAGTTTGTTGATTGGCGTGCCGAATTCTGTCGATGTGCGGCCGTTGATTTTTGATTACGATTATCGTTGGAAGAGCGTGGCCGCATTCGCGCAGACGGATTGGAAAGTGAAACCGAACTTCACGCTTAATCTTGGCCTGCGTTACTCGCTTCAGTTACCGCGTGCCGAACAGCACAACATGCAGGGTGTCTTCCGACCCGATCTCGCGCAACCCTTCGCTTTGACCGACGCCCAACGCCGCACGCTGGCTACGAACCTGGGCGTTCCGACGGCTAATCCAATTCCCGATTTTGTTCCGGCAACGATCAGCATCCCGCCGTTTGCTTTCGCCGCCCGTGGTGGACGCTCGAAGTACTTGGTGCCGATCGATTATTTGGGATTCGAACCGCGCTTTGGATTTGCGTGGCAGCCCAAGATGAAACTCTTCGGCCTGGATTTGGAGAAGAGATCGGTCGTAGTTCGTGGCGGCTATGGCATTTCGCACGGCACGCTCACCGGCAACAACCGAACCCCGAATCCGGACTTCGGTGGCTTCGTCAACGTCGGCACAATCGCGGGCGGCTCGGCTGCGGGCGGCACACCCGATCCGACACAACCGATCCGTCTATCCGGGAACCCAGTGTTGCAGGGCACCAGCGGCGCGCTCGACTCTATTCTGGGCACCGACACGAACGGACTCGTTTTTCTGAAGAGTCTTGGTGTCGGCGCGTTTGCGGGGGGCGCAATTGGCAGTGGCAAGGTGCCCTACTCGCAGAACTGGAACTTTACGGTGGATTTTGAGCCGGTCAAGAACCTGGTTGTCGAAGTCGCCTATGTCGGCAACAAGGGAACCCACTTGTTCCTTCCATTCATCAACATTAATCCGCGCAACGTAAATCTGGTCGACCAGTTGGAATCGCAAGGCGTGGACGTAACGGGTACGATTGCCGACCCGCTAGGGCGCACGAATCTTCAAGGTTCAGTAATAAGCATCACCCGCGCCAGTGTCTTCACTCCTTATCTTGGTTTCGATCCATTGAACCGATATTTCGATCCATCCGGCAACAGCATCCGGCACGCCTTCTATATCGATGTGCGGCGCCGCGTGAGTCGCGGTCTGATTTTCACGGCCAACTACACGTACGGCAAGAGCATCGATACGGCGTCCGACTCCAGCCCGGATACCAGAACGCTGTCCACCGGCCAGGCGCGTCAGCAGGTATCTCTCGGCGGCCCGCTAAGTCAGGACCGGGCAATCTCGACCTTTGATATCAAGAACAACTTCACCGCCACCGGAATTTGGGACATTCCGCTCGGCCGCAGACGCCACTTTATGAGTGGAGCGCCCAAGGCCGTGAACGCGATTATCGGAGGATGGACGATGGCGACTGTGGTGCGGCTGCCGGGCGGACTTCCTTTCCTACCCTTCATCACCGATCCGAACAAGCTTGGCTGCGTACTCTTCAATCGCTATGTCCGACCAGACATGGTGCCCGGCGTGCCGGTGGTGAATCCCCTATGGAACCGCAATTGCCCCGTAGGAAGTTCGGCGCCGCCTTCAGGTTGCGAACCTTACATCAACCCGGCAGCGTTCATGAGACCGGTCAAGGGAACGTTGGGCAACGCTCCCCGCAGCATGAACATTCGCTCGCCGAAGCAGGAGTTCTTCGACTTTTCGCTCTCGAAGGATTTCACCCTGCCGTTCATCGGTAAAGAAGGAAAGCGCCGGGTGAATTTCCGAGTGGATTTGATAAATGCTTTCAACCACCCCAATTTTCGCTACTTCAACACAGGCAACACTCCTAATGGTCTCGGCACTTTCCCAACCGAGCTGACGGCTGAGACTGTGAGCGGAGTGGCGCAACCGATCACCGCGGCTGAATTCGCCACGTGGGTTGCTTTCGATCCGACGAACAGATCAACTGTAACCCTTGCTCAGGTGCGAGCCCTGGTGAATGTCACACGTCAGACGGGCACGGGCGGGCCACAGACTGGTGGGCTGCCGCTGGACTTTTTTCACATCCAACTGCCACAGGGATTCGCCACTAAGAATCCGCTGACTTTCGATATCTCGACGTTACAGGGCTACAAGCTCTACCGCCTACGTCAGACCTACGACACAAACTTCGGAACGCTGACAGGTGGTGGGCCCAATACACTTCCGCGCTACATTCAGTTTGGCATCAGGCTGTTTTTCTGAGGTCAGCGGCGAGGCTTGATAGTTTGATCAGCTCCGTGGGGACGAAATATTTATCCAAATATTCCGTCCCTACGAGACTGTTTAGGAGACTTCATATCGAGCGGCACTTGCTCAGAATTCATCACCGAGTAAAAGTCATGAAACTCTTGAAACTCTTGGCGGTCGTTCCGCTCTTGCTGACGGTCGTGCACGCGCAGCAACCCGAGCCACCGCGCGAATGGATCGACACGGACACGGGTCATCGCGTGATCCGCTTGTCCAACGAGCCAGGCAGCGCAAGCTTGTACTTTCACCAGAACCCATACACACCCGACGGAACGAAGTTGCTTATCACCGTTCCTGGTGGCCTTGCCACAATCGATCTAAAAACGAGGGCCATCGACAAGATCGTTGATGGCCGCGTAAATGTGATCATTGCGGGGCGAAAGACTGGCAGCATCTACTACGTAAAGGCCGGCGTGGTTTACGCCACCGATCCAAATACGCATCAGACTAGACAGATCGGAAAACTTCCGCCCGCGCCGGCGGGTGGCGGATCCGTGAGTGTTGCCACCGTTAATGCGGATGAGACTTTGCTGGCGGGCACGATCACCCAGGGAGGCGTACCGGCGCAGCGACCCACAACTGATTCGACCGCCCCAAACTCGGGCGGGGCGCAACAAGGCGCCGACAACTATCCGAGTAAGGGCGCGATGATGGAACAACGTCTGGCTGCGCATCTCCCCATGCAGTTGTTCACCATGAACTCGTTGACTGGTGAGACCAAAACGATCCTGCGTAGCACCGACTGGCTCAATCACCTGCAATTCTCGCCAACCGATCCGACCCTGCTGATGTTTTGCCATGAAGGGCCATGGCACAAGGTCGATCGCACGTGGATCATTCACGCGGACGGCACGGGCTTGACCAAAATTCACACGCGCACCATGAACATGGAGATCGAGGGCCACGAGTTCTGGGGCGCCGACGGGAAAATGATCTGGTACGACTTGCAGACGCCAAAGAGTCAACTCTTCTGGCTAGCCGGCTACAACGTCGCGTCGGGCGAAAGGACCTGGTATCACCTCGAACGAAGCGAGTGGTCCGTGCATTTCAACGTCTCGCCGGACGGAACGACCTTCGCGGGCGATGGCGGCGGTCCCGACAGCGTGGCCGCGCCTGGGAACGGCCAGTGGATTTATTTGTTCCGACCAGAGATGGTGCGGGACCGCACCGACGGAGTTCTGCCAAATTTGAAGGAACTGATCAAGCCGGGGTTCTTCAAGGCCGAAAAGCTGGTCAACCTCGCCAAGCACAACTACCGCCTGGAGCCGAACGTGACTTTCACTCCTGACATGAAATGGATTGTCTTCCGTTCCAATATGTTCGGGCCAACTCACGTTTTCGCGGTAGAATTAGCAAAGAGATAGATCTCTTAATCAAGACTATGGCTGTTCTAGTAACAGGCGGCGCCGGGTACATCGGCAGCGTCATCGTCGATTTGCTGCTTGAGCAGAAGGAACAAGTTGTTGTTCTTGACGACCTCATGCGCGGACATCGTGAAGCGCTTGATGAGAGCGTGCCCTTCTACCAGGGCGAGACCGGCGATCGTTCTCTCGTCCAACGAATCTGTCGGGAGCATGGTATTGAGTCTTGCATTCACTTTGCAGCACTGGCCTATGTTGGTGAATCCGTAGTTCAGCCTAAACTGTATTTCGAAAAAAATGTCGAGCAGGGAATTGCATTGCTCGACTCACTGCTGGCGGTTGGAGTTCGACGAATAGTCTTCTCGTCAACGTGCGCGACGTATGGCGAGCCGTCGCGTATCCCTATCGACGAGGAGCACCCGCAACAACCGACGAACCCGTATGGTTGGTCCAAGTTGATAATGGAAAGGATTCTCGCCTCATACGACCGAGCCTACGACCTGAAATATATCGCGCTGCGCTATTTCAACGCGGCGGGCGCGACCGCGAAGCGTGGCGAACATCACGAGCCGGAGTCGCACTTAATCCCGAATGTGTTGTTTGCCGCGCTGGGTAAGACACCGTATGTTTCAGTGTTCGGCAACGAGTATCCGAACCCGGATGGGACCGCGATCCGCGACTACATTCATGTTAGCGATCTCTGCGCGGCGCATCTGTTGGCCCTCGACTACTTGCGCAGCAAGAACCTGTCGGATTGCATCAATTTGGGAAACGGCCAGGGCCATTCAGTATTGGAAGTCATTGAAGCAGCGCGACGGCTGACGAATAGTGAGATCAAGACTAGAATCGAGCCCGCCCGCCCGGGCGACCCTGCTCGCTTGGTGGCAAACGCCGAAAAGGCCCGGTTAGTTTTGGGCTGGAGACCAAGCCAGACGCTTGAGGTGATATTAGGAAGCGCGTGGGATTGGCACCGTTTACATCCAAATGGATACAAATCCGGGTGAAGTCAGTGGCCACCATTATCCGCGCTTCATTTACCTATGATTCCTGTTTTCCCGTTGCTGTTGGTGGGTCCGGTTGCTGTGCCCTCGCCGACAGGCTAAAGGAAGGTCAACCCATAATCGTTCACGGCGACGCCCCGAAAATGTTTGCGAGGGCGTTAGACGCGAGGCGATTACTATGAATCCTCCCGTCCTACAGTTCCAAGGAATCGAGAAACGCTTCGGCGGTGTGCGGGCGCTGAGGAGCGTTGACTTCGAGATCAGTGCCGGTGAGGTGGTCGGGCTTGCTGGAGAGAACGGCGCGGGAAAATCAACTCTCATGAACATCCTGGGAGGCATTCATCAGCCAGATGCGGGGGCAATCCGAATTCACGGCCAGCCAGTCATCATTCACACGGTTACTGAGGCGACGCGGCACGGCATCAGTTTCATCCACCAGGAACTCAACGTGCTCGACAATCTCGATATTGCCGCTAACGTCTTTCTTGGGCGCGAGCCGCTGCGCGGTGGCTTCCTCCGGTTGGTTGACACCAAAGCGATGCGCGCACAGGCGGGCGCTTATCTCAAGCGCCTGGGCCTGGAGATTCCGCCCACGACCCTGCTCTCCCGCCTTTCCATAGCGCAGCAGCAACTAGTCGAAATCGCCAAGGCCCTCTTGCTCAAGGCCCGCATCCTGATCATGGACGAGCCGACATCGAGTCTGACGTTATCGGAGACCGCACGCCTGCTCAAAGTGGTTAACGAGTTGAAGGCCCAGGGCGTCGCCATAATCTACATCTCGCATCGGCTCAGCGAAATTGAAGAGATTGCAGATCGCGTCGTCGTTCTGCGCGACGGCGCCAACGCAGGCAGGCTCGCGCGAGAGGAAATGACTCATGAGCGGATAGTGAAAATGATGGTCGGACGCGATCTCGAAAAATTCTATCAGCCTGCGAGGACCGAGCGAGCGCCGCACTACTTTGAAATTGAAGGGCTGCGCACGACTCGCTACCCGAAGCAGGAAATCTCCTTTGATGTCGGTAGAGGTGAGATCGTCGGATTAGCCGGACTGGTTGGCGCGGGGCGCACCGAAGTCGCGCAAGCGCTCTTCGGCGTTGAAGCCGCGATTGGGGCGACCGTCAGACTTGACGGCCGGGTGTTGCAGATTCGCTCGCCGCAGGAAGCCATCGGACACGGCATTTATCTCATCCCGGAAGACCGTAGGCTGGTCGGCTTAATCACCGACATGAGCGTCCGCGAAAACGTCAGCCTGCCCTCGCTAAGGCGCTTCGCAAAGGCGGGTCTGATCGCCGTAGAGAATGAGCGCGCTGCGGCGAGGGATATTTGCACCAGGCTGAACGTCAAAGCGCCTTCGATTGAGGAGCGCGTCATCAATTTGAGTGGCGGCAATCAGCAAAAAGTCGTGCTGGCGAAGTGGCTTGCGCTTGCACCGAAGATGCTAATCTTTGACGAACCGACGCGTGGGGTTGATGTCGGGGCGAAGGCAGAGATTTACGCTCTGATGCGACAACTGGCGGAAAGCGGCGTGGCAATCCTGATGATTTCCAGCGACATGGAAGAGGTGTTGCACATCAGTGACCGCGTCGCAGTGATGCACGAGGGCGCACTGACGGGAATCCTGGAGCGTTCGGAATGCACGGAAGAGAACATCATGCGTCTCGCGGTGGGCAAACGCGCTGCGTGACTGATTATAGGGTAGTGGAGGTCCGACAAACTTCAGTTTGTCGTTCTTCCAGCATAAAAGACTGATTGGGAGAAGCAGCGACAAACTGAAGTTTGTCGGACATCAGGAGTGAACCTGTGATTGGCATACGCGAATCTAAAATCTACTCAGCGCGCGTGAGAGGCATCGTCCTCGCGCTGATCCTGGGCGCGGCAACCTCTGCGTTGTGCTTCGCAAATGTGAATCAGAGATCGAAAGCGAGAATTGAAAAACACCCGTTCGGCAAACTCGCCGATGGGACGCTGGTTGATCTCTACACGCTGACGAACAAGAACGGCCTCCAGGCGCAGATTACAAATTACGGCGGGGCGGTCGTCGCGCTCAAGACCCCGGATCGCCACGGGCAACTGGGAGACATCGTGCTCGGATACGACGAGCCGAACGGCTACGCGCAAGGCTCGTCCTACTTTGGCGTGCTTATCGGTCGTTATGCCAATCGCATCGCCAGAGGAAAGTTCACGTTGGCAGGCGTGGAATATCAGCTCGCGCAGAACAACGGCGTCAACCACCTTCACGGCGGCCCGCTCGGCTTTCATAAGGTGGTGTGGGAGGCGCGTGAGTTGCGCCGCGCCGGGGGTGTCGCGCTCCAGCTCTCTTATCTCAGCAAGAACAACGAGGAGGGCTATCCCGGCAATCTCTCAGTTACTGTCACTTACATTTTGACTGACGCAAACGAATTGAGAATCGAGTACGCCGCAACGACCGACCAGGAGACAATCGTTAACCTCACCAGCCATTCTTATTTCAATCTTGCCGGCGCAGGTTCGGGCAGCATTCTCCAACATGTGTTGAGGATTAACGCCGATAGATTTACACCCATTGATGAAACGTCGATCCCGACCGGTGAGTTGAAGTACGTGAAGAGTACACCGTTCGATTTCACGCGACCGAACGGCATCGGCAGCCGCATCAAACAGGATGACGAGCAGTTGCGCCTCGGAAAAGGGTATGACCACAACTTTGTTCTTAACAAGAAGGGGAAAGAATTGTCGCTGGCGGCTGAGGTCTACGAACCGGTGAGCGGGCGCGCAATGCAGATGTGGACGACCGAACCGGGCCTGCAGTTCTACAGTGGGAATTTTCTCGACGGCGTGCGTGGCAAGGCGGGTCAGGTTTACCAACAGCGCGACGGATTTTGTCTCGAAGCCCAGCATTTTCCAGACTCGCCAAACAGACCTTCATTTCCTTCGGCAGTGCTCAAGCCGAACCAGCGTTACACGCAGACGACGGTCTACAAATTCATGACCAGGGGCACGGGAAAGAAAAGTTGAGGAAAGAGCTCGGTACATTCATCCTGCTGGTTGTGTTGTGCGTAGTGGTCGCGATCCTCAATCCGCGATTCCTCTCGGCGGCCAACTTGCAAAACATGGCAAGATTAATCGGCGCGTACGGCATCTTCAGCCTCGGTCTGGGCATCGTCATCATCACCGGGGGCATTGACCTCTCCGTCGGTTCGCTCTTTGCGTTGCTGGGTGTCCTGCTGTCAATGATGCTGACCGCGTGGGGTTGGCCGGCGGCGCTGGCGGTCATCAGTATTCTCTGCATCGCGATGGCGGTCGGCGCGCTTCACGGGCTCTTGATCACAAAGCTTCGGCTGCAACCATTCATCGTGACGCTTTGCGGGCTCCTCTTCTACCGGGGCCTGGCGAGGTTCATCGCGAATGACGAAACGAAAGGATTTGGTAGCGCCGCCGGTTTCGAATGGCTGCGCTGTCTAGTGACCGGCAACGTGCTTGGCATCCCTACACCCTTCGTCATACTGCTCATTATCAGCGTTGTGATGTGGGTCGTGCTGCATCGCTCAGTGTACGGGCGTTACCTTTTCGCTGTCGGTCGCAACGAGACGGCGGCGCGCTACTCAGGCATCAACTCGGCGCGCATCATCGGCAGCGCCTACGTCATTCTGGGTTTGTTGGCAAGCATCTCGGCAATCGTCTTTGCTTTCTACACGAATTCAATTTCGCCTTCGTCGCATGGGAGTTTCTTTGAACTCTACGGCATCGCCGCCGCGGTGCTGGGCGGCTGTTCTTTGCGCGGCGGCGAGGGCTCGATCGTCGGCATCCTAATCGGCACCGCGCTGCTTCAGGTCCTGCAGAATCTGGTCAACCTGTTGGGCATCCCGTCGTCGCTCAACTTCGCAGTGATGGGCGCCGTGATTCTGACCGGAGTCATTGCCGATCAAATTCTGCAACGCCGGACAAGGGTGGCATGAACGAAAGTATCCCCGGGCTCGGACACGGAATCGCATGGAACTGCTGGGCATAGATGTCGGCACGGGTGGCACTCGCGCCGTGGTCGTTGACGAGAGCGGCAGCGTGGTTGCTGCGGCGACCGCAGAGCACGCGCCCTTCGCGTCGCCCCAGACGGGCTGGGCGGAGCAAGATCCTGGCGACTGGTGGCGCGCGGCGGCCGCAGCCGTGCGCGAGGTGTTGGCGCAGCCTGGAGTCAGCTCAGACCAAATAGCCTGCATCGGTTTTTCAGGTCAGATGCATGGCGCGGTCTTGCTCGACAAAGACTACGAAGTCTTGAGGCCCGCTTTGATCTGGTGCGACCAACGAACCGACCGGCAGTGTCGCGCTATTACCGAACGCGTTGGCGCCGCCCGATTGATTGAATTGACTTCGAACCCGGCCCTGACGGCATTCACTCTCCCAAAGTTGCTTTGGGTGCGAGATCAGGAGCCGGATGTGTGGGCGCGCGTTCGTTCAGTCCTGCTGCCGAAAGATTATGTGCGTCTGCGTCTGACTGGCGAGCGCGCGACGGATGTAGCCGACGCTTCGGGTACGCTTCTGTTCGATGTCGCCGGCCGGCGTTGGTCGAACGCGATGCTCGAAGCGATGGAGATAGATGAAGCTTATCTGCCGGCGGCCTTTGAGTCTCAGGAAATTACCGGCCGCGTTTCCGCTGAAGGAGCGGCGGCGACGGGTCTGCGCAAAGGAACTCCGGTCGTGGTGGGGGCAGGTGATCAGGCAGCAGGAGCAGTCGGGATGGGGATCGTGCGACCTGGTGCGGTCAGCGCCACGATCGGCACATCGGGTGTCGTCTTCGCCGCTACTGATCGTCCGGCCCTGGATCAGCAGGGGCGCGTTCACACGTTCTGCCACGCCGTGCCCGGCCGCTGGCACGTAATGGGCGTGACGCAAGGCGCTGGACTCAGCCTGCGCTGGTTTCGTGATCGGTTCGGCGTGGCTGAACAAGCGACCTTGAAAGAGAAGCGGGACGCATACGATCTCTTGTGCGAAGAAGCAGCTACTGCACCTCCTGGCTCGGACGGCGCGTTGTGGGCGCCGTACCTGATGGGCGAGCGCACGCCGCACCTGGATCCTCACGCGCGCGCGGCGCTGGTTGGACTGACAGCAAGTCACACGCGCGCCCACATCATTCGCGCCATCCTGGAAGGCGTGGCATTTTCTTTGCGTGATACGCTGATGATCTTTGCCGAGATGAATGTCCCCGTCGAAACGATCCGGCTCGGCGGCGGCGGGGCGCGCGCGCCGCTCTGGCGACAGATACAGGCTGATGTGTACGGGCACTCAGTCGAATCTTTGGCGGCTGAAGAAGGGGCCGCCTTCGGGGCCGCACTGCTGGCCGGGGTCGGCGGCGGTGTTTGGTCGTCAGTAGATGAGGCTTGTGCGCAAACGGTGCGAGTTGCTTCGTGCGTCGAGCCGGACCAACAAGCGGCGGCCCTAATGACTAGTCGCTACGCCGCGTATCGTGCTCTTTACCCGGCACTGCGTACGCTCGGGGAAAAGCAGTCCGACAAACTTTAGTTTGTCGTTGATCTGCGCCAATTGCTGCTGCTGTCAGCAAACGACAAACTGAAGTTTATCGGACAATCGGAAACGTGAGTTTTGCGACATGACACAAGACATCTATACACCGCGTCCAGAACACAAATTCACCTTCGGCCTGTGGACGGTCGGTAATCGCGGGCGCGATCCATTCGGTGAGGCAACGCGCGCCAGCTTGAGTCCGATCACGATGGTCCAGCGTCTGAGCGAACTGGGTGCTTATGGCGTCAACCTTCACGATAACGATCTGGTTCCAATCGACGCGACAGCACAAGAACGCGATCGCATCGTGCGCGAATTTAAGCAGGCCCTGGGCGATCACGGAATGAAAGTGCCGATGGCGACGACGAATCTTTTCTACGATCCGGTTTTTAAGGACGGCGCGTTCACCTCGAACGATCCGCGCGTGCGTCTGTACGCCCTGCAAAAGACGATGCGGTCAATGGACCTGGGCGCGGAACTGGGCGCCCACATCTATGTGTTCTGGGGCGGGCGCGAAGGGTCGGAGGTCGATGCCGCCAAAGATGCTTGCGAGGCTTTGAAGTGGAATCGTGAAGCGTTGAATTTTCTCTGCGAGTATTCGGTCGATCAGGGCTATGACTACAAATTTGCGCTCGAAGCCAAACCTAACGAGCCGCGCGGCGACATCTATCTGCCAACCACGGGAGCGATGCTCGGCTTCATCGCGACGCTCGATCGTCCGGAGATGGTTGGCGTCAACCCCGAAGTCGGACACGAACAGATGTCCGGTCTCAATTTCTATCACGTAGTGGCCCAGGCCATCGAAGCCGGGAAGTTGTTTCACATCGACTTGAACGATCAGAAGGGCCCGCGCTTCGATCAGGACCTGCGCTTCGGTTCTGAGTCGATCAAGAACCTTTTCTTTCTGGTGAAACTGCTGGAAGAGTCTTATGAAGGAGCGCGGCATTTCGATGCGCATGCCTATCGCAGCGAAGATGAAGCCGGCGTGTGGGAATTTGCCGCGGGCTGTATGCGAAATTATCTAATCCTCAAAGACAAAGCACGACAGTTCAGCGAAGACGCTGAAATTCAATCGTTGCTCACAGAGATTCGCGCGGCCGCGCCTGAATACGCTGACCCGGTGGGAGCGTACACACGCGCCAAAGCCGACCGGATCAAGTCACTGCCGCTGGACCGAACGGAAATTGCGGCGAAGAAGCTGCCGTACGAGCGGCTCGATCAATTGACGGTGGATATTCTGTTCGGTGTGCGATGAATGAATAGCTCGCTCGTGGGCGAGCGGCGGATGGTTGATGCGATGATCAAGAAGGTCCAGTGGGGCGTATTGGGCGCGGCCAATATCGCGATCCAAAAAGTCATTCCGGCTATGCAGCGCGGTGAGTGGTGCCAGGTTGCCGGCATCGCGTCGAGAGATCTGCAGAAGGCGCAGCGAGCCGCACAGCAACTGGGCATTCCGAAAGCCTACGGCTCGTACGACGAACTCCTTGCCGATCCTGAAATCGAAGCCGTCTACAACCCACTCCCCAATCATCTGCACGTCCCCTGGTCGATTAGGGCGGCCGAGGCCGGCAAGCACGTTCTTTGTGAAAAGCCGATCGGCCTCAATGTTGAGCAGGCCCTCTCGTTGCTGAGAGCGCGCGACCGTACCGGTGTGAAGATAGAAGAAGCCTTCATGGTGCGCACGCATCCACAGTGGCTCGGCACGATCGAGCTCATAAGGGCTGGGCGAATTGGAATCGTCCGCTCCGTCACGGGCTATTTCAGCTACAACAATAGCGACCCCGAGAACATTCGCAACAGGCAAGAGTATGGCGGTGGGGGATTGATGGATATTGGTTGTTATCTCATCTACTTCTCTCGGCTGATATTCGGAGACGAACCCGAAAGAGTAATTGGCCTGGTCGAAGAAGACGCCGCGACGCGCACCGACGTGCTGACTTCCGCACTGCTCGAATTTCCCAAAGGACAGTCCACCCTGACTTGCAGCACGCGCGTGACCCCATACCAGCGGATGCAAATCATCGGGACTGACGGGCGCATAGAAGTGCAGATACCGGTCAACGCGCCGCCGGACCGGCCTGGCAGGATATTGATCGACGATGGTTCGGATCTGTTCGGCGGCGGCGCAGAAATCGTAGAATTCGGCGTTTGCGATCAATACACAATCCAGGGCGATCTGTTTTCACAGAGCATCCGTGAAGATAAAGAGCCGCCGATCCCTTTGGAGGAATCAATCAAGAACATGGCGGTAATCGAGGCGATCTCTCTCTCTTCGAGTTCGGGTCAGTGGGAAGTTCCTGCAAAGCATTGATTTCCGCTGAGATCCTGAAACTCTCGTAGAATTTGGCGTCCCGTACGGGAATCGAACCCGTGTTACCGCCGTGAAAGGGCGGTGTCCTAGGCCACTAGACGAACGGGACGCACGTGAATGATTTGTGGCAGGAATTGCGAACCTGTCGAGTAAATCGTAAATGGTAAATTGCAAATAGACAAGAAGGGCCGACGATTGACGATCAAGTGCTTGCCTTCGAAGTTCGCGCCACTCCTTACGGTTGGGCTACTGCCCAAATCCAATCAAACTCGCCAGCGCGTGCATTTCGTCGTCGCTACTGAACGCAAACCGCAGCGCAAAACCCATTTCCGCGACCGCATAGACGACCTGTCCCCAAACAAGCGCAAGCTGACTCGGGAAAATTATTTCCAGCCGCACTAGTTCGCCCGTCGTTACTTCGCCGCCGGTCAAAACAAAGCAACCCGCACGACTCAGATCGCAAATTGCGCCTCGGCCTTGCGAGAACAATCCTTCCCACCGCGCGTTAATGTCTATGCGGGCGCGTTCTGCGGTTCGTCGCTCTTGCATTCCCCACTTAATCATCTGCCCACCCGCTACTGCAGGTGGTTCTGACCTCTTGCATCAGCCGGACTTACTCGATAATCTTTGCTGGTCGCGTTCGAATCTCGGTCGAGCGGATACTTTAACACATGGAGTCCAGGCAGATGATTAACCTCAGTTTTCTACCACGCCTTTCCATTGCCGGCGTGATTTTGCTGACTTGCGGAATCGTCGTTGCGCAGCACGACGTGGGTGGTGGGGGCACGACTAAGGACGTCGCCACTGGTGATTCCAGCCGCACGAAACGCACGACGACACGCGCTACGGTGCGCAAGCCGCGGCCGCCGGTGAGACGAGGAATCACTGCCGAGCAATACAACAAGCAAGGCGATGAGTTCTTCACTGCCGAGGAATACGACGATGCGCTCGAAGCTTACAACAAGGCTGTGCAGTTGAAGCCGATCGCCAGCGCCTACTATCACATCGGCTGGATCTACAACGACCGCGATCAGTTTGCACAGGCCATCGACCCGCTGAGCCAGGCGGCGCGACTCAGGGCCGATTACGCTGAGCCGCATCAGGAACTCGGCTTTGCCTATTACAAACTCGGCCGATCGCAAGAGGCGCTCCCGGAATTTCAAACTGCGATTCGATTAAAGCCGGATTATGGTCTCGCCTATCTTGGTTTGGGTGACGTTTACTTTTACCAAACTAAGCAATACACGCCGGCGATGAATGCTTATCGTGAAGGCGTGCGGATCAAGACAGACAATGCCACTGCCTTTTACAATCTGGCCTGGTGCTACAACGAGTTGAACATGAACGCGGATGCGGCCGCCGCCGCGCGGCAGGCGATCGCGCTGAAGGCTGATTACCCTGAGGCCTACAATGAACTTGGTTATGCAAACCGGATGCTGGGCGGTCAGCAGACGAAAGGCTCTCCGCGAGCGCAACAACTTTTCAACGAAGCGATTGCGGAGTATCGCGAAGCCGCGCGTTTGAAACCGGGTTATGGGTTGGCTTACACCGGGCTGGGTGACGTTTACTATTCGGATCTCGGCAAGTGCCAGCAGGCAGTTCCGCCTTACGAGCAATCCGTTCGCATTTCTCCGAACAACGCCAGGGTTCGTTACAACCTCGGGTGGTGTTACAACGATCTGCAACGATATGCCGAGGCGTCAGCGCAATTGAGTGAGGCGGTGCGACTCAAACCGGAAGATACGGAAGCGCACATCGAACTGGGTTTTGCGTATCTGAAGTTGACTCGTTTGCCGTTAGCGATGGACGCGCTGCGCACGGCGATTCAGCTCAAACCTGAATCCGCGCTCGCCCACTATTATCTCGGGTTGGTTTTCGTCGAGCAGCGCAATCGAGCCGGGGCACTCGAGCAATACCGGATTCTGCAGCGGCTGGATCCAGAGAAAGCGAAGCAGCTCTATGATCGCGCGCAGAATTTGCGCTGAATAAGGGTTCTTAGCAAGTTCTGGAACTTGAATTTGGAATCTGAAATTTCAGAACGCGAACGGAGCTGCAGCGCAGCTTCGTTCGCGTCTTAAGCCCTCTGAACCGCACAACTAATCCCATGCAGACCGCCATCGTCCATCATCCGGTTTTCGAGCAGCACGACACCGGCCCCGGTCACCCGGAAAAGCCGGAGCGTTACGCTGCTGTGATGAAAGCTCTGCGCGGCGACGCGGACCTATGGTCAAGACTTTTAGAGATCGAAGCCAGCGAAATAGCGCGTGGTTACGTCCAGGCTTGTCACTCGCCGCAGCATTTCAAGCATGTCGAGCAAGTCGTACGCGAAGGCTCAAGCTATCTCGACAGCGACACGGTTGTGTCAGTGCATTCGCTCGAAGCCGCCTTGCGGGGAGCGGGAGCAGCTTGTCAGGCAATCGACGCGTTGATGAGCGGGGAAGCCGACAATGCGTTCGTTCCGGTGCGGCCACCGGGACATCACGCCACGCCGGATCGAGCGATGGGATTTTGCGTATTCAATAACGTAGCCATCGCCGCGCGTTATGCGCAGTCGCGTTACAAGGAAATCGAGCGCGTCGCGATCCTCGATTGGGACGTGCATCACGGCAATGGCACACAGGCGATCTTCTTTGACGATCCTTCGGTGTTCTATTTTTCGATGCACCAGTACCCGTGGTATCCAGGAACCGGCACGCGCGGCGAAACCGGACGCGGCCGTGGGCTTGGCTATACCCTGAATCTTCCGGTGCGCGCGTTAACAGTTGCCGGCGAGCAGCGCCGCAGCTTTGACTCGGCAATTTCCGACATCGCGGCCAAATTTACTCCCGACTTGATTATCATTTCTGCAGGCTTCGACGCGCACAAAGGCGATCCGCTGGGGCAGTTGCTGCTGAGCGACGCGGACTTTGTCGGCATGACGCGCGTTGTAAAGCAGTGGGCGACCGAAACGTGCGCCGGGCGAATCGTGTCATGCATGGAAGGCGGCTACAATCTGGAGACGCTGGGCGAAACCGTGCGGGCGCATGTACAGGAGCTGCAGACCGTTTGAGTGTCCGACAAACTTCAGTTTGTCGCTGGTTTCTGCAATATCAAACCCACCGAAGATCGACAAACTGAAGTTTGTCGGACATTTGCTGTACAGGCTCTCTGACGTGGGGTAAACTCTGCGGACAAGCTTAAGAAAACAACCTGTCAACGATCTTTCTCGGGAGATAGCGATGCCAGACCTTGAAATCACTTGTGCCGAATGCGGAACGAGTTTTCCCTTTGCTGAACGAGAACAGGATTATTATCGCGAGCGCGGCTTGAGCCATCCCAAGCGTTGCAAACCCTGTCGTGACGCACGCCGCCAGAACTTTGGCGGAGCCCGACAGGGCGGTGGTGGGGAACGCGAGAGGTTCGAGATTGTTTGCGACCAGTGCGGCAAAGGCGACAGCGTCCCTTTCAAACCCCAATCGGGCCGGCCCGTGCTGTGCGGTGAGTGCTTTGCCGCCAGCCGCGCACAGAATCGCGGCGCGTGAACACCGGCGCAAGTTGCCAACTTGCGTTACGCGCCGGCAGTAATAATCACCGACTGAGTTCCCAGCAACTCTGAAAAGTCCTTGGTGTACACCGCCTCGACACGGCGTGCGTTGCCGACGCATTCAACCAGTTCATCCTTTGAAACGAAACCGTCACTGACGCCTTCGATGGCCCACAAGGGCAAATGAGCGGCGGTCTGCAACAAATCTTCAACCAGACCCAGATACTGCTCTTTGGTCTCGACGTGAGCGGCCAATTTGCCTGCGCGATCACGTCCCGGCTCGCTCGCGGAGCTCTTGCCTTCACGCAGCCACTCTTCGCGCCAGGTCAACACCCGCGTGTTGCGGCTGTCGGTGGCGCGGGCCGTGCGGGGGAGTCGCAGGAAAAGCAGATCCACATCGTAAAGTTCAGCCAGGAAATTCTTCACCGGCTGGTTCGAGCTGGTATTTCTTTGACCGTTATCGACCGGCCGAGAGAGCGTGCTCCAGACGCGGCGAAAAACGTTCGAGAGTGACAGCGGTTGCCGCAAATCGCGCGTGTCGAGATTGAACGAGAAGACGTAATCGCCAGCCGCCATCCCTAAGGAAAGCGCGAGCGCGCGCTTGTATGGCGAAGCGAGCCGCTCGACGTTCGCTCGCACATTGTCGAACCACCAGGCATCAGTTTCGTTGAACGAGGTCAGCAACGTTGGGTTATGAAAATAGTTGCGCGGCACGTAGGCGTCATCGAGGATCGTGTCGAGATCCTCGGCGGTGAGCGTCTCGGAATTGTTTTCGACGAAGGCAAGTGACTTTGTCCACGCCCAACGCGCCGGATCATTCGCCAGCACGCGCGCGTCCCAACGTTTCAGATAGCGACCGAGGTTTGGCTCGCCGGCCAGCGGCAAGGCCACGGAGCGAAACTTCAGACGACGCAGCACGCCCAACTCAAACCCGAGCCAACCCATGCCACCTGCATTCAGACCGTTTGGTGTTTGCATTTGAATCTAATACACACCCGCTACCGCAGGTGGTTCTGACGACACGCTCATCGGCTCCGGCGCCGCCTCTACGGCGCGAGCGTAAGACTGAAGTTCCCTAACCGGCTCTAAAGAAAGCAGCGCGCGCACCACGCCCGGATCAAACTCCAGTCCGGTCCATTCAAGCAGATGCTCGCGCGCGCGACTTTCCGAGTAAGCCGTGTGAAACGGCCTCGCATCCGTCAAAGCTGCGTACACATCGGCGACTCTCAGAATCCGTGCGCCCAAAGGAATCGTTTCAAACCGCAAACCGTCGGGATAGCCACTGCCATTCCACGATTCGTGATGCCAACGCACCAGCAATTGCGCACCCCGATCGGCGCCGGCACGGGCGGCTTCCCGTTCGCCGATAATCGGATGCCGCGCCAGATCGATTCGCTCTTCAGCGGTTAGCGATCCCGGCCGCTGAATGTATTCGCGCGCCATCGCTACCTCGCCAAGATCGTGAGCCAACGCCGCCACGCGCAGCGAAGAGCGATCGCGCCCGCCGAGGTTGAACGACTTGGCGAGTTGATCCGCAATCACGGCGATGCGCGCCGCATGCGGATTTGGATAGCACTCGAATTCGTCCGCTTCCGCGCCCAGGCGGCGAAACGTCTCAATCGTACTCAGCTTGTCATTGTCAAACGTGTCCATTGATGGCCTTTGGTCCTCGCCGAGACATTATTTGATGATCAGGCGTTGCTCTTCAAACTGGCGAGCAGCGCCTGCGCTGCTTTGTTCTGCGGATCGGCGGCCAGCGCGCGTTCAACTTCGCCCTGCGCACGCCGTCGCAGTCCCATCTTCTGGTAAAACTCAGCCAGCATCACGCGATGCGCAGTGTTATTCGGTTCCAGAGAAATCGCCGCTTGCAATTCGCTTTCGGCCACGCGACGGGCATTCGTTTCTCCGATCAGAGCGTAACCATAGTTCGCGCGATAGCGAGCTTCGCGCGGCTGGAGCATCGCCGCTTCGGCGAACAAACGAATCGCTTGATCGCGCGCGCTCCGCTTTAGCGCCGCCAGGCCTTGCTGAAAGCTCGTCTCCGCTCGCTCTGCGTTGGGAGTCTTTTCCTTACCCTCTGCTACCGGCTTCTCAGCCCCGGTAGTTTTCGCGCCCGCGTCTACGGACTTCGATGCAAGCTTCGTATCGTAAGCCGCGCGCAGAGCACTATGGCTTAACGTCTCGTAAGCCTGCGCGATGCGAGCGAAAGCCGAATCCACCCGGTTGCGCAGAGCAGAGTCGCTCTTATGAAAATGGTCCGGGTGAAAACGGCGCGCCAGCGAGTGATAGGCTCCCTTGATTTCTGCCGCGTCGGCCAACCGGGCAAGGTCGAGCACATCGTAATGACTCTTCGCGGTCTTCAAACGCGCAAACAGAGCCTCAACGTCGCCTGCTTCATCCGCTTCTTTGGCGGCGGCCTCGATGCTTTTCGGCAGCGCCGAAGAGGCTCGCGACCTCTTGTGGAGAACAGTTGGACTTACCCCATCGAATACCGTCGGCCAATCGCCCCGCTCTAACAAACCAGACAGCGACAGCGCATAGACCGCCCGCAGATTGTCTTCCGTGGTGGCGCCGTTCAGCGCGCGCAACTCTGACAGGCGCACGGAAGCTGACGCGCGAGCGAGAACAGCAGATTCAGCCGGCAGCAAACTCGTCGTATCGTTTGTGAAAGCAGCCTGGTAAGTGACGCCATTCGTTTCGCTAAAACGCGATCCGACAAAACTGGCGGGTAAGTGCCTCGCGCATTCCAACAGCAAGCGCTGTACGTCGACCGGGACGCGCACGTCGCCGGCCAGTCGCACTCGCGGATCGAATTCCCACTTTCCGTTTGTCCAAAGAAGCGCCACTCTCAAAACGTCGGAGACTTGTTTGCTTCTGATGGCGGCCAACTTCTCTGCGGTCACTCGGCCGCTTTCGATCAAAGTGTTCGCCAACTCTTCATCCGACGCTTTAGCCCGCAGGTCGCTCATCTGGGCAGCATTCAATCCACCGTGTTCTAGAATCTCGCGCAAGCGATGCGCGCGCAGATTTGAAGCGGCAAAGATCAACTGGCCGTTTTCGAAGTAGACCGCGACCTTGGCGCGCTCGCGCTCCACCCGCAAAGCACCCGACAGCGCGGCCGCGATGATCTCGCGAATCAGTTCGGCTAGCGGATGTTTGCTGAGTTGTCCTTCCATAAGGTCACGCCGCTATCTTGAGCGGTCGCACTTCACGCGCTAACTTTCCACCGAGCTTATCCTCGGTCACATCGATATCGAAGCGGCTCTGAAGATTCAGCCAGAAACGCGGGCTTTGTCCGAAGTAACGTCCCAACCGGAGTGCCAATTCCGCTGTTACCGGGCGTTGACCTCGAACAACGTGGCTAATTCGCATCGCAGTGACACCAGTGTCCTGAGCCAGCCGGTACTGTGAAATACTCAACTCTTCGAGTAGTTCCTTGAGATACGAGCCCGGATGCACTGGCGCGATTTGTTTCTTGGCCATAGTGTTCCTCAGTGGTAATCCACAATTTCTACATCTACCGCATGCCCGCCTCGCCACGCAAAGCAGATTCGCCATTGATCATTTATGCGGATGCTGTGTTGTCCTTTGCGACGTCCTCTCAACGTTTCGAGCCGGTTCGATGGTGGCAGCCGCAGGTCCTCTAACTTAACGGCGGCATCGATTGCGTTAAGCTTCATGAAGGCACGCTGTTGAATATCACGGGGAAGTCTGCGTGCGAACCGCCGATGGAAAATTTGTTCGGTTTCCCGAGAGCGGAACGACTTAATCACTCATCGATAGTAAACAACGCGTTTACTACGCGTCAAGAGAAGACCATCATTGCGGCTAAGCCTTTGGATGCGCCTTGTCGTACACCTCGATCAGCTTTTCCATGGAAACGTGAGTATAGATTTGGGTGGTGGACAGACGCGCGTGGCCGAGCAGTTCCTGTATGTCGCGCAGGTCGGCGCCGCTGTCGAGCAGGTGTGTGGCGAACGAATGTCGCAGCGCATGCGGACTGATGTCATGAATGCCGGCGCACAGTCGTATGTACTTTTCGATCAAGCGACCGACTGAACGGGTAGTCATGCGCGTGCCCTGATAATTCAAAACCAGAGGCTGCGCGTCGCGCTTCGTGGCCGGCGCGTTGTCCAGGAAGGTCTCACGGATCGTCAGATAATCCTTCAAAGCCCGGAGCGCCGGATCGCCAAACGGCACGATGCGTTCTTTGCGACGCTTGCCGAAAACTCGCAACAGCTTGTTCTTGAAATCAATGTCGCGCAGATTGAGCTGCACCAACTCTGAGACGCGCACGCCGGTGGCGTAGAGCAATTCCAAAATCGCCCGGTCGCGTTTGCCAAAATTGGTTTCAGTGTCCGGCGTTTCGATGAAGCGTACCGCGTCTTCCATAGAAAGATGCACCGGGAGCTTTTTTTCCTTGCGCGGCGTCGCCACCAGCTTTGCCGGGTTCGATTCAATGACGCCTTCGCGCACCAGGAATTGGAAAAACGTGCGTAAGGCCGCGAGCTTTCGGGCGATCGAAGTCTTCTTCTTGTGGTCTGAGTGGAGCGTCGAAAGCCATTCACGAATCGTGATGTGATCGATCTGTTTTATGTCGGGCTCGATTCGCTCCTCGACAGAAGACAACCCCCGTTTAGAGGCGGGCTTGCCCGCCGGTTCTTCTTTCGAGGGAACCAGATAATCAATGAACTGTTTGAGATCGCTTTCGTAGTTGCGCAGGGTATGCGCGCTGACGTTGCGCTCGTAACGCAGGTGATCGAGGAATTGAGTTAGAAATTGATCGAGCATAATCGTAGCATAGACTTCAGGAAACTCTGATCAAGTGAAGGCCCCAGCAACATTTCATCAAAGTCCCGTAGGGACGAAATATTTGTAGCACCATGCGCGTGCCTAACCTCAAAGCTCCGTCAGGAGCGACATCATGTTTCTGCCGCCCATAAATGGGCTGAAACAATTCACTTGATTCATCTTGTTCTATAGATATTTCGTCCCTACGGGACTGCCCGGCCCAAAACCAATAGGACTCAAGTGTCTGTGCGTTCTTTTTCCTGAGTCACTTAATCAGAGCTTCCTTTAGTCTGTGATCGCCGCGAAAACCTCACAGACTAAAGTCTATGCTACTTTATGCCCGATCGTGCGTTTTGACCACAAATCCTCGGCGCGCGCGTACGCGGGCATTCGGTCGCGTCTTCACGGTCACGGCGATGACGTGAAAGCGGCCATCGCGCTTATCGGCGGCTGGGTAATAACTCAGGATGTATTGTTGCGCGAGGTCGGCGGAGATTTGCGCGAACGCGTCGTCCAGTTCGCCCACGGATTTTGGAATATACGCAGCGCCGCCGGTCTGCCCGGCAAATTCCTGCATGCGGCGCTCGGCCGCAAGGTCGCGCACATTCGCGTTATCGTAGACACCGGTCTGCACCACGTAGACCTGGCAATCATCCGACAGCAATCGCTGCAAAGTGTTTGCAAAATCGTGTTCGGGCAGACGACTGGTGGTGTCTTGTCCGTCGGACACGATTACCAGAACGCGGCGTCCTGAATACGGCTTGAGGTAGACGAGCGCGTCGAAGATCGCATCGTGCAGCGAAGTCGCGCCGTCCGGTTTGCCGAAGTTCTCGATCGTTTGCTGTAGCCTCCTCACGTCGTTTGTCATCGGTTGAGAAAGTTCGACGTATGTTGAGACGGAATATATCGCAGCCTGATCGGCGGGTCGCATGACGTGCTGAAAGAACCTGACGGCCGCGCGTTTTTCAAAGTCGCGCGATTCACTCAGGCTGCCGCTGTTGTCGAACAGCATCGCCATCCGCACCGGCGTTTCTGCGCGACTGATGTCGCTGATCAGGTTTGGCTGGCCATCAACCCGCAGCTCAAAGTCTTCCAGCTTGAGATTCGTCAGTGCGATCCCGCGAACATCGACTACCGTCGTGGGCACGGGGACCAGGTTCGACGTTACGCGCACGACGTCGGTCGCTTCTTCAGTCTTGCCTTGCTCATTGTCAGTCGTTGTTGGTGTATGCCTATTCGTCTGTTCGGCAGCGGACCCGTTTGTGTTCTTAGTTACCTGGCGCGCACGATTGTTTGCGTTGGAGTTCGCATTTGAGTTGGCGTTCGCTGCTTTTTGGCGACCTGATTGTGAGTGAGTCAGGGGCGCAATCGTGAACGATGTCGATAAGACAAGAAGAAACAGCAGCAAAGCGCCATAGGCGCGAAACATGGCAGCTATGGGCAAGCGCATAGCGCGCCGCCCCTGGAAGCTGTCTATTAAGAATCTAGCGCGCCCCGCGAGGGGCGCGATGACGATTTGGCGGATCGCAGCGATCAATATCTGTCGCCCCTCCGGGGCTGGTTGTTCTTCATCAACAACCCCAGGGGCGGCGCGCTGCGCGCTGGCCCCTGGCCACTTTCTTCCGCCATCTACGATGGCTCATTGGACGGTTTCTCGATCAAGGAACTGCTGCCGCCTCGCATTTTCCCGAAATGTTCTGAATCCATTCGTCCCACTCCTTCAACGCCAGTTCGACTTGCAATGAACGCCGGTCGCGTTTGCGCCGCACTCGTCTTTGCGTTTCTGCGTCGAGCGGAGCAAGCAGCGCGAATGTGATGTTGACCGGCTGATAGTTCTTTGTCTCGGCGCTCGAAACATATCGCGCCAGGGCGCCAATTGCACTACGCGGTGGCGCGACCAAAAGTTCTTCGCCACGCAACAAGCGCGCGGCGTTGTTTCCCGCCAGCCAACCCATGGCGACCGATTCGACATAGCCTTCGACGCCGGTGATTTGTCCCGCGAAGAAGATGTTTGGATGCGCGCGCGTCTGCATGGTTGCCGCAAGCACGCGCGGCGCATTGAGGTAGGTGTTGCGATGGATCTGGCCGAACTGAAGAAACTCTGCGCGTTCAAGTCCGGGAATCAAGCGCAGCACCCGCGCCTGCTCGCCATAGCGAAGATGATTTTGAAAGCCGACCATGCTGTACGCGTCCGCCATTAGATTTTCCTGACGCAGTTGCACCGCGGCGTAGGGCTCGCGGCCGTTGCGCGGATCGACCAGGCCGACCGGCTTCATCGGTCCATAGCGCAAGGTGTCAACACCGCGCCGCGCCAGCTCTTCAATCGGCAGACACGCTTCAAACCAGCGCGTCTCTTCGAATCGCTGAAGCGGGACGCTGTTCGCTTCGATCAAAGCTTCGTAGAAACGCGCGTACTGATCTTCGTCGAAAGGGCAGTTGAGATAGTCGTCCCCACCCTTGCCATAGCGCGCGGCGCGAAATGCAACTGCCTGATCGACTGAATCAGCCGCGACGATGGGCGCGATGGCGTCGTAGAAATACATTTGGTCGTCGCCGGTTAGTTTCATTATCTCCCAGGTCAACGCGTCGGACGTCAGCGGACCGGTGGCGATGATCGTAATTGCGTCCCGGGGGATCGCGGTGATTTCTTCCCGCACGATCTCGATCTGCGGATTATCTTCGATGCGCTTCGTGATGTACTCGGCGAATTGTTGGCGGTCGACTGCCAGCGCCGCTCCGGCCGGCACGCGCGTCGCTGCCGCGGCTTGCATCACCAAAGAGCCTCCGCGCCGTAATTCTTCCTTCAAGAGATACGAGGCCGTGCCGGGCTCGTCAGACTTTAGAGAGTTCGAGCAGACGATTTCGGCCAGTTTGTCCGTGCGATGCGCAGGCGTCTGCTTTACCGGCCGCATCTCGTAGAGCTGCACGCGCGCGCCGGCGCGCGCCGCTTGCCAGGCAGCTTCAACACCAGCGAGCCCTCCTCCTATGACAATCACCTCGACCATAAGTTCTCTTGATTCGGTGGCGCGTCAGTTTAGAGTTCAAGCTTTAGCTTGCGGCTGTAATCAGCAACCTAAAGGTTGAACTCTGAACTCAAACTGCACTGCTACACTCGATTCTAACGCCTCGACCTTGATAATGCCCATGCAAGGCCGATTTTCACGGCCTAAAATAGCGGTTGGCATCCAACACGCTGCAAGGATAGAATAGCCCCGTTCATATTTGTTCGTCGTTCATAGAGCTGTTCGCTCTTCTGGCTCGTGATTCTTTTCGCAGGTTCTCTGGAACCAACTAAGACTTTCTTTTAGGAGACCGCTTTCTTGTCGCAAATAATTCTCGCTGATCTTCGAGGCCGGGACGGGTACGTCAACAAGGACACCGTAGCTGGCGGGTACGGCTCACGGTTTCAGGGTCATTCGTTCATGACGCGGTTCGAAAAAAATGTCCGCCGCATCTTCCAGAATGTGCCGAGCATTCACATCGGATACCTGGCCTCTATCTTTGCGGACGCCGGACACAAAGTCATCGTGACGCGCGACGACCAGCCGGTTGACGGTGATCTGGCAATCGTTCTGACTTCGCTGGTTGATTATCGACACGAAGTCGAGTGGGCAGAGAAGGCCAAAGCACGGGGCATCAAAGTCGGTTTCGTAGGCACGGCAGCAACGCACCTGCCTGAGCTATTTAATAACGCCGGCGATTTCGTGATCAGCGGCGAGCCGGAAGCCGCGGCGATCAGAATTGCCGCCGGCGAGGATCCAAGCGGTTTGGTTTTGAGTCCCCAGATAAACGATCTCGACTCGCTGCCATTTCCCCGTTGGGATCTGAACCGACCGCGCGGTCTTGGTTATACGAGCCGCAGCGGGCTTGGAATGACGCGCGCCTTTCCGATGTTGACCAGCCGCAGTTGTCCCGAGAAATGCACCTACTGTCCGCATCGGATCACTGCGGATTTTCGTGCGCGCTCTGACGAAAACGTGCTCGACGAGATGCAGCAACTGTGCGAACGACACAAGAAAGTCCACGCGGTTTTGCGCGACCCGCTTTATACGCTCGATCGCGAACGTTGCCGGCGGATCGCGGAAGGCATACGCGCGCGCGGTCTCGATCTGACTTACGAATGCGAGACCCGCATGGACGATCTCGACGAAGAGTTGATTCGCGAGATGCACCTTTCCGGTCTGCGCAATATCAATTTCGGGGTGGAGTCGCCCGACCCGATCGTCCTTCGCAAAGTGGCGCGCCGCGTCATTCCTCATGAGCACATGCGCAACATGATCAAGCTGTGCTGGGAGCTGGGCATCTCGACCACGGCCTTTTATGTGATCGGATTCCTGCAGGACACGGAAGAAAGCATCGAACAGCTGATCCAGTTTGCCGTGGAGCTTGATTCCACCTACGCGAACTTCAAAATCCTGACGCCCTACCCCGGGACTCCGCAGTTCAAGCAACTCAAGCCGCTCGTCAATGAAACTGACTGGCAAAAGTTTGACGGCTACACTTTGAACTTTAACCATCCGGTGCTGACTCCACGACGCGCGCGCTTGATGTTGGGAATGTGCTACTCGCGCTTCTTTTTGCGCCCGTCGAACCTCTTCAACTTTTTCGGGATGCACCGGCATGCGCATCATCCACTGCTCAAGAAAGCTGACGATTGGTCCTGGCGCCGGCAGGAATATTTTGACCGCCCGTGGATTTCCCAGAGAAAGGCCACCACCGCATGATGCGTGCAATCGCGCGCTATGGCGTGCGCTCCGTGCCCGGCGACGAGAAGGAAATCATCGCGGCGTTCCGGCGCGGTGAGGCCGTCGAGGGGCCGGCGATCGCCGAGTACGAAACCCGCTTTGCCGAGTATCACGGAATGCAGCACGCGATTGCTGCTTCGTTCGGCCGCATTGCTTGCTACTACATTCTGCGCGCGCTCAATCTCCCGGCCGGAAGCGAGATCATGTTTCCCGCGCTCACGTTCTGGGTCATTCCGGAAATTGCTCGACACGCGGGATTGAAACCCGTCTTTGTCGACGTCGATCCGGCAACCTTTAATATCGACCCGACTAAGATCGAAGCCGCTATCACCGACAAAACGCGCGCCATCGTCCCGACGCATCTGTACGGCCAGCCTTGTGATATGACTGAGGTCATTCGCATCGCCGAGAAACACGACCTAATTGTCGTCGAAGATTGCGCGCAGGCGGCAGGCGCTCTTTATCGCGGCCGAAAGGTGGGCACCTTCGGTCACGCCGCACTGTTCAGTTTTCAGATGCTGAAGGGAATCAATACATACGGCGGCGGCATGGCTTTGACGAACGATGCCGCGCTGGCCGAAAAGATTCGCGCCCAGGCGAGCAGTGAACCTCTCCAAAGCACTGGCGATTTGGTCAAGCGTCTGATGACGGGAATTGTCGCGCGGTCTTTGGTAAGTCCGAAGGGATTCACCTTCTGGGGCTATCCGATTGGGGCCGCGGGCTCTTATCTCGGCTTCGATTATTCCAAGTATGTCTGGGAGAAGATTCGGCCTCTTGATCGGTTTCCGCGAACTTACAACCAACGTTATTCGAACGTGCAAGCCATCCTTGGCCTGCGGCAGTTGGCAAAGTTGAATGAGTTCAACGCGCGATCGCGCGCCAATGCTGAAATCTACACGCGCGGGCTGGCTGACTGTCGCGCAATTCAAACGCCGCGGGTCATCGCCGATGTCGAACACGTTTACTACCAATACTGCATCTACGCTTCTGATCCTGCGCGCGCCAGTCGCCGCGCCATTCGCCGCGCGGTCGATTTCGAAACCACGCACGTCGATGTGTGTTCTGCTTTGCCGCTCTTCGAGGAATTCGCGGCGGAATGTCCGGGTGCAAGAATCACCGAACAGGCGATCCAGTTGCCGGTCTATTCGCGACTGCGCCCTGCGGATGTCGAGCGCGTCCTGCGCGTAGTGCGCGAAGTCACCGGAGATCTTCCGCCGCTTAACGAGACAGCCAACCGGCCAACCAACAAGACGCCGGCCTTCGTCGTTTCAGACGAACGGCACGCGAGGGCCAGCTAAGAAATCGTGCCGCCTCTCCTGAGCTTCATCATCAATTTCATCTTTGCCGCGATGGTGATTGCGGCCGAGCTGCCGAAGTGGGTGGATAAGGGTCTACTGCAACGCTTACTCTCGTCGAAATATACCTACCTCCTGATTCTGGGCGCGGCGTTTTGGGAAGGCGAAGTGGTGCTGTGGACGGCCGGGTACTTGTGCGGTGCCGGTTATCTCGATTGGCGTCTGACGATTCTAGCGGCGGCGATTGGCGGTTCAGCGGGAGACCAAATCTATTTCTACGCTGCGCACGAAAGGGCCGCGCGGGCGATTAATAAGAACAAGCGTCTACGCAAATGGTATCCGAAGATCAGCAAGTTCGTTTTGAAGCACAGCACCATCGCCGTTTTGTTGTCGCGCTTTGCTGCCGGTCTTAGAATCTCAATTCCCCTGGTCTGCGCCACCGCCGGCATGCCCGCCAAAAAATACAGCACGCTCAATCTGATCAGCGGATTTCTGTGGGCTTCGTTCTGGGTCGCGATCACGTATCAAGTCGGCGCGGCGCACAGCCTGAAACCGCTGATAATAATCCTGAGCGTAATAGTTCTTTTGGGAAGCGGTGGCGGTGGCTATTACTATTTGCGTAAACGCCGGCGTCGTCAGCTAACTGTCAGCTAATGGACTTCAACTTCGAAGACGATCTCTCTTCCGCACAAGCAGACCAACTCGTCAGGGAAACTGTCGGGGACTTCAACGCACATCTGAATCGCTGGCCCGATCCAAAGACTGTTGCAGGCGCGGTCGTCGAGTGGTTTGGCGAAGGCTGCATCATCCGTGATGTGCATGGACGTGAGTTCATCGATTGCCTGGGCGGGTTTGGAATTTTCGCGCTGGGCCATCGCCATCCGAAAATCATCAACGCTATCAAGCAGCAGATGGACCGCATGGCGCTCCATTCGCAGTGGATGCTCAATCCGCGATCGGCGGACGCGGCCAGGCGTTTGGCGGAGATAACGCCGGGCGATCTGTGCAAAACGTTTTGGTGCTCGACTGGGACTGAGTCGGTCGAGGGCGCGCTGAAACTCGCGCGACTCTACACCGGCAAGCCGAAATTCATCTCAACGATCAATTCGTTTCATGGGAAGACCTTTGGGTCGCTTTCGGTGACCGGACGCGATCTGTTTCGCAAACCATTTCTGCCTCTGCTGGAAGCAGCGTTTGTTCCCTACGGCGACGCCGAGGCAATTGAAAACGCTATCGATGATCACACCGCCGCGGTAATTCTGGAGCCGATCCAAGGCGAAGGCGGCGTGATCGTTCCGCCAGACGACTATCTTCCGGCGGTGCGGCGTATCTGCACCGCGCGCGGCGTGCTATTGATTCTCGATGAAGTGCAAACCGGACTTGGGCGCACAGGGAAGATGTTCGGCTGCGATCACACCGGCGTCGTTCCGGACATCATGTGTCTGGGGAAAGCAATTTCCGGCGGCGTGATTCCGTGCGCCGCGTTCCATACGACCGACAAAATCTTCAGTTCGTTTCACCCGCAGCCCTTCTATCACACGTCAACTTTCGGCGCGAACCCAATGGCCACGACTGCCGCGGCGACGACGATTCAAACCCTGCAGGAAGAAAAGCTCGTCGAACGCTGCGCTGAGATGGGCGCTTACTTCATGGCCGGCCTCAAAGAGTTGCACAGACGCTTCCCTGAAATCATTCGCGACGTCCGTGGCCGAGGCCTGCTGATTGGCGTCGAGATTGTCGATGCCAAAGTCGGCGAATCGCTGGCCCAGCGGATGTTCGACCGCAACGTGCTAATCGCTTACACGCTAAACAAGCCTGAGGTGATTCGCATCGAACCGCCATTCGTGATCACGCGCGAACTGATCGATATCGCGCTTAGTCGCTTTGAAGAATCCTTGAAAGAAGAGGCAGAAGCCCGACCGTAAGGGAGGGCGCAATTAAGGAAACATGCGCAAGATGTTCATCAATGGCGAGTTTGTCGCCAGCCTTTCGGGCGAGACTTTCACTGTCGAAAATCCCGCCACCGAAGAGATCATGGACGACGTTCCCCGCGCGCGCGCTGAGGATGCCGATCGCGCGGTGCTCGCGGCCGTGAAGGCGCAGGATGACTGGCGCTTTGTTCCCGGGATCGAAAAGTGCGAACTGCTGCATACTGCCGCGCGCAACATGCGCGAACACCGCGAACGTCTGGCGACGCTGCTAACGCAAGAAGGCGGCAAGCCGCTGATTGAAAACATGGACGAGGTCGAGTGGGTCGCGGCCTGCTTTGATTACTATGCCGAAGTCGGCCGTCACGAATCCGGCCGCGTCATTCCACCAGTGCAGCGCCACCAGATGAACTTTGTAATAAAGGAACCTTACGGCGTGGTCGTCTGCATCGTGCCGTGGAACTACCCTCTGCTTCTGATGTCGTGGAAAGTCGCGCCCGCGCTGATGGCCGGCAACGCGGTAATCATCAAGCCCTCGGAGCTCACGCCGCTTTCGACTCTGCTGCTGGCGGAGATCGCGTTTCAGGAATTTCCCAAAGGCGTCGTCAACGTCGTCACCGGCTATGGCCAGGAAGCGGGCGAGCCTCTGGTCGCGCACCGGCACACGCACGTCATCGCGTTTACCGGCAGCGTCGCGACCGGAAGACGGATCGCGCAACTCGCCGCTGAACGCGTCAAGAAAGTAAATCTCGAGCTCGGCGGCAACGATCCTTTCATCGTCTGTGATGACGCGGATGTCGAGATTGCCGTGCGCGGCGCGGTGTGGGCGGCTTATCTGAACATGGGTCAGGTGTGCACCTCAGGCGAGCGCTTTTACGTTTTTGAATCCGTCGCCGATAAATTCATCGATCGCTTCGTTGAGTGCGCCGGGGACTTGCGCATCGGCAATCCCATGGGCCCGGATGTCGATCTCGGCCCGATGATCTCAGCAGCGCAGCGCGAAAAAGTTGAAAAGAAACTCGATCAAGTTCAAGAGATGGGCGCGACTGTGCTTTGCGGTGGCAAGCGGCCGGCGAATCCGGCGCGCGGCTACTACTATGAACCTACGGTCGTCGTCGATGTCGATCATTCGATGCCCTTGATGCGCGAGGAAACGTTTGGCCCGGTGGCGCCAATCATGCGAGTCAAAGACATCGACGAAGCGATCGCTCTGGCCAATGATTCCGAATACGGTTTGGGCGCGAACATTCTGACGAACAAACTCGAGTACGCGATGAAGGCCGCCGAGCGTATCAAGGCCGGCACGTTCTGGATCAACGATCCTTTGACTGACAACGATGCCGGACCGTTTGGCGGCATGCGCATGTCAGGTGGCGGCCGCGAACTTGGGATGGAAGGCCTGGAAGAGTTTCGCGAAACAAAACACGTCCACCTCGATTACCAACTCGAGATGAAGCCTTACTGGTATCCGTACGATTGGTCGAAGGGACGCAAGACTGATTGAGTTTGGATTCCTCGTTTAGACGCGGCACTTGTGCCGCGCTCATCGCGGCGGACAAGTCCGCCGTCTAAACGAAAGCGCTTTGTTGGAATAGCTGATGAGTAAGAGAATCATAATCCTTGGTGGCTGTGGCGCGATGGGGTCGGAAGCGACCCGCGATCTGGCGCGCACCAGCGACTTTGAAGAGATCGTCATTGCCGATGCTGATCTGACGCGAGCCGAGGCGCTGGCCGCAGAACTCGGTGGCGGACGCATGCGGGCGATTCAGGTCGATGCGAACGATGAAGCGGCACTGACTGAAAGCTTGCGCGGCTTTGATGTGGTCGCGAACTGCACGACCTATCACTTCGGATTGATCGTTACTCGCGCCGCGATCAATGCCGGCGTCAACTATCTCGATCTGGGCGGGCTCTACAACACGCCTAAGCAGCTCTTGATGGATGAAGACGCGCGACGAGCGGGCGTGACGATCTGTCTTGGCTCCGGCGCGACGCCCGGCGTTACGAACCTGATGGCGCGCGCGGCAGCCGACCAGCTCGATCAAGTTGACGAAGTGCACATCGCTTTCGCTTCGTTTCGATCGATTGCGCCGTCACCGGGCTTGCTGGACACGGTGCTCGACGAATTCAGCCCGAGCAGCCGCAGATTTTTCTGGCAGAACGGAGAATTCATCGAGACGCCCGCTTTCTCTGGCGCTAAGCAGGTTCGTTTCGCCGAGCCGGTCGGCGAGATCGAAACTTTCTACGTTCCGCATTCCGAGACGCATACCATCCATCGCTTCATCGGCAAAGGCGTGCGCCGGGTCGACGTGCGCGGCACCTGGCGGCCAGAGATCATGCGCGCGCTGCGCACGTTCGCTGATCTCGGCTTGACCGGTGAAGCTACGGTTGAGTTGGATGGCCAGACGATTCCGACCAGGAAGTTTGTGCGCGCTCACATTCTCGAGCACGCGGCGGGTTTTTGCGGGGAAGGTGAGTGGGCGTTCCTGCTGAACGTGGAAGTGCTCGGACAACAGAACGGACGCGCGTCACGGATTGAATACGTCAGCCGGCATCCGGCGCGTGCGGGATGGGGAACGGCGGCGACGGCGATGATGACCGGAATTCCAGCGTCAATTGCCGCGCAGAAATTAGCGCGCGGCGAGGTGAGTCGAACCGGAGTGTTGGCGCCCGAAGCGTGTTTCGAGCCGGCGTCGTTTTTCGCGGAACTTGCCGCCCGCGGGATAGTTGTCGAGCAGCGCACGTAGCGCAAATTGCCAATTTGCGCCACTCAGTGCTTCTTCTTTCGCCTCATCACCTTTTCATGCGCCGCCTTCGTTAGTCGCGCCAGGCGTTCCGCTTTGGTTTCGGTTTGACGGGGTGCAGTGCCGAGTTCGTCGCCTCGATTCTCGTGCATCTCTTCCTGAGCTTTGTGAAAATCGAATTCGTTCAAGCGCGCGCCGGCGCCCACTTTGTAAGTCTCGATGTTCCGTGTTTGACCTTTCATGATTGCTCCCTTCGTTGACGAATGTCTTGCCTTCTCAGGGCTTCTTCCCAGGAGTTTCTTCGGTCTTCGGCTGACCTAGTTTGTAGCCATCAATATCAGAAGAAAAATGTTTGTAGTCGCTCCACTCGAGCGTTTGGTTTATGTCGCCGCCACCAAACAAGAGCACCTTCACAGACAGATTAATCTGCGCAAAGCGCGGCATCCAGATTCCCTCCTTCAGTCGTGTCTGCTCCATGACTAAAGCGGCGCCCGGACGGAGCGAAAGCACCAAGCCCCCACCCATCTTGAAGCCTTCGGCCAGCCGCGCCTCCAATCGTATGACCTGCTTATCGAGGGGATCGATCCAGACCACTCCCACAAGTTTCGAGATCAGACTCTCCTGACGGGTGCTGGGTTTGAAGCCGGGTTGGACCCGAAAATCAAAGACAATAGTTTCGCGATCCTGAAAGCGTTCACGACGGGGCGAGACGAATTCACAATGTCTGAAGAACTGCGAGATCTCCACGTCTTCATTTTCATCCTGCTTGCTCTTGGCCGCTTTTTCTCGCTCGCGCGCCGCCCGCCGCTCGGCTGCTTTCTGCGCGTCCTTGTCCTTATCGTGTTCAGCCTTGAGAAACTCTTCCTGGACTCGCTTGTCCTCTTTGGCCGCGCGATCGCCGGCGAGAGGCACGCCGTTTTCACTGATCAGTTTCATGATCGGCGCGCGATTGATGATCGGAAAGACCTCCGAAACTTTGACAGTTTCTTTCTTCACCACGCCTTTGCCGTCGATTTCGCGTTGGGTTTCCTTCCGCAGGAACGAGTATTCCGCGAAGCGCTTTTCAACCGCGTCCTGATTCCGCGAAACTTCGCGCAGCAAAGTGGTCACGTCCAGGGCCTCAACGCTGCGCGGCGGATCAAACAGAGTCGCAGCCAATCCGGTGTTGTAGATTACTCGCCTTAGTCTGACCGTGAGTTCGTCTGGGCCATTCCCGCTGATGCGGAGCGTGTGAGGTTCGAGAATCTTTTCTTCGCGACGGTAATCTTCAAACCTGATAACCATCTTGGGGGCATCACACTGAACCGAAACGATTAACCTGGTTGACGCGCTGAAGAGATAGCGAAAACGAGCGCCGGCGCGCGATGAGAATTCAACTGTATAGACGGCGCCAGCCGGCGAATTATCCAGCGACATCACTCGGGCAAGAACATTTGCCTTTTTATAATCGACCAGATGCGCGGCATCCAGAGCAGCCAGTCGTTTAGCGCTGGCAGAG
>Ga0080064_1000173_pt1 | contig 191841 bp, 208 predicted proteins | sample Subgrocontami54m_FD_69260 | JGI IMG/M metagenome (GOLD analysis project Ga0080064, IMG submission 69260) | Subsurface groundwater microbial communities from S. Glens Falls, New York, USA - GMW46 contaminated, 5.4 m (SPADES assembly) (version 2) ...
GGGGGGGGGCCCCCCCGGGGGGGGGGGGGGGTGGGGGTCCCTTCCGGTTCCGCAAAGAAATCAGCGGCCCATTGGGAAACGGACCGGAGAACCACCCTCACCCCGACCCTCTCCCGCCAGCGGGAGAGGGAGCGTGCACGATGGCCTTTGGCCAAAGGCTCCACCTGTTTGCCTGCCGTTTTGCCCTGCTGACAAGACAGGCACTCACTCCTCACGCCCCTTCAGATCCTCCGCCCGCACCACCCGGGCGATACGGTCGAGCACGGCGTTGACCAGCTTGGGCTCGGTGCCGGTGTAGAAGGCGTGGGCGACGTCGACGAATTCCGAGATGGTCACCTTGGGCGGAATGTCGGTGCGGGTGCTCAGCTCGAAGGCGCCGGCCCGCAGGATGGCCCGCAGCACCGCCTCCAGCCGCTCCATCGACCAGTCCTTGGACAGGGCGCCGGCGATCATCTCGTCGACCGCGTCGCGCCGTGCCAGGGTGCCGCGGACGATGCCGGCCAGCAGTTCGCCATCGGGGGTGACCAGGGGCGTTTCGATTTCGCGCTCCTGGTCATACTCGTTGGTTTCGCTGCGCAGGGCGTTGGCGGCGATGCCGTGTTGCAGGAAGTCGTTCAGCACCTGATCGGGGGTCGCCCCGGCCAGGTCGATCTGATACAGCGCCTGTACTGCCGCCAGACGGGCGGAGCTTTTGCGGCGGGCGGGGGCGGGGGGGGGGGGGGCGGTTCGCGGGGCGACATTCCACCCCCGCGCCGTGGGGGGGGGCCGGGCCGGGGCCCCCCCCCCGCCATGCCCGCTACCGCGGACGCGCGGCAATCCGGAGTGCGGCGAATTTCTTCGCGTTGCCCTTGGCAAGTCGCAGCGCTGCGCTACTCTAAAGCGAGCGCACGGCCATGAGCCTGCGCACGTGGACGTGCCGCGATTCTTCGACCGCCAGTCCCTCGCGTATGCGCTCGAGCACCAGCGGCTTCTCCTCGGGAAAGCGGTAACCCTCGTAGTCCTGCCGGAAGAGCAAGTCGCCGTCCAGGTCCCGCCACGCGTTCATGGCGTGGTCGAAGCAGACCTTCGAGGTCACATTCAGGGCGCCGATCATCACCTCGAGTTCGCGCAGCCGCTCGTGCGGCGAGGACAGGTGCATGCGCTCCTGGGTCACCTCGTCGTAGAGCGGCGTTCCCTGCCGGGGAACGAGCGGCCGGGAGCGGATGTAGTGCGGATCGATCGCCGAGAGCACGCGCGCCGTGTTCTCCGCATGCTGCCGCCAGCGCTCCCTGCCCCCCAGGTCCGGCATCCAGTACGCCGACAGCGCGAAACCCGCGGCGATGGCCTTTCTGCAGCCTTCGATCTGCTCGGCCGCCGTGACGCCCTTCATCACGAGGGCGAGCACTTCGTCGTCGCCGCTCTCCAGTCCGATGTGCAGGCGGTCCAGCCCCGCCTCGCGGATCGCACGCAGCTCCTCGGGCTTTCTCTGTTTCAAGGTCTTGGAGCGGGCGTAACTGGTGACTCGCGTGAGGCTCGGGAGTTTCTCGCGCAGGTGCCTCAGCATGGGAACGAACTCGCGCGGCCGTATGATCAGGCTGTTGGCGTCCTGCAAGAAGGCCGTGCGGCCGCCCGAGGCAAGCCAGTTGAGCACGGTCACGAAACCGATGTTCTCCGCCAGATCGGGCCCCGTGGCGAGCAGTTCCGCGACAAGTTCGCGCGTGATCCGTCCCTCCAGTCCCAGCGCGTAGGACGCCGCAGTGATCTCGACGCAGATCGCCGCGACCCGGTCGATGTCGGCCAGGATTTCCTCAAGCGGCCGATAGACGAACCGGTGTCCCTTGTACATCTCGCAGAAGGTGCATCGATTCCACGGGCAGTTCTCGGTCACCCGCAGCAGCAGCGAAGCGCTGCCGCCTTCGCTGGGCGGCCGGTAGGCGCCCACCCCGAAGGAGAGCGAGCGCAGCCGCTCAACGTGCGCTGGAAGATCCTCGCCCGTTGCCATGCCCTTCATTTTTCCCAGTCCATTTGGCATACCGCCGCTCGTGCATCGACCATTGTGACAGAGAAGCATTCCTCGCGACCCAGATACGCGCGCGCAAATAACGGGGTCAGGTCCTGGACCTGACCCCCGGGCGCTTGTCGCGGCCAAATTGCCTTCTCCGTCCGGCCTTACTAGAATGCAATATGTAAGGACCAAGGAGCCTGCGATGCCGACCGATGCCACGCTGACCAGCAAGGGCCAGACGACCGTCCCGAAGGAAATCCGGGACCGTCTTGGCATGAAGCCTGGAGACCGGATGAACTTCACGTTGATGCCGGATTCGACCGTGCTCATGCGAGTGAAAGGCAGGAGCGTCATCGAACTCGCCGGTCTGCTGCACAAGAAGCGCCGCAAACCCCTTCCTGTCGGCCGGCTGTCGCGCTGATGCTCGGCATTGATACCAACGTTCTGGTTCGCTATTGGGTTCGGGACGAAGAGGCCCAGTTCGAGAGGGCACGCAAGCTGATCACGCGTGAGGTCGCAGCAGGCCGTCGCGTTTTTGTGAGCCAGCTGGTTCTGCTGGAAGCGGAGTGGGTATTGCGAAGCCGATACGGGTTGCCAAAGAATCAGATCGTTGGCGCCATCTCGAGCCTGCTGGATGCCATCGATGTCCAGTTCGAGGACGAGCCGAGCGTCGAAGAGGCGCTTTTCATCTGGAAGGACCACCCCGCCGAATTCGCTGATTGTCTGATCGGCGCCCGCAATCGACGCCTGGGCTGTCGTGCCACGGCAACCTTTGACCTCAAGGCTGCCAGGTTGCCAGGATTCATTGCGGCCTGACAGTCAATTGCATCAAGGCAAGACCTGACCCCGGCACTTCTCTGCTATAGCCGACTCCGCCAGTACGGCGGTCAGCCGCTCGATGACGTTTTCATGCCAGGTGTTGTGCAGCCGGAAAACGATCACGTTCGTTCGCCGCGCACGAGCGCCGCGGCGCGCTCAGTGCGCGTGGACTTCTTCTTCGCTCAGCCAGGCGGCGTATTCGATCGCCTGTTGAATGTCCTCGGGCTCGAGGTCGGGATAGCCCGGCAGGATTTCGGCCGGCGTGGCGCGGTGCGCGATCTGCCGCACGATGACGGACACGGGGATGCGCATGCCGCGAATGCAGGCACGGCCACCCATGATGCGCGGATCGAAGGTAATGCGGTCGAACTTCATGCGCAGGAATCGCGCACCGGCCGATGCATCAAGGCAAGACCTGACCCCGGTCGCCCGAGCTACGCCGCCTTCCTCAGCGGCGTGACCTCACGGTCGATACGTTTGCGTGACTCGCGCTCAGCGCGCTCGAGGTCATACTGCGCCTGAAGGTTCATCCAGAACTGCGCCTCGACACCGAAGAAACGGCCGAGTCGAAGGGCGGTGTCCGCAGTGACCCCCCGACTGCCAGAGCAGATTTCGTCGATCCGGCGCTGCGGGACACCCGTTCCCTTGGCAACCTTGTAGCGCGTCAGCTTCATCGGCTCGATAAACTCCTTCGCCAGCACTTCGCCGGGATGAACCGGCGCCAGCCGCCGGCCGGTCGCGACTCCGGACAGATCCAGGCGATGCAGCTCCTCACGTTTGATGACCATGCTTGTATCCTCAGTGGTAATCCACGATCTCAACGCCCCAGGCGTGACCGGCTTCCCACCGGAAGCACAGTCGCCATTGCTTGTTGATGCGAATGCTGTACTGCCCCTTCCGGTCGCCCTTCAACGATTCCAGCCAGTTGCCGGGGGTGGTGCGCAGCGTCTCGAGCGTGGTGGCCGCATCGAGCATCACCAACTTTCTCCTCGCCGCCTTCTGCAGCGGCTTCGCCAGATACCGATCCTGCCGTCCCAGGAACACCGCTGCCGTAGGCTTGTCGGCGAAGCTCTTGATCACGACGCGATACTAACGGATGTCGTTAGTACCTGCAAGCGGTATGCAAACCGTGCGCCACACGCCACGGGGTCAGGTCTTGTATTGACACATTCGGGGAAATCACCGGTCACGTGAAATGTCACGACGCGACCGTGAACTGGATTGCCGATCAACCGATGCATCAAGACAAGACCTGACCCCCCGCTCGAGACAAGACCTGACCCCCCGCACTGCACTTTCATGATCGTCTCCGCCAGCTCGCGGATCGTCACGTCCGACCCCGTGCCGACGTTGTACAGGCCGTCGCCCACGTCGTGCTCCATGAGGAACACGCAGGCGCCGGCCATGTCGTCCACGTGCAGGAATTCGCGCCTCGGGCGGCCTGAACCCCACACCGTCAATGTGCGCTCGCCGCGCGCCTTCGCCTCATGCGTCTTGCGGAGCAAGGCAGGAAGCACGTGGCTCGTCTCCAGGTCGAAGTTGTCGTTCGGGCCGTAGAGGTTGGTCGGCATCACGCTGACGTAGTGCGTGCCGGGGCCGGCGGTTGTAGGACTCGCAGAGCTTGAGCCCCGCGATCTTGGCGATCGCGCAGGGTTCGTTGGTCGGCTCGAGCGGCCCGGTGAGGAGGTATTCCTCCTTGATCGGCTGCGGGCTCTCGCGCAGGCAGATGCAGCTCGAGCCGAGGAACATGAGCCGCCCTGAAGGACGGCGAACTGCCAATCAAAGCGATATTGATCGCTGCAGCCTGACGCGCACTTTCCTTAGATGGAGAATCGTCGCTGCGCCTCAATTGGCGTGATCTCAGCCAATTGGGGGGGCCCAGGCCTGGTAACCGAACTGAGACTGCCGGAGACGATCGGGGTAGCCTGAGCAACGGTTTGCCCGGAGAACCTCTCGGGCATGAGAGGCCGCCCAGGCACTCCAATGTTGTTTGCCGGGACGATCACGACAGTTCTGGAAGCATTGCTCGTAGTCGCACTCATTGGAAAACCTCGTTAGAACAGCGACGATGTAATACTGTGATCGCTAGACCCCGGTCGTAACCCTGGTTCATCCCTGTCGGACCAGTCTGATTTCGATCTTGCACCCGACGGCCTTGGCATATCGTTTGATCGACGACAGGGAGGGCGCATGCTTGCCTGCCGACTCCAGGCGCGACACAGTGCTCTTGGAGGTACCCATTCGGGAAGCCACGACCTCCTGGGTAAGCCCTGCGCGTGAGCGCGCTGCCAGCATTTCGCTGGCAATCGCATACTCCACGGCGAGCGCATCGTAGGCCGCCTGAAACCCCCGGCGCCTTCTCGCCTTTCGCAGAAAGGCTGCGTGATCATGAGGAACGGGTTTGCGCTTTAGCTTAATCATGGATCACCTCTTTCAGCCGTTTGCGAGCCAGCTTCAGCTCGCGAGCCGGCGTCTGCTGCGACTTCTTCACGAACGCGTGCAGTACGACCACGCGACGGTTCACGACAAAGCAGTAGAAGGCCCTGCCGATCCCCGAACGGCCCTTGGGTCGAAGCTCGAAAAGCCCGTCACCCAACGCGCGCGAATGGGGCAGGCGCAGGATCGGGCCGTGTTCCATCAGCAGCTCGAGGAGCCTCGCGTAGTCCGCAAGGACGTCCGTCGGCCACGCTTCTATCCCGGCGAGCACCCGCGGATGGAAATATTCGACGGCGTACACGGCATGCGCATGTTCTCATACTTGAGAACATGGTGCAAGCCGCGGTCAGATCTTGTGTTGACGAATTTGCCGAAATGTCCCGGCTCGCGGGTCTCGGTGATGCGGCCGTGATCCGGATCACCGACCGTCGAATGCATCAATACAAGACTTGACTCCCGGCGCTGCAGTACCAGGCGTAGGTGCTGCGCAGGCCTTCCTCCAGCGCGATCTTCGCGCGCCAGCCCAGCGCCGCGAGGCGCGAGACGTCGAGGCGTTTGTGCATCATGCCGCCGGGCTTCGAGGCATCGAAGGCCAGCTCGCGGATAGTCACGTCCTTCCCCGGCCGAGTCGTTTCCCCAGCGCTTCGCTGGGAAACCGTTTGCAGACCTGATTCAGGTCGCTGCACGAGATGCTTCGCTCGACCCGGCGCTCGTCCACGCGGTCATCCACGTCGAGTCGGCCTACAACCCCACGGCGCGTTCGCACAAGGGCGCCATCGGCTTGATGCAGCTTCTACCCGCTACCGCCGCGCGCTTCGGCGTGCCGAACCCGGCGAAGTCTCCGGAAGCGAATCTCCGTGCGGGCACACGGTACCTCCGGGACCTGATCGAGCTCTTCGGGGGGCGTATCGATCTTGCGCTTGCCGCGTACAACGCGGGCGAGAATGCGGTCTTGCGCTACGGCGAGCGCATCCCTCCGTACCGCGAGACGCTGAAATATGTTCCTGCCGTGCTGGAGAAATACCGCGAATGGCAGACGCCGCCGCCCGCGGTGGCGGTCCCCGCATCGCCGTTCACCGAGTACCTGCCCGGCACGCGCCTACGGGGTCAGGTCCGAGACCTGACCCCGTAAATCGCCCTAATCGATGTCGAACTTGACCCCTTGCGCGAGGGGCAGCTCGCTGCCGTAGTTGATGGTGTTCGTCGCACGGCGCATGTAGGCCTTCCAGCTATCGGACCCGGCTTCGCGTCCGCCGCCCGTTTCCTTTTCGCCGCCGAACGCACCGCCGATTTCCGCACCGGACGGACCGATGTTCACGTTGGCGATCCCGCAATCCGAACCCGACACCGAAAGAAAGCGTTCGGCTTCGCGCAAGTCGTTCGTGAAAATGGACGACGAGAGTCCCTGCGGCACCTCGTTGTGCCAGCGGATCGCGTCACCAAGATCCCGGTAGCGCTTCACGTAGAGGATCGGCGCAAAGGTCTCCTGCCGCATGACCCCTGCTTGCTCGGTGACTTCGACAAGTGCCGGGCTGACGTAGTACGCATTGGCGTGGTTACCCACCGGTACGCGCTCGCCGCCGTGCACCGTCCAGCCGGATTTCTTCGCCTCTGCGAGCGCGCGTTGCATCGCAGTGAACGCCCCCTCATCGCGTAGCGGTCCGACGAGCGTACGGGGTTCGCGTGGGTCACCGACAACGACAGACCCATACACCTTTCTGAGCCGCTCAAGAAGAACGTCCGCGACGCTCTCGTGGACGAACAGGCGGCGCAGCGACGTGCAGCGCTGCCCCGCGGTCCCCATGGCGGCAAATGCAATCCCGCGCAATGCGAGGTCGAGATCCGCCGACGGGCACACGATCGCGGCGTTGTTGCCACCGAGTTCGAGAATCGCGCGACCAAACCGGGACGCCACGCGAGGCCCGACCTGCCGGCCCATTCCCGTTGAACCGGTCGCCGATACCACCGGAACCCGCTCATCGTCCACCAACGCCTCACCGACCTCGCGCCCACCGATCAGCACGGTGGAGAGGTTCGCCGGCGCATCGCCCATGCGCGCCGCCGCTCGCTCGAAGAGCGCCTGTACGGCAAGCGCGCTCAAAGGCGCCTTTTCGGAGGGCTTCCACACCACGCTGTCGCCGCACACGAACGCGAGCGCAGCGTTCCACGACCACACCGCCACAGGAAAATTGAAGGCGGAAATCACCGCCACCACGCCGGCCGGGTGCCAAGTCTCCATCATCCGGTGGCTCTTGCGCTCGGTCGCCATCGTGAGGCCGTAAAGCTGGCGGGAAAGACCGACTGCGTACTCGCAGATGTCGATCATCTCCTGGACTTCGCCCAGGCCCTCGGAGCGGATCTTTCCGGTCTCGATCGTGACCAGTTGCCCCAGATCCCCCTTCGCCGCGCGCAGTTCTTCACCGAGTAGCCGCACCAGCTCACCCCGGCGCGGGGCGGGGATTTCGCGCCATTGGAGATACGCCGCCTGCGCGGCGCCGATCGCCTTGCGCGTCGCGGCCGCGTCCGTGACCGGGACCGAGGCAAGCGTTTCGCCGTCTATCGGGGAGGTGACGGAAAACCTTGCACCTCCGCCACCGCTACTCCTGACCGACGGGCTCGCACCGAGCCGTTCCAGAAGCTTGAGCGCCTCCTCGCGCGGAACGGACATTTCCTTCACGATCGAGCGCTCGCTTTCTTGTTTCGTCCGGCCAGGCGGCTTACGTTCCGAAGGGCGAGGCCGCATTCATTGCATACCGGTCGCAGGAAATGAATACGTCGCAGCCCAGCGCGGCGTGCTCTGTTTCGCGCGCGGCGCGCACGTCGCGATGTGCATCGTACTGCTGGAGGATCTCGCCGCGGCGCGCCGCATCCGGCCAACGCACTATACAAGCAATCACGGGCAGTTCCTCGCCGCTGAGAAGGTCAAAGGCAGCCTCTACCCGCGCACCGAGGGCTTCGAGGATCCGACGGTCGGTCTCCAGAAAGCACTTGCGGGCGGGGCCCCCCAGCCCCGTATGCACGCGCATGAGCCATAGGTCGGTGACCGCGCCCCTGGGCGAAAGGTCGGCACCGTCCGCCGGCGTGAGCTGCGGCCATGCCACCATGAACTGGGTGTCGACGCGCACCGTCAATTCGCTTTTCTCATGGGCTTTGCGCCGGATCTGCTGCCACTCGGCATCGGCGCCGAATGCGGCCCAGCCCTTGTTACGCTCTTCAAGGGACGGCCACGCGAGCATCCAAATGTAGGCGGGAAGCCGGGGTCCCGCGCTCGCGCTCCACGCACCAAGCGGGCGCGGCATCCGGTAGCGCTGGAACACTGGGGTGCAATCCCGGCTCATCATGACGTCCATGTCCGCCATGCGCCCGGCCGCCACCTGGTAGATGCGAAGTTCGTGAATCATGGCATCACTTCTGTGGCACGCCGGCTTTCTTCAGAATGTCGTCCCATTTGGCGATGTCGGCATCGAGGTAGCGGGCGAACTCCTCCGGCTTGCTTCCGATCGGCGTCGCGCCGATCGAGGCGAGCGCCTGCACGACTTCCGGCTTTTGCAGCGCTCGCGCGGTCTCCGCCGAGATCTTCGAGACGACTTCGCGAGGGGTGTTCGCGGGCGCGAGCAACCCGTACCAGGCGCCCGCGTCGAATCCGGGCAAGCCTGCTTCCGCCGCCGTCGGGATTTCTGGAAAGAGCGGCGAGCGCTCGTTGCTGGCCAGAGCGAGCGCTTTCAGCCTGCCGCTCTTGACGTGGGGCAATAGCACTGGCGGCGGTCCGAACATCACGGTGACCTGGCCCCCGATCAGATCCTGAACTGCCTGGCCCATGCCCTTGTACGGCACATGGGTCAACTGTGTCTGCGTCAGGCCCATGAAAAGCTCGCCCGAGAGGTGCGATGCCGAACCCGGACCCGAAGAGGCGAAGAACACTTTCTGGGGATTTGCCTTCGCGTGAGCGATCAGATCCTTGAGGGTCGACACCGGAACCGTCGGATTCACCGCGACGATGTAGGCCGGCGCACTCAGCAACGAAACCGGAACGAGGGTCTTCGCAATTTCCGGTGTAAGCGATCCGCTGGCGCCGACCAGAATCGTATAGCCATCCGGTGAAGCGCTTCCGACCATCTTCGCGCCGATCGTCCCGGAGGCACCGGGCTTATTCTCGACGACGACCGACTGGTTCCAGACTTCCGTCATGTGCTTCGCGATGACGCGCCCGAGAATGTCGGCGCCGCCGCTGGGCGGGAACGGAACGATGAGCGTTACGCGGCGGCTCGGGTAGTCGTCCGCAAGAGCGGTCATCCACGATGCCGGCAGAACGATGCACGCGGCGGCGGCCAGGGTTCGGAACAGTTTTCTACGGTCGAACATGGTGACTTCCTCCTCGATCGGGGCGCCGCGCGGGGCTCCGGCATCATCGTTCTATTATTTGGAACTGCTTTCCATATTCAGGTTAGCCGAGCTTCGTCGCACTGACAATCCTTATTTCGTTTTTCAGTTCAATCCGCGACGCAGCGGAAGGCGGAGCGGGGACGGGCGCGGCGCCGGGTCGAGGCCTGGACGGCGAGGAACGCCGCGGCCGCCTTGCGCGCGAGGAACATCCGTTCAAAGTGGGCCCAGGCGATCGCGCCGCACGCGGCGCTGAAGAACGCGCTCCACGCATCTTCGGGTACACGCTCTCCGCCCATCGACGCTTCGACCGCTCGCGTTCGCGCCACGAGCTCGTCGGGGGGCGGCACGAAGGCCCGGTAAAGGTTGCCGTCTTCCGGCCGGAACGTCCCGCACATGCGCCTAGACCCTCTGCACGGTCAGCGTGGCGCAGCCATCATGCGCGCGATCGTTTGCGCCGCCCCGACCACGGCGGAAGCGAGCGATTTGATCTTGCGCGGCCGCAGACGGTCGAGCGGCCCGGAAATGCCGACGACGGCAATCACCTTGCCCGTGGCGAGTTGTATCGGCGCGGCAAGGGCGGCGACGTTCGAGCGGAACTCGCCCGCGGCGATGGCGTACCCCTGTTGGCGCACGCGCGTCAGTTCCTTCGTCAACTCCTTCAAGTCGGCGACGGTCTTTGGCGTCAGGCGCCGGATGTTGCCGGCGACTGCACGCACCGTGTCCATGGGCTCGTACGCGAGGAGCGCCTTGCCCGATGCCGTGCAGTACGCGGGCGCCCGGCCGCCGATGACCGTGTACGCCCTGACCGGATTGGCCGTCTCGACCTTGTCGATGTAGACGATTTCGCTGCGATCCAAAATGGCAAGGTGCGCCGACTCTCCCGTTTCCTCGACCAGGCGGCGCAGGCAGGGCCGCGCCGCCCGGGCGATGCTCAGGCGCCCATACACGTGCTGGCCCATCTCCCAAATCCGAAGCGTCGGCTCGTAGAGCTTCGAGTCTCCCTGTTGTACGTAACCGAGCGCGCGTAGCGTCGCAAGCAGCCGGTGGACGTTGCTTTTCTGCAATCCGGTTTTCACCGCCAATTTCGTCACGCTCGTTTGTCCGTCGTCCAGCGCGAGCAACTCGAGGATCTGAAACGCCTTGACTACCGTCTTATCCATCGACCGTCTCCCTGTGCTCATTGCACGACATCGAGCACCCCGCAATCGCCTCGCTCGGATCCAAACGCAAGCCGCGAGCCGCTATCGTGCCAGGCGATGGACGTAACGGCACCGCCACCTGCGGGTCGGATCAAGCGCTCCTCGGCGTCGTCGATCGAGGCCGCCATCAACGCACCATCGGCGTAGCCGATCGCCAGTTCTTCGCGCCCGGGGCGGCAAGCCACCGCGGTCACCAGGACGTCGCCCCGAGGTGCGGCGATTTCGAGCGCGGTCGTGCCCATCGGACCGTCCGCACCGTCGAAGCGCCAAACCATCGCCGAGGCGGCCCCTGAGGTTGCGAGCCAGCGGCCGCCGGTGCCCCATGCCCAGTCCTTGATGCGGACCGAGTACCCGGTCATGCGGAAGTGGCGGGCATCCTCGAGCCGCCAGCCATGGAGGAGTTCTTCCTGCATGAAGGCAAGCAGAAAGCGACCGTCGGGGGAGAAGGCGAGACCCGCATAGATCCCCTTCCATTCCAGCTCGAGCGGGGGCGCGTCCCCCACGACCGAGTGGATGGTGACGCCCCCGTAGCGTGCGACGGCAATTCGCAACCCATCCGGTGAAAATGCGATTCCGGAGACACTGCGCGAATGCTGTAGTTCTCCAAGCGAGCCTGAGGTGTCGCGCAGCCAGACTGAGCGCCCGGCGGCGAAGGCCACCGACCCGCGCCGGCTCGAGGCAACGCAACCGATCCACTTGCGTGGCACGGCCGCCAGTTCCATGGGCTCTCCGGAGCCATCGGTCCTGCAGACCCGGCCGTCCTCGCCCGAGGTGAGGAGCCCATCGCGGTCGGCGGTCGGAGCGGCCGCAAGGAGCGCGCTGTGGGCTCTGTTACTGCGGTCAGTCCCCGCCCGGCGGTGGATCGTGCCGTCCACGAGTGCGAAGAGCGCGGTATCGCCCGCAAAAAGAGCTGCCGCACAAGGGCTGCCGAGCGCAAGCGTGGCCGGTGTCATGCTTAGTCCGTGCAGGCGAGGAGGCCGGCCCGCAGGCGGTCCTCGTGCAGGTGGCGGCCGATGAAAACGAGCCGGCTGTGGCGTGCTTCGTCGTCTTTCCAGGGGCGTTGTTGCTCGCCCTCGACGATCATGTGCACGCCCTGGACCACATAGCGGTGATCCTCCCCGCGCAGCGCCAGAATGCCCTTCAGGCGCAGGATGTTGGCTCCCTCCGCCTGGGCGAGTGCATGGATCCAGGGGAAGAATTTGTTGCCGTCGATCTCGCCGGCAAGCAGCGAAACCGAGAGCACCGTCCTGTCGTGGATTGGAGAAAACTTCCCTTGCTCGGTGGAATGCGCATGCGACACGTGAGCACAGCCCGCGGCGCAGTCGTGCCCGTGTCCGAGGAAGTCAGGGTCGTGTTCGAGCACGCGCTGCAGGTCGAAGGCGCCGCGGTCCAGGATACGCTCGAGCGCGATTCCGGCACGCTGCGTACGGTGCAGCTCCGCATAGGGATTGATCGCCCTGACTGCCGCTTCGACCATGGCGAGTTCGTCCGCCGAAACGAGGTCCACCTTGTTGATGAGCACGACGTCGGCGAACGCAATCTGGTCCTCCGCCTCCGGTCGATCCCCGATCTGCAGCGGGAAATGCCTCGCGTCGACGACGGTGACGATGGCATCGAGCGCCGTGGCCGCCCTCACCTCCTCATCCATGAAAAACGTCTGCGCCACCGGCGCCGGGTCCGCGATGCCGGTGGTTTCGACCACGATCGCATCGAATCGCCCGGGTTGGCGCAGCAGCCGCTGGAGCACGCCGATCAGATCGCCGCGCACCGTGCAGCAGACGCAGCCGTTGTTCATCTCGTAGATTTCCTCGTCGGACTCCACGATGAGGTCGTTATCGATCCCGATTTCACCGAACTCGTTCACGATCACGGCGTATCGCTTGCCGTGGCTGCCCGTGAGAATGCGGTTCAGAAGCGTGGTCTTGCCGGCGCCGAGGTAACCCGTCAGGACCGTGACCGGGATCTTGGGCGGTGCGCTCTTCATGACATCCGGCATCAGGTGCGCTCGAGGATGTGCAGACCCCGGTTGCGGTCGATCACGTACATCAACCCTTCCTTGGTCAGAAACACGTCATTGGTCTGCGGTCGGTCATACCCGGCCGGCGTATCGGGTACGAAGTAAGCCACCTCCTTCGGTGCATGCGGGTTCTTGATGTCGACCACGCGCAGTCCGAACTGGAACCAGGCTACGGGGATTTCCGTGCCGTAGACCTGCTCGGCCGGCTCATGGCAGCCGCTGAACTCCGGCATGTTCGTGTTCTCCGTGCCCTCGACTTGGTAGGTCGAGATCGGCACGGGTTGCTTTTCGTCGGTGATGTCGAAGATCCACATGAAGGCCGGTGGCGACGGGCGCACCTTGCGCACGTCCTCGTCAGCGACCACGGCGAGCTTTCGCCCGGCGACCGGGAACGGGATCGGCAGCACGGTATGCGTCGGATGAGCGAAGGTCGGGCTGTACTGGAAGCGTGAGATGAGCTTGGGCTTGCTCATGTCCTCGATGTCGAGGATCGCCAGACCCGCGTGCCAGTATGCAAGGTAAAGGCGGTTTTCCCGGCGCAGCACATGGTGGCACCAGGTCATGCGGTAGCCCTCGTCCGGTGTTTCTCCGCCGGCCACCCACTGCCCGGGCATCCACCAACGCCCCACTTCCTCGGGTTTCGATGGGTTCTTCAGGTCGAGGATCATCGCGATGTTGAGGTGGTAGCCATCGACCGGGGGCGTGACATAGGCGTAGCGGCCGTCAAAATCGAATCGGTGCACGCCGGCGCCGCCGCATTTCCAGAAGCACAGTTCCTTCGGTTTGGTCGGGTTGGAGACGTCGTAGACGAGCAGGCCACCCTGGAAGCTCTCGTCATAGACGTAGGGCGGAGGGCACTCCCAGTTGACCACCATGAGGTCATTCTCGACCCGCACCTTGTGGGTATGAACACCCTGGGGAATGGCGATGTGCGCCACCTGCTTCGGATGCAGCGGGTCGCTGATGTCGACGATCGACGTCCCGGCCGGCGCATCCATGTGGGCGATGTAGGCGTATTTGCCCTGGATGTAGACCTGGCCGCCGCCGATGCAGTCGAAATAGGAAACCTGGCGCAAACCTTTAGCTTGAGGCATGACCTACGCGCTCCTCTTTGTCTTAGCCGATTCTATTATATAGAACCTAATTCCATTTAAGACTAGCGGAAATCGCCTCCCACTGACAATGCTTGTTCGATGAACTTCCTGTGCCCGGCGCGGGCACTTCAGGGCGCATCGTCATCAATCGCGCGCCGGTCCTCACGCTGTGGACGGCGGTGGTCGCAAAGCGCCTCGGATTCGTTTGGGAGGAATCGCTCACGCTCGGTCGCGCGGTCGCCGGGATGAACGCCTACGCCAAAGGCAAGTCGCTCGGGATCTTTCATCCGAAACCCGCGGACCTGAAAACCAAACGGAAGAAACTCAAGCGCGGCGAGGAAGTGTCGGTGAATCTCCTGCGTCGGGCCGTGCCGGTGGTCCATACGACTGACAGCCTCCGCGCCGTCGCAAAAGGGAAAACGGTCCGACCCGGCGAGCGTGCAGCGATACTGCGAGTCCAAGTTCGGGGCTGACTACATGGCCGCGAAGAAAGCGATGACCGCGCTCGCGATGGCCTTTGAGCCGGCAGATCTCAACGAGCGCAGCTAAGCGCTCTACGAGAAGTTTCGTCCCGCAGTTCCGGCCGGCTCTAGGGGCTGGGGCGCGGCGGGAGTTCTTGACTTGAATCTGGTGCGCTCGCTCCGCAAGTAACCATTGCGGTCATCGCACCGTGCTCAAGCTTTCGGCCGCAGGTTCTGAACCACGCGGTTGCAGCCAATCGAGGCTATCCCTTCGCGACCGTTGATCCCCGACTCGGAGCTAGCGACGCCGGCCGGCCATGGAGAGATTCGCCGCGATCACCCGCAGGATGTCAAAGCGCGTAATCGCGCCCACCAGCGTGCCGTTCTCGACCACCAGGAAGCGCCGGAAGTCGCGCGTAAGGAAGAGCCCCGCGGCGAAAAACACGTCCATGGTCGGCGGTATCGTCTCCGGATTCGGTGTCATGTAAGTCTCGACGCTGCCGCGCGGCAGGTTACCGTCGATGCCGGACGAGACCAGCTTGAGGCAGTCCTTCTCGGTCAGGATCCCCACCAACCGGCCGGACTTGTCCACGACAGGCGCGCCGGTGACACGCTTCTCCAGCAGAAATCCGATCGCATCCAGAATATTGACCTCCGGACTGAGCGTCGCAACGTGCTTGTCCATGTGGTCCCTAACGAGCGGCAGTTTCTCCATACGACCTCCTGTGATCGGAGCTGATCGTCATACTGCAGCCACTAGCCTGCTCCCATTAAACGCCAATGAGGGGAGAGCGGTAAATCCCGATTTTGTTGTGCACCGTCACGACGGGGTCACACAACGGGGTCAGGTCCGAGACCTGACCCCGTCGTTCGCACCAAGCCAACTTGATGGCGTACGGGATCTCCGGCGAAAAGTTTCCGAGCGGTACCTATAATGGACCGATGAGCGCATCGACGAAGAGTCGTTCCCGGACGGTTACGCTTCGGGGCGCAGGCTTGACCGTTGACGATGTCGTAGCCATCGCCCGCCACGGCGCGCGCGTGGCGATCTCGGAGGACGCGGCACTCTGGAAGCGGATCGACGATTCCTGCGGCTACATCAATCGGGTCGCAGAAGCGGGCGAACCGGTCTATGGCGTCACCACGGGTTTCGGCGGCATGGCCAACGTCGCGATACCGGCCGGCGAAGTCACGCAACTTCAAAACAACCTGGTGCGGTTCATGACCTCGGGCGCCGGCGGGTATTTGCCGAAGGAGGACGTTCGCGCGGCTCTGCTGCTTCGCCTGAACTCCCACCTGAAAGGGGCGTCGGGGGTTCGGCGTGAACTGCTGCGGCGAGCGGAACTCTTCCTGAACGAAGGCGTGACGCCGCAGGTCCGGGAGTACGGTTCGATCGGCGCGAGCGGAGATCTCGCGCCGCTTGCCTACATTGCGGGCGCGCTCGCCGGGTTGGATCGCTGCTACCGCGTCGACTTCCGTGGTGAATCGATGGATTCGATCGCTGCGCTCGCAAAGCTCGGCCTGCAGCCGCTGGAATTGCGTCCCAAAGAGGGACTCGCGATGATCAACGGCACGTCGGTGATGACCGGTGTCGCCGCCAATTGCATTCTCGACGGCCGGAATCTGCTGGCGCTCGCCTTTGCCGCGCATGCTTTCTACTTCCAGGGCCTCCGGGGAACGAATCAGTCGTTTCACCCCTACATCCATGAACTGAAACCGCATCCGGGACAGGTGTGGACGGCCGATCAGATGCTGAAACTGCTCAAAGGATCGAAACTGATCCGCGACGAATTGGACGGACAGCATGATTTCCAGGGGAGCGAGCCCATCCAGGATCGCTATTCGCTGCGTTGCATGCCGCAGTTCATGGGACCGATCGTGGATGGCTTGAGAAGCATCGAGGAGCAGATCGAGACGGAAGCCAACTCGGCCAACGACAACCCGCTGATCGACCCGGTGGCCAGGGTCAGTTTCCATGGCGGGAATTTCCTCGGTCAGTACACCGGCGTGGCGATGGACCATTTCAGGTATTACCTGGGACTGCTCGCGAAGCATCTCGACGCGACGATCTCGCTCCTGGTCGCCCCTGAATTCAGCAACGGCTTGACGCCGTCTCTGGTCGGGAATCCCGAGCGGCGCGTGAACATGGGGCTCAAGGGACTGCAGATCTGCGGAAACTCGATCATGCCGCTGATCGTTCACCTGGGGAATCCGCTCGTTCCGCACTTCCCGACCCATGCGGAGCAGTTCAATCAGAACATCAACAGCCAGGGCTTTGGCGCGGCCAACCTCGCGCGCAAATCGGTGGAGATGACCCAGCAGTACATGGCGGTAGCGCTTCTGTTTGGCGCACAGGCGGTAGCGCTTCGAACACACCAGATCGAGCGACACTACGATGCCCGGCAGGCGCTATCGCCGGGAACCGTTCCCCTTTACGAGGCGGTTCATCGCGTGGTGGACAAACCGATCTCCCGAGATCAGCCCCTGGTGTGGAACGACAACGATCAAGTATTCGACCAGTGGATTGCGGCGTTGGCGAAAGACATCCGGTCCGAAGGGGAGACGATCGAGGCCGTTGGTTCGATCTGCAGCGAACTCAAACCCTGATCGAATTGCCCGCGGGCGAGGACTGATCGTCCGGTCACTTGGACAACGTTGGACAACGGGGTCAGGTCCGAGACCTGACCCCGTCTGGAAGTGGCGACCCCACGAGAATCCTCGGGCTATATATACCAACTTCGCCGCCCAATTTCGGGGGTTGCGCTCGCGGCCTAATGCGGTCGGCTTGGAGGCTCAGGAGCGGCCTTCCTGAGTCTCAGGACGCGATTTCGGGGTGGGGGTGCCCTTGGAGAACTCCTATCCCGCGCGCGTCCTACGGGCCTTCAGGTGCCCAGGAATCGATTTTTGATTCTCATAATATTGCCGAAACGAACATTGGATTGCGACAACCATCTTGGTCGACCGGCACGAGTCTCCATACCTTCACCGTAAGCCTGACCAAGTCGGTTACGCTCGGATCGAACCAGTGGCCCCTGCTGTGTGAGTTTAGCAAATGGCGGTGCGGTCGTTCTGGGTCAATGACTTACGCTACACGGCTCCGCGCCCAAACGACTGCAAGTGCCGGATGACGCCCTCGATGGTCCCATCGCTGGGCCCACCACAGCGAGCAAGAACTTTTCGATCCGCGGCATGTCAATATTGTCCAATATCCAGTTCCGGGCGTGAGGTTGACAGCAGATCATCGTAACGGGTTAAGGGGGAGATATGCGTCGGGTACTTGCTTTCCTAGGTCTAGTGCTTTGGTCGGTGTCCAACGCGTCGGCTGCGCCATTCGTAGCAGTTACGTCTCTTGATCTAAACAGATCTGGCGTGCTAGAGCGTCTGCGCACTTCAAATCCTGTTCACTACGAAAAGATCGCGAAGATCTTGGACGGACTGACTCAACGGCCATATGACGACGTGCCCCGCTGGATCAATACCAGTTTTGATGCAATGCACGTAAATTACTCACCCGTCTTGAAGACGAGTTACCCAGCACAAAGGGATCTTGCGTTTACCCTCGATTACACGAGGTACCGTGCGCGCCTTACCCTGACTTTGTCCGGTGCCTCGGTATTACCCACTTGGCAACGCCCACGTTAGCGAATGACCACGTTAACAGACGATCAACTTCGATTTCTTGAGCGCTACGAGGTTCCGCTATCGCGGGTCTATGATGCCGCTGGAATGTCGCAGCAAGAGTATCGGACTGAAATGAGCGCATTGGGAATGCTGCTCGCAATTGGTGTGACACAGTGCGCGGCAGCTGGTCACAGCATGCGAACAAGCGGTGGGCACTGCGCGCAGTGTGACGTAAGACAACTTGTATTTGCCCGCCGCGCTCACAAAGTCGGTTTTGTTTACGTTGCGCACTCGGACCGCGGTGCCCTGACAAAAATCGGAATGGCCAATAACGCAAACGCGAGAATTGATACCTTGAATTCACAAGGCTATGGGGGAATATACGACTGGGAGCTAGACTTCGCTGAGCATTGCAAGGATGCGGGTCGAATTGAGTACGCTGCGCAACTAAACTTGCGGCGACAGAGCGTCAGCCGTAGATTCTGGAGACAGGGAAAGATGGTGGAGTGTCTCGAATTATTTCAATGCGATGTTGCAGCGGCGGTGGCGGAAGTAAGACGCGCAATTCAGAGGCGAACTTAGCGGGGCGACGTCTCACCGAATTATTTGCAGTCGGAACGGATTTTGCGGCCATTCGGGATCGCGATCATCTTCTTCACGCGGTTTACGGGTTGTAATCCGTCGACTAACTTCCTAGTATCGCCGACATACCTTATTGCCCCAGTTGTCGACAGTGGGTAATGTACCCGCCGGGCAACCCTTTGTGGTGTCATAAAAGTCCTGGCGATTGTCCAGGCTCCTGCAAATTTGGTTTCCCCATTCGTCCGCCGTGGGCAACGTTCCGGCGGGGCACCCTTTTGTGGAACCCTGAATCGTCGTGGTTCGGCCAGAATCGAAACTCTTGCAGATACGATTGCCCCAATTGTCCACGAACGGAAATGATCGAGCTATAACCGAATCTTGTGTATGGAGGTGAGTTGAGAAAGGCGGCGTGACCTGCTGGAATTCGAGTGTCGATGTCGGATTTCAGCAACCAACCAGGAGTCACGCCACCATGCATCAGGATACGGTAGTTCGGTTTCGCAAGAAAGATGAAGTTGTCGATCCGCTCGCGGAGCTGCTGCGCCGCGGGGCGCGCGAGCTGATCGGGCAAGCGGTCACGGAGGAGTTCGAGGTGTTTCTTCAGCAACACGCCGCGCGGCGGGACCGGCCGAGTTAGCGGGTTCAGGAACGGCCTTCCTGAGGCCCAGGACGCGACTTGAGGGTGGGGTACAAAACCCACCCCCTCCCATAGCGCATGTTCTAGGGCCGTTCCTGTACGTTCTGAGCGCGTTTTCGTAGGTAGATCGATTGACCAGCCTCGATGGTCTTCCGGCCCGACGTGACTAGCGATTTCGAATTCGCGGCTTTGGTTGCCGTAATGTTGCAGCATCGAACCCGTCCAATTGCTTGCGGAGAAAATGTACGGGATCGCACTTCAAGGCGATGAGAATTTCAACAAACTCAGCAATATCGATTCGCCGCTCTCCCCTCTCAACCTTCGACACGAATGATTGGCGATTTTTCAACCGCGCCGCCAACTCCTTCTGGGTAACGCCGATTGCCTTCCGATGCGCCCGCAATCCCGCAAGGAAGTGGCCGTAGAGTCTCGAATGGGTTGATTCCACGCGGCATCGTTCTCTTGATGCCGCCATGGAAACCCATGTTGGGCTATAGTCCAACTTGGACTATTGGCCCACTCTGCACGCAGGGAATGTATGGCCCTCATCAAGTGCAAGGAATGCGGCAATGAGGTTAGTGACACTGCTCCGACGTGTCCGAAGTGTGGCGCGCGGATCGCAAGGACTCCGATTGGCTGCGGGAGTGCGATTGGGATCGTTATCCTAGCTCTCGTCATCGGGATTTCTGCGGATTCCATTTTCCGCTCTAATACTTCACGTCCAGCATCATCGTCATCGCCAGCTGACATTGCGCGTCAACGACAGCAGGCCGAAGCGAGTGCCGCGAAATGGGAATGCCGTGGGTTTGTGGAGAAAAGTCTGGTAGCGCCTACGACCGCCAAGTTTCCCGATTACAGCACGTTTTATGCCGGAGACGTTGGCGATTCCGTATATGTTGTTACTGGATTTGTTGATTCACAAAATAGCTTTGGAGCCATGATCCGGACTCATTTTGAGTGCATTACAAGAAAAGATCAGTCTGGGAACTGGACACTCCAAGCGTTAAAGCGTGTGCCGCGATGAGATGCGGGTTCTGGATGGCCCACAAACCCATTCCGTGCGCGTCGGAGAGCATCACCTGTTCTGTCAACCCCACCGGGTAGTGTCCCTGTATCCGTTCCGGAAGTGGGAACGCAAGGCGCGAAGTGATTAACACCTCTAGAACGCAGAAGTCAATAGTTGAGGAATGTTAATATAGAAAGCCAATGGTCAATCGGCGATTGCAGGCGCGCACCGCCCGTGGCGCAATAGACCGAACATCACTCGCCCAGACTGATCTGCAAGTCTTGGCCAAATCGCAGATTTGCAACGTCACACGCCATCTCGACGATGCGCGTGATTGCAGCGCGACTGAGATTGATGCCCAGCCACCACCCAGTGCTCAGCTGCGTTGAATGATCCCGCGCTAAGTCCGGGCGACCAGGGTATAGCTCCTCTGCATTTCGTGCCAAATATCGGCGCCGGCGACCATGTGTGGGCAGCGCCGCGAACCTCTCCAGAAACGTAGCATCGCGCAAACTGAGTGTTTCAAACAACCGAATCAGAACTTCGCGCCCGTTGCGCGCGACAACAAATTGTCCTTGAAGGGAGAAGCCCACGGGATTCGGAACAGCAATCCGAGTTCCGCGCGACGCTACTGCCAGTGCCGCTTGGCGTGGCTGCGGGGACTGTATAGATTGCATGCTAGTAGCCCTCAGACCGACGCATTCTCGGAAAAATTGGGCAACGGTGTCGGGATCGGGCTTGAAGCCGCAAAGACTTTCAACTCGATCAGCAAGAAGCTCAAGCAAGAGATCATCTTCGTCCTCGATGAGTTTTTGCCACGCCTCTGGCAGGGTGTCCTTCATTTGGCGTTCGCGCGAAACGTTTCGGTAGTCCTCGCGCGCTGCGCCAAGTGCAGCACCAGACACAATTGCGTTGTAATTTAGATAACGCTCTAGTCGCATCGCACACTCGGAAACCTCGCGTTCGAGAATGTCGAGCTTGTATACGCGACGTTCCCCGTATGGTCCTTGTTCACCAGGGAGAAAGAAGTTCCACTCTTGGCCATCGGTCAGTATTGCCAGCGGCACCCCAGTATGAAACGCATACTCAAATAGCTGTCGTTCGGCCCCTTCGCTCTGGCCAATTTGCTTGACCTCGATGAAGGCGATGGGTCTTGTGGGCGGATGACAAAGCGCGAAGTCTACCCGCCTCCCTTCAAGCGAGTATTCCGGACAAACGATGTGCGTGTCATACGCGGGCCACGATAGTGCGTGTAGCAAACGCAGCACAATTCCTTGCGAGATTGACGCCTCGTTCGTGAAGCGCCCTGATCGGATACCTGCCCGAATGTCCTCGATGTGCTCTTTGAGTGTCATAAGTATGTTTCTCTCGCGTTCTGCATCATAGAGCTTGGGGTGGCTGACAATTCGGTTCACACTTCTGACAACCGGCGTAGGATCCATCTTGCGCCCATAGAGCGCGATCTTTCAAGATAATCGGTCGGTCAGTTCACAGATTCTCTGCTAACTGCGCTGCAAGAGTGCCGATATGCATCTTGAGGCTCGGCAGCCGCTTACGCCGCCGGCCAACCGCTCGTAATGAACGCAGACGCGGTGCGGGCGTTGATGCGGTAGCTTTTCCTTCGGGGGTCGGTCAACGCATGCCGACAATAGTCGGTGCGGCGGCATCCGTAGATCTGATTGCCAGTTCGCCGCGCCGATGATTCACTTCCGCCATGCGCCGCCTCCGCATGGAGAACGTGGACATCGAAGACATTGACCCGCCCAAGATGGCGATTCTCAGTCTGAAGTTCGCGCCAACAGACATCAACATCGGCGACACCGACTGGGTGTGCGGCCACTGCGACGAGATCTTGCTTCGTTGGGCGAGTGACAGGGCGAATGAAAGCGTCGTGTTTCGGTGCCCTCATTGCTTCCGGTTCAGTCGGTTTCGGCAAGTCCAGTAGACCTGCGTCACCCCGACCAGAGCGAATCTGGGCACTCTTGGCTGTGGAGTGCGTGGCTGCCTTAGCGCTACTGCAGCCGGTTTGTTTTAGAGTGTTTTAGAGCTTTCTAAGCGAGCTGCCCAGCAACCGTCATCTCCCGGCCTTTCTTCGGTTGTCGTCTTTACACAGCATCTGGCAGTTGGCCGCGTTCGTCTTCCCGCCCTCGTGCCACGGCATGACGTGATCGGCTTCCATCTCACTGATGTCAAACTTCTTCTTGCACTTCACGCATCTGCTCTTCTGTCTCTCGTATGCTTCACGCTTCTCCTTATCCGAGAACGCACGCAGATTCAAGTATCGCTCGTCCCTTGTTAACAGATAAGGATAAATCCCCGACTTCTTCCCCACCTCGTCATCTTCCATCAGTCTGGCGACTTCTTTCGCGAGCTTTGTCGCGCCCAGATTCTTATCCTTGTACCCGTTGTAAAGCGGCCCCCAGCGCACGTGCTTCATCTCCCGCCGGTATTCCGGAAACGTCGCCTTCACCCAGCCGATGACCGTCTGAAAATACCCCCAAAGCGGCTTGGCGTCCTTGTCGTGCTGATGCATCGACATGTACTCGTCGATCTTGCCTTCGGAAAACCAATCGATCGCCGTCTCCAGATAGTCCTGTCGGATCGGGCTGCCATCGACATATTCGCTTGCCAGCCCATAGGCCGGGCAACCCGTCTTGCTAAAGAATCGCTTGGCGTCCGCAGTCCACGGCCCGGCATACACGGCGTTACGCAATTCCTGATCGGTGTGTTCCTCGCCAGCGATGTTGATGGTTCTAAACCAATCCAGCTTTTCGCTGTCAGTGCCGGAACAGAAATACACCATCAGCTTGTAACCGCAAATCTGCTTCTGCTGGTCGTCCTTGAGATTGTGAAAAGCCAGCCCTTTGATGGAAAAATCGCCGTTGACGTACTGGCAGATGGAAAGCGTGCGCTGCTGGCCGTCGATGACTTCGTAATTGCCGTCCTCCCGCACCGCCCAATACATCACGTTCAGCGGAAAGTCCTTCCGGACACTATCGATCACGGCATCGCGCTGCTTGTCTTTGTAGATGAATTCCCGCTGATACGGTGGACGAATGTCGAGCTTCCCACGATACGCGACGACGCCCGCTTCGGCGTTGTCGGCGAAGCCGTCAGTCAGTTTTTCTACAGTGATTTTCTCGAGATCTATTTTCATTTCTTCTTCCGGATCAAAAGGCGTGCGTACGTTGGCTTGTAGGTCTTGCCGATCTTAATCGCGGCGCGTCGGTTCAGATCGCCGGGGTTTGGAACGTCGGCATCTGTGTATTCTTTGGTTTTGAGCCCCCAAGCATTGCCGCGATCCGTAATCCCTAGAATTTGGAATTGTTCAGGGTTGTAGTGCTCTAGGAAGGTTACAGGGACGCCCATTGCGTCGTCATAGTCTGACGGGATATCAGCGAAGCGAGACACCTCGATTGCATCGTAATTGTCGTATTGTGGGTGGCTTTTCGCGTCGTACGTCTTGTACAAGATCAATTCCTCGTGCCGCTTTGCGATATCGAGGTTTGTAAACCAGCAAGCGTTTCCGAAACTTCGCCAATTCGTTCCGTTCTCATCCCGCCAGCTTCTTATCTCCCTCAGCTCGTAATGATCCGGGACAACGAAGTTGACGGGGTGCGAGTAGCCAAGCCAGATCTTGTTCCCTTTGAGCAAGGCGAAAATTTCTTTGTAGGTGATGGCGTTGTGGTTGGCGATGATCAGAAACTTCTTCTTGTACTTCACCAACTGCTCAACGTACTCTCGAAACAACGAAAACGGCGGATTGGTGACGACGATATCCGCTTGCTTGAGCAGCTTCACGCATTCCTCGCTGCGAAAATCGCCGTCGCCCTTTAGCTTGTGGATGCCGATCTCGTCTGGGTCGGGAACGCGGTTGTCGTCCTTGTCGCCGTCGTATTCGAGGTAAATCCCTTTTGTCGCCGTGTGCTTGCTGAACAGATCGGCGTCGCAATTCTTGTAACAGGTGGTGATCAGCTTTTTTAGGTTCAGCTTCTCAAAGTTGTACGAGAAGTAGTGAAAGAAATTGCTGACCTTGGGATCGTCGCAGTTACACAGGACGGTCTTGTTCATGAAGTGCTTCGTGTAATGCCGCAGCTCCTTCTCGATGTCCGAAAGCTGCGTATAAAACTCGTCCTGCTTCGACGCCTTCGCGGCGTGTAGGCTCCGGTTCAGCGCTTTCTTCGTCATTCTTCTGTTTGCAAATATCGATTATGGTCGATCATATGGCTTCCACATCGTGCTCTAACGCTGTTCTTAGTTGGCACGGAGTGCTCCTCGACGCCGGGGTTAGCCCGATCGTTGGAAGCGCTAGCCTGATACATCATGAAGCAAGTACTCCAGATCAAGATCGCCATCGCTCTCGTGCCCATCGTAACCCCCAACCGCAGTGGACTTGACTGTAATGCTAAGCGCCGCGGCAGTATCGTAAAAAGAGACGCCCGCCGCCTTCATCGGACCGAAATGCTTGCTGGTCGCCACAAAGTCCTTGCCCCCCACGCTTGGAAGCCAGCCTTTCACGTTTGCTTCATAAGCTAAGAGCCATTGGTCCTCGACGAGTTCCCCTTCGTGCATAAGCGCCTCAAGGCTGGAGGCGTCTACGACACCAACTACACATCCTTTAGCAATTGCATGCAATACGCAAAGCGAGGCGCAGGGATCAGAGGTTAGTAATGCCTTTTCAGCAACTTTCGCATCGAGTTTACAGTCAAGACAAATCGCGCCCCAAATCGCCCAAACAACTTCGCTGCCGTGGTGTAACGGTGCGTGATCTTCAACTAGCTGCTGCAAGGATGCAGATATTCGTACTCGGTCAAGAGGCATGCAAAGGTGGTACTTGTACAACTCCCCAATCACTGCAGGAGCGGTGCCGGGTTCAACAGAGAGACACTGAAGAAGCAGGCTTTCGTACAATGACCAGTTCTTCTCGAAAATGTTCACCGATCGTAACCGCTGAACTGAGTAGCGAAGAATCGCCTCCTCACGATGAGCAGCTGCAAGCTCAAAGGCCCTGCCGAAATAGCTCAACAAGTCAGTCTGCTGTGCGCTTGATGATGATACTCTGAATGCAAACAGGCGGAGATGCAGAACCCAAGATGCCTCAAGCTCAGATGGAAGCTCGGTAATACGCGTCTTCTTTGGGTTCAGTTGAAGTTGAAGGTCGCCGGTCAAGTGCTGCAACTGCCCAAGCGTATCCTCAGCCTCAGCAATCGTTCGGAATCCGCAGCCGATATCATCAATGTAGCGGAATCCACGTTGAGTGATTGGACCGCTGAGCTTGGTATCTACAGACGAGAGAATGACCTCTGCAATCGCGAGCGATGTATCTGGTCCTATTGGGATGCCGATCGTCTGTTTGTCCTGGCCGTTCCGCAATGCCAAGTCCAGTACGTTTCCGAGCAACGAGTAGTCGTTCGGCTTGGCTTTTGACACGGGTTTGGTATGAAGCGCCCACGGAATTGAATGCGTGTAAATACTCGGGTAGAACTGACTCAAATCGGTAGCGAGCAAGTATCGAGAGGCCGTTCGTGATCGCGCTCGCGCCACTGGAATCGAATCAAAAGCGCTGCTCGGACTGATGGCGCGCGGACCATGTTTCCGATATCTCGGTGTCGTTAGGGAGAGTGATGACTGTACGCACACAGACTTCAGATCACCCCATCCTTCGACAACTGCCCGCGCAACTTGATACTGATTTACCGGGTTTGGAATGGTCAGCGTTCGTCGCAGAGTCCCCGACCGTGCCAGATTGTGGATGGCTGGCCGCGTTATTAGATTGTTCGCGCTCCCCTTCTTCGTAGTGTCCAACTCCAGGGTGGCGGCGGCCGCAGTATCCGCAAACGCACCAAACAACCCCGTGTTGAATGGTGGAGGCAATTCCTTCGGGAAGTAGCCGCGCGCCAGCACGTTAGACAGCGGCGAACTCATGGCTGGATCGCCCTTTCACATCTACATAGCAAACGAGCCAGAACCGAAGGGTATAGGCGCAGTGGAGTTGCTCCTACTGAGAGGTAGGGGTTGGGCAAGGACCTTCCAGGGGCTGTCAGGAACTTCGGTTGAAGACATGCCGTTTGTCCCCCGTTTCTGTAACACGGTGACCTCTTGGAACATTCTAGGCTTGTCGTCCTCAGGCACAAACGGGCTGGCTTATCTGAGGCGCCCGCGCTCAACAATTGAACAGACGTAGACCGAGCGGGGTACGTGCCTAAGGGGTAAAGGGGCGGGAACCACCCCATAGAGGCTATGGCGCAAACAAAAGGGAAACAACGATGCGCAGTGCGGACGTAACCCAAGACGGCATGTTCAGTTACCTGACGCTACGAGACTACATTCCGAAGGATCACCCGTTGCGACCGATTCGCGAGATCGTGAACGCGGCACTTCAAGACAAATTCCTCTAGATCGTGCAGCATCAGACCTCTCTGTCAGCGACCGCTCCTTCTTTGAAGTACGTGAAAGTACGTGAACTCTAATTCGCTTCGGCAACCAATGCCCCTCCAACTGCAATGCACAGGCAAACGAGACCTATTACCACGAGAATCTGTTTCGCCCCAAAGAGGAACGTCCGCATTTGCCACGCAGTGGAACCGTAGTCGTACTTGAAGTCCTGCAGCTTTTCTCGCTCACCCTTCCGCAGGACACGCTTGCTCTCGAAATAGCCCATTACATATTGGAGGTAATCGAAGAGCAGCGTGGCAAGACACAAGGTACCCGCGACCAGCAGAAGCGTGCGATCTGGCTGAATCTTTAGAACTGGCGCATCGTTACCTCCCGCCAAAAATAGCCACACAAAGGCCATTACGCTCAGAGCCACCGTACGCACTTGAGTGCTAATACGGTCGCTTAGGAAGTTGATCTCATCAAGAATTTCTTTTTTGGAAGCCATTGGTTATTTGATACGCGGTCCAGGATCATCACCTTCGTCGGGGTCTATCTTTATTATGCCTGTTGGTCGCAGGTTCTTCTGAACTAACTTAGTCATCTCAAACATCGACACACGCCCTTTGCCGCCGAACACTGGTCTCAGCTTGTCGTCGGCATGGATCATGCGCATGTTCTTCTTGTCCTGCAGGCCGTTTCGCTTAATGTAGGCCCAAATTTTCTTGGTCACCTCGGTGCGCGGCATTGCGTTCGCCCCGATCACGGCCGCGAGTGTCGCGCTCGGGGTCATCGGCTTCATGAACGCCGCACTCGGCTTCCGCCTCTTCGCCGCTGACTTCTTCACCTTCTTCTTTGCCATTGCTTCCTCCGGTTTGCGCGACTCTTTTTCCACTTATGCCATTGCGATCAACGCCCACCGCTCCATGCATGCTTCACTAATAGGAGCGACGCTCTAAGGTGCGGTCTACTGCACAGTCGCTCTACGCATCAGCTATTAACCGGTCTGAATGAACTGGCTAAGCGCGGACAGCGCAGCATGCAGTTGGGCTTCCATGCAGGCGATTCACAACTTGCCAAGTCCGTTTGCCATGTCGATCAATCTTTCGGCGGTTGGAACTCTAACGATTGCCCCTGTCTTGTGGGTGACGATCCAACCTTGGTTAACTGGGCCTTGATAAGGTCCCTCCACACGATAGCCAGCTGCTTGTAGTGCTCTAATTCTCTCGTTTAAGACGCCTTCGCTGATCACCCTGTCACCATAGCCGTCGTCCGAGTCGAGCTTCGGGGCAACTTGAAGATCCTTTCCACAGTGCTTGCAGACAATTGCGGCTCGCTTAACTGTTTCGGCGCAAAATGGGCATGCCTTGGTATCCGCGGCGCCGGCAGATTCCACCGATTTAGTAGACGCATTTCGAGATCCAACCGCGATGAAGATTGCGCCGCCGATGAATAGACCGATGCCAGTGTAAATTCCCATCTGCTGAAATCCGAGAAGGCCGATGTTGTGTACCCGAACACCGACTTCTGTCTGCACACTCGTATCCATCCCCAATGCGCCTAGGAGAAAGAACGCCGCACCAGCCCATAGAAGTAGACCAAACGCAATCACACTCCCCCCCGTGAGCGCAACACAATTCGAAGCTATCGTATACCTGCCACAGAGTGACTACTACCGACCTTAGTCGTAGTCAGCGCTTGGTTTGCGCTCAATGCGACATCATTGAGACAATTGCCGAACATGACGATTTGCAGCGACGTTTGGTAAACGTAGACGGAAATTGCACCATTTCCGACGGTCTTGATGTACTTGACATTTCCATAGAAGTGGCTAGAATGTATCGTTGAAAAAGCGCCGCGGACCTCCGCGGCGTTTGCATTCCAGAGAGGCCCGCCACCCAGCGGGCCTCTTGCGTTTCGAGGGAAATGAAGGAAAGTGCCATGAGAGTGAGAGCGGCAGCGAGGCAACAGAAGTATCCAATGTCGATTTCCGAAGCGGCGGCGGCTGTCGGATTGAGCACATCGACGCTGCGCTATTACGAGCGAGAGGGGCGGATTTCCCCCATTCGATTCGGCGCGGACGAACGACGGCTATATTTGCCTGAGCATATCGACGCCATTCAAGCCCATCGTGCAAGGCGTCGCAAGCAGTAAGGCAGGTACATCATGAGGAGAGTGTGAAGCTAGTTAAACGCGCTCCAGACCAACCCACACCCCTCCCTCACCCGCGATTTCCGCAACAAACCGCCTCCATCGCTCATCCAAAGAGCGCTGACGCGGGAATCAATCCCGCGGCACTTCCGTTTCTAGACGCTATAGCAGGAATGCTTGTGGCCGCTGTGTCACGTGAGGATTCGCGCCCACAACCTCGACTTCGCTTCCGAGCACCCCCGCGAACTAAACCGGTTCTGCGAATTAGACGAAGGCCAACAATATGATCGACGGGATCAGCGAAGACGACCCCTCCCAGTGGAACGGCGACTCTCCACCGCCTCCCGTACTCAGGAAGCGTCGTAGGTTAGTTAAGGATCGGACGGATCGTGAACCGATGTCGGGGAAAGGCGATTCGATGGTCCCGCGCGTCTCTAAGCGCACAGGTGAAGTCTTATATCCCGGCGACGCCGAGTACGACAAGGCAGAACTACAGCCCACCGTAGCCACCACAACAAAAAAGCGTGCGCCAAAGAAACTAACGCTCAAGAAGCAACGCTGGACGCCGGGCGTGGACCACCCTTTACCAACCAACTCCCGCGAATGGTCTTGGACTCCGCTGCATCATGCATTGTTAGAAAGTCGTGAATTTTCGAAGCTGAGATTCAAAGAACTCCAGGTCTTTATTCATCTAATGGCTCGCTTTCGAGGTCACAACAACGGAAAGCTAACAGCGACGCTCCGAGAGCTGCAGCGCAGATTTCATTGGGGCGATTCACCCGACACCCTGAAGCGTGCGCTCGACGGGTTAATTGCAAAAAAGTTCATCAGGAGGACGCGAGATCCATTTGGTGCCGCTCCGGCCTGGTATGAATTGAGTTGGTTGACTAATCGCCTGAAGAAGGAGCACTAAGCCGTGAGCACGATTGAGACGAATTTGTCCCTCAGACAAAGGACTACGCGCAGTAGCGGACTCCTTTGCAGGAAGGACGCGTGTCCCTTACCCACCACATACATAGACCTTCAAGCAGAGGAGTCAATATCCTTTCGTGGAAGGACAAGACTCATAGTGCATCAAGAAGTAGTTAAGAAATTAAACAATAAAACGAACGCTCGCCATGCGATGCGAATTGATCCGCTTCGCGGAATCGCATCGCGGCGAGCACTTCCAAGCGGATCCATAGACATAACCGAGTTACGTGTAATCCACCTTGGTCGGCGTTGTCCACAAGTGCCTACCCCCTCAATTATCGGTTCCCCGAGGGGATTACATGATCGCCGTCTGTGGCCAAGTCATTGACTCACATGGCACTGCGACGAAATAGCAAGGTACGCAGCGCTCGGAAGATACCGAAAGTCACCTCCGCTTTGCCCGCCAACTGGCGCGATTCGATCCCGGATCGCCCTACTCGACCGAGAAGACTGGTCAATGGCCGCTACGTGCCGGTCAAAAATACTGCCTCGGCGGGGAATGCTCGGCCCCGGAAAGTCTTGCTACGCCACGCGAGCGGGAGCCGGGCCTTGAGGTATGCGGATCTCGACCTGCGCTCCACTGCCGGGAAAGAGTATGCCGCAACCAAGGCTGTGCTCACGGCGCACCTGGGCGGCGAGGAAAACGTGACCGCGCCACAGCGCACGCTCATTGACCACGCCGCGCGCCTGCAAGTGCTCACGCGCCTCGCATGGGACGAACTGACTCGAAGCGGCCCTTTCAAACACGGTGAAACACGCCCTGCCCTCGACGCATTCCGGCGCATAGCCGCTGACCTACGGGAAGTCCTACGGACCCTTGGGCTTGAGCGCCGAGCAAGGGAAATTATTCCTGACCTTGCCACGTACATCGAGGCCAAACGCCAACCGTTGCGCCTGAAGGCCCCCGTAGAGGACGCAGAGGACATCCCGTGAAACTGCGCTCGAAAGCCACGCACCTCACCCTGCTCGATGCGATGGCCGACGAGAACCTATTCGCCGGCTGGTTCCGCAAGCCTTGGACTTGGCGAACCTGGCGAGTAGTGATCGCGGCACTGTTCGGCTTGCCTATGACCCCGGCACAGACCGCCCGATTTACCAAGCTAACCGGTCGCACTTCGCCCCCCACCAAGCAGGCCCGCGAAGCATGGCTCGTAATCGGCAGGCGTGGCGGCAAGTCGTTCATCGTGGCGCTGGTTGCCGTGTACCTCGCGTGCTTCCGCGACTACCGCCCTTACCTGTCGCCGGGTGAGCGAGGAACTCTGATGGTGCTTGCTGCCGACCGGAAGCAGGCGCGCGTGATTCTGCGGTATATCCGGGCGCTGCTTGAAGGCGTGCCGATGCTCGCGCGACTCATTGAACGCGTCGGCGTGGAGTCCATCGACCTGACGAACTCGATCACCCTTGAAATCCACACTGCGTCGTTCCGCAGCGTGCGTGGCTACACCGTGGTCGCTGCGATTTGCGACGAAATCGCGTACTGGCGCTCCGAGGAAAGCGCGAATCCTGACACCGAGATACTGGATGCGTTGAGGCCAGCAATGGCTACGGTGCCGGATTCGCTGCTGGTTTGCCTCTCGTCGCCCTACGCCCGCAGAGGGGCCTTGTGGACCGCGTACCAGAAGCATTACGGCCATGACGGCGATCCGGTGTTGGTGTTTCAGTCCGACACATTGACGACCAACCCGACAGTACCGAAGGCGATTATCGACGATGCCTACCGCGACGATCCTGTCGCTGCCGCCGCCGAGTACGGGGCCGAGTTCCGGTCGGACGTAGAGGCTTTCCTGCAACCGGAGTGGATTGACAACGCAGTAGCAGAAGGCATCCATGAACGCGAACCTGTGCCCGAACCTAGATTCGTCGCCTTCACCGATCCATCAGGCGGAGCGCAAGACAGCTTCACGCTTGCCATAGCACACGCTGAAGGCAGGCGCCTAGTCCTCGACGTATGCCGCGCTCGCAGACCACCATTTGATCCAGCCCGAGTGGTCAATGAATACGCCTCGCTGTTGAAGCGTTACGGCTGCGCTCGCGTGGTCGGAGATCGGTACAGCGCGGAATGGGTCGTCAGCGCCTTCCGTGAGAACGGGATTTTCTACGAACCCTCGACGCGCACGAAGTCTGACATCTATCTGGAGATAGTGCCGCAGTTCGCCACCGGGGCGATCCAACTGCTCGACAACCGGCAACTGCTTGCGGAACTGCGCCAGCTTGTGCGCGTCACCGGACGGGGCAAGGACATCGTGGACCACCCTCCACGCGGGCACGACGACCAGGCCAACGCCGCGTGTGGGGCACTGCTCCATGCGGTCCGGGCTACGCCAATTGATTTTAGAAACCACGCATACCTGTCACTTGCCGGCGAGCAGCGCTCGGCGCGTGACGATCACCTAGCGGCACTGGGCTACGCAGGCGATTTCTTTGAAGACGGCCCATTCGATAAGGAGAGCTTTTCATGACCTACAAGAGCCAACGCGTGGCACAACTGCATTCGCAGACCGACCACATTCAAAGTGAAATTCAACAACTGAAACGAGATCCAGGCGTGGAGGTTGATGAAACCATTCACGTCTACATGGATGCCCATCCCGGGGTTGTGTACGCCGACGCGATGACAGTGGTTCTGAACGATCCGGCGAACGCTGACCTTGCGAAGCGATACAGCGCGAGCTTTGGCGCAGACAAGGGTCCGCTTCCAACCCGGACCAGCAAGAACGAACGGTAATTCATGGAGGTCTTGATATGAAACTGAAGCCGAAACTGAAACTCCGCACCAAGGACAAGGATTTGCAGAGCGATCCGCTCGTGGCCTTCAACGCACTTGTGAAAGAGGCCATGGAAGTGACGCAGGCCCTGAATGCCCTCGATCTACCCCACGTGCAAAGACCTAACGCCGATGCGCTGTTCCAACAGGCTCTCGCCGTTGACCATATTCCGCCAAAGAACATAGCCAAGCTGCGCGCCGCCGTGGAGAGTGGCGAGCCGGGTTTAGAGCACACCAGGTCTACCCTGCGCCGAATGATTGGATTCCTACGCAGCACGAACTGGAGTGGCGTACCGAAAGAGCCCGCGCGTCTACGCTTTCTGTCCACCGATGCGACGACCGGAGAACTCATTCGAATACAGAGCACGCTTTTCGAACTTTACTGCCTAGCCATTCAAATTGCGGGCGAGCAGCACCCGGAAGCGTTCGGAAGCTGCCCGGACCCAGCCGCCGTGGCCGAGAAGATCACCACACTTCGCACGCGTCAGCGAGAACTCTTCAACAAGATCGGCCCGGCCCTCGCATCGGACGATTCCAAAAATGTGAGCCCGGACGCATCACGAAATGAAGCGGGACAACGGCTTGTGGCGTATTTGCTCGCACAAGCTGGCAACAAGAGCGAGTAACGGTGGCGCTCCTTCAGCTCGGCCCATCGATGCGCCGCCGGTTGCCAAATTGTTGCATCGGTGGGCCACCTACTCTTTCGGACAATTTGTGACGCCCTTTCGTCAACGCGTAGATCGGTGACCCGAGGCGTCAATGCGTCCGTTGGGATCGGTGCGTTTTCCTTTTCACGCGAGCATCGGTTTGGGGTGGTTGCGAACGCGAGGGGTAAAATTGAGGGGTGCCGACGTCGTATTTTCCGTTGGCACAAAGCGGCGAAACGGGGTGTTGACGCACCCCGCTCGCCTGACCACAACGCAACCTAATCAGGAGGTTCGCATCATGGCTAACGCAATATTACCCCGTAGCAGCGCTCGCAAGGCACGTGCCATGGCTGATGACGCCATCATCGGCCAGGCCCTCGAAATCCTCGCCGGCCGCATGCGCTCCGGGGACGTGCTTACATCCCCAACGGCAGTGCGCGATTACCTGAGGCTGAAACTCGGCGGGTTGGAACATGAGGTTTTCGCCTGTGTTTGGCTCGACGCGCAACATCAGGTACTGGCGTTCGAGGAGATGTTTCGGGGCACCGTGCAGCAAACGAGCGTTTACCCGCGCGAAGTCGTCAAGGGTGCGCTCGCAATCAACGCCGCCGCAGTCATCTTCGCGCACAACCATCCGAGCGCAGTGGCCGCGCCTTCGCAGGCCGATGAATTGCTGACTCGCAACCTCAAGGAGGCACTCGCGCTGGTGGATGTCAAGGTGCTCGATCATTTCATCGTGGCCGGCAGCCAATCGCTGTCGTTCTCGGAAAGGGGGCTTCTGTGACTGACCGCATCGCTTCGTTTCGTGGGATCAACAACGTGCATCCCAACGGCTGAGAGGAGAAACAATGACTGCCAAAATCAACCGTTCTAAATCAGTGGGTAGCTCCGCGCCAACCCAATCTGCTCCACTACTCCCAAGTGCAAGCGCATCGCTGCTCCGCGCGGCGATCTACGCTCGTAAGAGCAATGACGACAGCGACAAGAATGAGGAGAATAAATCCGTAACCCGCCAGGTCGACCGGGGGAAAGCGTACGCTTCATCGAAGGGATGGGCTGTCAGCGATGAGCACGTCTACGTCGATGATGGAATCAGCGGCGCGGAGTTCAAACGCCGTCCAGGTCTGCTTCGGATGCTCAACCACCTAAAGCAGTTCGACGTGGTTGTAACGTCGGAACTATCGAGGATTGGCCGCGAGCAAACGCAAACCGCGCAAGTCTTAGCCGAAATCTACAACAAGGGGCGACGCGTATTCTTCTATCTCACGGACGAGGAGTTGCGTTTCACGACGGCTGTCGACAAATTCATGGTGGGCGCTGTGAGTTTCGGTGCGGAAATTGAGCGCGAGAAGGCGAGTCAGCGTGCTCGTGACGCGTTGGAGCGCAAAGCGGCCAAGGGCTACAACCCCGGCGGTGCCTGCTACGGCTACGACAACGTGCCCGTCTTTGCGACCAACTCAAACGGTGAACAGGTCAAGAGCCACACCGACTACAAGATCCGTGAGGAGCAGGCAGACATTATTCGCGGCATCTTCCGAGCCTATGCAGACGGTCACGGCCATACGGTTATCGCCAAGGCACTGAACGGTAACCGCAAGGAATCAGTACCGAAACCACGCCGACGCAACACGACCCGCCGCGATCTCAATGCCATGCGCAAGAAGTACTTCAAGGGATGCGTCATTTCCTCGCCGCGACGGGGAAAGCGCGGGACAGGTTCTTGGGCGCCCAGTGCAATCCGGGAAATCCTGTACCGCAAGCGGTACTGCGGGAAGGTGCCGTTCGGTTCGACGGTAACCAATCGCCCCGACCTACGCATCGTGGATGACCTGCTGTGGCAGCGCGTGCAGAACCGGTTGAAGGAAGTCGCCGGAACCTACATTCGCAATGGTGCGCAGTGGTGGGGTCGCCCCGCCACCGAGAAATACCTGCTGACAGGCATGGGGCGCTGCTCATGCTGCGGCAAAAGCATCACGGTACTCGGCGGGAACAACGGCACGTCGCCCCACAGGGTGAAGGCGTACTACTACGGGTGCTCCTACAACCATACTCGCGGGGAAACCATCTGCGCCAACGATCACAAGGCCCGAATGCAGTGGCTGGATGGCGCAGTCATCAGAGCCATCGAGCAAACGGTGCTTACCCCTCAGGCTATCGAGTACACCATCGAGGAAGCCGTAAGAGAGCAGGCGCGCCTTCTTGAGCAGAATCCCGACAAGCCACGCCAGCTTGAGGCAGAAGAGCGGAGGGTGCGTAAAGAACTGGCTCGGTTCCTTCAACTCATTGGTGAGGGGAAGGCTCCCGAAAGCGTGCTCGTGGAAATCACTCGCCGCGAGGAGCGACTGAAGCAGCTTGAGCGGGAGCGGCAGGCTTTAGAGGAGCCGATCCCCGTCCACGATACCGCCGGGGCACGGGTCAGGTACCGGGAGAGCCTTGGCCGATTCAAGGACCTGCTATTGGGCGACGTTCCGGTAGCCCGGCAAGCCCTGCGGCGGCTATTGATTGAGCCGCTGCGGCTTTTTCCGACCACCATCGAGGGACGCAAGACCCTCCGATTTGAAGGCGTCACAACCCTCGGACCACTTCTCGACCCGAGTTATAAAGGTGTGGCGACCCCACGGGGATTCGAACCCCGGTTACCGCCGTGAAAGGGCGATGTCCTAGGCCTCTAGACGATGGGGTCTCGGAAGACGTGCTTCTAAGACTTCGTGGTGGAGGTAAGCGGGATCGAACCGCTGACCTCTTGCATGCCATGCAAGCGCTCTCCCAGCTGAGCTATACCCCCACGCAAGGGCGCGAATTATAGCGGCGCAGGCGCCCCCCGACAAGAATTTCCGGGCTCGCTCAGGACTTGCATGCCCCGACGCGCCGGCCTTTCATCTTGGTCAACATCTCGAAGCTCTTGCCCTGCGCCGAGGTAACGACCCTGGTCTCGCTCTCGACCGTGCCCTTGCCGTAGCGCACGGTGCCGGTGCCTTTCATGCCGGATTGGGGGCACGACATTTCCCATGAGAAGGTATCGCCGCTCTTGCCCCTGGGCGTCGTCTTGCAGTCGTTCTCGGGCTTTCCTTGCCAGCGCGTCGGGTCCTTGACGTCGTCGCCCGTAATGCAGCGCTTCATCGTCATGGTCTGCGGCTGCGGCAGCATGGGCGAAGTCATGGTGTTGGTGAACTCCCACTCGCCCGCCTCCATCTGCTGCGCCAGCGTACAGGTGGCAGACAGCGCGAGCATCGATCCGATCAGCGTCTTCAGCATGGCAACTCCCCTTTCAGTCGGTGTTGAGGTGATGGGTCAGCCGCGCCAGCACCGTCTCGCGCCCGATCAGTTCCAGCACGGCATCGAGCGACGGGGTCTGGGTTCGGCCCGTGACCAGCAATCTTACCGGCATTGCGAGCTCGGGCATTTTCAGCCCGGTCGCTTTGAGAACGCCGCCAATGGCCTCGGACAGAGCCGGCCGCTCCCAGGCCACCTCGGCCAACCGCGATGCGAGCATTTGGAGCGCCGGGCGCGTGCGATCGGTGAGGAGTTCCGCGACCTTGCCCGCCGGCGGTTCCGCGTATTGATAAAGGAACTGCGCAGCCTCAGCGAGATGCCGAACGGTGGTCGCGCGGTCCTTGAGCAGGGCCACCACGCGATCAAGCGGCGGGCCGCGGTCAGGCTCTGCGCCAAGTGAGCGCAGCGCCGGCGCTGCGAGCTTCGCGAGGCGCGCATCGTCCGCCTGTTTCAGGTACTGCTGGTTCATCCAGGCGAGTTTTTCCGGGTTGAACTGCGCCGGAGACCGGCTCACGTGTGCGAGATCGAACCAACCGACGAGCTGAGCGGCGCTGAAGATCTCCTCGTCGCCGTGCGACCAGCCCAGGCGCGCCAGGTAATTGAAAAGCGCCTCCGGAAGGAAACCGTCGTCGCGGTACTGCGTGACGTTGACCGCGCCGTGGCGTTTGGACAGCCGCTCGCCGTCGGCGCCGAGAATCATCGGCACGTGCGCGAACTCCGGCAGCTTCGCCCCGAGCGCGTGAAAGATGTGGATCTGGCGCGGGGTGTTGTTGACGTGATCGTCGCCACGGATCACGTGCGTGATGTCCATGTCGAGATCGTCCACCACGACGCCGAAGTTGTACGTCGGCACCCCGTCTGCGCGCAGCAGCACCAGGTCGTCGAGCTCCGCGTTGGGAAACGCGATCGCGCCCTTCACCAGATCGAACCAACCGATCTCTCCGGTCTCCGGGGTTCGAAAGCGCACGATCGGCGCTCGATCGGCGGGCGGCACTTGGCCCGCAGCCTTTGCGCGCTCGGGACGCCAGCGCCCGTCGTAACGCGGCTTGTCACCGCGCGCGCGCTGCGCCTCGCGCATCGAATCGAGTTCTTCCTTGGTCGCCCAGCAGTAGTAGGCGTGCCCCGAGGCGATGAGTTTTTCTGCGGCCTCGGTGTAACGCGCGAGGCGCTTCATCTGGAAGAACGGCCCTTCGTCCCAGTCGATGCCGAGCCAGCGCATGCCGGCGAGGATCGCCTCGGCCGACTCCGCGGTGGAGCGCTCCAGATCCGTATCTTCGATCCGCAGCACGAACGTGCCGCCGTGCCGGCGCGCGTACGCCCAGGAAAAGAGCGCCGTGCGCGCCCCTCCGACGTGCAGGTAACCGGTGGGGCTTGGCGCGAAACGGGTGCGGATGCTCATCGAGGCGGCGAATTGTATCTTGTACCGTCAGTCCTTCCCGCCTTCGACCGGAAAGCGCTGCGCGCGCCAGCGCAACATGCCGCCGGAGAGGTTCGCGACGTGCTCGAAGCCTTCCTTGCGAAGGAGCACGGTCGCCTGGCTCGAGCGCGCGCCCGAGCGGCAGACGGTGACCACCGGCCGGTCGCGATCGAGTTCGCCCGCGCGTGTAACGAGACTGCCAAGCGGGATGCGGCGCGCGCCCGGGATGCAACCCAGCGGGCCCGAGCATTCGTCCGCTTCGCGCACATCGAGCACCAGCACTTCGCCCGCGTGTTCCTCGAGCCAGTCGGGTTGCACCTCCCAGATGCCCGCGAAGGTGTAGGTGAGCGGCGCCCACCGCGGCTCGTCATCGAACGTCTCGGCGTGCTCTGGGCGACCGCACCGGAGGTTCGCCGGCACCGCGCGCTCCATCTGCTTGGGATGCGCGAGCCCGAGGTTTTTCATGTAGCCGATGAAATCGTCCTCGAGGATCCGGTCGCCGAGCCGCGGGTTGTGGCGGCGCTCCTCGCCTACGCTGCTTGCGGTGAGCCCGCGGTAATCGTGCGCCGGATACACCAGGCACTGATCGGGAAGGCTGAAGATCGCGCCTCGAACCGAGCGAAACAGCGTGCGCGCATCGCCCTGCTGAAAATCGGTCCGACCGCAGCCTCGGATCAGGACCGCATCGCCCGTAAACGCCATGCTCGAGTCGTCGAGCACGTAGCTCATGCAGCCGCTCGTGTGCCCCGGCGTTGCGCGCGCGACGAGGTGCCGACCGCCGAAATCGATCTGCTCGCCATCCTCGAGATAGCGATCGGCGCCCTCCGCGCCGCTCGCCCCGCCTAGGGCAATGCGGGATCCCGCGCGATGGCGCAAGAGCCACGCGCCCGTGACGTGATCGGCATGCACGTGCGTCTCGAGCGTGAATGCAAGGCGCAGCTCGAGTTCCTCGATGAGCGCCGCATCGCGCCGCGCGTGCTCGAACACCGGGTCGATCAGCAGCGCTTCGCGCGATTCCGGATCCGCGAGCAGGTAGGTGTAGGTCGAGGACTGCGCGTCGAACAACTGCCGGAAGAGAAGGGGCATCTCGACGGCCTCCGAGTTGGACGCCGCCACGATAGCGCAATCGCAGGGTTGCCGCGAAGGCCCGTGAGCACGTAAAATCCGGGCCTCCCGCGGGTTGTTAGCTCAGCGGTAGAGCACTGCTCTCACACAGCAGGGGCCACTGGTTCGATCCCAGTACAACCCACCAATAATCAAAGACTTAGCGCAGCCTCCGGCCGCTAAGTATGTAAAAAGTCTGAAACTCCACGAGGGAAGCGCCAAGTCGTCATTCAGGCGCGCCAGAACGCGCTACAGCGACGCAAAGCGCGAGTCGCTACCCGAGCACGTCCTGCTTCCGTAGCGTGCAGCGCGCGCAGCGGTGACAATGCCAGCATGGTGATCGAGCTGTTCTTCTACGAGATCCGCGACGAGCGCACCGGCCGCTGGCGGAAGACCAGCTATCGCATGACTGAGCAGGACGCCCGCGAGCGCTTCGGCGCCGATGCTCGCCGGCTTGATTGGTCGCGCGAGATCCGCAGCGGCGACCCTGCGGCCAACTCGACGAGCAGCTTTCAGCGCAACGACAGCAAGCCTACCGCGCGTCCTTGAGCAGGCGCGCGAGCATGGCCTGGAACTTCTTGTCCCCGGTCGCTCGCCGCAGCCGGCCTTCCTGGAGCGTGTCCGCCGCGACCTTCGCAACGCTTGCGAGCAGCGGCGAGATCCAGTCTGGGGAAAGGCCGCGGTGGCGTAGCGCGACTCGAAGCTCAGTCCGCATTTCGTCAATCAACTCCTCGAGTCCTCCGGGCCGCTCGGCACGACGCCTGATCAGGTCGAACAACTCCTCGCGCTCAGGCGGGCTGAGGCGCGCCAGCGCCCTGTCCCCCAGGTGAGTCTTCACGCGGGCTTCGCCACCATGCCAATGGGGCGCCGCAGCTCGTCGCGCTGGATGACGAATTGAATCCCGCTGGCTGCGTCGATCATCGTGTGGATCCGGCCGCGGTCGTCCCTCAGAAAGCGGAAGCTCCGCTCGCCATCGCGCTTCAGGGTCGCACGCGCCGGTGACTCCGCGGGCGGCGCCGGCGCCCGCTGTGCGAGCGCTTCCTCGAGCCGCGCAATCTCGGCCTGAAGGCGCGGAACCTCATTCCCCGCGGCGGCGCTCTCGCCCTGGGGCGCCGAAGTCTCGGGCGCCGGTGCCTCCTCGGGTGGCGGGACAGCCTCGCGCTGCGCCAGCTCCTCCTCGAGGCGGGCAATCCTCGTCCAGAGTCGCGCGGGGTCGCTCGCCGCGCGGTAGTGCGCCCGCAGCTCCTCGGTAGCGCGCTCGGCGTCGAGCCGCTTCAGCGTCGCGGCCCTGCGCTCGGCCAGGTCCTTGTCGCGGGCGGATTGCCTCGCAGCGAAGCGCGGATCGGCGAGGAGTTGCCGCGTGCGGTTGACCACCCAATCAGCCATCAAGCGATCGTGTTCCAGGTTAGATTGATGCATCTGGTACACATTAGTCTTGCGCAAGGCTTGCGCCGCTTCGGCTTCAGCCGCGGCGACGATCCTCTCTATCGCGTCGAGGCCCTGCATGGTCTAGGTGCTCGCGTGAGCGGACGCCGTGCAGTCGTAGCCGCCGCTCGCCAGTGTGGATCCGATGATGGCGTGCCAGGTGACACGCCCTGGGGTCGCGCCCGCGCTCGATTCGATGTTGACGAGCAGATCGCCCGGCCGCATGCCGACGTTGTTCGTGCTCCGCGCGATCGACTCGTAGGGCACGGGACCTGAGCTCGAGTACGGTTGCGCCCCGCAGCCAGTGAAAAACCCGGTCCCGACGATCTCCTCGCCAGCGTTCGAGCTGCAATAGCTGTAGACGGAGCCGCCGCCACGCGTGAGTGCTGCGCCGCTGGCGAGCGGTCCAGGGATGCCCGCCTCGATGATCTTGCGGGCTTCGGCGGCAGATGCGTTGTAGGCCATGCGGTTCTCCTTTAGGTCAAGAGCTCTCGATACCTGCGCTGATTGGCTGCGGCATTCGGCCCGCGCCAGTATTCACTGTTCGGATTCCCCATCATCTTCCTCAGCCGGGCGAGCTGCTCCGCGGGGGCGCCCGATACGGTCGGCGTCTGTCCTCCCGCGCCAGCCTTTCCCCGGATCAAGTCGCGGTAGCGCGCCTGCATCGCTTCGTCGCGGTAGTAGCTCCTGGGGTCGCTGCGCATCACGTGGCGAATCGCTGCGAGTTCCTCGGCTGGTGACTGCCCAGCGGTCCGCCCGGCGCCACGCGCGCGCTCGGCAAGTTCCCGCAGTCGGTCGGGATCGTTGAGGGCCAAGGTGCCCTCGTGGTCCCGTTCAGCCTCGAGCGCCTCGCGCTCCGCCGCTGGGAGCGACTTCACGTACTGCCTGACCAGCCGGAGATTGACCGCGTACTCTTCGCCCCACTCCGTGCGCAGAACCCGCTCGGCCTTGCGCACGTCCTCCTGGTCGTACTTCTCTGCCTCGCGGGAAATGTCCGCGTGCTTCGCGGCCTCGTGAAGCCGCGCTTTTTCGTAGGTTTGCAGCATGACCTCGACCTGCTCCTGCGAGGCGCCCGCCTTTCGCATGGCGTTGCCGAAGCCGTCGAGGTGCGCTTGCGCCTCGGGTCCGAAGTTGAAGCGGCTGAAGTCGTAGTTGTGCCGTGCCTCTTGAGGCGCGGCTGGACGGCCGAAGTTCGCCTCGGCCCACTGAATCGCGGCGTTGCCGAGATCTGGCTGCACGCCATTGTCGCGAAGGTGAGCACCCAACCCCTGATAGGCCGGTGCGTAGGTCGAGATCTCGGCGACGCGGCTCGCCTCAAGACGTGCGCGCGCAGCATCGACATCAGTCTCGGCCGGCGGTGCGCTTGGCTCGAGTGTGCCCGCCTCGGGTGCGCTAGCCTCGGGTGCTAGATCGCCAGTCATGGCTCGTCAGTCAGAAACCCACGGCGGCCGCGAGATGGACAAAGCCCCGCGGAACTCGGGGTGAAAGGAGGCCACTCGCAGCCGCCGTGGAAACGATGTGCGCATGTCAGTTGCCGCGCGGCGCGCGCACGGTCGCGTGATCCTTCACGAATCGGCGGCACATTTCCCGATTCCGCAGGTCGGGATTGTCGATCTGGCTCCCCATCAGCACGCCGTCGGCCAGGCGCACGATATGCCAGCCGAGCACGTCGTCCCGCGTGATCTTGTGCCCGGGCGGATCGGCGTCGTCCGTGTCGACGCTCGGCGGAAGCTCGAAGCGCTGCAGGAGCGCGAGCTGCGCGCGCGTCGAGTCGCACTGAATCACGCGGTAGATGGCGAGCCACGAGCCGTCGCGCGGCTGCGCGTAGATCATGTCCCGCAAAGTGAGCTGACGGGCGATGGGGCCGAGCGCCGAATGATCCAGCAAGTCCTCGGGCCGCGCGTCATCCGGCAGGGTGATCTCCCAGGTGTTGCGCCGCGCCTCGGCCAGGTGGCAGCAGTTCAACGGGATAACGAGAGTCTGCCGCTCCTTTTCGCCGCCGTTCGCCTTCGATTTCTCCGGTTGCTTGCTCATCAGATCCCCTTCGCGTTGATCGTGTCGTTGCTCACCGTACCCCGATTGCGCTGTCGCTTCGGTTCCGCAACGCAGGATTCCGCACGCAGTGCCAGCAGATGCGCGCGGATGGCCCGCGCGCGCAGCGTGTCTTTGCCCAGGCGCTTGCCGACTACAGCGACCAGACCGCCGAGCCGGTGGTTGAGCGGCGCTGAGCCGAGGGCCTCGCGCACCCGCTCGTGATTTGCCGCCCATCGCTCCGCACTTCGCTGCGCCGCGGCTTCAGCTCGCCCACGCGACGCCTCGAGCGAGAGCTGCAGGTACTCCGCCATGGGAAGGCGCGCCCACGCCGGCACACGCCCGCGCTTGATCGCCTCGAGCAGCTCGGGCAGCTCCTCCCGCAGCCGCGCCGTCCGGCTCGGGGCGCCCATGCTCACCGCCCCGGCCTGCGCTTCGCCAGAAAGGCAGCACGCAGCACCAGCGCGCGCGCCTCAGTGCTTTGCCTGCCTCCACGACGCGCCGACAACCGCCTGGCGATGGCGGGCACGGTCGTTCGTCCCCGGCGCCTCATGCGTCCTCACCTTCAGCCCGAGCGAGTAGCGCCCGCACCCGATCAACCTCCTCGAGCGCTTGGCGCACCAGCTCGGGCGCATCAACCGCGCCGCGCAGGCAGGCGAGCGCCGCGAGCGAAATCCGGTGCTTCGCTTGCACCAGCCGCGCGTCCACCGTAGCGATCGCCCGACTGCACGCCGGAACCGAAGGCACCGGCTTGCGGTCGTGCTTGGCGCTCATCGGCGCGCGCCACCTACTCGATCACCGCGCCCGAGGATTGCGGCGCTCCTGCGGCCGGCGCTTCCGGTGGCTGCGCCTCGCCCTGTCCCTCAGCCGCGGGCTCGGGCTTCTTCAGCGCGTTCTTCAGCCGCGCAATGCCGCTCGCCGGCCTGGGATCGTCCGCGGCTGGCGTCACGTCCCGCTCGACAATCCGCTCGGCCTCGTCCTGGTCGTAGATGCCGCCGAAGCCGTAGGCGATCCGCGCCCCCTGGATCAGTACCTTGTGCCGCAGGAACCGCTTGGTGTGCGTCTGCCACGGGCCGGCCTTATGCGGATTGCCGTCAGCGTACTTGCCGAGTGGCCGGTACACCTCATCGAGATACTCGCGCACCACGATCGGATGCGTGCGGTCCTTGCGGTGGATGATGACCTCCATCCACGCCGGACAAGGCTTCGCATCCGGCAGCGTGACCATTTCCTCGGATTCGCGGAACTCGAAGCCATCGGACTGCTCGTGATCGTTGATGATGCGAGACCAGCCATCCACGCCGACAACGGGCACGATGCCGTTCTGCTTGTCGGGGAAGGCGAAGATTTCGCGCGTGAACGGGTTGAGGCCGTACTGATCCGCGACCACGAGAAGCGCGGCCATTTGCTCGTTCGAGACTTCGCCCTCCTTCACCTTGAAGGCGGTCGCCTTGAGGATCGGCAGTAATTTCTCAGCCTCGATCGAGTATCGTGAGGCGAACTTCGTGACCAGGCTTGCGCGTTGCGTCATCGTTGCGACAGCGGTATTGCTCATGTGATCCTCCGTTATGCTTTGGCGAGCCGCAGGACGCGCGACTCGCTGGTGCGGGTGAATTCGGCCGCGATCTCGGGCCGCTCGGCTGCGAGCGCCTTCTGATCGAGCCTGCGGGTGGCCTGAGTCTTCCAGGTGGCGATCACGCGGCCGTTGAACGCAAGCGCCTCGGCATCGGTAAAGGCCGGCAGGATCAGCCCGCGCAGCCGCTCCTCCTCCTCGTCGAGCGCCTTCAGCTGCGCCTTGAGTGCGCGGAGCTGGTCCACGGCCGCAGCGACTTCGATGGTCGTTTCCGCTGCGCGCGCAACCGACTTGCGCCAGAGCCTTGCGGCATCCTCGGCCGTCGAAGGTGTCGGCGGGTCTTTGCGCTCGATCCGCTGCCAGAACGCGGCCTCGGCCTCGATCAGCATGCCGATCAGCTCCTCGTCGCGCGGCACGGTGTAGATGCGGAAGTCGCTCCCCGCGACGAGCAGCGCCACGTCGCAGGCTTCGGCCCCTGTCACGGCGAGGTAATGCTGCGTCTGGGCGACGTAGTGCTCGGGCACTTCATCGGTGCCGGGCTCGCCCCAGCCATCCGCCGAGCGCGCGGTCTTGACCTCGAGAATGCGGTCCTCGCCCACGATGTCGCGGTCAATGTGCGCCGCGATGAAGGCGAACTTGGTATGCCTCAGCGTCCGGTTGACGCGGCGGATGCGGCGGCCCGTTCGCCTGGCGTACTCCTCCGCGATCGGCGTCTCGAGCACGCGCCCCCACAGCATCGGCTCGGTGCCTTCGATGCCGGGCGCTTCGCCGATCTTCTCGAGGTAGAGCGCCAGGGGCGATTTCCACGGCGACACGCCAAGCACGGCGGGCGCGTCGCTGCCGCCGATGTAGGTGTGTCGGTCCACGGTCACTAGTTCAGGTGCGTTCATGCGGTCCTCCGTCATGGTTCAGGGCACCCCCTCTTTGCGTACCCGTTTCATACTTCCGAGCGATTCCGACAGATCCCAGAGGGTGACTGCCTGGCACGCCCTGCTGTGCGTAGGCAGGATCGCTCATTGATCGGCCTGCTGGATGGGGTTGATCTCGCGCTCCTGCGGCTTCGGTCGGCGATCGACCTCGCGATAAACAGGAACCGGTGCCGGAGCCGGCAGCAGAGCCGCAGGCCTGGCCGCGGGCTCCTTTCGACCGTCGATCTCCGCCAACACTTGCCGCCAGGTCTCGGTGCCCAGGAAGCCGTAGCCCTCGGCCAGCTCCTCGAGGCCCCACAGGTCCCGGACTTCCCGGCCTACCTGGGCGAGTAGGTACACAGTCCGCCGCATCCAGTCCAACCGTTCGTCCCGGCCCCACTCCGCGAAAGGCTTGTCGGGCATGGCGCCAGGGCCGGCGTTGACGTTCAGATCGCCCTGCAGCTCGAGCCGGTCGCCGTACTTGCGCGGCTTCAGCTTCGAGCAGACCCACTTGATGATGTCGGCCCGCACCCGGACCGCGTGCGCGTTGTCGGCGTTGGCCTTGCTCGCCAGGTCGATCAGCTCGTCGGCGTAGCCGTCGGCCTGCTCTTCACGCGCGAGCGCGTACTGCCGTGCGAATTCAGGATGATCTCGAAGCCATCCGAGCACGGTGGTGTTGCTGGGCATGCTCTTCGCCTTGCAGATGCGGCGCAGGCTCTTGCCGGCGACGATCTGCTCGCAGAGGCGGTCGGCGATTGCCTGGGTGAGTTCCCGGGGCGGTCTTCCGCGGCCGCGCTTGTTCTTGGTCGTCATGGGGTACTCCGAAGAGGGACCGGACAAACCGGACAACTGGAAATGTCCGGGACATGTCCGGCAAGTCCGCCTTCTGGTACCGGACGGACAGGACATCTCCCCTTAGGGGATGTCCGTGTCCGGCCTGTCCGGGGACTCGGACTCATGTCAGCCACGCGAAGGGATCGGATATGGCGACAGCTTCTGCCGTCGCCAGTAGTTCACGTGCCCGCCTGAAAGCCTTGCGGATGGCGTCGGCATCGCGTTCCTCGCCGGCGCCGTCGCTGCCGTAGCGGAGCCGGAACTGCGCCCGCCATGCGTCGATCTTCACGGCGCGCACGCCCCGCGGAATGGTGGACGTGCCCGGCATGGCCTCGCCGTGGGCCTCTATCGCCTCCTTGAGCGCCTGCATGCCGACCTTCGCCACGCCCGACAGCGCCTTCGTCGGCCGCGGTGTGGTCGCCTCGCCCTCGACGTGCTGGATGGTGCAGGCGGTGATGGTGTCGCCGTCCGAATCCTCGCCGAGGACAACCGGAACAAGCTCGAACGGGAACCGTTCGCCCGCAATGCCGTCGCGCGACTTCTCAATCGTGGCGACGCGCTCGACCACGGAAATGATCGTGTCCGCCGCGGCTGCCAGAGCGGAGTGCCCGCGTGCGCCCCTGGTCGCATCCTTCCCGGAGTGATGCACCAGCGCGACGGCCGCGCCAGTCGCATCCCGCAGCCGGTCGCAGGCGCCGATGATCTCGCCCATATCTTCGGGTGAGTTTTCATCCGCCCCAGGCGCCGATCTCGAAAGTGTGTCGAACACGATCAGCGCAACCGGCATGCCGGCCTCTGCCGCGATCGCCGCGAGCTGCTCGACGAAGCCTTCAACCTCGACGCGGTTGCGCAGGTCGGGGCCTCGCAAGACGATTGCGAACGGCAGTCGTTCGGTGCGGACCTCGGAAAGGTACTGATTTCGCCAAACGATGACGCGCAGCATGATCGAAGCACCGGCTTCCGATGCGACGTAGACGATGAGCCCGCGCCGAACACGCCTCGAGCGCCATTGAAGGGCGGCGGCGATGCGCCCGGCCAGGTCCACGATGAGCGTGCTCTTTCCCGAGCCCGGCGGGCCGTAGACCACGATGATCTGCCTGGGCGCGACGATGCCCTTGATGTTGTAGGGCGTGTTCGCCTCAAAGCCCGCGTCGTCGAACCACACGTGCGCTGCAGCGGGAGTCACGATTTGGCCCAGCGCGAGCTGCTGTGCTTGGCGGACCGTTCGCATGATTGGCGTCGCGGCCAGGCGTTCATGCCTGCGCGCTGCATGCGCGTCGAGTATGGCGGCGCCGTTATCAGCGGTAGCCAAGAGCAAGGCTCCGACCAGCATTGATTCGTTCAGCGGCGAGGAGCAGCCGCGCGCGGTCCTGATCCGAGAGCGGGACGCCGGCGCCGATGTTCGCGGCGGCAACGGCCACGAGCTGCGCCTCGTCGGCCAGCGCCCGCAGCACATCGGCTGCAGGGAATGGCCGGCGCTCGCCCTTGGTCTGCTCGATTGGCCGCGGTGGCATGAGGTCCGCGAGCGTCAGGCCAACAGCGGCGACTACTGCCTCCACGTCGCAGCCCGCAAAGCAGTGGACCAGCAGGCGCGCGTCGTCAAGTTCTCGAAGGCTCAGGCTCGGCGTTTTGTCCGCGTGCGCCGGGCAGCGAGCAAGCCATCGGCGGCCGCGGCCCTGCTGCCGCACGCCCTCGAGCCTCGCCAGGAGATCGTCCGCAGTCATTGCGCGCCTTGGTCAGGCCGCGGGTTTTTCAGCGAAGCGGCGGATGCTCGCCATCGTGATTCGCAGGTCGCTGCCGACCTTGATGGTGGAGAGTTTCTTTTCGGCGATCAGCCTGTGGATCGTGGTCGTGCTGCAGTCGAGCATTCGCGCGGCGGTAGCGCGTTTGACTGCAACGGGCTCGAGCGTGACAACTTCATCGACTTGCATGCGACACCTCCGCTAGGAAACACAGAGGCGATGGTGCTCGCGGCGAGCGCCGCTTGGAAAGCTGAAACTGTGCGGGAAATTCGGAGTTTCCCGCAAACCGACTAGCGGGAGCGCTCGCGCCGCGGTCGCGGTCCGAGGATTTCTCGGATTCCGCCGGGCTTCACAGTGCCAAAGATGACGGCCCACTTATCGTTGATCGTTTTCGCAATCTCCTCGCGCCGCGCTAGGTCCTTATTCCAGCCCTCAGCACGCAGCTTCTGATCGAGCAGCTGCACGAGGTTGCGCATCATCGGATCGTGCCCGCGGCGCCCTCTGCCGCCCTTCTCAAGGGCGTGCAGCTTCGCACGCAGCGCGCGGCGCAGGGCTGGCATTGGTGCGACGGCGCGAATGAGCAAATCAGGATCGCGTAGCAGTGCCTCGCCCAGGAGAACAGGGCGCCTGAGCAATTCCTGTACGAAGCGATCATCGGCGTCGCGCCGATCGTCGGCATAGCGCTGGTGGTCGGCATGGGCGCGCCGCTTCTCGGCCACTTGCAGCATTGCCTTTCTGCGGAACATAACGGCCAGCGAGCGCGCAGACGTTGCCACGGGTCTCATACCTCGGCGCGCTGCTCCAGCAACTCGGCCAGGATGCGCGCAACGTCCGCGCTCCCGCGGCCGCCCTCCTCGATCGCCCGCGATCTGGCGAGAGCGCATAGGCGCAGATCCTGAAAGCCTGCAATCGCCCGATCGAGCAGGCTCGGATCTCGCACCATCGCCACCGTCAACAGGACCGGGCGCCGGATCAGCTCCTCGATGGTCCGCTCGCCGGTTTCCTGCAGCTCCTCGATCGCGGCATCCACCAGCCGATCGACGGCGCCGGAACGAGCCTGCCCCTTGATTTTCTTGGTCGGCATGTTTGCCCCCTATGCCAGCGCCAGCTTCTCGAGCGCGGTCCGCGCGTGCTTCAGGCGCAGGTGCCCGTAGTGCTTTTCGATCATCAGCAGGCTGGTGCCGCTGATCTTCGCCACCGTGAGGGTGTCGAGCCCTCCGGTGAGTAAGTCAGTCACGGTGCTATGCCGCAGCGTGTAGGCGACCGTGGCGCGCGGCAGCTTCGCCTTTCGCACCGCCTCCTTGACCTCGTCGCGCCATGCTTCCTTCTTCCACTGCGAGCCATCGGCGCGGGCGACGAGCCATGCAGGGGGGAGCTTGTTCTTGGCGCATTCCTTCAGGTGCGCGAAGGCTTCACGGCCGAGCGGCACTTCGCGCGCCTTGGTCTTGCCGGTCGGAACCGATAGCACCTTGTTGCGCACGTCCAAGTTCGCAACCTTGAGGCTCGCCACTTCGCCGACGCGCATCGGCAACAGAGCCAGCGTTCGCAGTAGCGGCTGCACTTCGGCCGGCGCGTTCTCGATCAGCTTCCTGCGCGCTGTGCCGTCGAGGTACAGAGTGCGGCGCGTGGTCGCGTTCTCGAAGGGCTTCAGGTGCTCGCGCCAGGCGTAGTCCGTCGCAACGTGCCCGTTTCGGTGCGCGAGGTTGAGCGCGGCTTTCAGCGCGGTCGCGTTGCGGTTGAACGATCCCCGCGAGCCGCCGGCCTCAAGGGCGCGGGTGCGCCATGCCTCGACGTGCAGGCGCTTCAGCTTGGCGAGCTCGATGCGGGCGATGGGATCGTGGTACACCAGCCGCGTGAAGCGGCCCCCCGCGTCCTTCGATGAAGCCTCGGAATTCTGCTGCTTCAACTGCTCAACGTAGGATTCGCACGCGGCCTTGACGGTCACTTTGTCCGTGCTGCCGCCAAGGTCGATCTGGCGGAACCACTCCTCGGCCGCGGTCTTCGCCGCATCGTATCGGGCTTTCTCGTCGAGCGTGGCGAAGTCGCCCAAGGTGCTGTAGGCGTACTTCTCGCCGTCGTAGTAGCGCGCCAGCCAAGTGCCAGAGGTCGAGGCCGTCATGCGCCGGAAGCCCACATAGCGGCCTTGGGTGATACGATGCCAGTAGGGGTCGCGGCGCGGCTTCAGTTTGCTGCGGGCGTCCACTCGGTCGATTCGCATTTCGTACTCGCTTTCGTACCCGGCTTCCCACCCTCGGGCTTGAGGGTTCGGGGCCGGTACGAAACAGAGTATGAAACGATACGGTCAGAAACGCAAGCGACGGCTAGGGGCTTATTTTCAGGTTTCCCCTATGAAGAAAGGAAGTGGAGACGAATACTAGGAACGGTCCGGACCCCTGTTTCCTTCCCTCACACAGCAGGGGCCACTGGTTCGATCCCAGTACAACCCACCATAACGTTCGACGGGAAGTTCGCCGAAGCGATGCGCGACAAGCCTCACCAGGTCGCGCTCGGCTGCCGGAGGTCCGAAATGGAATACGTTTGGTTCGGCGTCATCGGCCTGGCCTTGGGAGCCTTCGCAGGACAGGTGCTCCGCGGCCAATACAACATATTCGCCGACATGGTGATCGGCGTGCTCGGCGCGCTGGCTGGAAGCCACCTGTTTCTGACCTACCTCGAATCGTGGTCGGCGGGACCCGTCGGCGGCTACGTTTTCGCCGTGATTGGCGCCGGCATCTTTCTGCTCGCCTGGCGGGCGCTGCGTTCGGTCAACTAGCGTTGCGCCGAGCTACTCCCGCCAGGGAGTGCCCTTGTCGAACACCACCCGCCAGCGGCCGTCGGCGTCGCGCCGCCAGATCGAGTTGAACGTCGCGAAGCGGCGCCCATCGGGCGCAAACACGGGACCGCTCGAGTGCGCGAGCGTTCCGCTTGCCAGCACTTCCACGGTTTCCGGGCGCCAGGAAAACGGCGCTTTCGATCCCTCGTAATACGCCTTCCAGCCGGCGGCGACCGCGTCCTTGCCGCGCAGAACGCCGCGATCGGAGAAAAACACCGCCTCGTCGGCGAGATGCGCAACGAATGCGGCGAAATCGCGCTCGACCATGCTGCGCGCGAACGCCGTTTCTGCCGCGCGCACTTCTTGTGCGAGGTCGGCGCTTCCGCCCGCGGTGGTCGCGCAACCCGGCACGATGGCGAGCGCCGCGATCAGCGTGGCGGCACCGAGCCGGCCGCCGGGGATTCCGAGCATGGATTTGGCTCCTTCATGCCTCAGAGCGTGAAACGAAAATCCTCCACCAGCATTCCCGGTGCGCGCATGCCGCCCAGGCTGCGGCAGAAATAGGTCCCGACGTCCGGCAGCACGTGCGTCTCGCGCGTGAGTGAAACGAGATTCGCGCCGAGCGCCCGGTACAGCGATTCGTCGAAGCGCATGTCGCCGATCGGCGCGACGATTTCGCCCCCCTCCACCCAGAAGCAGGCGTAGCGAGTCATGCCCGTGACACGCGCGCTGTGGCGGTCGCTCCAGTTGAGGTAGTGCAGGTTGCCGAGATACACGCCGCGGTCGAGCGCGGCGAGCGCGCGCGCCTGTTCCAGTTCCCCGCCCGAGATTTCCGGGCTGCGCGGCGCTTCGCCCACGAACGGGACTTCCTCGGCGCCGTTCCCGGGGACGCCGTACTCCTTGGCGCTGCGGGCGCCCACCAGCCAGTTTCGAAGTTCACCGCGCTCGATGAGCGGCAGCTCCGTGGGCGCCATCTCACCGAGCGCGTTGAACTGCGGAGTCAGGCCGAGGGTGAAGTTCTCGCGCAAAGAGAATCGTGGCGAAAGCTGAGCCGTGCCGTCCTTCAACTGAGCGAGCGCGCTCTGGCCGCGCTTCCACATTGCATACGACAGGGCGCCCCAACCCATCATGCCGACGAAATCGCGCGCCGCGGCAGGCGCGAGATAGGCGCGATAGCCGCCCGGCGCGAGTTTCCGGCTCGGCCGGCGCAGTTGCGTCAGGCGCTCGCGCGCGGCGTCGAACCCGGAAGCAAATTTCGCCTGGCTCCACTCGCGCTCGGCGTAGCACTCGGTGACCGCCTTGTTCTCGCCAGCCTCGTTCACCGTGTACAGCGAGTAATCGATGAAGAAGCTCTCGGTGTCGAACCAGTGGCTCTGTCCCAGGCTGTTGCGGCTCGCGCGCAACATCGGTCCCGCCGCGTACAGGCCCGTGAATTCGGTGCCCGCAGTGGTCTCGGTGAAGAGGCGGATCGCCTCCTCAGGAGCAAGCAGCCTGCCCGGATGGCTCATTTCGCTCGTACCGCGATTTTCCATCGGCACGAGCCAGGGATCTTCCGGGAGCACCTTCGATTCCTCCCGGCCGCGCGCGAGCGCGGAACGCAGCGCCCGGGCATCGGCATCGAATTCCCCCGTGAGGCCGAGGCCCAGATCGACCTTGCGGCCGTTCGCCTGGAACTGCACGCCGATTTCGCGCTGGCGCACGTCGGTGGACTGGCGCACGCGCGACGCGTTGAAGCGCAAGTAGGTCTGCTCCTCGGCAACCAGGCTGAGCGTCACCTCTTCTCCGGCCGCGCACTGCGAGAAGCAATCCTCGGCAAGGCGATCGAAGAGCGCGCGCGTCTCGAGGGCAAAGCTCATGCCCCACCTCCGAAGACTTCGACGTCACGGAACAGGCACGGCGGCGCCGCGTGCCCGACGCGGATCACCTGCGAAGGCTCGCCCTTGCCGCAGTACGGTGAGCCGAATATCTCGAATTCCTCCCGCCGCCCGACCGCTGCGAGCGAATTCCAGAACGGCGTCGTCACGCCCCGGTAATTCGGATTCTTCACCACCTTCGCCAGGCGCCCGTCCTCGATCAGTCGCCCGTATTCGCAGCCGAACTGGAACTTGTTGCGGTAATCGTCGATCGACCAGGAGCGGTTCGCCTGCAGCACGATGCCGCGGGCGGTCATCGCGATCATCTCCTCGAGCGAACTCGATCCCGGTTCGACATTGATGTTCGCCATGCGGTCGATCGGGGCGCGGTTCCAGGAGGAGGCGCGGAAGTTGGCCACGCCTGGCCGGCCGAGCCGAGCCTGGCTCTCGAGGCTTCCCAGCCCGCGGAGCAGCTTTCCTTCGCGGATCAGGTACTCGCGCGTCGCCGGATTGCCGCAATCATCGAACGCGTAGCCTGCGAACTCGCCGGGCAGCTCCGGATCGAAGGTCACGTTCATGAGATTCGAGCCGTACTGCAGCGCGCCGAAATCCTCCGGCCGAACGAAACTCCAGCCGGCGTAGTTGCGTTCGTCGCCGAGGATGCGGTCGAGTTCGAGGGGATGGCCGATCGACTCGTGGATCTGGATGTACATCTGGTCGGGCATCAGGACGATGTCCATGCGTTCGTTCGGGCAGTCGGGCGCCGCGAGCAATTCGAGCGCCTCGCGCCCGACCTGCTCGCAGGCGGCGAGAAGCGCATCGCGATCGAGCGCCTCCGGCCCCGCCTGCAGGCAGCGCGCCACGTCCCCGTTCAGAGTGCGGCGCTGCGAGTCGCCCGCGTCCTGCGCGGTCGCGGAAAAATTCGAGGTCAGGTACAGGAACTCCTGCGCCACGTCGGTGCCGCTGCTCGTCACGTAGCGACTCTCGACTTCGGTCAGCCCCACCGAGGCTTCGGTGGAGACGATTTTGTCCGATACCTTGAGGCGCCGGCTCGCCTCGATCATCAGATCGCTCAGCTCCGCGAGGCTCGCCCGATCGGCCGGCTGCCGGCGCGGACTCGCGTAGCGGCCGTTGGCGCGCGGGCGCTGCGCCTCGCCGAATGCGAAGACTTTGTTCTTTGCCGACGCCCGCGCCGCGCTCACCGCGCGATGCATCGCGCGCTCGACGCCTGCCGGCGTGAGATCGCTCGTGCCCGCGTAGGCGATCTGGCCGTCCGCCATCGCCTCCAGCATCGCGCCGCGCGACTGATCGGTGCGGTTGGAATCCGGTTTGCCGTCCCGGGCCGCTCGCACTTGACTGGTTTCGCAGTGATACCGCAGGCCGACCCAATCGGCCATGGCGCGCAGCCGCCCAAGCGCGCGCAGCGGATCGAACTCTGCGACCTGCGGGGAAAAACGCAGCGATGTCATGTCTCGGAGCCCCTCCACCTCACCCTTGTGCGGAGGGCGAAGTATAGGGGATCGGGAAATCGCGAACGACGGGGTCAGGTCCGAGACCTGACCCCGTTCCGGTTCAGCTCGTGTGCACGGTGGCGCCGGAGGCGTCGAGGACTTTGACGCTCACCGGGATGCCGTGGCGGATGCTTTCGGTCGCGATGCAGAAATCCTCGAACTGCGCGAGGCAGCGGTCGAAATGCCCGAGTTTCGCCGCGACGTCCGAGAGTTGCAGCGTAGCTTCCAGCGCCCCGATGCGGTGGCGGCCGCGCTCGTTGCGATCGATCCGCCCCGCGACGCTCGCGCGCACCGGTCCGAGCGGCTGCTTGAACTTTCCTGTCATGCAGAACACGAGACTCGCTGCCAGGCAGTTGCCCACCGCTGCGGCGATCAGGCGCGCGGCGTTCGGGCCGCGGGCATGTCCCAGCGGTTCCGGCTCGTCGACGAGCAGATCCGCGTTGCCCGGCCAGTCGAACTTGACGCGGAATTCGTAGCCCTCGATCTGCTCCAGTTCGATCGTGAAGGTCGGAGAATCGGTCATGGGGTTACTCCTTCGAGGTTGTCGTCTCGAACCGCCCGCGCAGCGCGACGTAATACAGCACCGGAATCACGATCAGCGTGAGGAGCGTCGAAACGAAGATGCCGAAAATGAGCGAGATCGCGAGTCCATTGAAGATGGGATCGTCGAGGATGAACAGCGCTCCGAGCATCGCTGCGAGGCCCGTGAGCGCGATCGGTTTCGCGCGTGCCGCCGCCGATTGCAGGATCGCGTCGCTGAACGCCACGCCTTCGGCCACCTTCAGGTTGGCGAAGTCCACCAGCAGGATGGAATTGCGCACGATGATCCCGGCGAGCGCGATCATGCCGATCATCGAGGTCGCGGTGTAATTCGCGTCGAGCAGCGCGTGCCCCGGCATGACGCCGATCACGGTCAGCGGAATCGGCGCCATGATGACGAGCGGCACGAGGTAGGAGCGGAACTGTCCCACCACGAGCAGGTAGATGAGGATGAGGCCCACCGCGTAGGCAAGGCCCATGTCGCGGAAGGTCTCGTAGGTCACCTGCCACTCGCCGTCCCACTTGATCGCGTATTCGCGGTACGGGTCGGACGGTTGCCGGATGAAATACTCGCCCAGCGCGCCGCCCTCCTCCAGCGCCTGGCCGGCGAGCTTGCCGCGTGCGCCGAACATGCCGTAGAGCGGGCTGTCCACCGGCCCGGCCTGATCGGCCACGACGTACACGACGGGCAGCAGATCCTTGTGGTAGATCGGCCGGTCGCGCTGGCTCGTGACGGGATCGAGCAACTCGGCGAGCGGCACGATCGAGGCGCCCTGCCCGCGCACGCCGAGCTTGAGAAACGCCTGCAGATCGCCCTGCTGCTCGGCCGGTATCGAAACGCGTACCGGCACTTCGTACTTCGACTGCCCGTCGTGCAGCGGCGTGACCGGTGCACCGCCCAATCCCAGCCGCATGGTCTCGACGATTTCCTGACGCGAAACGCCGGCGAGCGCGGCCTTCGCCTGGTCCACCTTGAGCCGGATGCGCGGCGCGGGATCCTCGACCGAATCGTCTGCGGCGACGATGTCCGGCGTGGCCTCCAGCGCAGCGCGAACGCGCTTCGCGACGCGGACTCGACCGGCCTCGTCGGGCCCGTAAACCTCCGCGACGATCGGCGAGAGCACCGGCGGCCCGGGCGGCACCTCGACCACCTTCACTTTCGCGTTCCAGCGCACGGCGATTTTCTCCAGCTCTGGACGCACGGCCTGCGCGATATCGTGGCTCTTGCGGTGGCGCCGGTCTTTCGGCAGCAGGTTGACTTGCAAATCGCCCAACTCGGAGGCGCTGCGCAGGTAGTACTGCCGCACCAGGCCGTTGAAGTTGATCGGCGCGCTCGCTCCCGCGTACGCCTGGTAGTCGGTGACTTCGGGAACGGTCGCGAGATACGCACCCATGTCGTGCAACGCTCCCGCGGTCGCCTCGACGGGCGTACCCGCCGGCATATCAACGACGACCTGGAATTCGGACTTGTTGTCGAACGGGAGCATTTTGAGCACGACGAGTTTGAGTCCCGCGAGCGACACCGAGGCGAGGATCAGCGCGACGATCGCGAAGGCGAGCCACCGGCGGTTGCGGGGCGCCCGCGGCGAGGTGACGAATGGCCCGAGAAGGCGGTCGAACACGCGCTCGAGCCGGTTGGCCGAAGCGTCGTGGTGCGCGGATTTCCCAGGGAGCTTGAGCGCGAGCCAGGGCGTGACGCTGAAGGCGATCGCAAGCGAGATCAGCATTCCCATGCTCGCGTTGATCGGGATCGGGCTCATGTACGGCCCCATCAACCCGCTGACGAACGCCATCGGCAGCAGCGCCGCGATCACGGTGAAGGTGGCGAGGATCGTCGGTCCGCCGACTTCGTCCACGGCGAGCGGGATCACTTCGGCGAGCGGCTTTCGGTCGAGGCCCATCCGGCGATGGATGTTCTCGACCACGACGATCGCGTCATCGACCAGGATCCCGATCGAGAAAATGAGCGCGAAGAGCGACACGCGGTTCAGGGTGAACCCCCAGGCCCAGGACGCGAAGAGCGTCGTCGCGAGCGTGAGCAGCACCGCGATGCCGACGATGAGCGCCTCGCGCCAGCCGAGCGTGAAGAGCACGAGCAGAACCACCGACAGCGTCGCGAAGGCAAGTTTCTTGATGAGCTGCTGGGCCTTGTCGTTTGCGGTTGCGCCGTAGTTGCGCGTCACCGTGGAATGCACGTCGGCGGGAATGATCGCGCCGCGCAGCTCTTCAAGACGTTGCACCACCCGATCGGCGACTTCGACCGCGTTCTCGCCCGGCTTTTTCGTCACCTGCACCGTCACTGCGGGGTTCTCGGTGCCTGCGGGGCGCGCGCCAATCGGGGCGCCCGGCCCCGTGCCGAACCAGACATAGCGCGCCGGAGGCTCGGGCCCATCGACGACTTCGGCGACATCCGCCACGAACACCGGCCGGCCGTCGAACGCGCCGATCATGAGGCTGCGCACGTCTGCTGCGGATTCGAGGTAATCGCCCGTTTCGACGACGAACTCCCGGTTTTCCCGGAGAATTTTTCCAGTCGGCGCGACCGAATTCGCCGCCTGCAGCGCGTCGCGTACGTCGAGCGCGGTGACGCCGTGCGCGGCGAGCCGGTCGGCGTCTAGCAGCACACGAACCGCGCGTCCCGGCCCGCCGATCGTCTGCACTTCGCGCGTTCCCGCCACGCGCTTCAATTCGATTTCCGCCGCGTGCGCCACCCGCTCGAGCTCGAAGGCGCCGGTCGCCGGGTTGTCGCTCCACAGCGTGAGCGTCACCACCGGAACGTCGTCGATGCCCTTGGGTTTGATGATCGGCTCGCCGATGCCGAGGTTGGGCGAAATCCAGTCGCGGTTCGAGCTGATCGTGTCGTGCAACCGCACCAGCGCGTCGATGCGCGGCACACCGACCTTGAACTGCACCGTGAGCACCGCCATGCCCGGGCGCGAGACCGAGTACACGTGCTCGACGCCCGTCATCTGCGAGAGCACCTGCTCCGCGGGCGTCGCGATCAGCGTCTCGACGTCCCGCGCCGAGGCGCCGGGAAACGGCACGAAGACGTTCGCCATCGTGACGTTGATCTGCGGCTCCTCCTCTCGCGGCGTCACGATCACCGCGAACACGCCGAGCAGGAACGCCACCAGCGCGACGAGCGGAGTGAGTTGCGAGTCCTGGAAATACCTCGCGATGCGGCCGGATGCGCCCATCGCTCAGTTCCGCGGCGCGGCGAGACCCGCCTTGACCGGTTCGAGCGCGACGCGTTCTCCCGCCTTCAGGCCGGAGAGCACTTCGATCGCGCGTTCGTCGCCCGCGGTGCCGAGCCGGATCTGGCGCAGGTGCGCAAAGCCCGAATCGTCGAGCACGTATACGGCGGTGACTTCGCTGCGGCGCAGTACGGCGGCGCGCGGCACGAGCAGCTTCGCCGCGCGTCCGGTGATGAAATGCGCGCGGGCGAAAATGCCGGGAAACACGCCTTTCAGATCGGCGGGCAGATCGATTCGCACGCGCGTCGTGTGCGTGCGCGGGTCGGCCGAGGGCACCACGGTGAGGCGGCGGCTTTCGATCCACTGGCCGAGCGAGGGCAATTCGATCTTCGCGCGCCCGCTCGCCTGGATCGCCGCCAACTGCGCCTGCGGGACGTTGGCCGCCGCACGCAGCGTGTCGGGATCGAACCCGGTCATGAGCGGCCTGCCGGGGGTGGCCATCTCGCCGAGTTCGACGTGACGCGCCGAGACGATTCCGCTATAGGGCGCAACGATCGTGGCGAAGCTGCGCTCGGTGGCCGCCGCGCCTGCCCCCGCGAGCAGCGCCGTGACGCGCGCCTGCGCCGCCTTGTACGCGGCTTCCGACTGGTCGAGCGCCGCGTGGCTGATGAACTTCTGCGAAAGAAGCTGCCGGTTGCGCTCGTGCTGCGCGCGCGCGTTGGCGAGCGCCGCTTGCGCCTCGCTCACCTGCGCCTCGCTCGCGGCTACCGCCTGGGAAGCCGCGCGTGCGTCGATTCGCACGATCACTTCGCCCTTCTTCACGGCGTCGCCGACGTCGAAGCGAAGATCGACGATACGGCCCGCGATCTGCGCCGACACCGTGGACTGACGAACGGCCTCGAGGACGGCTTCGACCGAGTACGTGAGATCGATTTCACGCAATTCGACCGGCGCCGAGGCGAGCTGCGGCGGCGGCGATGCCTTCGGCGGCGGCGGCGCTTCGGAACCGCAACCGGCAAGCGCAATGGCCGCCAGCACGGCGAGCGAGCGCCTCACAGTTGCCCCTCGATCCACAGGCGCAGACGGCGCGCATCGAGCGCGCCGCTCACGCGGCCCGCTTCCTTGGCTCCGCGCAGCAAAACCAGAGTCGGAATGCTGCGGATGCCGAAGCGCGAGGCGAGCGCCTGCGATGTGTCCGTATTTACCTTGGCGAGGCGCACGCGCGTTGCGAACTCCGAGGCCGCCTGCTCGAATGCCGGCGCCATCGTGCGGCACGGACCGCACCAGGGCGCCCAGAAATCGACCAGCACCGGAAGATCGCTGCGCGCAGCGAACGCATCGAAGTTCGACTCGTCGAGCGCGATGGGCTTGCCTTCGAGGAGCGCGGTGCCGCACTGGCCGCATTTCGGCGCATCGCCCAGGCGGTCCTCGGGTACGCGGTTTCCGGTGAAACAGGATGGGCAGGCGAGAAGTCGCAACGCCCGTGCTTCGGCGGCGGTCATTTCAGGCCCCCGCGACGCCGCTGCGCCTCACACCGAGTCGGCGAAGGATCGATTCCAGCGGGCACAGGCGCGTGAAACCGCTCTGAAGGAGATTTGCGCCGACGAAGGCCGTGAACCACAGCCAGTGCACGGAATGAAACAGCGGGCTCGCGGTGACGCCCAGTGCGAGCGATGCGAGGACGAAGGTGCCTGCGAAGATGCGAACGAGTCTTTCGGTGGTCATCGGCTGTCCTTGAGTGATCGAGTGTGCGCCCGGAAGCGCGTTGACGGCATATACTATAGGGAGTATAGTATTGTCTGTCAAGGCCCCGCGCCGGGAACCCCGCGGGTCGATGGCCGCCGGTCAATGATTTCCCAAGGAGGGTGCGACGATGTCCGTGATCGAAAACGAACGCCACAAGCGGGAGCTCGTGCTGCGGTTGAAGCGCGTCGAGGGTCAGCTGCGCGGCATCCAGGGGATGATCACCGAGGGCGACGACTGCGAGCGGATCACGCAGCAGATGTCCGCCGCGCGCCGCGCGCTCGACAAGGCCTTCTTCCAGGTGCTCGCCTGCGCGATCCAGGCCGCGCCCCCGGCAGGCGGCGCGCGCTTCCAGGCGGGCGACCAGCGCCTCGCCCACGCCGCCGAACTCCTCGCCAAATTCGGTTGACGGGTTGACGGGGTCAGGTCCCGGACCTGACCCCGTCTAGAATTCGGGATGGTTTCAATAACGCTCGACGATATCCGCGCCGCTGCGGCCGGCATCGCGGGTGCGGTCGAGCGCACGCCGCTGCTGCATTCGCAGACGCTTTCGCGCCGCACGGGCGCCGAGGTCTGGCTCAAATTCGAAAACCTGCAGTTCACCGCCTCCTTCAAGGAGCGCGGCGCGCTCAACCGGCTGCTCGCGCTCACCGCCGACGAGCGCGCCCGCGGCGTCATCGCGATGAGCGCCGGCAACCACGCGCAGGGCGTCGCATATCACGCCGCACGCCTGGGCGTGCGCGCCGTGATCGTGATGCCGCGCGGCACCCCGAACAGCAAGATCCAGGGAACGCAGGTGCATGGCGCCGAGGTCGTGATCGCGGGCGAAACGCTTGCCGAAGCCTCCACGCACGCGCGCGAGTTGCAGGCGCGCGACCGCCTCACCTTCGTTCACCCTTACGACGACCCGCTGGTCATCGCGGGCCAAGGCACGGTGGCGCTCGAAATGCTCGAGCAGCAGCCCGCGCTCGATGCGCTCATCGTGCCGGTGGGCGGCGGCGGGCTCATCTCCGGAATGGCGATTGCCGCTAAGGCGCTCCGTCCCGCGATCCGCCTCTACGGGGTCGAATCGAAGCTCTGGTGCGCGATGCACCAGCGTCTCGCGGGCAAGCCGGTCGCGGTCGGCGGCGACACCATCGCGGAAGGGCTTGCGGTGCGCGACGTCGCCGAGACCACGCTCGAAATCGTGCGCGCGCACGTCGACGAAATTCTGCTGGTGCAGGAGGAATCCATCGAGCGCGCGATCGTCGACCTGATCGAAATCGAGAAGACCGTCGCCGAAGGCGCGGGCGCGGCGGGATTCGCCGCGTTGCTCGAGAACGCAGGGCGCTTCGTGGGACGGCGCGTCGGCATCGTGATCTGCGGAGGCAACATCGACACGCGCGTCCTTGCCGCAGTGCTGATGCGCGGCCTGGTGCGCGACGGCCGCCTCGTTCGCCTGCGCGTCACCATGCCGGATGTCTCCGGCAGCCTCGCCAAGGTGGCCGCGATGATCGGCGAGGCCGGCGGCAACATCGTCGAGGTGCAGCACCAGCGCGTCTTCGGCACCGCCTCGGTGAGAACGCCCGAAGTCGAGTTCGAGATCGAGACGCGCGGCCGGGAGCACACGCGCGCCCTGATCGCGCACCTGGAGGGGCTGGGTGCGCAGGTCGCGCTGCTCGGGGCGAAGGGTTGAGCCTCAGCGCTCTTCCGGCGGCTTCACCTTGCGAAACGCGAAGTAGAGCAGCACGTCGTAGGTGATCTTGAGTCCCGCGGCGACGAATAGCGGCGTCGCGAGCGACACCGCCTGGATCGTCACGCCGGCGACCGCAGGCGCCACGGTCCAGGACGCAAGGCGCGCGATTCCCGTCACCCCGGAGGCCATGGTTCGCTCCTCGGGCGCGACCACCGCCATCACGTAGGAAGTGCGCGTGGGAACATCCATTTCGGCAAGCCCCTCGCGAAGCAGGTAGAGCAGCGCCGCGGCGCCGAAGCTTCCGGCGAAGGGGATCGCGACCAGAATCAGGCTCGACGGGATGTGGGTGAACACCATCGTGTTGACGAGGCCGATCCGCTTCGCCAGCCACGCCGCGGCGAGGTGCGAGCCCGCGCTCATCACCTTGCCGCCGAGAAACAGCGCAGCGATCTGCGCCTCGCTCGCGCCGAACCAGGCGAAGAAAAAGTACGAAAACAGCGCCGAACCGAGGAATCCGCCGCCGATCCCGTCGAGCGCAAAGAGCGCGCAGATTCTCCACAGGATCGAGCGGCTGCGCGGCGATAGCGGCGCGCGCCGCGCGCTCGCGCCCTGCTCCGCCGCGGGCGAAAGCCGCGCGTAGAACGGCAGGCTCGCCGCGGTCAGCAGCGCGTAAAGCAGGATCGCGGCGCGATACGAATCGAGCTCCGCGACGCCGGCCTCGCGCAGCAGCGTCGGCAGCACGGCAAGCAGCCCGCCGAATGCCTGCCCCGCATCCTGCATCACCGCGTGCCACGCGAAGACCCGGGTGCGCCCGGCGTGGTCCGTGGTCGAAGGCAGCGACGCGGATTCCATCACCAGCATCGCGCCGCGGTCCTTGCCCATTCCGGTGAGCATGCCGATGAACGCCGCCGCTGCGATCACGTTCGGGTCGGTGAATAGGGCAGCGACCGCGCCGCCGGCCGCGCTCAGCACGCCCAGCACGATGAGCGAGCGCCGCCGCCCGAGGCGATCGCCCTGGAACGTCGCGAGCACGGTGGCGAGCGTCGCGCCCGCAAGTCCGGCCGATAGCACGAGTCCAAGCACGACCACCGAGTGCCCGAGCTTCGCGATGTAGATACCGAACACGACCCCGGCCAACCCGTTCGCGAGCGCGCGGAGGAAACTGCCCGCGTAGATTCGCCCGCGGTCGCTCACCGTGACGCCGCCCTCAGGTCAGGACCGAGATCTCGACCAGGTTCAGGTCCGGATCGCGCACGTACACCGAGCGGATCTTCGAGGCGGCACCCGTCTTGATGACGGGGCCTTCGATGATCGCCACGCCCGCGGCCTCGAGCCTGCGCTGCACCTCGTCGAGCGGCACCGCCGCGATGAAGCACAGGTCGAGCGTGCCGGGCGCGGCGACGTGCGCGCGGGGCGTGAATTCCTTCCCCCATTCGTGCAGGTTGATCTTCTGGATGCCGAACTTGAGCGCGAGCCGCTGCTCGGTCGGGGTCTGAAATTTCTCGAGCTGCATGCCCAGGACCTCGCTGTAGAAACGGATGCAGCCCTGAAGATCGCGGGTGGTGAGAACGATGTGGTCGATGTGATCGATCATGAGGCCTCCATTTCCGCGGCGGCGCGTCGAGCGCTGGCGTCCTGAGTCACAAGTTCTCGTATGAATATTCCGCGTTCTTTGTCCGATTTCGTGATTCCCCGCGCTTCTCGCCGTTGCGGGGAATCACGAGACACCGAAGCAGCCCCCGGGCACGAACGCGGCCCACCGCGCACCGCCATGGTTGCAGTGTCCCGGGACTTCGGCAAATACGGCCGAAGTCCCGAGATCGAAGAAAACCATCACGGAGTCCGGACTCTGCACGCTAGCGCCGCTTCAGCATCCGCAGCGGGTTGTAGACGAGGACCGTCTCGCCGCGCTGGTTGATCGCCGAATTGGCGAAGCGCACGAGACCCCGGTCGCCCTTCGAAGTCAGGCGCATCTCCGTCACCTCGGCTTCGGCGTGGATCGTGTCTCCTACGAACGTCGGGCGCTTCACTTCGAGCGTCGCGTTGAGGAACGCAAGCCCCGTGTCCTGCATCGTCGGCAGCAGCAGCCCTTCGGCAAAGGCGTACACCAGCGCGCCTGGCACCGGCCGGCCCTTGATCGCGCGATCGCTGTCGTCGGCGACTGCAAAGAGTTCTTCCGTCAGCCAGGTGAGATTGACGAAGCTCGCGAGATCTGCCTCGGTGAGCGTGCGCCGGTGCGTGCGAAAACGCATTCCGACCTGCAGATCCTCGTAGCAAAAGCCCCGTCCGACCAACTGAAGTGCCTGGCTCATCGGTTCCCCTCAGGATGCGACCGGAATCACCATCTGCGTCTGCGTCACCATCGCGAGCAGCTTCCCGGACTCGGCGCTGATGCGCGTCTGCCACACCATCGTCGTGCGGCCGCGGTGCAGTGGCGTGCTCTCGCCCGTGACCCGAGTGCCCAAAGCCGCCGCGCCGAAGAAATTGGTCTTCGATTCGATCGTCGTCGTGCGGTGGTCCGCAGGCAGGTTGAGCACGGTGCCGATCGCCCCCAGCGTGTCGGCGAACGCCATGATCGAACCGCCGTGCAGCGTTTTGCCGTGCGTGCACAGCTGCGGGCGCACGTCGAGCGTCGCCACGACGCGCTCGCGCGAAGCTTCGGTCACGACGATTCCGAGATGCTCCGCGAGCGTGCCCTTGATGCGTTCCTGAATCAGCGCAGGATCCATCGGGGCTCTCCTAGTAGGACTTCGGCTGCCCGAGCACGCGCTCGGCGATGAAGCACAGGATGAGTTGCGGACTCACCGGCGCGATCCGGCCCACGAGCGACTCTCGAAGGTAGCGCTCGACGTGGTATTCCTTCGCGTAACCGAATCCGCCGTGCGTCATGACCGCCTGCTGGCAGGCGTCGAAACAGGCTTCGGCGGCGAGATACTTGGCGGCGTTCGCCTCCGCGCCGCAGGGCTTGCCCCGGTCGTAGAGCCACGCGGCCTTGGCGACCATCAGGCTCGCCGCCTCGAGCGCCATCCAGTTCGCCGCGAGCGGGTGCTGGATGGCCTGGTTCTGGCCGATCGGGCGGTCGAACACGATGCGCTCCTTCGCGTAGCGCGAGGCGCGTTCGAGCGCGCAGCGCCCCAGGCCCACGCACTCCGCGGCGATCAGCGCGCGCTCCGGGTTCATGCCATGCAGGATGCAGTCGAAGCCGCGGCCCTCGTCGCCGATGCGATCGTCCACCGGCACCGGCAGGCCGTCGAAAAACACCTGATTCGTGTCGACCGCCTTGCGGCCCATCTTCTCGATCTCGCGCACTTCGATGTGGCGCCGGTCGAAGTCGGTGTAGAAGAGCGACAACCCGTCCTGAGGCCGCCCGCACTGCTCGATCGGCGTGGTGCGCGCGAGCAGCAGTACTTTTTCCGCGATCTGCGCGCTCGAGATCCACACCTTCTGGCCCGAGATCAGGTAACGGTCGCCCGCTCGCTCGGCGCGCGTCTTGATGCGCGTCGTGTTCAGGCCCGTGTTCGGCTCGGTGACCGCGAAGCAGGCGCGCTCGCGGCCCGCGATGAGCGGCGGCAGCATGCGGTGCTTCTGCTCCTGCGTCCCGAACACCACCACCGGGTTGAGGCCGAAGATGTTCATGTGGACGGCCGAGGCGCCGGAGAAGCCCGCGCCCGACTCCGCGATCGCCTGCATCATCACCGCGGCCTCGCTGATGCCCAGGCCCGCGCCGCCGAATTCTTCGGGCATCGCGACGCCGAGCCAGCCGTCGCGCGCGAGCGACTGGTGCAATTCGGTGGGAAAACCGCCTTCGCGGTCGCGCTCGAGCCAGTAGTCGTCGCCGAATTGCGCGCACAGCCGCAGGATCGCCTCGCGGATGCGCTCCTGTTCCGGGGTCGGCGCGAAATTCATCCGCTCAGCGGCTGCGCCGCAGCAGCCCCGCAATCCCGATCCCGATCAGGATCAGCGGCCACCAGGTGCCGAGGACGCGCCGCAACTCGACCGAGGACACGACGCCGAGGTTGATCGCGAGGAACGCGAGCCCGACGACGATGAGCACCAACGGCCACAGGGGATATTTCATGACGCCTCCCAATGCGAAATCCGCTACCCGGTTTTCACGGCCCCGGCGCGCACCAGCGCGACGACCTGCTCGTCGTCGTAGCCGAGTTCGACGAGGACTTCGCGGCTGTGCTCGCCGAGCGTCGGCACGCCCCGCCGCAGACTCGTACGCCGCCCGCCATCGGCCTGTACCGGAAAGAGCGCGAAGCGCTCCCCGCCGCGCGCCACGACCCCGCCGCGCGCGCGGATCTGCTCGAGTTCGGCTGCTTGCGCCGGAGTCAGGCAGCGGTCTGCCGGAACGTCGTTCGCCTCGCACAGGCGCACCCACTCGTCCGCGCTGCGCGTTCGCATCACCGCCTCGAGCCGCTCCGAGAGCGCATCGCCGTTCGCGCGGCGGCTCGCATCGGAGGCGAAGCGCTCGTCGGCAAGCTCCGGCGCGATGCGCAGGAAATTCTCCCAGAAGTGCTCTTCCAGGATTCCGAGCGTGATGCGCTCGCCGTCACGCGTCTCGAACACGTCGTTCACCGGAAAGATGTGGGCTTTGGGGTCGGCCGCGGCATCGAGGCTGTGACGCTGCGCCGCCCAGAAGAACGCCGTCTCGAAAAGCGACAGGTCGAGCCTCGCGCCCCGTCCGGTTCGCGAACGCTCGTTGAGCGCGGCGAGCACCGCGATCGCCGCCGCGCTGCCCCCGCCGAGATCGGCGATCGCGAGAGAAGAACGCACCGGAGGTTTACGCCATTGCCCGGGAAACGCGAGCCCGCCCGCGGCGGCGACGTAATTGACGTCGTGACCCGGACGCTCGCGCCAGGGCCCGGTCTGGCCGTAACCCGAGATCGAGCAGTACACGAGCTTCGGGTTGTGCCGCTGCAGGGTCGCATGATCGATGCCCAGGCGCGCCGCGACGCCGGGACGGAACCCCTCGATCGCGACGTCCGCGGCGCGCGCGAGGCGCCGCACGACGTCACCCGCTTCCGGCGCCTTGAGGTTGAGTGCGAGCGCGCGCTTGTTGCGGTTTTCGGTGCGAAACTGCGCCGGGATGTAGCGCCGCCCGGGATCACCGCCGGGCGACTCGACCTTGATCACCTCGGCGCCCAGATCGGCGAGGATCGACGAGCAGAACGGGCCGGGAACGAAGAGCGAGAAATCGACCACGCGCACTCCGGCGAGCGGCAACCAGGGGCCGGAGACCGACGCGGCGGCAGCCTCAGCCAATGCGCACCGCCTTCGCGGGATCCTCGCCGCAGGGCGGTGCGCCCATCACCGGCACGCGCTCACCCGCCGGGCGCCGCGACGCCATCCGCACCCACCTCGATTCGCACCGGCCGGCCCCTGCGGACCAGCAGCACGTACGCGGTCGGCACCACGAACAGCGTGAATACCGTGCCGAGCAAAAGCCCGCCGACGATCACCCAGCCGATCGCCTGGCGCGCCTCGGCGCCGGCGCCCTGCGCGAGCGCAAGCGGCAGCGCACCGAGCACCATCGCGCCGGTGGTCATCAGGATCGGACGCAGCCGCAGGGTCGAGGCCTCGATCACGGCCTCGAGCCGCTCCGCGCCGCGCTCGCGCAACTGGTTGGAAAACTCGACGATCAGGATGCCGTGCTTGGTGATCAGCCCGATCAGCATCACCAGGCCGATCTGCGAATACACGTTGAGCGTGCCGCCAGTCAGCTTGACCGCCCCGAGCGCACCCGTCATCGCGAGCGGCACCGTGAGCATGATGACGAACGGAGAAACGAAGCTCTCGAACTGCGCCGCAAGCACCAGGTAGATGAAACCGAGCGCGAGCAGGAAGGTGATCCACAGCGCGGCGCCGGATTCGCGGAACTCGCGTGAAACGCCGTCCAATTCGGTGCGGGCGGTCTTGTCGAGCACCTCTGCCGCGGCGGTTTCGAGGAAATTGAGCGCCTCGTCGAGAGTGCGCCCGGGCGCGAGGTTCGCCGAGAGGATGGTCGCGCGCAGGCGGTTGAAGTGGTTCAGCTCCTTCGGTCCGACCGTCTCGCGCACCTTCACCAGGTTCGAGAGCTGCACCAGCCGGCCGTCGCGCGAGCGCACGAAAATCGCGTTCAGGTCGGCGGGCGTGTCGCGGTCCTTCGCTTCGAGCTGGACGATGACGTCGTACTGCTTGCCCTCGCGCTTGAAGCGCGTTACCTGGCGCCCGCCGAGCAGGGTCTCGAGCGTGCGGCCGATCGTCTCGACGTCGATGCCGAGCGTGGAGGCCTTCTCGCGGTCGATCTCGATCGAGAGCTGCGGCTTGTTGAGGCGCAGGTCGATGTCGGCGTTGAACAGCAGACCTGAGGCCCTCGCCTTCTCGAGCAGCGCGCTCGACATGCGGTCGAGGTCCGCGTAGGAGGTGGCCTGGATGACGAACTGCACCGGCGCGTTGCGGAAACTCTGCCCGAGCGAGGGCGGATTCACCGGGAACGCGAGCACCCCGGGCATGCTGCCGAACATCTTCGGGCCGAGCTCCGCGGTGACCTGCTGCGTGCTGCGCTTGCGCTCTTCCCACGGCGCAAGCTGGCTGAAGGCGATGCCGAAGTTCACCGGGTTGGGCCGGTCGAGGCCCGGCGCGACTGCGGTGAAATACGAGCGGATTTCGGGCACCTGCGAGAGCAGTCCCTCGAGCTGGCGCACGTAGCGGTCGGTGTAATCCAGCGACGCACCCTCGGGCGCAAGCACCAGGGAAATGAAGAAACCACGGTCTTCCAGCGGCGAAAGCTCGGCGCGCAGCGTCTTGTAGATCAACCCGCCCGCGACCGCGACGACGGCGAAGACCGCCACCACGACCCAGCGCAACCCGAGCAGCCGGCGCAAAAGCCACCGGTAGCCCTCGGTCATGCCGTGGAAGAACCGCTCCATGGCGAGATACACGCCGCCGTGCTGCTCGTGTTCCTTGAGGATGCGCGAGCACATCATCGGCGTCAGCGTGAGCGCCACCGCGCCCGAGACGACCACCGCGGAGGCGACCGTGAGCGCGAACTCGGTGAACAGCCGCCCGGTGTTGCCCGTCATGAAACCGAGCGGCGCGAACACCGCGGTGAGCGTGAGCGACATCGCAACCACGGCGAACGCGATTTCGCGCGAACCGTCGGCGGCGGCCTTCATCGGGGACTTGCCGAGTTCGACGTGGCGGTGGCAGTTCTCGAGCACCACGATCGCGTCGTCCACCACCAGTCCGATCGCGAGCACCAGGCCGAGCAGCGTCAGCACGTTGATCGTGAAGCCCATCAGGAACAGGATGAAGAACGCTCCGATGAGCGACACCGGAATCGTGACGAACGGGATCAGCGTCGAGCGGAACGATCGCAGGAACACGAAGATCACCAGCATCACGAGCAGCACCGCCTCGGCCATGCTGCGGTACACCGACTCGATCGAGCGCTGGATGAAGACCGAGGAGTCGAAGGCGATCGCGAGCTGCATGCCGGGCGGCAGCGTGCCGCCAAGCCGCGCGAGCTCCGCCTTGACGCCGTTGGCCACCGCGAGCGTGTTCGCCGTGGACTGCTTGACGATCCCCATGCCGACCGCGGGAATGCCGTTGACGCGGACGATGTTGCGCTCGTCGAGCGCGCCCAGCTGCGCGTAACCCACGTCACGCAGCCGCACCGGATAGCCTCGCGCCTCGGAGACGATCATGTCGTTGAACTGCGCCACCGTTCGCAGGTCCGCTTCGGTGAGCACGGTGAATTCGCGCTGCGTCGACTCGATCCGCCCCGAGGGAATCTCTACGTTCTGGCGGCGCAACGCGGCTTCGATGTCCTGCGGCGTCAGGCCGTAGGCGGCGAGCCGGTCGCGGTCGACCCACAGGCGCATCGCGTAGCGGCGATCGCCGCCGATGATCACCGAGGCGACCCCGGTGAGCGTCTTCAGCCGGTCGGCGACGTAGCGATCGGCGTAATCCGAGAGTTCGAGCGCGGTGTGCTTGTCCGAGGAGAGCCGCAGCCACATGATCGCCTGCGCATCGGCCTCGATCTTGGACACCACCGAGTCGTCCGATTCCGCGGGCAGCGCAGCGCGCACGCGCGCCACGCGGTCGCGAACGTCGTTCGCCGCCGCATCGACGTTGCGCTCGAGCACGAACTCGATCGTGATCTGGCTGACTTCCTCGCGCGACACCGACTTGATGGTTCGCACGCCCTCGATGCCGGAGAGCGAATCCTCGAGCGGCTGCGTGATCTGCGATTCGATCACCTGGGGACTCGCGCCCTTGTATACGGTACGCACGGACACCACCGGCGTGTCGATCTTGGGGTACTCGCGCACCGAGAGCCGCTGGAACGACACCAGCCCGAGCAGCACGATCATGAGGCTCAACACGGTCGCGAAGACCGGGCGGCGAATGCACAGTTCAGGAAGTTGCATGAATGGTCCGCGAGGGCTTCGCCTTTCGCTTTTCTACGATCCCGGCGTTTCGGGCGTTCTTCCCGAAACGCCGCGACTCTGGAGCGGGCGCGTTTGCGCGAACGTCCCGACGAACGCGAGCACCGCAGTGTCTCGGCACTTCCGGCGAATGACGCCGGAAGTGCCGGGATCGGTATGAAGGCAAAAGCTCATCCCTTTTTCCCCGGCGCTTCCGCCACCGGTTTCGCCGGTGCGTCTTGCCGAAAAAGCCGAGACCCCGCAGCTTTAGCATCCGTCACCACGGTCGCGACAATGCGACCGCTCCAGGTTCTCGGCTTTTCGGCACAAGCGGCCGAAAAGCCGAGATCGGTACAAAGGCAAAGGCAAAAGCTCATCCCTTCTTCCCCGGCGCTTCCGCCACCGGTTTCGCCGGTGCGTCGCCCATCACGCTCACTGGCGAGCCCGGCCCGATCTTCTGTATTCCGTCGGTGACCACCAGGTCCCCGGCTGCGATGCCCTCGTGCACTTCGACCTCGCCGGGTTTGCGCAGTCCCGTTCGCACTTTGACGAGTTCCACTTTGCCCTTCGAAACGCGGTACACGAAGCTCTCCTGCCCGCGCGGCACGATCGCCGCCTCGGGCACCCAGATCGCCTTCTCGCGAACCTCCAACTGCAGGCGCACCCGCGCGAACATTCCGGGCCTGAGCTTCAGCTCGGTGTTGGCGACACGCGCCCGCACCTGGACCGTTCGCGTCTGCTCGTCGACCGCGGGCTCGATGGCGTAAATGGTGCCGCTGAAGTTCGCATCCGGATGAGCGTCGACGCCGATTCGGACCAGCTGCCCGCCGCGGAGCCGCGACAGGAGCACCTCGGGAATCCTGAAATCAAGCTTCAACTGGTCGATCTTCTCCAGCCGCGCGACATCGGTGCCGGCGGCGACGTAGGCGCCCTCGCTGACCTGCCTCAGCCCGGCGACGCCGCCGAACGGCGCGATGATTTCGGTTTTCGCGAGTTTCGCATCGTCCTCGGCCTGCTTCGCCACCGAGCGCGCGAGGTTGCTGCGCGCCTCGTCGAGCGCCTGTTGGCTGATGAAACCCTTGACGCGCAGGTCCTCGGCGCGCTCGAGGCGCTGTCGATCGAGCGCGGCCTGCGCCCGACTCGACGCGAGCGCCGCCTTCAACTCGGCCTGATCGAGCCGCACGAGCAGGGCACCTTTCTTCACCCCCTGCCCCTCGGCGAACCCGATCTGCGCCACGCGCCCCGCGATTTCCGGGCGGATCGTGACCGATTCGTCGGCGCGCAGCGTGCCCACCGCGGTGCCCTCGTCCACTGCGGGCGCAACGCGTGCGGCGGCAGCTTTCACGGGCATTGGCGGCGGCGCTCCGCCAGCGCCGCCGTTTCCGACAGGCTGCGCAAGCACCCCGGTCACGACCGCGACGGCAACCAGCCCTGCGGCGAACGAGTTCAGCGGTTTATGCATTAAGATGTCAGCCATGCGGGCGGAAAAAGAGGCGCTATCTTAGCCCAAGCCCCGGAGACTGAATGAACAGCACTCTTCCCGAGAAGTCGCGCGGCGGCTCTGGCGCGCAGCACAGCCCCGAATTGCATCAGATCGACTGGCCGTTGCCGCCGTACTACGAGCGCGTCGACGAGGCCCTGCCGCGGGAAGAACCGGTGCTCGCGTCGCTTCGCGACGGGCGCCACATCGCAGGCATGCTGGTGCATTTCGATCGCGACGAGGGCGTGTTCGTCTTGCGGGCCGAAGACGGCTCGATGACCGAAATTTCGTCGCCCGACCTGCTCGAAATCCGCCTCACCCACCCGATCGCGCTGAAGCGCGGCCCCTCGGTGCTCGTGTCCGAGGCGGAAAGGCGCGACGAAACGGTGGGACGCCAGACCTTTCGCCTGACGCTCGTCAACGACAACGTGATCGAAGGCGAGACGCTCGGCTTCGACGCACACAGCCACGGGCTGTTCCTGTACGTCGTCGACAACGGCGCCGAAGGGGCGACGCGCCTGTTCATTCCTTCGGATGCGATCAAGCGCAAGCAGATCGGGCGCAGGCTCGGCGACGTGCTCGTTTCGGAGCAGTTCGTCACCGCGCGCCAGATCACCACTGCGATCGAAACCCAGAAAGCGCGCCGCGACCTCAAGCTCGGCGACTACCTGACGCGCGGGCAGATCATCAGCAAGTCCGACCTCGCGGCGGCGATCGAGCGCCAGCGCCAGATGCCGGTGCTGCGGATCGGCGAAGCGCTGGTGGCGATGAATTTGATCACCGAGGGCCAGCTCTCGGACGCGCTCGCGCGGCAGAGGGAACAGCGCGGCAAGCCGCTCGGCGAGGTGCTGATCAACCTGGGATTCGTGTCGCGCGAGGACGTCAAGCGCACGCTGACGCAACAGCTCGGCATTCCGTACGTGGACCTCAGCCGCTACGAGGCCGATTCCGAGGCGATCAAGCTGGTGCCGGGGATGGTGGCCGCCGAATACAACGTGCTGCCGCTCAGCGTCAGCGGCCGCAAGCTGGTGCTCGCGCTGGAAAACCCGGTCGATCCGCTGCCGCTCGATCGCATCCGCTTCCTGACCGGCATGGTGGTCGCGCCCGTGATGGCCTCGAGCGACGAGATCCGGGCGGCGATCAAGAAGCACTACGGCGTGCAGAACATCGACGTCAAGGTCGAGGAGCTGGCCGCCCAGCTCGACTCCGCCGCGGTGTCGACGGAGATCGAGGACGAACTCGTCCGCGACAACGACAGCGTTCTGGTGCGCCTGGTCAACAAGATCATCCTCGATGCGTACGAAGCGAAGGCCTCCGACATCCACATCGAGTCCAACCCGGGGAAGAAACCGGTGCGGGTGCGCTTCCGGCAGGACGGCGACCTGCGCGATTACCTGACGCTGCCCTCGAGCTACCGCAATGCGCTCATCTCGCGCATCAAGATCATGGCTTCGCTCGACATCTCGGAAAAGCGCCGGGCGCAGGACGGCAAGATCCAGTTCCAGCAGTTCGGGCCGGCGAAGATCGAGCTGCGGCTCGCGACGATTCCGACGTTCGACGGCCACGAGGACGCGGTGCTGCGGATCCTCTCGGGCGGCGCCGCCACGCCCATCGATCAGCTCGGCCTGCGCGACGACGTGCTGGCTGCCCTCAAGAAATCGATCGCGCGACCCTACGGGATCCTGCTCGTCTGCGGGCCGACCGGCTCGGGCAAGACGACCACGCTGCACGCGGTGCTGAGTTCGATCAACACGCCCGACCTCAAGGTCTGGACCGCGGAGGACCCGATCGAGATCCAGCAGCCGGGGCTACGCCAGGTGCAGGTCAATTCGAAAATCGGCTGGACCTTCGCCATGGCAATGCGCGCATTCCTGCGCGCCGACCCGGACGTGATCATGGTCGGCGAGATGCGCGACGAAGAGACCGCGCGCATCGGCATCGAAGCCTCGCTCACCGGGCACCTCGTGTTTTCCACCCTGCACACCAACAGCGCGCCCGAGAGCGTCGTGCGCCTGCTCGACATGGGGGTGCAGTCGTTCAACTTCGCCGACTCGCTGCTCGGAATTCTCGCGCAACGCCTGGTGAAGCGGCTATGCCCGAAATGCCGCCAGCTCGAGCCGCTCGAAGGAACCGCGCTCGACGATCTGGCCGCGGAATACTGCGCCGACACGCCGCTCGAGCCCGGGAACGTGATCGCCGAATGGCGCAAGCGCCATGGCAAGAAGCTGCAGCTGCCGCGCGCGAAAGGCTGCGACGACTGCCTGAAGACGGGTTACAAGGGCCGTCTGGGAATCCACGAGCTGCTGGTCAATTCGCCCAAGATACGCCCGCTCATCCGCCACGCCGCGGGTGTGGACGAACTGCGCGCGACTGCCATGGCCGAAGGCATGCGCACGCTGCGCCAGGACGGAATCGAGAAATGCCTGCTGGGAATCACCGACCTGGTGGAAGTTCGGGCCGCCTGCGCCTGAGCGCGAACCAAGGCGCCCGAAGGACCTTCACGCCTCGCATCACCCTGCGCCGAGATGCTACGCCGCGCCCCCCGAAGCGGGGTCGGGCGCAAATGGCAGGGGTTCTCATCGTACCTCCGGTCGCTGCCCGCGTCCTCTCAGGGCCGAGGTTGCGGCACGCTCGCGACGCCGGTCCGACGAATCGATTGATCTAACTCAATTACCCTTCGTCCGGGCGTGCCAGCATTTGACGCATGGCAACAGGACTACTGGAAGGGGTCATCGCAAATATGCCTCTGTTTCGGCATATTGCGCGGCCGCACCTGGCGGAACTGGCGCGCCACGCCCGCGTGCAGCACGTGCGTCGCGGCGCGACGATCTGCCGGCGCGGCGAAGTGCTCAACTGCTTTTTCGGCATTGCCTACGGCCTCGTGAAACTCGCGTTGCGCGCCAATGGCGGCGAGGAAAAGGTGCTGCGCCTGGTCGGTCCCGCGGAGACCTTCGGCGAGGCGCTCGTGTTCAGCGAGCGGCCCAATCCGCTGCAGGCGGTTGCGCTCGCCGACACGATGGTCGTGGTGTTTCCCTCGCAGGCCGTGCTGTCGCTCCTCGAGCATGACCCGAGCTTCGCCCGCGGCCTGCTCGGCAATCTTTCCGACCGCATGCACGACCTGGTGGCCGAAGTCGAGGCGAGCACCCTGCTCAGCGCGCGCCAGCGCGTGGCTTCGTATCTCGAGTCGCTCGCGCCCGAAGGCACGAACGGCCGCGCTCGCCTGCCGGCGACCAAGACCGTGATCGCGGCACGCCTGGGAGTCACCAAGGAAACGTTTTCGCGCCTGTTGCGCGAAATGGCCAACCAGGGGCTGATCGAAGTCGAGAAGCGGGAAATCGTGTTGCGCAATCGCACCGGCCTCGCGCTGGTGGCGCAGGGCCCCGCGCACGCATGACCGGCGTCAAGGCGGCCTGATTCCTGCGTGCTAAGTTGAGGACCTGAAGGAGGCCTTCATGTACAAGCACATCCTGGTTCCCACCGACGGTTCGAAACTTTCCCTCAAGGCCGTGAAGACCGCGGCGACGCTCGCCAAGACGCTGGGCGCGAAACTGATGGGCGTGTACGTCATTCCCCCGTACGTGCCGCCCGTGTACGGCGAGGCGGTGATCTACATGCCGGAGATGACGCCGCGGCGCTACAAGGAAATCACGCGGCGCCACGCCGACGAGGCGCTCGCCGCGCTCGAAACCGAAGCCAAATCCACGGGCGTGACCTGCAAGACCGTGACGGTCACCGCGGACCAGGCCTGGGACGGCATCGTGCGCACCGCGCACTCGAAGGGCTGCGACCTCGTGGTGATGGCTTCACACGGCCGCCGCGGCCTGTCCGGACTGCTGCTCGGCAGCGAAACCACCAAGGTCCTGACGCACTCCAAGATCCCGGTCCTCGTCTGCCGCTGACCCGAGCGGCGCGGCGCGCCGCGAACGCGATCACGCCGGGGGTGAATTCCAGCGCGCGCCCAGTCCGATGGGCGCCGGCGCGATACTGACGATCCGCGTGAACAGCTTGGTGAGATCCTGTTCGCGCAGGTCGGCGATCGGGTCTTCGTTTCCGGCGAACGCCTGCTCGATCGCCTGCCAGTCTTCGGCATTCAGCGCGCGCTCCGCCGCCGGCAGCACCTCCCGTTCCTCGCGCTGCATGTGACGGCGGTGAAACTCGGCGTACTCCTCGACCGCCGCGGCGAACGGTCCGCTCCAATGCGGCCAGCTCCGCTCGAACTGGTCCAGCGTGCGCTCCAGTTCGCGAATCCGCCGCGCGCCCTCGCGATGCTCGGCGCGAAGCGAATCGAGCAGCGGAATCGTTTCGGGAGCGCGTTCGGCGAGCCGCGCGAAGAGAAACCGGTCCTCCTTCGGATGGTGCAGCCGCTCGGGGAATTCGTCGACGTAGCGGATCATGGCGCGGAACACGTCGAACTGCGGCCGCACGCGGGGATTTTCCGCCGTATGCGCCAGATGCCGCAGACCGTGCAATACGGCGGCGAGCGAGTGGTGCTCGGCGCGCAGGATGCGGATGGCCTCGTTCATTCACGTACCGCTGAACGATCCGCGCGGCATGCCAACCTGCCACCCGTTTCGCCGCTCCTCGATCTGCCGCCACGGCGCAGAAACACCGCGCCAGGTCGGCAGACCATGGAACGTCAGGTTCGAACCGATGCCCATATCACCTCCGCAACGCCGCTTGCGTGCGCGAGACCGAATGCGCCAAATCCGAGCACCAGCGCGCCTGCGCCCATGCGCACCGCGCGACGCGAGAACCACGCCCGCAGCGTCGATGCGGCGAGACCCGCGACCATCAGGTTCGGGAGCGTACCGAGGCCGAAGGCGAACATCGCCAGCGCCCCGCGGCCCGGTGAGCCCGCAAACGCGGCGGCCGCGAGCGCGCCGTAGACGAGCCCGCAGGGCAGCCAACCCCAGGCGAGACCCGCCGCGTAGGCGCGCGGCGGCGTGCGCGCCGCGAGCGCGCGCGCCGCGACCGGCTGCAGCCGGCGCCACAGCGGGCCGCCGAGCGCTTCGAGCCGCCCGAGCAGGCGTCCCGCACCCATCAGGTACAACCCGACCAGCACCAGCATCACGTTGGCGGCTGCATACAGCGCAGTCTGCACCGGCAGCGCGCCCGGGAGGTAAGTCGCCAGGCCGCCGACGAATCCGGCCGTTGCGCCGGCCGCCGTGTAACTCGTGATCCTGCCCGCATTGAACGCAAGCTGCCGCGCGAACTCGGCGCCGCCGCGCCTTGCAGTCGCGATCGGAATCGTGCGTCCAGCCGAAAACGCGGTCACGATTCCGCCGCACATGCCGACGCAGTGAACTCCGGAGGCGATTCCCGCGACGAACAGGGCGAGCAGCAGGACGCCGCCGTCACCGCCCACGTCAGATGACCTTCGAGTACGCGGTGCGCTGAGCGCTCACGCGCAGATAGCGATCGAACACCATGCACACGGCGCGCACCACGAGCCGGCCGCGCGGGGTCACCACGATCCAGTCGGGCTTCAGTTCGACCAGCCCATCCGCGGCGAGCCGCTTCAGATCCTCGAGCTCGGCGGCGAAATAGCGCTTGAAGTCGATCAGGTAGGCGATTTCGATCGATTCGGTCGAGAGGCGGAAATTGCAGATCAACCCCTGGATCACGGCGCGTCGCACGAGATCGTCCTGCGTCAGCTCGAGCCCGCGCCACACCGGCAGCCGGCCGGCGTCGATCGTGTCGTAGTACTCCTCGAGCGTCTTCAGGTTCTGATAGTACGTCGGTCCGACTCGCCCGATCGCCGAAACGCCGAAGCCCAGCATGTCGGATTCGGGATAGGTCGAGTAGCCCTGGAAATTGCGCTGCAGCCGGCCCTGACTCTGGGCGACCGCGAGCTCGTCGTCGGGCCGCGCGAAATGGTCCATGCCGATGTAGAGGTAGCCTGCGCGCGTCAGGCGCCCGATCGCGAGGGTGAGGATCTGCAGCTTCGCCTCCGGCGTCGGCAGCTCGCCCTCGACGATGCGCCGCTGCGGCTTGAAAATGCGCGGCAGGTGCGCGTAGCTGTACAGCGCGATGCGCTCGGGGGCGATCTGGAGCACGCGGTCGAGCGTGATGTTGAAGCTGTCGAGCGTCTGCCGCGGCAGCCCGTAGATGAGGTCCAGATTGACCGAATGAAAGCCGTTCGCGCGCGCCTCGTCGATCACTCGGCGCGTCTCGTCTTCGCTCTGGATCCGGTGCACCGCCTTTTGCACCACCGGGTCGAAATCCTGCACCCCGACCGAAACCCGGTTGAAGCCGAGCTCGGCGAGGAATTTCATGCGCCCTTTTTCGACGCGGCGCGGATCGACCTCGATCGAGTACTCGGCCTGCTGCTCGCGGACGAACTGCGCATCGATCAGTTGCATCAGCTCGGCCATTTCGTCGCGCGACAGAAACGTCGGCGTGCCGCCGCCCCAGTGCAGCTGGCAGATGCGGCGATCCTCGCCGAGCAGCGCGCCCACCGCGGCCATCTCCCGGCCGACGTACTTGATATACTTGGCCGATCGGCCGTGGTCGCGCGTCACCACCTTGTTGCAGCCGCAGTAGTAGCACAGCGTGTCGCAGAACGGCAGGTGCACGTAAACCGAAAGCGGCTGGTTGATGCCTCCGATGTTTCGCTTGCCGAGCCAGTGCCGGAAATCGCTCTCGCCATAAGCCTCGACGAACCGGTCCGCCGTCGGGTAGGAGGTGTAGCGCGGGCCCGCGACGTCGTATTTTCGGATCTGGACCGGATCGATGACCAATTCGGATGCGGGGTACGCCATGGCGAACACTATGCCGCGCGGCGCAATGCGGTGGTTGACCTGAGTCAAAGGCGGATTTGCGCTTGAAGCGCCCCGACTGGCTTTCGTTGTGGGTGATCGCCGCGGTAGTCCTCGGACTCGCCGGCATGGCGGCCCTGAACCTCGCCACGTTTCTTGGCGGCGGCGGGAACCCGACGCTGGTCGCGGTGGTGCTGGTGCTGGACGCCCTGCTGCTCATGGCCTCGATCGCGGTCGCGCTCTGGTTCGCGCAGCGCTACGAGGAAGAACGCAAATTCGGGCGCGCCGCCCTCGATGCAAGCCACGCACGGCTTTCCTCGATCATCGATTCGGCGATGGACGCGATCATCACGGCCGACCCGGACCAGCGCATCATCCTGTTCAACCGTGCCGCCGAAGCGGTTTTTCGCTGTTCGCGCGTCGATGCGATCGGCGCGCCGCTCGATCGTTTCATCCCGGCGCGCTTCCGCGAGCGCCACCGCGGGCACCTCGAGCGGTTCGGGCGCACCGGCGGCCCCAGCCGCCGCATGGGCGATGCAACCACGCTGTGGGGGCTGCGCGCCGACGGCGAGGAGTTCCCGCTGGAAGCCTCGATTTCCCAGACTCAGGGGGAGGCTGGGCGGTTCTACACGGTGATCGTGCGCGACGTCACGCTGCGCAAGCAATCGGAGGACACGCTGATGCGCCAGCAGGCCGAGTTGCGCGAGCTCTCGGCGCGGGTGCTCGAGGCCCGCGAAGAGGAAAAAACGCTCATCGCGCGGGAACTGCACGACGAACTCGGCCAACTGCTGACCGCGCTGAAGATGGACCTCGCCTGGCTGCGCGAGCGCCTGCCGCCGCCCGGCACGGAACTTGGAGGCAAGGCCGCGCAGATGGAGGCGCTCCTCGATCGCACCGTGACCTCGGTACGGCGCATTTCCGCGGATCTGCGGCCGCTGATGCTCGACGACCTCGGCCTGTCGGACGCGGTCTCCTGGCTGGTGGAGGATTTCGGAGCGCGCTCCTCGATCAAGTGCGAGCTGACGCTGCCCGACGACCCGGCGCTCGAAAAGCTCGATCGCCGGGTCGCCAACACCGTGTATCGAGTGCTGCAGGAATCGCTCACCAACATCGCCCGCCACGCGCAGGCTAAGCACGCCTGGGTAGTGGTCGGCACGGGTGGAGAGGACCTGCGGATGGACATCGAGGATGACGGACGCGGCATCCGCGAGGAGGATCTCGCGCGGCCGCGCTCGCTCGGACTGAAGGGCATGCGCGAGCGCGTGCTGTACCTCGGTGGCACGCTCGACATCGGCCGTGCGCCGAGAGGCGGAACGCGGCTGCACGTGAAAGTGCCCCGCCTGCTCGAAGGAGAGACCGAATCGTGATCCGTGTGATGCTCGCCGACGACCACACGCTGGTTCGCGAGGGGCTCAAGCAGCTGCTTTCGGCGGCGCCGGGAATCAATGTCGCGGGCGAAGCCGGCGACGGCGACGCGGCGCTCGCGCTCGTGCGCGCGGAGGACTTCGATGTCGCAGTGCTCGACCTGTCGATGCCCGGGCTTTCGGGGATCGACCTGATCAAGCGCGTGCTGCGCGAAAAACCCAAGCTCCGGGTTCTCGTGCTCTCGATGCACGGGGAGCAGCAGTACGCAGTGCGCGCGCTCAAGGCCGGTGCCTCCGGCTACCTCACGAAGGACAGCGCGCCCTCGCAACTCGTCAGCGTGATCCGCAAGATCGCGGCGGGCGGCGTCCACGTCAGCGAGACCGCGGCGGCGCTGCTGATCGGCCGTCAGGCCGCCACGACCGACGCGCCGCACACGCGGCTCTCCGACCGTGAATTCGAGATCTTTCGCGCCCTCGTCGGCGGAGAAGCCGTCGGCAGCCTCGCCGACCGCCTCAATCTCTCGGTGAAAACGGTGAGCACGCACAAGGCGCGCATCCTGCAGAAAATGAACATGGAAAGCACCGCGGAACTGGTGCGCTACGCGGTGGAGCGAAAACTGCTGTAGGACGATTCCTACCCGGGGGCGCGCCCTCCTACGGGCAAATTCAGCCGCGGCCGATAGCCCCCGCCCCGCGCTGCGGGCAGACTCCGCCCCATGTGCAGCTCGATTCAAGCGCCGACCCTCAAGGTCTTCATCGTCGAGGATTCCCCGATCGTGCGCGAGCGCCTGCTCGCGCTGCTCGGCTCGATCGACGGTGCAGCCACGGTCGGCGAAGCATCGAGCGCGAGCGAAGCGATCGACCGCATCATCGAAACGCAGCCCGACGCGGTGGTGCTCGACCTGAAACTCGCCGAAGGCAGCGGCTTCGACGTGTTGCGCGCGGTGCACGAGCGCGCGCCCGGAATCGACCTGTACATGCTGTCCAATTTCAGCGCCGAGCCCTATCGGCGCATGGCCGCGCGGCTCGGGGCGCGCGACTTCTTCGACAAGAGCCGTGAAATCCAGCGGGTGCGCGAAGTGCTTGCCGCGCGCGCCGCGCTGACCCCGCACTGAACCAGGAGACGCCACCCATGCAAACCGCCACCATCACCCGCATCGGACCGCGCACCGCGATTCTTTCCACGATTCCGCAGCTGCGCAAATTCGAGGTGACGTGTTCGAGCTGCAACCTGCGCGAGATGTGCCTGCCGATGGATCTCGACGCCGAGGCGATGCGCCGGGTCGAGCAGGTGGTGTATGCACGCCGCAGGGTGCGCCGGGGCGATTCGCTGTTCAACGCGGGCGACGAGTTCAGCGCGGTGTACGCAATCCGCAGCGGCTTCCTCAAAATGACCGTGATCAACGACGACGGCCGCGAGCAGGTGACGGGGTTCAACATGCCGGGCGAGCTGCTCGGGCTGGACGGCATCGGCACCGGACGCTACCACGGCAACGCGGTGGCGCTGGAAGATGCCGAGCTGTGCGTGCTGCCCTTCTCGCTGCTCGAGGAACTCGGGCGCGAAGTCCCGACGATGCAGCGGCACCTGCACGGCGTGCTCTCGCGCGAGATCGTTCGCGACCACGGCGTGATGATGCTGCTCGGATCGATGCGCGCCGAGGAACGGCTCGCGACCTTCCTGCTCAACCTGTCCAAGCGCTTCACGCGCCGCGGCTATTCGCCTTCGGACTTCCACCTGCGCATGACGCGCGAGGAAATCGGCAGCTATCTCGGCCTGAAGCTCGAAACCGTGTCGCGCCTGTTCTCGCGTTTCCAGGAAGACGGCCTGATCGAGGTGCAGCAGAAGCACGTGCGCATCATCGACATCGCGGGGCTCGAAGCGGTGATGGGCGACTGAGCCCGCAGGACCGCGCTTCCTCCGCAACCGGGTTCTAGCAAAGTTCGACTGACCGCTTCCATTCTGGAACGGTCGCGTCCCACCCGAAGCGCCCGCTGATCGCCTCGCGCAGCGAATGCGCGGCGAGCGGCTCGCCGTGAACCACGAAGCATCGGCGCGGCGCGCGCCGGAAACCCGCCAGCCACGCGAGCAGCGCGTCACGGTCGGCGTGCGCCGAAAGGCCGCCGATGGTGAAGACCTTCGCGCGCACCGGATGCGGCTCACCGGACAGGCGCACCGTCTTCGCGCCATCCACGATGCGCCGCCCGAGCGTGCCGGCCGCCTGGAAGCCGACGAACACGATCGCGCACTCGGGTCGCGACAGGTTGTATTTCAGGTGGTGCCTGATCCGGCCGCCTTCGCACATGCCGCTCGCCGAGATGATCACGGCGCCGGAGCGGATCCGGTTGATGCGCATCGAATCCTCGACGCTTTCGGTGAAGTGCACGCCTTCGAGCTGCGGACGCTCCGCGAGCGCAGCATGCTTCAGGGTGATTCGCGTCGCGGCAAGAGCCATCGGCGAATCGACGTACACGTCCATCGGCGGGACGCGCTGCGCGGCGCGCAGGTCGGCGAGATGCGAAAGGATTTCCTGGGTCCGGCCGACGGCGAACGCGGGAATCACCACGTTGCCGCGGCGGCTGCGCAACGCGTCGGTGAGCGCGAAAGCCAGTTCATCGAGCGTCTGCGCGAGGTTCTTGTGGTTGCGATTGCCGTAGGTCGACTCGACGAGCAGAGTGTCGGCTTCGGCAACCGATTCCGGATCGCTCACGATCGGACGGCCGGGTTGTCCGAGGTCACCGGAAAACACGATCCGATGGCCGCCGACCACGGCCTCCACGATCGCCGATCCGAGAATGTGCCCGGCGTCGCGATACGCGCAGCGCACCGCGACTTGCGGGCGGAAGTCCCGGCCGTATTCGACCGCCTCGAGTCGCTCGAGGCAATGCTCGGCCTGCGCAACGGTGTACAGCGGCGGCCCGCCCTCCCGCTCCGCCTCGCGTTCCTGCAGGTGCGCCGCGTCCCGAAGCATCACACCGAGCAAATCGATCGTCGCGCGCGTCGCATAGATCGCACCGCCGAATCCTTGCGCGACGAGCCGCGGCAGGAGCCCGGAGTGATCCACGTGCGCGTGCGACAGCAGAACGAATGCGATCCCGCGCGGGTCGAAGGCGAAGCGCTCGTTGCGGCGGCGCCCGGCGCGGCTGCCCTGGAACATCCCGCAATCGATCAGGAAGCGGCTCGCGCCGGTGTCGACGAGGTAGCACGAACCGGTCACCTCCCGGGCCGCGCCGAGGAAGCTCAGTTTCACGGCCCGAACTTGTAGTGCGCCCGGTCGAGATACGCGGCGATATCGTCGAGATCCTCGAGCGTGAACGGGTGCTTGACCTGCTGCGCCCAGCGCGCCACCTCGAGGCGCAACTCGGTGAACGATTTTACGCGCGAGCGGTTGCGATCGCGCTGGTGGATGCGCTCGTAGTGGCAGCCGCCGCACATGGTCTCGTAGAGTTGCCGGCCCCGGTTCGCGTCCTGCGCCGCCGCCGGAAGCGCTGCGGCAAGCAGCAAGGTCGTTGCAACGGCGCCGGGGCGCTTCATCGGTTCACTTCGCGCGCGCCGCGCTGCAGGTAGCAGGTCAGCGCGCTCGACGCCGCGGCAAACGCCCAGCACAGGAAGAATCCGATCGTGTACGCCGCGTGCCGGCTCAGGTTCGCGGGCTCACCGAACAGGTAAAGCTCCTTCGGGTCGAACACGGTGAAGAACAGCACTTCCCCGATGCCGCCGACGATGAACGAAGGCCACAGGATCCAGATCGCCTGCCTCATAGGTCCTCCTTGACGATCTTCCACTCGCCGCGCGAATCTTCGACCACGAGACGCCAGCGGCCCGCCGGCAGGGCTGGAAGTTGTGCTTCGTAGGCGCCGCCGGGCGTGCGCGCCAGCCGCAAGCGCTGGTCGAATCCGGATCGCGTCGGGTGCACCAGCTGCACGAACAGCGCATCGGGGGCGGCACCGGCGAGTTCGACGCGCAGCACCCCGTCCGCGCGCGTCACCTGAGCCCGGATGCCTTGCTCGAGCGCGCGGCGCTGCAGCCCGAGATCACGATTGATCGCCAGCCCGCGGCGGTAGTAGTCGTCGGCCACCAGCCCGTCCGCGTTCGCCATCGCGAGCCAGAGCGTCACTGCGCCCGCCACCACCACGGCCGCCGGTCCCGCCATCAGGATCCACGGCCACGGCTCCCGGTACCACGGCTTTGCGGTCGGCTTTGGGGTCAGAGTAACGTTTCCCAGGGAACTTGGGGTCAGAGTACGATTTTTGGATAGGTCAGTCATTCACGGCCCCGTGGAAAAAAACGTACTCTGACCCCACTCTGCGACGCAAGCGTGACTCTGACCCCGGGTTCGGGTCATCGGACGATGAACACCGTCGATTCGCGCACGTAGACGCCCGGGTCGTCGTCGGCGTGCACCAGGAATTCGATGCGGTGGGTACCTGGCCCCACCACGCCCGGCTGCGCGTGAACCCGAGCGCGGATCGGCAGCGTGCGGGACCCGGTGCCCGGGACTTCGACATGCGTTTCTCCATCGAGGCGCAGCGTCGGCAGCCCTCTTGCCTCGATGTCGAAGGTGCGTGCCCGCTCGGCCGTGTTGATGATGAGTAGGCGGTAGACGTTCTCGATGCCTCCCCCCTCGACCTCGCGTGCGATCGCCGCGCGATCCGGCACGACGTTGACCTTGAGCGGCACGCGCAGGTACAGGCCGATTGCCGCCGCCGTGATCACCGCCCAGATGATCGCCGAATACACGAGCACGCGCGGCCGGAACGCGCGCCTCAGGACCTGCGAGCGGTCGAGCGCATGCTCCATCGCTTGCTGCGTCGAATAGCGGATCAGTCCGCGCGGCTGGCCGAAGCGGTCCATGATCTGGTTGCAGCCATCGATGCAAGCCGCGCAGCCGATGCACTGGTACTGCAAGCCATCGCGAATGTCGATTCCGGTAGGACAGACCTGCACGCAGACGCCGCAATTCACGCAGTCGCCGGCACCCGAGCGCGCAGCACCTGGACCCCGCGAACCACGCGGCTCGCCGCGCCCGCCGTCATAGGTGATGATCAGCGTGTCCCGGTCGAACATCGCGCTCTGGAAGCGCGCGTAAGGGCACATGTAAAGGCACACCTGCTCGCGCATCCAGCCGGCGTTGCCGTAGGTGGCGAACCCGTAGAACAGGATCCAGAACGTCTCCCAGGGTCCGAGCCCGGTGCCGCCGTCGATCCACGCCGGCGTGCGGCCCAGTTCCGACCACAGATCGCGGATCGGCGTGACGTAGCCGACGAAAGTGAATCCGGTCCACAGCGCGAGCGCGATCCACAGGGAATGCTTGAGTGCCTTGAGCGCCAGTTTGCGCGCGTCCCAGCCGCCGCGGTCGAGCCGGATCCGCCGGTTGCGATCGCCCTCGACCACGCGCTCGATCCAGAGAAAGATCTCCGTGTACACGGTCTGCGGGCAGGCGTATCCGCACCACAGCCGCCCCGCGACCGCGGTGAACAGAAACAACGCGAGCGCCGCGATGATCAGCAGCACGGCGAGGTAGATCACGTCCTGCGGCCAGAACACCAGGCCGAAAATGAAGAACTTGCGGTTCACGATGTCGAAGAGCATCGCCTGCCGGTCGTTCCAGGTGAGCCAGGGCGTGCCGTAGAACACGATCTGCGTCGCCCAAACGAGCCCCCAGCGCCAGGCGGCGAACCAGCCGGTGACCGCGCGCGGATAGACCTTCTTGTGCGCGGCGTAAAGTTCGGTGACGGCGACTTCCCCGCCCCCCCCTGCCGCGGCGGGCGATGCCGGATCGTCGGTCGCGGTTTTCTTGATCGTGGAAGGTCGAGCCATGCCCTCCGACACGAGGCTACCTCGGAGGCGCCGACAGCGAGTACACGTACGCGGTCAGCAGGTGAATCTTGGTCTCGGAAAGCAGGTCCTTGTGCGCCGGCATCTGGTTCTGTCGGCCCTTCGTGATCTGCTCGACGATCGCGGCTTCGCCGGATCCGTGCAGCCAGATGCCGTCGGTGAGGTTTGGCGCGCCGAGCGCCGGATTTCCCTTGCCGTCCGCGCCGTGGCAGGCGGTGCACAGTTGCTCGAACTTCTCCCTGCCGCGCGACGCCGCCGCCTGATCGTGCGCCGCGCCCGAAAGCGAGAGCACGTAATGGGCGACCTCGCGCGTCGCCGTCTCCCCGAGCGTCGGCCCGAACGGCGGCATCACGCCCCGGCGGCCCTCGGCGATCGACGTCCGGATGGCTTCCGGGGTGCCGCCCCAGAGCCAGTCTTTGTCGGTCAGGTTCGGGAAACCGCGGCTGCCGCGCGCATCGGACGCGTGGCATTGCGAGCAGGCGTTGAGGAACAATTTCTGGCCGATCGCGAGCGCTTCCGGGCTCTTCGCGACTTCCGCGATCTCGAGCTTCGCGTACTTTTCGTGGAGCGGACCGAACTGCGCGTTCGCCTCCCGGGTTTCCTGCTCGTATTGGCCGATCTGCGTCCAGCCGAGCATTCCACCGTAGCTTCCCAGGCCCGGATACAGCACCAGATAGCCGAGCGAAAAGGCGATCGTGACGTAGAACAGCCACGCCCACCAGCGCGGCATCGGGTTGTTGTACTCCTGCAGATCCTCGTCCCACACGTGACCGGTGGTGTCGGCCTCGACCGCTTTGCGCACGCTCTGCATTTTCAGGAACACGCCGCAGGCGAGGATCGACGCGAGGCTCACCACCGCGATGTAGAAGTCCCAGAAACTGTTCGAGAACTGGCTCATGGCCGGTCTCCGTCTTCGTTCAGCGGCATGCGCGCGTCGCGCTCGAAGCGGTCCTTGCGCGACGGGGCGTAGGCCCACCAGACGATCCCCAGGAACGCCGCCAGCGCGGCGACGGTGACGAGGCTTCTGAGCAGATTGATGTCCATGGCGGTCACTGTCTCGTCTTGATCGCGGTGCCGAGCACCTGCAGGTAGGCGATGAGCGCGTCCATTTCGGTCCGGTCCTTGAGTTCGGCTTTCGCCTGCGCGATCTCCGGGTCCGCGTAGGGCACGCCGACCCGGCGCAGGGCGCGCATCTTCGCCTCGATGTCGTCGGCGTTTGCCGCGGTCTTCGCGAGCCACGGGTACGCGGGCATGTTCGACTCGGGCACCACGCCGCGCGGATTCAGCAGGTGCAGCCGGTGCCACTCGTCCGAGTAGCGACCGCCGACGCGGTGCAGGTCCGGGCCGGTGCGCTTCGATCCCCACTGGAACGGATGGTCGTAGACGAATTCGCCCGCCACCGAGTAGTGCCCGTAGCGCTCCACTTCGGCGCGCAGCGGTCGCACCATCTGGGAGTGGCAGTTGTAGCAGCCTTCGCGGATGTAGACGTCGCGCCCGGTGAGTTCCAGCGCGGTGTACGGCTTGAGGCCCGCGACCGGCTCGGTCATCGTCTTCATGAACGACAGCGGCACGATCTCGACCAGCCCGCCGACTGCGATCACGAGGATGACCAGGACGATCAGGAGCGCCTGGTTGCGCTCGATCATGTCGTGGGTGAGCATCCGGTTTCCCCTTTCCTCAGGCGTGCGCGGGCGCCGGAATCGGCGCATCGACCGGTTTCGTGCCGGCCACCGTCTTCCACACGTTGTAGAGCATGACCAGCATGCCGGCGAGGTACAGCACACCGCCCAGCAGGCGGATGGCATAGAACGGGTAGGTCGCCTTGACGCTCTCCACGAAGGTGTAGGTGAGCGTGCCGTCGGCGCTCACGCCGCGCCACATCAGCCCCTGCATCACCCCGGCGATCCACATCGCCGCGATGTACAGCACGATGCCGATCGTGGCGATCCAGAAGTGCGTGTTGATCAGGCGCACCGAGTGCATCTCGGTGCGGCCAAAGAGCCGCGGCACGAGGTGGTAGATGCAGCCGATGCTCACCAGCCCGACCCAGCCGAGCGCGCCGCTGTGGACGTGGCCGATGGTCCAGTCGGTGTAGTGCGACAGCGCGTTCACCGTCTTGATCGACATCATCGGCCCTTCGAAGGTCGACATGCCGTAGAACGACAGCGACACGACGAGGAACTTGAGGATCGGATCGGTGCGCAGTTTGTGCCAGGCGCCCGAGAGCGTCATGATGCCGTTGATCATCCCGCCCCAGGAAGGCGCGAGCAGGATGAGCGAAAACAGCATCCCGAGCGACTGCGCCCAGTCGGGCAGCGCGGTGTAGTGCAGGTGGTGCGGGCCGGCCCACATGTAGGTGAAGATCAGCGCCCAGAAATGCACCACCGACAGGCGATACGAGTACACCGGGCGCTCGGCCTGCTTCGGGATGAAGTAGTACATCATCCCGAGGAAGCCCGCGGTGAGGAAGAAACCGACCGCGTTGTGCCCATACCACCACTGCACCATCGCGTCCTGCGCGCCGCTGTAGGCCGAGTAGGATTTCCAGAGACTCACGGGAATCGCCACGCTATTGACGATGTGCAGCACCGCGACCGTGATGATGAAGGCGCCGAAAAACCAGTTGGCGACGTAGATGTGTGCGATGCGCCGCTTGAACAGCGTGCCGAAGAACACCACTGCGTAGGCCACCCAGACCAGCGTGATCAGGATGTCGATCGGCCATTCGAGCTCGGCGTACTCCTTGCCCGAGGTGTAGCCGAGCGGCAGCGTGACGGCGGCGAGCACGATCACCGCCTGCCAGCCCCAGAAGGTGAAGGCGGCAAGGCGATCGCCGAACAGGCGCGCATGGCAGGTACGCTGCACGACGTAATAGGAAGTCGCGAACAGGGCGCAGCCGCCGAAAGCGAAGATCACGGCGTTGGTGTGCAGTGGCCGCAGCCGGCCGTAGCTCAGCCAGGGCACATCGAAGTTCAGCTCCGGCCACAGCAGCTGCGCCGCGATGACCACGCCGACCAGCATGCCCACGACGCCCCAAACCACGGTCATGATCGCGAACTGCCGGACGACGGTGTAGTTGTAGCTGCCTTCGGTGGACATACGGGGCCCCGCGATGCGCGATGAATCGAAAAATCGTAAGGCGCCAGCCCCTCGCGGGGTTGACATGGATCAATCAAATCGGAGGCCTTGGGGGGACGAGGATCGCGGCCCCGGCCAGACGGGCTTCGCGCAACGCGGCGAGCGCCTCGTTCGCTTCGGCAAGCGCGAAGTGCGCGGTCGCGATCCGGAGTGGAACCGCAGCGGCGATACGCATGAACGCTTCGGCGTCGGCGCGCGTGAGGTTCGCCACCGACTGGATGCGACGCTCGCCCCACAGGAGCGCGTAGGGAAACGCGGGGATGTCGCTCATGTGGATCCCGCCGCACACGACCGAACCGCCTTTGCGCACGGCGGCGAGCGCTTGCGGCACGAGCGCTCCGACAGGCGCGAAGAGGATCGCGGCGTCGAGCGCTTCGGGCGGCGCGCTCGTCGAATCCCCCGCCCAGTCCACGCCGCAACTCAAAGCAAAACGCTGCGCCTCGGCGTCGCCGGGCCTGCAGAACGCGTACACGGCCCGGCCCTCGTGCTTCGCCACCTGCGCGACGATGTGCGCGGCGGCGCCGAAGCCGTAGATCCCGAGTCGCCGGGCGTCGCCCGCGATCGCGAGCGAGCGGTAACCAATCACCCCGGCGCACAGCAGCGGCGCGGCTTCCTCGTCGCCATAGCCCGGCGGAATCGCGACGCAGTAGCGCTCGTCGGCGAGCACGTACTCGGCGTAGCCGCCGTCGAGATCGTAGCCCGTGAAGCGCGCCTCGTCGCAGAGGTTTTCGCACCCGGCGCGACAGTGATCGCATTCACCGCAGGTCGCGCCGAGCCAGGGCACGCCGACGCGGTCGCCCACCCGGTAGCGCGTTGCCGACGCCCCCGCCGCCGCCACCCGGCCGACGATTTCGTGCCCCGGCGTGAGCGGCCGTCGACCGCCCGCCAGTTCGCCATCGACGATATGCAGGTCGGTACGGCACACACCGCAGGCGAGCACCTCGAGCAACACCTGTCCCCTTCCAGGCTCACTCAGCGGCAAACGCGATTCCTCGAGCGGCCCGCGCGGCCCACGCAGCCGCATCGCCCGAAAATCAGGGACAGACCACGATTTCACCGGTCCTTCCCGTCGGGCTTATGGAAATCGTGGTCGGTCCCCGATTTTTCGTCGTCATCGAGAATCGAGTAGCCCGGGCGATCGAGATCGTCGAACTGGCCGCCGTGCAGCGCGCGCCAGAACACCCAGCCGATCAGGAATACGAGCGCGACCGAGAGGGGAACGAGGAGGTAGAGGCTGCTTTCCATGTGGCGTGACCCGGTTCCCTCGTCGCAACGCGCAGCGCGTTCAGCACCACGATGAACGAACTCGCCGCCATGCCGACCGCGGCTTCCCAGGGCCCGACCCAGCCGGCCGCGGCGAGCGGCAGCGCGAGCGCATTGTAGGCGAGCGCCCAGCCGAAATTCTGCCGGATCACGCGCATCGTTCCGCGCGCCTGCGCAAACGCCGCACCGACCGACGCGAGGCGTTCGCCCGTCAGCACCAGATCGGATTGCAACTGCGCGATTTCCGATCCGCCGCCCATCGCGATCGAGACATCGGCGCGCGCGAGTACCGGCGCATCGTTCAATCCGTCGCCGAGCATCGCCACGACGCGCCCCTCGGCCTGCAGCCGCTCGACGTAGGCGAACTTCGCCTGCGGCGTCGCGCCGCCGGAGAAGTTCTCGATGCCGAGCGCCTTCGCCAGCGGCTCGACCACCCGCGGATCGTCGCCGCTCACGAGGTGCACGCGCAGTCCGCCCGCGATCAGGTCCTGCACCAGGCGCGCCGCATCGGGCCGCAGCGGGTCTTCGAACGTGAACCGGGCGAGCCAGCCGCCCTCGTCGGCGAGCCACGCCGAACTGCGTGCCTCGATCTCGCGTGGCGCGGGTCCAGCAAGCGCGCCGCAGAACGCGGCAGCGCCGATTCGCAGGCGTCGTCCCGCCACCACCGCGTCGATGCCGTGCCCCGGATGATTCACGATCTCCGACACGCCCTGCGCCTGCGGGCCATCCCCGAAGGCGCGCGCGATCGGATGCCGGCTGGAGGATTCGAGCGCGCGAGCGAGCGAAAGGCATTGCGCCCGGTCGAGATCGCCGAGCGGCTCCGCGTCCGCAAGCGCCATTCGACCCGTGCTCAGCGTGCCGGTCTTGTCGAGCACGATGTCGGTCGCGCGAGCGAGCGACTCGAGCGCCCCCGAGCGCGTCAGCGCGACGCCGCGCTCGAGCATCCGGCCCACCGCCGCCGTGAGCGCGATCGGCGCCGCGAGCGCCAGTGCGCAGGGGCAGGTGACGACGAGCACGGCGACCGCGACCCACGGATCGCGCCACCACAGGAGCGCGCCGAACGCGACCGCAACGACGACGTAGGTCAGCCAATGCGCGATCCGGTCCGCGCTCGCCACCAGCGCCGGTTTCGCCGCCGCGGCGCGCTCCACGAGCCGCGCGATCGCCGCCACCGCGGTCTCCGCGCCGACGCGCGTCACGCGCATCACGAGCGGCTGCTCGACGTTCACAGAGCCGCCGATCAGCGCCGCGCCCGCGTCCTTCCTGACCGGGAGCGATTCACCGGTGAGCAGCGATTCGTCCGCGCTCGAGATTCCGCTTTCCACGATGCCGTCGGCGGGCACGCGTTCGCCGGGCGGCACGACGACCCGGTCGCCCGCGACGAGCGCGTGCGCGGGAACGCTTTCCGTCGCCCCGCCGGCGAACCGCAACGCGAACGAAGGCATCCAGCGCGAAAGGCGGTCGAGCCCGCGCGCCGCCCGCCCGCGCGCGAGCAACTCCGCATAGCGGGCGCCCAGCAGGAGAAACACGAGCATGCTGATGGAGTCGAAATACACTTCGCCCGTGGCGCTGACCGTCGCCCAGACGCTCGCCGCGAAACCGGCGGCGATGCCGAGCGCGATCGGCGTGTCGAGCCCGAATCGCCCGAGTTTCAAATCGCGCCAGGCAGCGCCGAAAAACGGCCCGCAGCTGAACAGGATCACGGGCAACGTCAGCGCAAGACTCGCCCAACGCAGCACCTGCGCGCTTTCCGGCGACAGGGTTGCACCGCCGTCCAGATACGCCGGGATCGCATACATCATCACCTGCATGGCGCCAAACCCGGCGACGAACAGCCGCCACAGCGCCGAACGCTTTTCAGCGCGCGCGAGATCGACCTGGCGCTGCGGATCGAACGGATAGGCCTCGTAGCCGATGGCGCGGATCGCTTCGATGATTCGCGACAACCGTGTTGCGCGCTCGTCCCATTCGATCTGAGCGCGGTGCGTCGCGTAGTTGACGTCGACCCGCAGCAGTCCGGGGAGTTTTCGCAGCCACTGCTCGTTCAGCCACAGGCAGGCCGCGCAGCGGATGCGATCGAGGATCAGCGTCGCAGCGCGCGAATGCTCGCCGACGCGCAGCGCGAACTGCCGCTGCGCCGCCGGGTCGTCGTAGGCTTCGAGGGGCGGCAGGTCCTGCGGCCGCGGGCCCGCCGCCGAACGCGTTTCGTAGTAGTTCGCGAAGCCCGCGGCGACGATGGTGTCCGCGACCGCGCGGCAACCGCCGCAGCAGAACTCGCGCTCTGCGCCGAGCACGGGCGAGCGCCAGCGGCGCAGCTCGAGTACCGGCGCGCCGCAGTGAAAACAGCCGGGCAGCGCCTCCGAGGCGCCAGCCGCGGGGGCGGGCACCTAGCCCGCCTCCGGATGCATCAATGCACCGCCAGGCGCCGGGTCTGCGCGCTCGCCTTCTTGGGCAGGGTCAGTTCGAGCACCCCGTCCTTGTAGTTGGCGACCGCGCCCTGCGCGTCGACATCGGTCGGCAGCGTGAAGCTGCGCGACACCATGCCGTAGTAGCGCTCGCCGTGCAGGACCTTGTCGCCTTCCTTCTTCTCGTGCTCGCGCTTGACCTCGGCGCGGATCGAGACCTGGTCGCCGTTGAGGTCGATCTGGATGTCGTCCTTCTTCACACCGGGAATTTCCGCGTGCACCTTGTAGGACTTGTCGTCTTCCTCGACATCGACCTTCATGCGCAACTCGGTCTCGCCCGGATAGGCGAACGGCCGCACCCAGTACCCCTTGTTGAAGTCGCCCAACAAGTCGTCCAGCAAACTGCCATAGCGTTGAATGTTTGCCATCGTTGGCCTCCTTTCTGGCTGCTAGATGGGGTTGCACCGGCCATCGTCAAGCAGCGTAAATCATTGCGCGGAATCCGTGTTGACGGGGGTCAATCGGGTTTGCGCCAGCATAGGCCGACCGAATGCATCCGATTGCGAGAATCCATTTGTTCAATCGAGGCGACGGCCTGTAGAGTGCCCTCTTATGACGACCCCGACCTCCACCCCGCGCGAAGGCAGCCTCGAGGCCCCCACCCGCCACGCGCTCGACTGGAAGAACCCCGAGTTCTACGATGCGGCGTCGCTCGACAGGGAACTCGAGCGCGTGTTCGACATCTGTCACGGCTGCCGCCGCTGCGTCAACCTGTGCACCGCGTTTCCCACGCTCTTCGACCTGGTCGACGCATCCCCCACGCTGGAAGTGGATGGCGTCGCGAAGGCCGATTTCCGCAAGGTGGTCGAGCAGTGCTACCTGTGCGACATGTGCTACATGACCAAGTGCCCGTACGTTCCGCCGCACGCCTGGAACGTGGATTTTCCCCACTTGATGCTGCGCGCGAAGGCCGCCCGCTTCCGGGAGCGCGGCGCGAGCTTCCGCGACCGGCTGCTGTCCTCGACCGACGCGCTCGGCAAGCTCGCTACGATTCCGATCGTGGTGCAGACGGTCAACGCACTCAATCGCAACGGCGCGGCGCGCACGGTGATGCAGGCGACGATCGGCGTGCACCGCGAGCGAAGACTGCCGCCGTACGCCGGCGCGAAGTTCCGCCCGAATGCGGCCCGCTCGCAGGAGTTCCAGGTGAAGGACGGCGCGAACACGCCCGGCAGGGTCGCGATTTTCTCGACCTGCTACGTCAACTACAACGAACCGGGAATGGGGCACGACCTCCTCGCCGTGCTCGCGCACAACGAGGTTCCTTACGTGATCGTGGAGAAGGAAGCCTGCTGCGGAATGCCGAAACTGGAACTCGGCGATCTCGAGAGCGTGGCGAAGCTCAAGGCGGTCAACATTCCGCCGCTGGCGAAGCTGGCGCGCGAGGGCTACGCGATTCTCACGCCGGTGCCCTCGTGCACGCTGATGTTCAAGCAGGAGCTGCCGTTGATGTTTCCAGGCGATGCCGACGTGAAGGCGGTGCAGGAGGCGATGTTCGATCCGTTCGAGTACCTGATCCTGCGCAACCGCGACGGCCTGCTGAAGAAGGATTTCAAACACAAGCTGGGCAGGGTCTCGTACCACATCCCGTGCCATTCGCGCGTGCAGAACGTCGGCCAGAAGACGCGCGAGATGCTCGAGCTGATCCCGGGCACCGAGGTGAACACCGTCGAGCGCTGCGCCGGCCACGACGGCACCTGGGGCGTGAAGCGCGAGTACTACGAGAACTCGATGAAGATCGGGCGGCCGGTGTTCCGCCAGATGGCTGGGACGCAACCCGACTACGTCGCCTCCGATTGCCCGATCGCCGGTCGCCACATCCTGCAGGGCATGGGCGCGGAGGCGAAGGGCGCCGAGAAGGCGCACCCGCTCACGCTGCTGCGCAAGGCCTACGGCCTCTGATCCGGCGCCGCGGGCGGGGCGCCGTCCATGCACGCGCGCCAGGTGTCGCGCCCTGCCGCCTTGGCGCGGTAAAGCGCCTCATCGGCTGCCTTGAGAATTCCGGCGGCTTCGCTTTCCTCCTCGCCCTGGTAGAACGCGACCCCAAGGCTGGTTGAAATCGCCAATCGGTGTTCGCCGAGGTCGAATTCGGCGCGCATTGCGGCCACGATCTTCCCGGCGATGCGCTCGCCGGCCGCGCGGTCATCGAGCGCCTCCAGGATCACCGCGAACTCGTCGCCGCCGAGGCGCGCCGCGGTGTCGGTATCGCGGATGCATTGGCTGAGGCGTTTCGCGAAGCCGCGAATGAGCGCATCGCCCGCGTCGTGGCCGAAGCTGTCGTTGATGCGCTTGAACCGGTCGATGTCGAGGTACATCGCCGCCATCAGCGTGCGGTTGCGCCGGCTGCGCGCGATCGCGCGTTGCATGCGGTCGTGAAACAGGTTCCGGTTGGGCAGCCCCGAGAGCGCGTCGTGCCCCGCCTGGTGCGCGAGTTCCAGTTCCAGGCGCTTGCGGTGCTCGATATCGGCATTGGTGCCGGCCAGCCGCAGCGCGCGGCCGCGGCCGTCGCGCGCCACGACCCGGCCGCGGCTGCGGATCCACATCCAGTCGCCCGAAGGCTTGCGCACGCGATGCTCGATGTCGTAATGCGTCGCCTTGCCTTCGAGCACTTCCTGCAGGTGCCGGCGCAGCGCCGGGAGGTCATCCGGGTGCACGAGCGCCTCGAGCTCCGGCGGCGTGTGCGAGACCGCCGCAGGCGCCTTCCCGAGCAGGGCAGACCACTGTTCGTCGAGGTATATCCGTCCCGAGCGCACGTCGAAATCCCAGAGCGCGAGGCGCGAGCCGTCGAGCGCAAGCGACAGGCGCTCCTCGTCGGCGGCGAGCCGGCGCACCAGGGGCGCGACGCGCAAACGCAGCAGCCAGGCGCCGAGCGCCGCCAGCACCACAAGCAACAGCACTGCGGCCAGCAACTGCCGGCGCACCGGCGCATACAGCTCGGCGGTATCCATCTTGATCACCATGGCGAGACCGGTGGCGCCGATCGGCGCGTAGGCGGCGATGACGAATCGCTCGCGATAGTCGCGCCCCACCGCCACGCCCTGCTCGCCTGCGAGCGCGTGCGCCATCGGCATCGCATCCGAGAATGCGGTCTGAAACGCGGACGGGGCCGGTCGCTGGCGCACGCAATCCAGTTCCATTGCAAGGCGCCTGCAGACCACGATCTCGGCGCTCGCCGCGAAGTCGTCCGCGTTGCCGAGGGCGCGCGTCAATGCCTCCAGGCGCTGCTCGCTCACGACCACCCCGACCGGCTCGCCGTTCAGGCTCACCGTCACGCGGTCGTAGAGCACGAAGCCGTCGTCCCAGAGCAGCGCCGAGCGATGCGCACCCGCAATGGGGAGCACGAGTGCCGGGTCCTCCAGCTGCCGTCCCGCGGCGGCGTGCCGCGCGCCGTGCAGGCCGTGGAACGCGATGCCGGAAAATCCGAACTGCAGCGCGCTGTCCGCTTCCGCCTGCAGCGCCCGGCGCGCGGCCGCGTCGTCCGGCCGTCCCTGCAGCGCAGCCAGATTCGCGGCGATGGCCGGGCGGGTCGCCACCACGGCCGCCCGCGTCGTTCGATACTCGACCGTCGTGCGGAACGAGTCGACGCGGCCGTTGACCTGGGCCAGCAGGTTGCTGCGCGCGAAATCCTCCAATTGGTGCATGGTGACGGCGAACGCGCCAATGGCGTAGGCGCAGACGATGAGCGCGAGGATCCCGGCGCCGGCGGCGGCGATGCGCCGATCCTCGCGTTCGATCACGGTACGACTGCGGTACCATGCCATTCGCCGCGCGCACAGCCACAATGCCACGCTGAGAGCGACGAACCCCGCAGCCGTATGCAGCGCCATCGGACCGAACGGATAGTCCGCGAAGATCAGCGCGAAACGCAGCGCCTGGCCCGCGATGCCGATCGCGGCGAGCGTGACGGTCGCAAGCGCGAGGCCCTGCACCGCGACGCCCTGCCAGGCGGCGCGCACCCGGTGCAGGAGGACGAGCGCCGCGCCAACGCACATGAATGCGGCCGCGGCAGGCGCCGCCATCCGCCCGGGGTGCGGATTGTCGTCGGTGAGCCAGCGGTGCAGCTGCGGCCAGTCGATGCCGAGCGAGCGCCCGGAGAGATATTCGGCCAGCACCAGCGCGCTCACCAGGATGAGCACGGTGCCGAGCACCGTTCGCAGTCGCTGCAGGCGCGCCTCGGGCACGAGGCCTTCGGCGCCAAGCGCCAGCCCGGCGAGCGCAAAGCACAGTGCCGTGTTGAACACCATCAGCGTGCCGGGCACGGCGCGCAGGATCGCGGGCTCGCGCAGCAGCCAGCCTGTCATGACGACAGCCGCCACCGCGACGACGCCCCAGCCGATCAGGCCCGACGCAGGCAGTTTCATGCCAAGTGGCTCGCGCATGGCGCAATTCCGGTCGCGTGATGCGCAAGGCTACCGCGTTCCGGCGTGCGCTGCTTCTTGCCGTTGCGCTGCAGGGCTGCGCGGCGACGCCACCGCCTGCGCCCGACTTTGCGTTCGCGCTGATGGGCGACATGCCGTATTCGCACGCGCAGGCCAACCTGCTCGACGAGCTGATCGCGCAAATGAACGCCGAGCCGCTCGCGTTCGTCGCGCACGTCGGCGACATCACCTCCGGCCGGGGGCCCTGCAGCGACGAGTGGCTGGAGGCGCGAAGGCGCCAGTTCGCGCGCCTCCGGCATCCGTTCGTGCTGCTGCCGGGGGACAACGAGTGGACCGATTGCCACCGCAGCGGTTTCGATCCGCTCGAGCGCCTTGCACGCTGGCGGGAGTTGTTCTGCGGGCCGGTCGCGTTACACGCATTCCGGCGCCAGCCCGGAGCGCACTGCGAAAACGTGCTCTGGGAAGCGAACGAAATCGTCTTCGTGGGAGTGAACGTTCCCGGCAGCAACAACAATCTCGACCGCACTCCGCAAATGGACGCCGAACACTCGGCGCGAATGCGAGCCGTATTCGGCTGGCTCGAGGAAGCGAAGACTCTCGCGCAGGGGCGCGGCGCGCTCGTGGTGCTCATGCAGGCCGACCCGTTCCTCGCGCCGCGCGCGGGGCCGGACGGTTTCGCTTCGCTGCGCGATTGGCTGCGCCGCGCGGCGCAGGATTCTTCGCCGAGGATTCTGCTGGTCCACGGCGACACGCATTTTTTCCGCGACGACGAACCGCTTCCGCGGCTGCGTCGTGTCGTGGTGCCGGGTTCGCCGCAGGTTCGCTGGCTGCGCGCATCCGCGGTGCGCGGTGAATTTCGCATCGAGGTCGCCGATCCGCCGTGAGTTTTCGAACGGCCGCGTGCCTTGACCTGGATCAACCGTCACCCGGCCGTCCATCTTTAAGGTACGGGGCGCCTGCAATTACCCGGTTCAGAGGCCCCAATCGATGAAGTGGTATAGCACAGGACTTTTGTCCGTCGGCCTGGTCGCGGTGCTGGTCGCGCTCGTCGCGTCGCCTGCGTTGACGCAGCAGTCGGCCAAGCCCGCCGAGACAGCGGCCGCGCCCGCGGCAGTGGCCGATGAACGTCCCGACAACGAGTCCTGCCTCGCCTGCCACGGCAACGAGGGCTTCGAATCCGACGGGCCGAACGGCAAGAAGCGCGACCTCCACGTGAACGCCGAGCGCTTCGGGGGCAGCGTGCACGGCAAGCGGCTGTGCGTCGAGTGCCACAAGAACATCACCGAAGCGCCTCACGAGCCCGTGCAGGTCCGCGTGAGCTGCGTGCAGTGCCACGAGGATCTGTGGGCGGAGGCGGAGCGCGACGGCAAGACGAAGGACCATTCGCGCCTGGGCGTGGTCGTCGAGCAGATCAAGCATTACATGCGTTCGATCCACGCCCGGCCGAGCCGCGCCGACCAATCGCGCACCAACGCGACCTGCTACAACTGCCACGAAGCGCATTACGTGTCCCCGGTCGGCAGTACCGGACGCGCGGACTGGCGCCTGGGCATTCCCGACGCCTGCGGCAAATGCCACGTCAAGCAGCGCGAGGAATACGCCCAGTCGGTCCACGGCAAGGAAGTCCTCGAGAACAAGAACCCGGTCGCCGCGATCTGCTCGGACTGCCATACGACGCACGACGTGGAATCGGCGAAGCTCGACGCGAGCCGCCTCGTCATTACCAAGAACTGCGGCAATTGCCACCACGATGCGCTGAAGACCTACTCGCAGACCTATCACGGCCAGGTCAACACGCTCGGCTTTGCGTACACCGCGAAGTGCTTCGACTGCCACGGCAGCCACAAGATCCAGCGGGTCGCGGATGCCTCGTCCACGGTGCACCGGGACAACCGCCTGCAGACCTGCAAGCAGTGCCACAAGGACGCGAGCGCCGGATTCGTCTCGTTCCAGCCGCACGGCGACCCGCACGACCGCAAGGCCTATCCGCTGCTTTGGGGCACCTACGTCTTCATGATCGCGCTGCTTGCGGGCGTGTTCACGTTCTTCTGGTCGCATATCGCGCTGTGGTTCTACCGCGAGTACAAGGAACGCAAGGCACGTCTGGCGCGGCCGCACGTCGTGCTCGATGCGTTGCCCGAAGAATTCAAGGGCAAGCAGATCCAGCGCTTCGAACTGCCGTGGCGGATCGCGCACCTGCTGCTGCTGCTGAGCGTCATGGCGCTGGTGCTGACCGGCACCTCCGTGCTGTTCGCGCACACCGAGTGGGCGCCGATGGTGATGAGAAACCTCGGAAGTCCCAAGGTCGCGGCGCTGATCCACCGTGCCGCCGCGGCGTTGTTCATGGGCCTGTTCGTGTGGCACCTGGTGTACCTCGCGATCCGCATGGCCCGCAGCGGCACGCCGTTCGACGTCTTCGGGCCCACATCGCTCGTGCCCAATCTTCAGGACCTGAAGGACATCGTGGCGATGTTCCAGTGGTTCTTCGGCAGGGCGCCACGGCCCAAATTCGATCGCTGGACGTACTGGGAGAAATTCGACTACTGGGCGGTGTTCTGGGGCGTCGGCGTGATCGGCGGCAGCGGCCTGGTGCTCTGGTTCCCGACGGTCGTCGCCACGTTCCTGCCGGGCTGGATCTTCAACATCGCGACCATCTTCCACGGCGAAGAGGCGATCCTCGCCGCGGTGTTCCTGTTCACGGTGCACTTCTTCAACAACCACTTCCGGCCGGACAAGTTCCCGATCGACGTCGTCATGTTCACCGGGCGCGTGTCGATCGAGGAGTTCAGGCACGAGCACGCGCTGGAATACAAGCGCCTGCTGGAAAGCGGCGAGTTGCAGAAGTACCTGGTGGACGCGCCGTCCGAGCCGCTGACGCTCGGCTCCAAAGTCCTCGGATTCACACTCATCACCATCGGCCTGATCCTGCTGTTGCTGGTCGTGACCGGATGGGTCAGCGGCATCATGCAGTGAGCCCCACCGCGTCCTTCGGTTCGCGCCGCCGGCCATGCTTCGACCCGCGCTTGACATAGGTCAAGCGCGTGCAGGACCTCGCTGATAGGTTCATCCGGTCGCAGGCGTCGGTTGCGCGAGGGGGACAAGCACGTGAATCGGAATCACGGGTCGGAGCGTGTGCGGGTTGATGCGAAGGTCACTTGCCTTCGGGCACCGGCACGGTTAGCCGTCCCGCGCAAGACCTGAAACCAATACCAATGCCCAAGCACATCTCCCGGTTGCTGCTGCTGTTCGTCGGCGCGGGCATTCTTGCCCTCGTCGCCAGGTGGTACTTCACCGCCGATACGTTTTACCAATTCGGCCATTTCCGTGGCAAGGCGGTAGGCGAAATCGCCGCCAAGGAGCCCGCTTATCAGACCGCCCGCTATTGCGAAGACTGCCACACCGAACGCCATGCGCAATGGTCGGCGAACAACCACAAGAGCGTGAATTGCGAAGTCTGCCATGGCGCGGCGAAGGGCCATCCCGAGAACGGCAAGCTGCCCATTCCCGCCGACACGCGCAAGCTCTGCACGCTGTGCCATGAGCGCATGGCGGAACGGCCGCGCCCGCAGCCGCAGATCGATCCGGCCCAGCACTCTCCGGGCCAGCAATGCATCGTGTGCCACAACCCGCACGCGCCCAAGCTTGCCGGCGTCGTGGCGAAGGTGGCGGGCGACGCCGCCGCGGGAGCGAAGACCCACGCCGCGCGTTGCGCCGATTGTCACGGCGCTGCGGGGGTCAGCCCGAACGACTCCTGGCCGAATCTGGCCGGGCAGCACGGCGCCTACCTCGTCGGCATCCTGGCCGCGTACAAGTCCGGCGCCCAGACCGACGCCATGATGTCGCCCATCGCGCAGGGCCTGAGCGACGCGGAGATCCAGAACCTCGCGACCTACTACGCCGGCCTGCGCTGCGAGGCGAAACCGCGCAAGTCACGCGTCGGCGATCCTGCGGCCGGCAAGGCGCTGGCGAAGAACTGCGCCGCGTGCCACGGCGATGCGGGCATCGGGGGCAATCCTGCGTGGCCGAACATCGCCGGCCAGGCGCCGGAATACCTGGTGAATTCACTCAAGGCATTCCGCGCCGGATTGCGCAAGGATCCAACGATGGCGGGCGTCGTCCGCGGCCTGAGCGACACGGATATCGCCAACCTCGCCGCGTTCTACAGCGCGCAGAACTGCGCCCCCGCAGCCAAAGTGAAGGAAACGCCATGACCAATCCGTCCGACCCATCCGGGAAGGCGCGGCGCGAATTCCTCCGGCGGCTGGGCGGCGTTGCAGTCGCGTGCACCGGGGCGGCGGCGTGCTCGGTGGCGCCACAAAGCGGCGGACCCGTCGCGGGTCCGGACCCGTCCCCGGTCAAGGATTACGACTGGACCAAGCACCACTGGGCCTTCGGCGTCGATGCGACGAAATGCATCGGCTGCCTGCGTTGCGTGGAAGCGTGCAAGACCGAAAACGACGTTCCCGGCGACGCGCACCACTTCAATACGTGGATCGAACGCTACGTCTACCTGGAGGGAGAAACCAAGGCGCGCATCGACAGCCACCACGACCCCGTCAACATCGCCGCCTCCGGGTCGGAAAAGGAATTCCGATTCGCCAACCGCTACCAGGACGCGAAGGTGGAAAAGGCCTTCTTCGTGCCCAAGCTGTGCAACCAGTGCACGCACCCCGCCTGCGTTCAGGTGTGCCCGACCGGGGCGACCTACAAGAGCAAGGACGGCGTGGTCCTCATCGACGACAAGTACTGCATCGGCTGCCAGTATTGCGTGCAGGCCTGCCCGTACGGGGCGCGCTACTTCAACCCGACCAAGGGGGTCACGCAGAAGTGCTACTGGTGTTATCACCGCATCACCAAGGGACTGCGGCCGGCCTGCGTCGAGGCGTGCCCGGTGGGCGCACGCATCTTCGGTGATCGCAACGACAAGCAGAGCCCGATCAGCCTGTTCATACGCAACAACCGCGTGCAGGTCCTGCGGCCCGAATCGGGCAACGAACCGAACGTCTTCTATGTCGGTATCGACAAGGAGGTGAGCTGATGGAACCCGTCGGCTTCTGGGGGCATCTTGTCGAAATCGCCCCGTACACGGGCTATGTGTACCCCAACGAGACGGCCATTCCATGGACCGTGCTGATCGTCGTCTATCCCTACCTCACGGGACTGGTGGCCGGCGCCTTCACGGTATCGAGTCTTTATCACGTGTTCGGCATGGAACGGTTCAAGCCGGTGGGGCAGTTCGCGCTGCTCACGGCGCTCGCCTTCATGCTCTTCGTGCCCCTGCCGCTGCTGCTGCACCTGGGCCACGCGGAGCGGGCGTTCAATACGATGCTCACGCCACACTGGACGTCGGCGATGGCCATGTTCGGCATGTTCGCCAGTTTCTACCTCCTCCTGCTGATGCTGGAAATCTGGTTCATGTTCCGGCCCTATGCCGTGAGGAAAGCGCAGCAGACAAGCGGGTTCATCGGCAGGCTCTGGCACCTGGCGAGCCTCGGATCCGACGACCTTTCCGCGAAGGCGATGCGTTACGACGAGAAGTGGATTTTCGCACTGGCCGTGGTCGGCATACCCTCCGCGCACGGGCTGCACGGCTACGTGGGATTCATCTTCGGCTCCCTCAAGTCCCGCGAATGGTGGTCCTCCGACCTGATGCCGGTGGTGTTCCTGTTTTCCGCGATCATCTCCGGCGTCGCGCTGCTGATCGTCCTCTACGTCCTGTCCTGCCGGTTGCGCAAGATCCCGGTTGACCTGGCGTGCCTGAAGGGCCTGGCGTACGTGCTGTGGGGTTTCGCCATGTTCACCCTGGCGCTCGAAGGGCTGGAATTCGCCAACATCATGTACAAGGGCCGCGAAGGAATCGAGATGATCGTGCAGTACGTGACCGGCCCGCTGCTGGTGCCGTTTTTCATCCTGCAGTTCAGCTTGGGGGCGGTGATCCCGATCACGCTGCTCACCTATATGATCTGGCGGGGCACCACCGGCAAGGCGCTGATTGCTGGCGTGACGGTGAGCGCATTGCTGGTATTGTTCCAAGTCTGGATGATGCGCTGGAACGTCGTCATCGGCGGGCAGGAAATTGCCAAGACCGGCAAGGGCCTGCTCACCTATCAGATGGTTCTGTTCCACAAGGAGGGCTTGTTGACGGCGATTGCCGTGGCGATTGCGCCGCTGTTCGTATTGCTCGCGATGGTTCGTGTGCTTCCACCGTGGTCAGCCGGCGCGCATGCTCACCAACGGAGCGTATCTTGACGGGAGAGCACTGATGAAACGACCTGCACAGATTCTCTTGGCGATGGCGAGCGTGTTCCTTGCGGCGCTGATGGCCGGCTACGCGCCGACCGCCGGCGCCCAGTCGTCCACGGCCAAGCCGGCAGCGGGCGCCGGACCGGACTTGCGTTCGCTCTACGTCACGGCCCCTGAGGTTGCGGAAGGCAAGCGGCTCGCGGAAGTCTCGTGCGCCCGTTGTCACGGCATCAACGGCATCAGCACCGCGAAAGGCATCCCGCACATCGCGGCCCAGCGCGCGCCTTATATCCATCTCCAGATGCGCGATTACCTGCAGGGCAAGCGCCCTCAGAGCGCGATGACCGGGGCGGTGCGGTTTCTCAGCGACGACGCACTGGCCAAAGTATCGGCGTATTACGCGAGCATGGATCCGCCGCGCTCGGCGGCCGCGCCGGCCAGGGCCGCCGCGCAAAGACCAGATCCCGTGCAAGCGGGCAGAGCCGCGGCGGGCGCCTGCGCCGGCTGCCATGGCGACACCGGCATCAGCGAGACGCCCGGGTCTCCCAGTCTCGTCGGCTTCGATCCGAAATACTTCATCGCGGCGATGAACGCCTACAAGAGCGGACAGCGCAAGAACGACGTCATGAAAACGTTCGCGGCGGGAGTGAAGGACGCCGACCTGGCCAATCTTGCACTGTTCTATGCGCTGCAGAAGCCGGTTCGGGCTGCGACCAAGAGTACGGGCGATGCGGCCGCGGGCAAAGCGGCAGCGAGCGCCTGCTCGGGTTGCCACGGCGACAAGGGTGTCGCTTCGGATCCGGCGACTCCGAGTCTCGCCGGCCAGGACGCGCAATATCTCGCCGTTGCGACGCAGGCCTACAAGGACGGCACGCGCAAGGACGAGACGATGAAGGGCGCGGCGGCCGATCTCAGCGAGAAGACCATACGCGACATCGCCGCCTTCTATGCCGCTCAGCAACCGCAAGCGCCGAAGGTTCGCAGACCGCTGAGCTTGACGGAATGGACCGAGCGCTGCGACCGCTGCCACGGCATCAACGGCAACAGCAGCGACCCGATCGTACCCGCGATGGCGGCGCAGCGCGCCGACTGGCTCGAGGAGGTGATGAACGCCTATCGCACGGGTGCGCGCAAGAGTGCCGCCATGAGCGCCATGATGTCGGTGTTGAGCGACGCAGAAGTCAAGGAACTCGCGGCACACTATTCGCAACAGACCGCGCGCGCCGTGTCCTTCATCGTGCTGCCCTCCAAGTGACCTGCCAGGGAAGGATAAGACCGTGATCGATTCGCCCGTACATCGGCTGTACCACCATTTCTCCGAGTTGCCGGCAAGCTTGCGGGTCATGTACACCGCCGTGCTGCTCATGCTCGGCATGGGCTACCTCTTCGCCATCGTGTACCTGTTTCACAATTATTCGGGCAAGGACGGCAATTCGGCGTCGCTGTCCTACGACGACGTCGTCATCGCCTACAGCGGCACCGGCAAGGGATCCCGCCTGGAGGCCGCATTGCGGGGTTCGATGTCGGTCATGCTGCCGTTCGAAGAGCGCGACGTGCTTCTCGGCTGGGTAAAGGACGGAGCCGACCGCGCCAGGTTCGAACCGGAAGTCCGGCCGATCCTGGACCGGCGTTGCATGGCGTGCCACGACGGCAGCAACCCGAACCTGGTCAATCTGAACGGCTTCGACAACATGCTCAAAGTCACCGAGCAGGACACCGGCGCCGGCTTCTTCACCCTGGTGCGCGTTTCGCACATCCACATGTTCGGCCTGACTTTCGTGTTTTTCCTCATGGGCACGATTTTCAGTCACGCCTATGTGCGTCCCGTGTGGTTCAAGTGCACCGTGATGGCGCTTCCGTTCATCAGCCTGGCGCTCGACATCAGCTCGTGGTACTTCACCAAGCTTTTCCATCCGTTTGCCGGAGTCGTCATCGTCTCGGGCGCCGTCATGGGCCTTTCGTTCGCCTACATGTGGTTCGTATCGATGTACCAGCTCTGGTTTGCCAAGCTGCCCGCTGCGATCGCGCAACGCAGTGAAAGCAGAACACCGGATGTGGGTTGAGCGGCGAAATTTCGAGGACTCCGATGAAACGCATGCTGCTGGGAATTTTGTGTGCGCTCGCCTTGGCGGGCTGTTCGAAGGAAGAACCTCCGAAGCCGGCCGCCAAGCCTGCCGCAGAACGCGCGCCTGGCGATCCCAAGGCGGGAAAGACGTTTGCCGACGGGGAGTGCAGGACCTGCCACGGCGCAGATGGCGGCAGCGTCGCACCCGGAGTACCCCATCTGGCTGGGCAGCGTGAAAGCTACCTGCTCGCTGCGCTTCACGCCTACAAGGAAAACAAACGCTCGCACGCCGCGCTCAAGGTCATCGCGGAGCACATGAGCGAGGCCGAGATCCGCAACGTGTCCGCCTACTACGCCAGTTTGCCGCCGGTCGGCCTGCTGCACGCGCCGAATGGCACGCAGGTTTCGCCCTACGAGCGCGGCAAGGCGCGCTCCGTGACCTGCGCAAAATGCCACGGCGCGGATGGCAACAGCACCCTCCCAGGCGTGCCGAGCCTTGCCGGACAACAGGCCCGCTACCTCATCATCGCGTTGCACGAATACGCGCGTGCCGAACGCAAGATTGCCGCGGCGCATACCGAAATGCGCTCGCTCACTCCGACCGACATGGAGGCCGTGGCGCTCTATTTCGCGTCGCAGGCGCCGATGCCGCGTCCCGCTCCGACCACTGGCGACCCCGCCGCAGGCGGTGCGCTGAGCGCGGTGTGCAGCGGCTGTCACGGCGCGCACGGGGTCAGCGCCGACTCGTCGACGCCAAACCTCGCCGGCCAGGACTTCAGCTATCTCGTGGAAGCGATCAAGGCGTACCGCACGACTCGCAAGCGGGAGAAGATGCGCCTCTACATCACCGGGCTGGGGGACACCGACATCCGCAACATCGCCGCGTTTTACACGGTGCAGAAATCACGCCCTGCCGAACGCGCGCAGACCATGGTGCGCGATCTCATCGACAGGTGCGACCGCTGCCACAGCGCGCAGGAGGAAATCCCGGGAATGCCAGTGCCGAAGCTGGCCGGCCAGGACCGTGACTACCTGATCATGGCGTTGCGCGCGTATCGCGACGATCGTCGCGAAAGCACGACCATGCACAAAATGAGCCTGCCTTACGGCGACTCGGTCATCGAAGGCATCGCAGCCCACTACGCCGGCCAACCGGCGAAGTGAAGCGGCCGGCGCCGGTCAGTATTGCCGGTACTGGAAGCGGGCCTCGACCGGCAGCGGGCTTTCCGCGGTACGCACCCGCACGGTGACGACGTAGCTCGTTTTCGGCTTGAGCTTCACGTAGTTCCCATAACTCGCGAGCCTGTTGATCACGACGGGCTCGAGCGACTGGGTTTCGCTCGTCAGTCCGGGTTGCTCGACCTGCACCTCGACCTTCGCCTTCGCGATCGGCGCCTTGCTGACGCGATCGAGCACCGTGACGTTGGCGTGGAACTCGTTGTCGCCGCCCGGCACGCCGCCGTGCATCACCCGCTCGTACGAACCCTCGGGGTACTTGCGAAGCGCTTCCGCAGGGACGAAGCCGAGGTAGATGTCGAGGCCGCCGACCACCTTGTGCATGCCGGCCGGAACGAGCGCCTCCCTGGGCGCGGGCGCGCTCTTCGCCGGCACGACCGGGTTGTACATGTACAGAATCGCGCTACGCAACTCGGCATCGGTCAGGTCGGCGCGGTTGCCGCGCGGAGGCATGCCGCCGTGCCCGCGCACCGCGGAGCGCACCAGCGCTTCGACCCCCTGGGACAGCCGCGGCCTCCAGGCCTCCCGGTCGCCGATCCGCGGCGCCCCGCCTTCGCCCTTGGCATGGCACTTGGAGCATTGGATCTCGACGACGTGCTGTCCGCCGCGCTCGGCCATCAGGTCGGCAGCCGTCGCCGGCTCGATCCAGCTGCCGCCGGACCGGTTCACCATGTAGGTCACCGCGCGGGCAATTTCGAGATCGGAGAGTTTCAGGTCGCCGCCGTGCGCCGGCATTTCGCGAATCCCCTTGAGGGCGTGATCGGTGAGGCTGGTGAGGCCCTGAAACGCGCGCGTGCTCCAGGCCTTGCGATCGCCGATCCTGGGCGAGCCCTTGGCGCCGGTGGCGTGGCAGGACGAGCAGACTGCGTCGACCACCTGTTTGCCGCTGCGCTCGGCGGCCTGGACTCCTGCGCTGCCCGCCATGAGCAGCAGCACCAATGAAAGAAATCGGGCGACCGCCTGCAGAGGCGACGTTCCGGCGAGGCTGCAATCGAGTTTCATGCGGGCAGGTGTCCGGTAAGGAGACGTTTTCGGGATTGTAACCGAGCGCTTTTGCCGAGCTCCAAAACGAAAAAAGCTGGCCGAGGCCAGCTTTTTCCGAAGCGCATTGCCCGATTACTTGAGCATCTGCTGCACGGCCGCCTTGAGTTCGGCGTCGGACTCCTTGGCCTTCGGGTGGCCTTTGCCATCCTTCAGCTTCGCCACCAGCATCGCCTCGGCATCCTTGTTGCCTTTGTATTTCGCGGAGACGTCCTTGATCGCGGGCCCGACCTTCTTCTTTTCCGCGTCGTGACACTTCACGCAACCTTTCAGCGCGTCGTCCGCCTGCACGGTACCCGCTGCGAACATCGCGGCTGCCGCCATGACCACCAACATCGACTTCATCGCGTCCATCCTTTCGTCAGTTTGGATCCCAGCGACGCGATCGCGTGGCTTGCGTCAGGCAGCGTCCCGCGCAACCGCATCATCGTCCGTTCACTGCTTCTGCACCCACTCCATGATCGTCTTGAGCGCGGCGTCATCCGTTTTCTGCAACGCCGATTTGTGCACCGGCTTGCCCTTCATTCCCGCCATCGCCTCGTCGACTTTCTTGCCCTTGTACTTGGCGGAAATGTCCTTGAACGACGGCCCCACCTTCTTCTTGTCGAGTTCGTGGCAGTTCGTGCAGCCGCCCGCCTTGAGTGCGTCCGGCTCGCCAGACGCGAAAGCCGAAACCTGGAACGCTGCGACGACCAAGCCGATTGCCGTGGAAACGATGATGCGCTTCATGCGACTTTCCTCCCGAAAAAGTTAGGAACCATGCCAACTATTCACATCATTTCAACGCATACGCTGCCCCTGAGGTTGACCTGGATCAAGCGCAATTCGGGTGCCGGTCATGGCGAGGGCTTGACACAGGTCAATCGCAGGAAACGCCCGTCCGCGATCATTTGTGCCATGCACCAAGCGCTCCAAGGGACACGCGTAAACGGCGATGGCCGAACCCGGGACCCTCGCGTGCTCGAAGGCGTGCTCTCGAATATCGCGCTCTTCCGGGGTGTCGCGCCGCGCCAGGTGGCGGAACTTGCAGCGCGTTCGAAGGCGCTGCACGTACGGCGCGCAGCGCACGTCAGCGAAAAAGGCGAATACCCCGCGGGGCTGCACGCGATTGCTTACGGGCAGGTGAAACTCGCGCTGCGCGCCGCCGATGGCGACGAGCGGGTGCTGCGCCTCGCCGGGGCCGGCGAATGCTTCGGTCTGGCGGTGGCGCTCCTCAACCGTCCGCAACCCTTCGAAGCGGTCGCGCTCGAAGACACGCTGCTGCTCGTCGTACCGACCGCGGCGATCCGTGTACTCATCGACAACGATCCCAAGTTCATGCACACCGTGCTCAACGCGGTTGCCGAGCGCGCGTTGATCCTGCTGGCGGAAGTCGAGTCCGGTTCGCTGCATCGCGGCGTGCAGCGGCTCGCGACCTACCTCGATTCGCTCGCCGAAGGCGCCGGTGGCAACGGGCGCTGCCAGGTGCAACTGCCGACCTCCAAGACGGTGGTGGCCTCCCGCCTTGGAGTGAAAAAGGAAACGCTCTCGCGCATGCTGCGCGACCTGAGCGAACGCGGCGTGATCAGCGTTGAGCAGCGGGACATCCAGATCCTCGATCGCCCGCGCCTGTCGGCGATCGCGCGCGAGGCCGCCTAGCCCGCATACTGCACGGCCGATCGGTCGCGAAGCGTAAGGGAGTTTGCGCGACGACGTCGTTGCCGACGTGGCGGAAAGCGGTCGTTTACGTGGAACCGGGCGAGGCGGCCGGGTTTTGACCCAAGGCAAACTGATGCCGGAGCGCAGGCGTAGATTCGATTCGTCTGCTGCTCGAATTCCGAGAGCGCGAAGTGGGGCGTGTACGCGCCGCATTCGCGCGGATTTTCTTTGGAGGGAAAGCCAATGAAACCATGCCTCTCCATGCTGCTTGCCGGCATGATCGTCGCGACGCTTGCCACGACCGCTGCCGTAATGGCTGCCGGGACCGCCGCGGAGAAAGTTGCGAGCGCGTATCCCCTGGACTGCGCCAGGTGGAAGGACAAGGCACGTTGCGCGGCCCTCAACAAGGATATCCAGGCGTGCAGGGACAAGACGGACGACGAGTGGCGCGAGTGCATGCATCAGCCGGCGCCGGCCGCGAAGTTCACTCCGCCCAAGCCCCGCGACTGCAGCAAGGCGCGCAGTGCGCAGGCCTGCGAATTACATGCGAGCGCGCTGAGAGCGTGCGAGGACAGGGGCACGCGTGCCGAGCACCGCAAGTGCATGGCGGAGCAATCGCGGGCATCGGCACCAAAGAAGGACTAGGTTGGCGAATTCGCAGGAAAGGCGGTCGCCCGGGATGCACCAAGGGCGACGCTAGCCCGGTGCATGACGCAGGATGTGCGCCTTGACCGCCTGCGCATCGACCGCGATCACCTCGTAGCATTGCGGACGTCGCTCCAGCGACTCGAACCCCGCGGGCCGGTCCGGTTCCCGGCCGAGCGCCTCGCGAATCGTTTCGCCGAACTTGGCAGGCAGCGCGGTCTCCAGGCACACCAGCGGCACGCCCGCCTCGCGATGCTCGAGCCCCACCTTGATTCCGCAGGCGGTGTGCGGATCGACCACCACGCCGTGACGCCGGTGCACCTCGCGGATGGTCGCCAGGCGGTCTGCATGCGTACTGCGTCCGGAGACGAACGCCGATCCCGCGATGCGTTCGCCAAGCGCCGACAGGTCGAATTCGCCGCGCGCACCGAGTTCACGCCACAGCGCCTGGACGCGCGCGCCGTCGCGGCCGACGAGATCGAACACGTAGCGCTCGAAGTTGGACGCCTTCGAGATGTCCATCGACGGGCTCGAGGTCGCCTGCACGTCGCGGCGCACGCGGTAGCGGCCGCTGCGGAAGAACTCGTCGAGCACGTCGTTTTCGTTCGTGGCGAGAATCAGGCGCCGCAGCGGCAGGCCCATGGCGCGCGCAACGTAACCGGCGTAGACGTTGCCGAAATTGCCCGAAGGCACCGCGAACGACACTTCCTGGTGATTCGACGACGTGGCCGCGAAATAGCCCTTGAAGTAGTACACGACTTGCGCCGCGACCCGCGCCCAGTTGATCGAATTCACTGCGCCGATGTGGTGGCGCCGCTTGAACGGCGCATCGGCGTTGACCGCCTTCACGAGGTCCTGGCAGTCGTCGAAGCTTCCCTTCACCGCCAGGTTGTGGATGTTCGGATCCTGCAGGCTGTACATCTGCGCCCGCTGGAATTCGCTCATGCGAGCGTGCGGCGAGAGCATGAACACCCGGATGCCGCGCTTGCCGCGCATCGCGTGCTCCGCCGCAGAGCCCGTGTCGCCGGAGGTTGCGCCGAGAATGTTGAGCGTCGCGCCGCCACGCGAAAGCGCGTTCTCGAACAACTCGGCGAGGAGGCGCATCGCCACGTCCTTGAACGCGAGCGTCGGGCCGTTCGAAAGCCGCAGCAGGTGCAGCCCCGGCTCGAGCGTCGCGAGCGGGGTGACTTCTTCGCCGCCGAACGCGTCCGCGGAATAGGCGCGGGCGACGAGCGCCGGAAGCTCCGGAACGTCGTCCATGAACGGACGCAGCACCTCGCAGGCGAGATCCGGATAGCGCCTGCCGCGCAGCGCAGCGAGGTCGGCGCGCGGAATCGAATCCGGAACGTACAGCCCGCCGTCGGGAGCGAGGCCCTCGAGCAGGATTTCGCCGAAGCGCCGCGGCGGCGCCTCGCCGCGCGTGGAGACGTAGCGCACTAAAGCAGCTCTTCCAGCCGGATCCGCGTCACCTTGCCGAGCACCGTCGCGAGCTTCTCGATGCGCAGCATCGCGGCCTCGACGTTCTTTTCCAGCGCCAGGTGCGTGAGCATCACGATGTCGACCCGGCTCTCGCCCTCGCCCGGCTCCTTCTGCACCATCGCGTCGATCGAAATGCCGGCGTCGGCGAGGATGCGCGTGATGTCCGCGAGCACCCCGGGCCGGTCGCGCACCCGCATGCGCAGGTAGTAAGACGTTTCCACCTCGCCGATCGGCAGGATCCGCTCGCCCGATAACCGGTCGGGCTGGAACGCGAGGTGCGGCACCCGGTGCTCCGGGTCCGCGGTGATGAGGCGCGTCACGTCGACCAGGTCGGCGACCACCGCGCTCGCGGTCGGCAGGCTGCCGGCGCCCGCGCCGTAGTAAAGCGTCGGACCGACCGCGTCGCCCTTCACCAGGATCGCGTTCATGACGCCCTCGACGTTCGCGATCAGCTGCCTGGTCGGCACCAGCGTCGGATGCACGCGCAGCTCGATCCCCTTCTTCGCGCGGCGCGTGATGCCCAGCAGTTTGATGCGATAGCCCAGTTCCTCGGCGTAGCGGATGTCCTGCGTGGTCAACGCCGAAATACCCTCGGTATAGGCGCGATCGAGCTGCATCGGGATGCCGAACGCGAGCGCCGCGAGGATGGTCAGCTTGTGCGAGGCGTCGACGCCGTCGATGTCGAACGCCGGGTCCGCCTCGGCGTAGCCCCTGCGCTGCGCGTCCTTGAGCGCCGTGGCGAAAGGCAGCCCCTTGTCGCGCATTTCCGAAAGGATGAAGTTCGAGGTGCCGTTGATGATCCCGGCGATCCATTCGATTCGGTTCGCCGTGAGTCCCTCGCGCAGCGCCTTGATGATCGGGACGCCGCCCGCGACCGCGCCTTCGAACGCGACCATCACCCGCGCCTTCTGCGCGGCCGCGAAGATCTCGTTGCCGTGCCTGGCGAGCAGCGCCTTGTTCGCGGTCACGACGTGCTTGCCGTGAGCGATCGCATCGAGCACCAGTTCCTTCGCGATGCCGGTTCCGCCGATCAGCTCGATCACGATGTCGATGTCGCGCGCCCGCGTCACCTTCCGCGCATCCGCCGTCAGCCGTGCGCCCGCGCCAACGATCTTGCGCGCGCGTTCGAGCGCGGTGTCGGCGACGCGCGTGATGCGGATCGCGCGGCCTGCGCGGCGCTGGATCTCGTCGGCATTGCGCCCGAGCACTTCCCAGGTGCCGCGCCCCACCGTGCCGATGCCCAGCAGCCCGGCGTGGATCGGCCGCGCCCCGCGGATCGCGCGCGCGCGCCTCAAGCCGCGCCTTTCAGCAACCCGTCCTTGCGGAATAGGTCGCGCACGCCGCGCAGCGCCTGTCGCAGCCGGTGATCGTTCTCGATCAGCGCGATGCGCACGTGGTCGTCGCCGTAGTCGCCGAAACCGATCCCCGGTGCGACCGCGATGCGCGCGTCCTGCAGCAGCCGCTTGGAGAATTCGATCGAACCGAGGCTCGCGTAGAACGGCGGGATCTTCGCCCAGACGTACATCGAGGCCCGCGGGTTCTCGACCATCCAGCCGATCTCGTGCAGGCCGCGCACCATCACGTCGCGCCGGCGCTGGTAGGTCTCGCGCACTTCCTCGACGCAGTCCTGCGGCCCCTCGAGCGCGATGATCGAGGCGACCTGGATCGGCGTGAAGGTGCCGTAGTCGTGATAGCTCTTGATGCGCGCGAGCGCGTGCACCAGGTCGCGGTTGCCGACCATGAAGCCGATGCGCCAGCCGGCCATGTTGTAGCTCTTGGAGAGCGTGAAGAACTCGACCGCGACTTCGCGCGCGCCGCTCACCTGCATGATCGAGGGCGCGCGGTTGTTCGGCCAGGCGCCGTCGAAGCAGATGTCGGCGTAGGCCAGGTCGTGCACCACCAGGATGTCGTGCTGCCGCGCGATCGCGATCACGCGCTCGAAGAATTCCAGTTCGACGCATTGCGCGGTCGGATTGGACGGAAAGCCGATCACCAGCATCTTCGGCTTCGGGAACAGCTCGCCGATGGCGCGCTCGAGCTCGGCGAAGAAATCGACCCCCGGCGTCATGCGCACCGAGCGGATGTCGGCGCCGGCGATGATCGCGCCGTAGATGTGGATCGGGTACGAGGGATTGGGCACCAGCACCGTGTCGCCGCGCTCCAGCGTCGCGAGCATCAGGTGCGCGAGCCCTTCCTTCGATCCGATGGTGACGATCGCCTCGGAATCCGGGTCGAATTCGACGTCGTAGCGCCGCCGGTACCATTCGCAGATCGCGCGCCGCAGGCGCGGAATGCCCTTCGAGACCGAGTAGCCGTGCGTATCCTGGCGCTGCGCCGCCTCGACCAGTTTGTCGACGATGTGCTTCGGCGTCGGCCCGTCCGGATTTCCCATCGACAGATCGATGATGTCCTCGCCGCGACGGCGCGCCGCCATTTTCAGCTCGGCAGTGATGTTGAAGACGTACGGCGGCAGGCGGCGGATGCGCGAAAACTCTATCATGACGCTAGAATTCTAGCAGTGAAACTCACGCCTTCCGGCCCGCTTCCCGGCCACTCCGCGCTCAACCTCATCAACGGATACGGCAGCGGCTACGTCCTCGTCAACAACGCGCGACACGAGGCAAACCTGATCGTGCTGCCCGAGCGCGTTCTCGCCTGGAGCGCGCAGAGTTTCGATGCGCTCGCGGTGGCCGATTTCGAGCGCCTCGCGGAACTCGATCTGGAAATCGTGCTGCTCGGCACCGGCGCGCGCCTGCGGTTTCCGCGGCCCGAGCTGACGCGGCCGCTCGTCACCGCGCGCATCGGGCTCGAAGTGATGGACCTTCAGGCGGCCTGCCGCACCTACAACTTCCTGATGGCGGAATCGCGCAAGGTGGCTGCGGCGCTGCTGTTCGCATGATCGCGGCGCGGCGCGGCGTCGTCGCGGCGCTCGCGCTCGTCCTCGCGCTCGCCTGGTTCGCCGGCCTGGACCATCGCAAGCTGATCAAGCCCGACGAGGGCCGCTACGGGGAAATTCCGCGCGAAATGGTCGCGAGCGGCGACTGGCTCACGCCGCGCCTGAACGGATTCAAGTACTTCGAAAAGCCGCCCTTGCAGTACTGGACGACGGCTGCCGCGTACCGGCTGTTCGGCGTCGGCGAATGGCAGACGCGGCTCTGGACCGCGCTCACCGCCTTCGGGGGCATCGTCCTGGCCGGATTTGCTGCCGCCCGGCTGTACGGCGCTACGGCAGGCGTGCTCGCCGCCGCAGTGCTCGCGGGCAGCGCGCTCTACGTGGTCACGGGTCACCTCGCGTCGCTCGATGCGGGCGTCGCGTTCTTTCTCTCGTTGGCGGTGTTCGCGATCCTGCTGGCCCAACGCGAGGAAGCCGGCGAATCCTCGCGCCTGCGCTGGATGCTCGCGGCGTGGTCCGCGGCTGCGCTCGCGGTACTGTCCAAGGGGCTCATCGGAATCGTGCTCCCGGTTGCCGCGCTCGCAACCTACCTGCTGTGGCAGCGCGACTGGCGAACGGCGCGCCGCCTGCACGCGGGGGCCGGGATCGCGCTTTTCCTCGCGCTGAGCGCGCCCTGGTTCGTCGCCGTGTCGCTCGCCAACCCGGAATTCTTCCGGTTCTTCTTCATCCACGAGCATTTCGAGCGGTTCCTCACCAAGGTCCATGGACGCTACGAGCCGCCGTGGTACTTCGTGCCGGTGCTCGCGGTCGGGATCCTGCCCTGGTTGCCGGCGTTGCCCGGCGCCGTCGTGGCCGCGTTTCGGACTGCCGAACCGGGGCGGTTCCGGCCGCTGCGCTGGCTGCTCGCGTGGTGCGCCGTCGTGTTCGTCTTCTTTTCGGTTTCGGGCTCGAAGCTGCCTTCGTACATCCTGCCGATGTTCCCGGCGCTCGCGGTGCTGATCGGCCGGCACCTGCAGCTGGCGTCCCGACGATTGCTCGCAGTGCAGGCGGGCGTCGCGATCCTGGTCGGGCTGGCGATCGTCGCGTTCGGGTCAGGGCTTTCCGATCGCGCGAGCGGCAGGTACTCGCCCGGGCAGATCGAGGCCTATCTCGAGTGGATCCTTGCCGCCGGAGGCGTGCTCGCGGCCGCTTCCGCTGCGGCGCTCTGGCTCGCCTGGCGGCGACGGACGCTCGCCTCGGTGATCGCGCTTGCGCTCGCCGGCCTCGCGAGCACCCAACTGCTCCTGCTCGGACACGAATCGCTCGCGCCGGCGTATTCTGCGTATCATCTCGCGCAACGCGCCCGGCCGGCGATCGGCGACGGCGTGCCACTGTATGCCGTCGACCTCTTCGACCACACCATTCCGTTCTATTTCGAAAGGACCGTGACCATGGTCGGCTACCGCGACGAGCTGGCGGCCGCGATTTCGTGGGAGCCGCAGAAGTTCCTGCCGGACGTGGCGGCCTTTGCCGCCGCCTGGCGCACGCAACCGAAGGCGGCGGCGATCTTTCGCACGGGAGATTTCGAACGCATCGCCGCCGAGTACTCGCTGCCGGCGGAGATCGTGGCGCGCGATGCGCGTTTCGTGGTCGTCCGGAAGCCCGGACCATGAGCCCGGTCAGCCTCGGGCTCATTCTCGGCGGCGTGCTGCTCAACGCCGTGGCGCAACTGCTTCTGAAGGCGGGAACCAACGCCGTCGGCCATTTCGAATTCAGCGCCGGCAACGTCGTGCCGGTCGGCTTGAGGCTCGCGTTCGAACCCCACATCCTCGGCGGCGTCGCCTGCTACGTCGTCAGCCTCGTGGTCTGGATACTCGGCCTGTCGCGCGTCGAGGTGAGCATCGCGTATCCGATGCTCTCGCTCGGCTACGTGATCAACGCGGTCGCCGCCTGGTACCTGTTCGGCGAATCGCTGACCGCGGTGCGCATGGCCGGAATCGGATTCATCATCGTGGGCGTGGTCCTGGTGGCGCGAAGCTGATGCAGATGCTCCCCTTCACCCGGCCCTCGATCGACGAGCAGACGATCGAAGGCGTTGCCGAGGTGCTGCGTTCCGGCTGGATCACCTCGGGGCCGCAGGTGAAGGCGTTCGAAGCGGCGCTGTCGCAGCATTGCGGCGGCAGGAGCGTGCGCACGTTCTGCTCCGGCACGGCGGCGCTCGAAGTGGCGCTGCGGCTTGCCGGAATCGGCGCCGGCGACGAGGTGATCACGACGCCGCTGTCCTGGGTCGCGACCGCCAACGTGGTGCTCGAGGTCGGGGCGCGCCCGGTGTTCGCGGACGTCGATCCGCGCAGCCGCAACCTCGATCTCGACGCGGCGGAAGCCGCGATCACGCCGGCGACGCGCGCGATCCTGCCGGTGGACCTCGCCGGGCTGCCGGTGCCGCGCGATCGCCTCTACGCCATCGCCGAACGGCACGGCCTGCGCGTCATCGAGGATGCCGCCCAATCTTTCGGCGCACGCTCGCGGGGCCGGCCGATCGGATCCTTCGGCGACCTCGTCGCGTTCAGCTTTCACGCCAACAAGAACGTCACCACGGCCGAGGGCGGCGCCGTGGTGCTTCCCGATCCGGGACTCGCGAGCCTGTGCGAACGGCTGCGCCTGCAGGGCGTAGTGCGCTCGGGCGAGGACGGCATGGAGGTGGAGGTGCTCGGCGGCAAGTGGAACCTGACCGACGTCGCCGCGCGCATCGGCCTGGGGCAGCTCGCCCGGCTCGAGGAGTTCACGGCACGCCGGCACGCGCTCGCGCGCCGCTATTTCGCGCAATGGGATCGGACGCTCGGCTGCGGGCTTCCGGTCGAGGACTTCGACGAAAGCAACTGGCACATGTTCCAGGTGACCCTGCCGGAAGGCGCCGACCGCGCCGCGTTCATCGCGGAGATGCGCGGCCTGAGGATCGGCGTCGGCGTGCACTATCCGGCGATGCACCTGTTCGCCCTCTACCGCGCGCTGGGCTGGAGGGCCGGACAGTTTCTTCAGGCCGAACGCATCGGCCGCTCGATCGTCACGCTGCCGCTTTTTCCGGCGATGGCGGACGCAGATGTCGATCGCGTTTGCGCAGCGGCGCGCAAGGTGCTTGCATGAGCGCGATCGAGCTTTCCGTGGTGATCCCGGTGTTCGACGAGGAGGCCGGGCTGCCGGCGCTGTTCGAGCGGCTGTATCCGGCGCTCGATTCACTCGGCTTGCGCTACGAAGTGATTTTCGTCGACGACGGCAGCCGAGACCGCTCTGCCCAGGTCCTGCGCGAGCAGTTTGCGCGGCGCGCAGACGTGACCCGCGTCGTGCTGCTCGCGGCCAACTTCGGGCAGCACATGGCGATCCTCGCCGCGTTCGAGCGCTCGCGCGGCGGGACCGTGGTGACCCTCGACGCCGACCTGCAGAATCCGCCCGAGGAAATCGGCAAGCTGCTCGAGGCGATCCGCGCGGGGCACGACTACGTCGGCAGCTACCGGCACGAGCGCGAGGACAGCGCCTTCCGCCGCATCGCGTCGCGAATGATCAACTCGCTTCGCGAACGCACCACGGACATCCGCATGACCGACCACGGCTGCATGCTGCGGGCCTACGCCCGGGGCGTGGTGGACGCCATCAACCAGTCGCGCGAAACCAACGCCTTCGTCCCCGCCCTCGCCTACACCTTCGCGCGCCGCCCGACCGAAATCGAGGTCGCGCACGCGCCGCGCGCCGCCGGCGAATCGAAGTATTCGCTGTATCGGCTGATCCAGCTCAATTTCGACCTGATGACCGGGTTTTCCGCGAAGCCTCTGCAGATCTATTCGCTGTTCGGAATGCTGGTATCGGTCGGCTCGATCGCCACCTACGTGATCGTGCTCGGCAAGCGGCTCCTGGAGGGCGATTCGTTCGGTCGCGCGATCGCGGTGCTCTGGGACCGCGACATCCTGCAGTTCCTGCTCATCGGCGTGACGCTCTTCGGCATCGGGCTGCTCGGCGAATACGTCTCCCGAATCATCGAGCAGGTGCGCGGCCGCCCGCGCTACCTGGTGCGCGCGGTGATCGAGCGTGACCCTCCGGCCTGAGCGATGCCCGTCCGCGCCGCGGTCTTCGCCTACCACGACGTCGGCGTGCGCTGCCTGGGCGTGCTGCTCGCTGCGGGCGTCGAAGTCCCGCTGGTGGTCACGCACCGCGACGATCCCCGCGAGCGCATCTGGTTCGCGAGCGTCGCCGAACTCGCCGCCCGGCACGGCATCGAGACTCTCACGCCGGAGGACCCGGACACTCCCGAGCTGATGGCGCGGCTGCGAGCGCTGGCGCCGGATTTCCTCTTCTCCTTCTACTACCGGCGCATGCTCTCGCCCGAGCTCCTCGCCGTCGCCGGGCGCGGCGCGTTCAACCTGCACGGCTCGCTGCTGCCGCGGTATCGCGGCCGCGCGCCGGTCAACTGGGCGGTGCTGCGCGGAGAAACCGAAACCGGCGCGACGCTGCACGAGATGGTCGCGAAGCCCGATGCGGGGCGGATCCTCGACCAGGAGCCGGTCCCGATCGGACCGGAGGATCTCGCGGTCGAGGTGTTCCGGCGCGTCACCGAGGCCGCCGAAACGGTCCTGCGTCGCAGCCTGCCCGGACTCCTCGCCGGCAGCGCCGCGTTTCGGGCGCAGGATCTCTCGAAAGGCAGCTACTTCGGCGGCCGCAAGCCGGAAGACGGCCGCATCGACTGGCGGCGCAGCGCAGCCGAGATTCACAACCTGGTGCGTGCCGTGGCGCCGCCTTTTCCGGGCGCGTTCACCGAGATCGGCGGCGCCCGCCTGATGATCCATCGCACGCGCCGCGAGCCCGGGCGCACGGCGCCGCAGGCGGTTTCCGGCCCGTTCCGCGAGGGCGATGCGTGGTTCGCGGCCTGCGGCGATGGTACAGTCCTGCGCCTGCTCGAAGTCGAACTCGAACCATGAAACGCGTCCTCATTCTCGGCGTCAACGGATTCATCGGCCACCACCTCTCGCGCCGCATTCTCGAGACGACGAGCTGGGAGGTCTACGGCATGGACATGCAGACCGACCGCGTCGACGGCCTGCTCGCCGAGAAGCGCTTCCATTTCTTCGAGGGCGACATCACCATCAACCGCGAGTGGATCGAGTATCACGTGCGCAAGTGCGACACCGTGATCCCGTTGGTCGCGATCGCCACGCCCGCGTTGTACGTAAAACAGCCGCTGCGGGTGTTCGAGCTCGATTTCGAGGCCAATCTGCCGATCGTGCGCGCCTGCGTGCAGCACGGCAAACGGCTCATCTTCCCGTCGACTTCCGAGGTCTACGGCATGTCGCCGGACCGCGAGTTCGATCCCGAGACCTCGCCCCTGGTTTACGGCCCGATCGGCAAGCCGCGCTGGATCTACGCCTGCGCCAAGCAGCTGATGGACCGGGTGATCTGGGCCTACGGCGCCGAGCGCGGACTCGACTACACGCTGTTCCGGCCGTTCAACTGGATCGGCTCGGGGCTCGATTCGATCAACACGCCGAAGGAAGGCAGTTCGCGCGTGGTGACGCAGTTCTTCGGCCACATCGTGCGGGGCGAAACCATTCACCTGGTGGACGGTGGGCGGCAGACGCGCGCCTTCACCTTCATCGACGACGGCATCGACGCGCTGATGAGCGTCATCGAAAACCGCGGCGGCGTCGCCTCGGGAAAGATCTACAACATCGGCAATCCGCGCAACAACGTCTCGGTGGCCGCGCTCGCGCGCGCCATGGTGAAGCTGGCGCTGGAGTACCCCGAGTACCGCGCTGCCGCGCGCAAGGTGCGCATCGTGAAGACGCGAGCCTCCGACTACTACGGCCGCGGCTACCAGGACGTGCAGCACCGCGTGCCGCGAATCACCAACACGCGGCGCGATCTCGCCTGGCGGCCGCGAGTCGGCATGAGCGACGCGCTGCGGCGCATTTTCGACGCCTACCGCACGCAGGTGCGCGAAGCACGGCGCCTGGTCGACTGAATCCCCGGATTGAAGCTCGCCCTCAAGGTGGACGTCGACACGTTCCGCGGCACGCGGGACGGAGTGCCGCGCCTGATCGAGCGGCTTCGCCGCCACGGAGCGGGGGCGACGTTTCTCTTCAGCCTCGGGCCCGACCACACTGGCCGCGCAGTGCGGCGCGCGCTGCGCCCCGGTTTTCTCGGCAAGGTGAAGCGCACCTCCGTGCTCGAGCACTACGGCCTGCGCACGCTGCTCTACGGCACGCTCCTCCCGGGACCTGACATCGGGCGCGAGTGCGCGGCGCAGATCCGCGGCGCGCGCGCGGCAGGCTTCGAGGTCGGGATCCACTGCTGGGATCACGTGCGATGGCAGGATGGCGTGGCGCGCGCCGATGCCGCATGGACCGAGCGCGAGTTGCAGCGGGCGCGCTCGCGCTTTCACGAACTTTTCGGTGCCGATGCCCGCGTCCACGGCGCCGCCGGATGGCAGATGAACGCGCACGCGTTCCGCCTGCTCGACCGCCTGGGATTTGCCTACGCCTCGGACACGCGCGGCACCGGGCCTTTTCTGCCGGTGTGCGACGGCGAGGCGTTCGCCTGCCCGCAGCTGCCCACCACCCTGCCGACGCTCGACGAACTGATCGGAAGCGACGGCGTCGATGCCTCCAACGTCGCCCACCGCGTGCTCGCACTCAGCGAACGCCCGGCGCCGCAGGTCTTCACCGCGCACGCCGAACTCGAAGGCGCGAAGCTCGAAGGCGTGCTGGAGTCGCTGCTCACCGGATGGAAGCGCCAGGGCCACGAAATCGTCAGCCTGGGCGAATACTTTGCCGCGCTCGACGGATCGCGCCTGCCGCGGCACGAGGTCGCGACCGGCCCGGTCCCCGGTCGCGCCGGGACGCTCGCGCTCCAGGGGCGCGCGCCTGCCGTCACGGGATGACGCGACGCGCAAAAAACACTTTCGGATCAGGCCCCTGCGCCATACTTGCGGCGCGTCCGAAAAACATGTTCAATGAATCAGTTGCATCGCATTGCTGAGAAGGTATTTGAATAAGCCGCAGAGCCTGCTCGGTCAGCGCATCGAAGACTTCGCACTGTCTTCGACCGGCGGGCAGACGTTTCGACTCTCCGCCGCGCGCGGCAGGACGCTCGCGCTGTACTTCTACCCCAAGGACAATACGCCCGGTTGCACCGACGAGGCGCGGCAGTTCCGCGACCTGCACGAGGAATTCGTGAAATCGGGCTGCGCGGTGTACGGCGTTTCGCGCGACTCGCTCAAGTCGCACGAAAACTTCAAGTCGAAATTCAAGCTGCCGTTCGAACTGCTCTCGGACGAAAAGGAAAGCGTCTGCACGCAGTTCGGCGTCATCAAGCTGAAGAACCTTTACGGCCGGAAGGTCCGTGGCATCGAGCGCAGCACCTTCGTTCTCGATCGCGAGAGCGTGGTGGCGCGCGAGTGGCGCGGCGTGAAAGTGCCGGGACATGCGCAGGAGGTACTCGACTTTGTTAAAACCCTCTGAAGGTCACATCGCTCCCGATTCGCCATCCGTCACGGAACCCGCCCCCACGCCCCGTTCCCCCGCAATGGCCAAACGCTCCCGCGCCCCGCGCAGCCAGCGCCTCGCCAAGCTGTTCGTGCTGGACACGAACGTCCTGATGCACGATCCGACGAGCCTGTTCAGGTTCCAGGAGCACGACGTCTACCTCCCGATCGGAACGCTCGAGGAGCTGGACAACCACAAGAAGGGGATTTCCGACGTCGCGCGCAACGCACGCCAGGCGAGCCGCTTTCTCGACGAGATCCTGTCCGGGACGAGCGCCAAGAGCGCGTCCGACATTGCGGCGGGAATCCCGCTGCCCTCCCGCGTCGGGGAGCGGCCGCGTGGAAGCCTGTTCCTGCAGACCGAGGCCATCAACGGCGAACTTCCCGCGACGCTCGCCATCGGCAAGGCGGACAACCAGATCCTGTCGGTGGTGCGCCACCTGCAAAAGCGCGAACCCGAGCGCCGCGTGATCCTGGTGTCCAAGGACATCAACATGCGCATCAAGGCGCGCGCCCTCGGGCTCGCGGCCGAGGACTACTACAGCGACAAGGTGCTCGAGGACACCGACCTGCTGTATACGGGCGTGCGGCGACTGCCCGACAATTTCTGGGAAGCGCACGGCCGCGACATGGAATCGTGGAAGAAGGAAGGCCACACCTACTACCGGGTGCGCGGCCCGCTGGTGCCGCAGCTGCAGCTGAACGAATTCGTCTACGACGAGAGCGGCGACCGCCCGCTGCACGCGATGGTCCGGGAGAAACAGGGACGCGTCGCGGTGCTCGAGACGCTGCGCGACTACACCCACGCCAAGAACTCGGTGTGGGGCATCACCGCGCGCAACCGCGAGCAGAATTTCGCGCTCAACCTGCTGATGAGTCCGCAGATCGACTTCGTCACGCTGATCGGCCAGGCCGGCACCGGCAAGACGCTGCTCACGCTCGCGGCCGGGCTCACGCAGGTGCTCGACGAAAAGCGCTACAGCGAGATCATCGTCACGCGCGTCACCGTGCCGCTGGGCGAGGACATCGGCTTCCTTCCCGGGACCGAGGAGGAGAAGATGCTGCCGTGGATGGGCGCGATGGAGGACAACCTCGACGTGCTCAACGCCTCCGAGGAATCGGGCGGCGAATGGGGCCGCGCCGCGACGCGCGACCTGGTGCGCTCGCGCATCCGCGTCAAGTCGCTCAACTTCATGCGCGGACGCACCTTCATCAACAAGTGGCTCATCATCGACGAGGCGCAGAACCTCACGCCGAAGCAGATGAAGACGCTGGTGACTCGCGCCGGCCCCGGAACCAAGGTCGTGTGCCTGGGCAACATCGCCCAGATCGACACGCCCTACCTCACCGAGGGCAGCTCGGGGCTCACTTACGTCGTCGACCGGATGCGCGGCTGGGCGCACGCAGGGCACGTCACGCTCGCCCGCGGAGAGCGCTCCAGGCTCGCTGACCACGCCGCCACGACGCTCTGAATTCTGCTAGGCTGCGTTTCTTTTTTTTTCGGGGATTCCCGCATGACCGCTTTCGTACGCCTGCTGGCGGTGCTCGCCGCCGCCCTTCCGCTCGCTTTCGCGGTCCACGCGCAACCCAAGGAAGGCGACTACGAGCCGCACATCGGCCAGGCGGGCAAGGACGTGATCTGGGTGCCGACGCCCGACGACGTGGTCGATCGCATGCTGCGCATGGCGCAAGTGACCCCGCACGACTACGTGATCGATCTGGGCGCCGGGGACGGCAAGATCGTGATCGCCGCGGCGAAGCTGGGCGCCCGCGCGCTCGGCATCGAGTACAACGGCGACATGGCCAGGCACGCGCAGCGCAACGTCGAGCGGGCGGGCGTCGCGGCGCGCGCCAAGATCGTGCAGGGCGACATATTCACGAGCGACTTTTCGCAGGCGAACGTGATCACGATGTACCTGCTGCCTGCGCTCAACATCAAGTTGCGGCCGATCCTCCTGGCAATGCGACCCGGCACGCGCGTGGTGTCGCACTCGTTCAACATGGAGGACTGGGAGCCCGACGAGAGCGCCAACCTGGACGGCCGGCGCGCCTACTTCTGGCTCGTTCCGGCCAGGGTCGCCGGCAACTGGACCCTGGAGATGGGAAGCGAGCGGTTCGAACTCGTACTCGAGCAGCGCTACCAGAAGGTCGACGGCACGGTGGCGCTCAAGCCCTCGCACGCCGGACTGCGCGACGCACTCCTGCGCGGGGCGAACATCAGCTTCGGGTTCATCGACAACTCGGGGGTGCGCCGCGACTTTTCCGGTCGCGTCACCGGCAACCGCATGGAAGGCAGCTTCCGGGTCGAAAGCGGTGCCGAGAGCAGGTGGAGCGCGGTCAAGAAGTAGTAGCGCGCGGCTCGCTCCAGGCGGGCGCCGATTTTTCCGCAGTCTCGCGCAGCCAGCGGCGCGCGGCGGAGCGCCGGTTTTTCCGCGATTTCGCGCGGCCGGCGGCACGCGGCCGCGCGTCGGTTCTAATCCAGTCTTTTGTGCGTGCCGTCGCAGAACGGCTTGTTCGCGCTGCGCTTGCAGCCGCACAGCCACACCTTCTGCGCCTCGGTGATCGTGAACTTGACCGGGGTGAATTCGGTGCTCTTGTGCGACCCGTCGCAGAAGGGCTGGCGCCCCGAGCGCCCGCAGGCGCACCACCAGTAATCGCCGGGCGCGAGTTCGACCGCATAGGGGCTTTTCTGCGCGATGTTCGGCTCTGCCATGCGTATCCTCCGCTGGCGGCAATCGACTGCATTGCGATCGAGCGCGCGGCGCCGCCCCGGCGCGCGCCGGTTCAATAGTTGGTCGTGTTGGCGAGATTTTCGAAACGCGTGTACTGGCCGAGGAAAGTGAGGTCGACGCGGCCGATCGGTCCGTTACGCTGCTTGCCGATGATCACCTCGGCGCGCCCCCTCGATTCCGGCTTGTCGGGAAAATAGACCTCGTCGCGGTAGATGAAGAAGATCACGTCCGCGTCCTGCTCGATGGCGCCCGATTCGCGCAGGTCCGACATCATCGGGCGCCGGTCATTGCGGCCCTCGACCGCTCGGGAGAGCTGCGACAGCGCGATCACCGGCGCCTCGAGCTCCTTCGCCAGCGCCTTGAGCGAGCGCGAGATCTCGGAAATTTCGGTGGCGCGATTCTCGCCCTGCGACGAAGCCGACATGAGCTGCAGGTAGTCCACCACCACCAGGCCGAGCTTGCCGCACTGGCGCCGCAGGCGCCGCGCGCGCGCGCGCAGCTCGAGCGAGTTGAGCGCCGCCGTCTCGTCGACGAAGATCGGCGTCTCGTGCAGCCGGCCCATGGCGTGCGACAGGCGCTGCCACTCGTCATCGGTGAGCCGGCCGGTGCGCATTTTGTGCTGGTCGACGTGCGCGATCGAGCCCAGGATGCGTGCCGCGAGCTGAGTGCCCGACATCTCCATGCTGAAGATCGCGACCGGAAGGCCGTTGTCCACCGCGACGTGCTCGGCGATGTTCAGCGCGAGCGCGGTCTTGCCCATGCTCGGGCGGCCCGCGATGATGATCAGGTCCCCCGACTGCAGTCCGGCGGTCTTCTCGTCGAGGTCGATGAAACCGGTCGGAATCCCGGTGACGCTCGACGCGTTCCCGCGGTGGTACAGGTCGTCGATCCGCTCGAGAACCCGCGCCAGCTCCTGCTTGATGTCCTTGAACCCCTGGTTCGCGCGCGCCCCGGACTCGCCGACTTCGAGAATGCGCGACTCGGCCTCGTCGAGCAGCTGCCGCACGTCCTTTCCGGTCGGGGTGAGCGCGCTCTCGGCGATTTCGGTCGCGACGTGAGCGAGTCGCCGCTGCACCGCGCGCTCGCGCACCAGTTCCGCGTAGCGCCGGATGTTGAGCGCCGAGGGCGTGCTCTGGGACAGCGCGCCGAGGTAGGCGGCGCCGCCGGTCTTGTCGCGGTCCTCGCTCGACTCGATCGATTCGGCGAGCGTGACCACGTCGGCGGGCTTGCCCGCCTCGATCAGCTTGACCAGGTGGCGATAGATGCGGCGGTGATCGTCGCGGTAGAAATCCTCGGCGCGAACCAGGTCCGCGATCTTGTCGAAGGCCTGGTTGTCGAGCATCAGGCCGCCGAGCAGCGACTGCTCCGCCTCCACCGAGTGCGGAGGCACCCGCATCGCGAGCAGCTGCGGATCGCCCAGTTCGGTGCGCGCGAGTTGCGACTGAGGGTTGCGGGCCATGCTGCGGTGATGCTACCGCATCAGGACTCCGCGAGCACCGAAACCGTGATCGTGACGACGACGTCGGCGTGCAGCGCGAGCTGGATCGGGTACTCGCCGATCAGTTTCAACGGACCTTCCGGCATGCGCACCATCGAGCGCTCCACCTCGTGGCCCTGCGCCTTGAGTCCCGCCACGATGTCGATATTGGTCACCGAGCCGAACAGCCGGCCGTCGACGCCTGCCTTCTGCGTCACCTGCAGCGTCAGGCCGTCGATTTTCGCGGCGCGCTCGCGGGCGCCCCCGAGCGCCTCGTTCTGCGCCTTTTCCAGCTCGGCGCGGCGGGCTTCGAACGCCTTCAGATTGTCCGCGGTCGCGCGCTTCGCCTTGCCCTTGGGCAGGAGGTAGTTGCGCGCGAAGCCGTCCTTCACCTTGACGACGTCGCCCAGTTCGCCGAGGTTCACCACCTTTTCCATCAGGATCACTTGCATGGCGGGCCCCTCAGTGCAGGTCGGTGTACGGCAGCAGCGCGAGATAGCGCGCGCGCTTGATTGCCTCGGACAGCTGCCGCTGGTAGCCCGCCGCGGTCCCGGTGATCCGCGCCGGGATGATCCTGCCGTTCTCGTTGATGAAATCCTTCAGCGTCTCGATGTCCTTGTAGTCGATCCACTCGACCTTGGCCGCCGTGAAGCGGCAGAACTTGCGCCGCCGGAACAGCGCGCGCTGCGCGCGGTCCTTCTTGTCCTTGGGCTTGCCCTTGCCTCTTTTCTTGAATGCCATGTCTACTCTCCTTCGATGAATTCGATTCGGGTGGCGTGCAGCAGCGCCTTTCGCGAGCGCCGGCTCTTCGCACAGAGAAACCCTTCAACCCGTATCGGACTGTTCAATGTCGCCGCGGCCACCAGCCGCGCCTCGGTTTCGAACGCGATCGCATCGATGTCGGCGTTCACCTTGCGCCTCGATCCCGCCTCGTCGCGTTCGGATTCATGGTGCAGCCGGAATTCGATCACCGCGACGCCCGCCGGGGTATGGCGCAGGGCATCCAATGCCGCCAGTCGACCCGCGATCTCGACCCGGTTCTCGACGTTCAAGCGCCCGCCGGGGCCTCGGCCGGCTTCGCCTCGTCCGCGCCGGCTTCGGCGCCGTTCTCGGCGCCACGCGGTTCAGGGCGCCGTTCCATCAGCGACCTCGACTTCTCCTCCTTCATCATCGGCGAAGGCGTCGTCACCGCGCTGGTCATGCGCACCACCAGGTGACGCAGCACCGCGTCGTTGAACCGGAACGCGTGCTCGAGTTCGGCGAGCGTCTCGTTGTCGCACTCGATGTTCATCAGCACGTAGTGCGCCTTGTGCATCTTCTGGATCGAATAGGTGAGCTGCCGGCGGCCCCAGTCCTCGAGCCGGTGCACGACGCCCTTGCGCTGCGCGATGACGCCACGGTAGCGCTCGACCATGCCGGGCACCTGCTCGCTCTGGTCCGGATGGACGATGAACACGATTTCGTAATGCCGCATGCGGGGAGTCTCCTTATGGGTTGAGCCATCCACCATGCGAAAGTGGTATGGCAAGGAAGGGGGCGGATTCTACTGCAAATCTCGCGGCATGGGTATCGCTCCCGGGACGCGGGCCGCCGGTCCCCTGGATCGGATCGGTCACGGCGCGATGTAGGCGTAACCCTGTTGCTGGTAGGCGCCGAGCGCGATCCAGCCGTTGGGAACCAGCTTCACTTCCTGCATCAGGTCCGCCGGATTCAACTTGCGGTCCGCGAGCGGCAGGTTGCACTGCTCCAGTCCCTGCACCCCGGGCGCTTTCTGCATTTCGCGAAGCTTGGCGGCGACCCTGAGCGCGTCGGCGCGTTCCGGCTCCTTCACTGCCGCGAGGTTGGTCTGCGTGAAGTACGAGGCGTTGCCGCGGAAGGTCATCACGATCTTCGGAGTGATGCCGCTCTCGATCAACTGCCTGCGCGTGATGTCCACGTTGTCGAGCTTCTTCAGGAGCACCGCGGGGTTGCCGTCGGTGAAATCGAAGGCAAGTTTCATCTCGTTCGCGCCGCCGGTCGTCGCACAGCCGGTGGCGAGCCCGAGCGCGGTCGCTGCGGCAGCCAGAATCCGGATGCTCATGCGGTCCTCGCAGACAGGAATTGGGGCATGAAGACTACACCTGTTGAGTCGGCCATGGCTACGGGTGGTCATCGGGATCCGGTCCACAGGACATGAACCCTCCGTGCCGCCGTTTCATTCGGTCACCCGCTCATGGGCCACGACAGATCGTCGCAGCTCGACTATCATGCATCGCATCTGCAATGCAGGCTGAGGAACGCTTATGAAGACCGACACGGTTCCGCCGCTCCGCGTTTCGGCCAGGCTGCGCCGCGAGGCCGAATCGGTGCTGCGCGAAGGCGAAACGCTGTCCGCGTTCATGCTCGCGTCGCTGACCCGAGGCATCGAGTCGCGCAAGGCTCAGACGGCCTTCATCGAGCGCGGGCTCGCGAGCGCTGCACGAGCGAGAAAGAGCGGCAGCTATGTCCCGGCTCGGCGGGTGATCGGCAAGCTGCATAGGCGTCTCGAGCGCGCACGCGGCCGCGTGCGCTGAGCGGTGCGTCCCTACCGGGTTCGCTTCACGCCTGAGGCGGAAGACGACCTGCTGCGGCTCTACGACTTCTTGCTCGAGAAGGATCTTCGCGCCGCCGAGCGCGCCATCCGCGCCATAGAGGAGGCAACCGGGTTGCTGCGCTTCTCGCCTTTCTCCTGCCGCAAGGTCCTGCGGGACCACCCGTTTCTGCGCGAGCTTGTCATTCCTTTCGGTTCCGCCGGCTACGTCGCGCTGTTTGAAATCGAGGGCGAACGAACGGTGACCGTGCTTGCCGTGCGGCACCAGCGCGAGGAGGACTACCACTAGCGACGTGTTCATTCGATCAACTCGTCGGCGCGCAGCGGGATCTCGCCTACGTCGATATCGAACTCGCCGCATCGGACCGCACGCATGCCCCCTCCCACAGGTAAGCAGTGCGGGCGAAGTCTACGCCCGAGAGACTGCTTCGGGTCCGTCTTTCAGCCGCCCGACCCTCCGCCGCCGCGACGCACCGATTCGAACAGGCAAACTCCGGCGGCCACCGAGACGTTGAGGCTCTGCACCGCGCCCTGCGTCGGGATTCGCACCAGCAGGTCGCAGCGCTCGCGCGTCAGGCGCCGCATGCCTTCGCCCTCGGCGCCGAGCACCCAGGCGATCGATTCCGGAAGGTCGGCCGCGTAGAGCGTTTGCGCGGCGCGCTCGTCGGCGCCGACGACCCAGATATTGCGCTCCTTGAGTTCGCCGATGGTGCGCGCGAGGTTGGTGACCATGAAATACGGCGTGAGTTCGGCGGCGCCGCTCGCCACCTTGGAGACCGTGCCGCTGATGCCCGCAGCGCGGTCCTTGGGTGCGATCACCGCGTGCGCGCCTGCGGCGTTCGCAACGCGCAGGCAGGCGCCGAGGTTGTGCGGGTCGGTGACGCCGTCGAGGACGAGAAGCAACGGCCTTTCCACCTGCTCGAGCAGCTCGTCCAGGGATTCACTCGCCTTCTTCGCTTCGACCCGCGCCACCACGCCCTGGTGCCGGCCGCCGCCGTAGAAGCCGTCGAGCCGTTTCACCGGCACGCGCAGCAACCGGATTCCGGCGCGTTCCGCGGCAGCGGCGAGATCCTTTGCGCGGGCGTCGCGGCGCGCCTCGTCGAGGAAGATCTCGACGACGGAAGCGGGCTCCGCGCGCAGGCGAGCGAGCACCGCATGGAATCCGAAGATGACCTTCGACTCGGGTCTCATGCCGGGACGAAATCCATCTTGCGCGACTCCAGGTCGACGCGCACGAGCTTGACCCGGATGCGGTCGGCCAGGCGGAAGCGCGTTCCCGTGCGCTCGCCGAGCAGCCGGTGGTGCACCGGCTCGAAGCGGAAGCGCTCGCGCCCGAGCTCGGAGATGTGCACCAGGCCGTCGACGAAGTAGTCGTCCAGGGTGACGAACACGCCGAACGCGGTCACGCCCGTGATGCGACCGGCGAACACTCCGCCGACATGCTCTTCCATGTACTGGCACTTGAGCCAGTTCTCGACGTCGCGGCTCGCTTCGTCGGCGCGCCGCTCGGTCTCGGAGCAATGCCGGCCGAGCGCGTCCCAGTCGACCCCTTCGTAGCGCCGGCCTTCGAGGCAGGCGCGGATCGCGCGGTGCACCACGAGATCCGGGTAACGCCGGATCGGGGACGTGAAATGCACGTAGGCCTCGAACGCGAGGCCGAAATGGCCCAGGTTGCGCGGACTGTAAACGGCCTGCTTGAGCGAACGCAGCAGGATCGTCTGCAGCAGGGCGAAATCGGGGCGCGAACGGATCCGCTCGAGCAACTGCGCGTAGTCCATCGGCCGGGGCCGGTCCCCGCCCGAGAGCTGCAGTCCGAGTTCGGCGAGGAATTCGCGCAGCGCGTGGACCCGGTCTTCGGCCGGCTCGTCGTGCACCCGGTACAGCGTCGGATGCTCCCGGCCGGCGAGGAAGGCACCGGCGCAGACATTCGCGGCCAGCATGCACTCCTCGATCAACCGGTGCGCGTCGTTGCGCACTTCGGGCCGGATCCGCTGCACGCGCCCGCGAGCATCGAACTCCATTCGTGTCGCGACGGTTTCGAAATCGATCGCGCCTCGCGCCCCGCGCTGTTCGGCGAGCTTCTGGAAGATCTCGTAGAGCAGCGCGAGCGGCTCTCGCGCGCGGCCCTTCTGCAGGTCCCGCCACACGGCGTCGTAGGTCAGGCGCGCCTGCGACCGGATCACGGCGGGAAAAAATTCGTATCGCGCGATGGCCCCGTGGTGCGTGAGCGTCATTTCGCACACCATGGCGAGGCGGTCGACCTCCGGATTGAGCGAACACAGGCCGTTGGACAGTTTCTCCGGCAGCATCGGGATCACGCGCCGCGGAAAATACACCGAGGTGCCCCGCTCGCGCGCCGCGACATCGAGCGCATCGCCGTGACGCACGTAATGTCCGACGTCGGCGATCGCGACCCAGAGGCGATAGCCCTTGCCCTCGCCGGCCGCGCACACCGCGTCGTCGAAATCCTTGGCCGTTTCGCCATCGATGGTGACGAACGGCATCGAGCGCAGGTCGCGCCGGCCGGCCGCCTCCTGCGAACGCACCTTGTCCGGCATCTTCGCAGCGAGTTCCGTCGCACCGCGCGAAAACGCGTGCGGCAGGTCGAACTTGCGCAGCGCGATTTCGACTTCGATGCCGGCGTCGTCGGATTCCCCGAGCACCTCGATGACGCGGCCCACCGGCTGCGCGTGTCGCGACGGTTGCGCGATCAGTTCCAGCGTCACGATCTGTCCGGGACGCGCCTTTCCTGCTTCGCCCGGAGGCACCAGCACCTCCTGGACGATCCTGATGTCCGAAGGCGCGAGAAACATCACGCCGTGCTGCGCGTGCAGCTGTCCGACGATGCGCTGCCGCGTCCGTTCGAGGACTTCGACGATCGCGCCCCGCGGGCGTCCGCGCTGGTCGCTCCCGGTGACGCGCACCTTCGCGCGGTCGCCGGGGAGCAACTGGCGCATCTCGGCCGCGGGAAGATAGACACCTGCCCCGCCGCCATCGGGCTGCAGGAAGCCGTGGCCGTCCGGATGGCCCTCGACGCGCCCGGAGACGAGCGCATCGACGCCCGCCGGTGCGGCGTGCCTGGAGGTGCTCCGGCGCGTCAGCCGGCGAGGATTCTTGGCAGCCACAGACTCAGGACGGGAAACATCACCAGCAGCACGACGCGGACCAGTTCCGCGGCGAAAAAAGGCATCACGCCAAGAAAAGTCTGGCTCATCGGGACGTCCTTCGCAAGCGCGCTGATCACGAACACGTTCATTCCGACCGGTGGCGTGATGAGGCCCAGCTCGACCACCACCAGCGCGAGGATGCCGAACCAGATCTTGAGATCCTCGGGGCTCATGCCGAAATCCAGTCCCGCGATCACCGGCCAGAAGAACGGGATCGCGAGCAGGATCATCGACAGGCTGTCCATCAGGCAGCCGAGCACGATCAGCGCGGCGAGGAGCACCCAGAGGATTTGCATCGGCGACAGGCCCGAGGACACCATCATTTCCGCGGCCGCCTGCGGCACGCCGCCGCGCGCCATGAAGATGTTGAGCAGCTGCGCGCCGAACAGGATCAGATAGATCATGCCGCTGGTTTTCGCGGTATCGAGCAGCGCTTCCCTGAATCCGCCCAGGGTGACGCTGCGGCGCGCGATGGCGACGATCGACACCATGAACACGCCGACCGCAGCCGCCGGCGTGGGGTTGAACAGGCCGAAATAGATCCCGCCCATCACCACGCCGAAGATGAGAACGACCGGCGCGACGCCCACGGTCGCCTGGATGAACTCGCGCCGCGGCACGGCGTCGCCGGCCGGCCCGGAGTTGGGCCTGACGCGCACGTAGATGGCGATGGTCGCCATGAAGAACAGCACCGCGATGATGCCCGGAACGAAGGCGGCCGCGAACATGGTGACGATGCTCGCCTCGACGACGATCGCATAGACCACCAGTACGACCGAGGGCGGAATCAGGATGCCGAGCACCCCCCCCGCTGCGAGCGTTCCGGTGGCGAGCGCCGGGCTGTAGCGATAGCGCCGCAGCTCGGGTAGCGCCACCTGCCCCATCGTCGAGGCCGTGGCGAGCGAGGATCCGCACACCGCACCGAATCCGGCACAGGCAACCACCGCCGACATGGCGACGCCGCCGCGCATCCATCCGAGCCAGGCGTTCGAGGCGCGGAACAGGTCGCGGCTCAGGCCCGCGCGCGTCGCGATATTGCCCATCAGCACGAACATCGGCAGCACCGACAGGTCGTAGATCGAAAACTGCGAATACGGCAGCGTCTTCAACTGCGAAAGCAGGATGCCCGGGCCGCTCAGCACCGCGATGCCGGTGGCGCCGACGGCGATCATCGCGTACGCGATCGGCACGCGGATCGCGATCAGCACGATCAGCGCGAACAGGCCGATCAGGCCCGTGAGGAAATGCGGATCCACCGCGGTCTGCCGCTCAGCTGCGCGTCAAGGCGCGCGCGCTGCTCGCCAGCCCGATCAGGCAGGCGAGCACCAGCAGCACCAGCGAGGCGAATGCCGGTACGTAGGCGGTCCAGATCGGAATCTTCAGGATCGCGGTGGTTTCGACGTACTTGCGGTAGTCGAGCAAACCCTCCCAGGTGCGCCAGGCGAGCACGACGCTGATGACGACGCCGAGCAACGACGAAAACAGGGTGAAGGCGGCAACGGTGCGCGGACCGGCGCGCGCCGTGAACAGGTCGGCGGTGACGTTGGCATCGGTCAGTTGGCAGTACGGGAGGAACGAAAACACCGCCACGGCAACGAGGATCTCGGTCAACTCGAAATCCCCCGGAAGCGGTTTGCTGATGATGAAACCGGTTGCCGCGCTCCAGGTGGTCATCAAGGCGATGCCGAGGAGCACGACGCCGCCCGCCAGGGCCCACCACTCGATCAGGCGGTGAAAGGGACCTGAGGACCCTGCCGCCGCCTTCCCGGGCGCTTCAACCATTCGTTACTTGGAGTACTTGGCGATCAGCGCGCGCGCCTTGGTGACCAGCGCCGTGCCGTCGATGCCTTTCGTCTTGACTTCGTCGATCCAGCGCTGCACCACGGGCTCCGTCTTCTGCTTGAACAGTTCCAGGTCGGCGTTGCCGATCTGGATGTGCTTGTTGCCGGCCTTCAAAGCGACGGCGAGCCCCGCGTCTTCGGAATCGGTCCAGACCTTGCCAACCGCGCGCCAACGAGCTTCGCCGTTGTTCGCCTCGAAGGCCTTCTGCACGTCGGGCGGCAGTTTCGCCCAGGTGTTCTTGTTCATCGAGACCTGGAATGTCGTCGTGCCAAAGCGCACCTTGTTCTGACCCTCGATCTGGAACTTGGTGACCTCCTGGAGCTTGAGCGATGGAATGATCTCCCATGGAATGAACGCGCCATCGACGACCTTCTTCTGCAGCGCCTGCGGCAGCGCCGGAACCGGCATGGCCGCCGGCGCCGCGCCGAGCGCCTCGATGATCCAGGCGCCGGTGCGCGTCGGGATGCGCATCTTCAGGCCCTTCAGATCGTCGGGTTTGTGCACTTCCTTCTCGGCCATATGGATCGCCTGGCCGGCGTGCACATGCAGGAACATCACTTTCACGTCCTTGAAATCTTCCGCGATCTCGCCGCTCAGGAACATGTCGCGCATCGCCAGATTGGTCGCGGTCGCGTTGTTGGTGTGGATGAATGGCAGCTCGAAGACTTCCGAGCGCGGGAACAGGTTGGGCGTGTAGCCGTTGACGGTCCAGATGATGTCGACCACGCCGTCGCGCACCTGGTTGATCAGCTCGGGCGGCTTGCCGCCGAGCGACATGTTGGGAAACAGTTCGATCTTGACCTTGCCGCCCGAGGCTTTTTCGACGTCCGCCGCCCAGGGCGCGAGCATCTGCGAGTGCGCCGGGGCCACTGCCGGGAGCAGGTGGTGCAGCTTGAGCGTGATCTGCTGGGCCTGCGCGCCGCTCGCGAACCCGGCCATGACGATGGCGGCGACAGTGAGCCGTGCGTACGGCGATTGAAGCATTTTCATGCGATTCTCCTCCAGATGGGAACGGTTCCTGCGGGATACGCAGGTATCCTACAACAGGGGCGTTGTTTTTGACACGCCTGCGCTCGCTCACTACAATTCGCGACCCCGGCCGAGGTGGCGGAATTGGTAGACGCACATGGTTCAGGTCCATGCGGTGGCAACACTGTGGGGGTTCGAGTCCCTTCCTCGGCACCAGCCGGTTTTCGCATACCCGTCGGGCTAGCGCCCCGGCCGCGCCGCGCAACGCGCGGCGCCTGGAATGCATCCGATAACTCGTTTCGATCAGTTGCGCAGCTGGTCGGCGCGGACGACGCTACCGTTGCCCTGCCGTTTCGCCGCCTGACGAGCGCGGTCGGCGCGATGCAGCAAGTCATCCAGCGTCAACTCGCTGCCGTGCGTCCATTCCGCAATCCCGAAGCAGGCACTGACCGTGACGCCGGCCTGGCGGATCCTCGGCGGATGCGCCTCGAGCGCCGTCGAAATGCGCTGCGCCAGCGCCTGCCCGCCCGCCATCGGCGTCGCGAACAGCAGCATCGTGAATTCATCTCCGCTGGAGCGGCCCAGCACGTCCTCGCGGCGCAGAACCTTGCGCAGGAGATCGGCGACATGCCGCAACACGCGGTCTCCCGCGGCATAGCCATAGGCGTCATTGATGCGTTCGAACTGATCCAGGTCGAGCAGGACGAGACTGCAACTCAGGTCGCGGCGCCGCGCGAGCGACAGGACCGCCTCGGCGCGCTCTGCGAAGGCGCGGCGGTTGAGCGTTTCGGTGAGCGCATCGAGCAGCGCGAGCCGCTCCTGTTCGCGCTCGCGCAGCATGACGAGAAACGAAAACGGCGCCGCCGTCACCAATCCGAGAACCGTCAGCGCGAACAGCAGATTGACTGACGAGGGCTCGACTAGCGACACGGGGACCGCATCCATGCCCAGCGCAGCCGCGCGGCCGAGCGCCACGAGTGCGCCGACCAGGAAAACGATGCCAGCCAGGAACCGCGTCCGGCCGCGCCAGGATTCGTCTCCGGTGAGAAGGGCCCACGCCGGCAGCGATAGCGCGGCCGCGGTCGCGACCGATCCCACCACGGCGCGCACGGTATCGGGCGCATCGCCGATGATCGCGCCCCAGACCGCGAGCGCGCCGATGCCCGCGATCGCGAAGGAGTTGCGTTCCCACTCTTCCCGCTGGAACAGCCGGTCGACGGCGATCCGGAACAGAAGCGCGCTCGCAAACAGCAGCGTGTCCCCGAAGCCTTGCGAGAGCCAATCGTCGACGTTTCCGCGCAATCCGAGCAGCGCGAGCGCCGCCGCCAGCACGAGGTTCGCGAGCAGCAGCGCACGCAATCCGGTATGCCGGCCGGTGAGGCCGTCGCCGAGCCAGGTGGCGCCGGCGACCACCAAGGCCACCAGGGCGCTCGCAAAATACAGGGTCGAAATGTCCATCGTCGTGTCCGCTTCAGGCGACGAACGGATGCCGCAGGACGATCGTCTCCTCGCGGTCGGGCCCGGTGGAAATGAGATCGATCGGAACGCCGCAAAGCGCCTGCATCCGCTCCAGGTAGTCGCGCGCAGCGCGCGGCAGGCCGCGGTACTCCTTCACGCCGACGGTGCTTTCCTGCCAGCCTGGCATTTCCTCGTATACCGGGGCGCAGCGCGCCAGTTCCTCGGCGCCCACCGGCAGGATGTCGCTGACCCTGCCCTCGACGCCGTAACCGACGCAGAGCTTCACCAACTCCGCGCCGTCGAGCACGTCGAGCTTGGTGATGCAGAGCCCGGAGACGCCATTCAACTGGATCGATCGCTTGAGCGCTGCGGCATCGAACCAGCCGGTGCGGCGCGGTCTCCCCGTGGTCGCGCCGAATTCCTGTCCCCGCTGGCGCAACCGCTCGCCGACGTCGTCCGAGAGTTCGGTCGGGAAAGGCCCACCGCCGACCCGCGTGGTGTAGGCCTTGGTGATGCCCACCACGTAATGCAGCTGCTGCGGACCGACCCCGGCTCCGGCGGCGGCGGCGCCCGCGACGCAATTGGAGGACGTGACGTACGGATAAGTGCCGTGATCGACGTCGAGCAGGCTGCCCTGCGCGCCCTCGAACAGAAGATTCTTCCCGGCGCGATTCGCGTCGTAAAGTGCGCGCGGCACGTCTGCGACCAGCGGCAGGAGCCGCGGAGCGAGCGCCAGCGCGTCGTCGAGCGTCTTCGCGGAATCCACTTCCGGCTGGTGGTAGTAGTTCTTCAGCACGAAATTGTGGAAATCGAGCACTGCCCGCAGTTTTTCGGAGAAACGTTCGGGCCTGAACAGGTCCTGCAGACGGATCGCGCGCCGCGCGACCTTGTCCTCGTAGGCCGGACCGATGCCGCGGCCCGTGGTGCCGATCTTTTGACCCCCCTGCGACGCTTCGCGCGCCTGGTCGAGCGCGACGTGATACGGCAGGATCAGCGGACAGGCTTCCGAGATCCGCAGGTGGCGCGCGACTTCCACGCCCGCCCGCTCGAGTTCGGCCATTTCCTCGAGCAGCGCCTGCGGCGAAAGCACCACTCCGTTGCCGATGAAGCAGTCGACGTTGCCGCGCAGTATTCCCGAGGGAATGAGGTGCAGCACCGTCTTGCGGCCGCCGATCACCAAAGTGTGCCCGGCGTTGTGTCCGCCCTGGAACCGCACCACGCCCTGCGCGTGATCGGTCAACCAGTCGACGACCTTGCCCTTGCCCTCGTCACCCCACTGCGTGCCGATGACGACGACGTTGCGGGCGGAGCGGGTGGCGGTCATGCGCTCTTCGTCCGAAGCCGGGACGATCTTGCAGTTCCATGGTCTGCCGAGTTGGCGGAGGAATCATCCCGCCGACTCGGCAGATCGGGTAACGTCAAGACCGGCACGTCGGTATCCAAACCGTCCATCCCGTTCAGCTCCGTTTCACCCGCCGCCCGCGCCACGGCGGCATCGCGCTCGCCGCCGCGAGTTCGCGCAGATCGATCGAAAACCCGGTCGCGGGACGCGGCCGGCCGAACGCGCGACCGACGTCGTCGTAGCGCCCGCCGCGCGCCACCGGCCCGCTCGCGCCGTCGCACCAGGCGTCGAACACGACGCCCGAGTGATAGTGGTAGCCGCGCAGTTCCGCCAGATCGAAGCTCACCGGGACGCTGCAGGCACGCGCCAGCCGCCTCAGCGTGGCGAGCGCCTGCGAAAGCGCGGGCAACCTCGGCAAGCGCCTGGCCGCGCTCCGGAGCACCTCGGCGCCGCCGTAGAGTTCAGGCAGCGCGAGCAGCGCCTCACGCGTCCTGCGCGCCAGTCGCCGCGTCAGAATTTCGAGCGCCGGCACGTCCTTCTTCTGCAAGGCCTCGAACAGTTCCGCCTCCGGTTCCGGGCCGAGCCGCGCGTCCCGAACGAGCGAGCGGAACACGGCGACGTGACCGATGCCGACGCGCGCCCCGCGCACGCGCGCGAGTTTCAGCGTCCCGCACAGCAGCTTGAGGATTTCGAGATCGCTCGTCACGCCGGCCCCGCCGTAGACCTCAGCGCCGATCTGGATCGGCTCACGCGTCGCCGCCATGCTCTCGGGCCGCGTGTGCAGCACGCTGCCGCAGTAACACAGGCGCGTCAGCCCGGGACGGTTGAGCAGGTGCGCGTCGATCCGCGCCACCTGCGGCGTGATGTCGGCGCGCACGCCCATCATGCGACCGGAAAGCTGGTCGACGAGTTTGAAAGTGCGCAGATCGAGGTCGTGGCCGGTCCCCGTGAGCAGCGACTCCACGTATTCGAGCAGCGGCGGCATGACGAGTTCGTAACCGTGCGCCGCGAACCGGTCGAGGATCGCGCGCCGCAGCGCCTCGATCCGGGCCGCCTCTTCGGGCAGGATGTCCTCGATGTGCTCGGGAAGCAGCCAGCGCATCGCCCTAACCGTGCGCCAGGAGAAGCAGCAGCACGCCGACCAGCATCGAAGTCAGACCGAAGAACCGGATCTGGCCGTCCTTCAGCAGCATGATGCGGCGAAAGGTTTCGCGCCAGGCAACCGGCGCAATGAAGGGCAGCAGTCCTTCGACGATCAGCATGAGCGCGAACGCCATGAGGAACGTCTTGCCCATCGGAGGTCAACGCCGGCCACCGGCAGTGCCGGTGGCGGACATCATTTCTTGCCGCCGGACTTGCCGGTGGCGTCCTTCAGGTAGCGGAAGAATTCCGAACTCGGCTCGAGCAGCAACAGGTCCGACTTGCCCCGGAACGTGGAACGGTAGGCTTCCATCGAGCGGTAGAACGAATAGAACTCGGGATTCTGCGAGAACGCCTGGGCATAGATCGCCGAGGCTTTCGCATCGCCGTCTCCCTTGACTCGCTGCGCCTCCCGATACGCCTCGGCCAGGGTCACTTCGCGCTGGCGGTCGGCGTCGGCACGGATCTTCTCGGCCTCTGCGGAACCGGTTGAACGCAGTTCGTTGGCGATGCGCTTGCGCTCGGCCTCCATCCGGCGGTAGACGGATTCGCTGACCTCCTGCGGCAGATCGACGCGCTTCAGCCGCACGTCGACGATCTCGACACCGAGGTCGCGCCGCAATTCCTGGTCGGCCTTGTCGCGCACCTCCTCCATGATCTTGTCGCGCTCGCCGGAAACCACCTCGTGCACCGTGCGCTTGTTGAATTCATTCTGCAGGCCGCCCGAAATCGTCTGCTTGATCCGCGTCGCCGCGCGCGATTCGCTGCCGCCGTCGGTCGAGATGAAGTACAGCCTCGCGTCCGCGATGCGCCACTTGACGAACGAATCGACCAGCACGGGTTTCTTTTCCGAGGTGATGAAGCGCAGCGGCTCGGGGTCGTCGAAAGTCAGGATCCGCATGTCGAACTTGGCGACCTTCTGCAGCACCGGCAGCTTGACGTGCAGGCCGGGTTCGGCCACCACCGCCTTGATTTCGCTGAACTGGAACACGATCGCGTTCTGCCGCGGGTCCACCGTGAACAGCGACCCGTAGGCGAGCAGCAGCGCAAGGATGACGACGCCGAGGACCGGGCCGAGTGCCTTCATGGCCGTTCTCCTCGCTCGCGGCTGCGCAGCGATTCACGCGAACGCGGCGCCCCGTCGGCCGCCGGAGCCGCCTCGGTCGGCGGCGCCGGACGCGCCGAGTTGAGCGCCTCCGGCAGCGCCGCGCCGCCCTGCAGCAGCTTGTCGAGCGGCAGATACAGGAGATTGCCGCCGCCCTTGTAATCCATCATCACCTTGGAGGTCGAAGACAGAATCTGCTGCAGCGTATCGATGTAGATGCGCTCGCGGGTCACGACCGGCGCCTTGGAATACTCGGCGAGCACCTGCTTGAACCGCGACGCCTCGCCTTCCGCGTTGGCGATGACGCGCTGCTTGTAGCCCTCGGACTCCTGCTGCAGGCGGGCGGCGGCGCCGCGCGCCTTGGGGATGACGTCGTTGGCGTAGGCCTGCCCCTCGTTCTTCTGGCGCTCGCGGTCCTGGCCTGCCTTGACCGCGTCGTCGAACGCCGCCTGGACCTGCTCGGGCGGCTGTGCACTCTGGATCGTCACGCGGCTCACCTGGATGCCGGTTTTGTAACGATCGAGGATCTGCTGCATGATCTGCAGCGCCTTGATCTGGATCTCCTCGCGCGATTCATACAGGATCTGGTCCATCCGGCTCTTGCCGATCACCTCGCGCATCGCCGTCTCCGCAGCCTGCATCGCGGTCTCGTCCGGGCGCTTGGTTTCGAACAGCCAATCCTTCGCGTCCTTGACGATGTACTGCACCGCAAACTGCAGGTCGACGATGTTCTCGTCGTCGGTGAGCATGAGCGATTCTTTCAGCACCCGCGTCTTGACGTTGTTGCGGTAACCGACCTCGAGCGTGCGCACCTGCGACACGTTGACCGCCTCGTGCGTCTGGATCGGCCACGGCAGCCGCCAGTTCAAGCCGGGATTGGTCTGCTCCTTGTACTTGCCGAACGCGAGCACCACGCCGCGCGAGCCGGAGTCGATGATGTAGATCCCGCTCGCGAGCCAGATCGCGAGCACGATGCCGGCGATCAGTCCGGCGCCGCCGCCGATGCTCGCAGCCGAAGGCGGGCGCGGCCCGCCTTCGCCGCCGCCTCCGCCGCCGCGTCTGCGGCCCAGCAGCTCACCCAGGCGCCGGTTGAAGGTGCGCCAGAGTTCCTCGAGATCGGGCGGACCCTGGTTGCCTCCGCCGCGCGGGGACCCACGCCCCCAGTTCGGGTCGTTCAACGACATATGGATTCTGTCAGATAGGAATCGCTTGTGGACGCGCGGCCCGCCGGGCCGATGCACGCTCGCGAGCCGCCTCGCAAAGCGCCTCGCGCAACCCGCCCAGCCCCGCGCCCGTTCGCGCGCTCAAGATTACTCTGGAAATCCTACCACACTCGTCGCGCTCGATGGCCGGCGAGAGCCCGGAAAGGTCGCACTTGTTCCAGACCTGGAGCTGCGGAACGCGCTCGGCCCCGATTTCGGCGAGCACACCATTGACATCTGCGATCTGCCGCTCGCGGGAAGGCGACGCGCTGTCGACGACGTGCAGCAGGAGGTCGGCCCGGACCGTTTCCTCCAGCGTGGCGCGGAATGCAGCCACCAGCGAATGCGGCAGTTCGCGGATGAAACCCACCGTGTCCGACACCACCACCTCGCCCGCCTCGGGTACGTAGATCCGCCGCGTGGTCGTATCGAGCGTCGCGAACAGCTTGTCGGCCTCGTAGGCCTTGGCGTGGGCGAGCGCGTTGAACAGGGTCGATTTGCCGGCGTTGGTGTAGCCCACGAGCGATACCGAGAACACCTCGCCGCGTGCCCGCGCGCGTCGCTGCACCTCTCGCCGGTGGCGCAGCTGGTCCAGTTTTCCGCGCAGCACACGCACGCGCTGCGAGATGTAGCGCCGGTCCAGTTCGAGCTGGGTCTCGCCGGGGCCGCCGGTCTTGCCGAGGCCGCCGCGCTGTCGCTCCAGGTGCGTCCAGCCGCGAACCAGGCGCGTCGAAAGGTGTTCCAATTGCGCCAGTTCCACCTGGAGCTTGCCCTCGCTGGTGCGGGCGCGCTGGCCGAAGATTTCGAGGATCAGCGCGGTGCGGTCGAGCACGCGCCGGCCGAGTTCCTTTTCCAGGTTCCTCTGCTGCGCGCCGCTGAGTTCGTGGTTGAACATCACGCAGGCGGCGTTCAGCGCTTCGGCCGCCTGCGCCACTTCCTCGACCTTGCCACGCCCGGCGAACAGGCGCGCATCCGGGTGGTTGCGCCCGCCTTTCACCAACGCATGCCGCGTCGCGCCGGCGCTCTCGGCGAGCTGCACGAACTCCTCGACCGAGTCGGCGAAGCCCTCATCGCCGAAATCGAGGCACACGAGGACCGCTGCGCTCGGGTTCGCCGCGACCGCGGCAGCGCGCTCTAGCAAGTGGATGAGGTCAACTCTCCGCGCCTTGCTCGAGAGTGACGGCGCGTGATGGAACCACGGTGGAGATGGCGTGCTTGTACACCATCTGGGTGACGGAATTCTTGAGCAGCACGACGTACTGGTCGAACGACTCGATCTGGCCCTGCAGTTTGATGCCGTTGACGAGGTAGATGGACACCGGGATGTGTTCCCGGCGCAGCGTGTTCAGAAACGGGTCTTGTAGCAGCTGCCCCTTCGTGCTCATGTCTTGCCCTCTCGCGGCGCCTCGCCGAAACCGTACTCTAATTGATTTTGCTGGGTTTTCCTAGCGCGCCCGGCCCGCGATCGGCGTCGTCGGCGGGCTCACGTCGCCGCACTGCGCGCGATGGCGAAGCGCGTGATCCATCAGCACGCAAGCGAGCATCGCTTCGACGATCGGCGTGGCCCGGATGCCGACGCAGGGATCGTGGCGCCCGGAGGTTTCGACCACCGTCTGCGCACCACGAATGTCGATCGTCCGTCGCGGCAGCCGGATGCTCGAAGTGGGCTTGAGCGCCACCGACACCGTGATGTCCTGCCCGGTCGAAATGCCGCCGAGCACGCCGCCGTTGTTGTTCGACAGGAACCCCTGCGGGGTCATCTCGTCGCCGTGCTCGCTGCCGCGCTGCTCGACCGCGCCGAACCCGGCGCCGATCTCCACGCCCTTGACGGCGTTGATCGACATCAGCGCCGAGGCGAGGTCCGCGTCGAGCCGCCCGTACACCGGCTCGCCCCAGCCGACCGGCACGCCGCTCGCCACCGCGTTGACGCGCGCGCCGCACGAATCGCCGCTTGCGCGCAGCGCATCCATGAACGCTTCCAGCTCCGGAACGATCTCCAGGTCGGGGGCGAAGAATGGATTGGCCTCGACTGCCCCCCAGTCGCGCAGCGCGATTTTCCTCGGTCCGAGCTGCGCGAGGTAGCCGCGGATCAGAACTCCATGGCGCTCCGCGAGCCATTTTCTCGCGATCGCGCCCGCGGCAACTCGCACCATGGTTTCCCGCGCCGAGGCGCGCCCGCCCCCGCGCGGATCGCGCCGGCCGTACTTCTGCCAGTAGGTGTAATCGGCGTGGCCCGGCCGGAATCGCTCGGCGATGGCGGCGTAATCCTTCGGGCGCTGGTCCTCGTTGCGGATGACGAATCCGATCGCGGTGCCCGTGGTCCGTCCTTCGTAGACGCCCGAAAGGATTTCCACGCTGTCGGACTCGCGCCTTTGCGTCACGTGCCGTGAACTGCCGGGTTTGCGGCGATCGAGTTCCTTCTGCAGGTCCGCCTCGGACAGCTCCATTCCCGGCGGGCAGCCGTCCGCCACGCCGCCGTACGCCGCGCCGTGCGATTCGCCGAACGAGGTGACGCAGTAAAGCGTGCCGAAGGAGTTGCCGCTCATGCGGAAAAGCTTAGCATAGCGCGCCATGCGAAATGCACCGGACTCCGGCATCGACGCGCTGCTCTTCGACCTCGGCGGGGTCCTGATCGAGATCGACTTTCAGCGCGCCTTTGCGGCCTGGGGAACGGCCGCCGGCATACCGGCGCAATCGATCGCCGGGCGCTTTCGCATCGACGAGCACTACGCCGCGCACGAGCGCGGCGAAATCGGCGCGCCGGAGTACTTCGCGTCGCTGCGCCGCTCGCTCGGCATCGGGCTGTCCGACGAACAGTTCCTCGCCGGCTGGAACGCGATCTTCACCGGCGAAATCACCGGGATGCGCGAACTGCTGGCTGCGGCGGCGCAACGCCACGCGCTGTACCTGTTTTCCAATACCTGCGAATCGCACCGCGCGCACTGGATGCCGCGCTTCGGGGATCTGCTGCGACCGATCAGCGGCCGGTATCTGTCCTGCGAGATCGGGATGCGCAAGCCCCAGACCGAGGCGTTTGCGCTGGTCGCGCGGCGAATCGGGGTGGCACCGGAGCGCATCGCGTTCTTCGACGATCTCGAGGACAATGTCGCCGGCGCGCGGCGCGCGGGTCTGCGCGCACACCGGTTCCACTCGCCGGCTGGCGTCGCCGCGACGCTCGGCCTCAGCCTTTGAGCCGTTCGAAAAACCCGCGCGTCTCGAAAACGCGTGGCGCGAACGCCTTCCCGCCCGAGCGCAGCGTGCGCTTCAGCACGAAGTCGAACAGCAGCACGTTGTAGCTGCGGATCTCCTTCAGCACCGGTGCCGCCGCCGCCTGGAGCAGGCCGATCGACACGAGTTCGTCGACGGAAAAGATCGGCATCACGCCGGGAAGCGGATAGTCGGAACCGTTGAGCAGGCGCGGATGCCAGTCCTCGCGCCCGATCACGCGCGCCAGCGCCGGGACTGCCCGGTTCTTCTGCGTCATCGCGGCGATGTCCCCGAACAACAGCCCCGCGTACCGCGGCTCGTCCATCATGCGGGCGAACAGTTCGAAACTCTCCGCTACCGGGCCTTCGGGACCGCGGTCCAGATCCCGGTCCTGTCCCATCGAAGCGCAGTGGGCGACGACCACGCGCACGCCCTGCGAGAGGGCGCGACGCAGCCGCAGCGGATTGCCGAAAGCCTGCGCGTCGCGCCCGAGCACGGCGCGCTCCTCGCCCGCGTGACAGATGAGCGGCAGCGAGAGCCGCGCGAGCGCGGCGTAGAAGCGCTCGCAGCGCGGCGATGCGGGGTCCATTCCCATCGCGGCGGGCAGCCACTTCACTGCGCGCGCACCGTTCGCCGCCGCCCACTCCAGCGCCTCGACGCAATCCGCGCGATACGGGTGAATCGAAGCCGCCCATTCGAAGTAATCCGGATGCGCGCGCGCCACGTCCCTCGCGTAACGGTCCGGCACGTAGAGGGCGCTCTCGGGGTCCGGGCGGCCATCCTCCCGGTACGCGCGATCGAAGGCGAACAGCAGCAGCTTGACGCCGGGCCGCAGCCCATCGACCAGGTTATGGATGCGTTCGAGGTACGAACGATCGACGTTGCCCGGCGCCTCGTGCACGCAGCCGGCGTTGAGGAAGAACAGGCGCCGGGCGAACTGCGCCGGGCTGAGCAGGCTCTGCATCGCGGAATGGATGACGATGCCGCTGCCCGAATCGCCGGTGCCGAGAAGATGCGCGTGCGCGTCCCACATCTGGCGCGCATCGATTCCCTGCCAGGCCGCCTGCACCAGCGCATGCGATGCGAGGCGTTGCGGCAACTGCGAGCGGCAGGGGTTCCACAGGCCCTGCTCGAGCGAAATGCCGCAACCTGAAAGCGCCCCGCCCGCCGCGGCGGCGAGGAAGCCGCGCCGACTCGGCAACTATGCGGGCCAGTTCTTGATGTAGCCCTTGAGCATCTTGTTCTCGAAATCCTGCTCCTCGAGAACCGCCTTTGCGACGTCACGGAACGAAATTACGCCGATCAACTTCCCCTCCTGGACGACGGGCAGATAGCGCGCTCCGGTTTCCAGCATCGTGCGCCGCAGGTCGTTGACTTCCATTTCCGGCGCCGCCGTGACCGGGTCGCGCACCATGATGTCGGCCACGCGCAGATCGCCGAGCGAGCCACCGCCCTTGGCGAGCGCCTGCAGCACCTCGTGAAAGGTCAGCAGGCCGGTCATCTGCCCACCCTCCACGACGACCAGAGAGCCGAGATTCTGCGAAGACAGGGTCGCGACCGCATCGGCGGCTCGCCCTGAGGGCTCGATCGTGAGCAGCCGGTTGCCCTTGACGCGAAGGATTTCCTTGACTTGCATGCGACGGTCTCCTCTCTGGCTTCGTTTGTCCGGATACTAGACCAAACCGGAGGGCGCAAAAAGGGCTGCAACTCCGGCACCGCGCCGCGCAAGGATCAGGTCACGGGAAACCCGCGCTTGCCTGTTCCTAGAACTGCCGGCGCTCCGGCAGGCGCATTTCGCCGCGGCAGCGCTCGTCGCAACCCGGGTGGTTCAGGATGTAGCTGCGCAACACGAGCTTCAGCGCAAGCGCGCGCTCGCGGTTGCCCCGAGCCGTCGCGTCGGTGATGTCGTCACGGATCATGCCACGAATGCACACTTCACCGTCGGGCGTGGTCACCAGGTAATTCCCCAGTTCGACTGCGGCGATCTCCGGAATGTGCTCGTGGCCGGCAATCGCCAGGATTTCGTCCTCGCTCAATCCGCAGAGTCCGATGCAGTCTTCGAGTGTCAGCATGGCGCGCCCTCCTGAACGACAGTCTAGACCCGGTCGCGCCTTGCCTTTGTTGATTTATCGCAATTCAAAGACCATGTGCATCTGCAACCTGACGCCGCAGCTCGCGGTGCAGCCGTTCGCGAATGCCGGCGTAGCGCGGACTGCGGCTGCGGTTCGCCAGCTCGAAGGGGTCGAGGTCGAGATCGTAGAGTTCGTCGAGCTCGCCGTTGCGCCCGCGGTTGACCCAGTGGATGTACTTGTAGCGGTCGGTGCGGATCGCCTTGTAGCTCATGCCGACGAGCCAGGGCAGCGCGTTTTCCGCCCAGTATTCGATCAGGAAGGATCGGCGCCAGCCGGCGCGCTTGCCCGCGAGCAGCGGCAGCAGGGACCGGCCCTGGATGTGCCGCGCTGGCCGGCCGCCCGCGAGCTGGATCAGCGTAGGCGCGATGTCCTGGCAAATGACGAGGTCGCGGATTCGCGTTCCGGCCTTCACGCGCCTCGGATAACGCAGCGTGAAGGGCGAGCGGATTCCCTCTTCGTAGGCAAAGCGACGCTCGGGGCCGAGCGCATGTTCGCCGAAGAAATACCCGTTGTCGCCGAAAAAGAGCATCACCGTGTCGTCGAGCTGGCCGCTCGACTCGAGCGCCTCGAACAGCCTGCCGACGCCTTCGTCGACCGCCGCCATCATCGCGGCGCGCAACCGGATTTCCTCCTGCGTGCCGGCCTGGATCGCGGCGAGCGCGGCCCGCGAACGCTTCGAGCGCTTCAGCTCGAATGCCTCCGACCACGCCGGCTTGCGCTTCACGACTTGCTCCGGCGCGAGCATGTTCGGTTTCGCCGGAAACACGCAACCCCGGTAGAGGTCCCGGTGACGCTCCGCCGGTTTGTAGCCTCCGTCCCGGGTGAGCGTGAGCGTGCCATCGGAAGCCTGTTCAGCGTCGGGATGCACGGCCTTGTGCGCGAAGAACAGCGACCACGGCCGGCGGCGTGGTCGCGAAACGAATTGCGCTGCCTTGCGGTTCAGGATGTCGGTGATGTACCCCGAGTGCTGCACGGTGCGGCCGTTTTCGTTCAGCTTCGGATCGTGGAGCCGGCCATGGCCGTCGAAACTCACCCAGTGGTCGTAGCCCGGACGTGGCTTGCCGTCGTTGCCCATGTGCCACTTGCCGATGTGCGCGGTCTCGTATCCGCGAGCCTGCAGCGCCAGGTGGTAGTTCGGCAGGCGGTGACTCAGAGCGTCGCGCGCCACGTTGTCGATCACGCCGTGGCGGCTCGCGTACTGCCCGGTCATGACCGAGGCGCGGTTGGGCGAGCAGATCGGGGTGGTGTGAAAGGCGCGCTCGAACAGCGCGCCTTCGTGGGCAATGCGGTCGATGTGCGGCGTCTTCATGTACGGATGGCCGCCGGCGCCGAACTCGTCGAACCGCAGGTCGTCGATCAGGATGATGAGGAAATTGGGCCGTCGCATTGCGCTCGCTCCGGATCGGGATCAGCCGGTGATTTTCCACGAATTCGACGCCGAGGTGCGCATTTGGGCCGTGGTAAATTGCTTGCATGAGCCACGCCGCGATCACGCTGCGCCCCGCCCTCGCGAGCGACAGTCATGGCATCGCCGCGATGTCGCGCGACTACATCGAGTATGGCCTTGCGTGGCGCTACGACGCGGCGCGCGTCCGCCGCCTGCTGGTTCGCCGCGACGTCTCGCTGGTCGCGGCCTGCGACCGCAGCGCGCTGGTCGGTTTCGCGGCGATGGAATTCGCCGACGAGCGCGCGCACCTCGTGCTGATGGCGGTGCTCCCCGGGCACCGCCGGCGCGGCATCGGGCGGCACATGCTCGATTGGCTCCTCGAGTCCGCGCGGGTCGCCGGCATCGAGAGCGTGCACCTCGAATTGCGCGCGGGAAACGACGCCGCGCGGCGCTTCTACCGCGTCCAGGGGTTCGGCGAGACGATTCTCGTGCCGCGGTATTACGGCGGCACCGAAAGCGCGCTGCGCATGGTTCGCGTGCTCAGACCGCCGCTGCCGGCGAACCTCGCCTGGCAACCGCCGCAACACTGGGCCTAGCTGCGCGAAGGACCTGCAACTCGCCGGACGGTTCGGGCTCGTCGCCGGGCGAGCGCCGGCATCGGGCGTGCGATCGCAGTGGCGCTCGCCGCCGAAGGCGTGCGCCTTGCGGTGACCGCCCGGCGGCGGCAGCGGCTCGACGAATTGGCCTCCGAGATCGAGGGCGCCGGAGCGCTCCGCCCGATCGTGATCGAGCAGGACCTCATGTCGAGCGACGCTGCGCAGCGCATCGCGGAACAGGCGATCGCCGCGTTCGGCAAGATCGAGATCCTGGTCAACAACGCGGGCGGCTCGCGCGCCTTCAAACTGCACGCGAGCGAGGAGCATTGGGAGGAGGCGCTGACGCTGAAATTCACGCGCCACCGCCAGCTCACCGATCGCCTGCTCGATCCGATGGTCGCGAACCGCCGGGGCCGCATCATCGACATCACGGGCGCGGTGATCCCGGTGCACGGCGGACTGCGCCGCTACCAGTTCTGACGCGAGGCGAAGCGGCCGGCGAGGAAATCGACGAAAGCGCGCACCTTCGCCGAGAGATAGCGCCGGCTCGGATACACGGCGTAGATCGCCGACACCGGCGCCGCGAACGATTCCAGGACCCGCACCAGGCGGCCGTGTTTCAGGTCCTCGCCGACCATGAAGTCGGGCTCGAGCGCAATGCCCATTCCCTGCACCGCCGCTGCCGCTAGCAGGTCGCCACTGTTGGAATGCATCGGCCCGGACACGCGGACCGGCCGCTCGCGTCCGGCGCCGTCGCGAAATACCCACTGGCCGCGCAGCGGGAGGTACTCGTAGGTGAGGCAGCGATGCTTCGCCAGATCCTCGGGTGCGCGCGGCGTGCCGTGCCGTTCGAGGTAGCTGCGCGCCGCGCAGCACACGAGCCGAGTTTCGCCCAATTGGCGCGCAACCACGTTCTCGCCGCCCGTGCTGCCGATCCGGATCGCCAGATCGTAGCCCTCGTCCACCAGATCGACGATGCGGTCTGCGAGCGTGACTTCGAAGCGCACTTCGCCGTGCCGGGCCTGGAAGGCGCCGATCGCCGGCGCCACGTGCCGGACGCCGAAATTGATCGAACAGGTCAGCTTGATCGTGCCGCGTGGCCGAACGCTGCTGGCGGCCGCCGCGCTCTCGGCCTCGTCCAGATCGGCCAGCAACTGCACGCAGCGCTCGTAGAACGCCTGCCCGCTTTCCGTGAGCGAGAGACGCCGGGTGGTGCGCTGGAGCAGGCGCGTATCGAGATGCGCCTCGAGGTCCGCGACCTGGCGCGAGCAGGCCGAAGTCGAGATGCCGAGGCGCTCTGCGGCACGCGCGAAGCTGCCCTGCTCGACGACCTTGGCGAACACGCTCATGGCGTTGAAGCGGTCCATTGCATTATCCTGATTTTCGGGCTAATCAATTGCCAATTCTGATCTTTATCCCGACCTTTGCAAGTCTCATGATGAGCGCCATCAATCTCACCGACTGGAGACACCAATGTCCGATCCACGGACTACGCCCTACGCCGCTCTCGTACTGCGCCTCTCGCTGGGCGTGATGTTCATTGCACACGCATTGCTGAAGTACTCCGTCTTCACCCTGCCCGGCACGGTGAAGTTCTTCGAATCGCTGGGGCTTCCCGGTCCGCTCGCCTATCTGACGTTCGGCGCTGAACTGATCGGCGGTGTCCTGATCCTGCTGGGGCTGGGCACGCGGTATGCGGCTGCCGCGCTGATTCCGTTCCTGATCGGCGCGACCTGGGCGCATGCCGGCAACGGCTGGCTGTTCAGCGCGCCGAACGGCGGCTGGGAGTACCCTGCGTTTCTCGCCGCGGCTGCGCTCGCCCAGGCACTGCTCGGCGATGGTCGATTCGCCCTCGCGAACGTGTCGTTCAACCGCGGCCCAGGTCGAGCCTACGCATGAAGCCCAAGAAGCCGTTGCCGATCCTGTTCCTGTCGCACGGCTCGCCCATGCACGCGCTCGATGCGGGCGCGGCGGGAAAAGCCTGGGCCCGGCTCGGGCAGACCCTGCCGCGCCCGCGGGCGCTGCTGATCGCCTCGGCGCACTGGGAGACCAATTTGCCGATGTTCACGGGCAACCCCGGACCCGAGACGATTCACGATTTCTTCGGCTTTCCGGAGCCCCTGTACCGCATTCGTTACGCCGCGCCCGGCGAACCGCGACTGGCGGCGCGCGCGCTCGCCGCGCTGAAGGAGGCTGGCTTTACCGCTGCCATCGACGGCTGCCGCGGCCTCGACCATGGCGCGTGGTCGCCGCTGCTGCACATGTACCCCGAGGCTGACGTGCCGGTGGTGCAAGTCTCGATTCAGACCCAGCTCGGACCGAGACATCACCTGGCGCTGGGTCGGGCGCTCGCACCGCTTGCTTCCGAGGACGTGCTGCTCGTCGGCTCCGGCCACATGACGCACAACCTGCGCGACCGGCGCCCCGAGGGCGCGGCGCCGCTTGCCTACGCGCGCGAGTTCCAGGAATGGACCGACGCGCGCATTCGCGACCGCGACCTCGAGAGACTGGCCGACTATCGCAGCCGAGCGCCGCACGGCGCACGCGCGCATCCTACGGAAGAGCACTTCCTGCCGCTGTTCTTCGCGCTCGGCGCGGCAGGTACCGACTATCGCGCCGAGCGCCTGCACGACGGCATCGAAAGCGGCGCGCTGGCGATGGATGCCTACTGCTTCGATTCCGCCCGGATCCAGCCGACTCAGTTCACAGCAAAGGACAAATCATGGACAAATTCCTGAATCTCGCGGGCCGCATCCTGCTCGCACACATCTTCGTCATCAGCGGCTACGGCAAGATCGCCGGTTATGCCGGCACCCAGGCGTACATGGTCTCGAAGGGCGTGCCGGGAGAGCTGCTGCCGCTCGCAATCCTGCTGGAGCTTGGCGGCGGCATCGCGATCATCGCAGGGTTCATGACGCGCTGGACGGCGCTCGCGCTGGCGCTCTTCTGTGTCGTGTCGGGGCTCCTGTTCCACTGGGACCTCGGCGACCAGGGACAGACGATCAACCTGATGAAGAACTTCGCGCTGGCCGGCGGCTTCCTGCTTCTCGCGCAGGCGGGCGCGCCGTTTCTCAGCATTGACCGCCTGCGAAGCGGCGAGACGAAATCCAGCTGACATCCGCCATCGGAGACGGTCATTACCCGGTTCTTCACAGAGTACGGACTGCTGGCTGTTTTCGGCTTCGTCCTGCTCGAGCAGCTGGGCGCCCCGATTCCGGCAATGCCGGTCGTGCTGCTCGCCGGCGCGCGTGCGGTCGACGATCCTGTCTTCGGTGTCCATGCACTCGCCCTGGCGGTGCTCGCCTGCAGCCTTGCCGACCTGGCATGGTTCTGGGCGGGACGCCGTTATGGTTACCGCGTGCTCAAGCTACTGTGCCGGATCTCGCTGTCGCCCGATTCCTGCGTGCGCCAGACGGAAGCCAATTACGAACGCCGCGGCGTCGCCACGCTCGTGATCGCCAAGTTCGTGCCGGGGCTCGCGACCGTGGCGCCGCCGGTCGCCGGCGCGCTCGGACTCAGTCTGTCGTCTTTCCTGGTCTACAACGGCGCCGGCGCGCTGCTGTGGTCGGGAACGGGGCTGATCCTCGGGATCGTGTTTCACAGCCAGATCGACTGGCTGCTCGACCGGCTCGCAGAACTCGGCGGCCAGGCGCTGCTGCTGGTCGTCGCGCTGGTGGCGCTTTACGTCGCGTACCGCGCCTGGGACCGCTGGCGCTTCGGCAGGTCCCTGCGCACCGCGCGAATCAGCGTCGAGGACCTCTACGCGATGATGAGTCGCGGCGAGGCGCCACTCGTCCTCGACGTGCGCACGCGCACCCATCGCGCGCTGGACGGCCGGAGGATTCCGGGTGCGCAAGCGGTAGATCTCGATGACCTTGAGCGCACGCTCGTCGGAATTCCGCGCGACATGAGCGTAGTCGTGTATTGCGCCTGCCCGAACGAGGCAAGCGCGGTCAAAGTCGCGCTGCTGCTGCGGGATCGCGGGATACGCGGCGTGCGCCCGTTGGCCGGAGGGATCGACGCCTGGGCCGCGGCCGGTCTGGGCCTCGAAACCGCGACCGCGTCGTTGCCGGGCGTCGATTGAGACGCGCTCGAAATGCGGACGCGCGCAGCGAGCCTGCGAAGAATGCGGCGACCCGATTCCTGACGGCTCCGCAGCGCCGCTCAGAGCTCCGCGTAGCGGCGGCGGTGCGTCTCCATCATCTTCCAACGAACGACCGGCAGTTTTTCGATGCAGTGCAGCGGCACGCGGAAACTCTGCACCGGCTCGAGCATCCGGATCTGCGTGCCGCGTTGCGCACCGTCTGAAAAAGCGCTCGCGCCGAAGTGCGCGCCCGTTCCGAGCCGCTCCTCGTAGCCGGCCGGCGTGGTGAGCATCGCCTCGCCGGAACGCAGCACGATCAGTTCCTTGTCCGGAGGCGCCATCACGGCACGCGCTTCGAACGCCGCCGGCTGCGTTTCGCGCACCAGGCGGTTGAGCGTCATGCACGACACGCCGTCGGCAAAAAGCCAGGTGCCGCGCAGGAATTCGAGTTCTTCCCGTGACTCCACGATCTCACGGTAAAGGGCGTTGCGCGTCACGAAATCGAGGTACAGGTCCTGCGGCAGGCGCATCGCCTGCACGAAGCTGAGCGCGCGGTAGGTCTCGTTCGCCGCCATTCCGAGCAGCGACGTCGTCTCGCCGATGATCGATCCGGCCGAAAGCCTGTGGCTCCCCGGAACGCCCGTCCGCAGCATCTCGACGGTGCCGCTCAGGATGATGTAGACGTCCGACACCGGCTGGCCCTCGCGAACCAGGATGACCTCGGGATTGAACACCATGATGCTGTTGTTCATCAGGTGCCGGATGCGGTGAATCGGGACTTCGGGAAAGTAACCCTCCAGGTACCGGAACGCGCGCCGCCGCAGCTCGTCGGATACGCCCTCGATCAGCACGTCGACCGTGCCGAACGGCGCACCCGAGCCGATCGCGCGCTCGTCCTCGGTCAGCCGCCGCGAGGTGTGCGCGAGAATCAGCTTGCCCGAGGCGTCGCCCGCGAAATCCGCCGCCGCGCCGTGGATCAACCCGCCTCCGATGTCGATTTTCTTGACGTCGGCTTTCTGGCGGTACTCGCTCACGGTCCGGTCGAAGCGCTCCTGGCTGATGCCAGCCGGCGCATCGCGCGGCGAAATCATCTTGCGCATCACCTCGACCGAGGCGATGTCGCCGAGGTGGGCGTAGCTGCGGTAACCGCCTTCCCAGAGGGCGCGAAAATAGAAAATCGTCGTCTCCACCGGGTGCGGCGAAAGCACCGGCCGCACCTCCAGCCCCTCGATTTCGTTCCAGGTGTCCAGGTGCAGGTCGTGCACCTCGAACAGCGCGCCGAACTCCTGTTCCGAGAGCTGCATCACCGTCTCGAGCTTGCGAATCACCGAGGCGCGCACCATCGGCACGGCGTAGTAGGCGATGCGCCGGTCGCCGCGGATCAGCGCCGTCAGGCCGACGAGGTGGTCGTCGTGACAGTGGGTGTGGAAAATGCCGTCGATCTCGTTGATGCCGATGCCGAGCGCAGTCAGTGTGTGGTCGATGTTCGGCCCGGCATCGACGAGGTAGACGCGGCCCTGGAACAGCACGATGCTGCCCATCGCGGGACGGTTCATGTCCCAGCCGTCGCCGTCGCCGCTGTGCACGACCGTGAAGTAGTCCCGCTGCAGCAGGTGATAGCCCAGGGAATACGGGCACTCGTAGGTCACGCCGGGGGCGAGGTTCAGGTCGACTTCGACGGTTTCGCCCTCGTAGGAGATCTCGAAGACGTTCGTGCGCAGCCTGCGGATCGCCACGCCGTTGCGGATCCCGACTGCGTCGCGCTCCACGTACACCGGCTGCACCAGCTCCTCGCTCTGCCGGATGCTGCCGAACGCGAAGCCGAGTTTCATGCGCATCATTTCCCGGGCGAGTTCCTCGCTCATCCCGGTCTCCTGCAATTCCTCGAACGAGGCGAGACCGTAGTTGCCGCGGAAGATGTAGGCCATCTGCGCGTCCACCTGGCGGCGCGAGCCGATCAGCATCGGCCGAATTCCGGTGTTGCGCGGATGACCGGGCACGATCATGCCCTGGTTGTAGAGCATCTGGAGGACGGGAAATTCCGATCGACTGCACACCTGCCCGTTCTGGATCGCCAGATCCGAAAGCAGGATCGTGTTCGGCCCGGTCTCGCAGGCCACGCCGTCCATTTCCACCGGCACGATCAGGCCGGTGCGCAGCAGGTGCTTGACCACATCCTCCGGGCAACCGCACAGGATGCGCACGTCGGCCTGGCGAACCTCGACCCAGGTGATCCCCGAACTGACGTGGACTTTTCGGATGTTGGTCATGTGGGGCGTCTGCCGCCCGCACTCTAGCGCGAGTAGCCGGCGGAGGCAAAAAACGACCGCTAGCGCCCGCGAAAGACGGGTTTGCGTTTTTCGTTGAACGCGCGCACGCCCTCCAGCCGGTCCTCGGTGCCCACGAGCCGGTTGTAGGCCTCGATTTCATAGCGGTAGCCGGTCAGCAGGTCCATCTGCAGGCCATAGTGGATCGACTTCTTCGCCTGGCGCACGGCGAGCGGCGCGTTCGCCGCGATCGCGCGGGCGCAGCCGAGCGCCTCCTCGAGCAGCGCCGCGCGTTCGCAAATCCGGTTCACCAACCCCCAGCTCGCCGCTTCGGCGGCACCGAAAGCGCGCGCCGTGAGGATCAGTTCCTTGGCGCGCCGCTCCCCGACCGCGCGCGGCAGGTTCTGGGTGCCCATGCCGCCGGGCATGATGCCCAGGCGCAGCTCCGACTGCGCGAAGCGGGCTTCGGGCACCGAGTAAACGAAGTCGCAGCACAGCGCGATCTCCAGCCCGCCGCCGAAGGCATCGCCATTCACCGCCGCGATCACGGGCAAGGGGCATTCCGCGAGCGCAACAAAGGCGCGTTCGAAAATCTCGTGCTGCGCGCGCCACGCCGCGTCGCTCATTGCATCGCGCTCCTTCAGGTCGCCGCCGGCGCAAAAGGCGCGATCGCCCGTTCCCGTGAGCACCACGCAGCGAATCTCTCCGGGCTCCGCCGCAAACCGTGCCCACAGATCGCAAATTTCGCGCGCCATCTGCGTGTCGAGCGCGTTCAGGACTTCGGGGCGATCGAGGCGAACCGCCAGCACCTGCTCTCCGGCCGGTTGCAGCGCGAGCGTCGAATACGGTGGATAACTCATGTTCCCGGTCTCCAGGCTACGGGGCGCGGACTCGCGGGCATTCTCCCCGATCGGCGTCGCCGCGATCCCGGTGATTCAAGCGGTCATTCTAGCGGCGGTCGGTGATCGACTGCGGCGCGCTGCGGGGTGCCAAGCTACACTGGCGAAAAAATGCGTGTCCGCAAAGCCACCCGCAGCATGCTCGGCCTCGGCCCGTCGGAGTTCGCGGTTCTGCGCCGGCTCGACACGCCTGAGAAGATCCAGGCGTTCCTGTTCGGGCTGAAGCAGAATTTCGAACCCGACGGCGACACCTGCCGCTCGGTGCGCGCGGTACTGCGGCTGCGGCGCGCGCACTGCATCGAAGGCGCAACGCTCGCCGCCTGCGCGCTCTGGATCCACGGCGAGCGGCCTTTGCTGCTCGATCTGCAGGCGGTGCACGACTACGACCACGTAGTGGCGCTTTTTCGGCGCAACGGCCGCTGGGGCGCGATTTCGAAGACCAATGGCGCGGTGCTGCGCTTTCGCGATCCGGTGTACCGCACGCTGCGCGAACTGGCGATGTCGTATTTCCACGAGTACTGCAACAGGCTCCACCAGAAGACGCTGCGCAGGTATTCGCGGCCGTTCGACCTGCGCCGCCTCGACCCGGCTGACTGGGCTGCGTCAAAGGACGGCAACTGGAAGCTCGCCGACGCGCTCGATGCGACGCACCACTATCGCCTGGTCTCGCCGGCGCAGGCGCGAGCGCTCACGCGCCGCGATCCCTTCGAGCGTCGCGCGACCAGCCGGCTGCAGTATCCCGCGCCGCGAAATTCGAGCGCGCGGGGCCGGCGCAAGAAGCGTTGACGCCTATTTCTGCTCGACCTTGCCGATTTTCTCCAGCGCCACGGCAAGCCGCCGCGCGTCCTGATCCCAGTATTTCTGGAATTCCGGGGCGTCCAGATACGAAACCGGCGTCGCGACCTTTTCCATCGCGTTGCGGAAATCGGGGTCGGCCGCCGCGTTGCGCACCGCTTCGCGCAGACGCTGTATCACGGGCGCCGGCGTCGCCACCGGCGCGAACACGCCTGACCAGATGTAGAACTCGGCGTCGTAACCCAATTCCTTGAACGTCGGCACCTCCGGCAGCAGCGCGAGCCGCTTGTCGCTCCAGGACGCCAGCGCGCGCATCTTGCCTGCCTTGATCTGGCCGATCGCGGCCGCCGGACCCGAAGCGAGCGCTTCGACCTGGCCGCCAAGCAGCGCGGTCACCGCCGGACCGCCGCCCTGGTAGGGAACGTGGAACAGCTGGATCCCGGCCGCGTTCGCAAAGATTTCCATCGCGACGTGCAGCGTGCCGTAGACGCCCGAGGACGAGTAGTTGATCTTGCCGGGGTTCGCCTTCGCGGCAGCGACGAACTCCTTGAGCGTGTGATACGCGCTGTCGCCGCGCACCACCAGGACCGTGGGATCCGCGGTCACCAGCGCGATCGGCGCGAAATCCTTCATCTCGTAAGCCGGCGCCTTGCCGTTGATGCGGTCGGAAACGGGAAAGATCGAGATCGACGACAGCCCCATCAGGACGGTGTAGCCATCGGGAGCGGATTTGGCGACCACCGCCATCCCGACGGCGCCGCCGGCGCCGGTGCGATTGACGACCACGACCGGCTGTTTGAGCGTTCTTTCCATGGCTGCGGCGAGCGGACGTCCGACGATGTCGGCCACACCTCCCGGCGGGAACGGAACGATCATGGTCACCGGCTTGGTCGGATAGTTCTCCTGCGCGAAAGCGAGCGAGGTCGCAACCAGCAGCGCTGCGCCAACGATGCGTCGAATCATGGTCTCGGCTCCATTTGGTAGTCCCGGATTACAACTGTTACACAAGGTTGCACTCTAACCGTCAACAGATCCGGGGTCCACGCGTCATACTGGGCAGGCAAACCAACGCAGGAGGGTGTCATGCATGCCAAGAACTTCGCGATTCTCGCAGTCGCCGCCGCGGCGCTCGGCAGTTCGATCCCGGCCTTCGCCTCGCCGCCCGGATGGGCTCCCGCGCATGGACACCGCCAGCAGCTCCACGGTTCCCATGTGTACAACGTGGTTCCTGCCCCCGCTTACGGGTACCGGACCGGACCGATCGCCGTGTACCGCGCGCCGGTCGCCGTGTACCGCGTACCCGTTGCCCTGTACCGTGCACCGGTTGCCGTGTACCGCGCGCCGGTTCGCTACTCGCTTCCCCCACCGGCCTACCGCGTCTACCCGGATCGCGCCGCGGGCGGGGCGTTCGCCGGAGCCGTCGCGGGTGCGATCATCGGTGGCAGTTTCGCCACCGGCGAGCAGCGGTTCCCGGCGGTCGCGATCGGCACCGTGCTGGGCGCGGTGATCGGCCACGAGATCGCGAGCGGTTACTGACGTAAGGAATTCGGCACGGCTGCGACCAACGGGTATCATGAGCAAAGTGCCCACAACCCTTCACAGGAACCGACGGCGCAGCCTGCTGCAGGCGGTGGCAGCGTTCCCCTTTGCCCTGCTCGCCGGCCGTAGTTTCGCCGCGCCCCCCGTCACCATGAAAGAAGTCGAAGCGCTGCAGCAGAACTGGAAGGCGTTCCTGGCGGAGGGGACACAGGTCCCTTCGCCGACCGAACCGCTCAAACTGAGCAAGGACGAATGGCGCAGACGGCTCGAGCCGCGCGCCTACAGCGTCCTTCGCGATGAGGGCACGGAACCCGCCGGAAGCAGTCCGCTCGATCGCGAAAAGCGTGAAGGCGTGTTTGTCTGCGCGGGTTGCAGCCTGCCGCTGTTCACCTCGGCGATGAAATTCGACAGCGGCACGGGCTGGCCGAGTTTCTTCACCGTGATCAAGGGCAACGTAGGAACCAGCCGCGATTTCAAACTGATTTTCCCGCGCACCGAGTATCACTGCGCGCGCTGCGGCGGTCACCAGGGCCACCTGTTCGACGATGGCCCGCCTCCGACCGGGCTGCGCTACTGCAACAACGGCGTGGCGCTGAAGTTCATTCCCAAGGCCGCCAAGGCCTGAATCCGCGCGCCCCGGAGTCTCGGGGCTATTTCGCCAGTCGAAGGTCCTCGGCGAGCGGCCGCCCGGGAAAATGGAAGCGCACCGGCCCGTCCGGGAGCGCGTGCAGAAACTGCTTGAGATACGGGTCCTCGGAGGCGAGCACGTCCTCGGGCGAGCCCTCGCCCACCAGCACGCCGTCGGCAATCACGTACAGGTAATCCACCACGTCGAGGGCTTCGGACACGTCGTAGGTGACCACGATGGAAGTCGCGCCGAGCGCGTCGTTCAGTTTCCGGATCAAGGTCGCGATGACGTTGAGCGTGATCGGATCGAGACCGGCGAACGGCTCGTCGTACACCACCAGTGCCGGATCCGCCGCGATGGCGCGAACCAGCGCCACGCGCCGCGACATGCCCCCCGAAAGATCGGCCGGCATCACGTCGCGCGCGCCCCGCAGCCCGACCGCGTCCAGCTTCATCAGCACCAGCGCGCGAATCAGTTCCTCGGGCAGGTCGAAATGCTCGCGCAGCGGAAACGCGATGTTCTCGAACACCGAGAGGTCGGTGAACAGCCCGCTCGACTGGAACATCATGCCCATGCCCCGCCGCATTTCGTAGAGCGCGTCGGTGTCGAGTTCGTGAACCACTTTGCCGTCGACGCGGACCGAGCCGCGCGCAGGCCGCAACTGCCCGCCGATCAGGCGCAGCAGCGTCGACTTGCCGCTGCCGCTGCCCCCGAGAATCGCGACCACCTTGCCGCGAGGAATCGAAAGCGAAAGCCCGCGGAACACCGGGCGTCCGGAATAGGCGAAATGCAGCTCGGAAACCTCGACCAGCGGCGTCGTTTCGGCATTCATCGTCGGACGGAAGTTTAGCGCAGGACCTATTTCGCCCTTCGTCAGGTCTCCGGTATTCGGCGTGATTCATGCCGAACACCGGAGATCGGGAAACGTCAACGTCCGCGCAAGGTGCTGGCGCCGCGCGGGTTTTGCCCTTCGTCAAGTCTCCGGTGTTCAGCGTGATTCATGCCGAACACCGGAGATCGGGAAGCGTCAAAATCCGCACCGCTCTAGAATCCCACCGTGTCCGACGAGACCACCCGACCGTATGCAGGTCTCACGCCCGAAGTCGTCCTCGATGCCCTGGAGAGCACGGGATTGCGCGGCGACGGGCGGCTGCTCGCGCTGAACAGTTTCGAGAATCGCGTCTATCTGGCGAACCTCGAAGGCGCGGCTCCGGACGAGGGCTTCGCGGCGCGCAGCGTCGTTGCCAAGTTCTATCGGCCCGCACGCTGGAGCGATGCGCAGATCGGGGAGGAACACGCGTTCGCGCGTTCGCTCGCGGAACTCGAGATTCCGGTGGTCGCGCCGCAGATGCTCTCCGGGTGCACGCTTCACGAATTCGCGGGATTCCGTTTCGCGGTCTACCCGCGCTGTGGCGGCCGCCCGCCGGAACTCGAAGACCCGAACGTGCTCGAGTGGATCGGGCGCTTCATCGGCCGGATTCACTCGCTGGGCGCTGCGGCGCCGTTCCGGGAGCGGCCGGCGCTCGACCTCGAGGGTTTCGGCAAGCTGCCGCGCGACTGGTTGCTGGCAAACGCGAACCTGCCCGCCGAGCTGAAGGAGGTGTGGCGAAGCGTCGCCGATCAGGCGCTCGATGGCGTGCGCGTTGCCTGGGAGCGGGCCGGCAGGGTGGCCACGATCCGGCTGCACGGCGATTGCCACGTGGGAAACATCCTCTGGACCGAACCTGATGCGCGCCGCGGGGCCTCCGGCGGACCGCACTTCGTCGATCTGGACGACGCGAGATCCGGACCCGCGGTGCAGGATCTGTGGATGCTGCTGCCGGGTGAGCGCGCGGTCGCGGAAAAATCGCTCGCCGCGCTGCTGCGCGGCTATGAACGATTCTTCGAGTTCGATCGCGGCGAACTCTGCCTCGTCGAAGCGCTGCGCACGCTGCGCCTGCTGCACTACGCCTACTGGATCGCGCGCCGCTGGGACGATCCGGCGTTCCCGGCGGCATTCCCGTGGTTCGGCACCCAGCGCTACTGGGAGGACCGGATCCAGGAATTGCGCGAACAGATCTCGGCAATGCAGGATCCACCCCTCGCCTGCTAGGATTCGACCGCTCATGACGGCTGCCGCGCTCCGTAGGCTGGAAGACCTGAGGAACGCGTACGGCCGGGATTGCGGGCGCGAGAAGCTGGCGCTGCTGCGGCGGCTCGAGCACGCGCGCCTGGGCAGCGCGCGCGAACTCGAGAGGCTGCACGAGCAACTCCTGTTCCTGCGCGCCTATCCCGACGATTCGCGGGTGCTCGCTCGGGTGCGCCGCCTGTTGATGCGATTTGCGCGGCGGCCCGATCTGCGCGCGCAGCGCGATGCGCTGGAAAACACGGGCATCGCGGGCACCGCGATCCGCTTTCCGTTCTTCTGGCCCGGCGCGCGCTGGCTGTCGCGCCGTTGGCCGGGCCGGATCGCGCTCGATCGCCTCGATCGGGCGGCCGATCGCGCCATCGCGAAGCTTCTCGGCGCGGAACGCCGCCTGGGCGGGTTCGGCGCGCTCGATCGCATCCGGCGGCGCGGAATCACCGATGCCGTCCAGTTCATTCGCCTCGTCGAGGCGATGCCGGGAAACGCAAGGGCGAAGGAAGCGTTCTACGACGCGATCGAACCGGTGATCGAACTGCACTCCGGGCGCGGAACGCCGAACCGCACGCTCGCCGCGCACGGCGACGGCCCGACGTCCTGGCAGCGAAAGCCGCTCGATCGCGCCCGCCCCGATCTCGCCGCCGAACTTCGCCGTCCGCCGCGTCGCGTGCGACGCGTCACCGCGCGCGAGGGCGAGCGGCTGCTCGATCTCGCGCGCGCCGCGATGGCGACGCGCAGCCGCGACCTCGACGCCTTTGCCTACGGCGACCCGCGCGCGGTTCGCATCGTCGAGGACGGCGGGGGCCTCGCCTTCTCGCTCAACGGGGTGATTGCCGAGCGCCAGCTCGCGCACGCCGCGCCTTACGGCGCGCTGACGCTTCGCAACGGCGTGCCGCTCGGCTACAGCCAGCTGGACATGGCCGGCAGGCACGCGGAAATTTCGTTCAACACCTTCCCGACCTTCCGCAACGGCGAGGCAGCGCGGATCTTCGCGCGCGCGCTCGCGCTCGGCTGGCACGTGCTGGGCGCACGCCGCTTCAGCATCGAGCCCTACCAACTGGGCCGGAACAACCACGAAGCGATCGAATCGGGCGCCTGGTGGTTCTACTACAAGTTCGGTTTCCGGCCGCGGGCACCCGAAGCGCGCCTCGTCCTTGGACGGGAACTGGCGCGGATGCGCGAATCGCCCGCCCATCGCTCGAGCGCCGCGACGCTCGAGCGCCTCGCGAACTGGCACCTGTACCTGGACCCCGGGCGCCGTCGATGAGCGGGACCGTGGTCAGGATCGGCGGCGCATCGGGGTTCTGGGGCGACTCGTCGGTGGGAGCGCCGCAACTCGCCGAGGTGCCGGGCATCCGCTACATCGTGTTCGACTACCTCGCCGAACTGACGATGTCGATTCTCGCCGCCGCACGCGCCCGAAATGCCGAACTCGGCTACGCAACCGACTTCGTAGAGATCACGGCACGACAGATCCTGAAGACCTGCCGAGAACGAGGCATCCGCCTGATCGCGAACGCGGGGGGCGTCAATCCCGAGGCCTGCGCGAAAGCGCTGCGCTCGCTCGCCGCCGAACTCGGCGTCGAGACGAAGATCGCCGTGGTCGGCGGCGATGACCTGATGCCAAAGCTGGCTGCGCTGCGTGAACGCGGCGTGAGCGATGTCGCCACCGGCGTGCCGCTGCCGCAGCGCGTGGCGAGCGCCAACGCCTATTTCGGCGCGTTGCCGGTTGCACGCGCGCTCGACCTTGGGGCAGAGGTCGTGATCACCGGCCGAGTCGTCGACAGCGCGGTCACGCTCGGCGCCCTGATCCACGAATTCCGCTGGAGCGCCGAAGATTACGACCGCCTTGCCGCCGGATCGCTTGCCGGCCACCTGATCGAATGCGGCTGCCAGGCGACGGGAGGCCTGTTCACCGACTGGCGCGACGTGCCCGACTGGGCCGGCATGGGCTACCCCGTGATCGAGTGCGACGCCGACGGCGGCTTCGTCGTCACGAAGCCGCAGAACACCGGCGGTCTCGTATCGGTCGCCTCGGTCGCCGAGCAGATGCTCTACGAAATCGGCGACCCGGCGAATTACGTTCTCCCGGACGTGGTCTGCGACTTCACGCAGGTGCGCATGGAGTCCGCGGGATCGCAGCGCGTGCGCGTCACTGGCGCGCGCGGCAAGCCGCCGACCGACCGCTACAAGGTGAGCGCCACCTACCTGGACGGTCATCGCTGTACCGGTACGCTGACGATCACCGGTTTCGAGGCCGCCGCGAAGGCGCGTCGCTCCGGCGAGGCGATCCTCGAGCGCACGCGGGGGATTTTCCGGCGCCTGGGACTTCCGGATTACACGGCGACCGACCTCTCGGTGCTCGGCACGGAGGGCGCCTACGGTCCGCACGCCCGGGCGCACGACCTGCACGAAGCGGTGATGCGCCTCGCCGTCGCGCATCCGCAGAAGACCGCGCTCGAAATTTTCGCGCGTGAAATCGCGCCCGCGGGAACCTCCTGGTCGCCCGGAACCACCGGGAGCCTGAACGCCGGACGACCGAACGTGTCGCCGCAGATCAAGCAGTTCGCGTTCCTGCTTCCCAAGTCCGAAGCCCAGCCGCGAGTTTCAATCGACGGGCACAGCGAAACCATGGCAGTGCCCGCAGGCAGCGCGGCGCCGCTGATCGCAGGGGCGGATGCGCAACTCGAATACCCGCCATTGCCCGAAGACGCCGTCACGCTGCCGCTGATCCGTCTGGCGTACGGCCGCAGCGGCGACAAGGGCGACAGTTGCAACGTCGGCCTCATCGCGCGCCGCCCCGAATACCTGCCATGGATCGCGAGCCAGGTGACCGCGACCGCAGTTGCCGATCATCTGCGCCACCTCGTCAAGGGGCGCGTCACCCGCTACGCGCTGCCGGGAATCGGCGCGCTCAATTTCGTGCTGGAAAATTCACTCGGCGGCGGCGGCATGGCCTCGTTGCACAGCGACCCGCTGGGCAAAGGCATGGCGCAGATCGTGCTCGGCATGCCGGTTCGGGTGCCGCGGGACATCCTCTAGTCCGGCAGGTCGTCGATCGCGGTCTCGAGGTGCGCGCGCTCGGCCCATTCGCGCACCGTCCAGCCCTCGTCGGAAATCTCGATCCGATTGAACGCCGCATTCGGGATCTCGAAATCGCGCTTCGCCGCCAGGCCGAGGCGGTTGGCGTGGCGGTAGGCCATGTCGAGCACGCCGCCGTGCGTGAACACGAGCACGTCCTCTCCGGCGTGGCGCGAGGCGATCGCGGCGAGGCAGGCGAGCGACCGCTCGTTGAACGCGCGCAGCGCCTCGCCGCCGTTGAAATCGAACTCCAGGTCGTGCGCACGGAAGCGCGCGTACTCCTCGGGGAACCGAACCTTGACCTCGGCGTAGGTCAGCGTCTCGAACATGCCGTAGTGGCGCTCGCGCAGCATCGGATCGAGGCGCACCGCCAGGTCGAGCGCATTCGCCGCCGGTTGCGCAGTCTGCGTCACGCGCACGAGATCGCTTGAATACAGCGCGGCGAAACGGTGACCATTGAGCAGCGCGGCGACCGCGCGAGCCTGCGCGTGGCCGACCTCGGAGAGCGGAATGTCGGTCTGACCCTGCACGCGACCCTCGGCGTTCCACAGAGTCTCGCCGTGACGGAAAATCCAGAGCGTTGCCATACGCGCATTCTAGCGAGCGGAGCGCGCGAGCCGCGAACCGCCCGCGCGCTAGGGCGAACCGGCTCGCAGCAGTTGCGCGCGCAGCGCCTGGATTTCCTCGATCATGTCCGCCACCAGCGCCGCGAGTTCCGGCTCGGCATCGAAGTCGCGCTCGAGCGCGCGCATGCGCCTCGCCCGCTCGGCTTCCGCGCCCGTGAAACGCCATTCCGCGGTCACGGTGCCGTACACGGGGAGCAGTCCTTCATCGACGCGGCGGATCAGCCACTCGCGCTCGAGATCGCAGGCCGCGCAGAGTTCCTCGATGCCCAGGCAGGCACCGTCGACCATCTCGCCGACGAGAACGTCATCTTCACGCATGATTCAATCCTCCCGCTTCCGGCGCGGATCGAAAGCGAGTTCCCGCGCCATGGTTTCGTACAGTTCACGCGCCCTCGGCGAGTCCGCAGGCGGAACGACGATGCGCAGGTCCAGATACAGGTCTCCGGGAGGGTCCCCGGCGAGCCCCTGGCCACGCACGCGCAACGCCCGGCCACCCTGAGCACCCTCGGGAATTCTCACCCTCAGCGCACCGCCGGGCATTTCCACGTTCAAGATCGCGCCAAGCGCCGCCTCCCAGGGCGCGACCGGAAGCGCAAGGTGCAAGTCCCGGCCATCGACGCGAATCCGGGGATGTGGCCTGAAATGCACTTCGAGCAGCAGATCGCCCGACGCGCTTCCCGCATGGCCGGGCGCTCCCTGCCCGGCCAGCCGGATGACCTGCCGCTCCTGGATGCCGCGGGGAATCTTCACGTTGAGCGTGCGCGTATCGAGCATCACGCGGCCGCTCGCGTCGAGTTTCGGGACGCGCAGCGAAATCTGGCGCGTCGCACCGAGCAGCGCGTCCTCGACGTCGAGCAGGATCTTGGCGTGATGGTCGTTGCGTCCCGCGGCCCGCCCGGCGGCGTCGCCCCACCGGCCCGCGCGTCCGAACAGCTCGGAGAAGAACTCGCTGAAGTCCGCCGCCTCCGAGCGCGAGAAATCGTGTCCCGAAAACTCGAACCCGGCGTCCCAGTCGGGCGGCGGACGGAACTCCTGCCCGGGCCGGAAGTCCTGGCCGAGCCGGTCGTAGGCGGCGCGCTTTTCGGGATCCGAGAGCACGGCGTACGCCTCGTTCACCTCCTTCATGCGCCGTTCGGCGTCCGCTTCCTTTGAGACGTCAGGGTGGTACTTGCGAGCGAGCTTGCGGTAGGCCTTCTTGACCTGCTCCTGCAGAGCGCCCCGCGAAACGCCCAGCGTCCGGTAGTAGTCCTTGAATTCCAACGGCTGCCGCCTTTCCGGGAGCGTTCACTCCGAGACGATGTCCCGAGAGTTCATATCTTAGGCGTTCGGCGGATTTTTCAAGGGCTTGAAGTCCGGCCAGGTGATCCCATTTTGAGCGGCATGGGGATGCCCGCGAAAGGGTGTGCCCGTCGCCAATCACAATGGAGGAAGCGTTCATGGATCTGTCGCTATTCCCCCGCGACCTGTTCGCGGAACTGGACCGCCTGCAACGCCAGATGCAGCAGGCGTTCGAATACTCCCCGAGCATCCGGGGCTTTCCGCGCCGCGGATTCCCGGCGCTCAACGTGGGGCACACCGAGCGCTCGGTGGAGATCTTCGCCTTCGTTCCCGGCCTCGATCCGGCAACGCTCGAAGTGAATCTCGAGCGTGGCGTCCTGACGATCGCCGGGGAGCGCGCAGGCGAGCTGCCTGAGTCGAACGACAAGACGATCGTGCACATCGACGAACGCTTCACCGGCCGCTTCCGGCGCGTCGTGACGCTGAGCGATGATCTCGATTCCAACGCGGTGCAGGCGACCTATCGCGACGGCGTGCTGCACATCAGCATCGGGCGCCAGGAAACCACGCAGCCGCGCCGCATCAGCATCCAATGAACCAGGAGACCCCCATGACCGAACATTCCGCCATCACCCGCGACGCGCCGCCCGAGCGCGAGCAACCCGCTCTGCTGCCGCCGGTGGACGTGATCGAGGACTCGACCGGCATCACGCTGTTCGCAGACCTTCCGGGCGTGCCGAAGGAGCGCCTGAACCTGCACCTGGAGTCGGACACGCTGACCATCGAAGGCGAGATGGGTCTCGACATGCCGAAAGACATGATCGCGACCCATGCGGAAGTCGGGATGCCGCGCTACCGCCGCGTGTTCACGCTGTCGAAGGAACTGGACACGCAGAAACTCTCGGCCGAAATGAAGCAGGGTGTGCTCAGGATCCACATCCAGAAGGTCGAGCAGGCGAAGCCGCGCCGCATCCAGGTGAACGTCGGCTGAGCGCCGCGCCTAGCTTCCGCGCAGCGCCCGCGGCAGGCGCGACCAGTCGATCGCGTCGAGCGCGTTCTTGACCGCATCTTGAGCGCGAGTGCATCGGAAACGGGCTTCTTCGCCTGCGCCAATTCGCCGAATTGATTTCGCTGCCTTTTTTACGCGCTGCCCTTGATGGCGCGGTACATCCGGTCCACCGTCACACGCGCCATCTCGATGGGATCGGCGAAGTTGCGCGGGCGCGGCTTGAGCTACCGGCCCGCGGGCGTATCTCCCTGGCCATCGCTGCCGTGGCAAAAGGCGCAGGTGCGTTCGTAGAGCGCCGTGCCCCGCTCGTGCGCGGACTGCGGCGCAGTCTGCGCGACCGAAGTCGTGGCCCAGACGAGGCCCGCGCTCAGAAAAAGCGCGCCGACCCGTGAAACTTGCATCCACCGTGCTGCCGGGCGCCTCACGGAATACCTCCCCTGTTCTTGCGCCTGAACATGAATGCCGGCGCAATGCTTGAATGGTTACGCGGCCCAGTTTTCCAGCTTGAGCTTCGGCACGCGCCCGAATTCCCGCGTGTTATTCGTCACCAGAGTGACACCGAGTGAGAGCGCGTGCGCGGCGATCCACAGGTCGTTGTTGCCGATCGGCGTGCCGGCGCGCTCGAGGCGCGCGCGCAAGGCGCCGTATCGTTCGCCGACTGCCGCTTCAGGCGCCAGCGCCGGAATCAGCTCGATCAGCCGGTCGAGCGTCGCCAGCGCCCTTGTCCGCTGCGCGCTCTTCTCGGCACCAAAACGCAACTCGCCGAACGTGATCAGCGACATGCCGACCATCCCCGGGGCGAGGCGCGTCAATCGTTTCTCGACTTCAGGCGGACGCTGCCGCGCGATATAGATGCAGATATTGGTGTCGAGCAGATAGCGCAGCGCCATCACCAGTCCTTGCGCGGCTGCGGTGGCGCATCGACACGGCCCGGCGCCATGAAGTCCTCCGGCAGCGAGGCGAGCAGCCGGAACGCCGGCGCCAGATTACCCGCCACGCGCCTGAGCACCACCTCGTCGCCGCGGCGCAGAATTTCCACCTCATCGACGTCGAACTGGAAATCCTTGGGCAGGCGGACGGCCTGCGAATTGCCCGACTTGAATACCGCAGCGGTTCTCATCGCAGGCTCCTGAAATGTTGATACGTGCAGTATATACGCCGGTGCAGGCCCCGGCAAGCGCGCAGGGCGCCGGCGTCGCGCTGCCGGCGCCGCAGCCGTGGTGGAGCCGTTTCAGCCCCCGCGCAGCGCCCGCGGCAGGCGCGACCAGTCGATCGCGTCGAGCGCGTTCTTCACCACGAGCCCGAGGTCGGTGTCCCCGGTCATCACGAGGCGGCGCTTGAAGAACAGCGTGTCGGGGTCTTCGCGGCGCAGTGCGAGCGCCGCGAAGTCCGAAAGATCGGCTTTGATGCTGAGATCGGTGGCATTCGACGCAGCGCTCGGACGAAAACCGCGGTCGCCAAATTCGAGCCGCACGCGCGCGCCGTGATCGCGCAGCTCGATCGAAACCGTCTTGCCGCGCAACGGCGCCAGTGCGTCCCGCCGCAGCAGCCCCGCGCACAGAGCCGCATTGAGCGCGAGCGAGATCGCCATCGCAGGCGGCCACTCCGGAAGCAGGCCGAGGAGGCTCATGCAGCGAGGTCCAGCCCGGGCCGGCCGTGCCAGAATCCGTCGCAGGTCTGCGCCGGGTCCTCTTCGGGCGGCGCCGCGCCATCGAGCGCCGCGCGCAACGACCGCAGGACTTCCACGGTGCCGCTCGACTGCGGACTGACGCGCAGGAGGTCGACTCCGGCCTCGCGCAGTGCGGCCAGGTCGCGAGCGAGGCTGTAGACCTTCGCCGACTGCGTCTGCACGCCGTTCAGCACGAGGAAGGGCTGGCCTTCGCGCGTCCTCAGCAGCAGCCCATCCGGATGCTCGAGGCAGCGCCAGGCGCAGGACTCCTTCTGCAGGTTGTAGCGACGCGCGGTAAAACAGCGCGCCGAGTACGCGAGCGGCAGCCGGCCGTGGGCGAAGACTTCGGCTTCCATGCCTTCGGGCCGCTCGCCGAGCACGCCCTGCACGATGGCGCGGGAGGACTCGATCGGCGCCACCCAGCGCGCGGCGCCGGCGGCCGCGATCATCGCGAGCGACTGCGGGTTGTACAGGTTGAGCGAGGGTCCGGCGATCCAGCCGGAGGTGCCCGAGAGCATGCGCACCGCGCCCATGTCGTTCGCCTCGACGCGCCAGCGTCCGTTCCTCACCACGCGCCGCACCAGCTTCAGGTCGCCCTCGCCCTCGGTCACCGGCTGAGTGGAGAACACCACCTGCTTGCCATGCTCTTCGAGCAGCGCCGCAATGTCCATCCAGTCCTCGAAAGCCATTTCGCGGCGCCTGGAGCACACGACTTCGCCCAGATAGACGACCTCCGCGGGTGAATCGGCGATCGCCGCGTAGAACTCCAGCACCGCGGTTCGCGGCCAGTAATAAAGCAACGGGCCCACGGCAAGCTTCGGATTGCCGTTCTCTCGTTCGAGTTTCATTTCCACGGCCTCGAGAACGCGCCAAGCGTGTGCTGGCTGCCCTCCGAATGGCGGTCGAGCGCGGCGATCCACGGCGCGCGCGGCGCGAAGCGCTCGGGCGCAGCGGCGAGCGCATCGATCGCCTGCCGCCAGACCTGGGTCACCTGCGCGACGTACGCGGGGCTGCGCTGGCGGCCTTCGATCTTCACCGCGCGCACGCCGGCGCGCAAGAACTCCGGAAGCAACTCGATCGTGTTGAGGCTCGCCGGTTCCTCGATCGAATAGTAGGTGGCGCCATCGACTTCGAAGCGTCCCTTGCAGAGCGTCGGATAGGCCGCGTTCTCCCCCGCGCCGTAGCGGTCGATGAGCACGCCGTTCAGGCGCGATTCGAGTCCTTTCGCGGTCTCCACCCAGCGCACCGCATGCCCGGGCGAACAGGCGCCGAAAGTATTCGGCGAATCGCCGCAGGCGTACGCCGAAAGCGCGCAACGGCCTTCGACCATCACGCACAGGCCGCCGAAGCCGAACACTTCGATTTCGACCGGGGTGTGGCGCGCCACCAGCTCCACCTGCTGCAGCGAGAGCACGCGCGGCAGGACCGCGCGACGGATCCCGAAACGCTCGTGATAGAAATTGATCGCTTCGTAATTGGTCGCCGAACCCTGGACCGAAAGGTGCAGTTCGAGCCCGGGATGCACGCGGTGCGCATATTCGAAGAGCGCGAGATCGGCGATGATGACCGCATCGACCCCTGCCTGCGCCGCCAGATCCACCGCGCCCGTCCAGCGCGGCATGGTCGCCGCCTGCGGGTAGGTGTTGAGCGCCAGCAGGACCTTTTTTCCGCGGGCGTGCGCGTAGGCGAGGCCTTCCGCGAGCGCCGCCCGATCGAAGTTGAGGCCGGCGAAATTGCGCGCGTTGGTGTCATCGCGCAAACCGAGGTAGACCCAGTCCGCACCATGGTCAATCGCCGCCTTCAGCGCCGGCAGGCTCCCTGCCGGGCAAACCAGTTCCATTTGGCAATTCATGCCGGAAAAAGGGAAAATTCTATTTGCGACGGGTGATTGTTAGCGCCGGCCCGTCCGCAGGGTTGATCGAGGTCAACTTCGTGGCTCCCCCACAGGCGAGAATGCGACCGGCCCAACCAACCCGATGCTCCGTGCGATCGATCTCGAATGCATTCGCGGCACCCGTAGGCTTTTTGACGGCGTGTCGTTCGCGCTCGAACCCGGCGAATGCCTTTTCGTCCAGGGCCCCAACGGCTGCGGCAAGACGAGCCTGCTGCGGATCCTGTGCGGACTGGCGCGACCCGAGCGCGGCGAAGTGCATTGGAACGCGGAACCGATTCGCGCGGTCGGGGAGCAGTACCGGGCGGCGCTTGCCTACTGCGGCCATGCCAATGCGCTCAAGGACGATCTCACGCCGGCCGAGAACCTGCTGGCCGCGGCGGCGCTCGCCGGCGAGCCGATGCAACGCGGGCGGGCACGCAGCGCGCTCGCTGCGCTCGGCGTCGAACAACTGGATGCGCTGCCGGTACGCGCGCTCTCCGCGGGACAGAAACGGCGCGTGGCGCTGGCGCGGCTCGCGCTCACCGAGCGCCGCCTGTGGATCCTGGACGAACCGCTCACCTCGCTCGACGTGGGCGCGGCGGCGACGCTCGCCGGGCTGGTCGATGCGCACCTCGGGCGCGGCGGCATCGCCGTGCTCACCAGCCACCAGCCGATCGAATTGCGCGTCGAAGCGCGCATTTTCGCGTTCGCATGAACGAACCTTCGGTCGTCTCGGCCATTGCGGGCGTGATTCGCCGCGACCTGCTGCTCGCGGCGCGGCGCAAGTCCGAGCCGCTTTTCACGCTGGGATTCTTCGTTTTGGTCGCAAGCCTGTTTCCGCTCAGCATCGGGCCCGAGCCCGAACTGCTGAGGCGGGTCGCGCCGGGCGTGCTGTGGGTCGCCGCGCTGCTCGCGGCGATGCTTTCCCTGGGGCGGATGTTCGCCGCGGATTACGACGACGGCACGCTGGAGAGCATCGCGCTCGCTCCGGTGCCGCTGGTCGCGGCGGTGCTCGGCAAGGTCGCCGCACACTGGCTGGTGTCGGGGTTTCCACTGGTCGTCGTCTCGCCGCTGCTCGCGCTGCAATACGGCCTGCCGGCGGACGTCATCGCGATGCTGATGATTTCGCTCCTGATCGGCACGCCCGTGCTCTCGCTCGTCGGCGCGATCGGCGCCGCGCTCACGCTGGGGGTGCGCGGCGGCGGCGTGCTGGTGGCGTTGCTGGTGCTGCCGCTTTACGTGCCGACGCTGATTTTCGGGGCGGGCGCGGTGGATGCACGGCTCGCGGGCCTCGATCCCGGCGCGAACCTCTCGCTGCTTGGCGCCTGCCTCGCGCTCGCCGCGCTGTTCGCGCCGCCGGCGATCGCGGCCGGCGTTCGCATTGCGCTGGAGTAGCCAAGTGCCCAGCCGCCTGATCAACTGGTTCCGGTTCGGTTCGCCGCAGAGTTTCTACCCGCTCGCGGGCCGCCTGGTGCCCTGGTTCACGGCGATCGCGGTTCTCACGGGAGCCGCCGGCCTGTGGGTCGGATTTTTCGTAGCGCCCACCGACGCCCAGCAGGGCGAGGCCTACCGCATCATCTTCGTGCACGTGCCGGCGGCCTGGATGTCGATGTTCCTGTACGTGATCATGGCCTTCTGGGCCGGGGTGGGCCTCGCGTTCAACACGCGCCTTTCGGCGATGATGGCGCACGCGATCGCACCGACCGGCGCGATGTTCACGTTTCTCGCGTTGTGGTCCGGCGCGCTCTGGGGACGCCCGACCTGGGGCGCCTACTGGGTGTGGGATGCGCGCCTGACTTCGGAACTTGTTCTGTTTTTTCTGTACTTAGGTTACATGGCGCTGAACGCCGCGATCGACGACCCGCGGCGTGCCGACCGGGCCGCTGCCGTGCTCGCGCTGGTGGGCGTCGTGAACGTGCCGATCATCTACTTCTCGGTCCAGTGGTGGAACACCCTGCACCAGGGCGCCTCGGTGAGCCTGACGCGCGCCCCGAGCATGGCCATGACCATGCTCACCGGGATGCTGCTGATGGCGATTGCGTTCTGGATGTACGGGCTGGCGGTGGTGCTCGCCCGGGTGCGGGCGATCATGCTCGAGCGCGAAGCGCACACCGATTGGGCGCGCGAACTGAAGGAGGTTGGGCAATGATCTGGGGCAGTGCGGGCGAATTCCTCGCCATGGGCGGATACGCCTTCTATGTCTGGGGCAGTTTTCTGGTCGCCGCGGCCTGCCTGGCCGTGGAGCCGCTGCTCGTCGGCGCGCGGCACCGGCGCGCGTTGCAAACGGTGCGTGCGGAAAGGATGCGTCATGAAGCCTAGACACAAGCGCCTCGCGATCATCGTCAGCGGCGTTGCGCTGCTCGGGATCGCCGTGGCCCTGGTGCTGAACGCGTTTCAGTCGAACCTGGTGTTCTTCTTCTCGCCGACCCAGGTCGAAGCGGGCGAAGCGCCGCGCGACCGCGCCTTCCGCATCGGCGGCCTGGTGCGGGAAGGCAGCGTCAAGCGCGGCCAGCAGGGATTGATCGTGACGTTCGTGGTCACCGACACCGCCAAGGACATCCCGGTCGCCTATTCCGGAAGCCTTCCCGACCTGTTCCGCGAAGGCAAAGGGGTCGTGGCGCAGGGTAGACTCGGCACCGACGGCGTGTTCCGCGCCACCGAGGTGCTGGCGAAACACGACGAGAACTACATGCCGCCCGATGCGCAGCACGCCATCGACCAGGCGCAAAAAGCGCAGAAAACCGTAAAGGTTCCGTAGATGATCCCAGAGCTCGGGCATTTCGCCCTCATTCTTGCGCTGTGCGTCGCGCTCGCGCAGGCGATCCTGCCGCTCGCCGGCGCCTCGCTCGGCAACGCAAGATGGATCGCGTTCGCGCGGCCCGCCGCGGGGGCGCAGTTCCTGCTGGTCGCACTCGCGTTCGTCGCGCTCGCCTGGTCGTTCGCGCAGAACGACTTCTCGGTCGCCTACGTCGCGCAGCACTCCAACTCGAAATTGCCGCTGGCCTACCGGCTCGCCGCCGTGTGGGGCGGGCACGAAGGCTCGCTGCTGCTGTGGGCGCTGCTGCTCGCGGGCTGGACGCTCGCCGTGGCGCTCGCCTCCGGTCCGTTGCCCGAAGCGATGGTCGGCCGCACCATCGGCGTGCTCGGTCTGGTCGCGGTCGGATTCTTCGCCTTCATCCTGTTCACGTCCAACCCCTTCGACCGCCTGATGCAGCCGCCCGCGGATGGCCGCGATCTCAATCCGCTGTTGCAGGATCCCGGTCTGATTTTTCATCCGCCGATGCTCTACATGGGGTACGTCGGGTTTTCGGTCGCGTTCGCGCTCGCGATCGCAGCGCTCCTGTCCGGGCGGCTGGATGCGGCCTGGGCGCGCTGGTCGCGACCCTGGACCACGGCGGCCTGGGTGTCGCTCACGCTGGGCGTCGGACTGGGCAGCATCTGGGCGTACTACGAACTCGGCTGGGGCGGGTGGTGGTTCTGGGATCCGGTGGAAAACGCTTCCTTCATGCCGTGGCTCGTAGGCACCGCGCTGATCCACTCGCTCGCGGTGACCGAGAAGCGCGGCGCGCTCAAGAACTGGACGCTGCTGCTCGCGATCAGCGCGTTTTCGCTGTCGCTCCTCGGAACCTTTCTGGTGCGCTCGGGCGTACTCACCTCGGTGCACGCCTTCGCCACCGACCCGCGGCGCGGCGTGTTCATCCTGGCGCTGCTCGTGATCGTCATCGGATCGTCGCTCGTCCTGTACGCAGTGCGCGCGCCGCGCGTCACCTCCGGCGGCGCGTTCGATCTGGTGTCGCGCGAGTCCTTCCTCCTCGCGAACAACGTGCTGCTGACGGTCGCTTGCGCAACCGTGCTCCTCGGCACGCTCTACCCGCTGGCCATCGACGCCTTGGGCGGCGGCAAGCTCTCCGTAGGCCCGCCCTACTTCAATTCGGTGTTCGTGCCGCTGATGGTGCCGCTGCTGTTCCTGGTTGCGCTCGGACCGCAGGCGGCCTGGCGCAGCGCGAGCCTCGGCGAACTGCTCCACCGCACGCGATACGCCTTCGCGTTTGCGATCGTGGCCGGACTCGCGCTGCCGTTTGCGGCGCCGAGCTATTCGCCGGCGGTGGCGCTCGGCATGTTTCTCGTGCTGTGGGTCATCGCCTGCGTGTTCCTCCACGTGCGTTCGCGCGTCGCCGCGGGCGCACGCCTGCAGCTGCGGCAGCCCGCGGGTTACTGGGGAATGCACCTCGCGCATCTCGGGCTTGCCGTCTGCGCGGTCGGGATCGTCGTCTCCAAAGCCTACGAATCCGAGAAGGAAGTACGCATGAAACAGGGCGATACGCTGACCCTGGGCAGCTATTCGCTCAAGATGATGAGCATGCGCGAGGCGTCCGGCCCGAATTACCGCGCCGTCGTGGCCGACATGGAACTGTCGCAGGACGGCCGAGTGATCAAGATCATGCGGCCCGAAAAGCGCAGCTACTTCTCCTCGCAGATGCCGATGACCGAGGCGGCGATCGATCCGGGCGTCACGCGCGACATTTACGTCTCGATCGGCGAAGTGCTCGACGACGGCGCCTGGTCGGTGCGCGCGCAGATCAAGCCGTTCGTCGACTGGATCTGGGCGGGGTGCCTCCTGATGGCGATCGGCGGCCTGCTCGCGCTCTCGGACCGGCGCTACCGCCAGCGCGCCCGCACCGCGGCGCAGTCTTCGGCGATGCAGGGCGCGAAGGCGTGATGCGCCAGACCTGGAATCCGACGCCGTGCATGATTTTGACTCCCCCGATCTGCCGACTTGGCGCAGGGCGCGACGACGGGATGCGCCAGACCTGGAATCCGACGCCGTGCATGATTTTGACTCCCCCGATCTGCCGACTTGGCGCGAGATTCTTTGCGCCAAGTCGGCAGACGTGATGGAACCCCAAATGCGAACCGACCTCCGCGAGCCTCTGGTCGTCCCGACCCCATGCGCATCGGCCTGATCATCGCTTTCCTCGCGCTCGTTGGGCTGCTCGCCGTCGGCCTGACGCTCAACCCGCGCGAAGTGCCCTCGCCCCTCATCGGCAGGCCGGCGCCGGCGTTCGAGCTGCCCAAGCTCGCGCGCGAGGGGCGTTTTTCCCCCGCCGAGATGCGCGGCAAGGTGTGGTTGTTCAACGTCTGGGCGTCGTGGTGCGTGTCCTGCCGCGACGAGCATCCCGTGCTGGTCGAGTACGCGCGGACCAAGCGCACGCCGCTCATCGGACTGAACTACAAGGATCCCAGCGACGACGCCATCAAGTGGCTGGCGCGCTACGGCGACCCGTACGACTTTTCGGTGGTCGACGCGAACGGCCGGATCGGAATCGACTACGGCGTCTACGGCGTCCCGGAAACCTACGTCATCGATCGCGCCGGCGTGATCCGCTACAAGCAGATCGGCCCCGTGACGCCGCAACTGATCGCGCAGAAGATCCTGCCGCTGATCGAGGAGCTCGAGAAATGAAACTGGCCCTGGCGTTTCTGGCCGCCCTGCTGCTGCCGCTCGCCGCACCCGCACGCGAGGCGCCCCCGGTCGCCTCCGATGTGCAGGTCGAGCAGCGCCTGATGCGCATCGCCGAGGAACTGCGCTGCCTGGTCTGCCAGAACGAATCGCTCGCCGCCTCGCGCGCCGATCTCGCGCTCGACCTCAAGCGCGAAGTGCGCGAACTGATCAAGGCGGGCAAGACCGACGACGAGATCCGCGAGTTCCTCGTCAAGCGCTACGGCGACTTCGTGCTGTATCGGCCGCCGCTGAAGGAATCGACCGCACTGCTCTGGGCGGGCCCGTTCGCGCTCCTGGTCGGCGGATTCGCGGTCGCCGCGATATTCGTGCGGCGCCGGCGTGCCGTGAAGGCCACTGCGCTCTCCACCGAGGACGAGCGCCGCGCCGACGCGCTGCTCAAGGGAGAGCAGCCGTGACCACGTTCGTGCTCGCCGCCGCATTCATGACCGTCCTGACGCTGGCCCTGCTGGTCGTGCCGCTGGTGCGCAAGAGCGTCGTTCGCCGCGGCGCGACGCAGGCCGATGCGAGCGTCGCCGTGCTTCGCGACCAACTCGAGGATTTGGAGCGCGATCGCGCATCAGGCGCCATCGACGCTGCGGCGTTCGAAGCTGCGGAGCGCAATCTCAAACTCAGGATCCTGCAGGACACGGCGCCCGAGGCGGCAATCACCGACCGGCGGTACTTCACCCCGGTCGTGATCATCGGACTGCTGATCCCGCTGGCGTCCGCCGGCCTGTATTACCGTCTCGGCACGCCGCTGGCGCTCGACCCCGCACTTGCCGCGGCCGAGGCGCAGGGGCAGCACGCCGACACCGCGCAACTGGACACGGCGGTGGCGCGCCTCGCGCAGCGGCTCGAGGCAGCGCCGGATGACCCGCAGGGCTGGGAAATGCTCGCGCGCTCCTACCGCGTGCTCGGACAGCACGACAAGGCGGCCGCCGCGTTCGCGCGTGCGGAAAAGCACATCGCCTCCGACCCGCAGCGCCTGACCGAGTGGGCCGAATCGCTCGCGATCGTCGGCGGCGGCAAACTCGCGGGCAAGCCCGCGCAGCTCATTGCGCGAGCACTTGCGGTCGACCCGGATTTCGACCACGCGCTCGCGCTCGCCGGCGCCGAGGCGTTCGAGCGGCAGGATTTCAAGGGTGCGATCGGCCACTGGGAGCGGCTCGCGAAACAGTTCGAGGCCGGGAGCGAACAGGGCGAAACCGTGGCGCGCAGCATCGCCGCGGCGCGCGAGGAAATCACCAAGGCCGGCGGCACGCCGCCCGCTGCAGCCGCGAAGGCGGAGGTCCCGGCGCCGAAGGCGGTGGCGAAATCGGCAGCCGCGGCCACCGCCCAGGCCGCGACCGCTCCGCCAGCGAAAGAATCCGGCGTGAAATTCAAGCTCGCCGGACAGGTGAGCCTCGCGCCATCGCTCGCGACGAAGACCTCGCCCGAGGATACCGTGTACATCTTCGCGCGGGCCGCCGAGGGTCCGGCGATGCCCGTCGCGGTGTTGCGCAAGCGCGCAGGAGATCTGCCGGTTTCGTTCACTCTCGACGACTCGAGCGCGATGATGGCGCAGGCGCAGCTCGCGTCGATCGGCGATCTCGTCGTCGGCGCGCGCATTTCCCGGTCCGGGAACGCCGTGCCGCAAAGCGGCGATCTGCAGGGATTGAGCCGGCCGGTGAAAGTCGGCGCCACCGGAATCCGGGTCGTCATCGACGCCGCCCTGCCCTGAGCGCGCGCGCTCGCAGGTGCTCGCCACGAGTCGGAGAATCGCCGCGTTGTAAGGTTCCGCCCCAAGCGGCGGTCTCATGATCATGTGGATTGCCTGGCCTAGCTTCGGCGCGCCTGCGCGCTGGCTGGTTTCGTGCGTTCTGGCGCTCGCTGCGGTGGCGGCGCTCGCGCAAAGCGAGCACGACCGGCGCGAGTGGCCGAAGACCGATTTCTCCAGGCGCACGGTCGAGTTGTCCGAGATCGAGTCCGGCGGGCCGCCCAAGGACGGGATTCCGTCGATCGACCGGCCCCAGTTCGTCACGGTGCGCGTCGCGCGTACCTGGCTGACGCCGAAAGAGCCCGTGATCGTCCTGCGGCTGGGATCCGAGGCGCGCGCGTATCCGATCCAGATCCTGATGTACCACGAGATCGTCAACGACACGCTGAACGGCATTCCCGTTTCGGTGACCTTCTGTCCCCTGTGCAACGCGTCGATCGTGTTCGAGCGTCGCATCGACGGCCGCACGCTCGATTTCGGCACGACCGGACGCCTGAGGCTTTCGGACCTCGTGATGTACGACCGCCAGACCGAGTCGTGGTGGCAGCAGTTCACCGGCAAGGGCATCGTCGGGCGGTACGCGGGAACCGTGTTAAGGCAATTGCCCTCCGAAATCGTGGCCTTCGAGGATTTCGAGGCGGCGCACGGCACGCGCGGGCAGGTGCTGTCGCGCATCACCGGTCACGTCCGGCCGTACGGGCGCAACCCTTACGCGGGCTACGATCGCATCGACCAGCATCCGTTTCTTTTCAGCGGCAAGCTCGACGGGCGTCTGCCGCCGATGGAGCGCGTGCTGTCGGTGTCGGCGGGCGGCCAGCACCGGATCTATCCGCTCTCGGTGCTCGAGCGGCACCCGGTGGCCAATCGCCACCTTGGCGGCGTGGCGTACGCCGTGTTCGTCCGCACGGGCATGGCCTCGCCGCTCGATGCCGATCGCATCGAGTCGGGACGGAGCATCCCTGCCGCGACCGCGTTCGAGCGCCGGCTGGATGATCGCGTGCTCGAGTTTGCATTCCGCAACGGCCGCTGGACGGACGGCGCCACGGGCTCTGAATGGAACGTCCTCGGCGAGGCCGTGGCGGGTCCGCTCAAGGGCCGGCGCCTCGCCGCCATGCCGAGCGGCGTGCACTTTTCGTTCGCCTGGCTCGCCTTCAATCCCGACAGCGAGATCGTGCGGTCGCTGCCCTAGGCTGCGTTCGCCAGGACCGCGACGTCGACGCGGCCCACGATGCCGGCGACTTCGCGCATGCGGCGCAGTTCGACCGAATCGCGCGCCGGGTAACCCTGGGCAAGCGCACGTTTGTAGGTCTCCTCCGTCGTGAGCGCACGCACGCCTTCCACCTTGGTGTGATCCTGCAATTTGGCGGCGCGGTTGACCGGATCGCCGATCACGGCGTATTCGAGGCGACCTTCGCCGCCGATCGCGCCGCAGGTCACGGTTCCGGACTCGATGCCGATACCGATCCCGGGAAGTTCCACGCCAGATGCCCGGCAGCGCTCGCACCAGTCGGTGAGTTCGGCGACGACCTCGTCGGCGCAGCGCATTGCGTCGGCGGCGAACGATTCGTTCGGCCGCACCGCGCCGAAAGTCACCATGACGCCGTCGCCGAGAAACGTCACGATCGTTCCGCGATGGCGCTGCACCGCCGGCACGACGATGCGCTGGTATTCCCCCAGGAGCTTGATGAGTTTTCTCGGTGCCAGCGTCGCGGCGATCCGCGTGAATCCGCGCAGGTCGACGAACATCGCGGCGGCCTGCCGGCTCTTGCCCTCGCCCGGACGCAGCAGTTCGTCTGCGCCGAGCAGCGTTTCGGCCACGTCGGGCGAGAAGAAACGCGCCAGTTGCGTCACCGCGGCCTGCTCCGCGACCGACTTCTCGAGCAGCGCCCGGCCACGCGCCGCCCCGACCGCGAGCAGGCCGGTCACGACCAGGATGGATATGATCTTGTCGACTTCGCCGCCGATCAGGATGCGTGCGGAGGTCATGTACGCCACGTAATCGCGGGTCACGAGTTCCATGCCCCCGGGCGTGCCGAGCGCGTAGCCGAGCAGCGCAAGCCAGCCGATCGCTGCCGTAGCACCCGCCAGCACCACGTATCCCGGCGAGAACGAGAGCGCGCGCAGCGCGATGAAAATGAAAACGTAGGCGAACGTGGGCGCCTTCAGGTAGAACGCGGCGGGCTGTCCGTACTGGAGGTGAAAACTCCAGATCGTGACCATCAGCACCGTGAAATCGACGATCACCGAGATCGCGCCGAGCGCAGGTGTCAGGCGCCGCGCGTGCGCGCGCTGCAGCCGGAACAGCGTGAACGCCCCGTACACGCCGAGCGCCCAGGGCACCGGGCGGAAATCCGCGTCTGCGGGCGAGGTACTCGGGGCAACGACGTACAGCAAGGCAAGGATCGCGACGATTCCTGCCTGCACCCAGCTGGTGAGGATTTCGCCTTGCTCGCGCTGTTGCTCGATCGCGCGCACGACGCGCGCCGGCAATCGATCGCCGCCCTCAAGCGGCGCGATCGTCGACGCAGGATCGATGACCCCAACTGATGTGCCAGCCACGCCGCTCAGTCGGCGCAGGGGTGCGAATCTTTACAACGGGGTCAGGTCCCAGACCTGACCCCGTAATCTCGTAATCTCCTACTGCGCGCCGCCGCTCCCTCGAAGCCGCGCGAGATCGAAGATGCGGATGACGCGGCCGTTGACCTCGAGGAGTCCGTTGGCCGCGAGTTCGTGGAGGATGCGCGAAAAGTGCTCCGGCGTCATGTTGAGTCGCGACGCGATGACGCTCTTGCCCGCGGTCAGGTTGACTTCGATCGGCCCGGCGCCGGCCTCGTCGAGCACGTCGCGCAGAAGATAGCCGATCACGCGCTCCGCGCCCGAGCGCAGCGTGTACGCTTCGACGTCGCGCACCAGTCCGTGCAGGCGGCGCGACAATCCTGCGAGCATCCGGCGTGCGAACCCGGGATGCCGATCGAGCTGCTCGAACACCGTCTGCTTGGAGACGTGCAGCACCAGGCTGTCGGTGAGCGCCTGCGCGAACACGATGTAGGCCTTGTCGAGGAACATCAGTGCCTCGCCGAAACTCTGCCCCGGGTGCACGATCTCGACCACCTTCTCCACGCCCTGCGGCGACGTGAATCCGAGCTTCACCTGCCCATAGACGACGACGTGAAACCCGTTGCAGGGATCGCCGGTTCGACAGATGTTCTCGCCCTTTTCTGCGTGCACCGTGACGGTGCCTTGCGCAATGCGGTCGAGTTCCGCGTCGCTCATTTCGCTGAACATCGGCAGGTTCGCGAGAAACGCCTGCACGCGGATCTGCGGCCGGCGCGGCTTGCGCGGCGCGGAAGGCGGTTGCACGTGGTTGGTCAAAGGACGGCCCCCGTCGGCGGATTTCGTCGCATGGACCCCATGCTAGGGGCCAAGCGCCCGCGAAATTTGACTCGCATCAATGTTTGGCCCGATGACCAAGCCCCCCGACCGGACGGAGTACCCCTTCATGGCTATTTGGCGTTCGTGGGGCGGGGGCTATATTTTTGACCCGAATCAACGCCCGCACGCCGCAGCCTCGGAGATGACCGGATGAGCACCCCGCAGGCCGACCGCCCGTATTTCGCCGCCTTTCTCAACCTGCACGGCAAAGCCGGCATGGTCGTGGGGGGCGGCGTGGTCGCGGCGGCGAAGGCGGAAACGCTCCTTCGGTCCGGCGTGCGGCTCACGGTCATCGCACCGACGCTTTGCGCAAGACTCACCGAACTCGCCATCCGGGGCGCGTTGCGGCACGAGGCCCGGCGCTTCCAGCCCGGCGACCTCGTCGGCGCGGAAGTGGTGATCGCGGCAACCGACGACGGCGTGGTCAACGAGGCGGTTTCGGCCGCGGCGAAGGCGCTGCGCATTGCCGTGAATGTGGCGGACAACGCGGACCTTTCGACTTTCATCATGCCCGCGGTGGTGGACCGGACGCCCGTTCAGATCGCCATTTCCACCGGCGGAGCGTCGCCGGTGCTCGCCCGGCGGCTGCGCGCCATCATCGAGTCGTCGGTGCCTTTTGCCTTTGGACGGCTCGCCGCGCTCGCGTCCCGCTTTCGCGCCGCTTCCAGGCAGCGCCACCCCGAGGCGCTGGCGCGCCGGCGATTCTGGGAGCGCATCATCGACGGCCCCATTGCCGACCTGGTGCTTTCCGGGCATGAGAAGGAGGCGGTCGATGCGCTCGAGCGGGAGTTCGCCTCGGGCGCAGCGCCGCAAGACGCGCGGGGCACCGTGTACCTCGTCGGGGGCGGACCCGGAAACCCGGAATTGCTCACGCTGCGCGCGCTCCGGGTGCTGCAGCACGCCGACGTGCTGCTCTACGACAACCTGGTCGCCCCCGAAGTGGTGGACCTCGCGCGCCGCGAAGCCGAGCGGATTTACGTCGGAAAAAAAGCCGACCACCACGCCCTCACCCAGGAACAGATCAACGATCTTCTCGTGTACTACGCCAAGGCGGGCAAGCGCGTCGTGCGGCTCAAAGGCGGGGACCCGTTCATCTTCGGTCGCGGCGGCGAGGAAATCGAGACGCTGGCGAGCCACCGCATCGATTTCGAAGTCGTGCCGGGCGTGACCGCGGCCTCGGGCGCATCGGCCTACGCCGGGATTCCCCTCACGCACCGCGACTACGCGCACTCGTGCATGTTCGTCACCGGGCATCTGCAGGACGGCGAAACCGACCTCGACTGGAGAGCGCTCGCGGCGCCCAGGCAGACGATCGTCGTGTACATGGGCGTTCGCGCGCTGCCGCAGATCTGCGAGCGGCTCATCGAGCATGGGCTCCCCGCGGATCACCCGGCGGTCATCGTGCAGGGCGCGACGCGCGAGCAGCAGCGCGTAATTGCCGGGACGCTCTCCACGCTCCCGGAAATCGCCGCGCGCAGCCAGGTGAAGCCGCCCGCGCTGATCATCATCGGCGAGGTGGTGCGGCTGCGGAAAACGCTGCGCTGGTTTTCTGCGGGCGAACTCGGGTCCGCGGAGACGCTGGCCCGCCTGCCCTAGGCAAAGCAACCATCGGGGCGCAGCGAACGACTCGATCGGCAAGCGACGAAAAAGGGTCCTGACCCCTTTTCCGTGATCCAGCACACTAGAATGGCCGTCAGCGGTCGAGACAACCATGCTGAACAATGATTCCGGTCTGCCGGCGGATCGCCCGCCATCCCGTTCGGTGGCCGAGATCTGGCACATGCTCGACCTCCTGCGCCGGCAACGGATCGCGGTCGTGACCGAAGTTCGCGACGGCGAATGGAAGTTCCAGTCGCTGCTGCGGCTGCTCGATCGCGAAGGCCGCCGCATGCTGGTCGATCGCAGCACCGATCAGGCGATCAATGCAGCCTTGCTGTCGAGGGCGCGCTGCAGCTTTCATGCCGAAGTCGCCGGCTGGTACGTCGAGTTCGTCGCGGCCCGCCCGCGGGAGACGGTGCTCGACGGCCTGGCCGTCATCGAGTTCGACTTCCCCGAACTGCTCGTGCGCGTGCAGCGGCGCGCGCACCTGCGTTCGCCCGTGCCGGAGGGTGCCGGGTACAAGTGCCTCGCCGACGCGGGCGGCATCATGCCCTTCGACGCCATGCTCGTCGATGCGGGTCCGGACGGGCTCGGCTTCCTGATTTACGACCCGGCGATCACGCTCGAGCCGGGCACGCGGCTTAACGGCTGCCGCATCACCACCCGGCGGGGCACGGTGGAGGCCGTGGACCTGGAGGTGCGTTACACGCAGCCGATCGTCCTCGCCGACGGCCAGCGCGCCAGGCGGGCGGGCTGCCGCATCGCCAGTCCCTCGCCGGGCTTTGCCGATTTCGTGAGCCACAGTTTCGGCAGCGACGCAGGGCGATAGGGCGGCGAAGGTGCGCGCCCCGCGCGCTCCAGACGCGGGCACGCCAATCTGCCGCTCGCTGACCACCCTGCGCCCGGCATCGCCTGAAGCCGCGCGATCCAAGCCAGGTCGGGCAGGATGCGTCATCACGCCGATCGCGCCACGCTCGAATCCGCGCAGGAACGCGCAACGAACGGAAAAGGGTCCTGACCCCTTTTCCCGGAACGGGTCTTCACGCCGCCAGCGCCGCGGCCACCGCGGCGAGGAATTCCGCACGGCCGGCCGCCTTCATGATGTGCCCGGCGCATCCGGCATCGCGGGTTCGCTGCATCCCGGCCGCGTCCGGCAGCAGCGTCGTGTAGGCGTACACCGGGATGCGGCACGTCGCCGCCTCGTCCTTCAGGATCCGCGCCGCGGCGAGGCCGTCCATGCCCGGAAGCTGGATGTCCATCAGCACGAGAGCCGGGAGCGATTCGCGCGCGAGCGCGATGCCGCTTTCGGCCTCGCTCGCCTCGAGCACCTCGTAGCCGGCCGCCGCGAGGATGTAGCGCGCGAGCTTTCGGTTGGCCGGGTTGTCGTCGATGACGAGAACCTTCACCCCGGCCGCGCCACCGCCGGAGGGTTCAAAGCTCATCGGCGTGCGCTTCGAAGATGTCGCGGAAGCGCCCGATGCATTGCCGGAAGGCCGCCAGCACTGCGGGGTCGAAGTGCGCGGGCTGCGTGCGGCCGTCTCCCGAGCTGATGATCTCGACCGCGCGTTCGTGCGTGAACGCCCGCTTGTAGGGGCGCCTGGAGCGCAGCGCGTCGTACTGGTCGCAGAGGTTCATGATGCGCGCCGAGATCGGGATCGCCTCGCCGCGGAGGCCCCCGGGATAGCCGGTGGCGTCCCAGCGCTCGTGGTGGCTGAGCGCGATCTCGGCACCCATCCGCAGGTAGGGCGAAGCGCCGCCCGCGAGCAGCTTCGCGCCGAGGCCGGCGTGCGTTTTCATGATCTCCCACTCGTGCGGCTCGAACTCCGCGGGCTTCTGCAGGATCGCGTCGGGGATCGCGATCTTGCCGATGTCATGCATCGGGCTGGCGTGGTGGATGTTGTCGCGGAAGGCCTCGTCGAGGCCGAGCTGCGCGGCGATCTCGACGGTGTAGAAGCTGATGCGCGCGACGTGCGCCCCGGTCTCCTCGTCCTTGTAGGAAGCGGCGCGCATCAGGGCGAGGATCGTCTCGCGATAGCTCTCGGTGAGCTGGCGCGAGCGCTCCTGCACGCGCGCTTCGAGGATGCGGCTGTAGTCGGCGAGAAAATCGCCGTACTCCTTGAGCTTGAGGAGGTTCTTCGCGCGCACCAGCAGCTCGGCGCGATCGACCGGTTTGGCGAGGAAATCCTCGGCGCCCGCCTGCAGGCCGCGCAGCCGCGACTCGCGGTCGGCGAGCGCGGTCACCATGACGATCGGCACCGGCTTCAGGCGCTCGTCGGCCTTCAGCCGCGCCGCCACCTCGAAGCCGTCCATGCCCGGCATCATCACGTCGAGCAGGATCAGGTCGGGCGGATCGGCCGCCGCCGCGGCGAGCGCTCGCGGCCCGTCGGCCGCGGTAACGATGCGATAGCCCTCGGCCTCGAGCTGCGCGCGCATCAGGCGCAGGTTCTGCTCCTCGTCGTCGACCAGCAGGATGAGCGGTTTGCGGTTTTCCATGTTCAACTCCCGGGACCTTGTGGCCGTCGCTCCATTGCAGCAGCGCCTTGCGCAGCCGGCCGCGGCGCAGTACGCTTCGCCGCGATCTGACTAGTCAGGAGACGACCGTGGACAGTGTCAGCGTGTACGACGCCAAGGCGCGCTTTTCCGCGCTCATCGAGCGCGCGCAGGCAGGGCGCCCGACCGCGATCACCAAGCGCGGGCAGGTGGTGGCGCGAATCGTTCCGGCGGGCGCACCGCGCTGGGACCGCGCCGCGGTGCTGGACGAAGCCGAAGCGTTCCGCCGCACGGTGCGAATCCGGGGCCGCCTCGACCTGCGCAAGCTGATCGAGGCCGGCCGGCGCTGATGGCGTTCGTCCTCGATGCCTCGGTGGCGCTGGGCTGGGTGGTCGCCCGGCAGGCGAGCGCCTACGGGCGGCGCATGCGCCTGCGGGCGCGCCGCGAGCCCTATCACGCGCCGTCGCTGTGGCGCCCCGAGGTCGTGAACGCAGTGCGCATGATGGAACGCCGCCGGGCGATATCGGTCGAGTCCGCCACCACCGCGATCGGCATCCTGGAGCGCATGAAGCCGGTGTTCCACGAATCGGCGCTGCCGCTTGCCGATCTGCTGCGCCTCGCGCGGCAATTCGATCTTTCCGCCTACGACGCAAGCTACCTCGCGCTCGCGCTGGAGCTGCGGCTGCCGCTTGCCTGCAGCGACGGGCCGCTGAAAGCGTCGCTGCCGCGAGCGGGCGTGAAACTCGCCTGACATCCGTCGCGGCCGCGTGCCGGCACGCAGGGTTCACACCGCCTCCCTCGGAGGGAACTCGTCCACCGGTAGCCGCAGCCTGAAAGTGCTGCCCTCGCCGGGCGCGCTTTCCACGCCGACCGTGCCGCCGTGCAGCTCGGCGATGCGCTTCACCAGCGCGAGTCCCAGCCCGGCGCCGCCGTGGCGGCGCGTAAGCAACGCCTCGCTCTGCACGAAAGGCTGGAACAGCCGCGGCAATACCTCGGCGGCGATGCCCTCGCCGCGGTCCTCGACCGCGAGTTCGAGCGTTTGCGCCTCGGCGAGGCGCGCGGCGAGCGTGACCGTGCCGCCTCGTGCGCTGTACTTGATCGCATTGTCGAGCAGATGCGCGAGCGCGAGCACGAGCTTGCGCTCGTCGGCGGAGAGCAGCGGCAGGTCCGGCGCGAGACGCGAGGCGAGCGCGACCCCGCTGCGCTCGGCCAGCGAGGCCGCGCCCCGCAGCGCCGCTTCGATGAGGTGCACCGGTGCGACCGGCTGCGGCGCGAACGGGGTGCGCGCGGCCTCGATCTCGGCGAGCTCCAGGATGTCGTCGACCAGCAGCCGCAGCCGCTCGCCCGCAATGCGCACTTCGCGAGCGTACCCCTGCATGCGCACTGCGTCGTCGTCCGCCTTCTCGATCAGCTCGGCGAAGCCGAGCACCGCGGCGAGCGGCGTGCGCAGCTCGTGCGCCATGCGCGCGATGAATTCCGACTTGAAGCGGTTTGACGCCTCCAGCTCGCGGTTCTTCGCCGCGATTTCGATCGCCTGGGTGACCAGCGTTTCCTCGGTGCGCTTGCGCTCGTGGATGTCGAGATTGGTGCCGCTCATGCGCAGCGCGCGGCCGTCGGGGGCGCGCTCGACGACGCGGCCACGCGAGAGCATCCAGCGCCACTCGCCCGCGGCGGTGCGCACGCGGTGCTCTTCGGAATAATCGGCGCGCGCGCCCTTCAGCGCGGCGATCGCGGCGGCCAGCACGCGCTCGCGATCCTCCGGGTGCGCGAGCTGCGCCAGCTCGCGCACCGTGGTCCGCGTCTCGCCCGGCGGCGCGCCGATCATCTCCGACCAGCGCTCGGAGAGGTATACCTCGCCGGTGAGGGCGTTCGCGTCCCACAGGGCGAGGCCCGAGCCCTCCAGCGCGAGCTGCAGGCGCTCGCGCGAGCGCTTCAGCTCCTCGTCGGCGCGCACGCGGTCGGTGATGTCGAGCCCCGTGCCGATGATCTCGCGTGGCGCGCCGTGCTCGTCGCGCACCAGCACCAGCTCGTCGCGCAGCCAGCGCCAGCCGCCGTCGCCGTGGCGGAACCGGTACTCGACGGCGAGCCGGCGGCCGGCGAACAGCGCCGGAAGCTGCGCGAGCACCTGCTCGCGGTCCTCCGGATGGATGTGGTCGAGCCAGAACCTGGAGTTTCCGGTGAAGTCGGCAGGCTCCCAGCCCAGTTGCGCGCGCACGTTGTCGCTGATGAACGTCGTGCCGGAGGCGCCGTCCGGATGCGCCGAGTAGAACACCGCCGGAGTTGCCGACAGGAGAAAGCGCAGCCGCTCCTCGCTGCGCTGCAGGGCCTCCTCGGCGGCCTTGCGCTCGGTGATGTCGAGCCCCGCGCCGAGGATCTCCTGCGGCGCGCCGCGCGCGTCGCGCATCAGGATCAGCTCGTCGCGCAGCCAGCGCCAGCTGCCGTCGCCGTGCCGGAAGCGGTACTCGTAAGCGAGCCGGCCCGCGGCGAACAGCCCGGGCAGGCGCGCGAACAGCGGCGCCGCGTCGGCGGGATGAACGTGGTCGCGCCAGAACCCCGGATCGTCGACGAACGCCCGCGCCTCCCAGCCCAGCCGCGCGCGCGCGTTCTCGCTCATGAAGGTGACGCCGAAGTCGCCCTGCGGGCGCAGCGCGAACAGCACCGCCGGCGTCGCCGAGAGCAGGTAGCGCAGGCGCTCTTCGCTGCGGCGCAATTCGGCCTCGACCCGCGCGCTCTCGCCGAGGTCCTCGATCACCCCGACCACGCCCTTGGCGATGTCCCGGAAATCGACGGCGCGGAACCAGATGCGGCAGGGGAGCTGCCGGCCGTCGCGCGCCACGAGCTCGGTATCGACGACGCACGCCTCGCCGCGCGCGCATTCGGCGGCGTAGTGCGCGCCTACGCGTTCGAACTCCGCGTCGCTCGCGAAGAGCTTGCGGGTGGTCCCGCCAAGCAGCGCCTCCGGCGCATGGCCGAACAGCCGCGTCATCGCCGGATTGACCGCGACCAGGACCCGTTGCACGGACATGGCGACCGGCAGCGGGCAGGCGTCGAACGCCGTCTGCAGCAGGCGCGCGGGGATCTTCCGGCGCGCCGCGACCGTCACTGGCGCCTCCCCGGCTCGCCGCCGTGCGCGCGCCCCATCGCGCGCCGCACCTCGGCGAGGAACTGCTCGCGGTTGAAACCCGCCTTGCGCACCACCTGCGTCACGTAACCGTTCAGCGCCGCGCGGTCCTCGGCCGTGAGGTCCTTCGAGGTCACCACCAGCACCGGGATCGACGCCGTCCCGGCGTTGTGCTGCAGCGCCTCCACCACCTCGAAGCCGCTCATGTCCGGCATCATCAGGTCGAGCAGGATCAGGTCCGGCCGCACTTCGCCGGCGAGCGCGACGCCGTCCTTGCCGCCGTAGGCGCGCAGCACGTCGAACCCGGCCGCCGCGAGCTGCGCGTCGAGCAGTTCGACCGCGACCGGGTTGTCGTCGATCACCAGCACCTTCCCGGCGCCGCCTTCGCGGGGCGCCAGGCCGATGCCCGCGATTGCGGCATGCAGTTCCTCCTTCAGCAGCGGCTTGTGCAGCACGCGCCGCGCGCCCAGCGACACGCCGTGCTCCAGATCGTCGGCCACCGAGATGATGACCACCGGGATTTCCGCAAGCCGCGGGTCCGCCTTGACGGCACTCAGGAAATCCCAGCCGTCCATCCGCGGCAGGAAGATGTCGAGGGTGATGAGCTGCGGCGGGCGCTTGGCGGCGCGCACCATGCCTTCCTCGGCGGTGGCGGCGCGCATCGTGTCGAAGCCTTCGCTTTTCAGCTGCAGCTCGATCAGCTGCGCGGTGGCATCGTCGTCCTCGATCACCAGCGCGAGCGGCCGGGTGCTCGCGCGCAGCTCGGGACGCGGCGCTTGGCGCGGCGACGCCGCGACGGTCGGCAGCACCGTTTCACGCAGCGGCAGCCAGACGGTGAAGCGCGAGCCGCGGCCGGGCTCGCTCGTCACCCCGACCGCGCCGCCGTGCAACTGGGCGAGGTTCTTCACCATCGACAGCCCCAGCCCGGTGCCCTCGTACTTGCGCGCGAGCGAGCTGTCGATCTGCACGAAGGGCTGGAACAGCTTGTCGAGATGCTCGGCGGCGATGCCGATGCCACTGTCGGTCACGGCGATCTCGCAGAATTCGGCCGCGCCGTCATCCGCCGGCGGCACCAGCATCCCCGCGACGCCCTCCGGCAGCGCCACCGCGGCGCGCGGCATGCGCCGCGCGGCGACCGAGACGCTGCCGCCGTCGGGCGTGAACTTCACCGCGTTCGACAGCAGGTTGTAGACGATCTGTTTCAGCTTGCGCGGATCGGCGGCGAAGCTGCCGAGCGCCGGATCGACGCTCAGCGCCAGGTGCAGGCGGTGCTTGAGCGCGCGCTCCTTTACCACCGAGAGGCTCGCCGGCAGGATGCGCTCGATCGCCACCGGCTCGGGCTCGAGCGCCATCATCCCCGCCTCGACCTTCGAGAGGTCGAGGATGTCGTTGATCAGCGCGAGCAGGTGCTGGCCGCCGTTGTGGATGTCGGCGATGAAGTCCTTCTGCTGCGCCTCCAGCGGCCCGGCGATGCCGTCCTTGAGGATCTCGGAGAAACCGATGATGGCGTTGAGCGGCGTGCGCAGCTCGTGCGACATGTTGGCGAGGAACTTTGACTTCATCGCGTTGGCCTGCTCCAGCTCCACGTTCTTGCGCGCAATCAGCCGCGTGTGCGCCTGCAGGTCGGCCTCCAGGCGCTTCTGTTCGGTCACGTCGCGCGCCACGGCGTTGATCACCTGCAGCGCGGGCACCGGGGTCGAGCTCCACAGGAGCCACCGGTACGAACCGTCCTTGCAGCGGTAGCGGTTCTCGAAGGAGACGATATCGCGCCCTTCGGCTAGCTGCGCCGCGGCCGCCGCGGTGGTGCCGCGATCCTCCGGATGCACGAACTCGGCGAACGGCCGCGCGAGCAGCTCCGCTGCGCTCCAGCCGAGGGTCTTTTCCCACGCGGGGTTGATGCGCTTGAAGTGGCCGTCGAAGCCGGCGATGCAGAACAGGTCGCGCGTGACGTTGAAGTAGCGGTCGAGTTCGGCCTGCGCGAGCTTGCGCTCCTCGACCTCGCGCGCCAGCGCGGAGGTGCGCTCGGCGACGCGCCGCTCGAGGTTCGCGTTCAGCGCGCGGATCTCGTCCTCGGCGCGCCTGCGCTCGGTGATGTCGTGCTTGACGGCGATGAAGTGGGTGATCGCGTCGCCGGCCGCGCGCACCGGCGTGATCGTCATCTCTTCCGTGTAGAGGCCGCCGTCCTTGCGCCGGTTGACGATTTCGCCGCGCCAGATCGCGCCCGAGCGCACGGTTTCGTGCAGCGCGCGGTAGAAGGCCGCATCGTGCCGGCCCGACTTGAACAGGCGCGGATTGGCGCCGCGCAGCTCGTCAATGCCGTATCCGGTGAGCGCGGTCATGGCGCGATTCGCCCACAGGATCGCGCCGTCGGAATCGGTGATGAGGATGCCGTTCGCGGCAGCGTCGAGCGCGGTGGCGTGCAACCGGTTCTCGGCTTCCGCCCGCTCGCGCGCCTCGCGCGCGCGCAGGGTGGCGATGCCGAAGCTCAGGTCGTCCGCCATTTCGGCGAGTAGCTTGAGCTCCTCGGCGTCGAAGGCGTCGGCCTCTGCCGCGTAAAGGTTGAGCGCGCCGAGCACGTCGCCGTTCGTGCGCAGCGGCAGCGCGATCGAGGACGCGTAGCCATGCTCGAGCGCCGCGGCGCGCCAGGGCGCATACGCCGGGTCGTCGAGAACGTTGCGTGCGATGCAGAGCTTGCCCGTGCGGATCGCGCTGCCGGTCGGCCCGCGGCCGCGCGCCTCGTCGGCCCAGGTGATCCTGAGCGATTCCAGGTATGCGGACTCGACGCCGTGCCAGGCCACCGGCCGCACCGATTTCTGCGCGTCGTGCTCGGCGAAGCCGATCCAGGCCATGCGATAGCCGCCGAATTTCACCGCGATGCGGCAAGCCCTCTCAAGCAGTGCCGTTTCGTCCGTGGCGCGGATCAGCGCCTGGTTGGTCTCGCTCAGCGTGCGCAGCGTGCGGTTGGCGCGCTCCAGTCGCCCCAGCGCCTGCGCGAGCGCTCCGTGCTGGCGCTGGAGATTGTCCGCCATGGCATCGAACGAGCGCGCGAGGTCTCCCAGTTCCCCGGCGGCGTAGGGCGCGCCGACGCGCGCCTCGAGCCTGCCGGCGCCGACCTCGCGCGCCGCGCGCGCGAGCGCGGCGAAGCGCCGGCGGATCAGCACCTCGCCCAGGAACCACGCAGCGCCGAGCGCGGCGAGCGCGATCGCTGCGAGACTCGCCAGATCGCGCCGCAGAGGGGCGTCAGCCTCGGCGACGATCGTTGCGGTGGTGACGCTGAACCCCACGGTGATCCCGAGATCGCCGAAACCCTTGAACGGCACCACCGCGTGCACGCGGGGAAGCCCGTCGAGTCCCGTCGCTTCCACGATCCGCGCTTCGCGCGAAGCGCGCAGTTCCTTCACGATTTCCGCATCCGCGTTGAGCGTCCCGGCCCATTTCTCGTTGTCCGGGTGCCGGTACATCACGTGCCCGTCCGCGTCCCAGAGCGTCAGCGCGCCGCCCTGCGGAATCGCCGAGCGCGCGAACAGATTGCCGATCCACGCCAGGTCGAGCCCGATCACGACGACTATTTCGACCTCGCCTCCGGCATCGAGCACCGGGTGCGCCACCGGCAGGACCGGAATCCTGGTGACACGGCCGAGCACCGGGTGCCCGACGACCGGCCGCCGCGTCTTGAGCACCGCCTGGAAAAAATCGCGGTCGGCATAGCTCACCGGGCGCGCCGCGGGGACCGCGCTGCATAACGAGGTCCCGCTGCGATCGGTGACAAGGAAATTCGCGTACCGTTTCGCCTGCTTCTGCAGCTCCGCCAGCAGTTCCGAGCACTGCGGCTGCCGGAGCTGTCGCACCGCCGGCACCTGCGTCAGTGCGGCGAGCAGATGGTGGGCGCCATCGATGCGGGTTTCCAGGTCCTCCGCCACCTGGCGCGCCGTGCCCGCCGCGTGCTCGCGCGCCTCCGCGATTGCTGCGTTGCGCGCCTCGCGGGTATCGTAGATTTCCAGCGCGAGCGCCGGGATCACCCCGAGCAGCACCAGCGCGAAAAGCCGTGCGCGGATGCCGGCGAGCCAGCGCATCAGGGAACCGACGCCGTCAGCGCCGCCTCGACCGCGAGGAGGAACCCCTGGTAGTCGTAGGGCTTGGCGAGGTAGGCGTCGCAGCCCGCTTCGAGGATCTTCTCGCGGTCGCCCTTCATGGCGAACGCGGTGAGCGCGAGCACGCGGATGCCGCGCGTCGCCGGGTCGGACTTCAGTTCCCGCGTCGCCGCGAGCCCGTCCATGCCCGGGAGCTGCACGTCCATCAGCACGAGGTCCGGCGCCTCGCTGCGCGCGAGCGCGAGCCCCGCCCGCGCTTCGACCGCACGCAGCACCTCGTGCCCGGCGCGGCGCAGCAGGAATTCGGCGAGCTTCAGGTTCGCCGGGTTGTCTTCAACGACCAGGATTTTCGCCATTGGCAGTCGCCCGGCGGAAGCTTACCGCCCCTTTGCCGGTCCAAGCTTGAGGCTAGTCAATGATGGGGTCAGGTCTTGCCTTGACGCATCGAGGCGCGGCCGGCTTCCCGATCCGCGGTGACGTGGCGTACAATTCGATTGTACAAGGACGACGATGAAACAGGTCAAAGTGAGCCGGTTGCGGCAGGATCTGCCCGCGTACCTCGCGCGGGTCGCGCGCGGCGAACGGGTGCGCGTGACTTCGCGCGGCCGGCCGATCGCCGAGATCGTGCCGCCGTCCGCGGCGGGCGACGAGGTCGAGGCGGCGCGCGCGCGCCTGCGCGGCAGCGTCCTGCGCTTCGAGCGCCCGCTCGATCCCGTCATCGCAGCGGACGAATGGCGCATGAACCGCTGATCGTCCTCGACACCCACGCGCTGCTGTGGTGGGTGTCTGGATCGAAGCGGCTTTCGGCGCGCGCCCGGCGCGCGATCGGCAAGGCGACGGCCCGCGCGCCGGCGGCCGTCTCGGCGATCAGCGTGCTCGAAATCGCCACGGCCGTGCGCCGGGGCCGGCTCGAACTCGCCGCGCCGCTGGAGCAATGGCTCGCCGACCTGCAGTTGCTGCCGGAGGTGCGCCTCGAACCGGTGGATGCGGAGATCGCCCGGCGTGCCGGGAGCTTCGACGAAACCATGCCGGGGGATCCCCCCGGCCCCGTCATCGGGGGCACCGC